>Ga0209581_1000137_pt1 | contig 228849 bp, 225 predicted proteins | sample Coa_R2_FD_187160 | JGI IMG/M metagenome (GOLD analysis project Ga0209581, IMG submission 187160) | Surface soil microbial communities from Centralia Pennsylvania, which are recovering from an underground coalmine fire - Coalmine... | ecosystem: Environmental > Terrestrial > Soil > Unclassified...
GAGCGCTGATTGAACCTCTCCATGGTCAATCTCGGCGGCGGCTTCCCCGCGCGTTACCTGAGGAACGTCCCGAAGGTAGAGACCTACGGGAAGGCGATCTTCCGCGCGCTGCGGAAACATTTCGGCAACCGCATCCCGGAAACGATCATCGAGCCGGGCCGTGGCCTGGTGGGCGACGCCGGCGTGATCGAGGCCGAAGTCGTGCTGATTTCCAAGAAATCGGCCGAGGATCCCGTGCGCTGGGTCTATCTCGACATCGGGAAGTTCGGGGGCCTCGCCGAAACCATCGACGAGTCGATCCGCTACCCGATCCGCACCTCCAAGGACGGCGGCAAGGTCGCGCCTTGCGTGATCGCGGGCCCGACCTGCGATTCGGTCGACGTCCTGTACGAGAAGGCACCCTATCCGCTACCGATCTCGCTCGAGATCGGGGACAAGGTGCTGATCGAGGCAACCGGCGCCTATACGACGACCTATAGCTCCGTCGCCTTCAACGGCTTCGCGCCGCTCAAGTCGTACATCATCTAGGCCATGATCCGAATCGTCCGCGAGGCTCCGGCCGAGGCCGGGGCCCGCGAGGCGCTGCTCGACCTCGCCTTGGGGAAACGGCGGCGCAAGAAATCCTCGGAACGCTTGCGCGAAAACCGCCTGCCTGCCGACGGCCTTTCGTTCTCGGCGAAGCTCGGAAACGGCCGGCTCGTCGGCACGCTGCGGCTTTGGCACATTTCAGCGGGCGCGAATCGCCCGGCGCTCCTCTTGGGGCCGCTCGCCGTTCATCCTGCCTACCAAAAGCGCGGCATCGGCTCGGCGCTGATGTTTGAAGCGATCGCGAGCGCGAAAGCGCGCGGTGATCGGGCCGTCATTCTAGTGGGCGACGAGCCTTACTATCGCCGTTTCGGCTTCTCCAACGCGCTCACGAGCGGTCTGCACATGCCGGGCCCCTTCGAGCGCCACCGTTTGCTTGCGCTCGAGCTCGTGCCTGGCGCGCTTGCGGATGCGCACGGTTTGATCACCGCGGCTGGTGAAATCGCACCGCAAGCGCCGCAAAAATCCACAGGAATCGCGGGGAAATCGTTGACCTCCCGCATTCGCCGTGCCTCTTGAGACAGGCACATTTGTCGCAGGCTGAATTTCTGCGTTTTTTGACGGCGATTTGATTTCGCCGCGCAACGAAGGAGGCTTCGATCATGGCCAATTGGCCGGTACACGCAAGCATCACAGGCCCGATCGTGATGATCGGTTTCGGCTCAATCGGCCGGGGCACGCTTCCGCTTATCGAGCGGCACTTCAAATACGATCCGTCGCGTTTCGTCGTGATCGACCCGTCGGACAAGAACAGGCATCTCCTTGACGAGCGCGGCATCAAGTTCATCCAAGCAGCGCTGACCAAGAAAAACTACCGCGAGATTCTCACGCCGCTTTTGACAGCCGGCAGCGGCCAGGGCTTCTGCGTCAACGTCTCGGTCGACACCTCATCCATCGACATCATCGAGCTCTGCCGCGAGCTGAACGTCTTCTACATCGACACGGTGATAGAGCCGTGGAAGGGCTTCTATTCCAACCCCAAGATCAGCGCCGCCGACCGCACCAACTATGCGCTGCGCGAGCAGATGCTTGCGCAGAAGCGCAAGCGTAAGCCCGGCAGCGTCACGGCCGTTTCCTGCTGCGGGGCGAACCCGGGCATGGTCTCGTGGTTCACCAAGCAGGCGCTCCTCAACATCGCGACCGATCTCGGCCTCAAATTCACCGAGCCGAAGACGCGCGAGGAATGGGCAAACCTGATGATGAAGGCGGGCGTCAAGGGCATTCACATCGCCGAGCGCGACACCCAGCAGCGCGGAAAGCCGAAGCCCATCCATACCTTCGTCAACACCTGGTCGATCGAGGGCTTCATCTCGGAAGGCTCCCAGCCCGCCGAGCTCGGCTGGGGCACCCACGAAAAATCCCTGCCGAAAACCGGCCGCAAGCACAAAGCCGGCTGCCAGGCAGCGATCTATCTGTTGCAGCCCGGCGCCAATACCCGTGTGCGCTCCTGGTGCCCGACGCCCGGCGCGCAATACGGCTTCTGCATTACGCACAACGAGTCGATCTCGATCGCCGACTACTACACGGTGAAGAAGGGCAAGACGGTCAAATACCGCCCGACCTGCCACTACGCCTATCACCCGGCGAACGACGCGGTGCTCTCGCTGCACGAGATGTTCGGTACCGGCGGTTATTTCCAGCCGCATTGGCACATCATGGACGAGAACGAGATCGTGGAAGGAATCGACGAGCTCGGCGTCCTCCTCTACGGCCACAAGAACAACGCCTACTGGTACGGCTCGCAGCTCTCGATCGAGGAAACGAAGGCCGTCGCGCCTTACCAGAACGCGACCGGCTTGCAGGTGACCTCCGCCGTCATGGCCGGCATGGTCTGGGCGCTGGAAAATCCGAAAATGGGCATTGTGGAAGCCGACGAGATGGACTTCCGCCGCTGCCTCGAAGTGCAGATGCCCTATCTGGGACCCGTGATCGGCACCTATACCGACTGGACGCCGCTCAAGGACCGCAACCTGTTTTTCCCGGAGGACCTCGACAAGAAGGATCCCTGGCAGTTCAAGAACATTCTGGTGAATTTTTAAATCTATCCATCGTCATGGCCGGGCTTGTCCCGGCCATGACGAGCGTCACAGCGCCAGCAGCGCCGCCTTCCCCTCTTCCGTCCCCATCGCGAGCAGGCCGCCGTCCCCGCGCCACGCGAGCGCTGTGACCGGCGAGCCATCCGGACGCCGCACGAGCACTTCCGCGCCGTCCGCAAGCCGCACCAGAAGCACCATGCCGTCGCTGTAGCCGGCCGCGAGCATCGCCTGCTTCGGATGGCAGGCGACCGCCGTCACCTTCTGATCCTTCAGGCCCGGCGCGAACATCAAAGGCTGCTTGCCCATCGGGCCGTCGCGGGTCGCGAACGGCCACAGGATCGCCTCCTGCGCGCCGGAGGTCGCAAGCCACTTCTCGTCGGCGGTGAAGCCCATCGAGCGCACGCGCGAAGGATAGCCGGACATGCGCATGTGCTGGCCGTCCGAAAGCCGCCAGCCGTGCAGCGCCGGCTCCTGCATGGTGGTGACGAGAAAGCGCCCATCCGGGCTGAACATGACGCCGAGATGCGAGCCCTTCCATTCGAGCGTCTCGGGCGCGGCGTCCGTGTTCGGGAACCAAAGCGTGGCGCCGTTATAGTGCGCGATCGCGAGCCGAAAGCCCTTTGGCGCAAACGCAAGCCCGCCCACAGTGGATACGACCTCGAGCGAGCGCTCCGCCTTCTTGCCGCGCACAAACGCGGTCTTTCCTGCCGACCACGCGAGCGCGCCATCCGGCCCGAGCGCAAGATTGTCGATCCATTTGTTGCCGATATCGACGAGCGTCTCCTGCTCGCCCTCGATATCCACAGCGACGATCCGGCCGTCGTCGCCCGCGGTGAAAATCCGCTCGCCGTCGCCGGCGGACGAAAGAATCGCGCCCTTGTGCGCTTTCACTCGCGCTTCGCTCTCGCCCGCGATCAGGACTTCGCCCTCGCCGGTCGCGAAGGCCGCGCTTTCGCGCACAAAATGTGCGGCCACGACCTGCGAACCCGCTTCGAAGGAAACGAGCTTTTCGGTGAGCGACGGCCGATCAACGGAAACCATGCGAAGGAGGAAGAATTATCGCGGCGTCAAGGTCAAGCGGCGCAAGCGAGGAAGCCTTCCTCGATTTTTTTCTGATCGAGGTCGCGGCCGATCAGCACAAGGCGGCTGTCGCGCTTCTCGCCTTCCTTCCATTCCCGCTGGTGGTCGCCGTCGAGCACCATGTGCACGCCCTGGATGACGAAACGCTGCGGATCGTCCTTGAAGGAGAGAATGCCCTTCAGCCGCAAGATTTTCGGGCCCTCGTTGGCGGAAAGCTCGTTCACCCACGGCAGAAACTTCTCGGGATCGAGCGGCTTTTCGGTCTTCAGCGAAATCGATTGCATTTCCTCGTCGTGATAGTGCTTCAGGCCGCCGCCATGATGATGGTGATGATGCCCGTCGCCGTGATCGTGGTGATGATCGTGGCCGTCATGCTCGTCCTTTTCGAGGAACGAAGGCTCGATTTCCAGAATTCGCTGCAGATCGAAGGCGCCCTGCCCCAGCAGCGACTTGATCTCCACGTCGCAGCGCCTGGTGCGGTAGATCTTCGCGTAGGGATTGATCGCGCGGATGCGCAATTCGACGTCCTTCAATTCCTCCGCCGAGACGAGGTCGGTTTTGTTGAGCAGGATGATGTCGGCAAAACCGATCTGATTCTTCGCTTCCGGCGCGTCCTTGAGGCGATCCTTCAGCCATTTCGCGTCGGCGACGGTCACGACCGCGTCGAGCGCGGTCTTCGCGCCTACATTCTCGTCCATGAAAAAGGTCTGCGCGACCGGCGCCGGGTCCGCCAATCCCGTGGTCTCGACCAGAATCCCGTCGAACTGGCCCTTGCGCTTCAACAACCCGTCGATGATGCGGATGAGGTCGCCGCGCACGGTGCAGCAAACGCAGCCGTTGTTCATCTCGAACACTTCCTCGTCCGCGCCGACGACGAGCTCGTTGTCGATGCCGATCTCGCCGAATTCGTTGACGATCACGGCGTATTTCTTGCCGTGCGGTTCGGAGAGAATGCGGTTGAGGAGCGTGGTCTTGCCGGCGCCGAGATAGCCGGTGAGCACGGTGACGGGGATTTTGTCGGACATTCGGAACCGCCCAAAATAAACGCGCCCGGGAGGGTCCGGGCGCGTCTGATTTAGGGGGTAAGGCGTGCCTCGACAAGTCTCGCGGGAAAAGTGGCAACGCTCCTCTTTTTCCGTCATCACCGGGCCGCAGCGTCCCATGAGCGAAGCGAATGGCTGACGCTGCGAGACAATCAAGTCGGCTGTTGCCGACTTGAGCTTTAAAATACGCAACTCGGGCAGGCCCGAGTTGCGGTGATCCATGATGAGTCGTCACACGCTGATAGCCTTCATGGATTACCGGGTCTCGCCCGCGCCAGCGGCTCGCGTTCGCTCGCCGGCGCGCGGCGGCCCGGTAATGACAGGAAGGAGCTGCCTCAGCTCGTCAACGCCGCCGTAAATTGCCGGATATTGTGCTGCATCATGCCGACATAAGTCGAGGCCGGCCCCTTCTCGTCCGAAAGCGAGTCGGAATAGACCGAGCCGCCGATCTTGGCGCCGGTCTCGCTCGCGATCTGCTGCATGAGCCGCGGGTCGGAAATATTCTCCATGAACACCGCGGGGATTTTCTGCCTCTTGATCTGGCGAATGATCTTCGCGACGTCCTGCGCCGAGGCTTCCGTCTCGGTCGAGACGCCCTGCGGCGCGATGAACTCCATGCCGTAGGCGGAAGCGAAATAGCCGAACGCGTCATGGGTCGTGATCACGCGCCGCCGCTCGGGCGGGATTTTCGCGATCGCCTGCTTCACTTCCTTTTCGAGTTCCGTGAGCCGCTTCAGATAATCGGCGGCGTTCTTCTCGTAGGTCGCGCGTCCGGCCGGATCGGCCGCGATCAGCGCGTCGCGGATATTCGCCACATAAATCTTCGCGTTCGCAACCGACTGCCAGGCATGCGGGTCGATCTTGTGCTCGTGATGCCCGCCCTCTTCTTCCTTCATCTCATGCGGCTTGACGCCTTTGGTGGCGATCACGACCGTGCCCTTGGTGCCGGAAGCCTTGATCAGGCGGTCGAGCCAGCCCTCCAGGCCAAGCCCGTTCATGAACACGATTTTCGCGTCCGCCACGGTTTTCGTGTCGGCGGGCGACGGCTGATAGACATGCGCGTCGCCGTTCGGCCGCACCAGCATGGAGACCGCGACGCGGTCGCCGCCGACATTCTTCACGAAGTCGGCGAGAATCGAGAATGTTGCGACGACGGGCATCTTCTCCTGCGCGCTGGCGGGACGCACGCCCGCCGCCAACGCGAAAAGCGCAACGAGAACAACGCGAAAGACCATGAGAACCTCCTTTGGTTCAGGCTTCGAGATGGCGGGCGGGAACGAAATGGCGCTTGAGGCCGCCGACCGGACCGAGCAGCACCGAGCCCGCATAGAGAATGCCGGCGACGAGAATGATCGCGGGGCCGGCTGCGGCGCCGCTGTGATAGGAAAGCAGAAGCCCGAGATACCCCGAGATCATCGCAAGCCCGATCGCTAGCACGATCATCGCGGTGAGTTCCTTGACCCAGAAGCGCGCGGCCGCGGCGGGCAGCATCATGATGCCGACGGCGAGTAGCGTTCCGAGCGCATGAAAGCCGCCCACGAGGTTCAGCACCATCAGCGCGAGGAAAACGAGATGCGTCGGCGCGCCGGAGCGGCTCACCGAGCGCAGGAAATTCGGATCGACGCATTCGAGCACGAGAGGCCGCCAGATGACCGCGAGCGAAAAGAGGCTCACCGTCGCGATCGCAGCGATCAGAAGAAGCGTCGCATCATCGAGCGCGAGCACCGTGCCGAAGAGAACATGCAGAAGGTCGATGTTGGAGCCGCGCAGCGAGACGATCAGCACGCCGAGCGCGAGCGAAACGAGATAGAACGCCGCAAGCGAAGCGTCCTCCTTCATGCCGGTCGAGCGCGCGATCAGCCCCGCGCCGACCGCGACGGTCACGCCCGCGGCAATACCGCCAGCCGTCATTGCAAAGAGATTGAGCCCCGCGAACAGAAAGCCGACCGCCGCCCCTGGCAAGATCGCATGCGCCATTGCGTCGCCTGTAAGGCTCATTCGGCGGAGCATCAGAAACACGCCGACCGGCGCGCCGCCGAGCGCGAGCGCGAGCGCGCCCGCCAGCGCGCGCCGCATGAACTCGAATTCGGCGAATGGGGAAATAAGATAGTCGTACATGGTCACGCCGCCGCCTCGCAGACCGGCGCGTCGGGATGGAAGACCTCGCACATCTTCCGCGCCTTCGCGAGATTGTCCGCGGTCAGTACCTCGGGCGTTTTCCCCCATGCCACCGCTTCGCGCGCGAGCAGAAGCGTTTCCGGAAAACGCTTACGGACGAGTTCGAGATCGTGCAGCACGGTAATCACCGTGCGGCCCTCGCCGTGCCAGTGCGTGATCAATTCGGAGAGATCGCCGATCGTGTTCTGGTCGAGCGCCGCGAAGGGCTCGTCGAGCACGATGAGCCGCGCATCTTGCAACAACAGCCGCGCGAACAAGGCGCGCTGCATCTGTCCGCCCGAGAGCGTCCCGATGGTGCGGGCTTCGAAGCCGTCGAGCCCGACGACGGAAATCGCCTGTTCGATGCTTTCCTTCTGCGCGCGGCCGATGCCGCCGAACAGGCCGGCGCGGCGCCAAAGCCCCATCGCGACGAGATCGTAGACGCTGATCGGGAACGAGCGGTCGATTTCCGCGAGTTGCGGCAGATACGCGATCGCTTCCCGTTTCTCGCCGTTCCGGTCGATTTCGCCCTCGAGCGGATCGAGCGCGCCGACGATTCCCTTGAGCAGCGTGCTCTTGCCCGCGCCGTTCGGCCCGACGACCGCGAGCAGCGTTCCTTCCGCCACCTTGCCGTTCAGATGGTGCACGGCGGGGTGCCGGTCATAGCCGAGCGTGAGATTCTTGAATTCGAGCGCCGCCGTCATTGCCGTCATTTCACAACTTCCAGCCGATCGCCCAGAACACCGCCGCCCATAAAAGCGCCGCGAGCGCGACCGCGATCGCAAGCCGTTGCGCGACGGAAAAACGCAGAAGCGACGGCGCAACCTCCGCATGCGGATGCCGCTCGCCGGGCGGATGGGCGTGCGTGTGGTGATGGTGCGAATGGATATGTTGATGTGCGGGCATGGGCAAAACCTGAATTGTTATATTGTATCATTTGCAGGTGTGGCAAGACTGAGGCCTTTGCCGCGAACTGCGGTCGTTTGCCGCTTTTGGGGCGTGTCATCCCGGAAGCTGAGCGAAGCGAGACTGTCCCATCAGCTCGTCATGGCCGGGCTTGTCATCACAAGTCGGCTGTTGCCGACTTGTGACTTTTAAACGAGCCGAACTCGCATACATGCGAGTTCGGATTGCCATCCACGCCTTGCTGGCCTCAAATCAGAAAAGCGTGGATGCCCGACATAAAGCCGGGCATGACGGGCGGAAAACGCTGCGCTTGACAAGTTTTTGAATATAGGATTATATTCATTATGTCCCGCGCCACGAGGGGCATGTCTGCAGACGTGCTTGCATGCGGCGCGGGAACGGCGCCTGCTGGCGGGGCTCGTAACCCCGCCACCGGGACGGTACGGGGCTCCGCCTCCGGCCACTACGAGCCGGCGCGAGGAGCTCGCTGACGGAGAGGCTTACGCCTCACGAAAAGCGCGGCCCGGGCCGAGAAATCGCCGAACTGGAGCGCCGTGAGGTGCCCGTCTCCCGGAAACGGGAGACTACGGAAGGCCCGATTGCGCCCAGCGGCGCTCCGGTCCCTCACCGCGCTTGGCGCTTGCGCCGTTCGCGGAAAGAAAATGCTCCGGACGGGTGAAAACCCGGGCGCGGAGTTGATGGCGTTTGTGGACGAGAAAATGCACCAAGGAAATGCGCGAAGCGACCGCCTAGCCACCCGTCATCGGCGGGAAAAATGCAACCTCGCGCGCCGCGCCAATGCGCGCGCCGGGCTGGACATGGGTCTTGTCGAGTGCGACACGCACGATTTTCGGGTTGCCGAAGGCGAGCGCGTATTCCTCGCCCTTGTTGCGCAGCCAGTCGATCAAATCGGCGGCGGTCACGACCGAGGCGGGCAATTCGATTTCTTCCTCGGCCTTGCCGACGCGTTCGCGAATCCAGGCGAAGTACAAAACTTTCATTTCATCTCACCAGATGCCGCGCGCCCGCACGGAAATAATCGAAGCCGGTATAGAGCGTGAGGATCGCCGACATCCACAGGAGCGAGAGGCCGATCTGGGTCGTTTGCGGCAGAATGCGGTCGCCTGCTTCGCCCGCGAGCAGAAAGCCCACCGCCAAAAGCTGCATGAAGGTTTTCCACTTGCCGAGCTGCGATACCGGAACGCTTACGCGCAGCTCGGCGAGATATTCGCGCAGGCCGGAGACGAGAATCTCGCGGCACAGAATGATGATGGCGGCCCACAGCGACCAGCCGCGGATCGTGCCGTCGGCGGCGAGCATCAGCAGGCAGGTTCCGACCAGAAGTTTGTCGGCGATCGGGTCGAGCATGCGCCCGAGCGTGGAAAGCTGTCCGAAGCGGCGCGCGTACCAGCCGTCCACGAGGTCGGTGAAGGCGGCGGCGATGAAAATGGCGAGCGCCGTCCAGCGCAGCCAGTATCCGCCCTGATGTATCGCATAGACGAACAGGCAGGCCGCGATCACCGGCACGGCCAGGATGCGCCCATAGGTGAGCAGGTTCGGCACCGCGAAGACATATTCGGCGCCGGCGGGTTTGATCCTCGAATTACTGACCTGATCCATTGAGGCCTTCATGGCGCCAAAGACCATCTCGAAGCGGCGCCGTCAATCTTATCACATCCAAGGCGGACGGCTTTCACCGGTTTGCATGAAAAAAGTCGTAAATCGCCTGCGCCGTGGCCGCGCTGATGCCGGGAACTTTTTGCAAATCCGTGACGCTCGCGCTTTCCACCGTTGCGAGCGTCCCAAAATGCCGCAACAGCGCGCGCTTTCGCGTCGGGCCCACGCCCGGAATCTCCTGCAGGCCGAGCGTTCCGATGTCTTTTTTGCGGCGGCCGCGATGCGATCCGATCGCGAAGCGATGCGCTTCGTCGCGCAACCGCTCGACGAAATAGAGCACCGGATCGCGCGGCGGCAGCCGGAACGGCTCGCGCCCCGCCATATGAAAGGTTTCGCGCCCGGCGTCGCGGTCCAATCCCTTGGCGACGCCGAGCATCGGCACGTTTTCGATGCCGAGTTCCTTCAGCGTCTCGCGCGCGGCGGAAAGCTGCGGCTGCCCGCCGTCGAGAATCACGAGATCGGGCCAGGGCGAGTCGGGTTCGTCCGCCTCGCGCGGCGTTTCCTGCAGCCGCCTGAAGCGGCGGCGCAGCACCTCGCGCATCATGCCCATGTCGTCGCCGGGCGCGACCTCGCCCTTGATGTTGAATTTGCGGTACTGGCCTTTTTCGAATCCGTCACGGCCGGCGACGATCATCACGCCGACCGGATTGCTGCCTTGGATGTGGCTGTTGTCGTAGACCTCGATACGGCGCGGCGGCACTTTGAGGCCGAAGGTCTCGGCGAGCGCCTTGAGCAACTTCGCTTGCGAGGAAGATTCCGCGAGCCTGCGGCCGAGCGCGGAGCGCGCGTTCATGAGCGCGTGTTCGACAAGCTCGCGCTTTTCGCCGCGCTGGGGAACCATCACATCGACTTTGTAATCGGCGCGGGTCGTGAGCGCCTCGGCGAGCAGTTCCCGATCCTCGATTTCATGGGAGAGCAGCACGCAGTTCGGCGCGACGCGGTTCTCGTAAAACTGGGGCAAGAAGCTTTCCAGCACTTCGCCCGCTTCGAGCGAGCGATCGGCGCGCGGATAATAAGCGCGGTCGCCCCAGTTCTGATAGTTGCGGATGAAAAAGACCTCAATGCAGGTGACGCCGCCCTGCTGATGCACGGCGAAAATATCGGCGTTCGCCGTCGAGCGAGGATGCACGCCCTGATGCGATTGAATGGTGGAGAGCGCTTCCAGCCGGTCGCGCAGCGCCGCGGCGCGCTCGAAATCGAGCGCGTCCGAGGCCTTCTCCATTTCCGCGGCGAGCATCTCCTTCACCGATGTGCTTCTTCCCGAAAGAAAGTCGCGCGCCTCCTCGACAAGGTGATTGTAGTCGTCGAGCGAGATCTCGCCGGTGCAGGGCGCGCTGCATCGTTTGATCTGGTACAGCAGGCAGGGCCGTGTGCGGCTCTCGTAAAATGCATTCGAGCAGGAGCGCAGGAGAAATGCGCGCTCGAGCGCGTTCAGCGTGCGGTTCACGGCGCCCGCGGCGGCGAACGGCCCGTAGTAATCGCCCTCGCGGTTCCTGGCGCCGCGGTGTTTCAGGATTTGCGGCGCGGGATGGTCGCGTGTGATCAGGATATAGGGAAAAGACTTGTCGTCGCGCAAAAGCACGTTGAAGCGCGGCGAAAAGCGCTTGATCATATTGGCTTCGAGTAAGAGCGCTTCCGTCTCGGTCGCGGTGGAAACGAATTCCATCGATACCGTCGCCGCGATCATCCGGCTGATGCGGTTGGTGTGACCGGTGCCGCGCGTGTAGCTCGCGACGCGCTTCGCAATGTTTTTCGCCTTGCCGACGTAAAGAACGGTGCCTTTCGCGTCGAGCATGCGATAGACGCCAGGCGTCGAGGGCGCGAGCTTCTGGAATTGCTGAATCGCAGCGGCGCCGGTCGCGACCTTCTCAGCCGCCGGCTCCTCTTCGATTTCCGTTTCGATTTCAATATCGATCGGCGCTTCGAGCTCGGCGCTTTCGTCCGCGTCCGCCCTGATTTCCGTTTCCGGATCGACGTCGAGCCGTTTTCTGTCCATCGTTAGCCGTCGCTTGCCGCAGGTAGCAGTTGAAAACCAATTATCAAGAATTTGCCCCGGTTTTGCCGGGTTCGCACCTTGGCCGCGCCGCTTCGTAAAGGCTTTGTTAGCCAAGACTCAAAAAGAGAACCGATTTTGGTTCCCGAAAACAAGACGCAATTAGCTTAAAAGTTTAAGCTTCTGCGCGATGGGGTCGATCGCAAGATCGATGATGTGGTGGAGGCCTGTATGAAAAAGCTGCTTTTGGCGGCGGGCGCCATTTTGGCGACCGAAGCGCCGGTTCTTGCCGGCGACCTGCCTTATCAGCGCAACTATCAGCCCGCGCCGGCGGCGGCTTCGCTGTTCAACTGGACGGGTTTTTATGTCGGCGCCAACGCCGGTTACACTTGGGGTTCCGCGATCGGCGGCGACCCGAGCGGCGTCATCGGCGGCTTCACGGCCGGCTACAACTATCAGTATTCGCCGAACACGGTTCTGGGCCTTGAAACCGATATCGCGTTTTCGAACGCGGATACTTCGCGCGGCGGATTGAAATTCGAGTCCGACTACATCGGCACCTTGCGCGCGCGTCTTGGCTATTCGGTCGGCAACGTCATGTTCTACGGAACCGGCGGCGCGGCCTACGGCCAAGGCTCGCTGACTTCCGGCGGGCTTACCAACGACCAGGTGCAGTGGGGCTGGACGATCGGCGCCGGCGTCGAAGCGATGCTGACGCAGAATATCTCCGCCAAGTTCGAATATTTGTATGTCGATCTCGGCGACAAGAATTACGCAACCGTCGGCGGGCCGGTGAACGTCGGCTACACGGCCAACCTATTGCGCGGCGGGGTGAACTACAAGTTCTGATCAATTTGAATCGAATGCGAAATATTTTCGCAAACGACTCGGAACCGATCAGGGGAAAGAATGTTGGAGGAGCACTGACACAATCGCGCCATTTTTTATCGGGGCGCGACACGACTTTAGGTGGAGGGAACCGGCAAGAATCCTTACGACACAAGGCTTCGCTGAATCTCTTCGCCTGTTGCAGATTTGTCACCGTTTTCGCGGTGACAAGCCTTAGAGAAATTTCGATCCGATTTACAACAAACGATGTGGAGTTCATCCATGAAGAAGTTTCTGCTCACGGGCGCGGCGCTTGCCGTTCTCGCCGCTGCGACTCCGGCTCTCGCCGCCGATATGCCCGCGCGCGGACCGGTCTATAAGGCGCCTCCCGCCGCTGCGCCGTTGTTCAACTGGACTGGCTTTTATATCGGTGGCCACGGCGGCTACGGCTGGGGCGACGCGAGCGGCCTCGACACGAAAGGCTGGTTCGGTGGCGGCCAGATTGGCGTGAATTACCAGTTCGCCCCGAACTGGGTTTGGGGTGTCGAGGCCGACGTCTCCGGCGGCGACATCCATGGCGGCAACTCCGCCACGGCGGCTTTCAAGACCGACGTATTCGGCACCGCGCGTCTGCGTCTCGGCTACACGGTTGACCGCACGATGATCTACGGCACGGGCGGTCTCGCCTGGGCCGACTCGAAGGCGACGCTCGTCGGCGTCAGCGATAGCCAGACCAATATCGGCTGGACGGTCGGCGGCGGTCTCGAATATGCCTTCGCCCCGAACTGGTCGGCGAAAGTCGAGTATCTCTATGCCGACTACGGCAGCGACAGCTATAACCTCGCGCCCACGACCAATATCGATCTGAAGACGCACACCGTGAAGGTCGGTGTGAACTACCTGTTCAATACGGGTGGCGGACGCTGGTAACCGGCGAAAGCCAAAAAGCCCCGGAGAGATCCTCCGGGGCTTTTTTGTTTCTGAACTATTGCGGCTTGGTTTCGGCGAAAGAAGGAACTCGAGCCGCGAACTCGCCCAGCCATTTCACGAGTTTCGGGTGGCTCTTCCGCCACGTACCGTCGAAGCGGAAATCGAGATAACCGAGCGCGCTAGCGAGCGCGATATGCCCGACATGCGGCGTCGGAGCGAGGACGGGCGGCGATTCTTCGAGCGCAGCAAGCGCCCGGTTCATTTTTTCCGTCTGATGTTCGATCCATTTCGGCTCGTGTTTCTCGACAGGACGAAAACGGCTTTCGTAAATGCGCAGCACGCCTGCTTCCATGATTCCATCGGCGAGCGCCTGTAACCGCAGCGCGGCGAAACGTTCCTGCGGTGCAGCCGGAATAATGCGGCCGCCGCCGGCGAGGTAGTCGAAATATTCGAGGATGACGGGGGAATCGAAAAGCGTCGTGCCGTCATCGAGAATAAGCGTCGGAATTTTTCCCAGCGGGTTCTGCTTGCGGACGCTGTCCTTCGGATCGAGAGTGTCGCACGGCTCCAGCCTGATCTTGTCCATTAGGCCTAAGATATTTCCCGCGATGCGGACTTTGCGGACGAAGGGAGAGGTGGTCGAAATTCGCAGAATGAGCATGGTGACTTCCGTCGCGTGGCCTATACAGAGATAGGCTTTTCCTAGGCTATCCGCCGAACCGTGGAAAGGCTTTTCGAGGTCAGATTGTTGCGCCTGCGAAAGCTACCGTGCGAGCCAATCGAGATGAAATTTTGCGCGATCCGTGTTTGCAAGCGCTTGGGCGAGGGCGGGAAGCAGCGTTTTTAATTCATCTTCCAATGGCCAAGGCGGGTTCACGATGGCGAGAGCGCATGCGTGAAGCGCCTCGCTTTTGGGTGGCTCGCCGACATCGAGTCCGGCGCGCAGAATTTTTGCGATTTGCAACCCAGCTATGCGCCGCTCGAAGAGGCGGACTTCCTCGCGATTTTTGATCGGGTACCAAAGCAAGAAAATTCCGGTTGCCCAGCGGCGATGCGCTTCCGCCAAACCGCTCGAGAGGCGCCGAAACTCATCGGGTTCCTCGAAGGCCGGATCGATCAACATAAGGCCGCGACGCTCCTTCGGCGGCAGATAAGCCTTGAGCGCCGTCCAGCCGTCGATTTCGATGGCTTTCGCGCGGCGATCGTGCCCGACATTGCGGCGAAGCATCGCGTGATCGTCGGGATGCAATTCGCAAAAGATCATCCGGTCCTGAGCGCGGCAGAGCGCTTGGGCGATCGCGGGGGAGCCAGGATAACGTTTCAGATCCCCGCTGCTATTTTCTCCGCGTACAAGCGCAAGATAAGGCGCGAGCAGTTCGCCGGCCGCGCCGCTCGGCGGTTTTTCGATCAGCCGGCCGATGCCCTTGCGCCATTCGCCGGTGCGGCTCGGCTCGCCGCGTGCGAGATCGTAGCGGCCGGTACCGGCATGGACGTCGATCACGCGGAACGGCGCATCCTTGCGGCAAAGATGCAGGAGGACGCGCGTCAGCACGGCGTGCTTGAAAACATCGGCGAAATTGCCGGCATGAAAAGCGTGGCGATAATTCACGGCGATATTCTTCGGAAATTGCCTCGAATTTTAACTCAAAACCTCAGGTCCGTATTCAACACGGCTTCAAACATCCTTTCTACGCTGCATGCGGCCGACTCAGGAGGCGAGAGATGTTGCGGGTCTGCGCGATCGTTCTGGCCGCTTACAACTGCGGTTATCCAGGACTTGCGATACTGCGCCCTGCCGCGCTCGAACAGCCGCTCACCAGTTTTCATAACGAGGTGAATGCAGCCATTCGCCAGGCGGTGACCGGCGCCGAGATCGCAGGCAGCAAGATCATGGTCCTCGCTGGCAGCAACGCCGAGCGCGCGAAGCGCGAGCTCGCCGGCAATTTCTCGGACAGCCAGAAAAACTGATCCTAGCCGCCGCGTACCGGCGGCATTACGATGCGCGGATTGCGGCAGGCGTGGCGGTCTGTTTCGGGGCAGGCGCGGAACTTCAAATCCTTGCTCATGCAAACGCGCACTTCCCGCAGCCTCCGGCTGTCGCAGGTGACCGCGATCATGTTGTCGGCGAGGCCCGGATTGGCTTCGATGAAAGCGCGCTCCACTTCCTCAGGAGAAACCGTAACGTAGTCGTTGATGCGGACGAAGCGCGCCGGAATTTTCACCCGCTCGCTCGCTTGACGTACGGTTTTGAAATAATCGTCGGCGCTCAAACCCGAACATGTGCCGTGCGTTTTCCATTCGTGCAGCACGAGGCCGTAGGCGGGCATGATGTCGGTCATCGAACGAATGAGCTCGCGGTCGATCCACGGCGCTTCGCCGCAGTTCTGCGGGAAGCCGCGATCGTATTGCGGCCATAAGCCGTGCACGACGAAGGCGTAGGGGCGCTCGCGATTGCATTGTTCGCCGCTGCCGCGGCGGCCGCTGTTGCTTTCGCAGAAAGTCGGCGACCAGGAGAGCGAGAGAACGTAGAAATCGAACTCGCCCGGCGTTCCTTGCTGGCCGCCGCGATGCCGTGATCGCGCGCCGGCATCCTGTGCGAGCACAAGCGCGGCGAATACGGCAAAAACGAAGGCGAAAGCGCGCTTCATCCGAGCTTTAGGGCAGCGCCATCTTGCAGTGGGGCGAATAGGCCAGATTGCGGTCGTAGCCCTGCACGCACCACTCGACGCCCCAGGTCGCTCCCGCGAAACCCTGATCTTCGATGATGGAGTAATTCGTCACGGTTTCCGTGCCGTCATTCATCAGCGTCCGCACCTGGCAGAAGCGGCGCGGAATCGCGCCTTCGCCCCATGGGCGGTAAGCGATTTCCTGCACTTGGCCAAAACCGGCGATGCGGAGTCGGGGGTCCCAGAAACGGACTTCCTTCGCCCAGAACTTGAAATTGATCTTGCCGAGCACGAGCGGATTGTCGCAGGCGGGGAGCCAGGAATCATAGCGCGGGCTGATGAGCCCGAAATTCATTTCCAGCCAGCTCGCGGATTGCGCGGGCAGTGCCACGGTTGTTGCAAGGAAAGCCAAGGCCCAGAGTGCCACCCGACTGTATATTTTCATGTGTCGTCCCCGTGTTCCGGAAACACGATGCGGCGGGCAGGGGCAAGGGTCAAGTGCGGCGAAAGCCAGGTTTTGGAGGTGTGTCTTAGTTCCTGCTTGCGCGGCTTGGAATGGCTCACTAATTTGCTGGGAACCTGCACGATTTGACCGCCGGAGGTTTCATGTTCGTCCTGAATTCCCGCCATGAGCGACTTGTGATTCTGCTGCTCACCATCGCCATGGCGGCGACGCGGATCGAGCACTTCGGCATCAGCCGAATCGCACCCGACGCTTCCACGGCGATCTTTTTCCTCGCGGGCCTTCTGATCGGCAATCCGCTCTGGCTCGTGGCGTTTCTCGTCGAGGCGCTCGCGCTCGATGTCACCGCGATCAAGGCGGTGGGCGTGAGCCCTGCCTGCATCACCTTCGGCTATTTCATGATGATCCCGGCTTATGCGGCGCTGTGGTTCGCGCCGCGCTCGTTCCGCGCCGATTTCCATCCGAGCCTGTTCGGCTTTACGAAGCTCGCGCTCGCCTGCATCGCAGGACTCGTGGCGTTCTTTGTGCTTTCGAACATCGGTTACTATTTCGGCGGCGGATATTCGACGTCGCTCGGCGTCGCTGAATATGCGCGCCGCGTCGTGCGTTATTTCCCGTATTACCTCGAGGCCACGCTGCTCTACAGCATGGCGGGAGTTGGAATCGCGGCCGTTGCTTTCTATTTCGGCGGTCATCGCCTGCTCGCCGCGCGTTGACGCAAACGCGTCATCCATTCTTCATCGGCAACGCGTAATCCGCATGCGCAGCTTTGGCGTGCGGATATACAAGCTGCATTTTTCCATAAAATCGCAGCGAATACGCGTGGTTTTCCGGCTGTCGCTAAAAGACTAGAATCGATTCGACATCGCGGCCGGTCACCCCACAGGCGCGGCGATGGCTGATCCCACGGGGCTAATGGAGAGAAGTCATGTCGGGAGCAATCGTTAATCTGATTATCCAGCTGATTTCGGGCGCGGTCGGCGGCAACATCGCCGGCTCGGCGTTGAAGGACTACAATCTCGGGCCGCTCGGCAATTCGATCGCCGGCATCATCGGCGGCGGCATCGGCGGTCAGATTCTTTCCTATTTTTCTCCCGCCGTGGCGCAGGCGGCATCCACGCTCGACTGGGGCGCGATCATCGGCCAAGTCGCGAGCGGCGGCATCGGCGGCGCAATCCTGATGGTGATTGTGGGCGTATTGAAAGGAATGATGGCGAAGTAATTTCGCCGAATGCGGTTCCGCGCCCTCTCCCGCATGGGAGGGGGCGTTTTTTGTGAAAGCATCGGGAAGGAGGATCGGGATGATCGGGAAATTTGGTTCGGCACTCGCCCTTTTTGCGATCCTGGTCTTTCCGGTTCCGCCCGCCACGGCGCAAACCGGCGCGGCCGCCCTGAAGCTCGAAGCGCTGATGAAGGAAAGCGGCTACAAGTCCGCGGTGAAGGTGAACGACACCACCTGGACGCTCGATTTCAGCGGCAAGCAAATTCTGAAATTCAAGGTGGCGGTCACCGCCACCGACAAGGATGCGAGCGGGATCATCACCGTGATCGTCAATCCGGTCGCAAGGGATCAGCTCCCGCGCAACCGCGCAAATCTTTCCGCTGCAATGCTAAAGGCGAATAACGATTTCGATTACGTCAAAATCGGCTTCGACAAGGACGGCGATCTTTTCGTGCGCGCCGATATCCCGCCACGCACCGATCTCGTCTCGTTCAAGGCCGTCGTCGAACAGGTCGCGGCTGCGGCCGACGAATTCTACGGGAAGATCAAACAGTTCCTGCGCTAGTAGCAGCGCAGGATCGTCACCGTAGTCTCACCGCCGCCGGTGGCGGGTACGGTCACCTTGTCCGATGCGCAAACGTCCTTGCTATTCTCGACCGTGCGGATGACCGGATGCGCAACGCGCGGCGGCGGAGGCGGCGAATAGCCGTCGACATCGTCCGCAACCTGGTCGGCGGTATATGGATAGTCGATGTAGGGATAATCGACATAGCCGTAATCAAAGAAGTCAAAGTCTTGATGATGACGGCGATGATGCCTGCCGTGATGATGGTGATGGGCGGCGAAATGGCGCCCGGCGAGCGGGCCGATATTCAGCGGAATGGGATGCCCGCGGCGGGCAAGCGGCCCAATGTTCAGTCGCGATGCGGACCGGAACGAGGAGAAAGCGGTTCCTCCTCCGCTTTTTGCATCCAAGGGCGTTGCAAGCAGCATTGAAGCCGCGCTGGTGCCCAAAACCAGCAGCGTCGCGTAGGCGAGCTTTTTCATGCGGTACACTCCCTGTCCCTGAGCGCCGGAATTTCTGGCCCCGATTCCGTGCGCTCATGTGCCGCACCGCGAATCTAGCGCGTGAAAGAATCCAAGTCGATTCCGTGGATTTTGCCCGGAACCAAAGCCTTCGGCCCGCGTTGATTGCCGCTCGTGGAAGGATTTCTCATGCGTGGCTATTTACAGAAATTCGCTGCTGTTGTGGCCGTCGCGTCGAGCTTCACGCTCGTCCTGATGATCGCCCTCGGTTAGCGACCTCTATTTGCGCTTGCGTCCGGCTTTTTTCTTCGCGGGTTTCTTGCGGCGGGCCGCCCGCTTTTCTTTCATCTCGCCGTATTTCATGCCCTCCAGTTTCATGCCGTCCGGGTCGAGGAAGAACACGGCATAGTAATCCTCGTAGTATTCGTCCGCCGGATCGACGATTTCGATGTTTTTCTTTTTGAGGTGACGTTCAAGCGCGTCGACATCGGCACGGCTTTCGAGTTGAAACGCGTAATGATGAAAGCCGATATCGCCGAAACGATAGGGATGTTTCCTGCCCTCGTCGTCAGCCTGCGCGATCCAGACGCGCGTCTTGCCGTTCGTCCAGCCGACCATGTCGGCGTATTCGTCGAGCAGCTTGAAGCCGAGAAACTTCAGGACGTATTCGTAAAATTCGCGCGATTTCTCGAGATCGCTGACGCGCAGGACGATGTGATCGATGCCGGCGACACGGGGCATGCGCCATCAACGCACGCGGCGCGCCCCGGTTCAAGCGGATGGCAGAAAGCGCTCAGCCGGCGGGCGGCAGATTCGGATACTTCCTTTGCTTCTCGGCGACGCAGGCGTCGACAGCCGCAATCTTGGCGTCGAGATTGTTCACGTTCTTCTTTTTTTCCTGCTCCATCCAGCACTGGCCGCGGGCCATCTCGATCGAGGAAGGCGGCACATCGTGAGTTAGGCTGTCGATCGCGGACTGGCGCTGCTTGGGGGTCGCCCGCGTCACGGAACCGTCTCCGTCGGTCACGCAGCCCACGAGCCATACCGATAAAGCGGTAACGGAAACCGCTCCCGCAAAAGCCGAACGCATCGACATACCAGGTCGCTCCGAGAATAAAGCTGAAGAGAACGACCGCTTGCTAGCACATCGCAAGCGGGAAGCGAATCCCCGAATGTGAAAGAACTTGCCTTAAACTGCGGGGAAATTGCGTCCTTTCGGCGCACTTAACCCGCAGGCGGCAAGCGCTTCCTGCCCTCGGCGACGCATTTATCGACGGCTGCGATCTTGGCGTCGAGATTGTTCACATTCTTGGTTTTTTCCTGCGCCATCCAGCACTGGGTCTTCAAATCTTCTTCCGATTTCGGTGCGTTTTCGTCATTCGCCTGCAATTTCGCCGCGTCACTACCGGTCTGCATGCAGGCGGCGGCTGCAAGTGCAAGCAAGGCGCAAAACGGGACGCGAAGGAGAGAAGTCAATGGAACAGGCCCGGTATGCACGCGTTGTCCTCGATCCATTTGGAAGGAGGAGCTTATGGCGAGCCCAACGGCTAGGCAATCGCTCGATCGGTCGACAAGAGGCCCCGGTCCCGACCATACGGCTGGCGCGTGGACGATGGAGCCAAAGCCCGAAACCGATAGCGGCAAAGAACTGAAAGACACCGCGACCATGACGAGAGAGCAGGGCAAGGTCCTGAAAAAGCTCGCCGTCAAGGCTGGCGAGCTGCATGCCTACAGCCCAACTTTGTCCGCAGAAAGCGCGGAAGCTCGCATTCGCATTTTGAAGGCGAAACTCGAAAAAGACCGGGGTGGAGAGCAGCACAAACCGAAATAGCAGGGGTCGATATGGCAAGATCCACATCCCGCCGCAGGAAGCGGCGCACAACCAAAGCGAAATCCCGACGCGGCAAGAAGCGTGTCGCGGCAAAAAGGGCCAACCGAAATGCGCGACGGAAATCCGCAAGTCCGCGGAAGAAAAAGCGCACCGCAGGAAAGCGCAAGCGCACCACCGCTGAAGCGATGCATCTCGCGCTGAAGATGAAGCGGGAGGCGGAAAAGCGCGAGCCGCACCCGCTGCCAGGACAGACATGGCCCACGCAGATGCCGCCTTCGGCGGTCGAGCCCGAAATCCCGCAAAACCTGCGTGAGCAGGGCGACATCGCGAATATCATTCAGAACACAACGAACCGCCGGGCCGGCTGAGCGAGGTAATCAAACTAAAAACCGCCGCCTGTAAGAGGCGGCGGTTTCGCTTCTGCTGCCGGCGCGTGCTAGCTACTTCACATACACGAACGCGATGCCGGTTGCCGTATAGCCCTTGCTTCGCGGCCGGGAGACAGTTTTTTACGTGCGGTCAGTCTTCGTCATCGTAAGAGCCGCCGTTATCGTAGTAACTGCCGTTATCGTCGTCGTCATCGTCGTCGTCATAGGCCCCGCCGACGATGGTTATATCCGTGGCATGGATCGCGGGTGATGTCCGCCACACGTACGTGTCGGCCTTGGCCGGAATCGTGGCAACGCCTACGAGAAGCGCCAGAGCGGCGGCGCTAATGAAAATACTCTTCCCCATGTCGAACCTCCTCGTGATTGGGATTATCGCCGACAATCGATTTCGACGGCGGACAGTTCAAAAACCGCGTTCAACTCTCGCGATGAATCGAAATATTTCTGAAAGGAGGTTCCACTTGCACGCGAACGACAAAATTTTGTCGTGTGCGCGACGTCGATCAGCGGCGATTTGTCTTGAACGTGCGCGAGCCGGCTCTTCCGCCGCGCGAGCCGGGAGCATTGTAAGGCTTGCTGGCGGAGCCTGAACCAAGCCGCGTCGGCGTGCTTGCCCGAACGGCCGGGACTTTCGCGGTCGGGTCGTCCACGACCGCCATCTCGATATCGCGGAGCCGCTTGATCTCGTCCCTGAGCCGCGCCGCTTCCTCAAATTCGAGATTGCCGGCGGCTTCCTTCATGCGCTCTTCGAGATCGGTGATGACGGCCTCGAAATTGTGACCGTAGGTGGCGATGGCCTCCCCGAAGCCGGTGTCCACCGTGACGCGATCGCGTTCGTACATCGAGTTCGTAATATCGGCGATCTCGCGTTTCACGCTCTCGGGCGTAATTCCGTGCGCCTTATTGAAGGCGAGCTGTTTTTCCTTGCGGCGATTGGTCTCGGCGATTGCGCGCTCGATCGAACCGGTCATCTTGTCGGCGTACAGGATCACGCGGCCCTCGACGTTGCGGGCGGCGCGGCCGATGGTCTGGATGAGCGAGGTTTCCGAGCGCAGGAAGCCTTCCTTGTCGGCGTCGAGGATGCCGACAAGCGCGCATTCCGGAATGTCGAGGCCCTCGCGCAACAGGTTGATGCCGACCAGGCAATCGAAGGCGCCGAGGCGCAAATCGCGGATGATTTCGATCCTCTCGATCGTGTCGATGTCGGAATGCATGTAGCGCACGCGCACGCCTTGTTCGTGCAGATACTCGGTGAGGTCTTCCGCCATGCGCTTGGTGAGTGTCGTCACGAGCGCGCGGTAGCCTTTCGCGGCGGTCGCCTTCACTTCGCCAATTAGGTCGTCCACCTGGGTGCGCGCGGGCCGCACGATTACTTCCGGATCGGTGAGGCCGGTAGGGCGGATCACCTGTTCGGCAAAAACGCCTTGTGTCTGGGTCATCTCCCAGCCGCCCGGGGTCGCCGAAACCGCGATCGTCTGCGGCCGCATGGCGTCCCATTCCTCGAAGCGGAGCGGGCGGTTGTCGAGGCAGGAGGGTAGGCGGAAGCCGTATTCGGCAAGCGTCGCCTTACGGCGGAAGTCGCCGCGATACATGCCGCCGATCTGCGGTACGGTGACGTGACTCTCGTCCACAAAAACGAGGGCATTGTCGGGGAGATATTCGAAGAGCGTCGGCGGCGGCTCACCCGGCTTTCGGCCGGTGAGGTAGCGCGAATAGTTCTCGATCCCGGCGCAGACGCCGGCGGCGGCGAGCATTTCAAGGTCGAACATGGTGCGCTGCTCTAACCTCTGCGCCTCCAGCAAGCGGTTCGCGCGGTTTAGCTGATCGAGGCGAAGTTTCAGCTCCTGCTTGATGCCGTTGATCGCCTGATGCAGCGTCGGCTTCGGGGTGACGTAGTGGGAGTTGGCGTAAATCTTCACCGACTCGAGATCCTCGAACTTCTCGCCGGTCAAGGGATCGAATTCGTGGATCGCTTCGATCTCGTCGCCGAACAGCGACACGCGCCAGGCGCGGTCTTCATAGTGCGCCGGGAAAATTTCGATCACGTCTCCGCGCACGCGGAAAGTGCCGCGGTGAAAATCCATATCGGTGCGGGTGTATTGCAGCGCCACGAGATCGGCAATCAGCGAGCGCTGCGACATCCGCCCGCCGCGTGCGATCTCGAAGGTCATCGCCGAATAGGTTTCGACCGACCCGATGCCGTAGATGCAGGACACTGAGGCGACAATGATAACGTCGTCGCGCTCCAAGAGCGCACGGGTCGCGGCGTGGCGCATGCGGTCGATCTGTTCGTTGATCGCGGAATCCTTCTCGATATAAGTGTCTGTGCGCGGGACATAGGCTTCCGGCTGGTAGTAGTCGTAATACGAAACGAAATACTCGACCGCGTTCTCGGGAAAGAAGCTCTTGAACTCGCCGTAAAGCTGCGCGGCGAGCGTTTTGTTGGGCGCGAGAACGAGCGCGGGGCGTTGGGTCCGTTCGATCACCTGCGCCATGGTGTAAGTCTTGCCGGAGCCGGTGACGCCCAAGAGCACCTGTGTGTGCTCGCCGGAATTCGCGCCTTTCACGAGCTCTTCAATGGCTTGCGGCTGATCGCCCTTCGGCTCGTAGGGCGAGACGAGCTTGAACTTCTTGCCGCCTTCGGATTTCTCCGGCCGCGCCGGGCGGTGCGGCACGAAGGTCATGTTCTTGAATTCGGGCCGGCCCTCGTCGAGCAGTTTTTGCAGCGCCTCGGCGGAAGCCGTCGATCCCTGGGAGGGGACGAAATCCTCCTGCGGCTCGATTTTGAAGCCCAGCGTCTTCGCGAGTTCCGGATCTGTTTCGAGCGCGGGTGTCGGCTCGTAAAGCCGCTGCGGCCGCTCGGCCATTCCTTGATTGACGCCACGGGCGGTGCGGTAGGGCTTCTGGGCTTTCGGCATGGAACCAATATGGGCACTTCGCTTCCTGGAGGGAAGCGCCCGCCTGCGGCTTTTTTGAAGCGACACGCCGGAATCGGGTGGGCGAATGCCGGTGTGAAGCGTTTATTGCACGAATGTCCTGACGGCCAAGAGAGCAGCGACATGACCGCCGCGACCATGAGGAAAGCGTCTAACTCTTCGAGTGCAAGCATCGATGAGCGTGTTGCCGCGATCGATTGGTCTCGGGTGACGGGCGATCTCGATGCCTATGGCTGGGCATTGTTCCCGCGGCTTGTAACAGCGGAGGAATGCGAACAGCTCGCGGGGCTGTATGAAAACGACGCCCTTTTCCGCAGCAAGATCGTGATGGCGCGGCACGGCTTCGGGCGGGGCGAATACAAGTATTTCGCCTATCCGCTGCCTGATTTCATCGCGGCTTTGCGGACAGCGCTGTATCCGCGCTTAGCGCCGGTCGCCAACCGCTGGAACGAATCGATGGGCATCGCGGTGCGTTATCCCGCCGCGCATGCCGACTTCCTCAAGCGTTGTCACAAGGCAGGCCAAACCCGGCCGACGCCGCTTCTCCTGCGCTATGGCGAGGGCGACTACAATTGCCTTCACCAGGACCTCTACGGCGAGCATGTGTTTCCGCTGCAGGTGGTGATTCTGCTTTCCGAGCCGGAGCGGGATTTCACCGGCGGCGAATTCATGCTGACCGAGCAGCGCCCGCGCATGCAGTCGCGCGGCGAGGTCGTCTCGCTCCGGAAAGGCGATGCCGCGGTGTTCGCCGTTCACAATCGGCCGGTGCGAGGCACGCGCGGAACGTATCGTGTCAACCTGCGGCATGGCGTGAGCCGGCTGCGTTCGGGCCGCCGCCACACGTTAGGCGTGATCTTTCACGACGCGAAATAGCGGCAGAACCTTTCGCCGTAGCCGCCCGGTCATTTCGCCGCAGGATGGAGGCGACGAAAATTCGCATTTTTTCAGATTCCGTCCATCTGCCGGTAATGCCGCCGCCCTAGTCTCGACAAGACTTGGCGAAAAACTGGCCGGATCAGACTGGAAAGCGCGGATCGCATGGCGCTCGATCCCAAATTTCAAGCCGCCCTGGCACTTCATCGCTTCGGCTTCGGGCCGCGAGGCGATGGCATCGCCAGGATTTCGCATGATCCGCGCGAGGCTGTGCTCGCCGAGATCGAAGCGCCGAATGCCGGCCGAATCGAAAATTCCAATCTGTTGAACAGCGGCGAAGCAGCGCGCGCAGCTTACAATTTCCGGCAGGAAGGCAAGGCAAAGCGTCTTGCCGAGGCGGCCCAACGCGACATGGCGAACAACGCGCCAAACATAGCGGAAGCGCCGGAGCAGCCGAAGGATATGGCCAAAGACATGGCGCAAAACGCGCCGGCCGGCCAGCAACCGAAGCAGCAGCCCGGCCTCCCGCAGCAGATCTATCTCGAAGAGGCGAAGGCCCGCGCCGATGCGGCCTTCGCGGCGAATATCGGCTTCGCCGAGCGGCTGGTGTGGTTCTGGTCGAACCATTTTTGCGTTTCCGCCGATAAGGGGCCGACGCGTGCGCTTTGCGGCGCGTTCGAACGCGAGGCGATCCGTCCTTATATCGCGGGACATTTCGCCGACATGCTGCTCGCAGTGGAATCGCATCCGGCGATGCTGATTTACCTCGACAATGCGCGCTCGATCGGACCGGATTCGATCGCGGGCCTGCGCCAGCACAAGGGCCTTAACGAAAATCTCGCGCGCGAAATCCTGGAATTGCATACGCTCGGCGTGCGCACCGGCTACACGCAGGACGACGTCACCAATTTTGCGAAGGTCATCACCGGCTGGTCGATTACGCCGCTGAAAAATGGCGCTCCGTCGGCCGGCGAATTCAACTTCAATCCGCGCATGCACGAGCCGGGAGCGCAAACGATCATGGGCAAGACTTACGCCGAAAGCAGCGTAGGGCAGGGGCGCGCCGTGCTGCGGGACTTGGCGCAGCATCCGGCCACTGCGCAACATATCGCGACCAAGCTCGCACGGCATTTCATCGCCGACGATCCGCCTTCCGCGCTCGTCGAAAGGCTCGCCAAGCGTTTTCACAACACCGGCGGCGATCTCAAGGAGGTCGCGAAGACACTGGTGACTTCACCCGAAGCATGGGCGGCGCCGCGCGAGAAGTTGAAGCGCCCCGGCGAATGGCTGCTTGCCTCATTACGAGCGAGCGGTCTCGAACCCAAGGACGTGCGCCCGCTCATTCAGGCGCAAAATCTTATGGGCGAGCCGTTGTGGCGGCCGCCCGCGCCGAACGGATTTTCCGATAACAACGCCGCGTGGATGGACGGGCTCGCGCAGCGTCTCGACATTGCCAATCGTTTCGGCCAGCGCGTGCCGACCCAGTTGGAGCCCGATGCGCTGGTCGAAGTTTCGTTAGGTCCGCTCGCCTCGGACGAAACCCGCAAGACGGTGAAGCGCGCGGAGAGCCGTTCGCAAGCGGTGGCGCTTCTTCTGATGGCGCCTGAATTTCAGCGGAGGTGAATATGAACTCCTTGCATGCACCTTCCCGCCGCGAACTTCTTCTCGCTTCCGGCGCGCTGTTCGCATGGACCTATCTTCCCCGGGTCGCGCGCGCGGAAGGACGCGATCCTCGTTTTCTGACGATCATTCTGCGGGGCGCCCTGGACGGGCTTGGTACGGTCGCGCCGGTCGGCGATCCCGATTGGCTTTCGCTGCGCGGCGACAAGGCGCTTGCGCTCGAAGGCGCGCATGCGGCGCTCCCGCTCGATTCCATGTTCGCGCTCAATCCGGCGATGCCGAATTTCCACCGCCTGTATAAAGCAGGGCAGGCGATCGTCGTGCATGCGGCCGCGACGCCGTATCGTGAGCGTTCGCATTTCGACGGACAGGACGTTCTGGAAAGCGGGTTGCCCAAACCGGGCGCCGCCGATACCGGCTGGCTCAATCGCGCGTTTTCCTCGATCGAGCGCGGCGGACGCATCGATTCCAAAGGCAAGGAGGCGTTCGCGGTCGGGCCTGTCGTGCCGCTTGTCGTGCGCGGGCCCGCGCCGGTCGTTTCGTGGGCGCCGCCGCGTCTTCCACCGGCAAGCGACGACACAATGATGAGGCTCCTCGATCTTTATCGCCATACGGACCCTGCGCTGGCACATGCGCTGGAAGAACGGATGGGTCTAGCAGCGATCGCCCGCGCAGGCGGCATCAGTCAGGATCCGGCCAACCCTGCCGCGAAGCGCGCCGGCGTTGCGCAAGTGCGCGCTTATTTCGCCGAAGCGGCAGGCTCTGCGGCGAAATTCCTTGCCCGCGAGGAGGGGCCGAGGGTGGGCGCATTGGCTTTCGACGGCTGGGATACCCACGCCAACGAAGGTGCCTCGGACGGCCGTTTGGCCCAGCTTTTGGGGGCTCTGGATGGGGCCATCGCCGCTATCGAAACCGAAATGGGCGCGGCCTGGCGGGAGACCGTCGTCGCCGTGGTCACCGAATTCGGGCGCACGGCGCGGATTAACGGCACCGCGGGCACCGACCACGGTACGGCTACTGTTGCGCTGCTCGCGGGCGGAGCTCTCAAAGGAGGGCGTGTCGTGGCCGACTGGCCGGGCCTGAAACCGACAGATTTGCTGGACGGTCGCGATCTGAAGCCGACGACCGATTTACGCGCGGTGCTAAAGGGCGTCTTGAAAGATCATCTGCGCGTGGCGGATGACGCGCTCACGAATAAAATATTTCCCGGCAGCATAAATGTTCATCCTGCGGACGGGCTAATTGCCTGACAAAGGATTAAAAAAAAACCCCTCGCGAAACCGCGAGGGGTTTTCGTGGATTCGTACGCTCTCGTCAGAGTCCTTTCATCAGACATCCGGCGAGCAGGAGAAGATAGCCGACAAGTGCAAGCCAGAACCCAAGCACCCCGATGATCGGTGCGTAGGGAAAAATCGCGCCGAGAATCGCGAGCGCGAACAGAATGACTGAGATAATTACAGTCGTGTGATGCGGCGCATTGGTCCTGAAATGAAATCCCGCACTCCGACTGCTACTACGCCTTGCTGCCTTGGCCATGAGAGCCCCCTTGTGCTGGCATGACGGTCATCCGGCGCGACGAATCGCGCCGTCTTTGCGTCTAAAGGAGAATTTCGCATGTCCGGCGGCGGCTGCCGAATCGGTTTTTCCACAGTGAGGCGGCGGCAATGCCTCAACTATTCTGCTCGTAACCCACGATCTTCCAAGCGCCCGATTTGTCCTTGCCGTAGCAAATTCGGTCGATGCCAAGCGGATCGACGCCGTCGGCATCGATCCAGCCGGTCTGGCCGGAGGGCAAAAGGACTTCGTAGAAGCTCGTGGAGAGATTTTCGCCCGGTTTCGCCGGCGGATAGCGCGAAATCACCGGCAGCGCGACGTTCGATACTTTCGCGACCGTGCCGCCGCCGGTCGGCTTTTGGGTTAGCGAGATTTCGCGCAGGGTATAGACCCATTCCACGCCTTCGTCTTCGCCGGCGATCGCTTCGGTCGCGCGCTCCCGCGTGAATTCGTCGGCGACCTCCGCCGCGGCCGGGCCGCAGGCGATTTCGGGATTGTCGGCCTGCGGCGTGAGGGTGGGGTCGCTGACCGCGTCGTCGAGCAGAATCCAGAATGCGTCGGCGCTGTTGCCGTCCTCGTTTTTGCCGTATGGGCGGAAGCCGAACGCCACCTTGAAGTTATGCAACGCATCCCGGCTGGGGTCGAATTGCTCGGCCGGCTCGCCGTCCGCCGTCCAGGTGAATTCGGGGCTGACAAGTGCAAACAGCGCCTTTGTATCTCTCGCCCGCACCATATCGGCGAGCTTCTTCCGCATGGCATCGAGCGCCGGATCCGGCTTGAAGGGCGTCGCCGTCCGCACTTTGATTTCAGGATAGGGCGTTTTCTTCAGCGCCGCCGCGGGCTGCGGCACAAGCCAAACGGCGAAAGCAAGCAAAGCAGAAACAGCAGCAGCCCAGCGCATCAATTTCCTCCGGATCGAATCGCAAAAACACGATCGCCCGCATCGTCTAGCCGAAATGTGGCAGGCTCGCAGGCGCCGGAAAGGCAATTCTCCCGCCCGCAAATTTGTCACCTTTCCATGACGGAACTTTTCGGCCAGATGGGACTTGATAATACCCTGTACCGTTGGCAGCCCGCTGGCAGCGCCAGTTTATTCCTGAAAGGTCCCCATGCTCGCTGCGATTCCAAAACCGCTGCTGCCCGTACTTATGCTGTTCGCTTCCAATGTCTTCATGACATTCGCCTGGTACGGGCATCTCAAATACAAGTCGTCGCCGCTGATCCTCGCCGTTGTGGTGAGCTGGGGGATCGCATTCGTCGAATATTGTTTTGCGGTACCCGCCAACCGTTACGGCTCGGCGATCTATACGACGGCGCAGCTCAAAACGTTGCAGGAAATCATTACGCTGACAGTATTCGCGGGCTTTTCGGTTTTTTATCTCGGCGAACCGTTTCGCTGGAATTACGCAATCGGTTTTGTGCTGATCGCGGCGGGCGCGTTCTTCATTTTCGAAAAGTGGTGATGGTCATTTCGCCGGGACGAGCCGCAATAACTTCCCGTCGCGGGCGTCAGTGAGAAGATAGAGATAGCCGTCCGGGCCCTGCCGCACGTCGCGGATGCGCTCGTTAAGATTGGAAAGCAGCCGCTCTTCCTTCACGACCTTTTCTCCGTCGAGCTCGAGCCGGTTGAGATGCGTGAGCGCGAGCGCACCATTAAAGAGGCTGCCGCGCCAGTTCGGAAAGGCGTCAGCCGTGTAAAACGCCATGCCGGACGGCGCGATCGACGGCGTCCAGTGATAAATCGGCTGCTCCATGCCGGGCTTGCTCGTGCTCTCGTGAATGATCGCGCCGGAATAATCGACGCCGAAGCCGATCACCGGCCAGCCGTAATTCTTGCCCTTTTCGGGGATGTTGATTTCGTCACCGCCCTTCGGGCCATGTTCATTGATCCAGAGCTTGCCGCTCACCGGATGAATCGCCGCACCCTGGATGTTGCGGTGGCCGTAGGACCAGATTTCCGGTCGCGCATCCTTTCGTCCGGCGAACGGGTTATCCTTCGGGATCGAGCCGTCCGCATTGATGCGGATGATCTTGCCGAGATCCTGCTTCAAATCCTGCGCGGTCGTTTTCAGGTTGCGCTCGCCGGTGGTGATGAAGAGCGTGCCGTCGCGGGCGATTGCGATGCGCGAGCCGAAATGAAACCCGCCGGGATAGGCGGGTTCTTGCCGGAAAATGACTTTTACGTCTTCGAGTTTCGCTGTGTCTTTTTCCTCGACGAGGCGCGCGCTCGCCGCCGCAGTGCTATTCGGGTTGACTGCGCCGTTCGGCCCGCGCGGTTCGGCGAAGGTGAAATAAAGAATGCGACTCTGCGAAAAATCCGGAGCGAGCACGGCATCGAGCAATCCGCCCTGGCCGACAGCGGCAACGGGCGGAACGCCCGCAATGGGTGGCGAGAGCTTTCCATCCTTGCTCACGATGCGCATGCGGCCGGGACGTTCGGTCACCAGCATCCTTCCGTCGGGCAGAAAGGCAAGCGCCCATGGATTTTGCAGGCCGGTCGCGATCGTTTCGACCCGAAAACTTTCTTTTTCGCTTTTGACGATATCGCTCTGGGCGAGCGCGGGAGCGCTGGCGAGAAGAAGGGAAAGAACGAGGGGGATTTGCCGATGGGACATGCACACAACCTAGCGGCTTAACGCCGCTCCGCCAGTCCCCTCGCGGAATTTTGAGCTAGCGGCGGCTGCGGCGGCGAACGTGGCCGGGCGTCAAACCATTGAAGGCAAACGGCGCTAGCAGCATGAGCAGAACCATAAGGCCGATGACGGCGAAAATCGCCGTGCCCGAAATGCCGTCGTCCACCATAACGAGATTGCGGACGGAAGCCGACGCCGCGTTCGTGCCGAGCATCAGCACGATCGCGCAGATCGACACGATCAGCACGAGCGACACGAGAATTTCGGTGCAGGCGAAACCGATACGGCCGTGCAACTGCGCCGCTCGGATCGAGCGCGGCTCGTTCGTGTGCGAAATCCCGAAAGGCATTACGGCTCCAATGAATTACTGCTGAAAAAGCAGAAGGCGCGCACGAACGGCCTTCTTATGTGTCACGCTAATGACGCAGTGCGGTAAGCCAATGGCAAAAAGGGGGCAATCGGGCCCAAAGTCGAAGCAGGGTTAAAAAATAGGTATTGGGATATAGGATCAACGCTTAGGCGATGATGGCTTCCTTCGGTTGCTCGCTCATTTTTAGGTGCCCGGGCTCCGACGCGATTCGCGCGAGCCATTCGATCACGTGCGGAAATTCCGAAAGATCGAAATCGCCTTCCTGCGCCACGTGAGTGTGCGCGTAGAGTGTTAGGTCGGCGACAGTGGTGCGATCGCCGACGAAATATCGATGCGCCGCGAGATGCCGCTCCATGAGCGAAAGCGCCTCGTAGCCGCGTTCCATCCACTGGTCGATTTCGTGCTTGCGCAATTCGCGCCCGCCTTTGACGAGATGCAGCCAGAATCGCGCGGTCGCGATCGCGGGCTCGTGGCTGTGCTGCTCGAAGAACATCCAGCGCAGCACTTCGGCGCGGTCGAGCTTGTCCGCCGGCAGGTAGGGCGTGCCTTCGGCGAGGTAGACGAGGATCGCGTTCGACTCGGCGAGGAAGCGGCCGTCCGCCAATTCGAGAACGGGAATGCGTCCTTCGGGATTCTTCGCGAGAAATTCCGGCGTCCGGGTCTCCCCCTTGAACAGGTCGAGCTCGACCAGGCGATAGGGCATCTGCAGGCGCGCAAGCAGCATGCGCACCTTGTAGCTATTGCCGGAGCTTTGCATCGAATAGAGCGTGTACATCGTCTTACGCTTTGCGCGGCTCCGGCCTGTCGCGGCGGTCTATTCCGCCGCGACCTTGTGCGCCCTCGCATACGCAAGCAGCGCGTCATCCGCGACCGGCTGGATCGGCGTGAAGTCGCGATGCGCGATCCACTCCTCGCGCGTAAACTTGGTGATGTGGTTCGAGACGGCGCAGAGCGTGAGATACACGATCTTGCGCGGATAGGGTGTGATGTTCGGCGGCGAGGCATGCACGAGATTGCCGTGGAACATTAGCACCGAGCCGGGCTTGCCGGTCGGCGCAACGATGCCGGGCGCGTCCGCGGTCTCCGCTTCGCGGCAAAGGCGAGTCACGGTTTCCTGATCGAGCGTCCAGAGCGGGTAGGAGGTCGTCGATTTGTCGTGACCGGCCTTGAGCGTGCCCTGGTGGTGGCTTTTTGGAATCAGCATCAGCGCGCCGTTGATCGGATACACCTCGTCGAGAAACACGGCGATGTTCATCGCGCGTGGCTCAGGCATGCCGTCGTCGCGCGCCCAGGTGCCGTAGTCCTGGTGCCATTGCCAGACATCGCCCTCGAAGGCGGCTTTGGCGTTGATCTTGAACTGGTGAACATAAACCGGCTCGCCGAATACCTGCTGCAGCGGTTCGACCAGGCGGGGATGATGCGCAAGTAGCCGGAAAGCTTCATTATAGGTGTGCGCGGCGAAGGCAGTGCGCGGCGCGCCGGTTTTCTCGCGCCAGACTTCCTTGCGTTCGGTGCGGTAGATGTTTTCCGCTTCCGAGCGCATGACGGCGACTTCTTCCTCGCTGAAGCAGTTGGGGAAGAACAGATAGCCCTGCTCGTTGAAATCCTTGAGCTGCTGGGCGGTGAGCTTCATGGCGTCCTCCTTGCCCCTGGCGGGCTTGCTTCGAGGCCGATCCTAGCAGCCATATCCGGGAATGCGACAAACCGCGGCATGCGTTCGATGCAGGGCGCCCCATAAAACCGCGCGGTTCTGGCGGCGGTATGCGCGCCGTGGTTGCCGGTTCTTCAAGGTTTTTTAGGGGTTTTGGGCTGACCTCTGGCGGTTCCCGGGATTTCGGAGGTTCGCCGTGCGGCAGGCTGCTCTTGCACAAGGTTTGCCGGCCCGTTTCGCCTGGCTTTCCAATCCGACCCTATTTTTGTGCATCGCGGGCTTGGTGCTCCCGAACGCACTTTCGCTCGGCGCGCTGATCGCGGGCATCGGCTGCCCGCCCCGTACGGGGCCCATTCTTTGTTACGCAACGGTCGCCATGATTGCGCGGCTTGCGCCTGCGCCGGCTGTGATCGCACTCTATATCGCGGCGGCGGCGTACGATGCGGTTTCGACAATCGCGCTGTTGTTCGGGCTGTCGCCTTCCGAAATCGGTCTCGCGATTCATCTCAGCGGCGAGCTGAAATTTTTTCAATCGCCGCTCTATATGGCGTTGATCGCGGGACTGACGGCGGTGATCGCCGCGAATCTCGTGGTGCTGATATTCAAGCGCGACGCGCTGAAGCGCGGCAATCCGGTCGTGCTGTTTGTGCTTGCGCTTGCGCTCGCGGCTGCCGATCTCGCAGCGAATACGTCTCCTCATTACCAGTTCGGTACATTGTTCGGTGCGGGCAAGCCGATGGATTCGGCGGGGGAAGAATCGGGTTTCCGTCAAGCGATTCTTGCCGGCAAGCCGAAAAGCGTTCTCCTCGTCGTCGTCGAAGCCATGGGCGAGTTTCACGATCCCGCCAAGCAGGATCTGCTGCTGCAATCCTTCCGGAACGCCGACCTTCTGAAGCGCTACGACGTTTCGATCGGCGACGCGACCTATTACGGATCGACCACCGCCGCCGAGATGCGCGAACTTTGCAACACGCGCAAATCCTATCTCGAAGTTGCGAAAGACGACTCGATCGTTTGTCTGCCGAAACTGATGGACGAGCGCGGTTATCAGACGATTTCGCTGCACAATTTCACCAGCGCTTTTTTCGGGCGCGCCGACTGGTACCCAAAACTCGGTTTCGAGAAGCGGATTTTCGGCCAGGACCTTGTCGGCGTGTCGCAGCGGAAATGCGGCGGACCGTTCCGCGGGCCTTGCGACGTCGATCTCGTCCCGATGATCGGGAAGCAGTTGCGCGAAGCGAAGAAGCCGACTTTCTTTTACTGGATGACGCTCTCGACCCATGTGCCGATCGCGCCGCATGAAGGCACGCCACGGCTCGGCTGCGAGAAGAACGGCGGCGCCATCGGCCATGTCGAAGTCTGTTACATGACCGAGATGTGGATCGATTTGCTCGAAAGCCTCGTCAAGATGACCGCCGATATTCCGCCGACGGAAATTCTGATTGTGGGGGATCACGCGCCGCCCCTGTGGTCGAAGGCCGGACGCGAATTGTTCGCGCCGGGCAAGGTGACCTGGGTGCGGCTCAAACCGCGGGCGCAGGATAAAAAAGTCAGCCGTGTCCGCTGAATCCTTCGCGCAACGTCTCTCCTCCGGTGCGTGGCTTTCGCCCTCGACGTCGCGCTTCGCGGCCTGGATGACGAGCGCGGGCACGGTCGTCTCGCTTGCACTTTTGTTCCTGAACTCGCACGGTCTGCTCGATTACGCGGGACGGCCGCTCGGCACCGATTTTTCGTGCTTTTGGAGCGCCGGATTGATGGCGTTACAAGGGCACGCGCCGCAGGCTTATGATTGGGGTGCGCTATTTGCCGCGCAGCACCAGATTTTCGGCACGGAGAAACTCTCGCCGTGGAGCTATCCGCCGATTTTCCTGCTGCTTGCCGCGCTGTTCGCGACGATACCGTATCTCATGGCGTATTTCGTCTGGCAGGGCGCGAGTCTCGCCGCCGCCGGCTTCATCTATTGGAAAATCCTGCCGTATCGAAGCGCGCTCCTGTTCGGCTTCGGTTTTCCGGCGGTGCTGATCTGCCTCGGTCACGGGCAGAATGGATTTTTGACCGCAGCGCTGATGGCGGGCGGATTGCTCGCGCTGCGCAAGCAGGAAATTCTGGCCGGTGTGTTGTTCGGGCTTCTCGCCTACAAGCCGCAATTCGGCTTGCTGCTTCCGATTGCGCTGGCCGTGGGCGGCTATTGGCGCGCTTTTGCAGCGGCGGCGGCGACCGTCATGGCGACAATCGGCGTCACCTATCTGATCTGGGGCTGGCCGGTTTGGCAGGCGTTCTTCGATTCACTTCCGCTCACGCGCGCGATCGTGTTGGAAGCGGGCGATACCGGCTTTCAGAAACTGCAAAGCATCTTTGCCTGGGTGCGGCTGTGGCATGGCCCGGTCGCATTAGGCTACGCCCTGCAAACGCTCGTCGCGATCGCCGTCACGGTGACGGTCATCTGGATATGGCGAAGCAAAGTCTCGTTTTCGTTGCAGGCCGCGGCCTTGATCGCCGGGAGCCTGCTGGTTTCGCCTTATATGTTCGACTACGACTTCGTTGTTTTCGGCATGGCGCTCGCTTTCCTTGCGGCGCAAGGATTCGCGCAAGGGTTTCAACCCTGGGACAAGACCCTGCTTGCGCTTGCCTGGTTCGTGCCGGTGCTCGCGCGCACCATCGCCCATACGATCTATCTGCCGGTCGGCTTCCTGATGCTCATGACGATCTTTTTGCTGATCGTCGTGCGGACGAAAGAAGAGCAAGCGGTGCGCACCGTTTCAGGTGCGACTCTCGCGCATAGCTGAGCCGATTGGCGGAGAAATCCGCGCTTTTCGGGCCGATTTCGGTTGCGATGCAGCGGCTCTCCGACTATTTTCCCGCGGCCTTAACACCTGCCTTTAGGAGCAAGACATGGGTTTCCTCGCCGACTCGATCGGCCGCATCAAGCCTTCGCCTACGATCGCCATTACCGGTCTCGCGAAAGAGCTGAAAGCGCAGGGGAAAGACATCATCGGTCTTTCCGCAGGGGAGCCTGACTTCGACACGCCCGAGAACATCAAGGAGGCCGCGATCGCGGCAATCCGGCGCGGCGAGTCGAAATACACGATCGTCGACGGAATCCCTGAGCTAAAGCAGGCGATCGTCGGCAAGTTCAAGCGCGAGAACGGCCTCGACTACAAAACCTCGCAGGTCTCGGTCGGCACCGGCGGCAAGCAGATCTTGTACAACGCGCTGATGGTGACGCTGAATCCAGGCGACGAGGTGATCATTCCCGCGCCGTATTGGGTGAGCTATCCGGATATCGTGCTGCTCGCGGGCGCGAAGCCCGTGCCGGTGCAGACGACGCTCGAGAGCGGCTTCAAGATGAAGCCCGAGGATCTCGAGCGCGCGATCACGCCGAGAACGAAGTGGCTGATCTTCAACTCGCCCTCGAACCCGTCGGGCGCGGCCTATTCGCGCGCCGAGCTGAAGGCGCTCACGGATGTTTTGGTGAAACACCCGCATGTCTGGATTCTGTCCGACGACATGTACGAGCATCTCGTCTACGACGACTTCGAGTTCACGACGCCAGCGCAGGTCGAGCCTAATCTCTACGACCGCACGCTGACGATGAACGGCATGTCGAAGGCCTATTGCATGACAGGCTGGCGTCTCGGTTACGGCGCCGGTCCCGAGAAGCTCATCAAGGCGATGGCTACCTTGCAGTCGCAGTCGACCTCGAACCCGACGTCGATCACGCAATGGGCGGGCGTCGAAGCATTGAACGGGCCGCAGGATTTCATCACAAAGCACAATAAGGTGTTCAAGGAACGCCGCGACCTGGTCGTGTCGATGCTCAACCAGTCGAAGGGGCTTTCCTGTCCGAAGCCGGAAGGTGCGTTTTACGTCTATCCGTCCTGTAAAGGGACGATTGGGAAGACCGCGCCGTCGGGGAAAAAGATCGAAACCGACGAGGATTTCGTGAAGGAACTTTTGTCCGCCGAAGGCGTTGCTGTGGTGCACGGTACGGCCTTCGGGACTGCGCCGGCTTTTCGCATTTCCTACGCGACAGCGACCAAGGATCTCGAAGAAGCCTGCAGCAGGATTCAACGGTTCTGCGGATCGTTGCGCTAGTCCCCGAGTTTGTATCGTTGCGCCTTCGTTGCCCCGGGGAATCTCCGGGGCATTGCTACGCTTTTGTTGGTTCAACGATCAGGAGGGTTTTCATGAGAATCCGTCTACCCGCCCTAGCCACTGCTGCTGCAATTGCCGGCATCGCGGCTACATCCGTTCCGGCTTCGGCCGCGGTCGAGGTCGGCGTGCTGAGTTGCCAGGTGGCGCCATCCGTGGGCTATGTCGTGGCCTCCGAGAGGGAGATGCGTTGCGCCTTCCGGTCCAATTTTGGCGGCCGCACGCAATACTATAAGGGCCGCGCGGGCCGCATCGGTCTTGATCTAGGTTTCACGAACGGCGGGACGCTGGTGTGGAACGTCTATGCTCCGACACGGCGAATCGGCCGTCACGCGCTCGCGGGTACGTATGCGGGCGGTTCGGCCAGCGCATCGATCGGGGCGGGTGTCGGCGGAAACGCGCTGGTTGGCGGTTCGGATAATACGATCGCCCTCCAACCGCTTTCGGGCGAGGGTAATTCGGGCTTCAATGTCGCGCTCGGCGTTACGGCGTTGTCGCTCCGCTAAAATACCAAGTTCCGTGAAAGTTGACGGCCCGGGCATTACCGGGCCGTTTATTTTTCGGGCTACACCAGTTGCGCGCTTGCGCTCGACGCATTCCCCTGAAACGATAGTCCCCCGGATCGCCCATTTCCGCGACCCGCAAGCCCTGGCATTCGCAAGGGCGGCGCCAGGGCCCCTCAAAATGCAGGGAGGCCTCCATGGCGGACGCAGTAAGAACCACCAACGGCTCGAGTTCTAGGGGACCACGGTGCATCGCGCTCGTGGGCCCATACCAATCCGGCAAGACTTCGCTCTTGGAAGCGATTCTCTCACGCACCGGCGCAATTCAGCGCCCCGGCACGGTCGCGGCAGGTAACACCGTGGGCGACGCGAGCGCTGAATCGCGCGACCACAAAATGAGCGTGGAGCTTTCCGTCGCCTCCACCGATTTTCTCGGCGACACCTATACGTTTCTCGATTGTCCCGGCTCGGTCGAATTCATGCACGAAATGCGCGCGGCACTGCCGCCCTGCGATGCGGCGGTGGTCGTATGCGAGGCGGACGAGCGTAAGCTTCCGCAGTTGCAGCTTGTGATGCGCGAGCTCGAGGACCAGAACATTCCGCGTTTCCTGTTTATCAACAAAATTGACAAGGCCGACAAGCGCGTGCGCGAGACGCTCAGCCTTCTGCAGCCCGCCTCGCGCGTGCCGCTGGTGCTGCGGCAAATCCCGATCTGGAAAGACGGGATCGTGATGGGCTTCGTCGACCTCGCGCTGGAGCGCGCTTTCATCTATCGCGAACACGCCGCGAGCGAAGTCATCGAATTCGACAACGACAATCAGGCGCGGAAGAAGGACGCGCGCTTCTCGATGCTCGAAAAACTCGCCGATCATGACGACGAGTTGATGGAACAGCTGCTGGAGGACATCGAGCCGCCGCGTGACAAGGTGTTCGACGATCTCACCAAGGAATTGCGCGAGGGCGCAATCTGTCCGGTGCTGATCGGCTCCGCCCTGCATGCAAACGGCGTGCTGCGGCTCCTGAAGGCGCTTCGTCACGAAGCGCCGGGCATCGTGCAGACCGCGGCGCGGCTCGGCGTCGAAAACGGCGATCCCGTCGCGCAGGTAATCAAGACCTGGCACACGGCGCATGGCGGGAAGCTGTCTGTTTCGCGCGTCCTTCAGGGCGAGATCGGCGAGGGCGCGAACGTCCTGAACGGCGCGGGCGAGAGCGCACGCGTCGCGGGTGTGTTCAAGACGTTCGGCGCCAATCAGGAAAAGCGCGGGGCGGCGAAAATCGGGGATACGGTCGCATTCGGCAAGCTCGATCCGGTGAAAACTTCCGAGACCATCACGGCCGGCAAAAAACCGGCGAAACAGCTCGCACCGCTCGCGCCTCCGCCGCCGGTGATGGCGCTCGCGATCGCGGCGGTCGAGCGCAAAGACGATGTGAAGCTTGGGCTCGCACTCAACAAACTCATGGACGAAGACCCTTCGCTCGTCGTTCAGCACAATACCGAAAGCGGCGAGATCGTGCTGTGGGGGCAAGGCGAAATGCATCTCCGGGTCGCGACGGAGCGGCTCGTTTCGCGCTTTGGCGTTACCGCGAGGACGCACACGCCCGCGGTCGGCTATCGCGAGACCATCAAGAAGCCGATCACGCAGCGCGGGCGCCACAAGAAACAAACCGGCGGCCACGGCCAGTTCGGCGACGTTATCCTCGATATCAAGCCGCTCGCGCGCGGCGAGGGTTTCCGCTTCAGCGAGACCGTAAAAGGCGGCACAGTGCCGAAGCAGTATTTCTCGTCGGTCGAGGAGGGCGTGAAGAGCTATCTGAAATGCGGCCCCCTCGGTTTCCCCGTGGTCGATATTTCGGTGACGCTTACTGATGGCTCGTATCACGAGGTCGATTCTTCCGACATGGCGTTTCAGCTCGCCGGACGCCTCGCCATGAGCGAGGGCTTGCCGCAATGCCAGCCGGTGCTGTTGCAGCCGATTTTCTCTGTCGAAATCGTTTGCCCGTCGGATGCGACCGCGAAGATCAATGCGATCCTTGCGCAGCGGCACGGGCAAATCCTCGGCTTCGAAGCGCGCGAGGGCTGGGACGGATGGGACGTAGTGAAGGCGCTCCTGCCGGAGGCCGCGATCGGCGACTTGATCGTGGAAGTCCGCTCGGCCACCGCCGGGGTCGGAGGGCTCTCGTTCAAATTCGATCACTTGCAGGAGCTCACCGGCAAGAACGCAGAGCAGGTCGTGGCAGCGAGGAAAGCGGCAGCTTAAGGTAGCCGCTGAAGGCTTCGCAGCGTCTCGGCGCGGCCTTCGAGGCCGGCCCTACCGGAATCTCACGGACACCGCCCTTGCCGCGGGCTTAAGGCTTTGCGCGCGTGATTGTGACTTGTCGTTGATATTCGAGCCGGTGTAGCCGAAAGCATCGGGTCGGAGGAATCGCATGAACATCATCCATCGCCGCGGCTGGGAGATCCCGGAATCGCAGGCTGCTCCAGAACACTTGTTCATGAGCCGGCGCGCGCTGTTGCGCGGGGTCACGGCGCTCGCGGGGGTGACCTCGATTTCGAAAGTGGGTTGCGCCGAGGGCGCCGACCCGACCGCCGATCTTTATCCGGCGAAGCGTAACGAAAAGTACAAACTCGATCGCGAGATCACGCCGGAGAAGATCGCGAGTTACTACAACAATTTCTACGAATACGGTCAGGACAAATATATCGCAAGCCATGCGCAGCAACTGAAGACGCGGCCGTGGACGGTGAAGTTCGACGGCATGGTGGAAAAGGAAAAGACCGTCGGCATCGACGATCTCATTCGCGCAATGCCGCTCGAAGAACGTCTCTATCGCATGCGCTGCGTGGAAGCGTGGTCGATGGCTGTGCCGTGGACGGGGTTCGCGATGGCGAAGCTCGTAGAATTTGCGAAGCCGCTATCGTCCGCGAAATACGTCAAGATGGAATCGTTCCTCGACAGCTCGATGGCGCCGGCGCAACGGCTACCGCTTTTCCCCTGGCCCTATGTGGAAGGGCTCACCATGGCGGAAGCGACGAACGAGCTGACATTCTTGGTGACGGGAATTTACGGCAAGCCCGCTGTGAAACAGCACGGCGCGCCGCTTCGGCTCGTTACGCCCTGGAAATACGGCTTCAAGGGCATCAAATCGATCGTGCGCTTCACTTTCACCGACAAGAGGCCGGTCGGCACCTGGGAGGTGCTGCAGGCGAGCGAATACGGTTTCTGGGCGAATGTGAATCCGCAGGTCGCGCATCCACGATGGAGCCAGGCGACTGAGCGCGACATCGGTACAGGCGACCGCCGGCCAACGCTTCTGTTCAACGGCTACGGCGAGTATGTCGCCGATCTCTACAAAGGCCTGGAAAGCGAAAAATTGTACATGTGAATGCAATACAATGCAGTTTGCATGCACATGTATACAACTGTCATAAAAAAACTCGCCGGACTCCGGGGATGGGGGTGGAGTCCGACGAGTTCCTCGTCACTATCGTGGCGAGTGTCCAAAGGAAGGCCGTGTCGGAGGGGAGGACACGAACGCTTCTTGTACTTCCACGATGCGTCCGGCTGTGTTTTTGAGCAATCCGAATCCCCGCATGGCCGACATGCGGGCGGCGCAACGCTACGTCTCGATCCAATCAAGTTGAATTAATTAGCCGCTTTTCGGGATCAGTAGCTCCAGCGCTGCGCCTTCGAGATCAGGAAGTCTCTGAATACCTGCAAGCGCGTAAGCGAGCGCAATTCTTCGGGATAGACAAAGTAAGCGTCGAGCGTGGGCGCGTCCCGATCCGAGAACAACTGCACGAGCGAAGCGCCTTCGGCGATGTAGTCGGGCAGAGTTGCAATGCCCGCGCCGTTTTCCACCGCCGCGCGCAGGCCCATGGCGTTGTTGACGGTGAGCGCGACAGGCCGCGGTTCGCCGCCATTGCGGCCCGCTTCGACCAGCCAATTCAGGCCCGAATAGAACGAGGGCACCTGTCCGCCGAGCGTGAGCAGGCGATGGCCGTCGAGTTCTTCTGGCGAACGCGGATGCCCGTTTTTCTTGAGATAATCGGGCGAAGCGTAAGCATGGAAGTGCACGGTGAAAAGCTTGCGCTGGACGAGATCTCCCTGCACCGGCTGCCTGAGCCGGATCGCAACGTCGGCCTCGCGCATGGAGAGATCGAGCTCCTCGTCGGAGAAAACGAGACGAATCGAAATCTCGGGATAAAGCTCCAGAAACTCGCCGATCTTGGGCGTCAGCCAAAAACTGCCGAGGCCGACCGCGGTCGTCACCTTCAATTCGCCGTTCGGTTTCTCACGGCTGTCGGAGAGCTGCGCGACCGCCGCTTCCAGCTTCATGAAAACCTCGTGCGCCGTGCGATAGAGCGTCTCGCCCTGCTCGGTGAGCATCAGGCCGCGCGCGTGGCGGTGGAACAGCGTTGCTTTCAATTCCTGCTCGAGCGCGGAAATCTGCCGGCTCACCGCGGACTGAGACAGCCCGAGCGTTTCGCCGGCATGCGTGAAGCTTCCCGCCTCTGCGACGACGTGGAAGATCTTCAGCTTCTCCCAATCCATTTTATTCGGCGGCTGCACGGTGGTCTTCCTGATGCGCGAGATACCGTTCGGCTTCGAGCGCCGCCATGCAGCCGAGGCCGGCGGCTGTCACTGCCTGGCGGAATACGTCGTCGGCGATGTCGCCCGCGGCGAAAACGCCGGGGATGGACGTCGCGGTGGAATCGGGCGCCGTCCAGACATAGCCGTTCGCTTTCATCTTGAGCTTGCCTTCGACAAGCTCGGTCGCGGGCTTGTGGCCGATTGCGATGAAAATGCCGTCGACCTTGCGCTCGGTGATTTCGCCGGTCTTCACGTTCTTGAGTTTTGCGTGCGTGACCTTCAACGGATCGGCCTGGCCGATGACGTCGTCGAGCACCGTATCCCATATCACCTCGATCTTCGGATGCTTGAACAGGCGATCCTGCAAGATCTTTTCCGCACGAAAAGCGTCGCGGCGATGCACGACCGTGACCTTGGAGGCGAAGTTGGTGAGGAACAGCGCTTCCTCGACTGCGGTGTTACCGCCGCCGACCACGAGTACTTCCTTGTTGCGGAAAAAGAATCCGTCGCAGGTGGCGCAGGCGGAAACGCCAAAGCCCCTGAATTTCTGCTCGGATGGAATGTTCAGCCAGCGCGCTTGTGCGCCCGTCGCGAGAATCACGGTGTCGGCATGGAAGATGTCGCCGCTTTCGAGCGTAAGCTTGAACGGCCGCGCCGCCGTCTCAAGGCCGGTCACGGTGTCGGTCACGATGCGCGTGCCCATGTGTTCGGCCTGCGCCCGCATCTCTTCCATCAGCCACGGGCCCTGAATCACTTTCGCGAAGCCGGGATAGTTTTCCACATCCGTCGTGATCGTAAGCTGCCCGCCGGGCTGGGCGCCCTGAATCAGCACGGGCGACAGCATCGCGCGCGCAGCATAAATCGCAGCTGTATAACCGGCCGGACCGGAGCCAATAATTGCTACGCGCACGTGTTCGCTTGCCATTGAAAAACCGCCCCTCCGGGTACGTTACTGGAATCGCAGTCGCACCCTTATATGGCGTCTACATACCGTACCTGCCAAACACAGTCTCGTTTCCACAGGTGATCGGGGGAAATTGTCGATGAACCAAAGCTCTAACCCCATATTGCGCCGAAAGCTTGAGTCAAACTTGCAGCAAACCTTGCGCCCCTTGAGCCCGACCTCTACACGTCCGGGAGCCCCATTTGCTGGGCTACTTAGGGGTGGGTTGATGCATCAGCAACTCGACGCGATCGACTGGAAAATCCTCGCCGAGTTGCAGCGTAATGGCCGTATCACCAATGTGGAATTATCCCGCCGGGTCGGCATTTCCGCGCCGCCCTGCCTGCGCCGGATGCGGGCGCTGGAAGAGGCTGGGATCATCCGCGGCTACCGGGCGCTCCTCGACGAAAAGCGCCTTGGCTACGACGTTACTGTCTTCGCCATGGTGCATCTCGTGAGCCAGGCGGAAGCGGATTTGGCCGCGTTTGAAGAACGCGTGCGCGCCTGGCCCCTGGTTCGCGAATGCTGGATGCTTTCGGGCGAGGTGGATTTCATCCTGAAATGCGTCGCGCCCGATTTGAATACATTTCAGGGTTTTGTGGCGGAACTTACTGCGGCACCGAATGTGCGCAACGTAAAAACGGCGCTCACGCTTCGCCGCTCGAAGGATGAAGCGAGCGTGCCGCTGGATGAAAGCTCTAAAGCCTAATGTTGTCATGCCCGGCCTTGTGCCGGGCATCCACGTCTTTACGGAAATTTGGACAGTAAGAGAGGAAGGCGTGGATGGCATGCGAACTCGGGCTTGCCCGAGTTCGCCAATTTAAAAGCCCAAGTCGGGTAAACCCGACTTGGATGACAAGCCCGGCCATGACGAACGATTACCGCCACTCCACCTTACGCACTTCGTAGGCTTTCGCGCCCTTCGGCGTGTTGACCTCGACGGACGATCCCTTCTTCTTGCCGATCAGCGCGCGCGCGAGCGGCGAGGAGATGGAAATGCGGCCAGCCTTGGCGTCGGCCTCGGTATCGCCGACAATTTGCCAGACCTTCTTTTCGTCGGTGTCCTCGTCGACAAGCGTCACCGTCGCGCCAAACGTGATCGTGTCGCCGGAAAGCTTCGAAACGTCGATGACTTCGGCGCGCGAAATCTTGTCCTCGAGCTCCGCAATGCGGCCCTCGTTGATCGACTGCTGCTCCTTCGCCGCGTGATATTCGGCGTTCTCCGAAAGATCGCCGTGGCTCCGTGCCTCGGTAATCTGCTGAATAATACGCGGCCGGTCCACCGCCTGGCGGTGACGAAGCTCGGCCTCCAGCGACGAAAATCCTGCCGCCGTCATCGGGATCTTTTCCATGGTTCTCTCCGAAACCCTGGTCGACTCACAAAAATCGGGTGACCGCGCGCCCGGAAACCGGCTCGCAGCGATCGCCGCACTGGTTACGAACATGCCGCCGCTGGCTTCGCGGGAAGAGCCCGTTCGTCAGGCCCGCCCGCTGAAATAGCTTTGCAGCGCATAGACTTCGAGATCACCGCCCAGATAGGCCTTGATCCCCTGCGCCGCCGCGACGGCTCCAGATAGGGTGGTGTAATACGGGACTTTATGCAAGAGGGCGGCACGCCTTAAAGATCGTGAATCTTGAAGGGCTTGGGCCCCTTCGGTGGTGTTAAAAACGAGCTGTACCTGGCCGTTTTTGATAGCGTCCACGATATGCGGGCGCCCCTCGAACACTTTGTTAATCCTGTCGACCTGGAGGCCCTGGCCGGCCAGATAACGCTGGGTTCCGGAGGTGGCGATCAGCTTGAAGCCGATATCGGCCAGGAGCCGGGCGGACTCGACGATCGCCGGGCGGCGGTCGCTTTCCCGGAGCGAAATGAAAACGGTACCGGAGCGGGGAACCCCGGTGCCGCCGCCGAGCTGGCTTTTCGCGAAGGCGATCGAATAGTCGAAATCGAGGCCCATGACCTCGCCGGTCGACTTCATCTCGGGGCCGAGCACGGTATCCACGTTTTCGCCGAAACGGGCGAAGGGGAAGACCGCTTCCTTGACGGCGATGTGATTGAGTTTCTTCGGCTTGAGATGAAAACCCGCGAGCCTTTCGCCCGCCATCACTCGCGCCGCAATTTTGGCGACAGGAATACCGATCGTTTTTGCCACGAAGGGCACCGTGCGCGAGGCGCGCGGGTTCACTTCGAGCACGTAAATCTCGCCATCCTTGATCGCGTATTGTACATTCATCAGCCCGCCGACTTTGAGCGCGAGCGCAAGCGCTTTGGTTTGCTCTTCCAGCGATTTGATCGTCGCGGGTTTCAAGGAATGCGGTGGGAGCGAGCAGGCGGAATCACCGGAATGGATGCCGGCTTCCTCGATGTGCTCCATGATACCGCAGATAAAGACGTCCTTGCCGTCGGCAAGCGCGTCAACGTCGACCTCGATGGCGTCGGAAAGGTAGCGGTCGATCAGCACAGGGCTCTTGCCGGAGACGACAACCGCTTCCTTCATGTAGCGTTCTAACGACGCGGAGTCGTGCACGATTTCCATGGCGCGGCCGCCAAGCACATAGGACGGGCGGATGACGACCGGATAGCCGATCTGCTCGACGACGCGGCGCGCTTCGGCCGCGCTTTTCGCGATGCCGTTTTCGGGCTGGCGGAGCTTGAGCTTTTCGAGAAGCTTCTTGAAACGGTCGCGGTCTTCCGCGAGATCGATCATATCGGGCGAGGTGCCGAGGATCGGCACCTTGGCTTTTTCGATGTCATCGGCGAGCTTGAGCGGCGTCTGACCGCCGAACTGTACGATCGCGCCGTGCAGCGTGCCGTTCGTCTGCTCGCGCGCGAGAATTTCGAGCACGTCCTCCGCGGTAAGCGGCTCGAAATAGAGGCGATCCGAGGTGTCGTAGTCGGTCGAAACCGTTTCGGGATTGCAGTTGACCATGATGGTCTCGTAACCCGCTTCCTTCAGCGCGAAGGCGGCGTGGCAGCAGCAGTAGTCGAATTCGATGCCCTGACCGATGCGGTTCGGGCCGCCGCCGAGGATCGCGACTTTCTTCTTGTCCGAAGGGCGCGCTTCGTCGGCGAGCGTGCCGGCAAAGGGAGGCTCGTAAGTCGAGTACATATACGCCGTGGGCGAGGCGAATTCGGCGGCGCAGGTGTCGATCCGCTTGTAAATCGGGTGCACGCCGAGCGCACGGCGGCGCTTGGTGACTTCGGCTTCGCTCAAGCCTGTAAGCGTCGCGAGCCGCGCATCGGAAAATCCCTGCGCCTTCAGGCGCCGGAAGACGCCCGCGGTTTTCGGCAGGTTTTTCGTTTTGATCTCTTCTTCCGTATCGATCAGCGCGCGAATTTCCGCAAGGAACCACGGGTCGATGTTGCACGCTTGATGGATGACGTCGTTGGGAACGCCGAGCCGCATCGCCTGCGCGACCTTCAAGAGCCGGTCGGGTTTTGGCGTGCCCAGGGCGGCGCGGATCGCGTTCTTGTCGTCGCCCTGGCCGAGGCCTTCGATCTGCACTTCGTCGAGGCCCGTGAGGCCGGTTTCCAGCGAGCGCAGCGCCTTCTGCAAGCTTTCGCGAAAGGTGCGGCCGATCGCCATGGCTTCGCCGACCGATTTCATCGAGGTCGTTAGCACCGAATTCGCGCCGGGGAATTTTTCGAAAGCGAAGCGCGGGATTTTCGTCACGACATAGTCGATCGTCGGCTCGAAGGAGGCGGGCGTCGCGCCGCCGGTGATGTCGTTCGCGATCTCATCGAGCGTGTAGCCGACGGCGAGCCGCGCTGCGACCTTCGCGATCGGAAAGCCGGTCGCTTTCGAGGCCAAGGCAGAAGAGCGCGACACGCGCGGATTCATCTCGATAACGATGAGGCGGCCGTTGTTCGGGTTCACCGCGAACTGCACGTTGGAGCCGCCGGTCTCGACGCCGATCTCCCGCAAAACGGCGATCGAGGCGTCGCGCATCACCTGATATTCCTTGTCGGTGAGCGTCAGCGCCGGGGCAACGGTGATCGAATCGCCGGTGTGCACGCCCATCGGGTCTACGTTCTCGATCGAGCAGATGATGATACAGTTGTCCTTCCTGTCGCGGACAACTTCCATCTCGTATTCCTTCCAGCCGAGCACCGACTCCTCGATCAGCACTTCGCTGGTGGGCGAGGCATCGATGCCGCGCTCGACGATGTCGATGAACTCTGCCTTGTTGTAGGCGATACCGCCGCCGGTGCCGCCGAGCGTGAAGCTCGGGCGGATGATGGCGGGAAGGCCGATGTCGTCGAGAACTTGCAGCGCCTGCGTGAGTGTCTTGATCTGGTGCGAGCGCGGCGTCTCGAGGCCGATCTTCTTCATCGCTTCGCGGAAACGCTCGCGGTCCTCGGCCTTGTCGATGGCGTCGGCGGTGGCACCGATCATCTCGACGTTGAATTTTTCGAGCACGCCCATCTTGCGGAGTGAGAGCGCGGTATTGAGCGCGGTCTGTCCCCCCATGGTGGGCAGCAACGCGAAGCCGCCGGGCACGACGTTGCGCTCTTTCTCGACGATCTTCGCGACGATTTCCGGCGTGATCGGTTCGACGTAAGTCGCGTCGGCGAGTTCCGGGTCGGTCATGATCGTCGCCGGGTTCGAATTCACCAGCACGATCCGGTAGCCTTCCTCGCGCAGCGTCTTGCAGGCCTGCGTGCCGGAATAGTCGAATTCGCAGGCCTGGCCGATGACGATCGGCCCGGCGCCGATGATCATTATTGTCTTGATGTCGGTGCGCTTCGGCATGGAACCTGCAGATAAAAAAAGGGCGCGCGAGCGCGCGTCCTGAACCGTCCTTGGAACTCAAGCGAAAATTTTGGTCTGACGCCCGCGGCGGCGCGGCGTTTCTACCGGAGATTCGAAGGGCGGGGCAAGCAACGAATCCTTGTATTTCAGCGCAATTCAGCGCCACCGGGCCGCGCGATCAGGCTTTTATAGCTTCGAAGGCCATGCGTTGTTGATTATGGCCAAAGTTCCTGGCCAAGCGGCGTGGCCGGAAACCCGCACCCCGCAGGATGCCGAGCATCTCTTCTTCCGAGTATTGCGCGAACCCGCATTTCGCGCGGATCTGGCCGTAGTCGGAAAACACGGTCCGGACGAGGCCGAGCAGGGCCGCGATCAGAAATCCGTTCTTTGCTGCGAAAACGAGCAGCGCGAGCGCGTCCTTCGGCGCGCTTTGCCGCGGGCCGATGATGTCGGCGACCACGAGCCGGCCGCCGGGCTTCAGGATGCGGTGCCAGTTCGCGAGGATCGCGTCGAGCTCGTCGCGCTTGAGATATTGCAGCAGCGAATTCGCCACCACGAGATCGAGCGAATTCGACGGCAGGTTTTCCACTTCCTCCGCCGACAGCGCGCGGATTTTCGGCTCGTGCCTGAAACGTTCGGCGACGCGCGCCCGCACGGTGGGCGCGGCCTCGCACAACAGGAGCGACGCGCAATGCGCGGCGATCTTATCGGCGTGCAGCGCCTCGCCGCAGCCATGATCGAGCACATGCGCGGCGGGCGAGCGGATCAGGGCGATGATGTCGTCGGCGGTCGTGCGGTAATGCAGGTCGAAATGACGCGCGCTGACATAAATCGGATGGCCGGTATCCCAAAAACTAACCCAGTCTCGTACCACTTGCGGTCCTCGCCTTATTCGCGGCGCCACAGTCGCATAAGCGGACCGTCTTTTCCAAGCACGGGATCGCTTTCCGGAGGCGATGATCCCGATATTGACGGATATACTTCTGGTGGTAGGCTATGAGAAGGCCCCTACTACCGGGGCCAGCTTATTGGCTTGGGGCGGTGATGGCGATTGATAACGCTGGCATCCCGACTGGATTGGGATTTGCCATTCGGATTGCAATCTTTTGGGGTGCCATCCCATTCGTTGGAATTTTGCTTGGTTGGGAAGACCTACGTAAGGGCGAATACGGTTGGGGAATTGGACAATTCTGCATCGCATTTTTGAGCATTGCGCTGTCGGTTTATTGGGAATTGTTTTCCCAAAAACGAGCAGCCAAATATCAGAAGCTTAAATACCTGAGCGGCGAGAGCACCGATCTGGGTAGCGCTATCAAAATGATGGCGTGGTATTCGGCAGAGGGGAAATGGTTTGCGGCTCAACATTTAGCGACGACTAATCGCCCCATTCCAGAAAAAGACTTAATGCACTGGGCGGATATGCGTGTCTGGCAGCAGTTGAAAGACGGCGAATTATCGGCTCGCGGCCAGAAACTGGGAGAACTCGATTATCAGCCTATTCCGCGCGAACACTGGCACTCAACGTTTCCTCACATGATTCCCGATGATGCTTCGCTTTGGCGAATGATACTTGTTCCCACGGGAGGAATTGAATTTATGCCGGACGGGGCTGCGATAAACCCGCGCGACGCAAGTGCACAACAGCGGACGGAAAAACTCTCCGAATACGAAAATATCATCATTGAGTCGCGGCAGTTTGAGGCTTTGTGGCCGCGCAAAGATAGAAAAATCAAAAAGATCACGAACCGCTTTCTGAAAACGGCAAAGAAAGCTGGAGCTGATCCGGCTGAGATTGAAAAGCTCTCACAGGATTAGCGAATGGCAGTTCTAATTGCTTGGACTCTGGTTTGCTGGCGGCTTTCTCTAGCTGAGACGGCCGCCAGTGTTCGCGCCTCAGCAGCCTGCTATCGCGGCTCCAAAAATATCGGCGTTGTCGCGGTTATTATAGCGAAACTGGAACTCTGCGACGTAGAGGGGCAGATATTTGCGGCTTACCTTGTGGTAGGTGCCAACAACGCCGCGCTTCATGATCGACCAGAAGCCTTCAATCGTATTTGTGTGAACGGCACCCACAACATAGTCTCCCGTGCTCTTGCGGATCACTTGATGCGGATACTTTCGGCCAAGCAGCCGATAGCCAGAGTGTTCGTCTGTGGCGAGCAAGCTCACCTTGTCCGATACGGCCTCGCAAACGAAACCGTCCAATGTCGCGGTGTCCGTGGTATCGATGACACGCGCGACGATATTCCCCTTGCGGCTAACTGCACCGATGACCGTATGCTTGCCGGAGCCGATACCGCCGGAACCTCCGTCGCGCTTATCGCGATGCTTGTTCGCGGCTTTACCGCCAATGTAGGTTTCGTCCACTTCGACGATGCCCATGAGCTTACGGAATTTCTTGTCCTGCAATGCCGCGCGCACGCGATGGCAAACGTACCAAGCGGTCTTGTACGAGCCGAATCCCATGAAGCGGTGAATCTGCCGCGCACTCATTCCCTTCTTGCTGGTCAGCATCAAGTGAATGACCTTGAACCAGTCACGCAGATCAACTTTCGTGTTCTCGAAAATCGTGCCGACAAGATGCGAAAAACGATACGCGCCACCCTCGCGGCAATCCGGGCATTCCCATTTGAATTTCATGGTTTGAAGCTCATAGACGTTCTTAGAGCCGCATCGCGGGCAGCGAACGCCGCCAGGCCAGCGGCGAGCGATCAAATAGTGGTCGCAAGCTTCCTCGTTCGGAAACATCTTCTCAAACTGCCCGCTGGTCAGTTGCACCGTTTGCTTGGCCATGACGCTTCTCCATTGCTGGAGGGAATATAGCGTGTTAAAAGCTATCCGTCAACATCGGGATCATCGCCTTTCCGGAAGGGGCACGCGGGCGATGCGTTTTACTGCGGCGGCCTTTTTCTCCGGCTCGTCGGCGCGGATCAAATCCCATTTCTGTCCGGGCGGATAGGCGCCGACGACGAGGAAATCCGCGGAGGAGGCAAGGCAGCGATGACCGGTGCCCGCGGGCAGTACGGCGACGTCGCCCGGCGCGAACTCGAACGTTTCGCCACTCTCTCCGCCGAGCTTTACCTGCGCCGAACCGCGCACGACGCCAAGCGCCTCATGCGCTGTCGAATGATAGTGATGGAAGGGATAGATGCCGTAGCGCCATTGCGGCGGCCAGCCATTCTCGCGAAAGACACGTTCGATGTCGGCAGGCGGATCGGCGCCGAGCGGGATCGCGGTTTTGTAGTAGAGCGCGGGCAGCCGCGGATTGTTGGGGATGGGTCCCACGTCGGGGAAACGCAATGCTTTCGGTTCGAACATGTACTGCATAATGGAGCGGGTAGGGGCTTTGTTCCACCCAGCCGGATCGCTAAGCTCCTGTTTTCAGGGCACGATCATGCCGAAATACTGGTTCGCCGCGCTTCTTCTGATCGCGTCCGTTGCGCCGCTTCACGCGGCGCAGGAAAAGCTTTTGCGTGAGCGCTGCCAGCAGGGCGAATGCACCTTCACGCAAATCATCCAGACCAAGACGATCGGTAAGAACGCCGACGGCTACATGCTGGAAGTGAAGACGCGCTCGGCGACGCTGCCGATTCCGGCGAAGAAAGAGGACAACCCCTTCACCATGAAGCCGCCGAAAAATTTCGGACTGGTGCGCGTGGTCTACATGTTCTGCTCGGCGGCGAAACCCGCGCTGATTTTTTACGACAACAAGAAATTCTACACGCATCTTCTGAAGATCGGCGAGACGCCCGCGGGCTACGAGGTCGACTCGCATATCGAGTATTGGGCGGCGTGCCACGACAAGGTTGTGAGCGTCGCGGATTTGATGGAGGGGAAACTCGCGAAGGAAGCGGCCGATCTCGGTTACGGAAAATTTCCGGAGAATTGGGGCCGGCAGCGCGAGTTCCGCACGAAGCAAAAGGCGTTCCGGTTTTTCGGGATTTGATTATTTCGCGCGCTTTTCCATCAATCCGGTGAACCGATCGAACAGATAGCGCGAGTCGCGCGGGCCGGGCGAGGCCTCCGGGTGGTACTGCACCGAGAAGACGGGCCTTCCCTTCAGCTGAATGCCCGCGTTCGAGCCGTCGAACAGCGAAACATGCGTCTCTTCGGCGTCCTTCGGCAGTGTGTCGCGGTCCAGGGCGAAGCCGTGGTTCATGGACGTGATCTCCACCTTGCCGGTGGTGAGATCCTTCACCGGATGGTTCGCGCCGTGATGGCCTTGGTGCATCTTCATCGTCTTCGCGCCGACGGCGATGCCGAGCATCTGGTGGCCGAGGCAGATGCCGAAGGTCGGCGTGCCGCTGGCGATGATTTTCTGGATCACCGGCACCGCGTATTTTCCCGTCTCGGCCGGATCGCCCGGGCCGTTCGAGAGAAAAACGCCGTCCGGCTTCATCGCGAGGATGTCTTCGGCGGAAGTCGTCGCCGAAACGACCGTCACTTTGCAGCCGGAGCCTGCGAGCAGCCGCAAGATATTTCTCTTAATTCCGTAGTCGATCGCGACGACGTTGAATTTCGGTTTCTCCTGGCGGCCGTAGCCCTTGCCCCATTGCCACGGGGTTTCGTCCCAGGTGTAGCGCTGCGCGGTGGTGACCATCGGCACCAGATCCATACCGACGAGGCCGGGCCATTCGCGCGCTTCCTTCTTCAGCGCGTCGAGATCGAATTTGCCGCTCGGCGCATGCGCGATTACGGCGTTCGGCATGCCTTTCTCGCGAATCAGCGCCGTGAGCGCGCGGGTGTCGATGCCGCCGAGGCCGATGATATTGCGCGCTTTCAGCCAGGCGTCGAGATGGCGGGACGAGCGATAATTCGAGGGGTCGGTGATCGCCGAATGCAGCACCACGCCGCGCGCCCCGTGCGCCGCGGCCATGTTTACCGTCTCGATATCCTCATCGTTGGTGCCGACGTTGCCGATATGCGGGAAGGTGAAAGTGATGATCTGGCCGGCATAGGAGGGATCGGTGAGGATCTCCTCATAGCCTGTCATTGCGGTATTGAAGCAGACTTCGCCGGCCGCTTTTCCCGTCGCCCCGAGGCCGAATCCCTCAAGAACCGTGCCATCGGCGAGCACCAAGAGGGCGGTCGGGACGGGCTCCGACCAGCCGGTATCGGCTTGTTTCGCGTTCATGAGCGGCCTACATAGCGGCGACGTTGCGATGCGTCAAAGCGACAAAAGGCGAGGTTCCACAGTGCTGCGCGAGAAGATCAACGAAGCCACCAAGGACGCCATGAAATCGGGCGACAAACTCAAGCTTTCGACGCTGCGCATGATGAGCGCCGCGATCAAGAACGCCGATATCGAGGCGCGCACCGGCAAGGGGCCTTTGGATGACGATGCGATTCTCGGCCTTCTGCAGAAGCTCATCAAGCAGCGGCAGGATTCGGTCGAGCTTTACGAAAAGGGCGGCCGCGCGGAGCTCGCGAAGCAGGAGAAAGACGAGATCGAGGTCATCAAGGGCTTTCTCCCGGCCCAAATGTCGGAAGCCGAGATGAAGGCGGCGATCGCCGAGGTCATCAAAAAGGAAGGCGCTTCCGGCGTGAAGGACATGGGCAAGGTGATGGCCGCGCTGAAAGCCGCTTATGCTGGCAAGATGGATTTCGGCAAGGCGAGCGGCGCGGTGAAAAGCCTGCTCGCGGGCTGAAGCCTCTCGCATGGCGCATTCCGTCTGCCCCTTCCTGATGTTTCAGAAGAAGGACGCCGAAGAGGCGATGAACTTTTACGTCTCGCTGTTTCCCGACGGAAAAGTGATCGAGCTAGTCCATTTCGCAAAGGGCGAGCAGGGCCCTGAAGGTTCGGTCAAGACGGGAGTGTTTTCCGTCGCCGGCCAGACGATCCGCGTTTTCGACAGCCCAGTGAAACATGCCTTTACCTTCACGCCCGCGAGCTCGCTGTTCGTCGAATGCGAATCCGAAGCGGAGATCGGCCGGCTTGCCGCCGCCCTGGCGGAAGGCGGGAACGTAATGATGCCGCTCGATAATTACGGCTTCAGCCGCCAGTTTACCTGGATCAGCGACCGCTACGGCGTTTCGTGGCAATTGAATCTGAAGTGATCTCGCCGAGCCAGGTCGCTAGCGCCACACCGCTTGTTCGCGAAGTCTCATGCCGTAACGTCATCCAGGTGTCTCGGCAAAGAATTCCGGCGTAACGAGCATTGTCCCGGGTCGAGACTGCAATCAGGTTCTCGCCCCGCGACGTTTTCGGTCGCCGTTGTGATTTCGAACACGCCTGACGACATTTTCGTTGCCGCTGTGATCTCGGACACATCGCTACATGCATAAACGCGCTTTCTGCGGGCCGCCCCTCTTGATGGGGGGTTGATGCCAACGTCCGGGTCTTTGAGGAGTAGCGATATGCACGGCACGATGACGACCACGGTCCAGGAGTTCTGCGGCGCCCGGTTTTCCTACCGGCGCAGCGGGATCGGCGATCCGGTGCTTCTCCTGCATGCATCCGCCTCCACCGGCGGAAGCTGGCGCGGGCTGATCGGCGAACTCGGCGGCGGGTTTTCCTTCTACACACCGGACCTCGCCGGTTACGGCCAATCCGTCTGCGAGTATCTCGAACGGAAATCGACGTTGCGGGCGGAGGCCGAATTCGTGGCGCCGCTTCTTTGGGAAGCGAGCGCCCCGTTTCATGTGATCGGTCATTCCTTCGGCGGTGCCGTGGCGCTCGCCATGGCGCTCGCCTGGCCCGAGCGCATCCGTTCGCTCACGCTGTACGAGCCGACGGCTTTCTTCCTGCTGCGCTACCGTCCGGAGGCGCAGCGGGAGGTCGACGCAATTTCGGCGGTCGCGGCGGAGATGGAACGCGCGGCCGCTGGCGGGGATCGGCGCGGCGCGATGGCGCTTTTCGTCGATTACTGGAACGGGCCGGGCGCCTGGAACCGGATACCTGCGCGGCAGCAGGACGAATTCAGCGAACTCGCCGAGAAAGTAATTTGCAACTTCCACACGCTCTTCGGCGAAACGTGGAACCCCGCCGATTTTTCGCGGCTGCGCTGTCCCGTCGTCATCCTCAAGGGTGAGACGTCTCCGCCGGTCGCTTTGCGGGTCGCCGATAGGCTTGCAGGCCTCATTCCGCATTCGCGGCTGATCACCCTTCCGAAGGCCGGCCACATGACGCCGGTAACGCATCCACAATCGGTCACGTCCGTGATCGCGACATGCATCGGCGCGCGCGAGCACGCGTAAGCAATTTCTCAACTCATAAATTAATCAGGAGATAGCAATGGGAAGAATCTTGGCCTTTCTGTACGGACTTGCAGCCTACCTCTTTTTCTTCGTCACGTTCCTCTACGCGATCGGCTTCATCACCGGCATTGCCGTGCCGAAAACGATCGATACCGGTACGGCCGCCCCAATCGCTGAGGCGGTCATCATCGATCTGCTCTTGCTCACTCTGTTCGCGGTTCAGCATAGCGTGATGGCCCGGCCCGCTTTCAAGAAGTGGTGGACGCGGATCGTGCCGGAATCGATCGAACGCAGCACCTACGTTCTGGCGGCGACGCTCGCGCTTGCGCTTCTGCTCTGGCAGTGGCGGCCGATGCCGGCCATCGTCTGGCAGGCGGCCAATCCGCCGCTTGCGATCGCGCTTGTTGGCCTATCGCTTTTTGGCTTTTTTCTCGTACTGCTCTCCTCCTTCCTGATCGACCACTTCGAACTGTTCGGGTTGCACCAAGTCGTGACAAACCTGATGGGCAAGAAGATGCCCGCGCCGCATTTCAAAACGCCCGCGCTCTACAAGGTCGTGCGGCACCCGATCTATCTCGGCTTCATCATCGCGTTCTGGGCGACGCCGGTGATGACGATGGGACATCTATTCTTCGCCGCCGTGACGACCGCGTACATCTTCGTCGGTATTTTCCTGGAAGAGCGCGATCTGATCGGCGTGTTCGGCGACGAATATCGCCGGTATCGCGAGCGTGTTTCCATGCTTATCCCGTTCTGGAGAGCGTGAAGCGAAGATGCCTGAAGACCGAAAAATGGCCGGAAGTTCCGGCCATTTTTTTGCCTAGAGCCCTTGCGCTTTGCTCCCGTCGGAGGAATTTTGCGCGTTCAAAATTGTTCTTAGAACGGAGGTTCCCATGACGAAGCTCCGCTTGGATATCTCAAGGCGCGAGGTGGTTGCCGGCGGCGTTGCGCTCGCTGCGTCGAGCGCGTTGCCGTCCTTCGCGCAGGAGGCGATGCGCACGAAACCGATTCCGCATACCGGCGAGCAGCTTCCCGTTGTCGGCCTCGGGACCTCCATCGTTTTTCAAATCGGCAAGGATCCGAACGATCGCGCGCAGCGGCGCGATGTGCTCCGGGCACTCGTCGAAGGCGGCGGCACGCTGATCGACACCGCCTCGACCTATGGCAGCGCGGAGGGCGTGGTCGGCGATCTGGTCGCGGAAGAAAAGCTGCGCGACAAGGTGTTCATCGCCACGAAGGGCGAGGTGCGAAATCTCCACGCGAGCATCGCGGAATTCCAGGAGTCGCTGAAACGGCTGCGGACGCCGAAAGTCGACCTCATGCAGCTCCACAATGTGAGCGATCCCAAGCAAAGCCTCGCGCTTTATCGCGAATGGAAGCAGCAGGGGCTCACGCGCTATATCGGCATCACCACGTCGTTCGAAGGCGATCACGACGCCGTCGCGGCCTGCGCCGCGCGCGAGAAGCCGGATTTCGTGCAGGTGAACTATTCGATCGTGGATCGCGCCGCCGAGAAGCGCGTGCTGCCCGCGGCGAAAGACGCGGGCGCGGCCGTGCTCTGCAATCTGCCGTTCGGGCGGGGCGGGCTGTTCCGGCGCGTGCGCGGAAAGCCGCTGCCCGAATGGGCGGCGGAGTTCGACGCGAAAAGCTGGGCGCAGTTTTTCCTGAAGTTCATGATTTCGCACGAGGCGGTGAATGCGGTCATCCCAGGCACCGAGGACGCCGCGCATATGAAAGACAATCTGGGCGCAGGCCTGGGCCGGTTGCCGGACGCCGCTATGCGCAAGCGGATGGCGGAATTCATGGAGAAGCTATAAATTACATATTATATTGTTGTTATTCTATAATAACAAATATTTTTTGTAATCTATTTATATTCACTCTTGATAAGTGTAATTTTTGTGCTAGCGTCGGGACATGACAAAGCATCCCGACCAGCAAGCCTTCTCCGAAATTCTTTCCGCCTATCTTGCCACGCTCGATCTCGCCGGCCGCGTTGCCGCCGCGCGGGCACAGATTTTCGGCCGGCTCGTATTCACGACGAGCTTCGGGCTTGAGGATCAGGCGATCGCGCACGCGATTTTATCGCAGGATCTCCCGATCGACGTCGTTTCGCTCGATACCGGGCGGCTGTTTCCCGAAACCTACGACGTCTGGGTCGAGACCGAGCGGCGCTACGGCGTTCGCATCCGCGCCTATTTCCCCCGGCAGGAAGCGGCGGAATCTCTCGTCGAACAGCAGGGCTTCGGCGGCTTCCGCACCTCGCTCCAAGCGCGCCACGCCTGCTGCCATGTGCGCAAAGTCGAGCCGCTCGGCCGCGCCCTAAAGGACGCGGCGGCCTGGATCACGGGCTTGCGCGCGGGTCAGTCACCGGGCCGCGCGGATACGCCCGCGGCCGCTTTCGATGCTGAGCGCAATCTGATCAAAATCAATCCGCTGTTCGACTGGACGCGCGAGCGCGCCGTGAGCTACGTGCGCGAAAACGCGATCCCCTATAACGTGCTGCATGACAGCGGCTTTCTCTCGATCGGCTGCGCGCCTTGCACGCGCGCGGTCGCGCCGGGCGAGCCGGAGCGCGCCGGCCGCTGGTGGTGGGAAAACGAAAGCCAGAAGGAATGCGGCCTGCATCTGCGCGGGGTGCCGGCCCCGGCCGGGAACGGCGCCGAAGCCCGGAAGCCGGCGCCATGATGTCCGCCGTCCGCCGGCTTGCACGCGGATACGAGACCCACGCTCGTTCCGCCGCGAAGGCGATCAGCTGGCGCGCTACCGGCAGCGTCGATACTTTTCTGGTGAGCTATGTCATCACCGGCAACGCCACTTTCGCGGGCTCAATCGCGGTCACCGAAGTCCTGACCAAGATCGTTCTCTATTACCTGCACGAGCGGGCCTGGTCGCTGGTGATCTGGGGCAAGCAGGCCTGAGCGGCGGCTTGTGGATAGCGGGAGAATCCTGCTTCCGCCGGAACAAAGCCGTTTCACTATCAAGCGTTCAGCCGAAAGGACTGGCGGCAGCCGCATTTGCCGCCTAAATCGTTGTATGCGCTTTTCGCAGGCCTTTCTCGATGAAATTCGCGCCCGGCTGCCGGTCTCGGACGTCGTGCGCAAGCGCGTCCAGCTCAAGAAAGCGGGGCGCGAATGGAAGGGCCTGTCGCCGTTTAATCCCGAGAAGACGCCATCCTTTTTTGTGAACGACCAGAAGGGGATGTGGTTCGATTTCTCGTCGGGGAAAAACGGCTCGATCTTCGATTTTTTGATGCTGACCGAAGGCGTTTCGTTCCGCGAGGCGGTGGAGCGCTGCGCCGCCCTGGCCGGCGTGCCGATCCCCGTCGCGGGCCCGGAAGAAGAGCGGCGCGAGGCGAAACGCAAGACGCTTTATGAAGTGGCGGAGCTCGCGGCGAAATTCTTCGAGGAAAATCTGCAGGCGCGCACCGGTGCGAAGGCGCGCGGCTATCTCGCCGACCGCGGCATGTCGCCGGAAATGCAGGCGCGCTTCCGCATCGGCTACGCACCGGCGGAGCGTTTTGCGCTGAAGGAATTTCTCGGCGGCAAGGGCGTCTCGAACGAGGACATGATCGAGACGGGACTCATCATTTCCGGTGACGATATTCCCGTTCCTTATGACCGCTTCCGCGAGCGCGTGATGTTTCCGATCGCCGACTTCAAAGGCCGCGTCGTCGGCTTCGGCGGGCGGGCGCTCGCGCAAGACGCACAGGCGAAATATCTGAACTCGCCGGAGACGACGCTCTTTCACAAAGGCTGGCTGCTCTATAACGGCGCGAGCGCGCGGGCCGCGACGCAGAAGAACGCGCCGCTGATCGTCGTCGAAGGTTATGTCGACGTGATCGCGATGGTGTCGGCGGGCTTCGAGGGCACGGTCGCGCCCCTCGGCACCGCGCTCACCGAAGATCAACTCGCGCTTCTCTGGCGAATGCAGTCGGAGCCGGTTCTTTGCTTCGACGGCGACAAGGCCGGACAGCGCGCGGCCTATCGCGCGGCGGAGCTCGCGCTGCCGCTTTTGAAACCCGGACAGAGCTTGCTGTTCGCGCTTCTCCCCGAAGGACAAGATCCGGACGATCTCATTCGCGCGGGCGGCGCGGAGGCGATGCGCGAAATTTTGGCGGGCGCGAAGCCGCTTTCGGAAATGCTGTGGCTGCGCGAAATCGAAAATGCGCGTCTCGATACGCCCGAGCGCCGTGCGGCGCTGGAGGCGCGGCTTTCTGAGGTCGTGCGCTCGATCACGGACGAGACCGTGCGCCGTTACTACCGCGACGATCTCAGGGCGCGGCTCTCGAAATTGCTCGCGCCCGCCGAGCCCCGCTTCGCGCCGCGCACTCGTTTCGACCCGCAATATCGGCGCGGGCGTTTTGAGCGCGGCGGCTCCCGCTTTCCGTCGCCCAAAATGGCGCTCACCCCCAGGAGCGGACAGCTTGCCGCAAGCCCGATCGTGCGCGGCAATCACTCGGCAATCCCGCCGCGAGAGGCATTAATCTTGCTTGCCGTGATGAACCATCCCTGGCTGCTCCACGAGCATGCCGAGGAATTTGTCGAGCTCGATTTTGTTCATCGGGATGCGGAAGCCTTGCGGAAGGCCATCCTGGCCGCCGCGGCTTCCGGCCACGCCAGCGATACCGAGGCTTTAAAAACAAGGCTTCAGGAGGCGGGGGCCACGGAACTCGTGACACGCATGGAACGTGCCATTTCGCATAAAGGGGACTGGGAAATTGGTCGCGAAACGGCACCCCAGGACGTCGCCGCCTGGTGGCATCAAATCCTGACCTTGCATCAAAAAATGCGTGCGCTATCTAGGGAGTTGCGAGAGGCCGAGACGGCGCTCGGCAACGACCTTAATGACACCAATTTTGCGTGGGTGCAGGACGTGAAGAAGCGTCTTGCCGTGCTTGAGGGGACCGAGGCCCTCATTGAAGGGTTCGGCGAGCCTTCGGGCCGTGCGGTCCGTACCATGTAAGGGCCCGGTTAAGGCCGAATCGGTATAGGGCAGGGATGTGATTCATCCCGCATAGGGTAGAGGGAGTTAACTCCCCTAAGTGGCGACGACGAGAGACAGGATTTTTCGGTGAGTTCCAAAGCAAAGATCAAGGCGGGTTCTGCCAAGAAGCCCGCGAGCGCAAAAGCCTCCGCTGCCAAGCGCGCTCCTGCAAAGAAAGACAGCCGCCAGGCGGCGCCGGCTGCCAAGAAGCCCGAGGCTCAGCCCGCGAAAGGCGGCATGGTCTCGAAATTTTTCCGCGCGCTCGTTGGCGGCAAGCCTGAGCCCGCGCCGGAGAGGAAGCCCGCCGCGAAAGCCGCGCCGGCAAAGCCCGCCGAGAAGAAGCCATTGAAATCCGAAGCGAAGGCGAAGGATCACGGCAAGAGCGCGCCGATCGCGCCCGTGCAGAAAGCCGAAACGAAAGCGCCAGCAAAAGCCGCGCCCGCCAAGCCCGCGCCTGCCGCGAAAGCGGCCCCCGCACCTGCCGCACCGGTGAAAGGCGCGAAGCCTGCTGCGGCCGTCACGCCCGCCGCGAAGCCGGCGATCCCCGCCGACGATCCGCGCCGCACGCAGATGGGCGTCGAAGCGATCCGCCGCGCGGCGGAAGCCGTGGGCGCCGCGACCGGCGCTTCCGCCTCGCCGAAGGATCAGGCGGCGCTTGCCAAGCAACAGAAAGAAGAAGCCGCCTCCGCGCCCGATGGCGACGAATCCGGGCCGCTCCTCGATCTTTCCGACGCCGCCGTCAAGAAGATGATCCGCAGCGCGAAGAAGCGCGGCTACGTCACCTACGACCAGCTCAACGAAGTGATGCCTTCGGAAGAAGTCACGTCCGAGAAGATCGAGGATGTGCTCGCGATGCTGAACGAAATGGGCATCAACGTCGTCGAGGCGGAAGAAGCCGAGGAAGAGGAAGATGACGATGACGACGACGAGACCGGCACCGATCTCGTCGAGGTCGGCGGCTCCAAGTCGCTCGCAACCACCAAGAAATCCGTCCCCGGCGAGCGCACGGACGATCCCGTTCGCATGTATCTCCGCGAGATGGGCTCGGTCGAGCTCTTGTCGCGCGAAGGCGAGATCGCGATCGCGAAGCGCATCGAGGCCGGCCGCGAGGCGATGATCGCGGGGCTGTGCGAAAGCCCGCTCACCTTCCAGGCGATCATCATCTGGCGCGACGAGCTCGCGCAAGGGAAAGTGCTGCTTCGCGACATCATCGATTTAGAGGCGACTTACGCGGGGCCGGAAGCCAAGCAAGCGCCGGCCGCGCCCGAGACCGAGCAGGAACTCGCCGCCGCCGACGACGGCATGATGGCGCCGCCGGAGCCCGCCGAGCGCGCGCCGGTCGCGCCCCCCGAGCGGCCCGGCCTCTCGGGCCAGCCCGAAGGCGAGCCCGACGAGGACGAAGAGGATATGGAGAATGCGCTTTCGCTCGCTTCCATGGAAGCGGAGCTGAAGCCGAAAGTGGTCGAGACCTTCGACCGCGTCGCCGACGCCTACAAGCGGCTCCGCAAGCTTCAGGACCAGAACGTCGAATTCAAGCTCAAGAACGACTCGCTCTCGCCGAGCCAAGAGCGCCGCTACAAGAAATTGCGCGACGAGCTGGTCACGCTCGTGAAGTCGCTCTCGCTTAACCAGAGCCGCATCGATGCGCTGGTCGAGATGCTCTACGACATCAACCGCCGGCTCGTCGGCCACGAAGGCCGCCTGATGCGGCTCGCGGAAAGCCACGGCGTCGAGCGCGAGGATTTCCTGAAGAACTACCAGGGTTCGGAGCTCGATCCGAAGTGGCTGTTGCGCGTCGGCAAGCTCGGCTCGAAGGGTTGGAAGGGCTTCGTCGCGCACGAGAAGGATCGCATCAAGCAGATCCGCACCGAGATTCATAACCTCGCCACCGAGACGGGCCTCGAGATTCAGGAATTTCGCCGCATCGTCCACTTCGTGCAGAAGGGCGAGCGCGAGGCGCGGCAGGCGAAGAAGGAAATGGTGGAAGCGAACCTCCGCCTCGTCATTTCCATCGCGAAAAAATACACGAACCGCGGCCTGCAGTTCCTCGACCTGATCCAGGAAGGCAACATCGGCCTCATGAAAGCGGTCGACAAGTTCGAGTATCGCCGCGGCTACAAGTTCTCGACCTACGCGACATGGTGGATCCGCCAGGCGATTACGCGCTCGATCGCCGACCAGGCGCGCACCATCCGCATCCCGGTGCACATGATCGAGACGATCAACAAGATCGTCCGCACCTCGCGGCAGATGCTGCATGAAATCGGCCGCGAGCCGACGCCGGAGGAGCTCTCCGAGAAGCTCGGCATGCCGCTCGAGAAGGTGCGGAAAGTGCTCAAGATCGCGAAGGAGCCGATCTCCCTCGAGACGCCGATCGGCGACGAGGAAGACTCACACCTCGGCGATTTCATCGAGGACAAGAACGCGGTGCTTCCGATCGAGGCCGCGATCCAGTCGAACCTGCGCGAAACGACGACGCGCGTGCTCGCTTCGCTCACGCCGCGCGAGGAGCGCGTGCTGCGCATGCGCTTCGGCATCGGCATGAACACCGACCACACCTTGGAAGAAGTCGGCCAGCAGTTCTCGGTGACGCGCGAGCGCATCCGCCAGATCGAAGCGAAGGCGCTCCGGAAGCTCAAGCATCCGAGCCGGTCGCGCAAACTGCGTTCGTTCCTGGATAACTAAGCGCTTAAAGCCTCATGGTTCGAGACGCGCTGCTTTCGTGGCGCGCCTCACCATGAGGCTTTTCTATCCATATGGGCACGGCTTTCCCCCTCATCCTGAGGAGCCGCGCGATAGCGCGGCGTCTCGAAGGATGAGGCCGCTTGTCATGCCGAACGCCGCTTCACACCTTCGGCGACGTGCGCGTTGCCGCGTGCGCCTTGCTCACCTTGACGCAACTGTCCGTCAGGTTCGCGGGCGGCGTGGTGATCGCGAGATTTTCCGGCCACTCGGTCGCGTTCCGCAGTTCGCTCACCGTCTTCGCCGAGAGCTTCACGTCCGGTTCCACCTCGACCCGCATCCCACCGGGCAAGCCGCCGAGGACGATGTGGAGCGCGGCGATGTTCTTGGGCTTGTAATGCATGGGGCTGCCTCCCTTGTCCGGTTCCGGCTGGTTGACTGCCTCAGGCACTATACACCCGCCGCTGTGGCGGGCGTAGGGCCACGCTGTCTCAGAAGCCGGATCGGCCTATAATCGCACGCACTCTCTTGCCAACAGGAGATGTCGTCATGGCCACTTATGTTTTGTTCGGGAAATATACGGTCGAGGGCCTGAAAGGGATCAGCGCAAAGCGTTCCGAGCAGGCGAAAGCGCTCATCAAGAAACACGGAGGCGAACTGAAAGGCGGCTACGCCATGCTCGGCGGCGTCGATCTCATGCTGATCGTCGAATTGCCGGATACGGGGCGCGCGATGGCCACCTCCGCGGCGCTCGCGAAATTGACGGGCGTCGCGTTCACCACGTCGCCGGCGGTTACGATCGAGGAATTCGACAAGCTCGCCGCGTGACAGAAACTCGTCATGGCCGGGACAAGGCCGGCATGACAACGATAAGCGCAAGCGCCCCCCAGCCTTCTTCGAAAGCTAGGGGCAGACCTCGCGCCACGACTTGGTGATGCGGCTCAGCACGTAATAGCCGCCGGGGCAGCTTGGCGGGCCCCAGGCCTGCGCGTAAGCCGGCACCGGGCCGGTGTAGCCTTCCACCCAGAAGCAATGCCGATTTTTGCACTTCCACGCGGGCGCCGCTTCCGCACCAAAATTTGCTCCGAAAACGGCCGCACTGATCGCGGCCAATAACAGGAATTTTCGCACAGCCGACCCTTTCGATTGACCGCAGGAAATTAATCGGGACGGCGGCGCGGGCCTTCATGCGGCGCAGCATTTTGCCTGCGCCAATCGTCGCACCCGCCGGAAATGGCCTGCCGCGGGCGGCGTTGAGCGGTTGTGCGCCGCGTGCGATCATTTGTTTTCCGCCCCAAGAGGTTCGTCTCCCATGTCCGCGCGCGTTTTCACCGCCTTGCTCTTCATTCTTGCCGCCACGCCCGCGCTCGGCGCGCAATGCGGCGGCGACTTCAACACGTTTCTTGCGCAGATGGCGCGCGACGCGCAGGCCGCCGGCATTTCGCCCGCGGTGGTGAACCAGGCCTTCGCGGGCGTGACGCTCGACCAGGAGGTGATCAATTTCGACCACCGCCAGCGCGGCACCTTCCGCAAGAGCTTCGAGGACTATGCCAGGACGCGCGTCACCGCCGGCCGCATTGCCGGCGCGAAGAAGCGGTTGCAGCAGCACGCGGCGCTGTTCAAACGGCTCGAACAGCAATACGGCGTGCCGCCGCAGATCCTGCTCGCGGTGTGGGGGCTGGAGACCGATTTCGGCACCGCTGACATGGGCCGCCGCCCGGTGATCCGCACGCTCGCTACGCTTGCGCATGACTGCCGCCGCTCGGAGCTCTTCCAGACGGAGCTCATTGCGGCGCTCAAAATCGTCCAGCGTGGGGACTTGCCGCTCCGCGACCTCGTGGGCGCGTTCGCGGGCGAGATCGGGCAGACGCAGTTTCTGCCGTCCTCCTACATCAAGTATGGCGTCGACGCCGACGGCAACGGGCATGTCGACCTCCGCCACTCGGCGGCGGATGTGCTCGCCTCGACCGCGAATTTGCTCGCCAAGAACGGCTGGCAGCGCGGCGCGCCTTATGGCGAGGGCACGGCGAATTTTCAGGCCATGCGCGAATGGAATCGCTCGGAGCTGTACCGGAAAACCATCGTCTATTTCGCCGACAGGATCGTGCATTGACGGATTGCCGCGCGGCATCGCGCCCCGGCGCTTTTTCGGGGAAACCTGCTACCAAAGACGTGCGTTTTAGGGGTTTCTCTCCCCTTAGACGTGATATCCCTACTTAAGCCCGGGCTTGTCCCGGGCTTTTTTCGTGCACCACAGACGTCATTACCGGGCCGTCGCGCCCGGCGAGCGGATGCGAGCCGCTTGGCGCGACGAGACCCGGTAATCCATGATGGCTTTCCGGGCGCGCTGACAGTCTTTAATGGATCACCGGGTCTCGCAGCGTCACCCGTTCGCTTCGCTCGCGGGACACTGCGGCCCGGTGATGACGGGGAGGGAGAATTTCCATGCGCGAGAAGATGCCCTTCGTTTTCGCCGCCTTCCTGATTTTCTTCTTCGGCTTCCGGGTGCTCACGCCCGCGCACGAATACATGATGCGGCCCGAGCAGATCATGTCGATGGTGTTCGACGCGGGCATCCTCGCGGGCCTGATCGCCACCCGGAGCCGCCTGCCGGCCTGGCTGTTCTGGGCCGCGCTCGTCTGCGGCCTAGGATTATTCGCCATCCGCTTCACCTCGGACGCGGCGTGGTGGACGGGGCATTTGAGGTATGAGGTGGGACGATAGAGAGGGCTGGGATCGGAGTGAAGGGGGGAGCTCTCGCGCCAAGGGTTGATCTTGATTTTTGTTCTCGGCCCTCACAAAATTACGGTCGGCTTACAGGCAGACTTGTTATTGCGCGTCGCAATAGCTGAACCAATGTCGAAGAGCGAAAGCTTCTAGACAATCACAGTACGCTTAGTTGCACTTGATACCTAACCTTGCATAAGAGTGCCTGTAAGCCTTTTCCTTGGGTAACGCGTTGTCATCTCTGCAAGCTCTAAAATAGATAACCACGCGCAAGGAGTTTGCGGAGCTACTCGGGTTTAAGCCGAAACAATTTAGCTATATTGTCCACATCCTTAAACCTGACGAAAAGTATACTACCTTTTACGTTCCCAAGAAGAACGGCGGCTTACGTCGGATTGATGCCCCAAATCGGGGTCTTAAGATTCTTCAACGCCGACTCGCTGATTTGCTCTACGAGTGTCAATCAGAGATAGAAGAAAAACTAAAGGAACCTAAGCGAAAATCACTCTCACATGGATTTCGCAGGGGACATTCTATCGTAAGCCACGCATACGTGCACAAGAAACGACGCTACGTCTTAAATTTGGATATTAAAGATTTTTTCCGTCATTTAATTTTGGCCGCGTGCGCGGCTTCTTTATTAAAAACGAGCATTTTGCTTTGCATGAGAATATAGCAACGCTAATCGCACAGGTTGCCTGCAATGGAAATGTCCTTCCGCAAGGAAGCCCGTGCTCTCCAATTATTTCTGATCTGGTGAGTCATATTCTCGATGTTCGTTTGGCTCAGTTAGCAAAAAAACATGGCTGTAGTTTTTCCAGAATTCGCAAGTCGGCTAGAGCCAACTTGCGTGCGGCTATCCGGAATCCAGATACACACGCAGTCGCCTCTGGATTCCGGGTTCGCTTCGCTGCGCTCGCGCCCCGGAATGACGGGGAAGGAGGATGACGCGCGAACCCTTCTACTCGTCATGCCCGGCCTTGTGCCGGGCATCCACGCCTTGAGGCCTCGCCCAACCCCAAAGACGTGGATGGCCGGGACAAGCTCGGCCATGACGAAAGGGAGGAAGGAGGGCCATTGTGCATCGCCGAAGGGCAGAATGTCGCAGATCTTTGTTTTCGCTCGAAAATTCGCCCCGGAATCGGATTTCCCGACCGGCCAATTTATGAATTTCATATGAAGATTCAGCAGCTTGTATGACCCCTGTGCATGAGGGTCATGCAGAAAATGCGGTGGCATACCAGAGCCGATTGTCCTATATGCAGTGCAACAAATAAGAAACGCACTGCAACAACGGAGTTAGACCATGGCCACCAAAATTGCCGCCAAAACCTTCGCCCCCGTGCTGCCGCACAGCTACCCGGCGACGGACGCGATCTCGAAATTCTTCGAGAAAATCGGCCACTTCCTCGCGATCGGCTTCGAGGTCTTCAACGAGGCCCAGGAGCAGGCGCGCAAGGCGCACGCGAAGTACCCGTTCGCGGAGTAATTTGAAATAGAGCGCGGGCGGGCTACCGTCCGCGATGGGGGAAAAGCTCATCCTCAGACGACGAGGGTGAGCTTTTTCGCAGCCCGCGTGACGCCGGTGTATAGCCAGCGCGCGCGGCTGTCGGGGAAAGCGAAGCTCTCGTCGAACAGCACCACATCGTCCCATTGCGAGCCCTGCGATTTGTGGACGGTGAGCACATAGCCGAAATCGAATTCGTCATAGGGCTTGCGCTGACCCCATTCGACCTCGGCGATCTCCCCCAGAAAGCATTCCTTCCGTACCGAAACCTTGATCGCGCGCCCGCCGGTCTCGGGCGAAACGCGCATCTGCAAAATCGCCCGCCCGCGGGCGGCGGGTGCCTTCGCCACGGTCCACAGGCCGCCGTTCAGGAGGCCCTTCTTGCGGTTGTTTCTGAGGCAAACGAGCTTGTCGCCGGCCGCGGGCCATCCGCCGGTGAAGCCTCTGCGCTCGCGCATTCTTTTATTGTAGGCGCGGCGCGTCACGTTTCGCCCGACCAAAATCTGATCCGCCGCCATCACCCGCTCGGGATCGAGCTTCGATTTCGCGACGACCTGGCTCTCGCCGTAGTCGCCAAGCGCGATTTCGTTTCCCTCGCGAATGTCCATCGAGAGCCGCACGATCGGATCGTCCTGCGCCTGCCGGTGCACTTCCGTGAGCATCGCGTCGGGCTCGGCATTCGTGAAAAATCCGCCGCCCTGAATCGGCGGCAACTGTGCCGGATCGCCCAAAACCAGCACCGGCACGCCGAAGGACATGAGATCCCGGCCGAGCTCTTCGTCCACCATCGAGCATTCGTCGATGATGACGAGCGAAGCTTTCGAAACCGGCGCGTCGTCCCACAAATCGAAGCTCGGCGTTTCCTCGCCGGTTTCCCGCGCACGATAAATCATGCTGTGGATCGTCTGCGCGTCATGGCAGCCCTTCGAGCGCATCACGAGCGCGGCTTTTCCCGTGAAAGCCGCGAATTTCACGTCGCCGTCGACGCCTTCGGCGATGTGCTTCGCGAGCGTTGTCTTTCCCGTACCGGCATAGCCGAATAGCCGGAAGATTTTCGGGTTTCCGTTCTTGCCGGGCCCGGCCTTGAGCCACGCCGATACGGCGTTCAGCGCGGCGTCCTGATGAGGCGTGAAGGAGGGCATGGAAAAGCGGAGCTTTCGAATCGGAAAGGTTGTGAGGATGCAAAAACTAGATAACACGATAATTCGGCGGAGAGCGAAGTGTCGGCCGATCAAGTGGGTCCGATCTGGAGTAATCTCAAGCCTGCAATTTTTCGTCATTACCGGGCCGTCGCGCCCGGCGAGCGGAGGTGAGCCGTTTTGGCGCGACGAGACCCGGCCCGGCGATGACAGGAGCGGGAAGAGGAGAGGGCGATGACGCATAAAATCCACGACATCGGGGTCGCGAAACAGATCGGCGCCTATAGCGATGCTTTCGAGGTTGCCCCCAACCAGCGCTGGCTGTTCGCCTCGGGAACGCCGGGGATATCGGCGGACGGCAAGGTTCCTTCCGACATCGCCGGCCAGGCCGAAATCGCCTGGATGCATGTGATGACGCTCCTCGACCGCGCCGGGATGACGAAGCACGATCTCGTCAAGGTTTCGCATTATCTCACGCGCGAATCGGATATCGCGGATTATGTGAAGGTGCGCTCGAAATTCCTCGGCGAGGTGAAGCCCGCGTCCATGCTCTTGGTCGTTCCGGCGCTGGTACGGCCGAATTTCCTCCTGGAAATCGAGTTCATCGCCGCAAAAGCCTGATTTTCGACGCGCATGGCTGCTATTCCGCCTGCGCTGGCGGACCGGCTTGCAGCAGCGGCCGAAACGAAAGATTGTCGCATGTGGCCAGCCAAACGAGTTTTTTCCAGAGCAGGGCGAAAACCGGCGAGGCGGAATCCGCTTACGCCTGGGTGCGCCTGTTCGCCTGCCTCGGTATCGGCACCGTGGGCTCGATCGGCCTGTGGTCGTATGTCGTTGCGCTTCCCGCCGTGCAGGCGGAATTCGGCGTCCTGCGCGCCGACGCCTCAATGCCCTACACCTTCACGATGTTCGGCTTCGGGATCGGCGCGGTTCTCTTGGGCAGAATTTCCGACCGCTTTTCTATCGTGACGGCGGTCGTCGGCGGCGCGATTTTGATCGGCATCGGCTACGCCATGTCAGGCCTCGCGCCGAGTCTTTACGTCTTTGCGCTCGCGTCCGCCATTTTAGGCATGGGCTCGTCGGCGAGCTTCGCGCCGCTCATGGCCGACATCTCGCACTGGTTCACGCGGCGCCGCGGCGTTGCCGTCACCGTCGTTGCCTGCGGGAATTATCTTTCCGGCACGCTCTGGCCTTCAGTGATTCAATATTCGATCACCGCAAACGGCTGGCGGCCGACCTATTTCGCGATCGGCGCGATGTGTCTCGCGATCATGCTGCCGCTTTCGCTTGTGCTCCGGCGGCGGATCGCGGTTCACACCGAGAGCGCGGACGACCTCGCTGCGCGCGGGGCGCGCGCCTCTCTCGGTATCTCGCAGAACGCATTGATGGCGCTCATTTGCCTCGCCGGCGTCGCCTGCTGTGTCGCGATGTCGATGCCGCAGGTTCACATCGTCGCCTATTGCGGCGATCTCGGCTATGGCGCGGCGCGCGGCGCGGAAATGCTGTCGCTGATGCTCGGCTTCGGCGTCGTCAGCCGCGCGGCCTCGGGCTTTCTCGCCGACAAGATCGGCGGGGTCGAAACGATGATCCTGAGTTCGAGCCTGCAAGGCGTCGCGCTTTTTCTCTATCTGTTCTTCGATAGCCTCGGCTCTCTGTACGTGATCTCCGCCCTGTTCGGCTTATTCCAGGGCGGCATCGTGCCGATGTACGCGATCCTCGTGCGGCAATATTTTCCCGCGAAGGAAGCCGGTACGCGCGTGGGGCTTGCGATCTCCGCCACGATCGTCGGCATGGCGTTCGGCGGCTGGATTTCCGGCTGGATCTTCGACCACACCGGCTCCTATCACGCGGCGTTTCTGAACGGGCTGATCTGGAATCTTCTGAACGTGTCGATCGCGGCCTGGCTTCTGTTTCGCACGCGGACGCGGGTTCCCCGGGTCGCTCCGGCCTGAACGTCAGGCTCTGGCCTTAACCTCAAGCGCCGCGAGCGCTTCCTGCAGCGCTTTCTTCGTGCGCTGGGCCGCTGCTTTATCGATCACCTCGAGATCGATGAAGAGATCGACACCGGTCGCGTGCTCGCTGAAGACATTCGCGCGCTGCTGCATTTCCTCGACCAGACCTTCGACCACATAGGGCACTACTTCACGGCTGATGCCTTTCATTTGAATCGGCGCGATAGGCCGCGCGCGCACCATGTCGCGGACGAGCGCATAGGTTTCGTAGCTCAACACGATGCCGCCGGGCTCGGCGATGGATTGCAGCCGCGCCGCCAAATTCGCTTCCGCGCCGATGATCGTGTAATCCATGCGGTCTTCGCTGCCGAAATTGCCGACATTGCAGAAGCCGGTGTTGATGCCCATGCGGGCGCGGAATGGCTCCTCGATCCCGCGCTTGCGCCATTCGGCGTTAAGTTGCGAGAGCCGCCGCTGCATGTCCACCGCCATCAGGAGGCAGGCGCGGGCGTCTTCGGTCACGCCTTTGGTCTCAGGATCGCCGAAGAACAAAAGCATCGCGTCACCGATAAACTTGTCGACCGTCGCGCCATGCTTGAGCGCGATCACCGACATCTCGGTGAAATATTCGTTGAGAAGCGCGGTCAAATCCTCGGGCTGGAGGCGTTCGGTGGTCGAGGTGAAATCCTTGATGTCGGAGAAGAAGATCGTGAGCTTCTTCCGCTCGGTCGAGATCGCGACGTCGCGCTGACCGGAGAAGATGCTCTTGTAGATTTGCGGGGAAAGATATTTGGCGATCTTCATGGAGACCGAAGCGAGGAAGTCGTTCGATTCCGTGAGTTCCTTGTTCATGCCGGCGATCGCGGCGGCCTGCTTGCGCTGCACCAGAATAAACGTGAGGCCGGCGACGGCGGCCAGCACCAGATAGGCGAGCAGGTATTTGAACGACAGGATATTGGCTGCGATCGGCTGTTTGATCGTGATTTCCTGAATGCCGCGCACGTCGCCGACCTTCCAGTCAGTTTTGGGGCTTTCGGGGTGTGTGTTGTGGCAGCTCACGCAGGCGGCCCCCATCAGCACCGGTCCCGCCATGCGGATTTCGCGGTCGAAAATCGAACCCGAGATCTGCACGACAGGCGTTTTCGGATCGGCGCGAAGCGCCGCGATCGCGCTCAGTTCCCACGCATCAAGCGGGTGCGTTTCGCGTCCCTTGAACGGATAATCGGAAACGAAACGGTATTGCACCGCGTCGTTTCGCGCGGAAATCATCTTTCCCAATTCGATCGAGAGCGTTGCGGGGATCGGGATGCCGCCGTCGACGTTCTTGTAAGCATTCGTCGGCGTGGCGGTCGGGTGGTTGGCAAGGCGGCCGACCACGTCGCTTGCGTAAAAGCCGCGCATGTCGTCGATCACGCGGCCGATTTCAGTGGCCTGCCGGCTCAGGATGCGTTCGGAGAGGGCGCGCATGTCGAGCCAGGCCGCGAACGGAAGACCGAGCAGGAGAAGAATGACGAGTGCGACGACCAGTGGGCCGTAACTGCGACCATCCTGCGCTTTCGGATCCGACGGCATCGAAGTGCCCCGGGGATGAAATGAAACAGCCGCCGCCCCAACCGGCCTTCCGGCGAGTGTAATGGAGACCAGCGCGCCGGACTAGGGCTGTTGTATCCTCACGCCGGAAGGCCTTTGGGTTTTGTCTACTGGACGGTCTTCACGATGGAATCGGTCGGCGCGTTGTTCACCGTCGGAAGCTTGATCTCTTTCTTCAAGAGCTCATCATATTCCGGCAGCGACTTGATGGTGTATTTCGGCTTCATGTGCACGACCTTGTAGCCCTTCTCCTTCATCTGCTTGAGGAGTTCCGGCAGCGCCTCGGCGGTGTTTTTATGGAAGTCGTGCATCAGGATGATGCCCTTGCCGTGTTTCTCGAGCTTCGCCATCACCGATTTGATGACTTGCTCAGGCTTGTGCACCTTGAAGTCGAAGGAATCGAAGTCGCAGGAGAAAATCGCGACGTTGCGCTCGCCGAGATATTTCACGACCTCCGGCGGCTGCTTGAGCGCGGGAAAGCGGAAGAAGGGCGCGGTTTGCTGGCCGTCAAGCGCCCATTGAACCGCGGAAAGACCTTTCTCGATCTCCTCCTTGGCGACATCGAACGGCTTCTTGTCGAGATTCATATGGCTCCAGGTGTGGAAGCCGATGGTGTGCCCCGCGGCGACCTCGTCCTTCAGGATGTTCGGATAGTAGGTCGCGTGCTTGCCGATGATGAAGAACGTCGCCTTGATGCAATTGTCGGCGAGAGTCTTCAGGACGGACGGCGTGGTGACCCAAGGACCGTCGTCGAAGGTGAGGACAACTTCGTGATCCTTCAGGAAGTCGTGGTTCTTGAAATGCTCGAAGCCGAAGCCAGGCCCGCCTGTCGTGTCGATTTCCACCGTTCGCGACATCGGTATGGCGTTGGGATTGGCACACTTGGCCGGAGCGGGCGCAGGTGCCGCCGGAGCGGGCGCGGGCGGCGCAGGAGGAGTGGCCGGGTTGGTGACAGGAACTTGTGCCCAGGGCGCGGTCGATGCCGCGATCGAGCCGGAGATAACCAAAGCAAACACAGCACAACGCCGCATGACGCCATCCCTTTCTACTCTACACTGTGCCTATACAAGCACACTGACGGATAACGTGGGAGTCGGTGGATGGTTGCCGTTGCCGCAGTAAAAGGCGGATATCCTGGATGGCCGGCAAATGGTGTATTCCAGTCATAAGGCCTGCTATTTTCCGGGCCTTCGGGCCTGTAGCTCAATGGTTAGAGCCGACCGCTCATAACGGTCTGGTTGGAGGTTCGAGTCCTCCCGGGCCCACCAATAGCTTTGAAAAGCTGCGGCTGGTCACAGCGCTAGCCGCGACACATGGACGCCGAATGTCAGCAAACGTTCCTTGATCTGCGCAGCTCGGCGCTCGCATGCGCGAACATTGCTCTGACTGCACAAGGGGGCGCATGCGGCAGACCATTAAGCATCTCATCCGTTTGAGCGCGCTGCCCAAATAAAGTGGCGGAATCGACATCGTGAAGTAGGAGTTGGCCGGAAAGTGATCGCGCCGGAGCTCGGAGGTCTTTCAAGCGAACCCCTGTTGTCGCTAAAACATTCGAAATTCGATTTATTGTTCCATGAAGCGAACCGGTTGGCATTTCAAAGCGTTATCAGTCGTTATTCGAGGTTCCTCGCCATGTTGACTGCCATTATTGGAGCCTCTGTCTTGATATGGGTTTATCTGGCCGTTGCTCGCGGGACTTTCTGGACAATGGCGGTGCGCGATAGCGAAACGCCGGCGGCTCCCGCGAAGTGGCCCGGTGTTGCGGTTGTCATTCCAGCGCGCAACGAGGCCGATTCTATCGGGAAGAGTCTCCGATCGCTTCTGGATCAGAATTATCCGGGCGCTGTTGCGATTATTGTTGTCGATGACGACAGCAGTGACGGTACCGCCGCGGTTGCGGCCAACGCCGTCAAGGACGAAAAAAACAGATCCAGCGTAACGATCGCGAACGGTCGCGGCCTGCCTGCGGACTGGACCGGAAAATTGTGGGCCGTAAGTCAGGGCATAGAAATCGCGGAAGCGCAGCAAACCCGGCCTGACTATGTCTTACTGACCGATGCCGATATCGTTCATGCGCCTGACACCCTGACGTGGCTCGTTTCCAAGGCGAATGCCGGAGGGCTCGTATTGACTTCGCTGCTCGCCAAATTGCGGTGCGAAAGTTTCGCCGAGCGCGTTCATGTGCCGGCCTTCGTATTTTTCTTTCAGATGCTTTTCCCCTTCGCCTGGGTATCCCGCGCAGACTCGGCGACGGCCGCGGCCGCAGGCGGCTGCATGCTGGTGCGTGCCGACGCGCTGCGCGATTGCGGCGGAATCGAAAGCATTAAGGGTGCATTGATCGACGATTGTGCGCTGGCGAAAAAACTAAAATCGCGCGGTCCGATCTGGGTCGGTTTGACGAATCGGGCGCGGAGTCTCCGCTCATACGAAAGATTCTCCGCCGCAAAAGAAATGATTTCGCGAACCGCCTACGCGCAGCTTCGCAATTCTCCGTTGCTGCTCGCGCTCACGATCGCGGGCATGGCAATCACGTTTATCGTTCCCGCCCTGTTCGCAATTTTCGGAAACGGGCTGGAACGCTATCTCGGGATCGCGGCCTGGGTGATCATGGCGGCGCTGTTCCAGCCGGTGTTGCGGTTTTATCGCGTGTCGCCGCTTTGGGGTTTCGCGCTTCCGGGGATCGCCGCCTTGTACGGGTATTACACACTCTATTCCGCGTATCGCCACATGCGTAAGCGTGGCGGCTTATGGAAGGGACGCGTCTATACCGACGCGTTGAAGCCGCTATGACGAACAGCGCTGCGTTAAGATCCGGGAAGGGTCATCGCGACGAGAATTTTCCCGTCGCGTCTTACTTGATCCGGCGGCGTCATCGGCCGGCGATTTTGGCGTTTTACAATTTTGTTCGCGTCGCCGACGATATTGCAGATCACCCTTCCTTGAGCCGGCACGAAAAGCTGACGAGACTCGACCGTCTCGAAGCGAGCCTGCTGGGGGGCGGCAGCGATGAGCCCGAAGGGGTCAGGCTGCGAGAAGTATTGCGCGATCGCGAGCTTTCCGCCGAGCATGCGCAGCATTTGTTGAAGGCGTTCCGGCAGGACGTCGTCAAGAACCGTTACGATAATTGGGCCGATCTTATCGTCTATTGCACATACTCGGCCATGCCCGTGGGACGTTTTGTTCTCCAGGTGCACGGCGAATCGAAAACGACATGGCCCGCTTCGGATGCCCTCTGCGCCGCATTGCAGATCATCAATCATTTACAGGATTGCGCGGCAGACTATCGCAAGCTGAACCGCGTCTATCTGCCGCTTGATGCTCTTTCGCGTCATGGCGCGAGCGTCGAGTCGCTTGCCGCGCCGCGCGCAAGCCCGGAATTGATCGGCTGCCTGCATGATCTCGCGGCGCAAACCAAAACTCTTCTTCAAAAAAGCGGCGCCTTGCCCGATATCGTCGTGGACAAGAGGCTCGCGATGGAGATTTCAGCAATTCAGGCGCTGGCCCGCCGCCTTATTGCAATGCTGCACGAACGCGATCCGCTAAGCGAGCGCGTACATTTGACAAAGACGGAAGCAATAACGAGAGGAACCGCGAGGGCGACGTTGCAGCTGTTCCGCGTGCTCGGCCGCCGAGCCTCGGCGTTTTACCGGTCGCAGGCTCATGAGTACTGAGGAGCCTGTTGTGATTCACGGAACGCAGGGCGCCATGCGTCGAGCGGGCGGCAGCTCCTTCTACTTCGCGATGCGCATGCTGCCGCGCGAGCGGCGGGAGTCCATTTTCGAAGTCTATTCGTTCTGCAAAACGGTGGACGACATCGCTGACAGTAACGAATCTCGTTCCCTGCGCCTGAAGCGGCTCGAGGAGTGGCGGCAAAATATCGAGGCGCTTTACGCGGGCCGCGTCCCGGAAGGGCTTGATGCTCTTGCGCGAGCGAAGGAACGCTTTTCGCTGCAAAAGAAAGATTTTCTTGCCGTGATCGAAGGAATGGAAATGGATTCGGTAGAAGACATTCGTGCGCCCGAGCTCGATCGTCTTCTTTTTTATTGCGATCGCGTTGCCTGTGCCGTCGGACGCTTATGCGTCCGTATTTTCGGTATGGACGATCAAGATGGCGAGTTGCTCGCGCATCATCTCGGTTCTGCGCTGCAACTGACCAATATTTTGCGGGATATCGACGAGGATGCGGCGAGCGGGCGGCTCTATCTGCCCCGCGAAGCACTGGAACTGGCGGGCATACATACGACCGAGCCCAAATTGGCGATTTCAAGCCCCGATATCGACATTGCCTGCAAATTTGTTGCAGAACAGGCACGGAAACATTTTCTGAAATCCGAGGAGATCCTGGCCCGAACCCCGCGCCGGGTGGCGCGGGTCCCAAAAATCATGGAAGAGGTTTATCTGCGGATGCTCGAAAAAATGATTGCACGCGGCTGGTCTCAGCCGCGTGACCGTGTACGTCTTAGCCGCCCTCAATTGCTGAGAATCGCGTTACGGCATGCCATCGTCTGACAGCGGTACGATTCATATCATTGGGGCCGGCCTCGCCGGCCTGGCTGCGGCTGTGCGTTTGTCCGGCGGCGGCCGGAAGATCGTTCTTTATGAGGCGACCGACCATGCGGGCGGCCGCTGCCGGACATATTATGACGATCTCACAGACATGCTGATCGATAATGGGACGCATCTCGTGCTTTCCGGCAATTACGCGGCACGTGCCTTTCTGCGAACGATCGGAACGGAAGGCCGCCTGCATGGGCCGCGCGATGCCCGCTACCCGTTCGTCGACCTTGCAACGAAAAAACGCTGGAAACTGAATTTCGGGAGCGGATTTTTTCCGTGGTGGATCTTCAAAAAGGGCGATCGGGTCCCGGAGACGCGCACGGGCGACTATCTCTCGCTGGCGCGGCTCGCCTGGGCTCCGACCGACCGCGCGCTTGGAGAAACGATGAGCGGCGCGGGCATGGTCTATCAGCGGCTGATTTCTCCGTTTTTCCTGGCCGCCCTGAACATCGAGCCGCTGAAGGGCTCAACCAAGCTGGTTGCTGCGGTTATCCGGGAGACGATTGCGAAGGGTGGAAGAGCTGCGCGCCCGCTCATAGCACAAGAAGGCATTGGAAAGGTCTTCATCGATCCTGCGGTGAAATATCTCCGGAAGCGCGGAATTTCGATTGTCTACAAGTGCGAGCTCGTTGCGATGCGGCTCGCCAAAACGCATGTTGCAGAACTGAAATTCTCCGATCGTACCGTGGCCCTCGGCGTCCACGACAGCGTAATCCTGGCGGTGCCGGCTTATGCGGCGACACGCTTATTGCCGGAGCTGCGAACGCCGTCGTTATTCTGCCCCATCGTGAACGTGCACTTCCGCGCGAATGCGCCGAAGTCTTTCCCGCCGATGCTCGGCGTTATCAATGGTCTCAGCCAGTGGATCTTTTCGACAACCGGCAAGATCTCGGTCACGATCAGCGACGCTGAGCGAGCAACCAAAATGCCGAGAGACGATCTCGCTCGTAAAATCTGGCAAGAGGTCGCCGCCCTGGCAAAACTTCCCGCGAAACTGCCGCCCTGGCAAATCGTGCGCGAGCGGCGCGCAACATTCGCGGCGACCCCCGAAGAAAACGCCAAACGGCCAGGCGCGGAGACGAGATGGACGAATCTGTTTTTGGCCGGCGACTGGACCGCGACCGGCTTGCCGGCGACGCTGGAGGGAGCCATCCGCTCCGGCAATCGCGCCGCCGATCTGGTTTCCCGTAATAGACGAGCCGCGGCATGATTTTCGATGCCAGCTCGCCGAAGCTTTCGCCGCGCGCGCACGAAGTCGACGAAATCGGTCGTGCGATCGCGGCCGCATCCCAAGCCATAGCCAATTCGCAACAAAGCGACGGGCACTGGCTGTTTGAACTTGAAGCCGACGCCACGATCCCGGCGGAGTATGTGCTGCTTCGCCATTATCGCGGCGAGCCGGTGGATGCAGAGCTGGAACGAAAGATTGCCGTTTATCTTCGCCGAATCCAGGCGGATCACGGCGGCTGGCCGCTGTATCACGACGGCGACTTCGACCTGAGCGCAAGCGTGAAGGCGTATTTCGCGCTCAAAATGATCGGGGACAGCCCAGACGCTCCGCACATGCATCGCGCGCGTGAAGCGATCCGCGCGCGGGGCGGTGCGAGAGGCGTCAACGTTTTCACCCGAATTCTGCTCTGTCTCTATGGCATCATGCCTTGGCGAAGCGTACCGGCGATGCCGGTAGAAATCATGCTTTTGCCGCGCTGGTTTCCGTTTCACCTTTCAAAAATTTCGTACTGGGCGCGCACCGTAATTGTGCCGCTTTTGGTACTGCAAGCACTGAAACCGCGCGCCAAAAATCCGCGCGGTGTCGGTATTGACGAGCTTTTTCTCGAGCGGCCGCAGGATATCGGCCCCGCGCCGAGAGCCGAGCATCAGAGCAAATTGTTGTTTTCGTTTTTCCGAGGCGTCGATTTTGTCGCGCGCGGCGTCGACGCGATCTCGCCGAAATTCCTGCGGCGGCGGGCGATCGACAAAGCTGTCGCCTTCGTAACCGAGCGGCTGAACGGCCAAGACGGCCTCGGCGCGATTTTTCCTGCGATGGCCAATTCCGTCATGATGTATGACGTGTTGGGCGGCGCCGAGAATGCACGCTACGCGGAAATTGCGCGGGACTCGATCGAGCGATTACTAGTCGTGAACGATCAGGAAGCGTACTGTCAGCCTTGCGTGTCGCCAGTTTGGGACACGGCACTCACATGCCACACGCTGCTCGAAGTCGGCGGCAAAGAGCCTGTGGCGCGGGCGCAGGAGGGACTGAATTGGCTCGTGCCGCTGCAAGTGCTTGATGTACGCGGAGACTGGGTTGAGCGCAGGCCGGACGTGCGGCCCGGCGGCTGGGCATTCCAATATGCCAATCCGCACTATCCCGATCTCGACGACACGGCGGTCGTCGTGATGGCGATGGACCGCGTGCGCAAGCTCAGCGGTAATGAGGCGGCGTTCGATCCCTCAATTGCACGAGCCGTCGAGTGGGTCCGCGGCATGCAAAGCACGAACGGCGGCTGGGCGGCGTTCGATGTCGACAATATCTACGGCTATCTGAACAATATTCCCTTCGCCGATCATGGCGCGCTCACCGATCCGCCCACGGAAGACGTCGGCGCGCGTTGCGTGTCGATGCTCGCTCAGCTCGGCGAAACGCTGGAGAACAGCGAGGCATTGCGCCGGGGCGTTGATTTCCTGCGCCGCCGGCAGTTGCCGGAGGGCAGCTGGTATGGCCGGTGGGGGATGAACTACATCTACGGTACCTGGTCGGTGCTTTGCGCGCTTAACGCCTGCGGCGTCCGGCATGATTCGCCCGAGATTCGCCGCGCCGCCGCTTGGCTCGTTTCGATTCAGAACGAGGACGGCGGCTGGGGCGAAGATGGGTCGAGCTACAAGCTCGACTATCGCGGATACGAGCGCGCGCCCAGCACCGCATCGCAAACCGCTTGGGCGTTGCTCGCGCTCATGGCCGCAGGCGAGGTCAATCACCCGGCTGTCGCGAACGGCGTCCGTTATCTGATGCGGAATCAGAACGGCGAGGGGCTGTGGGACGAAGAGCGCTTCACCGCGACCGGCTTTCCGCGGGTCTTCTACCTTCGGTATCACGGCTACCGCAGATATTTCCCGCTCTGGGCGCTCGCCCGGTACCGTAACCTGCGGACGAGCAATCGTGCGTCGGTCGAATACGGGATGTGACTTCAGCTCGCTTTGGCGAGATCGTCCAACTGCTTGCCTTCGCGGATTTCCTTGAGCCGCGCTTCGACATGGCGCGAGAACATGTACTGCGCCGGCCGTTGCTTATCGAGCGGAATCTCCGGCGCCATTTCGCCTTCGGTGCGAACACCGCGCAGGCTGACGCCCAGTGCCTTGAGCGGATGGGCGACTGCGTCGTTCACGGCCGTTGCCTCATAGCCGGAGTGCACCATGCAATTCGCGCATTTCTCGTAGTTGCCGGTGCCGTAGGCATCCCAATCGGTATTTTCCATCAGCTCGCGGAACGTTCGGGCATAGCCCTCGCCGAGGAGATAGCAGGGGCGCTGCCAGCCGAAAATGTTGCGCGTCGGATTGCCCCACGGCGTGCAGTGGTAGTTTTGGTTGCCCGCGAGGAAATCGAGGAACAAGCTCGACTGGCTGAAATCCCAATTCCGGCCGCCGCGGCCGCGCGCGAGAATGTCGCGGAACAGCTTCTTCGTCGTGTTGCGATGAAGGAAGTGCTCTTGATCGGGCGCGCGTTCGTAAGCGTAGCCAGGCGACACGGTGATGCCGTCAACGCCGAGTTCCTGCACCATGTCGAAGAAGTTCGCGACCTTTTCCGCTTCCGCATTGTTGAACAGCGTGCAGTTCACGGTCACGCGGAAGCCGCGTTCCTTCGCCTTTTTGATTGCGCTCACAGCCTTTTCGTAAACGCCCTCCAGGCACACCGAGGCGTCGTGCATCTGTTTGTCGCCGTCGAGATGCACCGACCAGGTGAAGAAGGTGCTCGGCTCGTACTGGTCCATCCGCTTTTCCATCAGGAGGGCGTTCGTGCAGAGATAGACGAACTTCCGCTGCGCGATGATGCCTTTCACGATTTCCGGGAGCTGCTTGTGCAGGAGCGGCTCGCCGCCCGCGATCGAAACAACGGGCGCGCCGCATTCGTCGACGGCATGAAGCGCCGTTTCGACGGACATGCTCTGTTTGAGGATTTCGTCGGGGTAATCGATCTTGCCGCAGCCTGCGCAGGCGAGATTGCAGCGGAACAGAGGCTCGAGCATCAGCACGAGCGGATACCGTTTCCGGCCGCTGATGCGCTGGCGGAGGATGTAACTTCCGACGAGAACTTTCTGGAGAAGAGGAATACCCATTATCGGCCTTGACCTATCTTGCTTGTGCTTTCGACGTCAAGCAGTTCGACGGGGACACGGAAGAACATGTTTTCCTCGCGTCCGGGCAACGTAGATACCTCAACAGGACCGTATCGTCCCAATGTATCGATCACGTCTCGAACCATAATTTCGGGGGCGGAGGCGCCTGCGGTGATTCCGGCCGTCTCGACGTTCCGGATCCACTCCGGCTGGATATCGCTTCCGTTCGCGATCAAATAGGTGGGCACCCCGACATCCACGCCGATCTCGCGCAGCCGGTTTGAATTCGAGCTGTTCTTCGCGCCTACCACGAAAATGACGTCGACAAGCTTGGTGAGCTCTTTCAGAGCCGTTTGACGATTTTGTGTGGCGTAGCAGATATCCTGGGTGCCGGGGCCGACGACGTCATCGAAGCGGCGGTATAGCGCATCGATGATTCCGCGCGTGTCGTCGATACTGAGCGTGGTCTGCGTCACGTAGGCGACCGGCGTATTCCTGGGAAGTTCCAGTTCCTCGACATCGTGCTCGCTTTGCACGAGCAAGACAGGTCCTACGACCTGGCCCAAGGTGCCCTCCACTTCGGGATGTCCCGCGTGACCGATCAGAATCAGCGTCCGCCCGGTGCGGACATAGTGCCTTCCCTGACTGTGCACTTTGGACACAAGCGGACAAGTTGCATTCAAAACATGCAAGCCGCGTTGTTTCGCTTCGCTCTCGACATCTTTTGCGACGCCGTGCGCGCTGAAAATCGTCACGCCGTTCTCCGGAATTTCCGAGAGGTCTTCGACAAACACGGCACCGCGTGCTTTCAATGAATCGACGACCCATTTATTGTGCACGATCTCATGCCGCACATAGACAGGCGGACCGTATTTATCGAGCGCGCGCTCGACGATTTCGATCGCTCTTACGACACCGGCGCAAAAGCCGCGGGGCTGCGCAAGAATAATCTTCATACCGCCGCTCCACTCAGGCCGTTGGCTCTCCGATGGTCGGCCGCAACGCGCTTCAAGCGGATTGAACGAGGCTCGCCTTCCAGGAGATCGAAGACCTTGGCGACGATGCCGTTCGCGTCGAGCCCGGCCTTGGCGTACATAGCCGGCGGACTGTCTTGATCAAAAAATACGTCCGGTAAGACCATGCAGCGCGCCTTGAACCCCCTTTGTTCAAGCGCACCGTTTTCGGCGAGAAATTGCAAAACATGTGCGCCGAAGCCGCCGATCGCACCTTCTTCTATCGTGATCAGAATTTCGTGCGCGCGGGCGAGTCTTAAAATCAAATCACCGTCGATGGGTTTCGCGAAACGCGCGTCAGCGACGGTTGTCGAAATGCCGCGCGCGGTGAGCGCATCCGCCGCTTTCAGGCATTCGGAAAGGCGAGCCCCCAACGAAAGCAGGGCCACCATGCCGCCTTGTCTGACGATACGGCCGCGGCCGATTTCGAGCGGCGTGCCGAATTCCGGAAGAGGCACACCGACACCTTCTCCGCGCGGGTAGCGAAATGCGGACGGACGGTCATCGATCGCCGCTGCGGTCGCGACCATGTGGACGAGTTCTGCTTCGTCCCCGGCCGCCATAATAACGAAACCGGGCAGGCATCCGAGATAAGCGAGGTCGAAGCTGCCCGCGTGGGTCGGTCCGTCGGCGCCGACCAGTCCGGCGCGATCTATTGCGAAGCGGACCGGCAGCCGCTGGATTGCGACATCGTGCACGACTTGATCATAGGCGCGCTGAAGAAATGTAGAATAAATCGCGGCGAAAGGCTTGAAGCCTTCGGCGGCCAGACCCGCCGCAAATGTCACCGCGTGCTGCTCGGCAATGCCGACATCGAAGGCTCGCTCGGGAAACGCTTTTTGAAAAATATCGACTCCCGTACCGGAGGGCATCGCCGCAGTTATGGCGATGATTCGGTCGTCTTTTTTTGCCTCTTTAACGAGGCTCTCGCCAAAAACCTTAGTGTAGGAAGGGGCTGCTGACTTCGTTTTATTTTGCTTGCCGGTATTGACGTCGAATTTCACCACGGCGTGGCCCTTGTCGCTCGATGCCTCCGCGGGTGCGTAGCCCTTGCCTTTTTGCGTCCGGATGTGAACGAGGATCGGCCCTTCTTTCGCATCGCGGACATTTTCAAGAATCGGAACAAGCTGATTGAGGTCGTGACCGTCAACCACGCCGATGTAGTAGAAGCCGAGCTCTTCAAATAACGTCCCGCCCGTCACGAAACCGCGCGCCAATCCTTCGGCACGGGCGGCTCTTTCGCGAATGAATTCGGGCAGGCGCTCCGCAAATTGCTTGCCGAGTCCGCGCAGTGACATATAGGCCGGGCTCGAGAGAAGGCGGGTGAGATACGCCGACATCGCTCCGACGGGCGGTGCGATCGACATTTCATTGTCGTTCAGAATCACGATCAATCGGGACTTAGCCGTACCGGCGTTGTTCATGGCTTCGTATGCCATGCCTGCGGACATCGCGCCGTCGCCAATGACGCAAACAACGTGGTTTGTTTTCTTGCCGAGATCACGAGCCGTCGCGAAACCAAGCGCCGCCGAAATCGAGGTGGAGGAGTGAGCCGCTCCAAAACAATCATATTCGCTTTCCGCGCGTTTCGTGAACCCGGACAAGCCTCCGCCCTGTCGCAGTGTGCGGATGCGGTCCCGGCGGCCGGTCAAAATTTTGTGCGGATATGCTTGGTGACCAACGTCCCAGATCAGCTTGTCATTGGGAGTGTCGAAAACATAGTGGAGGGCGACGGTCAGTTCGACAACGCCTAGCCCAGCTCCCAAATGACCGCCGGTGACTGCGACGGCATTGATTGTCTCGGCGCGCAATTCGTCTGCAACCTGTTGGAGGTTCTGCGCATTGATACGCCGCAAATCTGCCGGAGTGTTGATCGAGTCGAGAATTGTCGACCGCTTCATAAGATCATCCTTCGACACTATTCATTTCGGAGGCAACCTTTTGGTACGCAATAAGGTTCCGGAACACAAAGAGGGCGGAATGGAAGTGCAGACGAAGAAAAACGCGTGGGGGCGGATGATAAGCCACGATCAAGGCATTGTATGCTAACTTTCGCCATCGTCGGAATCGTTAGATTTTGCAGTAGGTTCCCCTGGCTTGTTATCGCTTTATCAATAATAAGCGCAACCGCGTCTGCCATTTATGCGGCAACTCATTTCCACATCACGACGGATATCAGTAATTTTATCTCGCCCGATCTCGACTGGCGGAAGCGGGAGCTCGCGTTCGAGAGGGACTTTCCAGGGCACTTCGGTTCGACACTGGTCGTCGTAGATGCACCCAGCGCGGAGCTTGCATCTGCTGCGAGCGCAGCGCTTGCAGAAAAATTGAGGGCCGCGCCCGATAGGTTTCGCTCGGTGCAGGAATTGACCGGCGGTGAATTCTTCGCCCGAGAGGGTTTGCTCTTCCGGTCGAAAGAGGGGGTGGCTGCACTCACGCAGGGATTGGGAAAAGCAAATCAACTTGTAGGCGCCCTAGCGGAAGATCCAAGTCTGCGCGGTCTGACAGAAGCGCTGTCGCTCGCTTTACTCGGTGTCGAAAAAAATATGGCCACGCTTGATGAATTGGCGCGGCCTCTATCTATGGCGTCGCAATCGCTCGAAAACGTACTCGCAGGTCGTCCGGCCGTCTTCTCGTGGAAGGAGATGCTGAGCGGTGCGCCTTCCAGCCCGGCAGATTTGCGCCGCTTTATCGCAATCCGTCCGGTGCTGGATTTTTCGTCGCTCGAACCGGGACGGAGGTCGGGCGACGCCATAAGGCAGGCCGCTTCCGATTTACAGCTCAAATCGAAATATCACGCGCGCATTCGCCTGACCGGCACAGTACCGATGGCGGATGAAGAATTTGCCACAGTACGGCACGGAGCACTGGCCAACGGCATAGGGACACTCGTAATCGTACTGGCCATTTTGTGGATGGCGTTGAAATCCGCCCGAATGATCGTGGCGGTATTTATAACCTTGTTTGTGGGACTGGCTATTACCGCAGCTCTCGGACTCGCCATGGTCGGTGCGCTGAACCTGATATCGGTCGCGTTCGCGGTATTGTTTGTCGGGATCGGAGTCGATTTCGCCATTCAATTTTCGGTTCGCTACCGCAGCGAACGTCACAGAACCGATAAGCTTCAGCCCGCACTTGTGCAGGCCGCGCAAAAGATCGGCGCGCCGCTGACGCTGGCAGCCGCGGCCGTTGCCGCCGGCTTTCTGTCTTTCCTTCCCACGCATTACCGGGGCGTGTCCGAACTGGGACAAATCGCGGGCGTGGGAATGCTGATCGCGTACGGGGCCAGCGTTACTTTGCTTCCGGCGTTACTGACCGTGTTCAATCCGCCGGGCGAGCCGGAACAAATTGGTTATCGTTCTTTGGCGCCCGTCGATCTGTTTCTGCAAAAACATAGAATTGCGATCATCGCCGGCACGATCGCCGTAGCGGCTGCGGGATCGCCGCTTCTTTATTTCCTCACCTTCGATTTCAATCCGATTCATCTCCGGAGTTCTAAGGTCGAGTCGGTTTCCACTTTTCTGGAAATGGGAAAAGACCAGAGAATAGGCATTAATGCCATTAACGTCGTCGCCTCGAATACGGATGAGGCGAAATCCATAGCCGCGCGTTTGCGCAATGACCCGCAAGTTTTGCGCGCGTCGACAATCGAAGATCTTGTGCCGGCCGATCAGCCGGAAAAGCTTGCCATGATTAAGGAATCCGATCGGCAAGTGGGTCCCCTACTTCGGAAGAAACCGTTGGACGCGCCGACCGATGACGAGAATATAGCCGCGTTGACGGACATCGCAGGAGAATTGAACAAGGCTGCGGGCGACGCGAAGAGTCCCGGCTCTGCTGCCGCGCGGCGGCTCGCGGAGGCATGTATCCGGCTGGCAAAAGCCGATAAGACTCTGCGGGAGGAAGCACAATCGGTCTTCGTGACGCCGTTGAAGGCCGATCTCACCGAGTTGCAAAATTTTCTTCAGGCCGGCCCGGTTACAAAGGAGAACTTGCCGCCGGACCTCAAGCGTCAGTGGGAGACGCCGGACGGCAGGGCGCGAGTGCAAGTTGTCCCGAAGGGGGATCCTAACGATACAGAAGTCCTCCGCAGTTTCGCGCACAGGATGCTCTCGCTTTATCCGACCGCCGTTGGCGTTCCAATTTCAATCCTGGAATCCGGGGATGAAATCGTGGCTGCATTTGTCCAAGCGGGCTTGTATGCGCTGATTTCGATCACGATCCTGCTTTGGATCGCATTGCGCCGATTCGGCGATGTGCTGCTTACTTTGGTTCCGTTGCTGGTTGCCGGCGCCGTAACGCTGGAGATTTGTGTATTGATCGATATGCCGCTCAATTTTGCGAACATTATCGCATTGCCGCTTTTGCTGGGCATCGGCGTTGCATTCAAAATCTATTACATCATGGCGTGGCGTGCGGGCCAAATGAACCTGCTGCAATCAAGTTTGACGCGTGCCGTGATCTGGAGCGCTTTGACGACAGCGACCGCGTTCGGCAGCCTGTGGCTGTCCAGTCACCCTGGCACATCGAGCATGGGCAAGCTGCTGGCGTTGTCGTTGATCTGTACGCTTTGCGCCGCCGTGCTGTTTCAGCCAGCGCTAATGGGACGACCCCGCGGGAGCGGTAAGACTTAAGCAGATCGCATCGTCGGGGCGGGGCGCGTTTTTCGATTTGCCTGTCGGTTTCGATGTCGACGGCGTCCCGGTAGTTGTCGTGACGCGGGTCCAGTTTTCTCCGCCGCACAAAATACCCAAGACGCATCCTTGCACCTTCAAGAGATCCGGGTTGAGCAGAGTGATGCTCGAAGAATACGTTTTCCCATCCTCGGAGTTATAAATCTCACCCTTCCATTCGTTTGATTTAACTTTTTCCATCCCGAGAAGAATCGGCATCCCAAGCGTGGGCCGGGTTCGTTTCGCGGGATCGGGATTGTTGCTGTCGACTCCCGGGGTGGTTTCCCACGACACGACACCCCAAAGGCGTTCGTTACAATTTACGATCTTGATACGCGCTACGCGTTTGGCGACGAGCCATTCCCCCGTCGGGTCCATTTGCGAAACTCCGCTCGGCTGAGCGATTGCGCCCGCAGGCGCGGCCAACAGAATTAGGAACGCCGTAAAAAACAGTCGCATTGCTCTCGATCCACACGGGGCCGGGCCAATAGCTGACAACGTGTCAGTGCGTTATCGGTTCATACTCATTATCATAACAGCAGCATTCCGATGCCGCGATACAACAGCATGAGACAAGGAGAAGCATTGGCGCGCGGAACCCTACTCCATGCATCAATGTTACTAGCCGAGGGGGCGGAGGTGCATACCACGGAGGCAAAGGCGTGCTCGATTCCGCCCCAGAACTGCGTCCACCCGCTCCTGTGCCGCGGTCTAAATCGCTGGGTCCCTTTGCGTTGCTTCGCGTTTTGGCGACAAATCCGCTCGAGGCTTGGACCGACGCTCATTTTGAAGAGCCGATTGTCATAGGAGGCCCGCCCATCGGGCGCTTTGCCGTTCTCAGCGAGCCTGCCGCCATTCGCCGGGTGCTGCTGGAAAATGCACGCAACTACAAAAAAGATTGGCTGCAACGCCGCGTTCTGTCGGCCGGTTTGACCAACGGGCTTTTGAGTGCGGAGGGATCCCGGTGGCGAATACAGCGTCACGCCCTTGCACCGCTTTTTTCGCCGAGGATGGTGGCGAACTTTTCCGCCGTTATGGCCGAGGAAGCGCGTCTCATGGTCGAAAGGCTAAGCTGGCATGAGGGCGAAACAATAGACCTTGTCGCAGAGGTAACGCGCGTAACGCTTGAGATTCTGGCGCGAACGATCTTTTCCGACGGGCTCGGGCGCAGCCCGGAAGAATTCCGGACATGGATGAAGGATTATTTCGAGACGATCGGGCGGATCGATCTGTTCGACATATTGGGCATTCCCGAAACGGTTCCGCGGCCGGGCCATTGGAAGATGCGGAAAACGCTGCGCCTTTTCGAGGAGGCAATCGATTCGATCATCTCCGACCGGCGCCGGCGTTTGGCTGAGGATTCCGGTTATGCGCCCCGGGACATTCTCGCCCTGTTGCTCATGGCGAAAGCTCCCGATAGCGGCGCTACGCTGAGCGAGTCGGAGATACGCGCAAATATCCTCACCTTTATTGTCGCCGGACACGAAACCACCGCGAACGCCATTGCCTGGTCTTTGTTTCTGTCATCGCAGTCCGCCGAATGGCAGAAGCGAATCAGGATGGAAGCAGACCGTGAATTCGAAGGCGATATCAACGGTCTCTCCGAACGCCTTGTAGAAACGCGCGCCGTGATCAACGAGGCGCTTCGGCTTTATCCTCCCATCTCCGCAATCAGCCGCGCCGCGCTCGGGCCTGACGAGCTTGCGGGTCACGCCATCAAACGCGGCACAGTCGTCGTGATTGCGCCTTACGTCCTCCATCGCCACAGGATGTTATGGACCCGGCCCGATTACTTCGATCCGAGCCGGTTTCTGGACGATACGCGCGAGAAAATAGATCGCTTTTCTTATCTTCCGTTCGGAGCGGGCCCGCGGTCGTGCATTGGCGCAGCGTTCACCTTGCAGGAGGCGTCCATCGTTCTTGCGACGATCGTGCGGAATTTCGAGTTAGAACTGGCGGAAGGATACAGCGTCTGGCCCGTGCAGAAAGTGACGCTGCGGCCGCGAGGCGGCCTGCCGATGATCGTCAAAAAGCGGCGTCAGAGCCGCCAGGGAACCATGGGAGTTAAACGGGGTTAACGGCGAACGATAACTCATATACGGATTTCAGATGACGCATAATTCCGTGGCAGTGCGAAGCGAAATCGGTCAGCAGGAACTCGACAAAAAAATGATGATGCGATGTATTCGTCTCTCGGCTGTTGCAGGTGAGCGCGGCGAATTTCCGTTTGCATCCATTATTTGCGAGGGCGATCGCGTAATTGCCGAATCGACGAACGAGGTAGCGCGCCATGCGGACGTAACCAGGCATGCGGAGCTCCTCGCCATTTCCGAAGCTCAAAAAAAGCTTGGTAAGAAAAATCTATCGAATTGCTCGATCTACTCCAATGTCGAGCCCTGCGTGATGTGCTCGTTTCCAATACGTGAAACCCGCATCAGCCGCGTCATTTACGCGATCAGTTCGCCCCTGATGGGCGGCTTTTCCAAGTGGAACGTATTGCGGGATAGCGAACTGTCGAACGTTATGCCGGAGGCGTTCGGGATGATCCCGGAGGTCGTCGGCGGTCTTCTCCAGCACGAAGCCGAAGCGGTCTGGCGGAAATGGAATCCGTTGATCTGGACCGTAATCAAACACCGGGGCTGCTTCGGAGATGCCGTCGAGAACGACGGCCAGCTCGTTCATATGCATGCGATCCCGAACCGGAACAGCTTGCTGCGCAGGATTTTCACTTTCGGAATGGATCGCCACTCCGTTTGAGCCGGCCGCGCTGGCTACTGGCCATGGCTCCGCAGCACTTCGCGGCATCCTCGGCTTATGCGATCGCGATTTTGCTGAAGACAGGCAAGCACGCGCATATTGTCGGGAATTGCATCGCGACAGAATCTCGTTGAATCGCGGCGACATGCGGCCTGCTCTTCCGGAGTGCCCTGCATCATCGGATTCGCTCCGGAAGGCATTCTCTGCTGTGCCCATGCGGCTTCACTGGATAACAATACAAGCGCAAGAACGATTCCGCGGAACATGTCGGCCCTCGATAAAATGTTGCCAGAAACGATATCGATCAAACGCGGATCGCGGCGCGAGGTTCCGGGCGCACGTCAACTTGCCCATAATTCGTGATAGTTGCTGAATTTCGGCAGTGTTTCGTCGTATCGCGTAGGCTCCAGCAGCGGCAACAGCCGTTTCATTGCGGCGTTTATCGCCGGGGACGTATGTCGGACATACAAATCGACTGGAGCGAGGAGATGTTTGAGATGAAGTTTCGGATCGTAATTGAGAGAGCTGCTGCAAAACCATTTGTAGCCGTGATCCATGGCCCAGGTCGCGACGTCGCGGAATGTGCGATGGTAGAGATGAAGGTCTAATGCGACACGGTAATCGAGGCCGATATATTCCGAATAAATCGTATCGCCCTGCGTCATACAGGATTCAAATGCGATGATGTTCTGATCCTGACGCCAAACGAAAAATAGAACTTTATCTTTCATACGCCGTCCGAGCTCGCAGAAATATTGCTTCGTTAGTTTTTCGAAATGCAGTTTCGATCGCTCGTAAACCTGAAGGTACAACGGGTAGATTTGATCGACGATCGGAGTCACGTCATCGACGACACTAAATTCAAGAGCTGCTTTTTCTGCCGCTCGGAATTTCCTGCGCAAGTCTTTGCGCATTTTTCCGCTGAGGGCGCGGTTCATATAGTCGTCGAAGCTCGCGTAATCGATGCGAAGGCGCGTCATCGGCATGCTCGGAATACGGCTGAAGCCATTTTCGACAAAGCAGTCGAGCACAGATCGGTATCGCGACGGGAACTCCTTGAGCACGATGAGCGGTGCTCCGAGCGCGCGCGCATGCATTGGAATTAGTCTTGCCATTTGGCGCGCCAGCAGGGCGCTTTCGCTTTCGCCGCCGTCGAGATGGCCTTCGCCTGCAACGCATCCGACCATCAATGTGCGCATCCGCAAGAAAGACGGCCAGAAGCGGCGAATTTTGTCCGCGAGCGGGCCAAAATGCCCGTTCGTTCCGGCTAGTACATCCTGTTCGAGGACAAAAAACGGCTCGATGGCGTACACTTCCCCGCCGGCATCCCGTAACACAAAATAGTGATACTCAAATTCGGGATGCAGGGTATCTTCGACCAGCTCATAGTAGCGATGGTCCTTGCGCTCATCGGCAAAGGCCTTTTCCCAGCGAGGAAGTTCTGCGAGGGTGTCGCGCCCGACGACTTGGAGACGGAAGCTCCCGTCCGCTTGGAACATATCGAAAGGCGCTTGATCCATTGAGGGCAATCGATTGGGTTCGCATCGATGAAACAGGCATTCTGCCCTTCTATTCGCTCGGTGTTAGCGCTACTGCTATGGGCAGAGTGTCGCAGGTGTGGGCTATAGGGGCGGAAATGTTATGGCGGTGATCGTCGTATCAGGGATGGCTTTTGAAGCGCGCATCGCCGCGGGGGCGGGCGTGCGGGTCATGTGGCGCGGAAACGAGGAGATCCTCGCGAGCGCGCTCTCCAATGCAATCGGCGAAGGGTGCCGCGGCCTCATCAGTTTCGGCGTTGCGGGCGGACTTGCGCCACATTTGCGAACGGGAACTTGCATCGTGGCGTCAACAATTCTCCACGATGCGAACCAGTTCCACACCGATCCATCCTGGTCCCGGAACCTGCTGGAAATCATTCCCAATGCCGTGCCGGGCGCCATTGTCGGGGTGGCTTCGCCCGTTGCGCATCCCGAAGCCAAGAATGCGTTACATGCCGCGACGGGCGCGGCTGCGGTCGACATGGAATCGCATATCGTCGCAAGCGTCGCGGCCGAACACGGCCTGCCGGTGGCGGCGATCCGCGTGATTACCGATTCTGCTTCGTGCGAATTGCCGCGGTCCGTATTGGCGGCGCTGCGCGCAAACGGCACGATCGATATCGCGGCCATGACCCGCTCGATTATGCGAGCGCCGAACGAAGTGCCCATGCTTTTGCGGACTGCTCGGCAAGCGATCGTGAGCGGCTTCGTGCTTCGCCGCAACCGGCGGCTGGTCGGCGCGAGTTTTGGATTGCCATAAGCGTGCGAGTTCGGGCGATGCATTCCATCAAAGGCCGAACGAACCATCTCCGCTCCGGGCCCGAACGCGAGCAAGCGCCGGATGAACGAATGACGGCCGACATCGCAGAACTGTTCGCGCAACGCGAACGCGAACGCTTCGACCTGCATCTTCGCCACCTGAACGGCCAGATGGTGAAGGTGCTGCGCACCATCGGTTACGACGTCGGTTTTTGCCGCGGCAGCGGCCAATATCTCTACGACCGGGAAGGGCTTCGCTATCTCGATCTGTTGAGCGGCTTCGGGGTATTTGCGATCGGCCGCAACCACCCGATTCTTCGCGAAGCATTGAAAAGCGTGCTCGACAGCGAGCTCCCGAACCTCGTGCAGATGGATGTATCGACGCTCGCCGGCGTTCTTGCGGAGCGTCTTCTTGCGCGCGCGCCCTACGCCGACAAAGTGTTTTTTTCCAATTCGGGGGCGGAGACCGTCGAGGCGGCCATCAAATTTTCCCGCGCGGCGACCGGCCGGCCGGGGATCATTTACTGCGAACACGCGTTTCATGGCCTTTCCTACGGCGCGCTGTCCTTGAACGGCGACGACATTTTCCGGAGCGGCTTCGAGCCGCTTTTGCCCGATTGCGTCCGGATTCCGTTCAACGATCTCGCCGCGCTGGAAAAGGCGCTGCACTCGCGGACAGCGGCCGCATTTATCGTCGAGCCGATCCAAGGGAAGGGCGTCGTTCTGCCGGACGAAGGTTACCTCAAGGCCGCCGCGGATCTCTGCCGCCGGTACGGTACGCTGTTCGTTGCCGATGAAATTCAGACCGGAATGGGAAGAACAGGCCGTTTCCTCGCGGTGGAACACTGGAACGTCGAACCGGATATGGTTCTCATCGCGAAATCGCTTTCGGGCGGGCACGTTCCGGTTGGTGCGCTTCTCACGCGAAAACATATTTTCGAGAAAATTTTCGATCGCATGGATCGCGCCGTCGTGCACGGATCCACCTTCGGCAAGAACGATCTTGCGATGGCGGCCGGAATCGCGACGCTGGACGTTCTTGCCTCGGAGAGGCTGATCGAGAACGCGGCGCGCACGGGAGAGCGGCTGTTGCGCGGGCTTACCGAGATGACCGAACGGTATGAGTTGTTGCGGAGTGTGCGCGGCAAGGGGCTGATGATCGGGATCGAATTCGGCGCTCCGCAATCGCTCAAGCTGAAAGCCTCCTGGAATTTACTGGAGGCCGCAAACAAGGGCTTGTTCTGTCAGCTCATTACGATTCCGTTGCTGAAGGATCATCGCATTCTTTGTCAGGTGGCGGGCCATGGGAGCCATACCATCAAGCTTCTTCCGCCTTTCGTCATTTCGGACGAGGACTGCGATTGGATTTTGAGCGCGTTCGATTCCGTAATCGCCGACAGTCACCGGGTTCCCGGCGCCATTTGGTCGCTGGGGAAAACCCTGGCCGGGCATGCTATGCGAAGCAGCGGGTAGTGATCGCCTTTGGCCAAGCGCCATCGTTACCGCGCGAGATTTTTTCGCCGGATCATCGTCAGCCCTCGAATAGGAAATCCGAGGGGGCCGGAGCGCTGCTTGGCGCATCGGCATTCCGTAGTTGCCTCTCTTTCGAGAGGCGGGCGCTTCGCAGCGCTCCGGTGCGGCGGTTTCTCGGCATGGGCCGCGCTTTTCGTGAGGCGTAAAAGCCTCTCCGTCAGCGAGCTCCTCGCGCCGGCCCGTAGTGACCGGAGGCGGGGCCCCATACCGTCCCGGTGCACCGTTGCGAACGGAGCAGCAGGCGCCGGACCTTTCCCCGCACCCAAGACGCCTCATGAGCGCGCCCCTCGGCGGGAAAGGGTGATGAGAATATAATCATAAAAGAGAAGCTGTCAACAGCCTTATTCCTGGCGTCAGTGTCTCAGTTTGACTTTTTTGTCATTACCGGGCCGTCGCGCCAGGCGAGCGGAACGCGAGCCGTGGCGCGGACAAGACCCGGTAATCCATGAAGACTGTTCGTGTATGCCGAACTCCATCATGGATCACCGCAACTCGGGCCTGCCCGAGTTGCGTATTTTAAAGCTCAAGTCGGCAACAGCCAACTTGAGTGTCTCGCAGCGTCGTCCGCTCGCTCCGCTCGCGGGACGCTGCGGCCCGGTGATGATGGGAAACTGAGACACTGCCTTCCTGACCGGATTGCTGCAGGACGGCAATGAAACAAATGACCCAAAATAAAAATATGAAACATCTGTTGTAACAGCGTCGCGATTGATCAATAATCCGGCTCCATGAACCTCGGGCTATCCGTGAAACTGAAGGCCGATTTCGAGCGGTTGTCCGCCCGCTCGCAAGCGGTCGCCCGCTGGATGATCGACCACCCGGCCGATGTCGCGCTGCTCACGACCCGCGAGCAGGCCCGCCGGGCCGGAGTTTCTCCGGCAACGATGACCCGGCTTGCACAGCGCTTCGGTTTCAAGGGCTACGACGACGTCCGCAAGCTCTATGCGGATGCGATGCGCGGCCGGCCCGAGAGCTTTCGCGGGCGCGCGCAGGAACTCGTTTCGCGCCGCGCCGATGAGGGCGACGCCGCGCTTGTGCAGGACATATTCGCCTCGCTCGTTCCCCACCTGCAGGCGCTGTCGTCGCCGGGGGCGGTGAAACGCTTGACTGCGGCGGCCGATCTCATCGCAAAAGCGAAACGGGTTTTTTGCCTCGGCCTTCGCTCGACGTTCTCGGTCGTCTACATTTTCCATTATGTCCGATCGCTGTTTGGCGCGGCGTCGGTCCTGGTGGACGGCGCGGGCGACACGGGAATCGACGTGCTTCGCACCATCGGCCGGGGAGACGTTCTGCTCGCCGTCACCGTGCGTCCTTACACACAACATACGCTGAAAGCGGTATGTTACGCGAAAGAGAAGGGTGCGCGGATCGTCGCCGTGACCGACAGCGAATTGTCGCCGCTTGCTCCCTTCGCCGACGAAATCCTCATCGTGGATACGGAAACGCCGTCGTTCTTCCATTCGATGACGCCGGCCTTCGCCGCCATCGAATGCTTGGCGGCGCTGATCGCGGCGCGGCGCGGACGCGAAACGCTGAAAGCGCTGGTGCAGAGTGAGGAACAGTTGTCGGCCTTCGGTACATACATTTTGCCCTCCAAAAAATCGCGAGCAAAAACGTGACGCACATTTTTCATCGGCAGCTCAATCATCAATATCCCGTCGCCGCGGTGGGCAAGGGCATTTTCATCCGCGATGCGAGCGGAAAAGAATATATTGACGCGTCGGGCGGCGCGGCGGTGTCCTGCTTGGGCCACTCGCATCCCGACGTCGTGGCGGCGATGAAGGCGCAGCTCGATAAACTCGAATACGCGCATTCAAGTTTCTTTACTACCGAAGCCGCCGAAAAACTCGCCGACGATCTCGTGGGGCATGCGCCGAAGGGCATCGAGCGTGTCGTTTTCGTGAGCAGCGGCTCGGAGGCGATCGAGGCTTCGCTCAAGATGGCCCGGCAATATTTCGTGGAGCGCGGCGAGCCGCAACGCAAATACGTCGTGGCGCGAAAGCAGAGCTATCACGGAATCACGCTGGGCGCGCTCGCAACCGGCGGCCGCGCGGCGGCAAGAGAAATGTTCGGGCCGCTCTTGATCGAAGCTCATCATGTCTCGCCCGCCTACGAGTATCGCGGAAAGCTGTCAGGCGAGACGGCGGAAGCCTATTCCGAGCGCCTGGCAAACGAACTGGAAGCGGAATTCGAGCAGCTTGGCCCGCAAAACGTTATCGCCTTCGTGGCGGAAACCGTTGTCGGCGCGACGCTCGGCGCCGTTCCGCCGCCCGCAGGCTATTTCAAGCGCGTGCGCGAAATCTGCGACCGGCACGGCATTCTTCTGATCCTCGACGAAGTGATGTGCGGCATGGGCCGGACCGGAACGCTGCATGCCTGCGAGCAGGAAGGCATCAGCCCGGATTTGATGACGATCGCCAAAGGCACCGGCGGCGGATATGCGCCGATCGGCGCGCTTCTGGTCAGCAAGCGGGTGTTCGAGGCCATCGCAAACGGCTCGGGCGCGTTCCGGCACGGCCAGACCTATATGGGTCACCCGCTCGCTTGTGCTGCGGCACTCGCGGTGCAAACGGTGATCCGCCGCGACAACCTGCTCGCGAATGTCCGCGAGCAGGGCGCGCTTCTGCTTCGGCGGCTCAGCGAGCGGTTCGGCAATCATCCTTTCGTCGGAGACGTGCGCGGGCGCGGGCTGTTTTGCGGGATCGAGCTCGTGGCGGATCGCGCCACGAAGGAGCCTTTCGATCCCAAGATGAATATGCAGGCACAGGTGAAACGGGAAGCAATGGAGCGCGGCTTGATGGTCTATCCGATGGGCGGTACCGCCGACGGAAAACGCGGCGACCATATTTTGCTCGCGCCGCCCTTTATCGCCGATGCTTCGGACATCAATGCGATCGTTGACCGGCTGGGAGAGGCGATCGATAGCGCAACGGACTTCAGGAGATAGCGGTTCATTTCTAACGAGGAGAGGGCGATGAAATCAGTGCAAGTGTTTCGTAGAAGTTGCTTTGCGGCTGTAGCCGCGCTTTCGCTGGGAGTGGCGGTGCAACCGGCCACCGCGCAGCAAAAATTCGTCACCATCGGCACCGGCGGCGTCACCGGCGTCTATTACGCGGTCGGTGGCGCTGTCTGCCGGTTGATGAACAAGGATCGCGCGAAGACCGGCATCCGCTGCTCGGTCGAGTCGACGGGCGGCTCCGTGTTCAATGCCAACGCCATCAAGACGGGCGAGCTCGACTTCGGCATGGCGCAGTCCGATATCCAATTCAACGCCGCGAAGGGCGAGGCGCAGTTCAAGGACAAGGCCGATCCGGACCTGCGGGCCGTTTTCTCCGTGCATCCGGAGCCTTTCACGGTGCTCGCGCGCAAGGAAGCGGGTGTCACGAAGTTCGAAGACTTCAAGGGCAAGCGTTTCAATGTCGGTAATCCCGGCTCGGGCACGCTTGCCTCGATGGAAGAGTTGCTGAAGCAGATGGGCTGGACGAAGGCGAGTTTCTCGGTGGCCGCGGAATTGAAAGCGGACGAACAGGGGACGGCGCTTTGCGACAACAAGATCGACGGCTTTTTCTACGGCGTCGGCCATCCGTCGGCGGCGATTCAGGATCCGACGACGGCTTGCGGCGCGAAACTCGTGCCGCTGACGGGGCCCGCCGTCGATGCGCTGGTGAAGGCGCACAGCTACTACGCCAAGGTGGAGATTCCCGGCGGGATGTACGCCAACAACCCCAATCCGACTCCGACCTATGGCGTGCTCGCGACCCTGATTACGTCGTCGAAAGTGCCGGATGACGTGGTCTACGCTCTCGTCAAGGCGGTGTTCGAGAACTTCGACGAGTTCAAGAAGCTGCACCCGGCCTTCTCCAATCTCGATCCGAAACGGATGGTCAAGGACGGTTTGTCCGCGCCGCTCCATCCGGGCGCGATCAAGTACTACAAAGAGAAGGGCTGGATGTGACATCTGAACGGGGCGGCCGCGCGGCCGCCCCGCTGTGTTTTTAACGGACGAGATGGGGGAAGCGTCCATGGAGCAAATCAACAAGGCTTCGCGCGAACAACTCGAAGCAATGGTGGCGGAAGTCGATACCGGCGGCCGCAAACCGAGAGGTCTGACAAAACACTTTATCTTCGCGGTCGCGCTGAGCTGGGCGCTGTTTCAACTCTGGTACGCTTCCCCGCTGCCTTACATGGTCCATTTCGGGGTGTTCAACGACGGCCAGGCGCGGGTCATCCATCTTTGCTTTGCGTTTACGCTCGCGTTCCTGACGTTTCCCGCGCTGAAATCTTCGCCGCGCAATTACGTTCCCATCTTTGATTGGATCCTGGTGATCCTCGGCGTCGGTGCCGCGGCCTATCTTCTGATTTTTTATCGCGACCTCTCAGAGCGAAGCGGTCTGCCGACCACGGCGGACATCGTGGTTTCCGTGATCGGCGTCCTCTTGCTCGTGGAAGCGGCGAGGCGCGCGGTCGGCCCGGCGCTCGCGATCATCGCGGCCATCATGCTGGTTTATATTTTCGCCGGCCCCTGGCTCCCGGGGTTGCTCGCGCATAAGGGTGCTACGCTCTCGCGCGCGTCTTCGCAAATGTGGCTCACCTCCGAAGGCATCTTCGGCGTCGCGCTCGGCGTGTCGACGAACGTGGTGTTCTTCTTCGTGCTGTTCGGAAGCCTGCTCGAAAAAGCGGGCGCCGGAAATTACTTCATTCAGCTCGCCTTCTCGATGCTCGGCACGTTCCGGGGCGGTCCGGCGAAAGCGGGCGTCGTCGCTTCGGGCATGACCGGCATGATTTCGGGCTCTTCCATCGCGAACACGGTGACGACGGGCACCTTCACGATTCCCCTCATGAAGCGCGTCGGCTATTCCGCGGTGAAAGCGGGCGCGATCGAATGCGCGGCCGGCGTGAACGGGCAGCTCATGCCGCCGGTGATGGGCGCGGCTGCGTTCCTGATCGCCGAATATGTCGGCATCACCTACGCGGACGTGGTCAAGCACGCTTTCTTGCCGGCGTTCCTTACCTACGGTGCGCTGTTCTACATCGTCGATATCGAGGCCGCGAAAGCCGGACTGCGCGGTCTGCCGCGATCGTCCAAATTGCCGCTGCATCTTTCGCTCCTGCGCGCGTTGATGACGCTGTGCGGAATTATCATTCTCAGCGGAATCGTTTATTGGAGCGTAGGCTGGACGAAAACCGTATTCGGCGATGCTTCCGCGACCATTCTCGGCATCGCGCTGCTTGCGATTTACATTGCGCTGCTTCGCTACAAGGCGAAGCACGCCGATCTTCCGGCTGACGATCTGACAAAGGCGATCGTCAAGGTTCCCGATTTCTTCGAAGTGGCGCGCACGGGGCTGCATTACCTGCTGCCCGTCGTGGTGCTGATCTGGTGCCTGATGATCGAGGAAATGTCGCCGGGGCTTTCGGCCTTCTGGGGCACGATGTTTCTGATCTTCATTATGCTGACGCAGCGGCCGCTGATCGCCTTTTTCCGCGGCGAGCGGTCGCTCGGGGCGCCCATTCGCGAAGGGATCGACGACCTGATCGTCGCGCTCGGAAGCGCTTCGCGCAACATGACGTCGGTTGGCATCGCGACCGCGGCGGCCGGCATCATCGTGGGCACCGTGGCGCTTACCGGCATCGGCCTCGTACTGACCGAAATCGTGGAGACGGCGTCGGGCGGCAGCCTGACGATCATGCTGATTCTGACCGCGTTTATTTGTCTTCTGCTCGGCATCGGCATGCCGACGACCGCGAACTACGTCGTGGTGGCGACCCTGATGGCACCCGTCGTCGTCGAGGTCGCCGCGCAAAACGATCTCGCGGTTCCGCTCGTCGCCGTGCACATGTTCGTCTTTTATTTCGGGTTGATGGCGGACGTGCACCCGCCGGTAGGGCTCGCGGCCTATGCCGCGGCCGCGATCTCCGGCGCCGATCCGATCAAGACCGGTTTGCAGGGATTCTGGTACGAAATCCGCACCGGACTGCTTCCGTTCATCTTCATCTTCAACACCTCGCTCTTGCTGATCGACGTGGGCGACTGGTTTCACCTGGCCCTGGTCGTCTTCTGCTCGATCGTCGCGATGGGCTGTTTCGTCGCCGCGACACAGAACTGGCTGATCACGCGCAACCGCTGGTACGAGATTCCGTTGTTGCTGTTGATCTGCTTTACCCTGTTCCGCCCCGACTTCTGGCTCAATCGCATTGCACCTCCGTTCGAAGACAGGCCGGCCAGCGAAATTTTCAGCGTCGCCGGCGGCCTGCCGCTGAACTCGACCTTGCGCTTCCGGGTCGAAAGCCAGTCGCGCGCGGGGCAGGACGTGGAGAAGCTGGTGCGGCTCACCATGCGCTCCGGCAAGACGGCGCAAGAGCGTCTGTCCGCTTCCGGATTGTCGTTCCTGCAGCAAGGCGAGGATGTCACCGTGCTTCAGGTCAAATTCGGCAGCGAGGCCGCCAAATACGGTCTTGCCGCGGGGGACAAGGTGACTGCCGTGCTTATCCCGACGCAACGCCCGGATCGCTACTGGTTCGCAATCCCGGCGTTTGCACTGCTGGGGTTGCTCATATTCCTGCAGCGTAGACGAAAGAAGCTTCACGAGACCGGACAGGGAGCAGCCGCACGAGCCTGAGTCCGGTTCCGCTAATCCGCGCGGCCGGTTTGATCCTCGCATTTGCTCGCCGTGTGCTTTAAGCCGAGGCTTGCAAGGACGGGCTGATCGAGACGGCGGTCGTTGTCGCTCAGAATCAGCGCGAAGGGCCCGTCGTAGCTGAAGTAACTCCAGGCGAAGCCCTGGTGATCGGCAGCCTTGCGGATGTCGGCGAGCCAGCGCATGCGATCGGCGCAAAGCGCGCCGGGCTTGTTCCCCTCCTTTCGCAGAACGCCGAATTCGCCTATGAAAATCTGGCGGTGCGAAATTCCGTGCTCGTCCGCCCAGTGCGCGATTTCCGCGAATTTTTTCTCGATCGTTTCGAGGCCCGCGTGGCTCGCGTAGAATTTTCGCAGGTTATTCTCGGCGCCGAGCTTCGCTTTCTCGCGCCCTGCGAAATCGAGCTTCGGGTCGGCGGCCACGTTTTGCGCGATCCGTCCCATCGGCGTCTCGATCGGACGTGCGTTCGCAGGCCAGGGAACCTCGTCGAGATACTTATCGGGCCACGGAATGAATTGCGCGCCCTGATGCGTGAACGAAAACGGGTCGTAGAAGTGGAATGTGTAAATGATATTCTTGTCGCCGAGGGCGGCGGGATTGAGGGCGATCAATCCGTCGGCGGAGGAAACGCAAGCGCCGGTCGCGACGAGCGTCACTTTCGGGTTGCCGGCGCGGGCGCGTTGCACCATCCGCGCGAGCATTTGCTCCCACAGGCTTTGGTCGGAGCCTTTGCATTTCAGCCGGGGCTCGTTCATCAGTTCGAGAGCGACGTTTTGCGTGCCGAACGGGGCGAGCCGCCGCGCCATTTCCTCGATCATATTCGAATAGGCAACGAAAGCGGGCGCATCGAGACCGGCGATCACCGCATGCTGGCCCCAGACCGGATGCCGGCTGTTCGGATGCAGGTCGACGATCACTTTCAGCCCAGCCCCCTGGATGCGGCGAATGGCATCAAACAGGATGCGGTAGACGGCCTCGCGCCGTTCTCCGTCGAACACCATGAACGGCGCCGGATCGACCGGAAGCCGGACGGTATCGAAACCCGCCTCGTGCAGCTTTTTCAGATCCGCTTCGCCCGGCGGAGCGGGGACGTTGGCGTAGGGAGGCCACATGATGCCGGTGGCGGGCGCTTTCTCGTAGCGCGGCCAGGTGAACCATCTTGCGATGTTGATCGCGCGATGCGTTTCAAATGCGGTCTGCGCGAATGCCGGTATCGGGCCGAGGAGTAACAGAAAAGCGACACCGAGCTTGTATGAAAAAATATTCCACCGCCTCATCCCGAGTGAATCCCGAACGTGTGAAAAAGTTCAGTGAACCGCTGCGACAATCAGAGCATCTGCATCGACAGCGGCGACATGATGATTTCGCAGCGGATTTTTTTGTTCCGCCATTCGGGTTCCATCGTCCATTGCACGGAAGACCGTCGAATTTTCGCCATGCGCGTGGCCGATAGTAAAAAAATCCGAAATATCAAAATTGTAAGTTGCTTGTTGATTGATCGGAACGGAGGCGACGGTCGATGCTCAGAACATATTATCGTTCGCTTAAATTTCTTTCCCGATCAGTGATAAGGGCGTTCGGAAAGTTTCCCAGGGAATGTCCGCTTTGCGGCTATCGCGGAAAGTTCCTGGGCTACGGTTACCCCTATGTATGCGATATTTACTGCCCCAAATGCGGCTCGCTCGAGCGTCATCGCCTGCTCGCGCTTGCCGATCGCGAACAGCATTTTTTCCTCGGCAAGGATGTTCTTCATTTTGCGCCAGAGGATGCGGTTCGAAAGCTCGTCCTCGCCGATCATCCGAAGTCTTATGTCACGGCCGATTTGTTCGCGCCGAATGTCGATCGCAAGGAAAACATCGAGGCGCTGACGATCGAAGACGCCGCCTTTGACGTGGTGATTTGTCTGCACGTGCTGGAGCATGTGAACGACAAGGCGGCGATCGCCGAGCTTTATCGCGTGGTGCGTCCCGGCGGCGTGCTGATCGCGATGTTCCCGATCGTGGAAGGATGGGAAGAGACCTATGAGGATTCCTCCAAATCCTCCGCAAACGACCGGCTTCTTTATTTCGGGCAGCACGACCACGCGCGCTTTTTCGGGCGCGATGCCCGTGTCCGGCTCGCGATGCCCGGATTCGTCGTCGAGGAGTACACAGCGGTGGAGCCGCATGTCTCCCGCTACGGGCTGATGCGCGGCGAGAAAGTCTTCATTTGCCGCAGGCCGCCGTCCGGAGAAATGAGCTCGGCGAACGTTGAGCAGAAACTCAAAGCCATCTTGCAGAAATAACCGGGAAGCTCGAGCGGCATGGCAATTTTAACGGCGAAGCTATCGGCCGCCGCGCCGGCATTTTCCTCGCGTTACGCTTGGACAAGAGCCGCTACCGTCGGCGACCAGCTGCTTATCGCCTTTACCAATTTCGGGCTCACGCTCGCGATCGGCCGCGCCTTTTCGCACGAGGATCTCGCTTCCTACGGCATCGGCCTCTCGGTAGGGCTGATGCTGCAGGCGGTGCAGCGGCATGCAATCAACATTCCTCTCATGCTGGAAAACGACCGTCGCGCAGTGCGGCGGCATAAAAGCGCACTTGCCGAGCAGCTGATCGTGCTCCTTTGTTCGCTGGCCGCCGGGGCTGCGGCACTTTTCGCCGCCTATCTGCTGGACGCATCCCGCTACACCCATTTGGTGATCGCCGCGAGCGTCGTTTGCCTTTTGATCTACACCGAGCTCGAATTCGCCCGCGCTTTTCTCATTAAGCTGAAACGACCGATGATCTTGCTCGCGGCCGCGTTCTGGTATGCGGCTGTTTCGGGTGTAATCTGCCTGTCATCATTATTGCACTGGACGAGTTACGAGACACTCCTTCTCGTGCTCGCCGGGGCGATGCTCGCCCACTATCTCGCGATCGTCTCGATTGTGGGTTCGCCCGACCTTAGGCGCGGCTGGACGCTCTTCCTGATGAACATGAAGCGTTACGGCGGGTGGGCCGGCGTCGCGACGGCGACCTATGCCGGCTACAACCATCTGCCGCTTCTCGCGCTCGGCGCCTTCACGGCGCCGCTGCATGCAGCCGCCTTTGTCGCGACCCGCAGCCTGATGCAGCCGCTGCAGATCCTGCTACGCGGCTTCGACATCGCGGACAAGTCCGTGTTTTCGGAAGGGGCGAAAGAGCCGAGCGGCGCATTCAAGCACACAATGAAGCTTGTGATACTCTACGCGGTAATCGGCATTGTCTTCGGCGTATTCATCGGCTTGTTTGCGGGGAAAATTCTCGAACTCGCATACGGCACAAAATTCTCTGGCTTCGAAGCGGCGCTCATCGCGTGGGTTCCGGTTTATATCTTGTTGAGCGTCACGATGCCGTTCGAATCACTGGTTTATACACGGCGGAACTTCCGCAGCTACTATTTGATTCGGGGCATCGCTTCGCTTGGTTCACTGGTGCTGACCTTCCCCCTCGTGATCCGGTTTTCCGAAGTGGGCGCGATCGCGGCCTGCGCCTTCGGCTGGCTGATCGCGGTGGTCGGCACCGCCCTGATGTTGAAGCGGGGAACGCCGTGACCCTCGCGGAGCGCAACGTTCTCTGTCTTTTTCTGGCGACCGCCGCCGCCGTACTTGCGGGCATCGCTCTCTTCGATCCGGTTTCTTTGCTGTCCGTTGCCGTCTTCCCGGCAATTTGCGGCGGCCTCGCGCTCGCTTGGGGCTTGATGCGCGGCAACCGCTTCGCCGTTTTCCTGTATTTGTTCGCGGCGATCTTTCTGGTGCAGGCCGTTTTTCGCATCCGCGACTATCAGGATAAGGACGTCGATTTTCAGGTTATCCTGAAGATCGCCATATGGGCCACGGTTGCGGGGTTGGCGCTATTCCATGTGCGCCAGTGGTTTCGGATCCTGATCGATCCGATGAATTACCCCTGGATCCTCTTTTTAGTGTGGATCCTCGCAACGACGATTGTAGCCCAGGTGCCCGCTTATACGGCGGCGTCGGCTTTCACCGTCATCTCTAGCGTGATTTTCGCGGCTTACCTGTTTTCGAGTTTTGACGAGGTCGAAATCTTCGCGACGGTCGTCGCAGCAATTACATTATTTTGCATCGTCTCCATCATCGTCTATTTCGCGATCCCCGAATTCGGCCATTACGTCTACTGGCAGAACAACGAACGCTTCATAAGCCCGCGCCTTGCCGGGATCGCTGGAAGCGCCAACAACATGGCGCTGATCGCGGCCTTCTCTGTTGTCGTGACGGGGCTTTACGCGCGCGAGTTTCATCGTCGTTTCAATGTTTTCTTCGCGCCCGCCGCCGGGCTGATTGCGCTCACGGCGCTCTTGATGACCAACACGCGCGGTGTGCTCGCCGGTGCTGTCGCGATCTTGTTCATCGTTTATATGCTGCATTGGCGCAGGCTTTACGCGGCGGCGTTCGTGGGATCGGTCGGGCTGCTCGCGCTTGCGGCGATCCTGCCGAAGGGCGAGTCATTCCTGCTCAAAATGGCTTCGCGCAGCGGCGATGTCGGCGAGATCACGTCGTTCACCGGGCGTACGCAAATTTGGCACGCCGTGATTCAACTGGCGAGCGAGGAGCCGTGGACGGGGTATGGCTATGCGAGTTCCGTTTTCGTCCTTCCGCAGCATGAGGGCGCAGTCGGTTTCTCGACCTCGCACGCGCACAACATCATCTTGCAGCTCTTCCTTACGACGGGCCTTATCGGTGTGTTCCTGTTTGTCCTTTCGTTCGTTCTCGTGATGGTGCGTGCCGCCGCTCATCGCGACCGTGTCGTATTCGCGATGCTTCTGTTCGTGCTCTTCAACGGTATCACCGAATCGAGCGGTTTCACCACGCTCGCCAATATCTGCACGCTTGCCTTCGGCATTGCGGTGACGATGCCGCCGCTGCAAAGAAACCGGGAAGTCTATGAAAATCGTTTTGCATATCAGCGCGGATTTTCCTGATCCGCTCGTTCCGGAAAAGACGCGCGCTGTCGAAAACCTGATCGCGGAGGCGGAAGGCTTCCGTCACATCGTCTATTCGATCAATCGCGTGAGCTGGCGCAGCGACATCGCGCTGTTTCCTTTCGCCGAGGACCGCACGGCGGTCGCCTATGGCGCGCCGCCCTATGGCATTCGGCTCGCCCATCACCTGTCGGTGGTGGCCGAGGCGATCCGGATCGATCTCGAGAGCAAACGGGTGATGCCGGATCTCATTCACGCGCACAAATTCTCGGTGGAAGGGCTGGTCGCGAGCGAGCTTTCGGAAAAGACAGGAATTCCATTTGTCGCCAGCCTGTGGGGCGACACCGATATCAAAATTTTCGAAACGAAGAAGATGCTGCGGCCGCGCTACAAGAAAATCGCACGCGAAGCGGCGGTTCTGCTGCCGCCGTCGCCGTGGACGAAGGAGTATTTCCAGCAAGCGCTCGCACTCGATCCGTCGCATTTCGAGCTCTTGCCGGTCATGACCGCGGGCGAGGTCATTATCGCGCCGAAAACCGTCGGCGAACCGCGCCTTGTCAGCGTATTCGCGCTCGATTCCTGGCGCCGGAAAGGACTCGACGTGCTCGCGCAGGCGGCGGTACTGCTCGCAAAAAAAATGCCGGGGCTGACGATCGATGTCTATGGGCGCGGCAGCCCGCGTTCGTTACTGGAGGCAAGCCAGGCGATCCAAAAGGCAGGCGCGGAGAATTGCGTGCGGTTGATGGGTCCGCTGCCTCACGTCAAAGTGCAGCAGACGATCAATCGCTACGCCGCTTTTGTGATGGCGCCCCGGCGCGAGACATACGGCATGGTGCATGTGGAAGCCGTGCTCGCAGGCGTTCCAATCCTGTGGTCGAAGGAAAGAGGGGTCGACGGGCTGTTTAACGGTTTCGAGATCGGCCGCCGGTGCGATCCGGATTCGGCGGCGGATGTCGCCGACGCGATCCGCTTTCTTGTCGAGAACGAACGCCGCCTGAAAAAATCGATCGCCCGGCGGCAGAGCGACGGCTCTTTCCGTTCGCTCCGCCGCGACGGGATCGGCAAGCACTACATCGGCCTGCTTTCGCGGCTGACCGGAAAGCCGGCGCCGCGCGCGGCTTCGTTCCGCCCGCGCCACATGCCGCGGGTATCGTAAACGACGGCGCCGTTTCGCTGTTCGGCCGTAACGCGCCGGAACGCGTCGTGGTCGACGAGCACAATTAGAACGGCATCCTTGGCCAAGGCCTCCTCCAACTCCGCTTTCTCGGCGCCGTGTTGCGCGAGTTTCTCCGGCAGCTCGTCGATAAACGGCTCCACAACGCGGATGCGATTGGGGAAGGCGGCGGCCAGTCTCTCCGCGATTTCCAATGCTGGGCTCTCGCGCAGATCGTCGACATTCGCCTTGAAGGAAAGGCCGAGGCAAAATGCGGTGCGGCCGGGATGCGCTTCGATCAGGGATTTTGCCTGCTCGTAGACATAGTCCGCCTTGCCGTCGTTGATTTCGCGCGAGGCGCGGATCATTCGTGCCTGGTGCGGGGCCGCGTCGACAATGAACCACGGATCGACGGCGATGCAGTGGCCGCCGACGCCGGGGCCCGGTTTTAGAATCTGCACGCGCGGGTGGCGGTTCGCGAGCTCGATGACGTCCCAGACGTCGACGTTCACATGATCGCAAATGAGCGACAATTCGTTCGCGAAGGCGATGTTTGCGTCCCGAAACGCGTTCTCGGTGAGCTTCACCATCTCGGCAGTGCGCGCCTCCGTCTCGAAACATTCGCCGCGAACAAAGAGCTCGTAGAAGCGCCGCGCCTTGGCGGCGCAAGAGGGGGTGAGGCCGCCGATACAGCGGTCGTTCTGCACGAGCTCGATCAGGATGCGGCCCGGCAGCACCCGCTCGGGACAATAGGCGATCGCGATATCGGGCTCGCGGCCGTTTCCGCCGTGCATCGGAAAGCGGAGATCGAGCCGCAACGAGGCGAGCAGATCGCGTACCTTCTCGGTCGTGCCGACGGGACAGGTAGATTCGAGAATGACCAGGCCGCCCGGCGCAAGATGCGGTGCGATCGCGCGTGCGGCGGAGAACACGTGATCGACAACGGGCTTCTTGTTTCCCGAAAGCGGGGTCGGCACGGTGATGACGAATACATCGGCGCGCTCCGGCTCGGATTTGGCCGTAAGTCGCTTTGACATCACGCTTTTTTGCACAAGCCCATCGAGGTCGGCTTCCGCGATATGAATGCGGCCGTCGCTCACGGTTGCGACGATCGACGGATCGATGTCGACGCCAAGAACGTTGAGGCCGCGGCTCGCCATCAGCGCCGCGGTCGGCAGACCGATATAGCCGAGGCCCATCACGCAAACCTTGGGGAGCTCACGATGCATCTTCCAAATCCTCCTGCAGTTCCGCGCCGGCGTTGGATAACGACGGCGACTTTTTGAGATTCGCCGCTCGAAGGTCGCTCTCCTGCGCGATCACATCGACGATGCGGCGGCTGGCCTTGCCGTCGCCGAACGGATTGTGCGCACGGCTCATCTGCTGGTAGTGGCGGCGGTCGTCGAGAAGGCGAACCGCCTCGCCGAAGATACGTTCGGAGGAAGTGCCGACGAGAAGCGCCGTCCCCGCGTCGATGCCTTCCGGGCGCTCGGTGGTGTTGCGCATGACGAGCACCGGCTTTCCGAGCGCGGGCGCTTCCTCCTGCACGCCGCCGGAATCCGTCATGACGAAATGGCAGCGGGAGAGGAGATGCACGAACGGCACATATTCGAGCGGCGGCAGCAGCCGGATATTCGGATGATTGCCGAGGAGCGTGCGCATCGGCCCCGAAACGTTGGGGTTCGGATGCACCGGAAAGACGACAAGCGTGTCGTCCCGCTCCGCGAGCCTCAGGATGGCGGTCGCGATCTCCTGAATGCCGCCGTCGAAATTCTCGCGCCGATGCGCGGTGACCAGAATGACCTTCCGGTTGTCCCCCGGCCTGGGAAGCTGTGCATCGATTTTTTTGCGCAGGTCGGAAAATTCGGAGATCCGCATTTTCGTCTCCAGGAGCGCGTCGATCACGGTGTTGCCGGTGACAAAAACGCGGTCCACCGGAACGTTCTCGCGGATCAAGGCTTCCGCGGCGCGGGCGGTGGGTGCGAAGTGAAGCGAAGCGATGGAGCCCACCATCTTGCGGTTCACTTCCTCCGGAAAGGGCGAGTAGATGTTGCCCGAGCGGAGCCCGGCTTCGACGTGATCGACCGGAATTTTCCGGTAATACGACGACAGCGCGGCCGCCATCGCCGTCGTGGTGTCGCCCTGCACGATGACGCGATCGGGCGTGTATTTCGCGAGCACTTCGTCGAAGCTCGAAAGAATCCGCGAGGTGATCTGCGGAAGCGTTTGATTCGGGCGCATGATGTCGAGATCGACGTCGGGCCTGATCCTGGCGACGTCGAGCACCTGATCGAGCATTTCGCGGTGCTGCGCCGTCACGCAGACGGTGACCTCGAAATCGCGATCCTGCCGCAGTTCATGAATGACCGGAAAAAGCTTGATGGCTTCCGGGCGGGTGCCGAAGGCGACCAGAATATTCATGCCGCTTCTCCTTCGGCGGCACGCACTCTTCCGCGCAGGGTCTTGCTCACCAATTCCTTGCCGAGAAGACCGGCATAGACCGCATTGGTGCTGAAATAGCGCCACCACATCCGTTTCGGTTCCTGATAAACCCGGTAAAGCCACTCGAGGCCCGCTTTCTGCATTGCGCGCGGCGCGCGCGTGACGTGACCGGCAAGAACGTCAAAGCTGCCGCCGACGCCCATGATGAAAGGTACGCCGAGCTCGTCACGATAGCGGTGCAGGAATCGCTCCTTGCGCGGCGTAGGAATGCCGATGAACAGGCAATCGGCCTTGCTGCGTTTGATCGCTTCGACGATGTCGGGTTCTTCCTCTTCGCCGAAATAGCCGTCGCGATGGCCCGCGAACACGAGTCCCGGCCATTTGCGATGGGCCCTCTCGATCGCGTGTTCGAGAACCTTTCGCCGCGCACCGAAGAAATACGGCCTGAAATGCTGCACGGAGCAAATGCCGAGGAGATGCTCCATGAGGTCAATGCCGGCGACGCGCTCCGGCACCTTGATGCCGAGAGCGCGCGCCCCCAAAACGATTCCGGCGCCGTCGATGCCGATGATGTCGCTTTCGGTGACATCGCGGCGCAATTCGGAATCGTGTCTCATCTTGACGAGTTTTGCGACGTTGATCGCGACGTGCTGGGTCGGCTTGCGGGTCAGCATGGCCTCGACCGCCATCGAGACGGTTTCCTCGAACGTCAACACGTCGATCGGAGATCCCAGGAAATTTATCCGCATCTCATTCTCCACTTCCGAAAAACAAAACCAGTTGCCGGGCCACGGCTCTTCGCCGTTTCCGCTTCATTCGCTGCCCCTTGCCCTGAACCGCGCCGCCCTGCGGACGCTCCGGCCTTACGGATCGGGAACGCTGCCCCCGTATTTCGTGCTTTCCCAATTCCATAAGCAGCCGAAACGGTAGGTGTTGATGCCGGTGCGCACGACACGCGCCGGATTGCCGGCGACGATCGTTCCCGGCGGTACGTCGCGCGTAACGACGCTGCCGGCGGCGACGATCGATCCGTCGCCAACAGTCACGCCGGGGAGAAGAATGCTGTGCGCCCCGATAAAGCAGCGCGACCCAATGCGTGTGTCGGCGTAGATTCCGCGCGTCATGTCGTGCGTGAGAATGACCGCGCCAAAGGCGACGTAGGATTCCGGGCCGATGTGAATTCCGCGCGGATGCGTGCGGTCGAAATGCACCTTGAGCGAAAACCAGGCGCTCGGGTCGATGTCCATTTTCCAGATCCGGACGAAATAAAAGCGGCGGGCCGCGATCAGATAACCGCGAAGGGCAAGCGCCGTCGTTCGCAGCAAACCGCGCTTCGGATTCCGGGCCCCGATCGGAACGAAGTCGTCGCGCCGCCACTCCGGCTCATCCGGCGTGAGCCTCCGGCTGTTTCTCTCAGTACGCATTGCGATACGACCTCAGAGAGAAGAGCGTCATGAGCAGGATTTTGATGTCGAAAAAGAGCGACCAGTGGTCGATGTAGTAGAAGTCGTGCTCGACCCGGTCGCGCATTTTCTGAATCGAATCCGTTTCGCCGCGATAGCCGCGCACCTGCGCCCAGCCGGTGATGCCCGGCTTGACGTTGTGGCGCCGCGCGTAAAGGCGAATGCGCTCTTCGTAGACATTGTTGTGCGCAACGGCATGGGGGCGGGGGCCGACCAGCGACATATCGCCGATGATGACGTTCAGAAGCTGCGGCAGCTCGTCGATATTGGTCGCGCGCAGAAACTTTCCGACGGAGGTGATGCGGTGGTCGTTGCGCGTGGCTTGGCGGATAAATGCTCCGTCGTCGAGCGTGTGCATCGTGCGGAATTTGAACACGCGAAACTCCCGCTGATTGAAGCCGTTCCGCCGCTGCCGGAAGATCACGGGCCCCTTCGAGTCGAACTTGATCAGGATCGCTACCGCGAGCAGGAGCGGGGAACTCGCGAGCAGGAGCAGCGAGGCGACCGAAAGGTCGAAGGCGCGCTTGATGATTCGATCTTTCCGCGTGAGCGGCGTGCGGGCGAGCTGAATCGTGCGGAGGCCGCCGACGCGCGCCAGCGCCGGATCGTTCGTCCACCGCCAGGCGGGATCGGGCGCGGTGTGGATCGTCGCAGGAATCGCGGAAAGCCCGTCCACGATCCTGCGGATCAAATCGCCCTTCGCCCAGGGAAGGCAAATGATGACATCGTCGACAGTATCGTGACGAGCGAGCGCCTCAGCCTTTTCGAGCGCGACGCGCAGTTCATCGTCCAATATGCTGGGGAGGTGCCAATCGAGGTTGATTGTGGCCGCGATCTCCACACCCTTTCTGTCCCGGCGCAGGCGCCATACGGTTTCGTCAACCAGTTGCGTGTCGCCGATCACGAGGACGCGGTTGCCGACCAGCATTCCCTTTTCGAGCGAGCGGACGGCGAATTGCGCAATCGCGAGACGCGCGACGATCGCCGCCAACAAGCCAGTGGCGTATTGCACGGCGATCGACCCGCGCGAGTAAAAATCGGTCGCATGGATCATGAAAAGCGCGAACACGAAAATGGCGTAGGCGGAATTCCAGTGCAAAAAGACCGATTGCAACTGCGCGCGGGAATCGAGCAGGCGCTTGATCGAATAGTCGCGCGACAGCCCGCAGGGCAGGACGAACATCGCTGCAAGGCAGAAAGTCGCGGCCAAATAAAACGACGAGTAGGGAAGATGGCCGAACATCAAGCGGTGATAGAGGGCGCCGGCCTGGTAGCATGCGGCCGCGATCAGCAGATATTCGGTGGCGCCCGCCAAAATCGCGAGCGACTGCGCGCCCATGATCGCACGCGGGATTTTCCGGCCGCTGAGGCCTTCGCTGGCCTGTCTGTGCAATGAGGTTTCGATTTTTCCCATCACGTCAGCTCAGGTTTCAGCGAAGGGGACGGCTGGTGGTAATAGCGATCGAAATCGCCGACCGTCCGATTCAGGACGGTGCCGATGAGTTTTTCTTCGAGCGCAGGCGTCTCGTGGATCGCGGCGGTTACGGCATCGCGCGCCGTCAACTCGGACTCGACCACCATCACGACACCGTCGACGAGATCGACCAGAACCCGCGCGTCGGCGACAGGTAAAAGTGGCGGCGCATCGATGACCACGAAGTCGAAAGCCTGTCGGGAAATCTCGATCAGTTCCTGCATTTTCCCGGAAGAAAGCAGCGCCATCGCCTCCGATCCCGAGACGTGGATCGTGCCGGCGACGACATAGAGACCGGTTTTCCGGTCGCGCCGGATCGAGCTTCGGAAATCGCCCTGGCCAAGAAGAATATCGGCAAGCTCGGAGGGCGCCGGCTCGGCCGGCAGTTCGAGCGTATTTGCCAGCGTCGGATGGCGCAGATCCGCGTCGATCAGCAAGACACGTTCTCCCGACAGCGCCGCTTCGCGCGAAAGATTGGCAGCGATCGTCGACTTTCCTTCACCGGAGAGCGCGGAAGTCACGAGCACGGTATTGTCCTCGGGCTCGTTCAAGAAATGGCGGATATTCAGCAAGAGCGCACGCACGCTTTCCGCGAAGGGAGAATCGGGCTGCTCAATAACGAAGCCCGCCAGCTTACGCGCTGTCGCAAGCCGGTCCCGGGACGACGCACGAGCATTTGTCCCGGGACCGGGCAAGGACAGTCTCGCACCCCGCATGTTTCCAAGAAGCGGCTCGCGCCCGCGGGAGGGCCTGCGAACCGATCCTTCGATCGATGGGATGGATGCAAGAGACTGTACGCCAATCGCGGTTTCCATTTCACCCGACGTTCTGAATCCTTTGCCGAAGAAATCGCGAGCGAGCGCGAAGGCGACGCCGAGGCCGAGCGACCCGAAAAATGCAACGCCGATGATCAGCGCACGGCGCGGATAGCTCGTGGAGATGGGCAGTTCCGCCTGGGAAACGACACGGGAATCCGGAACCTGGAAATTTAGCTCCGCCGTCTGCTTCTCGCGGGCGAGAAATGCGTTGAACAGATCGCGGTTCGCCTGGGCGTCGCGCTCCAATTGATGCAGCTTGACCGTGGCCTCGTTGAATTTCGTGGCCTTCTCCTTGAGGTCCTCGAGACTCGCCTCGAGGGATTCCTCGCGGCTCTTCGCGATCTCGTAGTCCGATTTGGCGCTCGAAATGATGCGATTGATTTCGGCGGCGATTTCCGATTCCAAGCGGCCGGCTTCGGCTCGGCTCGCCGTGACGATCGGATTTTCGGGGCCGTAACGCGCGGACTTTTCCGCGAGCTTCCGCGCAGCGTCCGCGTATTGCCCGCGCAGATTCATAATGACCTGGGATTGCAGGACATCGCTGGTTGCCGCGGCGGTGCGCACTTTATCGGGCGTGAGCTGCTTGAGCTGTTCGTATTTCGCCTTTGCCCCCGCAGCCTTCGCTCGGGCATCGACGAGCTGGTCGTTCAGCGCGGCGATCTGCCGATCGGAAAGATTTTCGCCGGCAGGATCGAACAGACCGGCCTCAGACTTATACTGTTCCAGCGCGCGATCGGACTTATCGACGCGTTTCCTCAGTTCTTCCACCCGCGCGGCCAGCCAGCGCGTGGCGCGTTCCGTCATTTTTTCCTTGGAAGCGACCTGCTCGCCCAGATATTGCTCGGCGATCGTGTTCGCGAGCGTGACCGCTTTGCCCGCGTCGCGCGACCACGCGTTCAATTCGATCACATAGCTGAGCGACCGCCGTTTCGCGTCGGAATATTTTTCGAGCTTATCGACGACATAACCATACGGATCGTCGTTGTCGCTTTTGACGAAAAGCCGTTTGATCGGGGCGATTACGTAAGCCTTGAACGCGTCGATGATGTTGTTGATGCCGGAGAACTCATCATCCTTCAGGAGGTTTAATTTTTCCGCGGTGTCGCGCAGAACCGCGCGAGACGTGATGATCTCGGCTTCGCTGTCGATCACGCCGCTATCCGTACCGGGGCGGCCGACGACTTCCGCATCCTGCAGGATTTTGGTCTGGCGCGGATCGACCAGGACGAGCGTCGTCGCCTTGTACAGCGGCGTCATGCTGAACACCGCGGCCGTCGCGAGGAACGTGCCGATCAGCGCGGTCAGCAGAATGAGCCGCAGGTGGCGGCGCAGGCTTCGAAAAATGTCGGCGATCGCCTCGCTGTCGAAGTCACTTTGCGGGCGCGCGTTGATCCGCTTCGGAACGAAAACCTGCCGTCTTGGGCGACGATCAATACTGCGTTGTAACATTGAGCGTCACCACATGTTCGTTATAAGTGAAATCGGGGATCGTCGACTTGCGATCGATGAAGTCGTATTTCAGCCCGACCTTCATTCTCCGGTTCATCAGGTAGTCGAAGCCGGCCGAAACTTTTCCGACCTTGTCGTGCCGCGTCGTGTCGGGAAAATCCTCGTCGATGTATTTCGGCTCGACGTAAAAGATGAGATTGCGCAGGAATTCGTAGTCGAGGTGCGCGCCGAACGAGGTGCGCAGCTCGCCGTTGAAGCCCGGCGTCGTGGTCTCCGCGACCGCGCGTTCGGCCGAGAACGTCGCCGTCATGAGCTTGGTCACGAGCCAGGTGGCTTTGCCGGAAAACGACAGGCCGTTGATCGGCGAAATCGCGGGATTGTCGTAGTTCTGGGAGAGGTAACCGACTCCGATCGATCCGTAGAACAGCGGATCGACCACGAAGTCGACGCCGCCCTGGATGGTATAGCCGTGCGAATCGCGGTTGAGGTCGCCCGTGCCTTCGTAATTCCGCGTATTCGCCTGCAGGAGGACGAAGGCGCGATAGCCGGGCGAAAATTCGTAGAAGGGCTTCACCGAACCCGTGAAAATATTGCCGTTCCGCCAGGACTGGTCGATTACGGGGCCCGAGACACTGTCGACATCTTCATAAGTGAGCCGGCGGGCCGTTACATCGAGAGTCGTCCCGAACCGGTTGAACTGTTTTGTCAGCGCCAGCTCGCCCTTGAGATCCGTATAAGGAACGGGATTTTTGGCGTCGATGGGCGAGCCGGAGTCGCCGCGATCGATATGCTTTCGCGCGGCATCGAAGGTCGCATCGAAAAGAAGATCGTGCGAGATTTCCAAATGGGTGACCAGTCTTGCGTGCGCGTCCTCGCGGTTTTCGGTGGTCACGTTACGGAAACGATAGATATCCGCGCCGATGTTGAACTCATAGGAAAACCGTTGCGGATTGGGGTCGTAGCCGTAGACAAACGGTCCGGAGCGAACCGGGCCGGAACCGTACGGCTCGGAGCGAACCGTAAGCTCCGGAGAAAAGACGAGCGCCGCATCGGCACGCGGGCTGGTATTGGCCGCAAGCACGTTGGAATCGAAGCGCAGCCCGGTGACGAGCTTGGGATAGAAAAAGATCGAGCCGTATCGAATCCCGACGGGATCGAACTCCGGGTGAGGACGATCCTTCACCGGAATCCGCGAAAGCTCGTAGTCAGGCAGCACGTCGTCTGCATGACTTCGCGCGGCTGCTGCGGCTAGAAGCGCAAGCGTCATTGCGCTTACCCAAAGATGGCGCCGCACGCGTGCGTCCTGCTTGAGTCGCGCGTAAGCGAATTCCGTAAAGCTTTTTTCATCCTCTGTCCCATCCGCAAGTCCCCGAACATTGTTGCTAACTTTGTGCGCCGCGATGCGTTCCGAAAAATTTGCGAAAATTTCGGATTTTTTCTTTGCGGTTCCGGAGTAGGAACAAATTCCGTTTTCGGCTGAAGCGGCAGCCGCCCACAACCTGACGGCTGGTGGAAAACGGAAAACGCAGGCCGCGTGCGAGGTTACGCTGCGCCGGTATCTTCGTCCGGATAAACCTGACGTGTCGCCGAAAGCGAATGCGCCGGCCCAAGGCGTTTCGTGCGCCGTACGGCGCTTCGGTCGATGCGCGCGTAGGGAAAATGTTTCAGCGCGGCATAAGCCATGGGCGCCGGCTTGGATTTGGACAGCAGGCCGAACCGTGCCGCCGGCGGCGGATCCGCCTGGTAATGCGCCGCTTGGGAAGCGGAATTGAAGTCAGCGAAATTTCTCATCCGTGTACCCCCGTCGGTATCGGATACCGCGCCGTGAGCGCGGCTTCTCCTTGGTGAGTGGGTTTGGCTACGAGAAGCTTTCCTTTGTCTTCCTCCTGTTTGCGTTTCAGAAATATCGTTCCGGGATTCGAATGTTGTCGCCCGGCCCAACCATAATGTTCGATTTATCCGTATCGACCTCCGTCTCGCCGCCCGTGTCGGCGCGGCGGACATAAGCGGTGTGCTGATTGGCGCGATAGGTGAACCCGCCTGCCATTGCGATCGCATCATGCAGCGTGAGTCCGGGGCGATAAGGATATTGGCCTGCGTTTTTTACTTCGCCGATGACGTTGAACGGCCGGTAGGTGCTGATTTCGACCGAGACGCGCGCGTTTTTGACGAAGCCCTTGCGCAGCTTCGCGGTGAGGCGCTGCTGGAATTCGGAAACCGTGGCGCCGTTGGCGGGAATGTCGCCGACGAGCGGAAAAGAAACATTGCCTGCGTCATTGACCTGGAATTCGCCGGTCAAATCCTGCTCGTTGTAGACGGTGACTTTCACCTTGTCGCCGGTCGTCAGACGATAGGAGGGCGAATGGGAAACCACCGGCGACACCTGGGTGGATTCAGCGTTAGCGATGACGCCGCGTGCGCCGTCGCAACTCGCGATAATTGGTGCCAGCAAAGCAAGTACCATCACGATCACGCCCCGGTTCATGTTTGCGGTATCGATCCCACAATTTTATTTCGGCCGGCGACGTGCATGACCGATACTCTCTCCAAATCTTTCCAACGTGCTGTTGTAGGAAATTCGGAGCAGCGAACTTTGTGCGTGGAATTCATCAATCCAAATCAGGCGATGATTTGGCGGCGGTTGGAAAAATTATGTGTAAAAGATTTTCGAGAGCGTTCGTGAAAAAAAGACGAACATATTTTAACTCTCAATTTTTCGTTGGAACAATTTTTGGTACTGCATGGAACTTTTTTTGATTCGGAAACGGAACAGTTTCAAGATTTCGTTCTCGGGAACTTTTTCCAAATCTTGTTAAACGCTACGACGAGCGCTGCGTGAATTTTGGATGACGCTTGCTTGGCCATTAACTTTTATGCCGCGAGAAAAAAGAGTAGGGTTGTCTTAAGAATTTCGCTCTCACAAGCCGCCTGTGCTGAATGGAATTCAAAACATCAGCGCAAGCTATCAATTGAATGCCCTGAGTTTCCTTCGGCTCTTTAGTTTTAGTTTTGTCTGCGCCGGGCCGACGAACAAAATATTTCCGAGCGACAAAATCGCGCTGGAAGTGCGCTGCACTCCACTTCACTTCATGTGAGACAAAAATGCGCCAGCAGCGCCGGTCTCTTGCCGCTTTCGTGAGCGAACCCCCGGCTATCCGGCCATAGAGGCGATATGCCGTAACCGGTCGGCTCGAAACCGGCGGTCTTTATTGTATTTATTCACTTTTTCCAGTGTTTCGGGTAACGTCTAAACGCTCGGTCTGGTTGGAGGTTTTGTCCTCCGGGGCCCGCCAGATAGGGGTTGGGATCAATATGGGAACGAAAGTTACGCTCGAGGCGGCGGACGGCTTCCGGCTCGGCGCATACCGTGCCGACCCGGTGGGGCCTGCACGCGGCGGCGTCGTGGTGATTCAGGAGATTTTCGGCGTCAATCATCACATTCGCTCGATCTGCGATCGTCTCGCCGACGCCGGCTATCGCGCGATCGCCCCGCAGCTCTTCGACCGCATCGAGCCGAATTTCGAGTCCGGCTACACCGTTCCCGAAGTGGCCTACGCGCGCGGACTCGCGGGCCGGGTCGACTGGGAGAAGATGGTGGTGGACGCGTTTTCCGCGGCGGACGCGCTGAAACGCGATGGACCGGTCGCGATCATGGGCTTTTGCATGGGCGGCTCGGTCGCTTTTCTGGCCTCGACGCGGTTTGGCGGACTCGCGGCGGCGATCTGCTATTACGGCGGGCAGATCGCGCGAAACGCCGACCGGAAACCGAAATGCCCGGTGCAAATGCATTTCGGCGAAGACGACGAACACATCTCGATGGACGATGTGGAAACGATTCGCCAGAAGCGTCCGGAGTGCGAGATCTACGTCTATCATGGAGCGGGCCACGCCTTCAGCAACGAAGATCGCAGCAGTTACGAATTGCGAAGCGCGAAGATCGCCTGGCAACGCTCGCTCGCACTGCTGACGCGCGTTTTCGCCACCGCCAAATCGAAGCAATTGGCCGCAGCGGCGCCGCAGCGGTACGGAGCGGAAGAGCCTGCGCCGGAGCCGAAAACGGAAAAGGCCGAAATCCAAAAGCGCGAGGCGAAAAAAATCGAATCCGAGGCCGCCAAGCCTGAAGCGAAAAAAGTCGAGCCACGTAAGCCCGCAAAACCGGATACAGCGAAGCCAGCGGTAAAAATGCTGGCTGCAAAGAAGGTGGGGCTAAAGAAGCCCGAACCGAAGCGGCCGCGCGCGAAAAAATCCAAAACGCCCAGGAGCAAAATCAAGAGCAAGATTGCGTCGCCGGCAAAACGGAAGCTTACAAAGCGAAAGCTGCGCAAAGCGTATGTAAAAAAATCTAATGTGCGTAAGCCAAGAGCCCGCCCCAAGCATGTAGCGAAAGCGCTGAAGGTAACGGCGAAGCGGAAAGTTAAAGTGACGCGCAAGGGGAAGGCGCGCCGCAAAGTTGCTCGCCGGCCAAAAACTAAGACGCGGCCGAAAATTCAACGGAAACGCAAAGCCAAATCGAAATCAGTCGCCAAGCGGAAAGCGCCTATTCCGACGCGGCCGAAAGCTCCCCCGAAACCGAAGTCCGCAAGGAAGCCGAAACGCCGGATACAAAAACCGCAGCGAAAGCCGGCGGTGAAGGTGAAAAGGATGCGGCCAAAGTCGAAACCAAAACCCAGGCCCCAGCCGGAACCGGAGCCGAAACCGCGGAGCATCTGGGGTTTTGGGCTATTTTCCTCGCCGAATTATCGGCGCGGCCGCTTTTAGGCTCGCGATATCGGTATAGCCGATTTGTGCGGCGGCACGACTCATTTCATCGCGCAACATATCGATCACGAACTTTGCGCCTTGCGGCCCCAGAGCGGAGATTCCGAACATCATCGCGCGGCCGATCAGTACGAAATCCGCGCCCGCCGCGAGCGCCTTCAGAATGTGCTCGCCGGAGCGGATGCCGCTGTCGAGGATGAGCGGGTAGTTCGGCCCGACGGCGGCGCGGATTTCGCCGATCACATCGATCGGCGCGGGCAGGGACTCGAGCTGCCGCCCGCCATGGTTGGAAATCACCACGGCGTCGCAGCCGAGATCGCGCGCCTTGACGGAATCCTCGGCGCTCAGAAGCCCTTTGACAACTAGCTTCCGTTTCCAGCGGTCGCGCAGTTTCTTCAATTCGTCCCAGTTAAAGCGGCCGCTGATTTGCGACGACACGAAACCGGCTACGGGCTTCGCGCCGGTGAGCTTGGTGTAGCGCTCCATATTTTCGAAACGCGGGATGCCGGCCTTCAAAGTTTCGAGCGACCAGCCCGGATGGCTGACCAATTCCCAAACGAATTTCGGCGTGACCTTCAGCGCGACACTGAAATTGTTGCGGATGTCCCGCGCGCGGCGGGCGGCGACGGGAATATCGACCGTGACGACGAGCGTTTCGTAGCCGGACGCGTCGGCGCGTTTCACGAGATCGTCCGCAATCTCCGGCACGCGCGATACGTAAAGCTGGTACCACGCGTGTTGCGGAGCATATTCACGATATTTTTCCATTGATGTCGTGCCGGAGGTGGAAAGGATGCAAGGAATGTTCGCTTCCTTCGCAGCACGCGCCACGGCTTTTTCGCCGCCCGGACACATCAAGTTGCAGAAGCCGATCGGCGCGCTCCCGAAGGGAAGCGACCATTTCCTGCCCATTAGCGTCGTTGAAAAATCGCGTTCTTCTACATCCACCAGCATTCGCGGCTTCAGCAAAATCTCGTCGAAGGCCAAGAGATTGCGTTCTAAGCCTTTTTCGTCGCCGGCACCGCCGTCGAGATAATCGAAAACAAACCGCGGAAGCCGCCGCTTCGCGAGCGGACGCAGGTCAGAAATCGTGGCGATTGCCATTCTTCGGATCCTTGGTGATCTTTCTATGTCGGGAAAAGCTCGGTCGCGAATAAATCAAGGCGTCTCTGTGGCACAGCCAATATTTTTATCAATAGCGCCTTATCCCGAGGCAGCGGGCGCGAAAAATCTCGCATTTTCAGTGAACTTTCCCCGTGGCTCAGAGTTTGCAGTGCAGTGCCCAAAGGTTTGGGTGCCACAAGACGGGAGCAAAAAAAATATGCGAATTGCACAGGTTAGCCCGCTAATCGAAAGCGTGCCGCCGAAAATGTACGGCGGAACCGAGCGGGTGGTTTCATGGCTGACGGAAGAGCTTGTAAAGCAGGGTCACGACATTACGCTCTTTGCCAGCGGGGATTCGATTACGAGCGCGGAGCTGGTGCCATGCTCCGACAAGGCGTTGCGGCTCGATCCCCGATGCAAGGATACCTATCCGCATTTGATGATGTTGTTGGATACGGTCCGGACTTGCGCGCATGAATTCGATCTCGTCCATTTTCATGTGGAATTTTTTCATTTGCCGTTCTTCCGGCAGATGGCGGATCGAACACTGACGACGCTGCACAGCCGGCAGGATTTCAACGACTATGCGCTCTTGTACAAAACCTATAACCGCATGCCGCTAGCCGCGATCTCCAAATCGCAGGCGAGCGCCATTCCCATGGCGAATGTCGCTGGCGTCATCTATCACGGCCTGCCGGCGAACCTTTTGAAGGTGAACCTGAAGCCGAAGGGAGATTATCTGGCCTTCCTCGGCCGCATCGCGCCCGACAAGCGCCCCGACCGCGCAATCGAGATCGCGCGCAAGACGGGCATCCCGCTCAAGATCGCGGCCAAGATCGACGCGGTTGACCGGGCTTATTACCGCGACGAGATCAAGCCGCTGCTGAACGGGGGCGGCGTCGAATTCATCGGAGAAATCAACGAGCGCGAAAAGCAGGATTTCCTCGGCAATGCCCGCGCGCTGCTTTTCCCGATCGACTGGCCGGAGCCGTTTGGCCTCGTGATGATCGAAGCGATGGCCTGCGGGACGCCGGTGCTTGCCTTCCGTGCCGGCTCGGTACCGGAAGTGATCGACGAAGGCGTCACTGGCTATACGGTCGACACTGTCGAGCAAGCGATCGGGGTCTTGCCGAAAGTCCTCGATCTCGACAGGAAAAGGGTTCGCGCGGTGTTCGACGAGAAATTCACCGCGGCCCGTATGGCGCGGGACTATGTGAAGCTTTATCGCAAGCTTCTCAACAAGTCCGCGCCGCTCGAATCGCACCGGGTCAACGGCGTGGGGCCAGGCCTCGCCCCGCGAATCCAGGCAGGTGTCGAGCCCAACTGGACGTAAGGCGTCATTATTCCGGGCGGGCGAAAGCCCGCGATCTCGGACTTCAGAGACGCTCGCTTTTTGGAACGATGAACGGCTTCGGCGGAAACCCGCCGAAGCCGGTTTCTTGCCGGCCTCGGCTTGCTCAAGCGGAGCGGGATCGCTACTAACGCGCGGCCCTTGATCGAAATACGGAGCGCGCGGCGGAGCCATGGCTTCCTGGCAATATGTTTATCAGATGAACGGCCTCTCCAAGACCTATCCGGGCGGCCGGAAAGTCCTGGACGACATTCATCTTTCGTTTTTCCCCGATGCGAAGATCGGCATTCTCGGCGTGAACGGCGCCGGTAAATCGACGCTGATGCGGATCATGGCCGGGATCGACAAGGAGTTTACCGGCGAGGCCTTCGCCGCGAACGGCGCGCGCGTCGGCTATCTTCCGCAGGAGCCGCAGCTCGACGAAAAGAAGAGCGTGCGCGAGAACGTGATGGACGGCGTCGCCGACAAGCGCGCGGTGCTGGAACGCTACAACGAGCTTGCCGCCAACTATTCGGAAGAGACCGCCGACGAGATGGCCAAGCTGCAGGACGAGATCGAAGCGAAAGGGCTTTGGGACCTAGATTCCAAGATCGATCAGGCGATGGATGCGTTGCGCTGCCCGTCCGACGATGCGGACGTGGCCAAGCTTTCGGGCGGCGAGAAGCGGCGCGTCGCGCTTTGCCGCCTCCTGCTCGAGCAGCCCGATCTTCTGTTGCTCGACGAGCCCACCAACCATCTCGACGCCGAAACCGTCGCGTGGCTCGAAACGCATCTCAAGGAGTATCCGGGCGCGGTTTTGATCGTGACGCACGATCGCTACTTCCTCGACAACGTCACCGGCTGGATTTTGGAACTCGATCGCGGCCGCGGGATTCCGTATCAGGGGAATTATTCCTCCTGGCTTGTTCAGAAGCAAAAGCGGCTCGAACAGGAAGGCCGCGAAGAGGAAGCGCGTCAGCGCGCGATCGAGCGCGAGCGCGAATGGATTTCGGCCTCGCCCAAGGCGCGCCAGGCGAAGAACAAGGCGCGCTTCCAGCGCTATGAGGATCTCGTCAAGAAGAGCGCGGAAAAGGCGCCGCAGACCGCGCAGATCATCATTCCGGTCGCCGAGCGGCTCGGCAGCAACGTAATCGAGGCCGAAGGGCTCGCAAAGGCTTACGGCGACAATCTCTTGTTCGAGGACCTTTCCTTCAAGCTGCCGCCCGGCGGCATCGTCGGCGTGATCGGCGCGAACGGCGCGGGCAAGACGACGCTCTTCCGCCTCATCACCGGGCAGGAGAAGCCCGATAGCGGCACCATCAAGATCGGCGAGACCGTGAAGCTCGGTTACGTCGATCAGAGCCGCGACTCCCTCGACGGCTCGAAGACCGTGTGGGAGGAAATCTCCGGCGGCAACGACGTCATCACGCTGGGCAAGAAGGACGTGCAGAGCCGGGCCTATGTCGCGGCCTTCAACTTCAAGGGCGGCGACCAGCAAAAAAAGGTCGGCTCGCTCTCGGGCGGCGAGCGAAACCGCGTGCATCTCGCGAAGATGCTGCGCTCGGGCGCGAACGTGCTCCTTCTCGACGAGCCGACGAACGATCTCGACGTTGATACCTTGCGCGCGCTCGAAGAGGCGCTCGAGGATTTCGCGGGCTGCGCCGTGATCATCAGCCACGACCGCTTTTTCCTCGACCGGATCGCGACCCATATGCTCGCCTTCGAAGGCGACAGCCATGTGGAATGGTTCGAGGGGAATTTTCAGGATTACGAAGCGGATAAAAAGCGCAGGCTCGGGACGGCTGCCGAAATTCCGCACCGAATCAAATATAAAAAGTTCACGAGATAAGGACTCGCGATGAAAAACCGCGCCGCGATAGCAATCTTTGTTTTGATCTTCGCGGCCTGGCTTTTCCCGCAGGCGGCCAGCGCCGACGCCGCCTTCGATCAATTCATCCAAAGCCTGTGGCCGCAAGCGCAGCGGATGGGTGTTTCGCGCGCCACGTTCGACATGGCGACGCGCGGGCTCGAGCCCGATCTTTCGCTCCCCGATCTCGACATCCCCGGGAAGAGGCCCCCGGAGCAACCGGAGTTTGTGCAATCGCCCGCCGATTACGTTTCCGAGCGGCAGATCGACCGGCTGGCGGCGCATGCGCGGGAGTTGTCCGCGCAATATGACGCGACGCTCAAAGCGATCGAGCGGCAATATGGCGTACCGCGCAATGTTCTCCTGGCGATCTGGGGGCGCGAGACCGATTTCGGCCGCTACAAGCTTCCCAACAGCGCAATTCGCGTGCTCGCAACGCAAGCCTATATCGGCAAGCGGCGCGAGAAATTCCGCGAGGAATTCTTGCTTGCGCTGAAAATTTTGCAGGAAGGGCACGTAAAGCTTTCCGACATGAAGAGCTCCTGGGCGGGCGCGATGGGGCTCACGCAATTTCTGCCTTCGGAATTCTACAAATACGCCGTCGATTTCGACGGCGACGGCAAACGCGACATCTGGAATTCGGTGCCGGATGCGCTCGCGGCGGCCGCGGGTCAACTCAAAGCCAAAGGCTGGCAGACCGGAGAGCGCTGGGCCTACGAGGTGCGCGCACCGCAAAACGTCGATTGTTCGATCGGCGTGCCGGAAGTCCGCCGGCCGCTCAAGGACTGGCTCGCGGCGGGGTTTGTTCCCGCTTACGGCAAAAAGATTTCACCGCGCGAGCTCTCGCAAGAGGCGTCGCTCTTGCAGCCGGAAGGAATTTACGGGCCGGCGTTTCTCACGCTGAAAAATTATTACGTTATCAAGGAATATAATTTCTCCGATCTTTACGTTCTCTTCGTCGGGCATCTTGCGGACAAAATTTCCGATCCGAAGCCGTTCGAGGGGGCTTGGGCGAAAATCCCGCTGATGAAGACGAAAGACGTCGAGACGATGCAAAAGGTGCTCACCGAGAAGGGCATTTACCGGGACAAGATCGACGGCAAGGCGGGAATGCTGACACGCGCCGCGCTCGGGCAATATCAGAAGCAAAGCGGACTCAAGCTCGACTGCTGGCCGACGCCTGAGGTCCTGCGGCACATGCAGGGGCGCTGAGTTTCGCGCCGTATTCTCTACTGTCATTCCGGAAGCCGAGCGAGGCTGTCCGGAATCCAGATACGCCGGCGTTTCTGGATCCCGGCTCGCGCTCGCTTGGCCGGGATGACAATAGGAGAGGCGGAAGCCAAAAACAAAACCGGCGGAGTTTCCTCCGCCGGTTTCAATCCGGAAATTGCTACCCGATTAGTACGGGCAGAAGAAGCGCGGACGGCTCCAGCCGACTTGGTTGCCCCAGCGGTCGAAGAGCGGGCGGCGGGCCCAGTAGCCGCCCGGGCAGGCGACCGGCGCGGGCGCGCCGTAACCGGCATAAACCGCGTAACCTTCAACCGGCGCGTAGGGCGCGTAGGCATAGCCCGGAGGCGGACCGGCGACCGCGCTGCCGATCGCGGCGCCCGCGATGACGGCACCGGCGCCGATGGCGGCGGCGCAGCCCCAGCGGCAGCGCGCGTCGGCTGTGGTGGTGGTCGCAAAGGTGCTAGCCGCTAGGGAGGCGGCGGCTGCGACGACGAGTAGGACTTTTCTCATAGCAGTTCTCCTGAGCGAAGTTCGAAAGGCGACCGCACGAATCGGTCAGACGTTAGACCTCGTTTTCTTGCAGTCAAATAGGAGGTACGAATCTTGTTCGAATTGCGGTTCGCACATCCACCGTATTGACTCCTAATTAACGCGTCCCGGCCGGTTTGGATGTGATGCGGGTCACGTTTTCCAAGCGGCAAAAGGTCCCCGGTGAGACAATGGTTTCGGGAATATTGCGGGGCAGCAAGCATTCTGAACAGACGTTCAGGATTTGACGCCATTACCGTGCCCGTCTTTTGGTGGTTCGAGGGGGATCAAAAGCTCGAACGCCGCACCCTTCTCGCGCGGGGGGTTGGAAAGCGTTGCGTAGAGTTGCTGGGTCAGCGCCTTTATGAGACGTGTGCCGAGGCCTTTGCTGTTTGCGGGCTTCATGGCCGGCAAGCCGACGCCGTCATCTTCCACGGTAACGGCGACATGGCCGCCATTGCGCTTTTCCACGCGCACTTCGATGACGCCGTCATCGCCGCCGGTATAGGCGTATTTCGCGGCATTGGTGACAAGCTCGTTCACGATCAGCGCCACCGGGATGGCGCGGTCGGAGGCGATCATGATGCCGCGGGGCGCGTTGAATTGCAGCTTGCCGCGCTTCATCGCGCTTTCGAGATCGTGCACGACATCCTGCAAATAGGGGCCAAGGTCCACCTTTTCGTATTGCGTATCGTAGGCGAGGCGCTCGTAGGCGCGGCCGACGGTGAGAACGCGGCCTGCGGCCGCGGCGAGATGGAGACGCACCGTTTCGTTGTCGACACTCTTCGCTTGCAGCTGCAATATGGACGCGACAACTTGCAGGCTGTTCTTGACGCGATGATTGATCTCGCCAAGCAAGAGTGATTGCCGGTCGAGCGCGGTCTTCAGGTTCAGCTCGTAGCGCTCGCGTTCGATCGCCATTCCCAAGATGTTCGCGGTACCTTGCAGAAAGGCGAGGTCGTGCTCCGAGAATTCGCCCTCGGAACGGCTGTCAACTTCGAGCACGCCGAACGGCGTGCCGTCGCCTTGCAGGATGACATTCATCGCGCGGCGAATGCCGTATTTGGCGAGCAGTTCAGGAGTGCGAAAGCGTTCTTCATTTTCGAGATGGTTGGAGATAACAGGCTTGCCCGTGCGAAGTGCGAAGCCGCCTGGAGATTCAAGATCGGCACCGACGCTTGCATGACCCACGACGTCCGGCCCCCAGCCGACGCCTGCACGGACGAACAAGCGGTTTTCGGAAGGCACATATTGCAGCACCTTGCAATATTCGCATTGCAGTCCCTCGGCCGTGATGCGCGCAGTTTCGTTGAGGAGTTCTTCGAAACTCGCGCCTTTCAGCGCCCGTACGCCAAGCTCGGCGAGGAGTTCCTGTTGACGGATGCGCTGTCTAAGCGAGCGATGGGTGAGGTCTTCCTCACCGCTGCTCGGGCTTTCTTCGACGACCGGTTTTCCGGGATCAGGCGGGCACATGGAACAAAAAGATAGCACGCTTCAGTGCGGTAGAAGCTGTTTTTTTGAGAACCGCAAGGGTAATGTAATTGTGGCCATGTGGAGGCTTTTGGGAGATCGGCCGCCATCGTTACCACGCGATGGTTTTCGCCGGATCATCGTCAGCCGCACCCCAGAATATAAAGAAAGAGGGGCGGGCGGGACGCCGAGGACGTGCCGCATGCGCGTGCGAAGAGGGGCGCATCCCGAACCGTTAGAAGATGACCAAGCGGCAGTTCAGGAATACGCTGCGCGCCTGAACAGCAGAAACCCCGGCGTGGGGGCCGGGGTTCTGCGATGGACGCCGCAAACGATTTCATATCGCCTCCGCCGTCCTGCCTCCGGGTTGCGAACAATTTTTCAACGGGCGTCCGGTCGCTTGGTTCCCCTCGCGGGATCGTGCGATTCACGCCGGTTCCCTGGGATGAAAGCCGAAAATTTATTCGAACTTTAGCGGAACGAAACCGGCGTCTTGCCGTTAAGAACGCAGCAGAGCGCGGTTCCCCACACACCCCCCGCAATCGCGCCCTCGATTAGGCTGCTCTTCAGAAATTCGAAGAGCAGCCTTTCTTTTGTGCTTACCCTTTTGCGTTTTCCCCCGCTTTTTCGCTCGAGCTTTTGCCGGTAACTTTTAAAATTCACACTGATCGGCGCAGTGCTGATCGGGATGGCGTCGGCAGCAGCCGCGCAGTCGAATGGTACGGCGTACGACGATACCGGGAACCGTGCGACAGGCGGCAGCGGCAATCAGATGCCAGACAGCCAGCAGAGAAAGACCCAGGGCGGGCAAGGCGGTTGATGGGCTCTCGTTCGCTTGGATCTTACCCCGGCATGAAATGCCGGGGTTTTCGTTTTTGCGTCCACCGAACACGCTATTCAGCTGTCCGAAATGCTACGGGGTCATGCGATCAATGGAATCCGGTTGCAGCAGCCACGACGCAAAAGTTGCACAAAGAAGAAATGATTTTCGGCGCTTCGTAGGATAGACGTTTGCATTCGCGCGTCCGAAAATCGGGCATGATCGATCCCGCCACTTATCCGCCGCTCAACACGCTTAAACCGATTGCGGAAGGCGTCTGGATCGTCGACGGAGAGGTGATCCGTTTCGGCCTGCCGTGGCCGAAAATGCCGTTCCCGACACGCATGACGATTATCCGTATCGGGGGCGATCTCTTCATCCATTCGCCGACCGCGCTTACCGCCTCGCTCGGCTTCGAAGCCGCGCGGCTAGGTACGCCGCGCTGGATCGTCGGGCCGAACCGGCTCCATTATTGGTGGATCCCCGACTGGCATAAGGCCTTTCCGGCGGTGGAAGTTTATCTCGCGCCGAAAATCCGCGAGCAGTCGAAGGGCCGCATCGATTTCGACGGGCATTCGCTCGATCGCGCGGGCGGCTATCCATGGGACGATACGATCGCGACCTTGCCGGTCGAGGGAAACTACATGACCGAGGTCGTATTCTTTCATCGTCCGAGCCGGACTTTGGTGCTCACGGACCTGATCGAGAATTTCGAGCCCGAGAAGCTCGGCTGGTTCGCGCGATGGCTTACGCGCCTCGGCGGTGCGAACGGCTCGATGCCGCGCGACATGCGCTTGAGCTACAAAAACAAGCAGGCGCTGCGAGAAGCCGTCAAGACGATGATCGGGTGGAATCCCGAACGCATCGTGCTCGCGCACGGCCGCTGGTACGAGCAAAGCGGCGCAGCGGAGCTGAAGCGCGCGTTTTCCTGGCTTCTGGAATCGTGAGCCGCGCAGAGCAAGGAAGCGACTGGATCAATCGGGGGCTTCGCTATAATTTATCGCCGTATTAGGGCGGAGAGATTAGGTTGAGCGTTATTTCACGCGTATTTCATTCGATTGCGATCTGCGCCGCGGCGGCGTTTTTTTCGGCTTCACCGGCGGCCTCGCAAACTCTCGACACGACACGCGAGCTCGTGATCGGCGTGAAGGACGCGCCGCCTTTCGCGATGAAAAGCGCGGATGGCGAATGGACGGGCCTCAGCATCGAGCTCTGGGAGAAAATCGCTCGCGAGCTCAATCTGAAATACCGCTTCGTGGAAGCGGCGACCGTGCAAGAGCTTCTCGATTCCACCGAAGCAAAAAAATTCGACGCCGGGCTCGGCGCGCTCACGGTCACCGCCGAACGCGAGCAGCGCGTCGATTTCACCCAATCTTTTTATGTCACCGGCCTCGGCATCGCGGTGCCGACCGTGAGCAGCATGAGCTGGGTGCCGATCGTGCGCGCGATGACGTCGTTCGGATTCCTGCAGGCAGTGATCGGGCTTTTGGGGCTCGCGCTGCTCGCGGGCGTCCTGATGTGGCTGTTCGAACGGCGTGAGAACGAGGATTTCGGCGGCAGTCTGAAGAAAGGGCTCACCTCGAGCGTCTGGTGGTCGACGCTCGCCATGACTCAGCGGACGCGCGCGGACACCGGGCCGAAGACCACCGCGGGCCGTATCGTCGGGATCGTCTGGATGATCGCTTCGATCATTGCGATTGCGATTTTCACCGCCGGCATCACGTCGCTCCTCACCACCAAGCAGTTGCAGGGGCTCGTGCACAGTGTCGACGACCTGCGCTCGGTGCGCGTCGGAACGGTGAAGGACACGGCCGCCGACGGAACGCTTCTGAAGATGCGCATCAAGCATCGCAGCTACGCGACCGCGAATGAGGGGCTGAGCGCGCTCCGCCGCGGCGCGATCGACGCCTTCGTATTCGACAAGGCGCTTTTGGCCTGGACGATCCGGCAGAATTATTCGTCGGTGCTGCAGTTGCTTGACACGACCTTCGACCCGCAGAACTACGCCTTCGTGCTGCCGAATGGGAGCCCGCTCAGGAAGCCGGTCACGGTCGCGCTGCTCTCCGCAACGCAGAGCGGATGGTGGAAGGAAGCGTCGTTCCGGTATTTGGGGACGAAAGAATAGGCCGTTATTTCTTTTCCGTATTCGCCTTCCGCGCGGCGGCAAAGGCCTCCTTGAAACCATCGCTGTCGAGCACACCCGAAAAGCGCAGCGTGTTGAAGATGAACGAGGGCGTGCCGCGGAAGCCGAGCGCTTCGGCCTGCTCGTTGGTGCGGGCAAGCGCTGCGTCGATCGTCTTTGCGTTTTTCTGCAGATCGTCCTGGGCGCGTTTCACGTCGACGCCGGCTTTTGCGAGCAATTCCTGCACGCGCGCTTCATCAAGCTTCGTGCTGGCCGAAATTAGCGCCTCGTGCGCTTCGGCGTATTTGTTCTGGTATTTGGCGGCGAGGGCGAGACGAGCCGCATAGACCGAAATGTCTCCGAAGATCGGCCAGTTCTTGGAAACGACGCGCACCTTGCCGTCTTCTTCCACCGCCTTCTTGAAATCGGGATGGATCGCCTTGCAGTAGGGGCACTGGTAGTCGAAGAACTCGACGACGGTGATGTCTCCCTTCGGATTGCCGGTCGCCGGAATATCCGGGTCGCGCAGCACGCGATCGCGGGAGACGACGTCGGTGTTTTGCGAAGCGTCCTGGGCGCGGACCGGAAGAGCGATGAGACTTGCAAGCACAAACAGCGGCATTGCCGCCGGCCTGAGATAACGCATGAGCATTTGATGAATCCCGATTAGATCGCGCCCGTATGGAACAACCCGAATCCGTCGAGCATACAGGCGATGAGCGTCGCAATCATGCCGGTCGGAAACAAAAAATCGCGAGCGCCGCGGCGACCGAAAGAACAAGCGCCCAGCCGTTCAGGCTGGGGGCAGAGGCGGTCGAAAGAAAGGCCGGCGCGTTCGATATGCGCCGTCTCCTTGAGCCAGACACCAGTCGCTCCCCCGGAACGAAGGAAACGCCGGCCGGTTTTTCGCGGCCGGGTCGCCGGTTTCTGCCTGCATCACACGCTCGCTTTGTGCGATGTCCAGCCGTGGGTTTCCTCGGTCGCGTCGCGGCACCAGCGATAGAAAGCGTCGTACAGCCCCATGCCGGCTTCCAGCTGTTCGAGGTCGTCGGCATACATGCGCGAAAGCTCGAGCGACGCCGCGAGCAATCCGGCTGCTTCCGGCGCGAGATCGAGCCGTCCGGTATCCGCGCCGCGCACGATCTTGGCGAGGTGCAAGAGCGGCTCGGTTGCGATGCCGAATTCCTCGATCAGGACGTCGAAGGTGCAAAGTTCGCCGCGATGACTCCAGAACGTGTCCTCGATGTCGAAGGGCGCGCCGCCGAACTTGCTCGCGACCGCCTTCACTTCGGCGGGTGTCACGAACAGAAATGCGGCGTTGGGGTCGAGAAAGCGCCGGATCAGCCAGGGGCAGGCGATGCGGTCGATCTTGGGACGCGAGCGCGTCACCCAAACTGTGCGGCCTTTCGCGTCGCGCGGCGGCAACTTGGACGGATCGGCAAGCGGCAACGCGGCCTTTTTCCAGCCCTGGATCCCGCCGTCGAGGATTTCGGCGGGTATGCCTTCCTGCCGCGGCCAGGCGGCGGCGCCTTCGCTGAGTTTCAGTCCCTTATCGCAGATTGCGACCGCGTTTTTGCCCGAGAACTCCGCCGCCCATGCGGTTACTTCCGCGAAAGGACGGCGAACGGAGCCGGGCACGAGCTTTGGGTTGGCGGCGAAGTCTTCATCGGTACGCACGTCGATCAGTGCGGGGCTCTTTGGCGTGCCGATCAAGCGGGAGAGTTTTTCGGGAGAGATTTTGTTAACGGCAGACATGGAGAAGCGTCCTCTGGTTGAAGGGACGCGATTCTTCGGCATGTCGCCTCGTGGGGAGATCGCACTTCCCCATAACTCATTAAAATGCCTGTTCGAAAATCGAGTCAAGGGCCGCAGTATTCGCGCACGCCGTTCTTCATGTCTAATTTTACGCCCAAGCTCGCTCAGGTTTTCGATTTCGTCGTGATCTAGTGCGGCCAGTGCGCGCCGGCTTTTGTCACGGTTCCGCCACCAGAGCAGAATGCGCGAAAATATGCTTGGGCACGACGTACTCGTACGGATGGGGGCAGGGCGCGGCGATGCAGCCGGCGGCCTCGTCAATTGATCGGGGATGAAATCGCAGAGTGGCGACATGAGCGTCCTCCTTGTCGAGCGGGACGCGATGCTTCGGCATGTCGCCTCATGGGGAGATCGCACTACCCCATAGCGCGAGTAGTAGAGGAGCGCGGAAAGTTGTCAAGCAAACGAACGAGGCTCCGCCTATAAAGATATATTGTATCATTATAATGATATATTGTATCACTTCCGCAGGTCACGATTTCGGGACGGGAATATGCGGAAGCGAACGATTGGCGTTTTTCTTGTTATTGCGTTGTTCGACGGGGGCTGGCCTCAAGGAATTAAGGCGCAGGAAGTGCAGCTTCCGCAGACCGTAGTCACGGCGCCAAGCCCGATCCGGCACGCGCCCGCCAATCCCGCGCCGCAACCTTCTTCCAATCCGGCGAACGCCCAGCCTGCTGGCAACAATCTTCCCGGTTCGCTGCCGATCGTGACCGACCAGTTTGCGACGGTGACAGTCGTTCCCGAGGACGAAATCCGCAGGAACGGGGCGGCAACGCTTGGCGATCTTCTGTTTTCGAAACCGGGCATCACGGGTTCGTCTTTCGCACCCGGTGCTTCGAGCCGTCCGATCATCCGCGGCCTCGATGTGAACCGCGTGCGCATCCAGGAAAACGGTTTGGGCGCGAACGGTGCTTCGGATCTGGGCGAGGACCATTTCGTGCCTGTCGATCCTTTGATCGCGCAGCAGGTCGAGGTGATCCGCGGCCCCGCCACGCTTCGCTTCGGCTCGCAGGCCATCGGCGGTGTGGTGGAGACGACGAACAACCGCATCCCCACCGCGATCCCGAAAGACGGCTTCAGCGCCGAATTCCGGGGTGCTGCGACAAGCGTGGACAAGGGGCTTGACGGGGCGATCCTGCTCGACGCGGGGCAGAGTAACTGGGCGTTCCACTTCGATACGTTCGGCCGGACCGCCGACGATTATCGCGTGCCGCATTATCCGTATCTCGTGCCGCCGTCGCCCGTGGACGCGCCGCGCGCGACGCAGCCTTTCGCCTTCAACGGCAAGCAGCCGAACTCGGCGATGAATGCGAACGGCTTCTCGGCCGGCGGCTCGTATATCGGCGAGAGCGGATTCTTCGGGCTGGCTGTAACGCAGAACAATGCGCTCTATCACATCCCCGGAATCGACGGCGAAAACTCGAACACCCGGATCGATGCGCAGCAGACCAAGGTGATGAGCAAGGGAGAGTGGCGCGATCCGACTTCATATATCGATGCCATCCGCTTCTGGGGCGGGATTACCGATTACAAGCACCACGAGCTCGGCTTTGCCGATCCCGCCGATCCTTCGACTGACGGCATCCGCCAGACCTTCACCAACAAGGAGCAGGAAGCGCGTGTCGAGGTGCAGCTCCGGCCGGTGAATTTAGCTGGGCGAGTCTCTCGACAGCCGTGGGCGTGCAGGGCGGGCACCAGGAGCTCACCGCGCCGAGCCCGGACGGCGCGGGTCTGTGGGATCCGAACCACAACAAGCGGATCGCGGGTTATGCATTCAACGAGTTCAAGTTCAGCGAAACAACGAAGGCGCAGATCGCGGGCCGTATCGAGGACGTAGGACTTTCGGGCTTTGCGCGCTCGTTTCCGGGCGGCGGCGTGATCGTCTCCACGCCCGCCTCCATGAGCTACACGCCGAAAAGCGCAAGCATCGGGCTTATCCAGAATTTCGCCTGGGACCTCGTCGGCAGCCTCACGTTCCAGCACGTCGAGCGCGCGCCGAAGCCGGCGGAGCTTTTCTCCGGGGGCGGCCATGACGCGACGGTCACTTTCGACAAGGGAAATCCGAATCTGAAAATAGAAGCTGCCGATTCCGTCGAGGCCGGGCTGCGGCGCGCGACCGGCCCCTTCCGCTTCGAGGCAACCGTCTATTACACCCGGTTCAAGGGCTTCATCTTCCGCGACATCACCGGCAACACCTGCGACGACAGCGGAAACTGCGGGCCGGGTGTCGGCGATCTCCACGAGGCGCTCTACAGCCAGCGCGACGCCATCTTTCGCGGGGGCGAATTCCAGTCGCAGCTCGATGTCGCGCGCGCGGGCCGCGGCTGGTGGGGGATCGAGAATCAGTTCGACGTGGTGCGCGCCACCTTCACCGACGGAACGAATGTGCCGCGGATTCCGCCCGTGCGCGTGGGCGGTGGGTTGTTCTATCGGGATTCGAACTGGCTCGCGCGCGTCAATCTTCTGCACGCCTTCGGACAGAACCATATCGCGCCCGTCGCCGAGACGACGACCGGCGGATACAATCTCCTGAACGCCGAGATCAGCTACCGCACGAGCCGTAAGGACTTCACCGGCATCAAGGAAACGGAAGTCGGCCTTGCCGGCACCAATCTGCTCAATGCCGACATTCGCAACGCCGTCTCCTACACCAAGGACGAGGTGCTGATGCCGGGCGCGAGCGTGAAGCTGTTCGCGCGGATCAAATATTGAGGGTGGGTTAATCGCCGGCTGCCGGCAGCAAAGTCCTGGACGGGACGCTCGCGTGCAGACCGTCGACGACCTTGCGTGTTGTCTTGACGTCGTCGGCGATGGCGGCCGCAAGATAACGCGCGGTGCAGCCATAGCTGAAGTCGTTCATGTGCAGGAGATCCTTCGACAGGAACTGCTCGTACGGCATTTCGAGATCGTCGCGCCAGTGGCGCATCAGCTCGAAGCGATGGAAGAGCGGGATGTTCGAATCCTTCGCGATCTTCGCAATCAATTCCACCATCGGAATCGCGTCCGGATCGCGCAATACTTTCGGCGCGAATTGCGGGTTCATCAGCACGAGATCGGTGTCTGCCTTCTTGAAGCGGCGCAAGCCTTCCATGATCAACGGCTGTTCAGGCGCGATGCCGTCGTCGCGCAGAATCGCGTTGGTGCCGAGCTGCCAGATCACAAGGTCGGGCTTCGCTTGTATGATGTCGTGGTCGAAGCGCTTGAGCATTTCGGCGACGTCCTCGCCGCTCACGCCGCGATTCACGACGCGAACGGGGATGCCGGGAAAGTGCTGCTTGAGCTCGGCCTCAAGCCGCGCCGGATAGGTCGCAAGCGCGCTGCTCGCGCCGACGCCCAGGGTCGACGACGAACCAAAGGCGATCACCGTGATCGTTTCCTTCTGCGCGACGCGCCTGGCGACATGCACAAGACTGCCCTGCTCGAAATGAGCGATCTCCGACTGGCCCTTGCAGTCACCGGCAAAAGGGCCGGTATCCTCCGCGCGAGCGCCGCCCGCCGCGATCGCGGCGAGAAAGACGGCAAAGAGAAAACGGCGCAGCGTCACGGTCATTGCTCCAGGCTGCCGGGGAGCGAACCCGCTCGAACGATAAAATCGGACAGGAGCCCCCCCAGGCACTTGTGCAGTTTCTCATATAAGCCGTCGTTGCGCATCCCCGATAGGTCGAAGACGCCGGTTTCGGCCCAGTATTTCATGATCTCGTAGCGATTAAATAGAGCAATATCACGGGCTTGGGCGACATACCTCATGTTGTCAGTGTAAGGGGCCCCGTCGAACATAAAGTCCGTTCGGGGGCTGTATTGCTGGTTCATGAGGATCACGTCGCTCTTGGCCGCCTGAATCAGCTCCACTCCAGCCATCAGCTTTTCGCCGTAGACATCGGGGTCCATGGCCCGGATCGCTTCGACCGTGCCGGTTTGCCAGATCACGAGATCGGGTTTTCGCTCCTTGAGGAGCGGGGGAAGTGCTGCGACCACGTCGTCGATCGGTTTCCGCGGCACTGAGAAGGCGAAGACGCTTACCTCGGTGTTTTTCAGGCGCTCTTTCAGCGCCGTTTCCATGAATGACGGGTAGCTCTTGAGGCCGGCGGCGGCTCCGACCTGCGTGGGCGCGGCCGACACGACGAGGATATTCAGCTTCTTGTTCTTGACGACGTCGTCATGCACATGCGGGAGCGGCGCGAAGGTCGCCACCAGCTCGTGGCTCACAGAGCAATTCTCCGCTGCGCCGGGCAACAGGCCGGCTAAGAGCCACAGTGCGACTGCGGCGCAGCGTATGCTCATGCGATTTGCTCCCCCAGATTCTTCGGCGACGATGGCGGCGGCTTTCCTCCCCGCCGATCGATGTCCCTGTACCACGTCATCAACGCCGCGACCGCGACCATGATGCAGATGCCGATGAAGCTCACCAGCATCTGGACGGGCAGGCGCGCGGAAACCTCGGTGATGAAGAAATGCGCCGAGAAGGAAAGGAAGACGCTCAGGCAAAAAATCTCGAGCGAATTCTGGCCGCACAGCAGGAGCGGTTTCGCCAGGTTCGAGCGCAGGAAGGCAGCGTCCATCGGCATGAAGCGGATGATGATGTTCGCGAGCGCGAGGAAATGGAAGAGTCGGAAGAGCGAAAGGTCGCTTTTGTTTAAGGGCAGCACGAGCGCCCAGGTCGGAAGCTTGCGGGTGACGCCCGGAATCAGCCAACTCAACTGCAGCGCCGCCGCATAGAGCAGGAACAGAATGCTGAGCACTAGCACGGTGCGCGACTTCAGGAGCTTTTCGATTTGCGCCACACCGCCGGCCGCGCACCAGCCGCCGATCACGAACAGAAGCTGCCAGCAATACGGATTGAAGAACCAGTGACGGTCGTCGGGATAGAGAGAGATGTTCCAGTCGAGCACGCGGGCGAGGACGTAAAATACAACCGAGCAGGCGAGCGTGACATTCGGCCAGCGCAAAAGCGGCCACAGCACGAACGGGAAGAACGCCATCAGCACAATATAAAGCGGAAGCACGTCCACATTCGCAGGCAGGAAATGGAGCTTCAGCGCCTCGATCAGGATCACTTCCGGCTTCTGCAGGAATTCGAAGAAGCCGGTCTCCTCGGTGTAGAGCGGGTTCTGGAAGCGCGTCGCAAGATAGGAAATCTCGGCGACGTAGAAGACGAAGAGGAAAACGAAGGCGACATAGATCTGCCACGCGCGTTTCAGAATGCGCGCGGCCCCAACGATGAAGCCGCGCTCATTCATCACCCGGCCGTAGACGAAGGCGGCGGTGTAGCCGGAAATGAAGACGAAGATTTCCGAGGCGTCGGAAAAGCCGTAGTTCCGTACCGTGAGCCAGGCCATCGCGTTGGAAGGCACATGGTCGAGAAAAATGAACCACAGCGACAACCCGCGAAAAAAATCGAGGCGAAGATCGCGGCCGGCAGACACAGAGGACATGGTCGCTTTCGACGCTTGGGACAATGTCGCGATTTTAGGGGAGGCCTGGGTCATTGAGAACGGGGGCTGTGGATGCGCTTTGGGGGTCTTTTAGGCATATCGGCATGATAAGCCTCCAAATGAGGTAGAGGTACTGATATTACCGCCACAAGCGTGTTTTGCGATATATGCGAAAGGGAAGTGAAACCCGTCGCGTTAGGAAAACAGGATGGCCGAACGCCAAGACCATCTCGGATTTGCGGCATTGCTCGCGGGGCTCAAAGCCTCCGCCGAAGACACGCGTTTTCGCCTGCTCGCCCTTCTTTCCGAGGAGGAGCTTACGGTTTCCGACCTCACCGACATTCTGCGCCAGTCGCAGCCGCGCATCTCGCGGCATCTGAAGCTCCTCTCCGACGCCGGGCTGATCGAGCGTTTCCGCGAGGGAAGCTGGGCCTTTCACCGGCTCGTCTCGCGCGGGCAGGGCGCGAAGCTCGGCAAGGCGCTCCTCGGCCTGGTCGATCATTCCGATCCGGTGCTCGCGCGCGATCGCGAGCGGCTCGCGCAGGTGCGCGCGCAACGCCAGGCGGCGGCGCAGTCCTATTTCCGCAAGCACGCGAAGCACTGGGACGAATTGCGCAAGCTGCACATTTCGGAAGCCGCGGTGGAATCCGCGATCAAGGAAGCGCTCGCAGGCGTTCGGATCGAGAGCTTGCTCGATCTCGGCACCGGCACGGGAAGGATGCTGGAGTTGTTCGGCCCCGAGATCGACCGCGGGGTCGGCATCGACATGAATCCGGAAATGCTTTCGATTGCGCGCGCGAACCTGGAGCGCGCAGGGCTCCGGCACTGCGCGGTGCGGAAGGGCGACATCTATAACCTTTTGCTCGGACGCGATCAGTTTGATGTCGTGATCGTGCATCAAGTGTTGCACTTTTTAGACGACGGCGCACGTGCGATCCGCGAGGCGGCGCGGGCGCTTCGCCCCGGCGGGCGTCTTCTGGTGATTGATTTCGCGCCGCATGAGCTGGAGTTCTTGCGCGAACGGCATTTGCATCGCCGGCTCGGCTTCGCAGAGGAGACGATCATGCAATGGATGAAGTCGGCGGGACTCGAGTTCATGTCGCATCGTTCGCTTGCGCCGGAAGACAGGATCAAGGAGGGGCTCACGGTTTCGCTCTGGCTCGGACGCGACCGGCGCAGGGTGCTCGCGAATTCCTCACGCGATGTGGCGTAAAAACGGGAAGAGGGAATAAAGAAAAACGCCGGGGAAAATCCCCGGCGTCTCTCTTCTTTGGAAATTCTCAGAACATTCCCAGGAGAACCGCGCCGAGAAAAAGAAAGGCGGCGCAGACTGCGAGGGCATTAAAGCTGCGGGCGGTATCCAAAGTCGTCCTCCCGTGCAGTTAGCCGTGATTCGAGCCTAACGGACGAAAGCGGCACCGCAAGGGACCCGGACGACACGTCGCGCAACCTGAAAGTGCGGGAACCGGAAAAAGCGTTTGCGAACAAGGCCTGCGCTTTTGCTGTGCAGCGAAAAAAGCAAGATTATTTGTGTACGGGAAACTTTGTTGCGCGACGATCGTGCGAACTCTTGTCATTTGCATTGTCTTCAAACAATCGCCGGCCGGTCTCCGCATACTGCTCCGCGGAGGTACGCATGAATCGCTCGCTGTTCGCCGCCGCGCTCCTGTCGCTTACGATGATTGCGCCATCGCTCGCCGCGCCCCGTTGCAAGCCATGGGAGAGACAGCCGAACGGAAGCCAGGTGCGAAACTGCGTCGGCGACCTCGGGAAATCCTACTGCGAATCCTGCACGGCCGGCGGTTGCTCGCAGGCGAAATGTCCTGATCCCGCGGCTTCGCATCCGCCGAGCTTCTACAATCCGAAGCTTCCGCCGAAGCCGCGGCCGCCTTCCTGAAACGGAAGGCCTATCGCGACAGCCAAAGCCGCGCGGTGGCAAGGGCTCGCGTCTGTTCGCTCTTGCCGCGTTTGTCAGCGCGCAATTCCGGCCGGTCCTGCAGCACGTCGTAGAGCTGTAGCGCGAAGAACTCGTCCGGCTGCAGCAGCTTGTTTACGACCAGCGGAAGGATGCGCGGGCCAAGCGCAACCAGCAGGCTGAATTCCTTGCTTTTGCGAAGCGCCTTTGCATTTGATCTGACGGCAATGTCAGGCCGTTCCCACGTCTTTCCCCAATTCCGGTAACGCTCGTCAAAGCGGGCGCGTAGGCCGGTTGGCAGTTGCGCGATTTCTTTCTGAAGACGCGCGCGCTGCTCACGCGACAGGTCACGATTGTGCGGAGCGGTTTGCGCTGTCGGCAATAATCGGGATCGAGTCTCGGCATCCGCTGGAGAGGCGGAAAGCGCAAATAAAATCCCAGCCGTTGCGAGGATCAACATCCCCGTCACCCGTAAGCCGTGAGCGGGCGAAACCTCAGCATCTCCATGCACTGCGGCGCACGTTTAGATTTCGTACCGTGCCATTGTTATCCAGGATGAAACCGGTCTGGCCATAATTCAGAAAGAGTCCTGTCGCGGTGTCCGTCTCGCATTTTGGCGACCCGAGCTTCGCGCGCAGTTCCAGGTCTTGCGAGCCGACGCCGAGGCCTTCCTTCGTCCGAAACTTTGGCGACGCCGTATTCACCTGGTACACGGACTGCGTCTTCGTATCGAGCGCGACCGTCAGATCTTTGTAATAGTAAAACGTTTCGTGAGCTTCTTCGCCGCCGTTCACCGTTTTATCGGGTTTTCCGAGCGCTTGATAAAGTTGCGCGGGCGTCATTCCGACGAAGGCTTTCCCGATTTGTTTTCCCGGCACGATGAGATTGCCGGTTGACTGCGCTGATGCGGACATTGTCGATGCCGCAAGCAACGCGACAAGAGTAAATACAAAACCCGGGGACTGTCTTTGGCACGAAGCCTTCATCGAGGCCTCCAGCGGTTGAACTGTCGCGATGCTATGAAAGAACTTTCGTTTTGAACAAGGCGATTTGCAAAAAGAATTTTTGCAGCAAGTCAGCAATTAGATACCTTTTCGATTTCCGAACGCTATTGCAGCCAAGCTTCCCGAACATAAGCTCGTCTTTATATTCAGGGAGGGCTCAACATGAAACGTGCATTGTTATTTTTCGTTCTTGTCGCTGGCACGCTCTCGGTATTCGGCATCATCACGCCCGCGTCCGCGAGCTGCACCTGCTCGAAGCAAACGAACGGCACCTACTGGTGCACCTGCGTCGACAATAATGGCCGGCGTTATTGCCTGTCGTGCCGCAGCACCGACACGAGCAGCTGTTCGCGCGTGAACTGCTAATCCAAAATTGGCGAGGGCCCGGCGGGATTTCCGCCGAGCCCTCTCACTCAAGCATCAGCCGGCCTGTAAGCCGGGTTCTGTAGGGCGGGATTTCTCCCGCGCGGCGGCCATTCCTCTGGGACGATGCTTGCGCATCGCCTCAAGCAGCCAACCCGAATGGCGAATCCGAAGACGGATCTCGGTTGCCCGATGCCATTCCTATTCGGCTTTGCTCCCGGTGGGGTTTGCCGTGCCGCGGATGTCGCCACCCGCGCGGTGGGCTCTTACTCCACCCTTTCACCCTTACTCCGGCTTGCGCCGAAGCGGTCTGCTCTCTGTTGCACTTTCCCTGGGGTCGCCCCCGCCGGACGTTATCCGGCACCGTGTCTCCGTGGAGCCCGGACTTTCCTCCGCCGTAAAGCGGCGGCCGCCCGGCCGACTGATACGGGAGATGTGCGGTGTTAAAGAGTGAAGGTCAAGGCGGGCAAGAGAACACGGCTAATTCTTCGTCATGGCCGGGCTCGTCCCGGCCATCCACGCCTTATTTATCCGTCCGCAAGGAAGGCGTGGATGCCCGGCACAAGGCCGGGCATGACAGTAATTAGTGCCGAGAGTGCATGGATTTATTTCGCTGCCATGTAGGTGCGCACTTCCGAGCAATAGGCTCGCGCCGCCGCGGTCATTTTGCTGATCTCGTGGCCGGCGAGATATTTCAGCGACATCTGGCAGAGATCGCCGCCCGCGAGCTTGTAGGCGCCGGCAAGATATTTCACGCCCCAGCGGATATTCGTCTCCGCGTCGTAAAGCGCCGCTTTCGTGCCGCCGTAGCCGATCTCACGCGCGGTCTCGTAACGCACCTGCATGAGGCCGATCTCGCCCGCCGATCCGGTGAGCCGCTGATCCCAGTTGCTCTCCAGCTGAATCACCGCGCGCACGAGGCGGGCGGGAATGCCGGCTTCCGCCGCGTAGCGCTCGACGATTTGCGAGAGCTCTGCTCGGGTGTAACCGGATCGACGTTGTGCAGAGGTTTGGAAAGAGAGAAACAGGCCCGTGAGAAACGCAAACACAATCGTGGCGCCGCGCGCCACTCGACCGAACTGCATGACAAAATTCCTTCTCTCGGCCGGCTCGACGGCAAAGAATGCAGCCGCGGTCCGGCGCGCGCAAAAATTTCACCGCATAACGCGCAAGAGCGAAGGTCGTTCCTCGGGAGTTGAAACTTCGAGGAGGGATGGAACCCGGATTCGCGGCGCTCGCGTCACGCTTTGCGCCGCGTCCGGGATCGCGCGTCAATTCGAGGCGAGAATGCCGCGGACACGGCCGCAATAGGCGGTCGCCGCGTCGGTCATCTTGGTCGCCTGATGGCCGCTGTTGTATTTCAGAACGGCCTGACAAAGGTCGCCCTTGGCGAGCTTGTAAGCGGCCGCGAGATAAGCGGCGCCCCAGCGGATGTTGGTTTCGGGATCGTAGAGGGCGGAGTCTTCGCCCCGGAATCCCATGTCGCGCGCCGTTTCCGGCTTGATCTGCATTAATCCGATTTCGCCGGCAAAGCCCGTGAGCTCCGCATCCCAATCGCTTTCGACGCGAATGATCGCGCGCAGGAAGTCGGCGGGAATCCCGGCATTCGCGGCCTGCCGGTCGGCAATCCGCATCAGTTTCAGCTTGGTTCCGGCATCGGGCTCGATGCCTTGCGTGCGCGGCGCGCGCGAAGGCTGCGCCTCGTGGCTGGCGAGAGAGGTATTCGAGAACAGCGCGCTGAGGGACAACGGCAGAATCGCCGCGAGGAAGAGCGCGCGCAAGTTGGCAGGCATTCGTGAAAGTTCCTTCTCCGATTGTCAGGGATGGACGGAGAAGTCACCGACGAATGGGACTCGAATCGGGCGAAATGGAAAATGTTCGCGAACGGATCGTTTTCTTTCCGCGCCGGAGACGGAATCATTTTTCGCGAGCGCGATAAATTTAGAACATTCTTCCGAATGCGGCGCGGAAACGGCGATTCAGTCGCGCCGGTGCGGACGGCTAGACAAAAGTTGATGCAACGTCGCGCGCGTTTGCGGGTCCAAGATACCGTCGATGCGCTTCGGACGGAAGTGGCGCTGAAAGGCGGTGACGATCTTGCGGGTGTTCTCGTCGAAAGTTCCGGTCGGCGAGATTTCGTAGCCGTAAGCGGCGAGCATTTCCTGCGCGGCGCGGATTTCCTCGCCGCGATCGCCGACGCGCAAGGACTTGCGGCGCAGCGTCCGCGCGGGGCGCACCCAGTGGCCGACGCCGTTCTTGTGAAGCTTGGTCCAGGGAAATTTCTCGCCGGGGTCCCGCTTGCGCGCGGGCGCAACATCGGAATGAGCGAGCACTCTATCGGCGCGGATTTTGCGGCGCTTGATGATGTCCTTGCAGAGCGCGATTACCGCCTTGATCTGCTTCTTCGGAAAATCAGGGTAGCCGAAATCGTGACCGGAATTAGCGATCTCGATTCCGATCGAGCGCGAATTTACGTCGCTCCCGCCTTCCCATGAAGATACGCCCGCGTGCCAGGCGCGCTTCTTCTCCGGCACCATCTGCACGATGCGGCCGTTCTCGAAGACGAAATAGTGAGCGGAAACCTCCGAGCTTTTCTCGCAAAGCCGCCGCAGCGCCGCCTCCGAGTCCTTCATGCCGGTATAGTGAAGAATCAGCATGTCGGGTGCGATGACGCCGCGACGCTCGCCGAAATTGGGCGAGGGCTCGATCGCTTTCACCAGGCGGCTATCGGGGGAAAAGCGCGGCGGCATTGGATTCTCTAATTCCTCGCGCGGCATGCGGCCGCGAGCAACAAAATCTTAAGCTTCACAGGGCGTTAATCGGACGGCGCGAAAGCGGCGGCATGTGTGCTGCCGGTGGACAACTACACCCGTTTCGTTGACGGACCATGATCCCCCATGATATCCCAAAAAATCCCGTACCGGTGTAGCTTCTTCCCAATGTCCGCGTATCGGGAGAGCCAAAGTTCACGCGTCGGGCGGATCCATGAACCGCTTTGTATCGACCTTCACGATGCGCCTCGACGCCAAGGGCAGAGTCTCGATTCCAGCCAGTTTCCGCGCGGTTCTCGCGAGGGACGGCTTCGAAGGACTTTATTGTCATCCGGCGCTCGACCGGCCGGCGCTCGACGCGGGCGGCAACGCACTTCTTTCCGAGATCGAGACGCTAATCGAGCGTTATCCGCCGTATTCCGAGGAGCGCGAGCAATTCGCCGCCGCCCTCTACGGCCGGAGCGAGACGCTGAAGCCCGACTCCGAGGGCCGTATCATTCTCACGGACACGCTGAAAGCGCATACGGGAATTTCCGACTCGGCGAGTTTTGTCGGGCTTGGGCACAAGTTTCAGATTTGGGAGCCGAAGCGGCTCAACGCGCATCTCGCCGAGGCCAACGAGAAAATCCGCGCGTTGAAGAAGTCGCTTGGCTCGTTGGGCGGCGCGGGGGAACCTTCCGGAGCATCGGGATGATTGCGGGCCGCGGCACCGGGCAACCGGGGGCCGCTGGCGGACTGGCCCGCCATGTACCTGTCATGCTCCGCGAGGTTCTCTCGCGGCTTTCACCGAAGGACGGCGCTCTCTACATCGACGGCACCTTCGGCGCGGGCGGCTATACGCGCGCGATTCTCGAAGCGGCGAACTGTCGTGTGATCGGGATCGATCGCGACCAGAGCGCGATCGCGGCGGGCGCCGCGCTCGTCGAGGAATTTTCCGGAAGGCTGACGCTCGTAGAGGATCGTTTTTCCAATCTTGATGAAGCTGCGCGCAATCTCGGCTACACGCAGGCCGACGGTGTCGTGCTCGATATCGGTGTGTCGTCGATGCAGCTCGACGAGCTCGAACGCGGTTTCTCCTTCCGCGGCGAGGGGCCGCTCGACATGCGCATGGAAGCGCGCGGGACGAGCGCCGCCGACGTCGTGAACTCGCACGACGAGCGCGAGCTCTTCCGCATCATCTCCATGCTCGGGGAGGAAAAATTCGCGCGCAAGATCGCGCGCGCGATTTACGAGGCGCGCAAGCAAGCGCCGATTGCGACAACGGCGCGTCTCGCCGAGATCGTGCGCGGAGTCGTGCGCGGCAAGCCAGGCGAGATCGATCCCGCGACGCGCACCTTTCAGGCGCTGCGTATCTATGTAAACGACGAATTGTTTGAGCTTTCCGCGGCGCTGCTCGCGGCAGAGCGCATCCTCGCGCCGGGCGGGAAACTCGTCGTCGTTTCCTTCCATTCGCTGGAAGACCGGCTGGTGAAGCTGTTCCTCGCCGCGCGCTCAAGCGCGCCCTCCGTTTCGCGCCATGCGCCGGCCGCGAAAGCGAAATCCGCGACATTCAAGCTGCTGACTAAGAAGCCGCTTGCACCTTCCGAGGAAGAGTCCGAGCAAAATCCGCGCGCGCGTTCGGCCAAGCTCCGCGCCGCCGAACGCACGGACGCGTCCGCGCGCAGCGACGATCCGCTGGCGACGCTGACTTCGCGGCTGCCGCGTCTGGAGCGCTGACGATGCTGCGCGGCCTCAATCTGATCGCAGTAGGCGGATTGGTCGCGGCGGCGGTCGTGGTCTATGACGTCAAATACAGCGCCACTTATGAAGCGCAGAAGGTCGCGCGGCTGAACAACGAGATCAATCAGGAGCGCGAGAAGATCGCGGCATTGAAGGCCGAATGGAGCGTGCTCTCGTCGCCCGATCGCATCCAGCGGCTGGCCACCAAATATCTCGGCATGAAGCCGCTTCCGCTCTCGCATATCGGCAACTTCGCGTCGCTGCCGGAGCGCATCCAGATCAGCGGCGATCCGATCGGCGACATCATCAATTCGCTCGACAGGAACGGCGGCGAGCACGACCCCATCGGCCGCATCATCGAGAAGCTGGAATCCGCGCACCAGGACGAGCCCGAGACGACGGGCTCGATCAAGCCGCAGGAGCCTGCCGAAGCCGAACCCATCGGCGAAACCGAACTTCCCGAACCGACCGGCACGATCGGCGGCGGTGAAGAAGAGCAGGATAGCCAGCAATGAAACGCTTGCTCGCATCGCTGCGTTCTTTCCGTTTCACCGAGGGCGGTGTGTCGCGCCAGCGGATCGCGCTTTTGGTGCTGGCCTTCGCCGCGGTGCATCTCGTCATCGCAGGAAGGCTCGTGCTGATCGGGATGAAATCCGATCCGCAGGTCGCGCGGCGCGTGACGAATCCGGACATGCTCACCTCGACGCGGCCCGACATCCTCGACCGCGAGGGCAAGCAGCTCGCGACCGATATTCAGTCGGCGATGCTCTATGCGGAGCCGAAGAAAGGCGTCGGCTATGTGGACGACGCGGTGGACCAGCTTCGCACCGTATTTCCCGATCTCGACGAGCGGGAATTGCGCGAGAAGCTCTCGTCCAAGAAGGGGTTCGTACGTCTGCGGCGGGAGATCACGGCCGAACAACAGCATGAAGTGCGCAAGCTCGGCATTCCGCATGTCGGCTTTCTGCAGGAAAGCAAGCGCGTCTATCCGGCGGCGAACGAGGCCTCGCATGTGCTCGGCGGCGTGAATGTCGACAGCGCCGGCATCGCGGGGATCGAAAAGTGGATCGACAGCGGTGGGCTTGCCGACCTGCACTTGGCGGGCTTCGCCACCGGGCGCTCGCTCAGCCCCGTGCAGCTCGCGCTCGATCTCGACGTGCAGCATGCGATGCGCGACGAACTTCTGAAAGCGCAAGGGGAGTATCAGGCGAAGTCCATGTCGGGCATGGTGCTCGACGTGCGCACCGGCGAAATTCTCTCGATGGTGTCGCTCCCGGATTACGATCCGAACAAGCCGGGCAACCCCGCCGATCTTTCGCGTCTCAACCGGTTGACCACCGGCGTCTACGAAATGGGCTCGACCTTCAAGGCGCTCACGGTCGCGATGGCGCTCGATTCCGGCAAGGCGACGCTCGCCTCTCGTTTCGATGCGACAGCGCCGCTGCACTATGGCCGCTTCACCATCACCGACTTCCACGCCCAGCGCCGCGTGCTCACCGTGCCGGAAGTGTTCACCTATTCGTCGAACATCGGTGCGGCGAAGATCGCGCTCGCGGTCGGCGTCGACGGGCACAAGGCGTTCCTGAAAAAGATGGGCCAGCTCGACCGGCTGCGCACGGAACTCCCGGAAAGTGCGATGCCGCTCGTGCCGAAGAGCTGGGGCGAGATCAACACCGCGACGATTTCGTTCGGCCACGGGCTTGCGGTCGCGCCCTTGCAGGCGGTGATGGCAACGGCCGCGCTCGTGAACGGCGGGCTCTTGATCCCGCCGACTTTCCTGAAACGCTCGCAGGCGGAAGCGGAGAAGATCGCGAAGCGCGTCATCAAGCCGGAGACGAGCGACAAGATGCGCTACCTCCTCCGCCTCAATGTCGAGAAGGGGACGGCGAAGCGCGCCGAGGTCGAAGGCTATTATGTCGGCGGCAAGACCGGCACTTCCGAGAAGGTCGTGCACGGCCGCTACTCGCACGAGAAGCTGCTTACCGTCTTCACCGGCGTTTTCCCCTGCGACGCGCCGCAATATCTTGTGCTCGTCATGATCGACGAGCCGAAAAACCGCGGGCATTCGACGGCGGGCCTCAACGCCGCCCCCACCACCGGCCAAATCATTGCCCGGATTGGGCCTTTATTGGGCGTCGAGCCGCGGCATGACTTGCCGCCCGCGGATCAGCTATTGACCGTATCGCAGCGCGTGGCGAACTGACGCCACGACCGGGAACTTTTGGATGCCGACGAGCTTCGATCTTCGCGACCTGCTCGGCAGCGACGCCGCGAATCCGCCGTCCGGCGTGGTCGTCACGGGGATATCGTCCGACAGCCGCAAGGTGAAGAAGGGCGATCTTTTTTTCGCCTTGAACGGCAGCCGCGCCGACGGGCGCTCGTTCATTCTCGACGCCGCGGACAGGGGCGCGGTCGCGATCGTGGGCGAGGGGAAGGCGCCGGACAATCTCGCTCCGGAAATTCCCTTCGCAAGCGTGCGTGATGCGCGGCACGCGCTCGCCTACGCCGCCGCGCGCTTTTATGCGCATCAGCCGAAGACGATCGTCGCCGTCACCGGCACGAACGGGAAAACCTCGGTTGCTTCGTTTACGCGGCAGATATGGAGCGCGCTCGGCAAAGCCGCGGCGAGCGTCGGCACGATCGGCGTCACCTCGCCGAAGGGTGACATCAAAGGAAGTCTTACAACGCCCGATCCGGTGGCGCTGCATGCGCTGCTCGCGAAGCTTTGCGACGAAGGCGTTACCCATCTTGCAATGGAAGCTTCCTCACACGGGCTCGAACAGCGGCGCCTCGACGGTGTGCGGTTAGATGCCGCCGCGTTCACGAACCTGACGCGCGATCATCTCGATTATCATCATACGATGGAGGCGTATCTCGCGGCGAAGCTCAGGTTGTTCGAAGTGCTCTTGCCCGAAGGCGCCGGCGCGGTCGCCGATGCCGACGAGCCCGCCGCTGCGCGCGTCGCAGAGATCGCGAAGGGCCGGAAGCTGAAATTTTTCAGCGTCGGCTGCAAAGGGCGCAATCTGAAGCTTTTGGACGCGAAGCGCGACGGTTTCGCGCAAATGCTCACCATCGGCGCGGAAGGAAAGCGGCACGAAGTTCGGCTTCCGCTCGTCGGCGATTTTCAGATTGCCAATGCGCTGGTTGCGGCGGGGCTTGCGATCGTGACAGGCGCGAAGGCCGACGCCGCGCTCAATGCGCTTTCGAATCTCAAAGGCGCGAGCGGGCGGCTCGAATTCGTCGGCGAGAAAGCGGGCGCGCCGGTCTTCGTCGATTACGCGCATACGCCGGACGCGCTCGAAAACGCGCTCGAAGCGCTCCGGCCCTATGTCACCGGCAGGCTCGTCGTCGTCTTCGGCGCGGGCGGCGACCGCGACCCGGGGAAACGCGTGTTGATGGGCGCGGCAGCGGTTGAGCACGCCGACAGGATTATCGTCACCGACGACAACCCAAGAAGCGAAGACCCGGCCGAAATCCGCAAGGCGATTCTTGCGGCGGCGCCCGGCGCCGTTGAGATAGGCGACCGCGCCGAGGCGATCAAAACCGCGATTGCTGAGCTGGCGCGCGGCGATGTATTGCTGATCGCGGGCAAGGGCCATGAAACCGGCCAGATTGTCGGCGACCGGACCTTGCCCTTCTCAGATCAGGCAACGGCGCGCGCAGCCCTCGGAATCAGTGAATGACTATCATACCGCTCTGGACGTGCGATGCGCTTGTCGCAGCGGTGCGCGGCCGCGTGCAAGGCGCGCCTTTGCCAGGGATTACCGGCGTCTCCATCGACAGCCGTACGATCGGGAAGGGCGAGGCCTTCTTCGCGATCAAAGGCGACCGCGTCGACGGGCACGATTATGCGGCGAATGCGCTGGAGGCAGGGGCGGGCGTCGCTGTCATTGCCGAAACGCGGCTTGGCGAGATGCCGAAAGACGCACCGCTCATCATCGTGCCGGATGTGCTGGAGGCGCTGCGGATGCTGGCGCGCGCGGCGCGCGCCCGTTCGCAGGCGAAAATTATCGCGGTCACGGGTTCGGTGGGGAAAACCAGCAGCAAGGAAATGCTCCGGCTTGCGCTCTCGCAAGCTGGCGAGACGCATGCTTCCGCCGCGTCCTACAACAATCACTGGGGCGTACCGCTTTCGCTCGCGCGACTGCCTGCGAGTGCGCGCTACGGCGTTTTCGAGCTCGGGATGAATCATGCAGGCGAGCTCACGCCGCTTTCGGCGCTCGTGCGCCCGCACATTGCCTTCATCACCACGATCGAGCCTGTGCATCTCGAATATTTCCGGAATGTGGAGGCGATTGCCGACGCCAAGGCGGAGATTTTCACCGGCGTCGAGCCGAACGGCGCGGCTGTGCTCAATCGCGATAATTCGCACTTCGACCGCCTTGCGAAGGCCGCGAAAGCGGCGGGCGTGAAAGAAATCGCCGGTTTCGGCGAAAATGCCGCAGCGGAAGCGCGCCTTCTTGATGTGGCGCTCGGCGCGGTAGGCTCGGATGTTCGCGCTTCCATTCTCGGCCAGGAGATCGCCTACAAGATCGGTGCGCCGGGGCGGCATGTGGTGCAGAACAGCCTGGGTGTGCTTGCCGCCGCGAAACTCGCGGGCGCGGATCTTGCACCCGCAGCGCTTGCGCTCGCGCGCCTTACGCCGCCGAAGGGACGCGGGCAGCGGCTCGTTCTGAAGCTCCCGAAAGGCGAGGCACTGCTGCTCGACGAAAGCTACAACGCAAACCCCGCCTCGATGCGCGCTGCGATTGAGGTTTTGGGCCGCGCAGCGGCCGGGCAGGGAGCGCGGCGGATTGCCGTTCTCGGGGACATGCTGGAACTCGGCGCTGAGGCTCAGGCGCTGCATGCGGGCCTCGCCGCGGTGCTGGAAGAGGCCAGGATCGACCTTGTGTTCTGTGCCGGGCCTTTGATGAAGGTACTCTATGAAGCCTTGCCTCCCGCGCGCCGCGGCGGCTATGCCGAGAGCGCGGCACGAATCGAGGCGGCGGTACTCTCGGCGCTCGCACCGGGCGACGTTGTGATGATCAAGGGCTCGAACGCGAGCCGGATGCATGCCATCGCCGCCACTTTGATGCAGAAATTTTCCGCGCGCGAAGCCGCGACGGCGTAAGGGAGGTTCGTTTGCTGTATTGGCTCTCCAATTTCTCGGATGCATTCAGCGCGCTGAACGTCTTTCGCTACATTACTTTCCGCGCCGGCGGCGCGGTCTTGACCGCGCTCTTCTTCGTCTTTCTGTTCGGGCCGAGGATTATCAAGATGCTCAGGCTCTCGCAGGGCAAGGGCCAGCCGATCCGCGCCGACGGGCCGCCGTCGCATATTCTCGCCAAGCAGGGCACGCCGACGATGGGCGGGCTGATGATTCTTTCGGGGCTCATCGTTTCCACGCTTTTGTGGGCAAATCTCACGAACCCGTATGTCTGGGTCGTGCTGATCGTGACGCTCGGCTTCGGCGCAATCGGATTTTACGACGACTATCTCAAAGTGACGAAGCAGAGCCACAACGGCCTCTCGGGCAAGGCGCGGCTCGCAATCGAATTCATCATCGCGATGGTCGCGGTCGCTGTGATGGTGCGTGTCGGACGCCCGCCGCTTTCGACCTCGATCGCGTTTCCGCTGATCAAGCTCTACGTCTTCGATCTCGGCTATTTCTTCCTGTTTCTCGGCGCGTTCGTGATCGTGGGCGCGGGGAACGCGGTGAACCTGACTGACGGCCTCGACGGGCTTGCGATCGTGCCGGTGATGATCGCGGCGCTTTCGCTTGCGATCATCGCCTATCTCGCGGGCAACCTCGTCTTCGCCGAATATCTGCAGCTCCGCCATGTCTCGCGCGCGGGCGAGCTTGCGGTCGTCTGCGGCGCGGTGCTCGGCGCGGGGCTCGGATTCTTGTGGTTCAACGCGCCGCCTGCCTCGGTTTTCATGGGCGATACCGGTTCGCTCGCGCTCGGCGGGCTCCTGGGCACGGTCGCAGTCGCGACCAAGCACGAGATCGTCTTTGCCGTGATCGGCGGGCTGTTTGTGCTGGAAGCCGTCTCCGTGATCATGCAGGTGGCTTCTTTCAAGCTCACGGGCAAGCGCATCTTCAAAATGGCGCCGATCCATCATCACTTCGAGCAGAAGGGCTGGACCGAGGCGCAGGTCGTGATCCGGTTCTGGATCATCTCGATCGTGCTCGCGCTGATCGGGCTCTCCTCGCTGAAGTTGCGATAAAGGCAGACGAGGACGCGATGACCCCGGTCGGCGTCTTTTCCGGAAAAGAAGTCGCGGTGTTCGGCCTTGGCCGTTCGGGAATCGCGACCTGTGCCGCGTTGAAAACGGGCGGCGCGAAGGTCGTCGCCTTCGACGATCAGGAGGCGGGACGCGACGCCGCGAAAACGAAAGGATTCGAGGTCCGGGACTTTCACGACATTGATTGGAAAAAGATCGCGGCGCTCGTGCTCGCGCCCGGCGTGCCGCTCACGCATCCCGAGCCGCACTGGACGGTGAAACTCGCGAAGAAGGCGGGCGTGGAAGTGATCGGCGACGTCGAGCTCTTCTGCCGCGAACGGCGCGTGCGTGCGAAGGGGTCGCCGTTCGCCGCGATCACCGGCACCAACGGGAAATCGACGACAACGGCGCTTCTCGCGCATGTGGTCGCGAATGCAGGACGCGATACACAGGTCGGCGGCAATCTCGGTACGCCGATTCTGGAACTCGCTCCGCCCGCATCGAGCCGCACACATGTGATCGAGTGCTCGTCCTATCAGATCGACCTGTCGCCCACGCTCGATCCTACGGTCGGGATTCTACTCAACATCACGCCCGATCATCTCGACCGCCACGGCACGATGGAGAATTACGCCGCGATCAAGGAACGGCTGGTGGCGAAATCCGACACGGCGGTGATCGCGGTCGAGGATGAATATACACGCGCGATTGCGCAGCGGCTCGAACAGGCAGGCCGGAATGTCATTCGCGTCTCGTCGCAGGAATCCGTCTCGCCCGGATTTTTTCTCGACGGCACGAGCATCATCCACGCGACGGAAAAAGACGCGGAACCAATCGCCGATCTTGACGGAATCGGCTCGCTGCGCGGACGTCATAACGCGCAAAACGCGGCCGCCGTCATCGCGGCGGCTCTGACGCTCGGGCTTTCGCCGGAAGCGATCCGGAGAGGGCTTTCGACTTTCCCTGGCCTCGCGCATCGTCTCGAAGAAGTCGGCCGTAAGCAAAAAGTGCTGTTCGTGAACGACTCGAAAGCGACGAACGCGGACTCGACCGAGAAAGCGCTCTCCTCGTTCGAGTGCGAGATTTTCTGGATCGTCGGCGGGCGGGCAAAGGAAGGCGGGATCGCACCGCTCGCATCCTTCTTTCCACGGATCGCTCATGCCTATCTCATCGGCGAATCAACGGATGCCTTTGCGAAGACGCTGGAAGGGAGGGTGCCTTATTCCCGCTGCGATACGCTCGATGTCGCGGTCGCCCGGGCCGCCGAGGACGCGTTGAAATCCAAGGAAAATCAGCCGGTGGTGCTGCTCTCGCCCGCCTGCGCTTCCTTCGATCAATTCCGGAACTTCGAAATCCGCGGGGAAAGGTTTCGTGAACTTGTAAGGGCTATTCCTGGCTTCCAAGGGACAGGGAAAACCGCATGATTTCGCGCGCCCAGCGCACGCCTCTGAGCGAATGGTGGTGGACAGTCGACCGGCTCCTGGTCGGCGCGATCCTGACCTTGATGCTGATCGGGATCGTGCTGCTCTTGGCGGCGTCGCCGCCGGTCGCGATCCGCCTCGGCATCGATCCGTTCCATTTCGTGCATAAACAAGCGCTCTTCCTGGTGCCTGCAACCGTCGTCATGCTCGGTACCTCCATGCTTTCGCCGCGCGCGATCCGGCGGCTTGCGATGATCGTCTTTTTCATCAGCCTCGCGCTCGTAATGGCGACGCTCGTGGCGGGACCGGAGATCAAGGGCGCGAAGCGCTGGCTCGTTCTGCTTGGCGTCAACATCCAGCCTTCCGAATTCATGAAGCCCGCTTTCGTTGTGCTTACAGCCTGGGCGTTTTCCGAAAGCGGCCGCCGCCCCGAGATGCCGGCGACCATGTTCGCTTTCGCCATGCTCTTCACCTGCATTCCCCTTCTCATCCTGCAGCCGGATTTCGGGCAGACGGTGCTCTTGTCCGTCACCTGGGGCGCGCTCTTTTTCCTCGCGGGCCTGCGCTGGATCTGGACTTTGGGTTTCACGGGTGCCGCCGTGGCCGGCATCTTCGGCGCGTATAAATTCATCCCGCATGTCACGAGCCGGCTGCAGCGTTTCCTCGATCCCGCTTCGGGCGACACATTCCAGATCGACACGTCATTAGAATCGTTCATGCGCGGCGGTTGGTTCGGCAGGGGGCCGGGCGAGGGCACGGTGAAGCGTATTCTGCCCGACAGCCACACCGACTTTATCTATGCGGTGGCGGCGGAGGAGTTCGGGCTCATTCTTTGCCTGATCATCCTCGCGCTGTTTTCGTTCCTGGTGCTGCGCTCGCTGAAGCACGCAATGCGCGAGCAGGATGCCTTCGCGCGTCTTGCGGTCTCGGGGCTCGCGCTTCTGTTCGGCTTGCAGTCGGCAATCGCCATGGCGGTGAGCCTTTATCTCATGCCGTCGAAGGGCATGACGCTTCCGTTCGTCTCCTACGGCGGCTCGTCGCTGATTTCGCTCGCGCTCGGTATGGGCATGCTGATCGCACTCACGCGCAAGCGTCCGCAGGCACGGGTCGACGCCGAGCACGCGATGCCCGCGTTTTACGCCGAGAGCGCGGCTCGATGAGCAAACGCGCGCCGCTTGTTTTGCTGGCGGCGGGGGGAACGGGCGGTCACTTGTTCCCCGCGGAAGCGCTTGCGAATGTGTTGGCCGCGCGCGGCATTACGGTCGATCTTGCGACCGACAGCCGGGCCGCCGCCTATGCGGGGAATTTTCCGGCGCGGAAAATTCATGTCGTTCCTTCCGATACCGTGCGCGGAGGAAACCCGATTCGTCTCCTGTGGACGCTTTTCGTTCTCGGCATCGGGATTCTGAAAGCGATTTTCCTGATGCTGTGGCTTCGCCCCGATGCGGTCGTGGGCTTCGGCGGCTATCCGACCTTTCCGCCCTTGATCGCGGCGTGGCTTACGGGCGTGCCGCGCATCGTGCACGAGCAGAACGCGGTGATGGGACGCGCGAACCGTGCGCTCGCCTCGCGCGCGACCGCGATCGCCACAGGCTATCCGAACATCTTCACCAACCGTCCCGACCTCGCGGCGAAGGCGACGCATACGGGCAATCCCGTACGCGCGGCGGTGCGGGCAGCCGCTTCCGCGCCTTACGAATCGCCGCAGGGCGCGAGCGCGATCCGGTTGCTTGTCTTCGGCGGCAGCCAGGGCGCGCGCATCATGAGCGAGATCGTGCCGGGGGCGATCGAGCTATGCACACCCGCGCTGCGCAGCCGCTTTCAGGTCGTGCAGCAATGCCGCGAGGAGGACGTGGCCGAAGTGAAGGCGGTCTATGCGCGGCTCGGCTTGCGGGCGGAGATCGCGACCTTCTTCAAGGATTTGCCGGCCAAGATGGCGGCAAGCCAGCTTGTGATCGCGCGCTCGGGGGCTTCGACCGTCGCGGAACTCGCGGCCCTCGGCCGGCCCGCGATTCTGGTGCCACTCCCGCACGCCCTCGATAACGACCAGCTCGCGAATGCGATGGCGCTTGCCGCCGCGGGCGGTGCGATGCTGATCCGGCAGGCGGAGTTCACGTCGGAGCGGCTTGCGCAGGAACTCGCTCATCTTTTGGCCGATCCCGATACGCTTTCGGGCATGGCGGCCGCCGCGAGGCGCACCGGAAACCCTGATGCGGCCGAGTGTTTGGCCGACCTCGTTTTGCGCGTTGCCCGTATCCAACAAATCGGTCAAAACCCTACCGCATGAAACTCCCCCACGAACTCGGCCCGATTCATTTCGTCGGGATCGGCGGCATCGGCATGAGCGGCATCGCCGAGGTGCTTGCCAATCTCGGTTACAAGGTGCGCGGCTCGGACGCCGCCGACGGCGCCAATGTGAAGCGGCTGCGCGAGAAGGGCATCCAGATTTCCATCGGCCACGACGCGAAGCATGTCGAAGGCGCGGGCGTGGTCGTCGTTTCGTCCGCCGTGCAGCGCGACAATCCCGAGCTCATGGCCGCGCGCGCGAAGCGCCTTCCGGTCGTTCGCCGCGCGGAGATGCTCGCCGAATTGATGCGGTTGAAATCCTGCGTTGCTATCGCCGGCACGCACGGGAAAACGACGACGACTTCAATGGTGGCAGCGCTCCTGGACGCGGGCGGCATGGATCCTACCGTGATCAACGGCGGTATCATCAACGCTTACGGCACCAACGCCCGCCTCGGCGCGGGCGAATGGATGGTGGTGGAGGCGGACGAAAGCGACGGCACGTTCCTGAAGCTCCCGGCCGATGTCGCGGTCGTCACCAATGTCGACCCGGAGCATCTCGATCATTTCAAGACGTTCGACGCGGTGAAGGAGGCGTTTGTTTCCTTTGTCGGTAACGTGCCGTTCTATGGTTTTGCGGTGATGTGCCTCGATCATCCCGTGGTGCAGAGTCTCGTCGGCAAGATCGAGGACCGCCAGGTCATTACCTACGGCGTCAATCCGCAGGCGGATGTGCGGTTGATGGACGTCAATCTCGACGGCGGCGTGTGCCGTTTCAATATTCTTATTCGCAACCGTAACGGCGAGAAGGCGACTGAAATCAAGGATATTCTTCTGCCGATGCCGGGGCATCACAATGCGCTGAACGCGACGGCGGCGATTACGGTCGCGCTCGAGCTTGGAATCCCGGCCGACAAAATCCGCGCGGCGCTGAAAAATTTCGGCGGCGTGAAGCGGCGCTTCACGCGCGCGGGCGAGTGGAACGGAATAACGGTGTTCGACGATTACGGTCATCATCCCGTCGAGATCGGCGCGGTGCTGAAAGCGGCGCGCGCTTCCACAAAGGGCCATGTCATCGCGATCATGCAGCCGCACCGCTTCACGCGGCTCAGGGATTTGTTCGATCAGTTTTGCACCTGTTTCAACGACGCGGATCACGTGATGGTGGCGCCGGTCTATACCGCCGGCGAAAAGCCGATCCCCGGCATTGACCGCGACGCGCTGGTGCAGGGCATCCGGGCGCGCGGCCATCGCCATGTGATCGCAATCGACGGGCCAGAGGCGATCGCTGGGATTGTTAGGAAAATCGCGAAATCCGGCGATTACGTCGTGTTTCTCGGCGCAGGCAACATCACGCAATGGGCCTACGCGCTGCCGTGCGAACTCGCGAGTCAATGATGCGCGAGTGTCTGGCGGTCCGTCATGTCGCTTTCGAGGATGCGGGCGTGCTCGCGGACCTGCTCAAGGAACGCGGCTTCGGCCTGCGGTATCTTGAGGCGGGCGTCGAGAAAATCGAACGCGAAACGCTTTTGGATCCCGATCTCGTGCTTCTTCTTGGCGGACCGATCGGCGTCTACGAGGAGGAAATCTATCCCTTTCTGCGCGAGGAGATCGCGGCCGTGCGCGCACGGCTCGACGCGAAGAAACCGACGTTGGGTGTTTGCCTCGGCGCGCAGCTCATTGCCTATGCGCTCGGCGCCGACGTGAAACCGGGCCCCGAAAAAGAGATCGGCTGGGCGTCGGTGAAGCTTACAGCAGCCGGCGAAAAATCGGTGCTCGCGCCGCTCAAAGGTGTCCCCGTCCTGCACTGGCACGGAGATAATTTCACGCTCGCGGACGGCGCCGTGAACCTCGCCAGTACGCCCGTTTGTCCGCATCAGGCGTTCCAGATAGGCAAGCATGCGCTCGGCCTGCAATTTCATATCGAAATGAACCCGGCGAAGATCGAGCAATGGCTGATCGGCCACACGGTCGAACTCGGCAAGGCGAAGATCGATCTGCGCGAAGTTCGGCGTCAAACTGGTGAAGCCGGCGCGCGCGCCGCTGAAGCAGGACGCAAGGTATTCTCCGCGTGGCTCGGTGGAGCGTTCTCGTGACGGGCTTTCCCGATATCGTTCCCGCACTTTCCGCCGCCATGCCGAAACTGCGCGGCCGCATGCTTGCGAATCAAAGGCTTTCGGACGTGACCTGGTTTCGCGTCGGAGGCCCGGCGCAGGTTTTGTTCACGCCCGCCGACGAGGAAGACCTGGCTTATTTTCTCTTGAATCTTCCGCCGGAAATCCCCGTGACGGCGATCGGGCTCGGCTCGAACTTGCTCGTCCGTGACGGCGGCGTGGAGGGCGTGGTCATTCGCCTCGCGCGCGGCTTCAATGAGGTGACGGTCGAGGACGATCTCGTCAAAACCGGAACGGCGGTTCCCGACGTGAAGGTTTCGCGCACGGCGGCGGATGCGGGACTTTCGGGCCTTGCCTTCTATCGCGGTGTGCCGGGCGCGATTGGCGGCGCGCTGCGGATGAACGCGGGCGCCTACGGCCGCGAGACGAAAGACGCACTCGTCGAAGCGCGGGCGATCGACCGCAAGGGCAAGCTGCATGTGCTGAAGAACGGAGATTTCGGTTACAGCTATCGTCACAGCAGCGTTCCGAAGGACTTCATCTTCACGCAGGCGATTTACAAAGGAGAGCCGGGCGATCCGGCGGCCATTGCCGCGGAGATGGAAAAAATCACCGAGGCGCGCGAGTCCACACAGCCGATCAAGAGCCGCACCGGCGGCTCCACGTTCAAGAATCCGCCGGGCCAAAAATCCTGGCAACTGATCGACGCCGCCGGCTGCCGCGGACTCGTCGTAGGCGACGCGCAGGTTTCGGAGATGCATTGCAATTTCCTCATTAATCGCGGCAACGCGACGGCCGCCGACATTGAAAATCTTGGCGAGGAAGTCAGGCGGCGGGTAAAAGAAAATTCCGGCGTTGAGCTGGAGTGGGAAATCGTGCGCTTGGGGAAAACCGCATGAGCAAGAAGCACGTCGCGGTGCTGATGGGCGGCTGGTCCGCGGAGCGGGAAGTTTCGCTCCGTTCGGGCAAGGCCTGTGGCTCGGCACTCGAGAAAGCGGGCTACAATGTTACGTTTGTCGACGTGCAACGCGACATCGCCGAGGTGCTTGCGAAATTAAATCCGGATGTTGCCTTCAACGTCCTGCACGGTTCTCCCGGCGAGGACGGAACGATGCAGGGCATCCTGGAAGTGCTTCAGATTCCCTATACGCATTCCGGAGTGCTCGCTTCCGCACTCGCCATGGACAAGCCCCAGGCCAAGATCGTGATGGCCGCGGCCGGCGTTCCGGTCGCCGAGGGCAAGCTTGTTTCGCGTGCGGAGGCGGCGAAATCCCACGTCATGGAGCCGCCCTATGTGATCAAGCCGCCGGCGGAGGGGTCGAGCGTCGGCGTCTTTATCGTCACCCAGGAACACAAGCATCCGCCGCAGGAGCTTTCGCGGGCCGACTGGCCCTACGGCGAAATCCTGATGGTGGAACGTTATGTGCCGGGGCTGGAACTCACCTGCGCGGTGATGGGCGATAAGCCTTTGGGAGTGATCGAGATTGTACCCACGAGCCGTTTCTACGATTACGAGTCCAAATACGCCCCCGGCGGTTCCCGCCACATACTTCCTGCTAAAATTTTACCAAATATTTACCAACGGGCGCAGAAGCTGGCGCTTACGGCGCACCGCGCCCTCGGATGCCGGGGAATTAGCCGAGCGGATTTCCGCTTTGATAACCAACCCGGCGGCTCGGGGGATCTCATTTGTCTTGAGGTCAACACCCAGCCCGGCATGACCGAAACCTCGCTGGTGCCCGAAATGGCCGCGCACGCCGGCCATTCGTTCGGCGAGTTGGTGACATGGATCGTGGAGGACGCTTCGCTCAATCGATAAATCCCCGGCAAGGCCCGGAGGAGATGTTTGACGTTGCGCCGCCCAGCCGTTTTTCGCTCTTTATCCGCCGCGTTGCGGTTCGCCTAAAGGAATATCGCTTCCTGCGCGGCACGGAAATTCTGCTCGTCATCGCGCTGCTCGCGCTCACCGGCGCTTACGGCGCGGTGAAGGGCGGACATCTCGATAAATTCTATGCATCGCTGCACGACACAGCCGATCGCGCCGCGCAAACGGCCGGCTTCGAAAAAGCGACCGTAATGCTGGAAGGCGCAAAGCGCATCAGCCGCGAAGACATCATGCGGATCGCGGGGATTACCGAGAATTCTACGCTTTTCCTGATCGATGCCGAAGGAATGCGTGCGAAACTTCTGAAAAATCCGTGGATCGCGGACGCGGCCGTACGCAAGCTCTACCCCGGGCGCCTCGAAATCAAAATCGAGGAAAAGCAGCCTTACGCCGTCTGGCAGAACCACGGCAAGTTCTCCATCGTCTCGAAGGACGGCACGGTGATCGACGAGATTTCCGCGAACGACATGCGCAACTCTCCGCTTCCGTTCGTGGTCGGAGCGGGCGCCGAAAAGAAAGCCGCCGATCTCTACACGCTCCTGAAGCGCTTTCCCTCGATCAAGTCGGAAGTCGCGGCCGCGGTCTTCGTCGGCGAGCGGCGCTGGAATTTGCGCTTGAAAAACGGGATCGACGTTCGGTTGCCCGAGGAGAATGCCGATGTTGCGCTACTTCGCCTCGTCGCGCTCGACCGCGAAGACAAGATTCTCACGCGCGATGTGAGCGTGATTGATTTGCGCGATTCCGATCGCGTCACAGTGCGGCTTTCGGATGAAGCGATGGCCGCGCGGGACGCCGCCATGAAGGAACGCACGAAAAAGAAGGGCAAAGACACATGACCGCACTTTCCCGCGGTCTTGCGCCGCGCATGAGCCCGCTTTCGCCGCGCCGCGCGGCGACCATCGCCGCGCTCGACATCGGCACCAATAAGGTTTCCTGCACGATCGCGCGGTTGCGCCCGTTCCGCGGGGATGAAGCGATTCACGGCCGTACGCATTCGATCGAGGTGCTTGGCCTCGGCCAGGTGCGTTCGAGCGGCCTCAAAGCAGGCGCGGTCACGGATCTTGCACGCGCGGAAGAGTCGGTGCGCCAGGCCGTGACGCTCGCGGAGCAGACAGCAGGCGTGGAGATCGCGTCGGTCGTGCTCGCGCTTTCCGGCGGGCGGATCGGCGGCGAATCTTTTTCCGCAGCCGTGCAACTGAACGGACCGTCGGTCGAGCAGCATGACATCTCTCGTGTGCTCGACGCCGCGAGTCTGCATTCGATCCGCGACGGGCGCGCGGTGCTGCACTCGCTGCCGGTGAACTACGCGCTCGACGGCAATCGCGGAATTCGCGACCCGCGCGGGATGCTTGCGCGCGATCTCGCGGTCGAGCTGCATGTCGTCACCGCCGACTTGCCGGCGCTCCGCAATCTCATTCTTTGCGTCGAGCGCTGCCATCTGACGGTTCAGGCCGTGGTCGCCGCACCCTACGCGGCGGGTCTCGCAACACTCTCGGAAGACGAAGCCGAGCTTGGCGCGACCGTGATCGATTGCGGTGCGGGCACGACGACACTCGCCGCGTTCGTCGGCGGACACTGCGTGCACGTCGACGGCATCGCGCTCGGCGGTCACCACATCACCATGGATCTCGCGCGCGGACTCTCGCTTCGCCTCTCTGACGCGGAGCGGCTCAAGACGCTGCATGGCAGCGTGATCGGTACGAGCTCCGACCACTACGATATGATCACGGTGCCGTTCGGCGATGGCGACTATGACGGCCCCGACGCAGTCACACGGGCGCGCATTGTCGGCGTGACAAAACCGCGCGCCGAAGAAATTCTGGAATTGCTGCGCGAACGGATGAAAGCGGCCGGCGTATTCGGCGAGCCGAGCCGGCAGATCGTACTCACAGGCGCGGGCGCGGAGCTCACGGGTCTTCTCGAACTGACGAGCCGGATATTCGATCGCGCCGTTCGCATCGGCCGGCCGCTCGGAATCGCAGGACTAAGAAACTGGGGCGAAGGACCGGGTTTTTCCGTCGCTGCCGGTCTTCTGGTTTATCCACAATATGCCTACCGCGAACACTTCGAGCCGCGCCGGAGGCGCGCCGGGGAACCGGGCGGCTACTTCATTCAAGTTGGGCGCTGGCTAAGAGAAAGCTTTTGAATGTCCGCGAATTGTGATTCAAACAACACTGTTGCTGAGTCGGCATCAGTGGGCGTGCGTAAAAGGGGCGATAAGGCCCAAGGGGTGACGACATGACGATTAATTTGCAGATGCCCGATATGCGTGAACTGAAACCGCATATCGCCGTATTCGGGGTGGGCGGGGCCGGCGGAAACGCCGTGAACAACATGATCACATCCGGCCTCTCCGGCTGCGATTTCGTGGTCGCCAACACCGATGCGCAGGCGCTCGCATCCTCCAAGGCGAAGCGGGTCATCCAGCTGGGAATTGAGTCAACTCAAGGACTTGGCGCCGGTTCTCACCCTGAAGTTGGAAGAGCGGCGGCGGAAGAAGCCATCGACGAATTGCGCGACCATCTGTCGGGTGCGCACATGGCCTTCATCACCGCCGGCATGGGCGGCGGCACCGGAACGGGGGCTGCGCCGGTCATCGCCCGGGTCTCGAAGGAACTGGGCCTCCTCACGGTAGGGGTCGTTACCAAGCCCTTCCAGTTCGAGGGTCAGCGGCGGATGCGGATCGCCGAGGCGGGCATCAGCGAGCTCGCGAAACACGTCGATACGCTGATCGTCATCCCCAACCAGAACCTGTTCCGGGTCGCCAACGAAAAGACCACTTTCGCCGACGCCTTCGCGATGGCCGATCAGGTGCTCTATTCCGGCGTCGCCTGCATTACCGATCTGATGGTGAAAGAGGGCCTCATCAACCTCGACTTCGCCGACGTCCGCGCCGTGATGCGCGAAATGGGCAAGGCGATGATGGGAACGGGCGAGGCTTCGGGCGAGCGACGGGCGGTGACCGCCGCGGAGGCCGCGATTTCGAATCCGCTCCTCGATGAAGTCTCCATGCGCGGCGCGCGCGGGCTTCTGATTTCGATCACCGGCGGCAAGGATTTGACGCTCTACGAAGTCGACGAAGCCGCGACCCGCATTCGCGAGGAAGTTGACCCTGACGCCAACATCATTCTGGGCGCGACTTTCGACCAGAGCTTAGAGGGCCTGGTGCGCGTGTCTGTGGTCGCGACCGGCATCGAACCGATCCCGACACCGACGGCGATCTCGCATGCCGCCGAGCGCAATTTCGCCGCCCGCATGCGCGCGATCGAAGCCGGCGAGCGCGAAACGATTCGTCCGAGCCTTACCCGCGAACCGGTTGAACCGGTCGCGATCGAAGAGGAGCCGGAGGAAACTCCGCTTGTTCCTGCAGCGGAAATCGATCAGGTCACCTTGCGGCCGCTTTCGCCGCGTCCTTCGCTCTTCCAGCCGATCAAGGAAGAAACCCGGGCCGAGGAAAGCGTCGAGGAGCCGCTAAAGCCCTTCATTCCGCCGCAGGCGGAGCGCCCCGAACGTCCGATGCGAGCGCCGCGAATGCCGCGGATCGACGAGCTTCCGATGCCGGCGCAAAACGAGTTGCGCGCCCATCGCGGCGAAGCCGCCGATGGCGGTGCTTCGCTCGAGACCAAGCGCATGACGCTCCTGCAGCGCCTTGCCCATATCGGCATGGGGCAGAAAACGCCCGCAGCGGAGAAAAAGGACGACGCGGAGCTGCCTTCCTTCCTGAAGCCGCGTGACACGGCGACGCAGTCCGAAACGCCCGTTACCAAGCCTGCAGATCGCAAGCCGCCTCAAGAGGTATCCGAATACTTCAAGCGTTCGGCACCGACCCGCAGCCCGGCGATCGAACCTGCGGCACGCACGGCGCCGAGTCATATCGAGGAAGACGAGCTCGAGATCCCTGCGTTTCTCCGGCGACAGGCGAATTAGCCCTCTGATTCGTCAAAAAATGCTTCAAAACGGATCGCGCCCGGGCCGCTAGCCTGGGCGCTTTCGTTTGGAAGCGAGGCTGTGGATAGCGGGTGCTCCGTATCTTTGCCGCGCAAAGCCCGTGTTTTCGCCAGTTTGCGGCATTCCGAATAATGGCGGGAAGCCGGCAGCAACCCGCCAAAAGCGGGTAACAAATGGTAAAAAACCGTGACTTGCCGCATGCAGATCCAGGTTTATCGTGCATTTCACGGCTAAGGGGCGGGGTGCCCTTTGGCAGGCCAACGGTACGGGGCCGGTGGCTCTTCCAAACGGTGGGGAATGCGGGCGACTTATCAAACGACTTTGGCTGAGCGTGTCGATCTGATGGGCCGCGGTGTCCATAGCGGCACCCAGACCCGTGTTTCGCTTCTTCCCGCCGAACCGAACACCGGCATCGTTTTCGTCAAGGCCGACACCGCCGGCAAGAGCCGCCGGATCGCGTTGTCGCCGGAAGCCGTCCGTAACACCGATTTCGCGACCGTTCTCGGCGACGAGAACGGCACGCTTTGCTCCACCGTCGAACACCTGCTTGCGACTTTCGTCGGCCTCGGCATCGATAACGTTGTGGTCGAGGTCGAAGGCGGGGAAGTCCCCATTTTTGACGGCAGCGCGCTTCCCTTCATCGAGGCGATCGAAGCCGCGGGCTTGGAGCGTCAGGAAGCGCCGCGCCGCTATCTCAAGGTTTTGAAACCTGTCCGGGTCAGCCAGGGCCGTGCGGCGGGCGAACTGCTCCCCTATGACGCCGGTTTCCGCGTCGAGATCGAGATCGATTTCAAGCATGCGCTCATCGGCCACCAGCGCTATGCGGCGACGCTTTCGCCCGACACTTTCCGCGAAGATCTCGCACCCGCCCGCACTTTTGGCTTCATGAGCGATGTCGCGAAGCTCTGGAGCGCTGGTTACGCGCTCGGCGCCTCCCTCGAAAACACCGTTTGCCTTGCCGAAGACCGCGTCCTCAATCCGGGCGGGCTTCGCTTCGCCGACGAGTTCGTTCGCCACAAGGCGCTCGATGCGGTCGGCGACCTTGCGCTCGCGGGCTTGCCGCTCCTCGGCCGGTATCACTCGGTTTGCGGCGGCCACAAGCTGAACGCCGCCATAGTCGCGGCGCTCACAGCCGATCGTTCCGCCTGGACGGTGGTGGAAGCCCCGCGTATCCGTGTCCGCCGCGGTCAGGCCGAGCTTGGCGTTCCGGTTGCGGTTCCTGCCTATCGGGCTGAATCTTAAGCGTTTCGCGGGCTTTCCGCGTTAATCTAGTCGCCACAATCGGGTCTGAATCCCTCGTTACCCGGGTAGCGGGGTCTTCGCATTGCAGGTAACAACAACGAGCTGCGTAAACCAGGCGTGGCCTTAGGCGAGGGCGGTCGTGAGTTTGATGGGTTTCTTCGGCCAGCGCAGAACCGGCTTTCTCCGCCTCGCGGTACTCATCCTGTGCGCGGGCTGGATCGTGGCCTGCTCCACCGTCGACAAGAACGCGATCCCGCCCGACGAGCCGGCGGACGTCCTCTACAATCAGGGCCTTACGCTCCTCAATCAGAAGGAATATGGCGACGCCGCTAAGAAATTCGCCGAGTGCGAGCGGCAGCATCCTTATTCCGAATGGGGGCGGAAGTCGCTCCTGATGATGTCCTTCGCCTATTACTCCGGCGGACAGTTCGACGAGGCGATTACGGCGGCGAAGCGCTACATCTCGCTCCACCCGGGCAATCAGGACACGGCCTACGCGCAATATCTCATGGCGTCCGCCTATTTTGACCAGATCCCGGACGTGAACCGCGACCAGGCCCGCACGCGGAAAGCGGTCGACGCGCTCGCCGAAGTGGTGCGGAAATTTCCCGACACCGAGTACGCCGAAAGCGCCAAGAAGAAGATTCAGATCGCGCGCGACAACCTCGCCGGCAAGGAAATGACGATCGGCCGGTTTTACATGGAGCGCCGAAACTTTATCGGCGCGATCAACCGCTTCAAGACCGTCGTGACACAATATCAGACCACGCGCCATGTCGAAGAGGCGCTGATGCGATTGACCGAGTGCTATATGGCGCTCGGCATCACCGGCGAGGCGCAGACCGCCGCCGCCGTGCTCGGGCATAACTTCCCGGACAGCCCCTGGTACAAGGACGCCTACAAGCTCGTCGTCTCCGGCGGGGCGGAGCCGCGCGAGGACAAGAGCTCGTGGATCTCCAAGCTCTTCCAGGTCAAGCCTGACGACAAGTCCTCCACCTGAGGCCTCATCATTCGTCATCGCCGGGCCGCAACGTCCCGCGAGCAAAGCGAGCGGCTGACGTTGCGAGACCCGGTGATCCATGAAGCATTACAGGTGCATTCGGAAGGTCATCATGGATTACCGGGTCTCGCCGCGCCAATCGGCTCGCAATCGCTCGCCGGGCGCGGCGGCCCGGTAATGACGGATATTATTGGGCCGGGATTTCCACACGGCTTGCTACGAACGGCGGCTCTTGGGATAGACTCAAGAGACTCATGCTCGTTCACCTCTCGATACGCGACATCGTCCTGATCGATAAGTTGGACCTCGACTTCTCGCCGCGCCTTTCGGTGCTGACCGGCGAGACCGGCGCGGGGAAATCGATCGTGCTCGACTCGTTCAGCCTTGCGTTGGGGGCACGGGGCGACGCCTCGCTCGTGCGCGCGGGCGCGGAGCAAGGGCAGGTGACGGCCTCTTTCGAGGTTTCGAAAAACCACCCCGCTCGAAAGCTCCTGCGGGAACATGGCGTCGACGGCGACGATCTGATCCTTCGGCGCGTCCAGTTTTCCGACGGGCGCACGCGCGCCTTCATCAACGATCAGCCGGTCTCGGTGCAGGTGCTGCGCGAGGTCGGGCATAGCCTCGTCGAGATTCACGGCCAGCACGACGAGCGCGCGCTCGTTGATTCGAACACCCATCGCGCGCTTCTTGACGCCTTCGCCGGGCACCTCGATCAGGTTTCGAATGTCGAGAGCTTGTGGAACGCGTGGCGCGAGGCGGTAGCGCACGCAACAGCGGAGCGCGAACGGCTGGAGAAGGCGGCGGCGGAAGCCGATTTCATCCGCCATGCGGTCGAGGAACTTACCGCCATGTCGCCGCTGCCTGGCGAAGAGAAGCAGCTCGCCGACCGGCGTGCGCAAATGATGGGCGCGGAAAAGGTCGCCGAGGATTTGCGCGACGCGCATGAAACCGTGGCGGGTACCGCGAGCCCGGTGCCTTCGCTTTCCGCTTCGCTGCGCCGTCTGGAGCGGCGGCAAAATGACGCGCCCGATCTCGTCGGCGTGCCGGTGAAGGCGCTGGAGGTTGCGTTGAACGCGCTTGAGGAAGCGCGCGACGGGTTGGAGCGCGCGCTGCGGGCAGCGGATTTCGATCCGAGGGAACTGGAGCGGATCGAAGAGCGTCTATTTGGTCTACGCGCCGCCGCGCGGAAATACCAAACGACGGTCGAGGACCTGCCCGTGGTGGCCGCGCGCTTTGCTTCCGATCTCGAAGCAATCGACAAAGGCTCGGAGAACCTGAAGAAGCTGGAGGCGGCCGCGAAAGAATCCGAAAGCGCCTACCGCGCTGCAGCCGAAAAACTATCCGCCGCGCGCAAGAAGGCGGGGACCGCGCTCGCGAAAGCCGTGAACGCGGAGCTCGCGCCGCTGAAATTGGAGCGCGCCGAGTTTGTCGTGCAGATCGAAAGCGATCCAGCCTCGGCGGGGCCGGAGGGGCACGACCGGGCGGAATTCTGGGTGCGCACCAATCCTGGCTCGAAGCCGGGGCCCTTGATGAAGGTCGCTTCCGGCGGCGAGCTTGCGCGGTTTCTTCTGGCGCTCAAGGTCGTGCTCGCCGACAAAGGCTCGGCGCCGACGCTTGTCTTCGACGAGATCGACACGGCGGTCGGCGGAGCGGTCTCCGACGCGATTGGCGCGCGGCTCGCGCGGCTTGGCGAGAAAGTGCAGGTGTTTTCGGTGTCGCACGCGCCGCAGGTGGCCGCGCGCGCTTCGCATCATTTTCTGGTCAGCAAGGAACCGGCGGGTGCGAAACGGGTTGTCACCCGCGTGAAAGCGCTCGAATCGAAACAAAAGCGTGAGGAGATCGCCCGTATGCTTGCCGGCGCGGAAGTCACCGAAGAGGCTCGCGCGGCGGCGGAGAAGCTGATCGCGGGAGCGGGGCGGTAGTCATTGCTATGCGCAATTCAATTCGGTCGTGGCCAGGCTTGTCCCGGCCATCCACGTCTTGTTTAAGGAAGGCGTGGATGCCCGGCACAAGGCCGGGCATGACGCCGGAGTTCTAAGTCGTGGCCCAGCGAAAAACTTCAAAGGCGATCGACGAGCTCACTGAAAAGGAAGCCAAGTCCGAACACGCTCGTCTGGAAGCCGAAATCTCCGAGCACGACCAGCTTTATTATCAGAAAGACGCGCCGAGGATTTCCGACGCCGAGTATGACGCCCTTCGCAGGCGCTATGAGGAAATCGAGAAGCGATTCCCCGACCTGAAAACGCTTACGAGCCTCTCGATGCGCGTGGGCGCCGCGCCGTCCGGCAAGTTCGCCAAGGTCAAACATGCGGTGCCGATGCTTTCGCTCGCGAACGCCTTCAGCGAGGACGACGTGCGCGATTTCGTCGGTCGCATCCGGCGCTTCCTCAGGCTTTCCGAGGGCGAGCCGATCGCCTTTTCCGCCGAGCCCAAGATTGACGGGCTCTCGATGTCGCTCCGTTACGAAAAGGGCGAGCTTGTCAGTGCCGCGACGCGCGGCGACGGTGCCGTGGGCGAGGACGTGACCGCGAATATCCGTACGCTCAAAGCCGTTCCGCAGAGGCTGAAAGGCAGGCATCCGCCCTCGGTCTGCGAAGTGCGCGGTGAGGTCTATATGACCAAGTCCGACTTCCTGAAGCTGAACGCGCGGCAAAAGGAATCCGGCGGCCAGATTTTCGCCAATCCCAGGAATTCCGCCGCGGGTTCGCTCCGCCAGAAAGACCCGAAGATCACCGCTTCGCGTCCGCTCGGCTTCTTCGCCTATGGCTGGGGCGAGATCAGCGACATGCCGGCGAAGACGCAATCCGGCATGGCCGAATGGTTCAAAACGTGCGGCTTCGACACCAATCCGCTAATGAAGATCTGCCGCTCGGTAGAGGAGCTGATCAAATTCCACGTCGGCATCGAGGAGCGGCGTGCGAAGCTCGACTACGACATCGACGGCGTCGTCTACAAAGTGGACCGCATCGATTGGCAGGAGCGGCTCGGCTATGTCGGCCGCGATCCGCGCTGGGCGATCGCGCACAAATTCCCGGCTGAGCGTGCCACCACAGTCGTGAAAGGCATCACGATCACTGTCGGGCGCACGGGAACGCTCACGCCGACGGCGCAGCTCGAGCCCGTGACTGTGGGCGGGGTGGTCGTGCAGAACGCGACCCTGCACAACGAGGATTACATCAAAGGTATTGGCGGCGACGGCGAGCAGATCCGCGAGGGCCGCGATATCCGTATCGGCGACACGGTCATCATCCAGCGCGCGGGCGACGTCATCCCGCAGGTGGTGGATGTCGTCATCGACAAGCGCCCGAAGTCGGCCAAGCCCTATCAATTCCCGAAGAAATGCCCGTGCTACCTGCACACCGACATCGTGCGCGAAACTACGGCGGCCGGCGAGGAAGGCGCTCGTGCCCGCTGCTCCGGCGAATTCGCCTGCCCGTTCCAGAAGATCGAGCACTTGAAGCTCTTCGTCTCGCGCCGCGCCTTCGACATCGACGGGCTCGGCGAGAAGCAGATCGAGCTCTTCTTCGAGAAGGGCTGGGTGAAGGAGCCCGCGGAGATTTTCACCCTGGAATCGCGCAACAAGAAGATCAAGCTCGAGGACGAAGAAGGCTTCGGCGAGACCTCGGTGCGCAATCTGTTCACATCGATCCGCAATCGCCGTGAGATCCCTCTCGACCGCTTCATCTACGCGCTCGGCATCCGGCATGTGGGCGATACCACGGCGCTCGCGCTCGCGCGCGGCTACGGCTCATGGAAGGCATTCCACGACGCGGCGCTGAAAATCGCCAAGGGCGACGAGGAAGCGGTCGCCGACATGGATTCGCTCGACCAGATCGGCGATACGGTGATCGAGGCGGTGAAAACCTATTTCGGCGAAAGCCACAATCGCGGCATCGTCGAGCGGCTGACGAAGGAAGTGACGATCCTCGACGCCGAGAAGCCGCGCAGCGACAGCAAGGTTGCGGGCAAGACTGTCGTGTTTACCGGCGCGCTCGAAAAGATCACGCGCGACGAAGCGAAGACGATGGCCGAGCGTCTCGGCGCCAAGGTGTCGGGTTCGGTGTCGAAGAAAACCGACTATGTCATCGCCGGCCCCGGCGCGGGCTCGAAGCTCGCGGAGGCGAAGAAGCACGGCGTGAAAGTGTTGAGCGAAGAAGAGTGGTTCAAGCTGGTGTCGTAGTCGCGCGCTGAGGATTCCCTCTCCCCGTTGGGGAGAGGGTTAGGGTGAGGGGGAATGGGCGCTTCGAGCCAAATTGCGCGTAAACTCCGGCGCAATCAGACAGACGCTGAACGAAGGCTATGGTTGCGCTTGCGGGATCGCCGCCTCGAAGGCTTCAAGTTCCGGCGGCAGTTTCCAATCGGAAAATACGTCGTCGATTTTGTATGCTTGGATGCACATGGGATCGTCGAGATCGACGGTGGGCAACACGGCCACGATGATCATGACAAAGAGCGGGATCGTTTTCTTGAAGCGAATGGATTCGTCGTTGTTCGGTTCTGGAATCACGACGTGATGAAAAATGTCGACGGCGTTTGCCAGGAGCTTCTCTCGACGCTGCGGGTTGAATGACCCCTCACCCCGGCCCTCTCCCCACAGGGGAGAGGGAGTCACGCCGTCCGCATCAAAGGCTCTGTCGCCGCGATCAGCCAGTCGCGCACATCCCCGTCCACGAGCGGCGAAATCTCGGCGCGAACACGCGCGTGATAGGTGTCGAGCCAATCCAGCTCTTCGAGCGAAAGTTCGCTCGGCAAAATCAGGTGGCGGTCGATGGGCGCGAGCGTGAGCGTCTCGAAGCAAAGGAGCTTCTTCTCCGCGCCTGCAGGCGCCTTGTGCGGCTGCACGAGCACGAGATTTTCCGTGCGGATGCCGTAGGCGTTCGTTTTGTAATAGCCGGGCTCGTTCGAGAGGATCATGCCGGCTTCCAGCTTCTCGGCGCCGAGCTTGGAAATCCGCGCGGGGCCTTCATGCACGGAGAGATAGCTCCCGACGCCGTGGCCGGTGCCGTGGTCGAAATCGAGGCCTGCGCGCCAGAGCGGCGCGCGTGCGAAGCCGTCGATCTGGGCGCCGGACGTGCCTTCCGGGAAGACCGAGCGCATAATCGCGATGTGGCCTTTCAGCACCAGCGTGAATCGCTCTCGCATTTCGTGCGTCGGATCGCCGACAATGATGGTACGGGTCACGTCCGTGGTGCCGTCCTCGTATTGCGCGCCGGAGTCGATCAGGAACAATTCGCCCGGCGAGATTTTGCGGTTCGACTTTTGCGTCACACGATAATGCACGATCGCGCCATGCGGCCCAGCGCCTGCGATGGTGGGAAAGGAAACGTCCTTTAGCTTCCCTGTTTCGCGTCGGAAACTCTCCAGCGCTGCGACCGCATCAATCTCGGTAAGCTTGCCGCCGGGCGCCTCGCGGTCGAACCAGGCGAGGAATTTTGCGAGCGCCGCGCCATCGCGCTTGTGCGCCTCGCGCGCGCCCGCGATTTCGGTTTCATTCTTCACCGCTTTCATGCGGGTGACGGGATCGGCGCCCTTCGCGACCGTGCCGCCGGCTTTTTCGATGACATCCGCGAGGTGCTTGGGCGCGGTCGCCTGATCGAGGCGGATGTTCTTTCCCTTGGCGAGGGCGGCGAGCGCCGCGTCGAATTCCGCGGGCTCCTGCACGTTCGCAACCTTGGAAAGAGTGTCGCGCACCTCATTCGAAAGCTTGCGCGCATCGACGAAGAGCGATGGCTTTCCTTCCTGCGGCACGATTGCCCAGGAAAGCGGAAGCGGCGTGTGCGTCACGTCCGCGCCGCGGATATTGAACGTCCAGGCGACGGAGGCGGGGTCGGACAAAACAGCGGCGTCGAGTTTCGTCTTGCCGAGCTCGCCTTGCAGGCGTTTGATTTTGCTTTCCGCGCTTTCGCCAGCGAAGCGAATGTCGTGCAGCACCACGGGCGAAAGCGGCGGTTGGGGCCTGTCCGTCCAGATCGCATCGACCGGATTGCTGTCGGCGGCGACCAGCATTGCGTTTGCGCGCACACAGGCTTTCGCGAGCTTCTCGACGCCGTCGATCGTGGTGCGGAGCGGGTCGTAGCCGAAATTGCCGCCCGCCTTCAGATTCTTCGCGAGCCATTCTTCCGGCGGCGTATCCACAAGATGCTCGACCGTGAAGGCGGTTTCGTCCACCTGCGCCTTGGCTTCGAGCGTGTAGCGGCCGTCGACGAAGAGCGCGGCCTTGTTTTCGAGCACGATCGCGACACCCGCTGAGCCGGCAAAACCCGTGAGCCAGGCTAGCCGCTCCTCGCTCGCGGGCACATATTCGTTTTGATGCTGGTCGGCGCGCGGGACGATGAAACCGTCGAGCTTGCGCTTTAAAAGTTCCGCGCGCAGCGCCTGTAGCCGCTCTTTCCCCTTGGAAGGGTCGGTTTTTTCGCCGAACGACTGGAATTTTGCCTCGAACATAGGGGCGTTCTAGGGCGCAGAACCGCTCTCGTCCATCACAAGCCCGCCCTCGCCAAACGGGGCTTGCGATGCCATTTTGTTCTTAAAAGGATTCGTTCTTGGCCGACCCGCTGAAAAATATCGGCGATTTTGCCTCGCCTGTCCCAAAACCGGGCGGGATCGCCGCGCGTGCGCGTGCCGCCGTCACCGGCAATGCCGCCTATCTCGAAGGTCTGAATCCGGAGCAGCTTGAGGCGGTGCAGACCCTCGACGGGCCGGTGCTGGTGCTCGCGGGCGCGGGTACGGGCAAGACGCGGGTTTTGACGACGCGCGTCGCGCATATCCTCGCGACCGGCCGCGCCTGGCCATCGCAGATTCTCGCCGTCACCTTCACCAACAAGGCCGCACGCGAGATGAAGGAGCGTGTCGAAAGGATGGTCGGCGAGACGGTGGAGGGCATGCCGTGGCTCGGCACGTTCCATTCGATCGGCGCAAAGATCCTGCGGCGGCATGCGGAGCTTGTCGGGCTCAAATCCAACTTCACCATTCTCGATACCGACGACCAGATCCGGCTCTTGAAGCAAATCCTCTCCGCCGCCGATATCGACGACAAGCGCTGGCCCGCACGGGTCCTGGCCGCGATCATCGACGGCTGGAAGAATCGCGGGCTCACGCCGGAAAAAGTCTCGGCGGGCGACGCGAGCTTCGCAGACGGGCGGGGACGAGAGCTTTATGCCGCTTACCAGGAGCGGCTGAAGACGCTGAACGCGGCCGATTTCGGCGATCTTTTGCTCGAAAACATCCGGCTCTTTCAGGAGCAGCTGGACGTGCTGGAGCAGTATCAGAAGCGCTTCCGCTACATGCTGGTGGACGAGTATCAGGACACGAATGTCGCACAATATTTGTGGCTGCGCCTCTTGGCGCAGGGAACGCGCAATCTCTGTTGCGTCGGCGACGACGACCAGTCGATCTATGGCTGGCGCGGGGCGGAAGTGGACAACATCCTGCGTTTCGAGCGCGATTTCCCCGGCGCGAAGGTGATCCGCCTTGAGCGAAACTATCGCTCGACCGGGCATATTCTTTCAGCTGCTTCGCACTTGATCGCGCATAACGAAAGTCGGCTCGGCAAGACGCTGCACACCGAGGACGTGGACGGCGAGAAAGTGACCGTCACCGGCGCGTGGGATTCGGAAGAAGAGGCGCGCGACATCGGCGAGGAGATCGAGCAACTGCACCGGAAGGGCCACAAGCTTTCCGAGGTCGCCATTCTCGTGCGCGCCTCGTTCCAGATGCGCGAGTTCGAGGATCGCTTTGTCACCCTCGGCTTGCCCTATCGCGTGATCGGCGGCCCGCGCTTCTACGAGCGGCAGGAAATTCGCGACGCGCTCGCCTATTTTCGGGTGATCGTGCAGCCGGCGGACGATCTCGCCTTCGAGCGGATCGTGAACGTGCCGAAGCGGGGCCTGGGCGACTCCACGCTGCAGACGCTGCATGACTATGCGCGTGCGAACAACGTGCCGCTCGTGGACGCGGCGCGGGCGATGACCGCGACCGAAGAACTGAAGCCGAAGCCGCGCGGGGCGCTGAAGGACCTTATCGTTTCGTTCGACCGCTGGCGCAACCAGCTTGAATCGCTCCCGCACACAGAGCTTGCCGAGATCGTGCTGGAGGAATCCGGTTACACCGACATGTGGCAAAAGGAACGCTCGGCGGAAGCGGCGGGGCGGTTGGAGAACCTGAAAGAGCTCGTCCGCTCGATGGAGCAGTTCGAGAACCTGCCCGGTTTTCTCGAGCATATTTCGCTGGTGATGGATGCCGAAAGCGGCGCTGGGCAGGATGCGGTGAACGTGATGACGCTGCACTCGGCGAAGGGGCTCGAATTCGACACGGTGTTCTTGCCGGGCTGGGAAGAGGGGCTCTTGCCGCATCAGCGTTCGCTCGACGAGCAGGGCCGCGCGGGCCTCGAAGAAGAGCGGCGGCTCGCGCATGTGGGACTCACCCGGGCGCGCAAACGCGCGAAGATTTATTTTACCTCGCACCGGCGCGTTCACGGCCTGTGGAATTCGACCGTGCCGAGCCGCTTTCTCGACGAACTTCCCGAAAAGAGCGTGGAAGTCGCGGAGGCAAAAGGCGGCTGGGGGCAGCCGGTGAGCCGCTTCGACCGCGTCGAGCCGTTTTCCTCGACGTACAACACGCCTGGCTGGCAGCGCGGGCGGGCACAAAGGGGCGGAGGTTTTTCGGAAGCGCCGCGCGGCTATAAGCGCGGACCGGTGACGATCAACGGCAAGGCCATCGACAAGACCGGCGCGCCGCACACCGCGTTCAAGCTCGGGGAGCGCGTCTTTCACCAGAAATTCGGCTATGGAAAGATCACAGAAGTCGACGGCAACAAGCTAACCGTAAATTTCGACAAGGCGGGCGAGAAGCGCGTGGTCGAGAATTTTGTCGAGCGGGCCTGACGAGGCGTGAGCGATCCCAAGGATCAGACGCATGTTGTGCGCCTTGTGACGAACGAGGCGGCGGCGAAGCGCATCGCCAATCTTTTCGCCGAGAGTTTCGATCCGGAAGAAGTCGCGGCTGCGGCTTTCGAAAGTGCAGAGGGCTGGAAAGCGGAGCTCCATTTCGCGCGCAAGCCGGATCGCGGGCGAGTATGCGAGCTGTTGCGGACGGCCGGCGCGGACGCTTCGAGCGCCGTTTTTGAAACGGTCGCCAAAAAGGATTGGGTGGCGGCAAGCTTAGAGGGGTTGAAGCCGGTGCGCGTGGGCCGGTTCGTGGTGCACGGCGCGCACGACCGCGAAAAAGTCGGTGTCAATCAAATCGGTATCGAGATCGAGGCAGCGCTCGCCTTCGGCACGGGCCATCACGGGACGACGCAGGGCTGCCTTGCGGCCATCGAGCAATTTGCGCGCAAGCGAAAGCCGAAACGAACGCTCGATCTCGGTACGGGAACGGGTGTTCTGGCCATCGCGGCCGCCCGCCGTACGCGGCACCCGGTGATCGCGAGCGATCTCGATCCGGTGTCGGTGACAACCGCGCGCGAGAACGCGCGCGTCAACCAGGCTGGAAATTTCATTCGTTTCGCGAGGGCGGCTGGCGTGAATGCACCGCTTCTTCGCGCGAATGCGCGCTACGATCTGGTGCTGGCGAATATTCTGCTGCCGGTCTTGAAGCAACTGGCAAGGCCGGTCCGTTCTTTGCTCGCGCCGGGCGCAACCGTGGTTCTCTCGGGGCTGCTCGCCTCGCAAGCCAATGCGGCGGCGAGCATTTGGCGGGTGCAGGGACTAAGGCTCGTCTCGCGCCAAACGCTGGACGGCTGGACGACACTGACGCTCAGGCGCGGCCGTTACTGAAGATCGCCTAATTTCTCGGCGGCATGCCGATCGCGCGCCCGATCTCGGAGGGGCGCGGCAACGTGCGGTGCGCGGACTTCATCATCGCGAGCCGCTCGAGAACGTCGTCAGGGAACGGCGTAACTTTTTTCGCGTTCAGATCGACGTGCAATGCAAGCTGCTCTGAGGTCGCCGAAATCCAGTCCTCGGTCGCGTGATGCAGCTCGGCGTAAAGATGCAGACGCTTTTCGTCGTAATCGATCAGCCGGATTGCCGCGCGCACCGGCATGTTCGCCGAAAGCTCGCGCAGATAACGCACATGCGCTTCCGCGGTGAAGAAGGAAGCGTTCCGTTCGCGCGCGTAATCGGGACCGAGGCCGACGAGGAAGAAGGCTTCATCGACCGCGCGATCGATCAGTACGTTGTAATAGGCCATGTTGAGGTGGCCGTTGTAGTCGATCCAGGCGGGATCGACGGTCATCACGGACGATACGAACGGCGCGAAGAATACGGGTTCGAAATCGATACGAGCAGGCATCGCTGTTGGCGCTCGGTTTCACCCCCTGGCGGACAAATGATGCAACGCGAATTGTGATCGCGCAAGCGGGAGTCACGTTTGGCGGGCGGTTCTGTTAGGGTGGGCGACATGAATGAGCCCCTGCGCCGCCCGCTACCTGACGCCGTCGAGCGCGTGAAATCGGCGCTTGCCGCGCGTTTCGGGAACAAGGTCTCTACCGCGGAGGCCGTGCGGAAACAGCATGCGAACACCACCACCTGGCTTCCCAACGAGGCGCCGGACGCGGTGGTCTATGCGGCTTCCACCGAGGATGTGCAGGACACGGTTCGTATCTGCGCCGAGCATAAGATGCCGGTGATCCCGTTCGGGACGGGAACCTCGCTCGAAGGGCATGTGAACGCGCCGTTCGGCGGGGTTTCCATCGACCTGATGGAGATGAACCGGGTGCTCGCGGTGCATGCCGAGGATCTGGACTGCGTGATCGAGCCCGGGGTCACGCGAAAGAAGCTGAACGAGCATCTGCGCGACCAGGGGCTGTTCTTCCCGATCGATCCCGGCGCCGACGCCTCGCTCGGCGGCATGACCGCGACACGCGCCTCGGGTACGAACGCCGTGCGCTACGGCACGATGAAGGACAATGTGCTTTCGCTGAAAGCCGTGCTCGTGAACGGCGAGGTGCTGACGACCGCGCGGCGGGCGAAGAAGTCCTCAGCGGGCTACGATCTGACGCGGCTGTTCGTCGGCTCCGAAGGTACGTTCGGCGTCATTACCGAAATTACGCTTAGGCTCGCGGGCATCCCCGAAGCGATCTCCGCGGGCATTTGTCCGTTCCCCTCTGTCGAAGCGGCCTGCAAGGCGACGATCGCGACCATTCAGTCCGGCATTCCGGTCGCCCGCATCGAGCTTCTGGATGCGCTGCAAGTAAGGGCGTCGAATTTATATTCGAAACTTTCGCTGAAAGAGACACCGACGCTGTTTCTGGAATTTCACGGCTCCGAAGCAGGCGTCGCAGAACAAGCCGAACGCTTCGGCGAAATCGCCGCCGACCTTGGCGGCGGGCCATTCGAATGGACGACCAAGGCGGAGGACCGCACGAAACTCTGGCAGGCGCGGCATGACGCCTATTGGGCAGTGATCAACATGCGCAAGGGCTGTCAGGCCTTCGCGACCGATGTATGCGTGCCGATTTCAAAACTCGCCGAATGCGTGACCGCGACGCAAGCCGACATCGAGAAATTCAAACTGGTCGCCCCCATCGTCGGCCATGTCGGAGACGGCAATTTCCACGTCTCGGTGCTGCTCGACATGAGCGATGCCGATGAAGTTGCGCGCGCCCGCAAGTTTAACGAGCGTCTGGTGGAACGTTCGCTCTCGCTCGACGGCACCTGCACGGGCGAGCACGGCGTGGGCGAGGGGAAAATCCGCTATCTCGAGGCCGAGCACGGAAAGACCGGACTCGAAGTGATGCGGAACCTCAAACGCGCGCTCGATCCGGATAACATCATGAATCCGGGAAAGATTTTCGCGCTCTGACGGGCATTGTGACACCTTCCCGCCGCATTCAGGCGCGCTCAGCCCTACTATCGCTGCAAGTTTTCCCTACTCGACGAAAGGCCGATCCTGACGCAATTTCGTGTCAGATGGCAGGAGATTTCGTTGCAACATAGCCTTTTGGGGCTCGCGCTGGCGCTGATCGCGGCGATTATTGCAGCACTCGCAGCCCCTTTGTTCGTGGATTGGAATGCCTGGCGGCCGGAGTTCGAGCAGCGGGCGGCCGCTCTGCTGGGAACGCCGGTCACGATCCGGGGCCCGATCGAGGCCTCGATCCTGCCGACACCCGCTTTTGTGATGCGCGATGTCACCGTGGGCGATGCCGAGCGCGGCACGGGCCTCAAGGCCGGGCAGATCCGCGGCATTCTTTCGCTCGGGGCGCTGTTCCGCGGCGCAGTGGAAGCGGAAGAAATCGTTCTCAGCCGGCCGAAGATGCGGCTCACCTTCGGCCCGGAAGGCAAGATCGCCCTCGAGCAGACGGGTGTAAACACGAGTTCGCTTTCGATCTCGCGTTTCACGGTCGAGGGCGGAACGCTCACGGTCGACGACCGCGCGAACGCGAAGCAATTTCAATTCAACGACGTCACCGCCGCGGGCGAACTGCAATCGCGGGATGGGCCGATCAAAGTGGACGCTTCGTTCACCGAGGACGGCAAGCCGCGCAACAATGCCTGGAAATTGCGGGCGTCGACCGGCCAGTTCGGCGACAGCAAGGGCAAGCTCCGGCTTTCGCTCGTACGCGCGGATGCGACGCAACTCGACGCCGACGGAACGCTTCTGCTCAAGGGCGGAGTGCCTGCATTCGATGGAAAGATCAATCTTTCTCAGCCCGGTACATTGCCTTGGAAGCTCGCGGCGAACGCAGCCGCGAGCAACTTTTCACTCGTGCTGGACGAGCTTCAGGTCTCGCTTGGCGGCGAGGCGCCGATCGAGTTTTCGGGACAAGCGCGTGTCGAATCGTTGAAGCGCGGCGTTTTCGACGCCGAGTTTTCGGCGAAATACGCCGATCTCGACCGTGCGGAGGGTGCGGAGAAACAGACGATCGCGGCGGCGCTCGCCCCGCTCAAGGACTTGATTACGGGTTTTCACGGCTGGCCGCTCTCGGGGACGCTCAAACTATCGATCGCGCAACTCGTGGCGGGAGGCGGAAATGTGCGCGATTTCGCAGCGGTTTTCTCCGCTCGCGAAGGCGCGCTCGCGCCGGAGCGGCTCAGCGCGCGTCTGCCGGGGCGCGGCTCGATCGATATCAAGGGTATTGCCGCGCGCGACGGCGAGTTCAAAGGCCGTTGGGTGGTTTCAGCGGAGGAGCCGGCGACGCTCGCGGAATGGTCGGGCCTGTTGCCGCCCGACATTATGGGCAGCGGGCCTTTCAAGCTTGACGGCGGGCTGTTGCTCTCCGGCGAGAAGCTTACGCTCGACCCGTTCCTGCTCTCGCTCGGCGAGACCAAGCTGGGCGGCGATCTTGTTTATGAGCCCGCGGCGCAAGGAAGGCCTGCGCATGTGCGCACGCGGCTGAACGGCAACGCAGTTGACCTCGCACTGCTCGTGCCGCTCACGCAAAAACTCATGGCCCAGAAAAATCCATTCGATGTCGATGCGTCGCTCGACGTGATGTCGCCGCGCATTCTGAACCAGACGGCGCGGCGGCTGCAGGCGGCGCTTTCGCGGAGGGGGAACGGGCTTGTTCTTGATCGTATCGCCGTGGAGGACATGGGCGGATTGACCTTCACTGCGCACGGCGAAATCGCTTCCTACGCGGAGAAACCGAAAGGCCGGGTGGAATTCAGCGCCGATGCGGCCAATCCCTCCGGTCTGAACGAGCTTGCGAACAGTTTCGCCGGGCCGGAAATGGCCGCCTATATCCGCCGTATCGCCGCGGCGGCGATGCCGTTGCGCCTTACGGGCGCAATCGACGGCAACGGCGCGGCCCCGAATGTCGCCATCCAGGCGAAGGGCAAGGCGAACGAAACGGATGTGACGTTCACCGCGAATGCGGATCCGCATTCACTTTTCATCGACAACGTCCGGCTCGCGCTGGAAACGCCCGACGCGTCGGGACTTGTAGCGCTTCTCGGGCTCCCGATGCCGGAAGCGCAGGCCGGCCAAGGGCGGTTTGAACTTGCGCTCGGCAAGAAGGAAAAGGATGCGGCGCCGCTGAAGGCGCATCTGGTCTTTCCCGGAATCGACCTTTCGGGTGAGGGCGCCCTGCGGTTTGGCAGCCATCTCGAGCCGCGGGTTAATCTGAACCTGAAGGCGACGGACTTCCGCGCGCTGTCCATCGCCGCCGCCCGGGCGAGTGACGCCGTCGTGCCCGCGAGCGGCACCGCGCGGCTGATCCGGGCCGAGGGCGGGATTGCGCTCGAGGATCTCGCGCTCGACTTTGGGGATACGCGCGTGCGCGGCCGCGTAACCATGAGGGGCATCGAAGCACCCGCGCTTTCAGGCGAGTTCTCCGTGAACCGGAGCGAGCTTGCAACGCTGCTCGCGCTCGCGCTCGGCCGTGCGGACGAAGGCACGCCATGGTCGGATCGGCCGCTTGGCCCACGACCCCTCGCTGGCGCGAGCGGCGACTTTTCCATCGAGAGCGCGGCGCTCGGACTCGGCGGCAATCTTGCGGCGACCGGCGTACGGATGAAATTCCGCTTCGACCGCGATCGGGTTTCGATTGACGATTTTTCCGGCGATCTCGCCGGCGGAAAGTTGCTTGCGCATGCGCGCATTTCCAGGCCGGATCTGATTTCCTTCGAGGGAGGGCTTTCGCTGAAGGACGCGGAGATCGCGCGGGTCGTCTCGCCCGCGAACTGGCGCTCGGCTGTTCACGGCAAAGGCGACGTCACACTCGATCTCGCGGGGCAGGGCGCATCGCCCGCGCAGCTCGCCGGCAATCTCGCGGGGCGCGGAAAGTTTGCCTTCGAGAAAGTGGAAGTCGACAAACTCGCACCCGGCGCGCTCACCAAGGTTCTTGCGGCGACCGCCAAAAGCGCGATGCCCGACGAGGCGACTGTCCGCGCGCAACTCACGAAGGCGCTCGAAGAAGCGCCGCTTAAGACGGCGAAAATCGAAGGATCGATTGTCGCCGCGAACGGAATCGTTCGGACGGGAAAGACAACCGTGAAAGAGGGCGGGACCGATGTCATCACGGATATCGCGGTCGACCTCGCAAAACTCAGCCTCGATGCTTCGATCGGGTTTGAAAATCCGGCTCCGAAGGGCGTCAATGCGCAGCCCTCCTTTTCGGTTTCCTGGCGCGGGCCGCTCCGGGAGCCCGCGCGCAGCCTGGAAATCGCGCCGCTGATGGCCGTCATCTCGCTGCGGGCCATGGACGACGAAATGCGGAAAATCCGCGATCGCGCCACGGCGCTTCGGGCGCCGCAGATTCCGCCAATCGTTCCGCCCCTTGCGACCGAGACGCCGCCGTCTCCTCCGAAACCAAAAACGCCGCCGCCGCGTCCGAAGGCACAGCCCGCGCAAGGCACGCAGACGATCAAACTCGATCCGATTCATTGACCGGACGGTTGCGAAGGCCGCGATCCGCCTGCGTCAGTTCGTCTCCCACACCGCGCTACCTTTTCGTGCCGCTGCGACACTTGCGCAAATTGACCCTGCGCTGCCCCGCTTAAAATCTCGCGCGATCGGCGTGGAGAGAAGCATGGTCGCGATTTTGGGGCTGCTGATTGCCGGCGCGTCAGCGGGTGCGTTTTGGTATCTGCTTCCGAGGAACGGGCAGGTTCACTGGTTGGTGACGGCGCGCGGTTTTGAACAAATGCTGCCGCTCGCCCTGATCAGCGGTTTCGCAATTGGCGTCGTAATGTTCTGCTCGATTTTAACGTAGCGGTTCGCGCCGCTCGTAAGTCACGAAAGTATAGGGAAGCGAATCGTTCGGCCCTTGATGCGGGCCGTCGCGCGAAATTTCCTTCCACTCCCTTTTGTCGAAGGGCGGGAAATAGGCGTCGCCTTCCGGCGTGCCATGCACCTCGGTGATTTCGAGCCTGCTCGCGCGCGGCAGGGTTTCGGCGAACACGACATTCCCGCCGATGATCGCGATCTCGCCGGTATTGTCTTTGGCGGCAAGGGAAATCGCGTCCCTGAGATTGGTGACGACAGTTGCGCCTTCGGCTTTGTAATTCGGATTCGTGGTGAGCACGATATTGGTGCGGCCTTTTAGCGGCCCGCCCATCGACTCATATGTGAGCCGGCCCATGATGACCGGTTTTCCCATGGTGAGCTTCTGAAAGCGTTTAAGGTCGCCGGGAATTTTCCAGGGAAGCTGGCCGTTTTTGCCGATAACGCCGTTCTCGGCCACGGCGACGACAAGGACAAGGCGCGGGTCGCTCATTATTTCTTGCGAAACTTGTCGAGGCTGACGACCTGTGCGCCGGTTTGCGCGTCTTTCTGCTCGTCCGTTTCTTTCTCTTCCTTCGCGGATTTTTTCGGAGCGGGTTCGGCCGCGTCCTTTTTCTTCGCACGGGAGGGGAGCGCAGCCTTTGGGGTTTCCTCCGGCTCGGAAGCGGCGCCGCGCGGGGTCTGGCGGCGGTCGCCGATCGCGGCGGTTTCTTTCGGCTCATTCGCGGCGAGGCCCGGCGCGGTTTGTCCCTCGGCGACGATTTCGAATTGCAGGCCGAAAGGCACGGACGGATCGTGGAAACCTTTGATCGCGTTAAACGGGATGACGAGCTTCTCCGCGACGCCGCCGAAGGAAAGGCCGACCGAGAACGAATCCTCGCCGACGTCGAGATCCCAGAACTGGTGCTGCAATACGATCGTCATTTCCTCGGGATACTTGGCCTTCATGCGGCTCGAGATTTTCACGCCGTCTGCGCGCGTGTCGAAGGCGATGAAGAAATGGTGCTCGCCGGGCAAACCGTTTTTCGCAACGTCCGATAGAACCTTGCGGACGACGCCGCGCAAGGCGTCCTGGGCCAGGAGATCGTAGCGGATGAGATCAGCCATATTCTCAGTCAAGCCGATTCCGGCCGCCTTCGCCAAGTCAAAGAAAGGGCAACGCACATACGAAAGTGGGGGCTTCTGTTGCCAGGTGCCCCCGGACCCCGCCTAAAGGTGCAAACCCCTAGGGCTTAGATTTCGGTTTTTCAAACCGCTTACGCGGCCTGAGCAACCGGAGCGTAGTTGTCGTTGGCAACTATGCAATGGCCCGATAACGACGGAACCATCCCGGGCAAAAGCCTCGCCCTTTACACCATCGTCGATCCTGTTTCGCCCCCGCCGAAATCCGATTGCTCCAAGGCGAATTTTGGTGGAGGCGCCGGGTACTGCCCCCGGGTCCGAATGGTTTATTGCGGCGCGCGTTTATTGCCATAGCTGGCTTGCGCCAGCACGACGAATATAGGCATTTTCGCCCGGCAAAAAAAGGGCCGACTCAGCGGGGAGAAGAACCATTCGGAACGTCAGCGGCTTGCCGCGGAGCGCCGGAAAATTTTGCGCGTTAACGATGCTGGCGATGCTCGCGCTCGCCACCCAGGCGTTTGCGCAAACGAAAACGCTCACGCCGCCGTCGACGACACGGCTGAAGGCTACGGCCGTCGCCGCCCAGAACGGCATGGTGGTGACGGACGAACCGCTTGCGACGCATGTCGGGGTTGAGATCCTGCAGAAGGGCGGAAACGCCGTCGATGCCGCAGTCGCTGTCGGCTTCGCCCTCGCGGTGACGTATCCGACCGCCGGCAATATCGGCGGTGGCGGCTTCATGCTGGTGCGGCAAGCCGCGGACAATACGATCCGCGCGTTCGACTATCGCGAAACCGCGCCTTTCGCCGCCAGCAAGGATATGTTTCTGAATCTGCGGGGCGAGGCCGATCCGAAAAAATCCCGCGAGGAAGGACTGGCGGTGGGCGTACCGGGAACCGTCGCGGGGCTTGCGCTTGCGCTCGAGAAGAGCGGTTCCGGAAAATTCACGCTTGCCGAGCTGATCGCGCCCGCGATCAAGCTCGCGCGCGACGGATTTCCGGTGAGCGCGGAACTTTCGGATTCGCTCTCGAAATCGAAGGAGGTTCTCGCCCGATGGCCTTCGACCGAAAAAATCTTCTTCAAGCCCGATGGGTCGATTTTGCAGCCCGGCGATTTGCTGGTGCAGAAAGATCTCGCCGATACGTTGGAGACGATTGCGCGCGAAGGTCCGCGCGGATTTTATTACGGACCGGTCGCGAAGAAAATCGCGCGCAGCGTCGAATCCGCGGGCGGCATCATGACGACCGAGGACCTCGCGCAATACGAAGCGGTCGAGCGCAAACCGTTGCGCGGCACCTATCACGAATATGATATCTTCTCGATGCCGCCGCCGTCGTCGGGCGGCGTCCATCTTATCCAAATCCTCAACATCCTCGACGGCTTCGATCTCGGCCCGCTCGGGCCCGCGAACGGGCAGGCCGCGCATATCCGCGTCGAGGCGATGAAGCTCGCCTATGCCGACCGCGCGGAATATCTCGGCGATCCCGATTACACCAAGGTTCCGGTCGAGGGGCTGATCTCGAAGCAATATGGCGCGGCGCTCAGGAAGCAAATCGACCCCGATCGCGCGAAGCCTTCGAAGGAGATCAAGGCCGGCAACCCGATTCCGTTCGAGAGCGACCACACGACGCATTACTCGATCGTCGACAAGGACGGCAACGCCGTCGCCAATACCTACACGCTTAATCTGCGTTACGGCATCGGGCTGGTCGCGGAGGAGACAGGTGTTCTGCTGAACAACGAGCTCGACGATTTCGCCGCGAAACCCGGCGCGCCGAACGCGTTCGGTCTGGTTGGCGGCGCAGCGAATGCGCCGGGACCCGGGAAGCGTCCGCTTTCCACGATGACGCCGGCTTTCGTCATGAAAGGCGGCAAGCTTGTGCTTGTCGCCGGCTCGCCGGGCGGCAGCCGCATCATCACGACCGTCGCGAATGTGATCATCAACCTGATCGACTACAAAATGTCGCTTGCGGAAGCGGTGGCGGCTCCGCGCATTCATCACCAGTGGATGCCGGACGAAGTGCGGGTGGAACCCGACGTTCCGCCCGACACGGTGTGGCTCCTGGAGCGGCGCGGCAACAAGGTTGTCCCCGCGGCGCCGTGGGGCGCCGCACATTCGATTCTCGTGAACGGGAAGAACTTGCAGGGCGTTGCGGACCCGCGCGCCGCCGGCGCGAAGGCGGAAGGCTACTGACTAGGCCGCCTCGTACTCTTCCTGCGAGCTTGTGCGAGGAGCGGAACCGGAGCGGCCGTTCAGCCAATCTTCCGTTTCGGCGAGCGCGCGGAACGAATGCGCGAGGCGTTCCTGCATTTCGCGGAATTCAGCCTCGTCGTCGGCGGCAAGCTTGGCTTGCCGTTCGCATTCGGCGGCCATGATGCGGAAACGTTCGGCTTTGGTTTTCGACATGACGCTCCTCCGTTCTGAGCGCTAACGCCGCGCGGATAGCCAATGCCTGTTACATGCATGTGACGGGTCCGTTCCCCGCGGAAAACTATGTCGCCGGTTTGCGTCACCAACATGGCTTTGCGGCGCGGCCGAGCGCCGCGTCTCGATCAAGAGAAGTTTACAAATGTTGCCGCGATAAATTTCGCATTTGCTGCGGCTCCGCATGATGATGGAACCGTGTCTGCTTTGAGGCATTTTATCTGCATCACAATTTGGAGATGCGAATATGGCTCGCAGATATTCTAAATCGGCAGCGAAAGACGTAGAGCGCGAAATACGCAGATACAAAAGAGGGAAAGCTAGGAGCGGAAAACGCGGCAGGGGCGGAAAGGTAAAAAGCCGCAGGCAGGCGATCGCAATCGGTCTCTCGAAGGCGCGCAGGAAGGGCAAGAAAGTGCCGAGGAGGCCGGGGAGGGGAAGAAGAAAGAAGAGAAGATAACCGGCAGCATCGAGCGGCAGAAAGGGAGCATTGCGAAAGCAGCTCCCTTTTGCTTTAAACACAGACAGGAACGTATGGCGCCGATGGCGCCCCAGAAAAAACCAGAATCCTGCGGTTTCTGAAGGTGGGGAGAGTGGCATGAGAATCGTATTCGTAACCGCCGCGGCGCTGCTCGCGCTGACATCCGCCGCGTTCGCGCAGGCGAACGCCATCATCGATCCGGAGAAGCTTCCCGAAGCCGTTGCGCTCGACCAGAAATACCAGAACGCCTTGAAGCGGCTGCCCGATCCGGAAGGCGCGAACGACCCGTGGCGCACGGTGCGCTCGGTCGAGCAGACCGACAGCAAGAACAAGCAGGCCTCCGGCAAGAAGACGAAAGCGAACTAGGCGGGCGGCTCACCCGCCCGGCTTGAAGCGCGCTTTCTCGAAGCAGCTTAAGTGCGCGGGCGGGAAGATGCGCTCCCATTCGTACACGCGGCGGAAGTCGGCGGTGTCGACGACTTCGCTCATGCAGCGGCAATAGACGCGCCGCGCGGGCTCCTTTTCCTTCGTATCCTTGAGGCTCTCCACGCAAAAGGAAATCCATTTCGCCTTTTCGGCGGGCGAGCCGTCGTATTCGGCGCGGGCGGGGAGGGCGAGGAGAAGGAGAAGCGCAGTAACCGGGAATTTCATTTTTTGCCGGGAAAACTTCGGGTGTTTTTATCGCGCATATAAAATTTCACGTCATCTCTTGCCTCGGGCCCCTCGCTCGCGCTCGCCGCCGGGGTGAGGGGCTATACGCGCAGTACCGTCGCCGCAATGTGACAGCCGGCACATTCCTCGAAGATCCCGCGCTATACAAATTTCAGGTGCTCCCCGATACTGCCGCCGCAAACAAGGAGAGGCCGATGCCCGAGAGCAACGATCCGGATCAGGACAAGATCGAGAAGTTCGAAGTGACCGACGGCAAGGAGCCCGGCACCTACGAGCTTTACATCAAGACGAAATCCGAGGAGTTCGATTTCCTCATCGACGGCGAGAGCCTGCAAAAGCTCCGGGATGCGATTTACGACGCGATCGACAAGAACGAGGGGAAGCAGTAGGGGGCAGCCCTTGCGTGGATAAAATACTCGTCATGCCCGGCCTTGGGCCGGGCATCCACGTCTTTGCAGTCTTGCGGCAAGAAAGGCGTGGATGGCCGGGACAAGCCCGGCCATGACAATTGAGAGCTTTATGAATTTTAATCGGGAGAATTGCAGATGATGGCGATTGGCAATCAAACGATCACCTTCCTCGACTACATCGCTTATTTTCTCGCGGGCGCGCTCCTGGCGAACGGCGTGCCGCATTTCGTGCAGGGCATTTCCGGCAATAAATTTCCGACGCCTTTGGCGCTCTGGCAGGGCGTGAAAGAATCCTCCGCGCTGGTGAATGTAGTCTGGGGCTGGATCAATTTCGCCATCGGCGCGTGGCTTCTGCATCGTTTCTCGCCGGTGCGGATTCCGCCCGCGACGGAGCCTTGCATTACCGCGGCTTTCGGCGCGCTTGCGTGCGCGGTTTATCTTGCGTGGCGGTTTGGCGTGGCGGAGAAAAAGAAGAGTCGTTCTCGTAAATAAAACAGCGGCGCATTTGGCGCCGCCGTTTCATTTAATCCCGGCCAATCTTCACGCTTCGAGACGCCGCGCACGTTCGTGCGCGGCTCCTCAGCATGAGGCCGGAGTTACTTAATAAACGTCCCCTCTCTTAGCTCCTTCACCGCCTGCGCCAGTTCTTCGCCGGTGTTCATCACGATCGGGCCGTACCAGGCGACGGGCTCCTCGATCGGTTTGCCCGACACTAGAAGAAAACGTACGCCCTGATCGCCCGCCTGCACGGTGACCTCGTCGCCGCGGTCGAAGACGACGAGCGAGCGGTCGCCCGCGTCCTCGCGCACAAGTAACTCCTCGCCGTTCGGCCCAGCTTCCTCGCGCAGCACGCCGAAGGGCGCGGACGCGTAGCCGAAGGTGCCGGAGCCCGCAAAGACATACGCGAAAGCGTGGCGGTCCACCTCGACCTTCAGCGTCTTTTTCTTGCCTGGCGCGACCGAGACATCGAGATAGCGCGGATCGGCGGCAACGCCTTCGACGGGGCCTTTCTTGCCCCAGAAGTCGCCGGTGATGACGCGCACCTTCGTGCCGTCATCGTCGATCACTTCCGGGATCGCCGAGGAGGGAATGTCCTGATAGCGCGGCGCGGTCATCTTGAGATGCGAGGGCAAATTCGCCCAGAGCTGGAAGCCGTGCATGCGGCCTTGCGCGTCGCCCTGCGGCATTTCCTGATGCATGATGCCGCTTCCGGCAGTCATCCATTGCACGTCGCCCGCATTCAAGTTGCCGCGATTGCCGAGGCTGTCGCCGTGCTCGACGGTGCCGGCGAGCACATAGGTGATCGTCTCGATGCCGCGATGCGGATGCCACGGAAAGCCCGCGCGATAATCGTCGGGATTGTCGTTGCGGAAGTCGTCGAACAGCAGAAACGGATCGAATTTCTCGGTCTGGCCAAAGCCGAAACCGCGCTGGAGCTTGACGCCCGCGCCTTCGATGGTGGGTTGCGGTTTGATGATTTCCTTGACGGGACGAAGTGACATGACGGCTTCTGGCGTGCGTTCACGCAAAGGGGGTGAAATTCGATTCGGTCGGATTGAAGCCTAGATGGGGCGCGCGGGCGAAAACACAACCCGCCCGCGCGCAAGCGCGTCATGCGCGCCGTGCATGAGCGATTTTAGGCCAATGCATGCTCGGCTTCCTCCGGCGCGCCGACGGCAAGCACCGTCAGCGGCCGCCAATCGCCGCTCGGCGTTTGCCAATGAATCGTTTGCCCCTCCGAAAGTCCGATCAGCGCCGCGCCGATCGGGGTCAGCACTGAGATGCGTCCCGCCGCGATGTCGGCGCGATCGGGATATACGAGCGTGACTTCGCGCACCTGCCCGGTGGTGTCATCGCGGAAGGTGACAAGCGAGCCCATGCGAACGAAGGAAGCGCGCTCGCCGTTCGCTTCGGAAACACGCGCGCGCTCGATCTCGCGGACGAGATAGCCCGCGGTCTGCGGAAAGCGCTCCAGGCTCGCTTGCGCCAGCGCTTCCAGCCGCTCGCGATCATCGGGATGCAGCGTGATCGAAGGGAAATCCGATTTAGTCATTGATTGTTCTCCTTTATGCCGCGCACGGGCCGGGCGGGACGTCGTCCGAATCGGGGTTCGTATCCGTAGCGGGCGGCTCGACGTGCAAAACCGTGACGTAATGCAGCGCGCCGAGAAGGTCGCGATAGGCCATGCGGGTGCGTTCGCGCAGGCCGAGGATGGCGGCGCCCGTGGAAGAGAGCACCGAAAGCATGCCTCGCGACTCGCGGTAATCTTCCGGCAGCACAAGTATCCGCCGTTTCGGCGGCTCGAAATTGATGCGATAGGTGACATGGCAGTTGAGCCCGGCCGTACGGCCGAGCGAGTGCCCGTCGAGCACGCGCGCACGGCGCAGCTCGGCGAGCAGAAAATCCGCAACCGGATGGCCTTTCTTTCGCGCCGCTCGGGCGACTTCCCTGAGCCGGGCGTGGTCATGCCGCCCAATGGCAATGGCAGGATAAAGAACGTTCGACATGGCTTCCTCGCGAGCCTAACTCGCGTTGTTCGATTGAATGGGAGCTGGATTAAAGACGGGAGATGGAATCGTATCCGGACGGCGCGTTGCCGTCCGGTCAACAGCCTGCGTGCAAGCGGCCCGCGCGAAGAAGTCGGCGCTCAGTGTTCGAAACCATTCTGTTAAGCTAGTGCGCGAAAGAAAGGAGTCAAGCTGCGGATACCGCATCGGCCGGTTTCAACTCGTCAGCGGATTTGTTGTCAGCAAATTTGGCTCAGTCGCTGTCCTCCACATCCGTCTCCGGCCGGTCGACGCCGAGCGCGGTTTCGGTGTGCCATTGTCCGTTCTCGTCCTCGTATTCGATGTTGCTGGTGGCGCCGGGCGAGCGCTGCTCGCGCGCGGCACGCTGTGCGGCTTCGAGGGCCGCCTTGTGGGTGGGGAAGGGCTCGGAGAAAACGTCGCCGACCTTGTAGGCCCAGCCCTCGTCGTGCCGGACGATCTTGTAGGTCACATGCACCATCGTTCCATCTCCTTGCCGTCGGCTTTCACCCCTGAAACTACATCGGTTTCGCCGGCGCGCTTTGCAAGGGTGCAGCGTGCGGCAGGGATCAGGGCGGGAACTTCACCGTGGTCTCGGCCTTGCCGAGTTCATGACCGGAAAGGTCGAGCGCACGCGCGTCCCAGCGATAGCGATGCGGTTCAGGCGGGCACGGGCCCTTGTAAGTGAAGGTGCCCCTTTGTACCGTCGTCTCGCCGAAATACGCGACCGTACCGCCGCCATGCGGAAAGTTCGGCGCGTCAAGATCAGTCATATGGAATTCGATCTTCGCCGTTCCCTTCGGCACGCCGGAAAGGCGGATCAGCGGCGAGTCCGGATCGAAGCACGGCGCGGTGCCTTTCCAGTCGACAGTGAACGAAAAGGCAAGCGCGGGCGCGGGAAGAAGAGCGAGCAGGGCCGCCACGGCCGCGAGCGTGTTACGAAGAAGCATAGAGTTATCCTACTCCATGCATAGAACTTCGCTCAAACGCGCATGACGATTGATAGTAGCGTCATCCACCGCGAGCGAAGCAAAGCCCCAAGCGGTAACAGAAACTAGGGCACTACCCTGTGCCTTGTTTTACCGCGCTTTCCGGCAGCGGCGGTTTGCGCCAGAATGCCGGCGTTTGGGGGACTGCCGCAGGAGGCCTGCCATGCCGGTTGCTGAAGCCCGAACCGAACGCCCGAAAAGCGAATACATCGATTTCTGGAACGAGGTGCTCGTTCCGAAATTCATCAAGTGGAAACACATTATCGTCGACGGACTGACGCTGCATTCGGCGGCGGTGTTTCCGGCGCTTCTCCTGAAGCCCGGCGACAGGGTGGTGGATGCGGGCTGCGGCTTCGGCGACACCGCGATCGAACTCGCGCGCCGCGTCGGGCCGCGGGGCTCGGTGCTCGGCATCGATTGCTGCGACGCCTTCCTCGAATTCGGCCGCAATGAAGCGAAGGCCGCGGGCATCAAGAACGTCACGTTTCTGTGCGAGGACGTGCAGACCTATCCGTTCGAGCCGGTGCACGATTTCTGTTTCTCGCGCTTCGGCACGCAGTTCTTCGAGAATCCGGTCGCGGGGCTGCGCAACATGCGCAAGTCGCTCAAGCCCGGCGGCATCATGACCATGATCGTGTGGCGGAATCTTTCCGAAAATCCGTGGCTCGGCTTGCCAAAGGAAGTGATCCTGAAATTCCTGCCGCCGCCAGGCGAGGGCGCGCGCACCTGCGGGCCGGGACCGTTCTCGATGGCGGATACCGGGGTCGTCGCCAAGCAGATCGAGATCGCTGGCTATACCGGCGTCACCTTCGATCGGGTGGACGCCAAGGTGCTGGTCGGCCGCGACCTCGACGAAGCGGTGGAGCTGCAGCTCGCGCTTGGGCCGGCGGGCGAGATTTTCCGCGAGGCGGGCGCGGAAGCGGAATCCCGCCGCAAGGAAATTGTGACGGCGTTCAAGGAGGCGATGGCCCCGTTCTTGACGCTCACGGGCGTGATGATGGATTCAAGTTCGTGGAAGGTCACGGCGCGTAACCCGGGATAAGGCGCCTCATCGAACAGCATACGATTTCCGTTCCGGATTGCTGCCGCGCTGTTCGCCCTCGCAGGCGTGTACGCTGCGGGGGCGAGCCTCGCACGCGCGGATCATTGCAAGAAGCCGAACGAGACGATCATGGCGGAGCTGAACGCGGCGGCCGACATGCTCGATTCCCGCGACGTAGCCATCGTCTGCCAGGCCGCTCGCAGATTCCTCGGCGCCTGGGAAAGGGCGGAAGAGCTTGCCTCGCACACCGATTGCTTCCACGGCAAAAACCGGAGAAAGTCCGCGCCGACGTACAGGAGGGAAAGCGTCAGGCGCTCGATGGCATCAAGAGGTTCTGCAAGGAATGACGGATTTGCCTTATTGAAATCACAGATTGTTTGGTAAAATGGAATGCGCCGCTTGTGGCGGATTAGGGCGGCGGTTATAGGGCTTTTCACTTTTTCGGTTTCACCACAGGAGACACTCGATGAAATTTTCATCTCGGATTCGTACTGCGGTTTTCGCGCTTTTGGGACTTGCCGGAATCGGCTTCGCGACGGTTTCGCCGGCGCAAGCCGACACCTGCGGCATCCGCTTCCGTGTGCTCAAGGCGGGCTGGTTCATCGGCGGCTCGGGTGGCAACGGCACCATGACCTGCGGCGGCCGCAGCTATCCGATCACGATCGGCGGCATCAGCGCGGGTCTCGTGTTCGGCGGATCGGAAACCTGGTTCCGCGGCACGGTGAGCAACATCTATCGCCCGTCGGACGTCGCGGGCGTGTACGCGGCGGCAGGCGCGGGCGGCGCAGTCGGCGGCGGCGTGCAGGCGATCGTGCTCCGCAACGAAAAGGGCGCGACGCTGCACCTCACCGGCAGTCAGGTCGGTTTGCAGATCAACGCCGACTTGAGCGGGATGGCGATCTCGCTGCGGTAGATTTTCAGACGTCGTATAGCAAAATAAGAACGGCCGATTTTCGAACGAATGGGGCGGGAGATTTTCTCCCGCCCTTTTTCTTCGTATCTCGTCCGCCTTCAATACATCGGGCACTTTTGCAGATAATAAGGGCTTAGTCCGCCCTTGATGCTCTTGTTCACCGTCAGGCGGCCGATCGTTTTATTGTCCTTGACGATCTGCGGCGGCTTGGTGGTGTACTGGTTGAAGGGAGAAAAGCTCGAATACGTTCCGCCGTAATGCCCGTAGTCGTTCCAGATGCTGTTCGAAGAGTATTTGTTGCCGTAGGTTCCGTATTTGTTGAAGATGGAGTCGGCGTTGTACTTGCTCGCGATCAAGCCGAGATATTGTTTCTTTGTGTCGTCGGCGACGACTTTCGCGCCGTCGACCGTACGGCAGACCTCCTGCGCTTGAGCGAGCGAGACGCCCGCGAACAAGAAAAAAAAGGCGAGGGTGCAGGCTCGCATTTCGTGTCCTCCAATAGGCATGAACCAGCTCGCGCGTGCGAACGGTTCTTGCGCGCCGGTTCGGCATTTTGTGGGCACGTCGCGGCGTGACGGTGCCAGCCCCGATATGCCCAGTATAACTCAGCGCAAAGGCTTTGATTGCCGCTTGACTTAATAGTATTATTATCCTAGGATTATTTTACTAAGTTAATTGACAAGGATTAGATAAGGATGGATAAACGCTTTGGCTTTGAGGATTTATCGCCGCGAACCCGATGGCTGTTAGCGGCGAATGCCTTCGAAATGAAATTTCGTGAACTGGCTCGGGCTATTAAGGGCGGCTTTAATCCCGATCAGCCGCGCGTCCCGGCTGGACAGCCGGATGGCGGACAGTGGACGAGTGATACGGGCGCGACCTACGAGCTTGTTGGCACACGGCCAATTTCATCTCAAAACACGGTGCATGACGTCGGGGGTGAGGCTGATGTTTCAGTAGGTTCAATTTTAAGTGCTGCAAGAAAACTTGCCGCGAGCCGACCGAGTATGAACAAATGTATAGCGCTTTGCTATCCTCTGCTTGAGAGGTTCCAACCTCGGGGGAGCAATCTGAATGAATTCGATTTTCGTAAATGCTTGAATGCGTGTCTGGGCCTAAACTGATGAGAGAATCTTCATGGATATTGAAATCGCACGGCACCTTATTCGGACAGCATTTCGGAGTTCGGGAGAACTGAGCGCGCTCCTCCCTTTGTTGAAAGAACATTGTGGCACGGAGGAATACAAAAACTACGCACAGGGAGTCGCAGCAGCAATTCACGGGATCAATATTGCGCTGATCGACAAAGCGACAGCCAGTTTCCCCGAGCTGGAGAGCGAAATGGAATCTTACATTGCGAAATACGGCCGCTATTTGTGAGGGATTTTATGGAGCCGATTGCGACGCGAGTTTTGTTATATCGCGATAAGGAAGGCGAGAAGCAAATTCCAATCCGGCTTTTCGCGCCGGAGGATAAAAAAGATCATTGGATTTGCCGGTTCGAGATTGACTGGCCGGACGGCGAAATCCTCAAACGCTACGGTGCGGGACACGATTCCATGCAGGCTCTGGTGCTGACGCTCGGCATGATCGGTGCGAACCTCTATGCCAGCGACGAACATAAAGAAGGAAGGCTGGGATGGAGTAAGATCGGAGCGGGCTACGGCTTTCCCGTTATGAGTACGATGCGCGATCTACTCGTGGGCGACGACGCGAAATATTTTTAGTCCGAGTGCGTTCGTCTTTCGCCATCGGCGGCTTATGTTCGGGTCAGCGGGACATAAGCGAGAGGACAATGGAGAGCACGACACTGATCAGGATGCTGGTCGTGATCGGAATATAGAGCGCGCCGTGCTCGCCGTGGATCGCGATGTCGCCGGGCAGCCGCCCGAGGCCGAGGCGCGTGAGCCACGGCCACAGCAGGCCCGCCGCGACCAGCACAAAACCGAGAATGACAAGGAAGCGTCCCATGGCAGCGGCTCCTTGCCTGATCATATGGGGACGAATGCGGCGCGGAGAAGCGCGGTACGATTACCGCTTGAGCGCAATCGAGCACTTCCGATTTTCGGTCTTGCCGTCGTATGTCCAAACCTGCGTGCCGCTCAGGTCCGCCGCGTTGCCCCTCATGGTGCCGCTGTAGGAGGCGGAGTAGGTCATTTTCGGATTGGGCCCCTTGTATGTCGCGGCGAGCGCAATGGCGCCGTTCCTTGCGATCGTCCCGGTGCCTTCTTCGGTTCCGACAACCGCCGTGTTGTCCCTGTTGTAGACCTGGCGCGAGTAGGTCGCCTTGCCTCCCGAAACGGTGAGCGTCATCGCAACCTTTTGCGTTCCCTTGGTGAAGGAGAGCTTCGCGCAGGTCATCTGCCCCTTCCAGGTGCCATCGAACGATTGTGCCGCCGCGACAGGCGCCGACTCCAACCAAACAGCCGTGACGAATGTGGCGATGCAAAAATAATTGCGGAACATGTGCGCTCTCCCCAGCCGGCAATCGGAAAGTCTTGTTACGAGACGCATCATACATGCTTGGACGAAAGCGGCGCTTCCGCAAGTGTGCGGCTTTCCGGGAAAAATAGCTGCCGCAAAAAATTTGAGGGCCGCTCCATGCGTGTGGAGCGGCTCTTCTATCGTACCGTGCCGGCGTTCGGAGCAAACGAAATGTTCACAACGCCTTATTACTCTCCTTCACCGCCTCCGCGTCCACATACACCTCGCCGCCGAGGTCGCGGAATTTCTTGGACATCCGTTCCATGCCGCGTTTCGCTTCCTCCGGATAAAGCGCCGCGCGTTCGTTGTCGCCGAGGCTCGCCGCGTAGTCGCGCACGTCCTGCGTGATCTTCATCGAGCAGAATTTCGGCCCGCACATCGAGCAGAAATGCGCAACCTTGTGCGCTTCCTTCGGCAGCGTTTCGTCGTGCATCTCGCGCGCGCTGTCCGGGTCGAGCCCCAGATTGAATTGATCGTTCCAGCGGAAGTCGAAGCGCGCGCGCGATAGCGCGTCGTCGCGAAGCTGCGCCGCCGGGTGACCCTTGGCGAGGTCGGCCGCGTGCGCCGCGATCTTGTACGTAATCACGCCTTCCTTCACGTCGTCGCGGTTCGGCAGGCCCAGATGCTCCTTCGGCGTGACGTAGCAAAGCATCGCACAACCGAACCAGCCGATCATGGCGGCGCCAATGCCCGACGTGATGTGGTCGTAGCCCGGCGCGATGTCGGTCGTAAGCGGCCCCAGCGTGTAGAACGGCGCCTCGCCGCATTCCTTGAGCTGCTTGTCCATGTTGATCTTGATCTTGTGCATCGGGATATGACCCGGGCCCTCGATCATAACCTGGCAGCCCTTCTTCCACGCGATCTGCGTGAGCTCGCCGAGCGTCTCCAGCTCCGCGAATTGCGCGCGGTCATTCGCGTCCGCGATCGAGCCAGGACGCAGGCCGTCGCCAAGCGAGAACGAGACATCGTATTTCCGCATGATGTCGCAGATTTCGTCGAAGCGCTCGTACAGGAACGATTCCTTGTGCCGCGACAGGCACCACTTCGCCATGATCGAGCCGCCGCGCGAGACGATTCCCGTGACGCGGTTAGCGGTGAGCGGCACGTAGGCGAGCCGCACGCCGGCGTGGATCGTGAAGTAGTCGACGCCCTGTTCGCACTGCTCGATCAGCGTGTCCTTGTAGCACTCCCAGTCGAGCTTGACGGGATCGCCGTTCACTTTTTCCAGCGCCTGATAGATCGGCACGGTGCCGATGGGGACGGGTGCGTTGCGGATGATCCATTCGCGGGTGTTGTGGATGTTGCGGCCCGTCGAGAGATCCATCACCGTGTCCGCGCCCCAGCGGATCGCCCACACCATCTTCTCGATTTCTTCCTCGACAGAAGAAGTCACGGCCGAGTTGCCGATATTGGCGTTGATCTTCACGAGGAAGTTCCTGCCGATGATCATCGGCTCCAATTCGCCATGGTTGATGTTGGCAGGAATGATGGCGCGGCCGCGCGCCACCTCGTCGCGCACGAATTCCGGCGTGATGAAAGGCGGAATCGAGGCGCCAAAGCTCTCGCCGTCCCTGATCGCGGCTTCGGCACGATCGAGCATTTGCTTTCTGCCGAGGTTCTCGCGTTCGGCGATGTAGATCATTTCCTTGGTGATGACACCGGCGCGCGCCCATTCGAGCTGGGTTACCGGCTTGCTATTGAGCGCCCGCATCGGCTTCGGCGTGTTCGGGAAAGCGCGGGCGAGATACTTGCCCGTCGCGTTGCCGTTATCGACCGGCTGGATCGGCCGGCCTTCGTATTCCTCGACGCCGCCGCGCTCCTTTATCCATTCGACGCGCGGGCGGGGCAGGCCCTTCTCGACGTCAATCTTCGCGTTCTCGTCGGTGTAGGGGCCCGAGGTATCATAGACGCGCACGGGCTCTTCGTTCGCGCTCGGCGCGAGGGCGATTTCCTTCAAGGGCACACGCAGGTCCCCGGCCGCGTCCGGTGTGACGTAAATTTTCTTCGAGCCGGTGACCGGCCCCGTGGTGACTTTCGGGGTGACGATCTCGCGGTTATGGATATTCATTGATCACCTTTTGCGTTTGGCAGGGGTCCGTTTGGCGGCCGCGGCGCGGCGCATGCGGAGGGTGTGGGCGAGGTAGCCTTCGTAGAAGAGCCACAGCCCGAAGAAGAGCATGATGAGGCCGGGGATGCCGGGCCACAGATTGGCGCCGACCACGGCGGTGCCGACGAACTGGCCTTCCTGCGGCACGAGGATGCGGATGACGCCGCCGATCACCGACATCCAGCCGAGGATCGTGATGATCACAGGCCATTTCCACGCCCAGACATTGTGGGTGTTGACGATCGCGAGCCCCGCGAAGAGGGCGATGATGCCAGCGACATAGATCAGCGCGTAGCTGACCAGAAATTGCTCCGCCATGTAGCGGTAGGTTTCGGAATTGAAAATCAGCGCAATGCCGACCGTGATCAGCACCGGGCCGATCAGGCGGGCGAGAAATATAGAGCGTTGTTGCATGTCCCTGTCCCTTCGCCGGCATGACCCGGATCAGGTTCGGAGGGTCACCACCTCGGTATCTCAGCCCGGGCCGACGGCCGGGCACCCCTCGGAACCCCTGCAATCTGTACCTTTCGGGCGCGAGATTCAATGCCCCCGTCAATGCCGAAAGCGACGCATTTTTCTTCCTCGTCATCGCCGGGCCGCAGCGTCCCGCGAGCAAAGCGAGCGGCTGACGCTGCGAGACCCGGCGATCCATGATGAAGCTAAGGCGTATGCGGACGGTCCTCATGGATTACCGGGACTCGTCCGCGCCACGGCTCGCGTTCCGCTCAAGCCGCGCCGCCGAGCGGAGCGAGGGCCCGGCGCGGCCTTGTTAAAGTGTTCGCGCTGGCTGCTCGCTTCGCTCGCCAGCGCGAACGGGCGCGACGTCCCGGTAATGACAAATGGGCCTCTTAGTGCCCCAGGGCGGCGCGGGCAGCGGCCCTGATCGTGCCGTCGAGGCCGGGCGGCGGAACGGCTTGAGGCAAGAAAATGCGCACTGCGCCGTAGGGAAGCCCGAGAAGGGCGACCGCGAGCTTCTCGCGCCCGCGCGGATCGCGCGGCATAAGACGCTTCGCAGCTTCCGCGATGTTGTGGAGCACATCGGAGGTCTCCCGGGTTGCGCGGGCGCGGCTTTCTTCGGGCGCTTCATCGAGAAAATCGTCCCGCCGGTGCGCGAACAGAAGCACGCCGCCGGCATGATCCTCGCGCGCGAAGCGCGGAGTGACGAGGGCAGCTTCCAGGGCTGCTTCGACGGTCTTCGCCTGCGCCAGGCTGCTGCGAAATTGCGCACCAAAGCGCGCGGCGGCGGCAATCCAGGCCTCGGCGAGGAGGGCGCCTTTCGACGGATAGCGGTGATAGACGGAGCCCACCGGCGCTTTTGCCTCTTCGGCGATCAAGGCAACGGTCGCCTGCCCCGGTCCCAGCCGGGCGATGACCCGCGAAGTCGCGGCGATAAGATCCTGATCGGTGAACTGCGCGGGACGTCCCATGGGAGCTCCATTTTTAATCGGCGCATTCTAATTTCGAAAAATAGAGGAAAATCAGATATTTCCTCCATTCGCAGCCGATTATGGGACAAAGATTCTAAAATTTGATTGATGCGGGGTCCGGCGCGCTGGCGAAACGGATTTTGCATTTTGATGCAATTGAATTCGTCATTCTAGAATTTGATCACTAATAGCTGCTCAAATTTGTGCCACGCACAATATGTGGCACGCAATTCGCATAAAAATTGTCGAAGCCGGTCGAGTGCTTGTGAACAGCGCAGCGGGCGATGGCCGCGAGCAAGACTCATTTTTCGCTCACGACAAGGAATCACTAACCCGACGCCAGGGATGGATTGAAGACAAGGAAGACGAAAATGGCGGTTGTTACAAATCCTCTACTCATTCTGCCTGCGGTCGCGGGCCTCCTCGCACTCACCCAAACCGCGGGCGACGCCGCGTTCAACCTGGAAAATCACTTCGCGCATAACGCGAGCGGTGCGCCGCAGCTTCCTGCCGGTGCCGGCGTTTCGAAAGCGCCCGATGGCAGTCCGGTTCTCCTCCGTATCGGCACGCCGAAGGATGAAAAAGAGCACGAGCACGAGGCCGCGCCCCTTTCCTGCCTGCAAATTCAAGCGATCGACGAAAACGAGCTGATCGACGAGCCGACACCGCCCGCCGATTGCGACTAGTCGCGTGCCGGGAACCCGTTCGGCTTCCCGGCGTTATGTTCTCCGATCGGCGGGGCAGGGCCGGAGAACCGAAAATGTCAAAGCTGTTCGCAGCGTCGGTGCTTGTCGGGCTTGTAATCGGCGCGATTTATCCACTCCTGTAAAATCGTACTTTATTGTCTGGCGGCGCGAGGGGCTTGCCGTATAGCCTGATCTGCGGAATCACAGACTCGCCATGCGCCAGTATCTCGATCTCCTCTCCCGCGTTCTCGATAGCGGCGTCCGCAAGGACGACCGCACGGGCACCGGTACGCTCTCGGTGTTCGGGCACCAGATGCGATTCGATCTTTCGGAAGGCTTCCCGCTGGTGACGACCAAGAAGCTGCATGTGAAGTCGATCGTGCACGAGCTGCTGTGGTTTCTCGCGGGCGACACCAACGTCAAATATCTGCAAGAGCACGGCGTCACGATCTGGGACGAGTGGGCCGACGAGCGCGGCGAGCTCGGCCCGGTCTACGGCAAGCAGTGGCGCTCGTGGCCGACGCCGGACGGCGGCGTGATCGACCAGATGCGCGACGTCGTGGCCGAGATCAAGAGCAACCCGGATTCGCGCCGGCTGATTGTGAGCGCGTGGAATCCGGCGGACATTCCCAAAATGGCGCTCGCGCCCTGCCATGCTCTATTTCAATTTTATGTCGCGGGCGGGAAACTCTCCTGCCAGCTCTATCAGCGTTCGGCAGACGTATTCCTGGGCGTTCCTTTCAACATCGCCTCCTATGCGCTGCTGACGCATATGGTCGCACATGTAACGGAACTTACGCCAGGCGACTTCGTGCATACCCTTGGCGACGCGCATCTTTATCGTAATCATCTGGCGCAGGCGCGGCTGCAGCTGTCCAGAAAGCCGCACCCGCTACCGCAATTGAAACTCAATCCCGCGGTAAAAGACCTGTTCGCGTTCCGCTACGAAGATATCGCGGTTGAGAACTACGTGGCGGATGCGCCGATCAAGGCCGATATCGCCGTTTGAACGGCGAATGCTCACTGGAAGACAAGACCATGAAAATTATCCATGGATTCTTCGCGGCGGCTTTTATCATGCTGGGCCTCGCGATCCTGCCGATGCCCGCGCGCGCGGACGCCGACGCGCAAAAATTCCTGGAGGCGATCTACAAGAAATATGTCGGGCAAAACACGCCCGGCATCGTTTTCGACACCAGCGAAGCGGCGCTCGCTTATTTCACGCCGGAGCTCGCGGCGATGATCTCGTCGGACGCCGAGAGCGCACAGAAGAACGACGAGCCGCCGGTCCTCGACGGCGATCCCTTCATCGGCGCCCAGGACTGGGACATCAAGGATCTCGCGATCACCGTGAAGGACATCGCGCCCGGCAAAGCGATGGGGTTCGTCAGCTTCACAAATATGAGCGAGCGGCAGTCGGTGGAGATCGAGCTCAGGAAACTGCCGCAGGGCTGGCGGATCGACGACATTCGCTGGAGCGACGGCTCGCTGCGCGAAATCCTGAAGAACGAAGGCGGCTCTCCCGGCGAAAAGGAATCGTCGGATACACAGAAGCTATGAAAGACGCCCGGCGGAAAGCCGGGCGTAACCGCATTTACAGCTCGTCACCTTCGTCGTCCGAATCGCGCCGCCGGTCACGTCCGCGCGGCCCGCGATCCCGCATTCCGCGATGCATCATCCACTCGCGTCGATCGCGCATGCTGCCGCGAATCATATCTTCGAGCCGGCCTTTCTGCGTGTCGTCGAGCTTGTCGTAGAGCGGCTGCGCGGCATCGGCGAGACGCTTCATGTCGGCCCCGGCCTGCGTCATGAAATCCGCGCCGCGACGGAGACGCTCCATGATATCGGGCCGCAGAGCATCGCCTTTTGCGCGTTCGGCGCGGCGCTCGGCCATGCGCGCTTCGCGCTTCTGCGCCATATCCTTCAGCACGCTTTCGATCGGCGGCCATAGCTGCTCCTGTTCGGGCGTAAGCGCGAGGCCGGCATGAAGCGCCGCGACGCGGGCGTTCGCGAATGCAGCGAGATCGGAGGGGCTCGGCTGCCAGCGATAATCGCTTTCCTTCTGTTTGACCGGCTCGGATGATTGTTGGGCCACCGCATAGGTGGCGGCGGAACCGGCAAGAATGGCAATGGCTGTCAGGGTCAGAATGGATTTTTTCATAAAAAGCCTCCTTGGCCTGGGAGATCGTGCGCGCCCATGCCCGCGAGCCTAAACCCGGCAATGCGGCTTTAGTTCGGTTCCCGATGTGACAGTTTGGTAATCCGGCGGTCAGCTTGGGCCGATCATCTTTTCCGGGCGAACGAGCGCGTCGAACTCCTCGTTCGTGACATATCCGCCGCCCACCGCCTCCTCGCGGAGCGAGGTGCCGTTCTTGTGCGCAGTCTTCGCGATCTTCGCCGCGTTGTCGTAGCCGATCTTGGGGGCGAGCGCCGTGACCAGCATCAGCGACATTTCCATCAAGTCGGCGATGCGCTTTTCGTTCGCCTTGATGCCGACCACGCAATTGTCGGTGAAAGAGACGGCGGCGTCGGACAGGAGCCGGACGGATTGCAACAGCGCATAGGCGAGCACAGGGTTATAGACGTTCAGCTCGAAGTGCCCCTGGCTGCCGGCGATCGTGACGGCCGTCTGGTTTCCAAACACCTGGCAGCAAGCCATGGTGAGCGCCTCGCTCTGCGTCGGGTTGACCTTGCCCGGCATGATCGAGGAGCCCGGCTCGTTTTCCGGCAGCGACAATTCGCCGAGGCCCGAGCGGGGGCCGGAGCCGAGCAGCCGGATGTCGTTCGCGATCTTGAACAGCGCCGTGCCGCAGGCGGCAAGCGCACCGTGCACCGACACGAACGCGTCGTGCGCGGCCATCACTTCGAATTTGTTCGGCGCGGTGACGAAGGGAAGCCCGGTGATCTCCGCGACTTTTTTGGCGAAGGCTTCGGCGAAGCCTTTCTTGGCGTTCAGGCCGGTGCCGACGGCGGTGCCGCCCTGCGCGAGCGGCCATAGCTCGTTCAGCACGACCTTCATGCGCTTGATGCTGGAGTCGACCTGCGCGGCGTAACCGGAAAATTCTTGTCCGAGCGTCAGCGGTGTCGCGTCCTGCGTATGGGTGCGGCCGATCTTGATGATCTTGGCGAACTCCTTGACCTTCGCTTCTAACGCCTTGTGCAGGTGCTCGAGCGCGGGGATGAGCTTGTGCGTGATTTCCTCCGCCGCTGCGATGTGCATTGCGGTCGGGAAAGAGTCGTTCGACGACTGCCCCATATTGACGTGATCGTTCGGGTGCACCGGCTTCTTCGAACCCATGACGCCGCCGAGCATCTCGATCGCGCGGTTTCCGATCACTTCGTTCGCGTTCATGTTCGATTGCGTGCCGGAACCGGTCTGCCAAACGACGAGCGGAAAGTGGTCGTCATGTTTGCCGTGCACGACTTCGCGTGCGGCCTCGGAAATCGTGTCGGCGAGCTTGGGATCGAGCGCGCCGAGATCCTTGTTTACCTGTGCCGCCGCCATCTTCACGATACCGAGCGCGCGCACGATCGGCTTTGGCATCCGCTCGCCGCCGATCTTGAAGTTTTGCAGCGATCGCTGCGTTTGCGCCCCCCAGTAACGATCGGCCGGTACCTCGATCGGTCCAAAGGTGTCGGTTTCGGTGCGGGTGGGCTTTGCGTTCATGGCCGGCCTTGATGGTTTCGGAAACGGGAGGGGGTATTAACATGCCTGTCCGAAATCCCGGAAAGACGGGGATTTTTGATGCTGCACTGCCGCTTAAAACCTACGACTTTGGGACAACATGCCGCAGTCCATTACCTGCGACAAACGGTATCCTAGGGTAGGTGCGCGGGGAAAATCGCTCTCATAAGGCGAAACCCAAGCGGGAGGTAAGGGTCAAAAGTAGCTTGCGGTATTATGCTGCAGTCATATTCTGCCAAGACCTTGTGATTCCCGTTTGCATTCCCGCGTGACCGATCGCTGTTTCGTTCGCGAACGCGCGATGAGGGGCCGGGCAATGGGCGAGATTGTCAATCTGAGACGCCGGCGTAAGGCGAATGCGCGGGAAGAGAAAGCCGCGCGTGCCGCCGAGAATCGTATGCGTTTTGGCCGCACGCTCTCGGCTAAGCGGATGGAACGAGCGATCGAACTGAAACGCGAGCGCGACCTTGACGGCCGCCGCATCGAACCCGGAGAGGGATCATGATCAAAAGTCCGGTAGTGAAGCGTTCGATCGTTATCGCGGGGCACAAAACCAGCGTCAGCCTCGAAGATGCTTTCTGGGACGCATTGAAGGAGATCGCCGCGGCACGCGATGTCACGCTTTCGGAGGTGGTCGCGAATATCGACGCGCTTCGCAATCAGGGCAATCTGTCGTCGGCGATCCGGCTTTACGTTCTCGATCATTTCCGCACGGCGCGGGCGGCCTGACGTTACAGCAATTTAATGTTTGTCCGCTTGCGCGAGCGGCGCTGCGGAACTCGGGTGCGTTGAACCTACTCGGCTACTCCCGTATAAGGTCGCGCCCGCGTTTTGCGGGCGGAGGAGCTCATGTCCTGGAAAAATCAGAGCGGCGGGCCATGGGGATCGGGCGGAGGATCGCGCGGCCCTTGGGGCTCCGGTCCGCAACCCGGCGGGCCCACGCCGCCGGATCTCGAAGAATTCGTCCGGCGCAGCCAGGATAGGCTCAGGAATTTGTTGCCCGGCGGCTCGTTCGGCGGCTGGGGCACTTTGCTGATCGTGCTCGGCGTGATCGCGCTCTGGATGCTGTCGGGCTTCTATCGCGTGCAGACCGACGAGCAGGGCGTCGTGCTCCGCTTCGGCAAATATGTCGGCGAGCGCCAGCCGGGCCTGAACTATCACTTGCCCTGGCCGATCGAAACCGTACTCATCCCGAAAGTCACGAGCAGCCGGCGTCTCGATATCGGCATGCGGCTGATCGAGGATCCGCGGCGCGGGACCACCGTGCGCGATGTGCCGGAAGAGAGCCTGATGCTCACCGGCGACGAAAATATTGTCGACGTCGATTTCACCGTGCTCTGGAAAGTGAAGGACGCGGCCGACTTCCTGTTCAACGTCCAGAACCCCGAAGGCACGATCAAGGCGGTGGCGGAAAGCGCCATGCGCGAAGTGATCGGCCGCTCCACGATTCAGCCGATTCTTACCGGCGCGCGGCAAAATATCGAGCAAGGGGTGCATGACCTGATGCAGAAGACGCTCGATTCCTACGGGACAGGCGTCGTTATCACGCAAGTGCAGATGCAGAAGGTCGACCCGCCATCGCAGGTGATCGACGCCTTCCGCGACGTGCAGGCGGCCCGCGCCGACGCCGAGCGCGCGCAAAACGAGGCACAGACCTACGCCAACCGCGTCGTGCCGGAGGCGCGCGGCAAGGCGGCGCAGATTCAGCAGGCGGCGGAAGCCTATCGCGAGCAGACCGTTGCCGAAGCCAAAGGCCAGGCCGCGCGCTTCACGAAAATTTACGACGAATACAAGAAGGCGCCGGAAGTCACGCGCCGCCGCATCTATCTCGAAACCATGGAGAATGTGCTGAACGGCGTGAACAAAACCATCGTCGATCCGAGCGTGTCGAAGAGCGGCATCGTTCCATATTTGCCGCTCACCAGCGGCGGAACAGTCGCGCGGCCGGCGCCGGCGCAGCAGGGAGGCAGCCGATGAGCAGGGGCATTGGCGGAGTACTCGCGGTTCTCGCGGCCATCGCGCTCGTCGTCGCCTACGGCGCGCTCTTTACCGTGCATCAAAATCAGCAAGCGATCGTGCTTCGCTTCGGCGAGCCGGTGAAATTCGCCTTCGAACCCGGGCTGCAAACCAAAATTCCGTTCGTGGACGGCGTCGTCTATATCGACAAACGCATTCTCGATCTCGAAAACCCGGCGCAGGAAGTGATCGCTTCCGATCAGAAGCGTCTCGTGGTTGACGCCTTCGCGCGCTACAAAGTCTCCGACCCGCTGCGCTTCTATCAAACCCTCGGTTCGGTCGAGCGCGCGAATTCGCAGCTCGCGACGCTCCTCAACTCGGCGCTGCGCCGCGTGCTGGGCGAAGCGAGCTTCATCCAGATCGTGCGCGACGAGCGCGAGAATTTGATGGGCAAGATTCGCGAGCAGATGACGCGCGAAGGGGAGAATTTCGGAATCGCGGTCGTCGACGTGCGCATCCGGCGCGCCGACTTGCCGGACGCGAACAGCCAGGCCGTGTTCCAGCGCATGCAGACGCAAATTCAGCGGGAGGCCGCGGAAATCCGCGCCGGCGGCAATCAGCTCGCGCAAACGATCCGCGCCAAGGCCGACCGCGAGGTCACGGTCACCGTCGCCGAAGCGCAATCGCGCGGCGAGCAGATCCGCGGCGAAGGCGACGCGATGCGCAACAAGATCTTCGCCGACGCCTACAACCAGGATCGGGACTTTTTCGCCTTTTATCGCTCGATGCTGGCTTACGAGCAGGCCATGAAGCGCGGTGACACAACTCTATTCTTGTCGCCTGATTCCGATTTCATGCGTTATTTCAACGACGCGTCCGGCAAACCCGCCAGCGCGCCGCGGTAACGAGCACGAGGGGGGCGGCATGCACGACTTCGTCGCCGCCTTCGGCCTTCTGCTCGCGATCGAAGGTCTTACCTTTGCGGCCTTCCCGGGAGCCGCCAAGCGCGCGGCGGAAGAGGTGGCCGGTGCGCCCGAAGGGCCGTTGCGGCTCATCGGGCTTGCGGCCGCGGCCGCCGGGATATTGTTGCTCTGGTTCATGCGCGGAATGCCGATCTGACAAGGAACCATCGGCCGCGCGGTGGATTGAGAGACATAATGTCGCTTTTCGGTCGAAATTCTAACGCCGGATAACGTGAATACAGGATTCGGCCTTCGTCTTGTTCCTGCGAGGTTTCCGTCGCAGTTTGTAGGCCAGAAAATTCGCAGAGCTTTTTTCGAGGATGCCATGTCCACGCTGACCAAGATCTCTTTCCGTTCGGTCGCCGCGCTCGGTTTCGCGGCAGGATTGGCCGCGCTCTCCGCGAGCCCGGGTTTTGCCGCTTCCGGCAAAGGCCCGGATTCGGTCGCGGATATCGCGGAGCGCGTGACCGATGCGGTGGTGAATATTTCGACGTCGCAGACGATCGAGGCGCAGAAGGGCGTGCAGATTCCGCAGCTTCCGCCCGGCTCGCCGTTCGAGGAATTTTTCGACGAGTTCTTCAAGAAGAACGGCAAGGAAGGCGGGCCCCGCGCGCGCAAGGTTTCCTCGCTCGGCTCGGGTTTCGTGATCGATCCGTCGGGCATCATCGTCACGAACAACCACGTGATCGCGGACGCCGACGAGATCTACGCGAATTTCACCGACGGCACGAAGCTGAAAGCCGAGGTCATCGGCCGCGACACGAAAAGCGACCTCGCACTCCTGCGCGTGAAGCCGGAGAAACCGATCAAGGCGGTCGCTTTCGGCAATTCCGACAAGATGCGCGTCGGCGACTGGGTGATGGCGATCGGCAATCCGTTCGGACTCGGAGGCTCGGTCACGGTCGGCGTCGTCTCGGCGCGAAACCGCGATATTAACGCCGGTCCCTACGACAACTTCATCCAGACCGACGCCGCGATCAATCGCGGAAATTCCGGCGGGCCGCTGTTCAACATGGACGGCGAGGTGATCGGCATTAATACCGCGATCATTTCGCCTTCGGGCGGCTCGATCGGCATCGGCTTTGCAATTCCTTCGTCAAGCGTGATCCCGATCGTCGCGCAGCTCCGCGAATTCGGCGAGACGCGGCGCGGCTGGATCGGCGTGCGCATTCAGCAGGTCGACGATGCGATCGCCGAAAGCCTCGGCATCGGCAAGCCGCGCGGCGCGCTGATCGCGGGCGTCAACGAAGACGGGCCGGCCGCCAAGGCCGGGCTGAAGACCGGCGACGTCGTGGTGAAATTCGACGGCCATGAGATCAAGGAAATGCGGGATCTGCCGAAGATCGTCGCCGACACGGCCGTGGACAAGACGGTCGAGACGGTGGTGCTTCGGGACGGTAAGGAAAAGGCGATCAAGATCACGCTCGGCCGTCTCGAGGACAGCGAGAAGCCCAAGCTCGTTTCCGTGAACAAGGAGGAGCCCGCGAAAGCCGCCGCGCCGAAGAACACGCTCGGGCTCGGACTCTCCGCGATCACCGACGAGATCCGGAAGAAATACAAACTCAAGAGCGGCGCCAAAGGCGTGGTGGTGACTTCAGTCGACGATAATTCGCCGATCGCCGATCGCGGCATTCAGCCGGGCGACATCATTCTCAAGCTCCAGAACGAAGCGATCGCCAGTCCCGCCGACGTGCAGAAGCAGATCGACGCCCTGAAGAAGCAGGGCAAGAAATCCGCGCTCATGCTGGTGGCGCGCGGCGACGAGCAGCGCTTCGTGCCGGTGCCGATTCCGTAATCCACGTCGTTCCCCGGCACCTCACAACTCGTCATGCCCGGCCCTTGTGCCGGGCATTCACGTTTGAGGGCATTTCAACAAGCAAGGCGTGGATGGCGTTCGAACTCGGGCGTGCCCGAGTTCGACGCATTTAAGAGCCCAAGCCGGGTAAACCCGACTTGGGTGCCAAGCCCGGCCATGACGTGTGGAGGCGCACGAACGCTGCTTGACAGTCTTTCCCATATGGACTATATTCCTATCATCCTTTCCCGCCGAGGGGCGCGCTCATGAGGCGTCTTGGGTGCGGGGAAAGGTCCGGCGCCTGCTGCTCCGTTCGCAACGGAGCACCGGGACGGCATGGGGCACCGCCTCCGGTCACTACGAGCCGGCGCGAGGAGCTCGCTGACGGAGAGGCTTTCGCCTCACGAAAAGCGCGGCCCATGCCGAGAAACCGCCGTGCTGGAGCGCTGCGAAGCGCCCGCCTCTCGAAAGAGAGGCAAACCGGAAGGCCCGATGCGCCGAGCGGCGCTCCGGCCCCCTCTTTTTGTTGGCGCGAATGGGGCAAGCCCCAAGCGCGCTGGCAATCACGAGGGCTGCAGAATGCCCGGACGCGCTTAAGAAGCGCGGGCGCGGGGACGATGGCGTTTGATTCATGAGACGACCTCACCCTGAGGAACGGCGCATGAAATGCGCCGCGTCTCGAAGGATACGTCCACGATGCACGAGCCTCATCCTTCGAGACGCCTCGCTTCGCGAGGCTCTTCAGGATGAGGCTTATGTCCTCGCTATTGGCACGGAATTACTCCGCGAATTCCTCTCGCCGGTAGCCCTGCAAATATAAAAGCGCGGTGAGATCGCCATGTTCGATGCGGGCATTCGCTTCCGCCGCGACCGCGGGCTTCGCGCGATAGGCGACGCCGAGGCCGGCGGCGCGCAGCATCGGCAGATCGTTCGCGCCGTCGCCGACCGCGAGCGTGTCGCGCAAATCGATGTTCAGTTTTGCCGCGAGCTCCTTGAGGGACGCGAGCTTCGCTTCGCTGCCGAGAATCGGCTCCTCCACCTTTCCCGCAAGCTTGCCGCCTTCGATCACGAGCCGGTTGCCGCGGTTTTCGTCAAAGCCGAGCTGTGCCGCAATTTTTTGGGTGAACAGCGTGAAGCCGCCCGACACGAGGCAAGTATAGGCGCCGTGCTTCTTCATGGTCATCACGAGCGCGCGGCCGCCCGCCGTCAGCCGGATATGCTTTTGCAGAACGTCGTCGGCCACCGTCGCGGGCAGATCCTTCAGGAGCGCCACGCGCTCGCGCAGGGCCGGCGGGAAGTCGATCTCGCCGCGCATGGCGCGCTCGGTGATCCTCGCGACATGCTCTTTCAGGCCGGCGAAGGCCGCGAGCTCGTCCACGCATTCCTGCTCGATCATGGTGGAGTCCATGTCGGCGACGAAGAGGCGCTTGCGGCGGTTTTCGGCGGGCTGGATCACGACGTCGATTTCGCCGAGCGCGGCGCGCAGCTTGTCGGTGAGCTGTCGGATGCCGGAATTCGCGGGAGGCGAGAAGGGAATTTCGGAGGCGATTTCGCCGTCAAGGATTGCCACATCGCCGGCGCCGGGCAGCAAAGCCTTCGCGGCCGCGGCGGCTTTCCGGGTCACGGCGGGATTTTTCGGGTTCGAAATCAGGGTCGCGATATGCGACATGCTATGGGTGATCCAGGAGAGAATGGATGGTTCGTGCGGTGCTCATTGCAGGTCCGACGGCAAGCGGCAAGTCCGCCCTGGCGCTTGCGCTCGCCGAGCGCTTTTCGGGCGTGGTGATCAACGCCGACTCGATGCAAGTCTATCGCGACTTTCGGATCCTGACCGCGCGCCCCACGCCCGAAGAGGAGGCGCGAGTACCGCATCTCCTCTACGGGCATGTGGACGCGGCCGAGAACTATTCGGTCGGGCGGTGGACGGTGGACGCGGGCAAGGCGCTCGCGGAAGCGGAAAATTCCGGGCGGCTGCCGATTTTCGTGGGCGGGACCGGGCTTTATTTCAAATCGCTCCTGAAGGGCCTCTCTGACATGCCGCCGGTTCCGGCTGAGGTGCGGGCGCGCGTACGAGCGGAGGCGAAGGACGTCTCCGCGCCGGTGCTGCATGCGCGGCTCGCGCAGCGCGACCTCAGGATGGCGAGCCTGCTGCGGCCGACGGACCGGCAGCGGGTGATCCGGGCGCTCGAAGTGTTCGAGGCGACGGGGCGCTCGCTCGCCGACTGGCAGCAAACGCCGGGGAGGCCGCTCATCGACCCCAAGGACACATTGACGGTTTTTTTGGAAATCGACCGCAAGCTATTGCGGGAGCGGATCGATCAGCGCTTCGATCGGATGCTGGAAAACGGCGCTCTCGAGGAAGTACGGGCGCTGATGGCGCGAAAACTCGATCCGGCGCTCCCGGCGCTGAAAGCCCACGGCGCGCCTGCACTTAGCCGCTATCTTTCGGGTGAGATTTCACGCGAAGAAGCTTCAACTTCAGGAAAAACTGACACGCGCCACTACGCCAAACGGCAGGAAACCTGGTTCAGACATCAGATGAAGGACTGGCCCTGGGTGAAGCCGGAACAGGCGCTGGAATATTTGATTCCGAAATTGGAACGCTGACTCACTGCGGCGCGGTCGCCGGGCTCAATCGTTGTCTCGGCTCCTTCGGCCAAAGCCATTGCGCGGCCAGATAAATCGCGCAAACCGCGAGCCCTGCCGCCAGCACCCACCACATCGGACGGATTTCCGCGTCGAACATCAAATTCAGCTTCAGAATGCGCGCGAAGGGAACGCCGGTGAGCACGCCATACCAGCCTGCCTCGAACAGCGCGGTCATGAGCGAAGCGAAGATCGCAAGCACGGCCAGGCCGGCGAGTCCGACTTCGCGCTTCCACCAGTAAAGCGCGCGATAAGCGAGAAGCCAGACGAGAAAACCCATCATCAGGGTAGGCTCATAAATCACGAGCTTCTTCTGAAGGGCAAAATGCACGATGGCGATGACGCCAATTGCGTAAGCGGTCTTGTGTAGCGTACCCCACTTTGCGCCGAGGCGGCGGACGGCGGCGTCGGTGGAAGTGACTCCGAGGGCGATCAGGCCGATGAGCGCCAGGAATCCGATGGTGAGGTAGAACCGGAGCGCAATTTCGCTAGCGACTTTCAAAAGATCGTAGTTCTGGTCGACGATATAGAGCAGGAAGTGAAAGAATGCGTAGCAAGCCGAGGCGACGCCGAGCGTCCGGCGCGCGTTGATCAGCTTCCCCCAGTTCAGGATTCGCCGCGCGGGCGTGATCAGAAGCGTGAGCAGGATGAGCCGCACGACCCAGCGCCCGGAAATATGCACGATTTCCTTGAAGGGCTCGGCGCCGAGGTTGTGCGTGACGGTGAGCCAAGCCATCCATAGCGCGGGGACGATAGCGACCGCGAAGGCGGCGATCTTTTCAGGCGACCAGCGGCCGGTTTTTTCGCGCAGAAACGGCATTACGATCTTGGGGCCGGGCCGCGCCGGAAACCGACGGCGATGCGGTTGAACGAATTCATGATCGCGATCGCAACGGTGAGGTCGGCGAGTTCCTTTTCGGAGAAATGTTTGGATACCTCTGCGAAAACGTCGTCAGGCGCCTTTGTCTCGGAAATGAGGGTGAGCGATTCCGCCCAGGCGAGCGCGGCGCGTTCCTTCTCGGTGAAGAACGATTCCGCTTCCCAATAGACAGGGACAAGCACGATCTTCTCGATCTTCATGCCGTTCTTCAATAGATCGCGCGTATGCAGATCGACGCAGTAGGCGCAGCCATTGATCTGCGAGACGCGGAGATAGATGAGGTCGATCAGCTCGAGCGGCAGTCCCGAATTCGCGACATACTGGCGTACACTGTCGAGCGCCTTCATGGCATCGGGGATGACTTTTCGATAATCGAGCCGCTGCGTCATTGAAACCTCCGGAATCGCTGCTCTCTATCTAACCAAGAATGTAGCGCAGCAAGACGGGTTCTGGCGCGGTTTTTCGCAACACTCCGTGAAGAGCTTGTTACTCGGCGGCTTCGGCAGGGATCGCAGGCACCTCGCAGCCCGTCGCGCAGCAGCGGCCGGGCTGCTTCGAGACGCGGCGGCCGTCGGCGAGCACGCCGCGATCCAAAAGTTGCTCGACGAGCTCGATTTTCTCGCCGACCGGATAGTTCCGCCAGATTTCCCGCTTCATTGCTTCCGGCGAGCCGCCGCCATGCAGCGAAATCACCGAATACCAGCCTCCCTGATGCGAGATGGTGAGGTCTTCGATCAGCCGCGAGACTTCGAGCCGCTGTTCGGCGGGAATGTCGGCGCGCCCGCCGAGCACGGCGGAGAGCGACGCCTTCGTTTTGGGGTTGTGATCCTCGTCGGGGCCGGGCAGGGCGACGATCAGGCCGCCCGAAACGTAGTGGGCGAGCTTGTGCATGTCGTAGATTTTCGTCGCCATCAAAAGCTTGCCGATGTTCGAGAACACGGCGTCGGGCATGATGTTCCCGGCAGGATCCTTCATGCCGTAGACGGACGAGGCGACGCCGCAGGCATAGAAGCTTTCGGTGATGGTGATGAGCTCGACCATCGCCTCGCGAATGTGACCGTGGCGATCGGGATCGAGGCCGTTCGCTTCGATCATCAATGCGCCCGCGCCGATGAGCAAATCGCCGAAGCCCGCGCGCGCAGCGATGCAGGAATGGCGATGATGGGTGGCGTAGGATGTTGTGAGGAAGCCCGCTTCCTCGACTTCGCCCGCCATGAAGACGCGCTCATGCGGGACGAACACGTCGTCGAAAATCACGACGCCGGTGGATTGGCCGTATTTCGCGGAGAATTTCGCCGCGTTCTCGCCGGGCCGGCCGGCTGGGCGGGCGACGATAGTGACTCCCTCCGCGTCGACCGGCACCGCGCAGCAGACGGCGAAATGAGCATCCTCTTTCGTATGCGTGCGGCAAGGCATGACCATGAGTTCGTGCACGTAAGGTGCGCTGGTCACGATCGCCTTGGTGCCGGAAATGACAATGCCGTCCTTGCGACGCTCCTTGATGTGCACATAAACGTCCGGGTTTGCTTGCTGGCCGGGACGTTTGGAACGGTCGCCTTTCGCGTCGGTCATGGCAATGCCGACGGTGAGGTCTTCGTCCTGAAATTTGTGCAGATAGTTCAGGAAGCGCTGCTGGTAGTCGGTGCCGTGGTTAGCGTCGGCGCGCTTCGTCGCCTGAAAAATCCCGTTGAAGGCGTCGTGACAGAGATAGCGTTGCGCGCAGCCGGAGGTGCGGCAGAGCAGACGCACCGCCTCCAGCTTATAGAGAAGGTCGGTCGAGTTCTCGTCGATATGCAGCATGCGGTTGACGATCTTGCCCGACGTTCCCTGGCGGGCGGTCATCAGGAGCTTGTGCTCTTTCTTGTGCGCGAAGTCGTAGGCGACGCCGATCGCGTTGATGCCGGGCGCGAGACGCGGCTCGTCCGCGACGCTTTCGATCCGGTCGCCGTTGACGAAAACGCGGGGTTTATGGCGGCGGAGCGATTCCCGGTAGTCGGCGGCGGTCATCAGCATGGCGTTTCCTCCTTAAACTTGGAGCTTGTTCGGATTTTTTAACAATGTTAAATCCGAGTCAAGCGGAGAAGCGGCATGGCCGGGGCGCAAAGACTCGAGCGAAAACAGGCGGTGAGCGATCACAAGCGCTCGTTGATTTTGGACGCCGCGCGCAGGGTATTCGAGCAGGAGGGGCTCGATGGCGCCTCACTGCGCGCGATCGCGGCGGAAGCGGGCTATACGCCCGCTGCGCTCTATTTTCATTTCGACTCGAAGGAGGCGATCTATGCGGAAGTCTTGCGTGTCTCGGTCGCGCGGCTACGGGAGGAGATAGAGCGCGCGGTCGCAAAGACGCGTTCACCCGCCGAGAAATTGCGCGCGGCGGCGATGGCGTTCTTCGATTTCTACGCTTCGAACCCGCGCGATCTCGATCTCGGCTTTTATCTCTTCCGTGGCGGCATGAAGCCGCATGGTCTCGGCAAGGAGCGCGACAAACAGTTGAATGCGGCGCTTGCCTCCGCGCTGCAATCGATTTCCGACGCCGCCGAGGAGCTGGGCGCGAAAAAGGAAGAGGCGCGCATGCTTACGGTCGATACCTTCGCGCATGCAGCGGGGCTTCTCTTGCTTGCGCATACGCACCGCATCCGCATGTTCGGCGCTTCCGCGCGCGATTTGATGGCGCGCTATATCGCTGACCGCATCGATCAACTGAAGAGCGGCTGAGATGCTGACCATCGATCGCGAGGAATCGACACTTTTGATCATCGATTTTCAATCGAAGCTGATGCCCGCGATCCATGAAGGCATGCGTGTCATCGCCAACGCGAAGCGCCTGATCGAAGCGGCAAAGCTTCTCGAAGTACCGATCTTGTTGACCGAGCAAAACGCCAAGGGTCTCGGCAGCACGGTTTCGGAGCTCGCACCGGACGACTCGATCCTTGCGCATAAAATGTATTTCGACGCCTGCCGCGAGCCGGGTTTTCTCCAGCGCCTGAAGGGCCGTCCGAAAGTCGTCGTCGCAGGCTGCGAAGCGCATGTCTGCGTGCAGCAGACGGTGCTCGGGCTCCTGCATGCAGGCCGGCAGGTTTATGTCGTGCGCGATGCGCTCGGCGCGCGGCATCCTGAGAATAAAGAGACCGCGATCCGCCGTATGGAGCGCCACTGCGCCGAGATCGTCACTACCGAAATGGTGGTGTTCGAGTGGTTAGCGACCGCTAACCATCCGCGTTTCCGGGAGGCGATCGCGCTCATCAAGTAAGCGGCTGATGGGGCGAAGGTGTCCCGCTTGCGGGCTTTCGGGAACGGTGTTATCGGGGACCGCTCCCTTCGTCTAAAATTCCAGACGTCGCCCTTTCCCGGCGAAACCATTTTGATATGCGGACGCCGCACGTCGTCATGCTGACCGCCCGTTCCCGTATTCCGATTCGCCTCTTTCTGGGGCTCGCCCTTGCGATCGTTCTCGATACCGGCGTGCAACTCCTGTGGAAGACGGCGGTCGACAGCGTGCCGCCCGCCGCGTCGATGACGCTTACCGTGGAAACGGCGATATTGCAGCAGCCACTGTTCATCGTCGTGGGGGCGCTCATGATTGCCCAGCTCCTCAACTGGCTGAAGGTACTTGCCCACGCCGATCTCAGTTACGCCAAGCCCATTACCTCGCTGAGCTATGTCACTGTCAGTGTCGGCTCGGTGATCCTGCTCGGCGAAAGCATTCATCTCCTGCAGGTCGCCGGTATCGTCATGGTGATTGCGGGTGTCTGGCTGGTCAGCCGTAGCGGGCATGCAGGCGCGCAGCCGGAAATGGCGGATCGATGAGCGAGATTGCACTCGGCACGTTACTCGTGACAATGAGCACGTTGGTCGAAGGTATGGGCCAGACGCTGCTCAAGAAATCCTGGCTCGATCTGCGACGCCGTGCGCTGTGGGTGACGCTCGGGGTCGCGCTCCTCTTGCTCGATATCGTTTTCTACAGCGGTGCGCTCTGGTTCCTGCCCGTCAGCACAGCGTTTCCCATCAGCGGGCTCAGCTTTGCCGTCGCGGTCGTTTTTTCATGGTGGTTGCTGTCGGAAACCGTGACGCCTACGCGCTGGGCGGGGGTGATCCTGATTGTCGGCGGGGCAAGTTTGGTCGTGGCGTTCAGTTAGTACATGATCCGGGGAGAATGGGGGGACGGGATTTCCGGTCAATTTCATGCTCACACGCAGCCCGCTGGCGATCGAATTCGCCAGCTCCGAAGCCGACATTCCAGAGGCACTATGGCGCGAATGCTTTCCGCCGCCACTGGAAGGACGCTGGTGGTACGCCACGCTGGAGAACAGCGGGCTCGACGACCAGTTTGCGTTCCTTTACGCGGTTATTCGCGACAACGGCCGACCGGTCGGCATCGCGCCGCTTTTCACGATGGATGTCGATCTCGGTCTCGTCGTCCCGCCGCTGTTACGGCCGCTTTGCGCGCTCCTTGCAGTGATTGCGCCATCCCTCGTACGGCCGCGTACTCTGTTTGTCGGCTCACCGTGCGCGGACGAGGGGACCGTCGGTCTCTTGCCCGGCGTCGATCGCGCAGCGGCATTCCGCCTTCTGCAGGACGCACTCGAACGCAAGGCGGACGAGCTGTCCGCCGCCATGATCGTGTGGAAGGATTTCCCGCAATCGTACACCGCCGCACTCGATAATCTTGCGCGCGAATGCGGATTGTTCGTGCTGCCGAGTTTTCCGGGGGCCGTCGCCGACGTTCCCGGCGCGTGTAAGGAGAAGTATCTCGCGACCCTCAGAAGTCCCTATCGCAACGACCTCAAACGCAAGCTGCGGCGCAGCGCCGAAAGCTTTGACGCTGCAGTCGAGATCGTACACGAACCCGATGCAGCGACTCTTGACGTCTTGTGCGACCTCTTCCGCCAGACCTTCGACAAGGGCACGGTCAAGTTCGAGCGCCTCGACCGCAAGTTCTTCGAGGCGATCCGACGTCAGGACGTCGCGGATTTCCTGATCCTGCGGGATAAATCTTCGCGCGAAATCGTTGCCTTCATGCTTTGCTTCGTTGTCGGTGATCGCCTGATCAACAAATATATCGGCCTCGACTACCGCCGCCCGAGGAACTGGTCATTGCTGTTCAGGTTGTGGGATGCGGCCGTGGATTTTGCCGTCGCACGCGGAGCAACCTCGATTCAAAGCGGACAAACCGGCTATGCGCCGAAAATCATTCAGGGGCACCGTCTCGTTCCTTTGACCAATTACTGCAAGCATCGCAGCGCGCTACTGCACTCCCTCCACGCACGGGTCGCCCGCAACGTGAGCTGGAGCACCCTCGACCGCGACCTCGCCATTTATCTGAAAGCGCATCCGTCCGCTGACATGAGCCGTCCCCGCTAAAAGTAGAGACTATGCAGGCGGCGAGCGCGTCGTGACGCGATCGTATTCGGCGCCGAATGCCCGCTTGACCAAGGGAATAGACGGCTATAGGTTCCCCCGCACGATTGAAACGAAAGCGGGCGGAAATGCGCAAGTTTCTTACGCTTATTATCGTAGTAGGAGGGCGCGCCTAGCGGCGGATGGCCTTGCGGCTATTCATGTCTGGCGGCGCGCCAAGGGGTCTCCAATGAGGCCCCTTTTGTTTTTGGGAAAACGGAACGGACTGAAGTGACGGAGCGGACGATGCAAAAGGAAATGACCGGCGCGGAAATGGTGATCCAGGCCCTGAACGATCAGGGCGTCGAGCACATCTTCGGCTATCCCGGAGGCGCGGTGCTCCCGATTTACGACGCGCTCTTTCAGCAGGAGAAGCTGAAGCACATCCTTGTCCGCCACGAACAAGGCGCGGCGCATGCCGCCGAAGGATACGCACGTTCGACTGGCAAGGTCGGCTGCGTGCTGGTGACCTCCGGTCCCGGCGCCACGAACGCCGTCACGGGCCTCACGGACGCGCTGATGGATTCCATTCCGCTCGTCGTCATCACCGGACAAGTGCCGACGCATTTGATCGGCAATGACGCCTTCCAGGAATGCGACACGGTCGGCATCACGCGGCCCTGCACGAAGCATAATTATCTCGTGCGCGCCGTGAACGATCTCGCGCGCATCCTGCACGAGGCGTTCTACATCGCCGGCAGCGGCCGCCCCGGACCGGTCGTCGTGGACATTCCGAAGGACGTGCAGTTCGCGAAGGGCATGTATATCAGCCCTCGCAGCGTGCAGCACAAAACCTATCAGCCGAAGGTGAAAGGCGACATCGCGAAGATCAAGCAGGCGGTGGAGCTGATGCGGCACGCGAAGAAGCCAGTCTTCTACACTGGCGGCGGCATCATCAACTCCGGCAACGAAGCCTCGGTGCTCTTGCGCGAGATGGTGAAGCTCACGGGTTTCCCGATCACCTCGACTTTGATGGGCCTCGGCGCGTTTCCGGCGGCGAATCCGCAATGGCTCGGCATGCTCGGCATGCACGGGACATACGAAGCGAACCTCGCGATGCACGATTGCGACGTGATGATCTGCATCGGCGCGCGCTTCGACGACCGCATCACCGGGCGGCTGGATTCGTTCTCGCCGAACTCGAAGAAGATCCACGTCGACATCGATCCGTCGTCGATCAACAAGAACGTCAAGGCCGATGTCGCGATCATCGGCGATTGCGCGCATGTGCTCGAAGACATGGTGCGGCTGTGGCGGGCGGAGTCCGTGCAGCCGGACAAGAAGGCGCTTGCCGAATGGTGGAAGCAGATCGACAAATGGCGCGGCCGCAAGTCGCTCGCGTACAAAAATTCGTCGGAGAGCATCAAGCCGCAATACGCCATCCAGCGGCTTTATGAGCTAACGAAAGGCATGGACACCTACATCACCACCGAAGTCGGCCAGCATCAGATGTGGGCGGCGCAGTTCTATCAGTTCCAGGAGCCGCGCCGCTGGATGACCTCGGGCGGCCTCGGCACCATGGGTTACGGGCTTCCGGCCGCGGTCGGCGTGCAGGTCGCGCATCCGAATTCACTCGTGATCGACATAGCGGGCGAGGCTTCGGTGCTGATGACGATGCAGGAAATGTCGACGGCCGCGCAGTACGACCTGCCGATCAAGATTTTCATCTTGAACAACGAATATATGGGCATGGTGCGCCAGTGGCAGGAACTCCTGCACGGCGGACGCTATTCGCATTCCTATTCGGAGGCGCTGCCCGATTTCGTGAAGCTCGCCGAGGCCTATCACGCGGTCGGTATCCGCTGCCAGAAGCCGGGCGATCTCGACGGCGCGATCCAGGAAATGATTAAGGTGAAGAAGCCCGTGTTGTTCGACTGCGTCGTGGACAAGACGGAAAACTGCTTCCCGATGATTCCGTCCGGGCGGGCGCATAACGAAATGATCTTGGGGGACGCGGCGGAAAGCCTCGACGAGGCGATCACCGAGGAAGGCAAGGTGATGGTGTGAGTACGCAACCGGGTTCATCGACCTCGCACTATCCAGCCGCTGCCGTGAAGGAACAGATCGTTCACCGCACGCTCTCGGTCGTCGTCGACAACGAGCCGGGCGTGCTCGCGCGCGTGATCGGACTATTCTCCGGCCGCGGTTACAACATCGATTCTCTCACGGTGTCGGAAACCGAGCACGAGAAGCATCTCTCGCGCATCACGATCGCGACCATGGGCACGCCCATGGTGATCGAGCAGATCAAGCATCAGCTCGAGCGGCTGGTGCCGGTGCATCGCGTGATCGACCTCACGGAGACGGGCCGCGCGATCGAGCGCGAGCTCGCGCTCATCAAGGTGAAGGGGAAGGGCGAGAACCGCGTCGAAGCGCTGCGTCTCGCGGACGCCTTTCGTGCGCGCGTGATCGATGCGTCGACCGAGAGTTTCATCTTCGAGCTCACGGGCAAACCGGAGAAAATCGACCAGTTCGTTCTTCTGATGGCGCCGATCGGACTCGTCGAGGTTTCGCGTACGGGGATTTGTGCGATCGCGCGCGGCCCGGAGGAGATGTAGCGACAGCGCGAAAGACCAATGGAAATGCTGTTCTCGCTGATGTCGTTCGCGCTCGCCACCGCTTGCACGCCCGGTCCCAACAACATCATGTTGACGGCATCCGGCGTGAATTACGGCTTCGCGCGCTCGATTCCGCATATGGCAGGCGTGGTCGCCGGCTTTATCATTTTGCTGGCGGCTTGCGCCGGAGGTCTCGGCCTGCTGTTCACCAGCTTCCCCGCCGTGCATACCGCGCTCAAGGTTGCGGGCGGGGTGTATTTGTTGTGGCTCGCCTGGAAGGTCGCGAACGCGGGACGGCTGCAGCGCACGGACAGCGAAAGCGGGCGGCCATTCACGTTCCTGCAGGCTGCCGCGTTTCAATGGGTCAATCCCAAAGGCGTGCTTACGGCGCTGAGCGCGGTGGCGCTGTTTGTGCGGCCGCCATCGGCGCTTACGGATACGATCCTGATGCTCGCGGTTTTCGCGGTGGCGACGGTGATCGCGGTAACGGTCTGGACCGCGTTCGGCACAGTCGTGAGTCAGGCGCTGCGCGAACAGCATCACGCGCAAATCTTCAACGTCGTCATGGCGCTGCTTCTGGTGGTGAGCATCGTTCCGATGGTGATTTGACGTTCTTTCGCCGGCTCTTGCCGGGCCAGCTTCCGCGCCCTAGAAGCTGCGTGCAGAATTCAACGGGGCTAAGTCAGAGGATAACATGCGTGTTTATTACGATCGCGATGCGGACCTGAATCTGATCAAGGGCAAGAAGGTCGCCATCATCGGCTACGGCAGCCAGGGACACGCGCATGCGCTGAACCTGCGCGACTCCGGCGTGAAGGAAGTCGCGGTCGCGCTTCGCAAGGGCTCCGCTTCGGCGAAAAAAGCGGAAGGCGAGAAGTTCAGGGTGATGGAAGTCGCGGAAGCCGCGAAATGGGCGGATGTGATGATGATGCTCACGCCCGACGAGTTACAGGGCGACATCTATCGCGATCATCTGCACACCAACATGAAAGACGGCGCGGCACTTCTGTTCGCGCACGGCCTCAATGTGCATTTCAATCTCATCGAGCCGCGCAAGGATCTCGATGTGCTCATGGTCGCACCGAAAGGGCCGGGCCATACCGTGCGCGGGGAGTATCTCAAGGGCGGCGGCGTTCCCTGTCTCATCGCCATTCATAAAGACTCTTCCGGCAATGCGCACGATCTCGGTCTCTCTTACGCTTCCGCGATCGGCGGCGGCCGCGCCGGCATCATCGAGACGACCTTCCGCGAGGAATGCGAAACCGATTTGTTCGGCGAGCAGGTCGTGCTTTGCGGCGGCCTCGTTGAGCTCATCAAGGGCGGCTTCGAGACGCTGGTCGAAGCCGGCTATTCGCCCGAGATGGCATATTTCGAATGCCTGCACGAGGTGAAGCTGATCGTGGATCTGATCTACGAGGGCGGCATCGCCAACATGAATTATTCGATCTCGAACACCGCCGAATACGGCGAATATGTTTCGGGGCCGCGCATCATCAATGCGGCGACGAAGGCCGAGATGAAGAAAGTGCTCAACGACATCCAGTCGGGCCGCTTCACGCGCGATTGGATGCTCGAGAACAAGGTGAACCAGACCTCGTTCAAGGCGACGCGCGCGAAGCTAGCGCAACATCCGATCGAGCAGGTCGGCGAGAAACTCCGCGCCATGATGCCGTGGATCAAGGCGAAAGCGCTGGTCGACAAGGCGAAGAATTGAGGTTTTTCCGGAACGTATTGCTCGCCGGTTTCTGCATCGCGGTTTCCGCCGCGCATGCGGAGCCGGCGAGCGAACGTTACGGCGAGGAATATCAGGCCTGCCGCGAAGGCAACACGCACGAGATCGTTACTTGTCTCACCGCGCGCTATAAAAAATGGAATGAGCGCGTGGACGCCGCCTATAAGAAACTCCTCGGCATGCAAGAGGATGCAAAGAGCCGCGCTGCGCTGGAGGCAGGGCAAAAATCCTGGCTCAAATATCGCGCCGACAATTGCGAATGGTACGAGACGGGCGAAGGCACGATCCGCCGCCTATGGGGCAGCGAGTGCATGCGCAGCATGACCGCAGCCCGCGCGCTGGAACTGGAAGAGGCGGGCGAAACGCATTAGCTGCGTCTGCTAGCGGCCCTTCTTCTCAATTTCGCTCCACATCCAGTGCGCGATTTCGTCGGGCGAGCTGTCGCCGCCCTGGCCGTTGGCGCGCAGATTCGCATCCCGCATCAGATCAATATTGATCGCACCGAGCAGGGGCTTCAGCGCCGCGGCCAGCTTCTCATCATGGGCACGTTTCGGAGCGAGGAGTACAATCGCGTCGTAGGGCGGAATGGCGTGTTTCGGGTCTTCCAGCACGACAAGATCGTACTGCTTGATGCGTCCCTCGCTGGTGTAGGCCGAAATCACGTCGACTTCGCCGTCCGCGGCCGCCTTGTACATGAATTCCGGCTGAATGAGGCGGCGTTCGCGAAAGGAAAGGCCGTAGTCCACGACAAGCGAGTGCCATTCCGGCCGGGCGAAAAATTCATAATCGCCCGCGATGGAAAGCTGCGGCGCATAGCGGGCGAGATCGGAAATCGAACGAATGTCGAGCTCCTGCGCTCGCTTGCGCGACATCGCGAGCGCATAGGCGTTTTCGAAACCAAGATCGCCAAGCATCGTGATGTTGTAGGCTTTCGCAAGCCAGTCTTTGACTTCTGCGAGGACTTCCTGGCGCGGCCTCGCTTCGGCTTGATTCATCTGGTTCGCCCAGAGCGTACCCGAATATTCGACGTAGAGATCGATGTCGCCGTTCTTCAGGGCGTCAAAAATTACCGCTGAGCCGAGTCCGTCGCGGACACGCACGGAAAGTCCCGCCGCGCGCAGGCGCTGATCGATCAGCGATTCCAGAATGTACTGCTCGGTGAAGGCTTTCGCGCCTACGTAGTATGCGGCTCCCGGCCGCGCGAAAACGGGCGTAAGGGCGGCGAGGACAATGAGCACGATCCCCGCGCCGCCGAGCAGAATCCGGTTTCGCTTTCGCGCCGAAATGCCGCTTTCCATCAGTGCGAGCAGTTGATCGACCGCGAGCGCAAGCACGGCGGAAGCCACGCAGCCGAACACCACGAACACCCAGTTCTGGGTTTGCAGCCCGGTGAAAATGTAATTGCCGAGACTCGTCTGGCCGACAGGCGTTGCGAGGGTCGCGGTGCCGATCACCCATACGGCCGACGTACGGATGCCCGCCATAATGACCGGAAGCGCAAGCGGCAACTCGACCATCCTGAGCGCCTGACCTTCGGTCATGCCGACGCCGAGCGTCGCCGCCTTGATCGTCGGATCGATGCCGAGAATGCCGGTCACGGTGTTTCGCAACACCGGCAGCATCGAGTAGAGAGCGAGCGCGAGTACCGAGGGCAGGAAGCCGAGCGCTGAAAAGCCGACGCCGAAAATTTTTCCGGCGAGCGTCGAGAGCACAAGCAGCAGGGGATAGAACAGCGCGAGCAGGGCAAGCCCCGGAATCGTCTGCACGACACTGGCCAAACCCAGAATCAGATTGCGCAGCTGATGGCGGCGCGTCGCCAGGATCGCGAGCGGCAAGCTTGCCGCGAGACCGAGCGCGAGCGCGGTGACACTCACGAGCACATGGCTCCCGAGATAATCGGGAAGCCGTGCAAGCGCCTCGGACAAGCGGACGTCCGTGTTCACTGCTTTCCTCGCATGATGGCGGAAAATCGCTCCGCCTGGTTCTTCGGGGTCTTTACGAGCTCGCGCACATAGGGGTCTTTCGGCGCCGTCATCAGTTCGCGCGGCGTTCCTTGCTCGACGATCTTGCCTTTATGGATGACCGCGATGCGGTCGGCGAGCAGCGCCGCCTCCGTGAGATCGTGGGTAATCATCACGGTCGTGAGGGAGAGCGCGTCGTGCAGCTCGCGATAGTCCGTTTGCAGTGCATCGCGCGTGAGCGCGTCGAGCGCGCCGAAGGGCTCGTCCATCAGCACGATTTTCGGGTTGGCCGCGAGCGCGCGGGCGACGCCGACGCGCTGCCTTTCGCCGCCGGACAGCTCGGTCGGAAAGCGGGCACGATACGTTTCGGGATCGAGGCGGACGAGTTTCAGCAACTCGTCCGCGCGGTCCGCCCGTTTCGCGCTGTCCCAGCCGATCAGCCGCGGCGTGATCGCGACGTTTTCCGCGACCGTCATGTGCGGAAAGAGACCGACACCTTGAAACACATAACCGATCTGGCGCCGGAGCTGGATCGGGTCGATTTCGCGCACGTCCTTTTCGTGGATACGGACGGTTCCGGCCGTGGGCTCGGTGAGGCGATTGATCAGCCGGAGAAGGGTGGTCTTGCCGGAACCGGACGGACCGACAATGGCAAGGAACTCGCCTTCGGGAACTTCCAGCGAAATCTCATTGAGCACCTCCAGCACTTCGGCTTCTGCGCCGTAGTGTTTCGTAACGGCTTGCAGTTCGATGGCGTTTTTACCAGCCATGTAGCGGGATAACCCGCCTACGCTGGATTTACGAGAGGTATTTCAACGCTGCAAAACCGGGCGCAAGCAGCAGGAACGCCCACAGAAAAGCGGAGGTCCAATTCGCGATCTGAAAAGCGACGAAGGGCATCTCAAACGTGCCGGCGATCAGCGGGATCACGGCGCGCACCGGGCCGAAAAAACGGCCGATGAATACCGACCAGATGCCCCATCGCTTGAAGAATTCTTCGCCGCGCTCGATCATCTGCGGGTAACGCGAGAGCGGCCACACCTTGTGCGCGGCGTTTTCAAGCTTCAATCCAATCCAATAGGAAATCCAATCGCCGAGTGCGGCGCCCACTGCGGCGCCAATCCAGACCGGCACAAAAGGAATATCGCTTGCCGCGATCAGGAGGCCGACGGCAATCAGCGCGCCGGTTGCCGGAATGAGAAGCGACAAGATCGCGAACGATTCACCGAAGGCAAGCGCGCCTGCGATCAACGGCGACCAAGCCTGATGCTCTTTCACAAAATCGGTAACTTCGTGAGCAAACGTACTCAGGCTCATGCGCGATGGACCGCTGGAATAAGCAAAAATGGCAGGAAGATCGTTCGAGCCGCTTTCTTGGAGACTCTTTTGGCTGAATGCAATGCCGAACTTTGAAGCACACGCGGCCTTACAGTCCAGCAAGCCCGCTGATTCGGAGTAAATAAGGCAAAAGGCTTCCAGTTACCTTCCGCGGGACGTTTCGACCGCTTCGGTCACAATTCCTTCGCGGGCGAAGCTGCAACGCAATAAAATCGCGGCAAGGGCCGTGATTGGCTCGTTTCCCGCCGCTCGCCGTATCCGTCTGCGGCTGCGGACGGATGGCGGAGCTTCGGCGGCCCTTGAAATCGGATTCGGTCTCATCCAATCGTTACAGGCTTTGTGCGCGTCCCCAAATAACCTTTGCAAAGGGAGAATCGCACTATGAACGCCGCCAGAAACATCAAAGCTGCTATTGGCGCACTTACTGAAATAGGTCTGATGCTTCTCGCGCTGGCAATCGTCTGCGCGCTGTTGGTCGGTAACAACCTTCCGTTCTTCGGGTCGGTTGTGTCGAATATCACCGCCTTGGTGAGCGAACTCGGCAAGAATGGACTTGTCGGCCTGATTGCGCTTGGCATTATTCTCTGGTTGTTCTCAAAACGCACTATGGCGTGACGTGACGAAAAAGCGGGTGGGAGAGAAATCTCCCACCCTTTGCTTCGGGAGATCGTCATGGACCGGAATGTGGACAGATACCTCGATATAGCGCGCCGCTATCTCTGGACTATCGCCGAGATCGCATTTCTCATCGTCCTCGTAAGCGTGCTCCTGCATCTCGCGCTTGGGGAGTATTCCGGCGGTTTCGTGAAGGGCGTTTACGACAATCTCGTTGCGTTGGGGCGCGATGTGCCGGGGGCGACGCTTCTCGGCGTCGGTGCCCTGATGCTTCTGGTCTGGTACATCCGGCAGCGCACAAAGCCTGAAAAATAACGAAACATCGCCTCTTTCTGAGGGAGCGCTCGCATGGGCGCCTTTTTGCTATTTGCCGTCGGCGTCTCCTATCATGGAAATCCAGCAGTGATTTTGCCTTGGGGACAGCATGACGTTCGGCGAGGAGGAGGCAACAGCAGTTTCGCTGGTTGATGTCGGCGTTTCTTTCGGACTTGCGCGCGGCGGAAGCTATCCGGCGGTTGAAAGGGCGTCGCTCTCGGTCGCTGACGGCGAATTCGTCTCGATCGTGGGCCCCACGGGCTGCGGAAAATCCACGCTTTTAAACATCGCGGCGGGGCTGCGGCCGCCATCTTCCGGTCGGGTGGATGTATTTGGTGTGCCGCTCCATTCGCTCAATCGCCGCGCCGGCTATCTGTTTCAGGCGGATTCGCTCTTTCCCTGGAAAACGGCGCTCGAAAATGTGGCTATCGGGCTCGATGTTGCGGGCGTTCGGCAGGCCGAAGCGCGTTCGCGCGCGAAAATGTGGCTGTCGCGCGTGGGGCTGGGTCACTTCAGCGACCGCTATCCGCACATGCTTTCGGGCGGGCAGCGCAAGCGCGTGGGACTCGCGCAAGTTCTCATTCGCGATCCCAAAATTTTGCTGATGGACGAGCCGTTCGGGCCGCTCGATGCGCAGACACGACAGATCATGGGGAATTTGCTGCTCGACCTTTGGCAAGCCGACAAAAAAGCCGTTCTGTTCGTAACCCACGATCTCGAGGAGGCGATCTCGCTTTCGGATCGCGTGGTCATCATGTCGGCGGGCCCGGCCGCGCGCATCATCGGTGAGTGGAAAGTGCCGCTACCGCGGCCGCGCGATGCCGCGGAGATCAAGTTAGACGCCGCATTCCGCGATCTCTATCGAGAAATCTGGTCGATGCTGAAAGAGGAAGTGATGAAGACTTACAGCGGCGCGGGAACGAAGCAGTGAGACAGACGAAGCTTTTCTTTCTGCAAATGTTGGTCGCGGCGATTGCGCTAGCGCTTTGGCACACTCTCACGACTTATCCTTTATTTGGCCGGTTGCTGCTCGATCCTTTTTTCTTCTCGAAGCCGCTCGATGTCGCGGCACGCATTGTGAAGTGGTTTCGCGAGGGAACGATCTGGTATCATCTTGGTATCACGCTCACCGAAGCGATGCTCGCTTTCGTTGCGGGTTCCATCGCAGGCATCCTCGTCGGCTTCTGGTTCGCTCGAAAGCCGTTGATTGCCGCCGTATTCGATCCTTACGTGAAAATGGTGAACTCGCTGCCACGCCTTGTGCTCGCACCAATCTTCACGCTGTGGCTCGGTTTGGGTATCTGGTCGAAAGTCGCGCTTGGCGTGACTCTCGTCTTCTTCATTGTGTTCTTCAATGTGTATCAAGGCGTGAAGGAAGTAAGTCCCTCGATTCTCGCGAACGCCCGTATGCTCGGGATGAGCGAGCGGCAATTGATGCGGCATGTCTATTGGCCGTCGGCGCTTTCGTGGATGTTTTCGTCGTTGCACACGTCGGTGGGTTTCGCGGTCGTGGGTGCGGTGGTCGGCGAATATCTCGGCTCGGCCGCGGGTCTCGGTTATATCATCCAGCAGGCAGAGGGAATTTTCGACGCCGCCGGCGTTTTTGCCGGCATGATTGTACTCGCAGCCTTTGTGATCGTGATCGACGCGGTTGTGACGCTCGTCGAGAAACGGCTGCTGATCTGGCGGCCGAAGGTAACCGAAGTGGGCGTTTGACGACAACGCGCGATGATTTAGCCTTTGCCCAATAAAATGATCGTCTTGGGAGGTCCCATGAAATCCCTGCTTCGCATTACGGGAACAATCTTTGCGCTTTTGCTGCTGACGAGTTTTGCCTCCGCCCAGAGCCGTCCGAAAGTGACGATCGCGGTCGGCGGCGGCGCCTGCCTTTGCTATCTGCCGACGATGCTCGCGAAGGCGCTGGGCGAATATGAAAAAGCGGGGCTCGACGTCGAAACTGTCGATCTCAAAGGCGGATCGCAAGCACTAGCGGCGGTGATGGGCGGAAGCGCCGATGTCGTTTCGGGCTACTACGATCATTGCGTGAATCTTGCTGCAAAAGGGCAGGAACTGAAAGCATTCATCGTGTACGACCGCTATCCCGGCTTTGCGCTCGTGGTCTCGCCGAAGCAGACGGCGAATATCCATTCGGTGAAAGAGCTTGCAGGAAAAAAGGTAGGTGTCTCGGCGCCGGGCTCATCTACAGATTTCTTCCTCAAATACCAGCTCACGAAAGCGGGATTAGCTGCCGACGCGGCGTCGGTGATCGGCGTCGGTCTCGGGCCGACGGCGGTCGCCGCCATGGAACAGGGGACGGTCGATGCCGCCGTCATGCTCGATCCCTCCGTCACCGTGCTGCAAGGCAAGTTCAAGGACCTCAAGATCATTAGCGATACGCGCACGACAAAAGACACGCTTTCGCTTTTCGGCGGCGAATATCCGGGCGGTGCGCTCTATACCAAAGCCGACTGGATCGAAAAGCATCCGAAGGAAACGCAGGCGCTCGCGAACGCGATTGTCGCGACCCTGAAATGGATTCATTCGCATACGGCGGAAGAAATCATGGCGAAGATGCCGGAAAATCTCGTCGGCGCCGACAAGGCGCTTTATCTCGCCGCGCTCAAGAACACGCTGCCGATGTATTCGGAAAACGGCAAAATGGACCCGAAAGGCGCGAAGGCGGTGCTCGATGTGTTCAGCCTGTCGGTGCCGGAAATCGCCAAGGCGAATATCGATCTCTCAAAGACCTATACGAACGCCTTTGTGGAAAAAGCGGGTGCTTCGCAGTAGCCCTACGTGATGCCAATTCAGAAGGGCGCCTGCACGGGCGCCCTTTTTGCTATGAAGGCGCGATGAATATCCTCTCCATCCAATCGCACGTCGCCTACGGCCATGTCGGGAACGATGCGGCGGTCTTTCCCTTGCAGCGGCTCGGCGTCGAGGTGTGGCCAATTCATATGGTACAGTTCTCGAACCATACGGGTTATGGCAAGTGGCGAGGCGAAGTCTTCGGTGCGAGCGCGATTTCCGAGGTGATGCAGGGGATCGAGGAGCGCGGGGTGCTTCCTTCCTGCGATGGCGTGCTCTCGGGCTATATGGGCTCGGCTAAAATCGGTGGCGCGATTTTGGATGCTGTGGATCGTGTAAAGGTCGCGAACATGAAAGCGCGCTACTGCTGCGACCCGGTGATCGGCGATGTGGGCCGCGGCGTCTTTGTGCGGCCGGGCATTCCCGAATTCATGCGCGAGCGGGCGCTCCCCGCCGCCGATATCGCGACGCCCAATCAATTCGAGCTCGACTATCTTTCCGGCCTTACGAGCAAGTCGGTTTCGGAGGCGATCCGAGCCTGCGGCGCGCTGCACGCGATGGGGCCCGAAACGATTCTCGTCACAAGCTTGCATGTCGAGGACACGCCGAAGGATTCGGTCGATCTTCTTGCCTCTGGCCCTGACGGGCGCTTTCGGGTGCGCACGCCACTCCTCGATATTTCCGTAAACGGCGCAGGCGATGCGATGGCGGCGCTCTTTTTCTTTCACGTCTTGAAGATCGGCTCGACAGCGGAGGCGCTTTCGCGCACGGCGTCGTCGGTGTTCGGCATTTTGAAGCAAACGGCCGAGACGTGCGCACGCGAAATTGCGCTCATCGCAGCACAAGAGGAGATCGTAAAACCTTCGCGGCTTTTCCGGCCGGAGCCGATTTGATCAGCGATAGCCGTGCGCGCTTTTCACGCGTGCAAGCTGGCTCATGGCGTCGCCCTCACGGCCGGCGGTACAGGCGGGACGGGCGCCGGCGTTAATGTCGCGGACGATCGTGTCATAGACGTTTTGGCTCAGATAGCCGGTGGTCACGTCGCGATCGACGATTTTTTCATATTCGGTGATGGCGGCGGTGCAGCGCGCCGGGCCCGAAAGCGGCGGGTGTTGCGCGGCGGTGCCGACGCCGGCCGGAACCTCAGGCTGGACCGGCGAGCTTGTCGTGGCGCCAGCGCAACCTGCAAGGAGCGGGATGCCCGCAAAAACGGCAAGCAATGGAAGCAAGGAGCGGCGCGGCATTTCATCCCCAAATCGAAGCGATTTTATCTTGGGAAGCCAGAAAATGCGATAATAATCAGACAGTTTTATTGCCCGATCTCGCCCCGGGGCCGGCTTGCTTCGTGCGGCGGGGGCCGTTACAACGCTCACAGCGCCGCTTTTACGCCTGCTTAATTTTTCGGGCGAAGACTGGCGGCTGATTCGAGAGCCTTGCAGACGCATGACGCATGTTTCGACCATCCGTTCTGCCAACCCGGCCGCCGAGGCGGTTTCGGGCCGCGCTCTCATTCTCGCCGGGCTTCTTCTCCTTCGCCGCCCCTGAGGCCGGCTGGGCGCTCGCGCCTTGGCACTCAGGGGACGACCGATTGAACCCGAAAGTGCCTCACACCGAGGCGAGCGAGGAGAAGGAATAGAAACATGACCAAGCAGAAACCCGGCAGCGACAAGGATCGCGTGCTGATCTTCGACACGACGTTGCGCGACGGCGAGCAATGCCCCGGCGCCTCGATGAATTTCGAGGAGAAGCTGGAAGTAGCGGAGCTCCTCGACGAAATGGGCGTCGACATCATCGAGGCGGGATTCCCGATCGCCTCGCAAGGCGATTTCGAGTCGGTCGCGGAGATCGCGAAGCGCACGAAAAACGCGATCGTCGCGGGACTTTCGCGCGCGGCCTTCAAGGACATCGATCGCTGCGCGGAAGCGGTGAAACATGCGCGGCGCCCGCGCATCCATACTTTCTTGTCCACTTCGCCCGTGCACATGAAATACAAGCTCCAGAAGGAGCCGCACGAGGTGCTCGAAATGGTCGTCGCGCAGGTGACGCGCGCGAGGAACCATGTCGAGGACGTCGAGTGGTCGTCCGAGGACGGCACGCGCACGGAAATCGACTTCCTGTGCCGCTGCGTCGAGGCCGCGATCAAGGCGGGTGCGACGACGATCAACATTCCCGACACGGTCGGCTACACCACGCCGCAGGAATATGCGGCGCTCTTCCGCACGGTGCGCGAGCGGGTGCCGAATTCCGACAAGGCGCGGTTCTCCACCCACTGCCACAACGATCTTGGCATGGCGGTGGCGAATTCGCTCGCGGGCGTCGAAGGCGGCGCGCGGCAGATCGAATGCACCATCAACGGGATCGGCGAGCGGGCAGGGAACGCCGCGCTCGAGGAAGTCGTGATGGCGATGCGCGTGCGGAATGACGCGTTTCCGTTCTGGACGGGCGTCGAGGCGCAGATGCTGACGCGCGCCTCGAAACTCGTTTCGGCGGTCACATCCTTCCCCGTGCAATACAACAAGGCGATCGTTGGCCGGAACGCTTTCGCGCACGAGTCCGGCATTCACCAGGACGGGATGCTGAAGCACACCGAGACCTACGAGATCATGAAGCCCGAGGACGTGGGCGTGTCGAAAACCTCGCTCGTGATGGGCAAGCATTCGGGACGGCACGCCTTCCGCGAGAAGCTGAAGGAGCTGGGTTACGAGCTCGGCGACAATGCGCTGAACGACGCGTTCAATCGCTTCAAGGATCTCGCCGACAAGAAGAAACATGTCTACGACGAGGACATCGTTGCGCTCGTCGACGACCAGATCGCAAAGGCGCACGATCGCATCAAAGTCATTTCGCTGCAGGTGATCGCGGGCACGATGGGACCGCAATCGGCGACCCTTGTGCTCGACATCGACGGCAAGCAGCAGACGACGACCGCGACCGGCAACGGCCCGGTGGATGCGACCTTCAACTCGATCCGCCAGCTTGTGCCGCACAAGGCGAAGCTGCAGCTCTATCAGGTGCACGCCGTCACCGAAGGCACCGACGCGCAAGCGGAGGTGTCGGTTCGGCTCGAAGAGGACGGCAAGACCGTCACCGCGCGCGGCACGCATCCCGATACGCTGGTCGCGTCGGCGCAAGCCTATGTCTCGGCGCTCAATAAGCTCATGCACAAGCGCGAGACCGTGAATCCGCAAACCGCTTTCGGCTGATGGCTCGGAAATCGAAGACCGTCGGGGGCCCTTGCGGCCCCCGATTAGTTTTAGGATCATCGCGCGCGATCTCGGGGAGAGCGGCGGTGGGAAAATTTCATTGGAAATGGATCGGGTGCGCGGCGGCCGGTCTTGCAGTCTTCGCGATGATTGCGCCTGCTTCGGCGCAAATTCTGGGCAGACGCGCGAAAGCAGCCGAAGGCTGCACGCGGGAATATCTGCCGGTCTGCACGCGAACGCGGGAAGGGGTGCTGACGACCTTCGCGAACGAATGCCTTGCGAAAGCGGCGGGGGCCGCGATCTTGCTCAAGGGGCGTTGCGACGACGACCTCAAGTGCCCGCCGATCGAGCTTTCGGTTTGCGCCCGCAAGGACGGCAAGAACAAGACCTATACGAATGCCTGCGTGGCCGAGAAGCAGGGCGCGGTCGTGCTCGCGCGCGAGAGCTGCCCTGAGCAGTGCGCGGCGGGTAGCAGCCTCGTTTGCGCCGTCAACGACAAGGGAACGCGGGAGAATTACGCGAGCGCCTGCGAAGCTACGCTGAAGGGAGCGCGGTTTTTGCATAACGGCAAGTGTCTTGCCGCGTCGAATTGCAATATCCGCGGTTTCCGCGTTTGCGCGATCGCGGCGAACGGTGTCGAGACGCAATATGTGAGCCTGTGCGAAGCAGAGCTCGCTAACGCTTCGTGGATTCACAACGGCAAATGCAAGCCCGGCATTTTCCGGCGCATGCTGCAGCGCTACGGGATCGTGAAGCCGCGGTAGGTTTCCACGTTTCATTTTGTATTTGCTGCAGGCAGCCTCCATCCTTCCCGCGTCCGCGCTTCTTAAGCGCGTCCGGGCATTCTTCCCTCACAGCCCTCGCTTCATTCAGAAAGCGAGGGGGCCGGAGCGCCGCTACGGCGCATCGGGCCTTCCGTTTGCCTCTCTTTCGAGAGGCGGGCGCTTCGCAGCGCTCCAGCGC
>Ga0209581_1000138_pt1 | contig 226941 bp, 206 predicted proteins | sample Coa_R2_FD_187160 | JGI IMG/M metagenome (GOLD analysis project Ga0209581, IMG submission 187160) | Surface soil microbial communities from Centralia Pennsylvania, which are recovering from an underground coalmine fire - Coalmine... | ecosystem: Environmental > Terrestrial > Soil > Unclassified...
CCGCGCTCCCCTCGGTGGTTACCGGGGTATGGCTCCCTGCTGCTGGGCAGCAGGCGGATAACACACCACAACATCAGCGATATCGCTATCGGTCTGAAGCTTTTTGAGAAAGCGGTCGGGAATGGGCACGGTCCAGTTCACGAGCAGAAAGCCTTGCTGCGCCTTCATCGTGGTGCCATAGAGCAGGATCTCCGCTCCCCCTTCAGCCTCAAACCAATCCGTCAACTCATCAGCAATGTGCTTGACATACCTGGATGTACGCAGCACGATCATTAGCATTCCGGTCACGTTCATCGGTTTTCCTCTCTCCTCCACTTATACGCCTGCCGCTTCCCCCGGCTTTGCAGGCCGGAAAGTGCCATGCGCATTGATGAAGATCATGCGGGTGGCGCCCACCTGAACAAGCATATCAGGGCATCCATCGTGGTTGACATCCTGAAACTGCAACGTAATGGGGGTCAGGTCTTCCCCTGGGCCGATGTCGGTCATAGGCACAATGACCCGTATGCTTGAGGGATCTCCTCCGGCAAGCTCAATCACGTAATAGTGCGTGCCCAGATGCTGCGCGATAAAGTGGCTCGGATGCGCCGGGGAATCGTGGTGACCGACCACCGCATCGATCTGAAAGGTGCGGGGGCGACCATAATGCAGGTCATCCTGCTCCCCATGCCACCACGCTGCCAGCAGGGTGATGAGCACCCAGCCACAGAGAATCACCACCATGCCCACCCCTACCCAGGTGAGCCAGTGTGGGCGCGAAGTTGATCGCTGCCGACGCGATGGGCGAGCGGGCAGTGGCAGTTGCTGCCTCGCTGTGCGCTAAGCCGTGGCCCGTCGGGGGATGGCGTGACGGGTCACCTGAATATGGGTGCGTACCGGACGAGGCAACGATGTGACCGTCTGAGCAGGTTGATAGCGCCGGACGCTGCTTGGAGCGCGGGGCGCATAGAGCCGCTCGTCATAGCGTTCCTCATCCGTCAAGACATCAGGCGACGTCACAGCGGGGTGTGTCCAGCGCGGGTGATTTGCTGGAGGAGCATCGTATGGTGTTGCCATGATCTCATGCCCCTCTCTTTACACCGTCTGCCCACGAAAGATGCGGCTAGCATCATCAGGGGTGGCGAGCCCATCGAGAATGGCCTGGTTGAGTTTCTCAATGCTTGCGGCATGTTCGTGGAACTCATGCGCTATATCACCACAAAAGCCGTTCTCGTTGTGGAGAAGGCCGTCAACGGGGATGACTGGGACTGTGTCATATTCCTCTTCGTTCGTGGGTGTGCCTTTCTTGATGCGCGGAGTGCCTGCATGCGATAATGGTACACAGAGAACTCCTAAGCCTAACAACTCATGGGTATGTGTGTTCTCGCTCGTCGTCTTGCCGTCTGCAAGACGGTAAGACGGCTTAATTTACCACCGTCTTTCAGATCAATATATAACTGCTCAAATATCTAAACATCATCGACTACAGGCATCAGTGTTAGTTATATAACTAACAACAAAAATTATTATAACTAACATTAACTAACAAGTCAAGCTTTTGAGCTAACCTTTGCTATCAAAATAAAAAGATGCTACAATAACCAGCAACATTTAGAGCTAAAATTGGGGAGAAAAAGAATCTGAATGACAGAGTGGATACTATCAAGTGAAGGCGTTAAAATTTATCAAGAAGCGGGTCTATCAGAAAACACTTTCTATCGTCACGCTAGGGAAAATAAAATCAGAAAAATTCCCTCAGAAGAAAGAGAAAGGGGTGCATTATACAATTTTTACGACATTAAAAGGTTAACAGACTATCAGAAACTAAAAAGAAAAAAACGTTTAGTAGCAACTCAAAGCAGCGATGAAGAAGGTAGAACAGATTGGTTCAATGAACATGATCTCCCCTATTTACTGGCGCTGGACTACGAAACATATGGCATAGAAGAATCTTTGGATCTTTCAATTTCCCATAGTTGGTGGTTAAGAAATCCATACTTATGTCGTGTCCTCTATAATGCAAAAGACAGGAAAGACATATGGGGGTATGCTACACTCATTCCAATGAAGGAAGAACTCATCTTCAAACTTCTACGAAGAGAAATGCATGAGAGGGATATCAAGCCCGAGCATATATTGATCTATGAGAAAGGACAGGAGTACACAATCTATGCTGCATCAGTAGTGATCAAAGCAGCACATAGAAACTCTCTAAGGGGTCTGATCAAAAGTATTTTTGCTTACTGGTGCGAACAGTATCCATCCATCAAAATGTCAAAAATCTATGCCTATGCTGATAGTAAGGAAGGGTGGTATCTCATAAAGCATCTTTTCTTTGCACCACGATATGATATAGGCAAAGGTGCTTTTGAGCTAGATTTACGACAAATAAATCCGTCAAAAACCATAAAAGCCTTTCAGGATTGTCTTAAAGAGCGCCCCGCCTAGAAATGGTTTGCTTGTATTATACACTGACGTATGAATTCAGAATAGAACAGGTAAAAAGTATCGTATCTTCCAACTGAAGCTTCAATCTTGATAACTCTAAAATCTATCTAAGTGATAGAAGCCACCCAGATAGATGATTTCCACCCAAGTTTTGCTGTATTTTGAAGCGAATGCACTAGGAAAATCGGGTTACTAATCAGGCGCTATATTCCCTTTTCTACTAAAGTGCAGTACACTCATGTTTGATTGCCCAGATTGTGGACTTTCAATACATCAACATTATGCGGCAATCTCGTGACAGTAACCTGAGGCCGTTGAGGAGGACCCGGCAATATGTCTAGATTTATCTCAAATATCCCCATTTCACGCCGCCTGGCCTGGGCGTTTCTTCTCGCGGCACTGATCCCAGGTCTTGCTATCCTGGCGCAGAGCTTCACTTTCAGTAACATACAGACCGAACGAAGCCAGGCCGTACAGACGAGCATTAACTCGCTCAAAGCTACTACGGCAGCCGAGACGTATTTGCAGGATATGAGTGTATCCCTCAATCTCGCTTATCAAGATCAGTACGTGTCTAATAGCGTCATTTTGCAGGGACAAACACAGGGAATTATCAAGAATATTCGCACCGACGCTACTCAATTCAACGATACGGCTCGCCAGTATCAACAGAGCTATCAGGTAGCCACGTCGCCACAAATGCAGGACATCCGTAATATCCTGCTGACCGATAACCCTGATACGCTTTTGCCCAATAAGCAGCAGCAGTCTATCACGATGGTGCTGGACCAGCTCTGGCCTGACTATAGAAATGCACAAGATCGGGTATTGCAGAGTATTGCTGTGAATGCGCCTAAAGCCCAGGTTAATGCCCTTTTGGATCAGGCCAGGCAAAAATATATTCCGCTACAAAGCGAGTGGGCGCAGATCGCGCAGATCGCCGAAGATATGAGCAACGGAGTCGCGCAGGTTGGCCCCTCACAGATGAACCCGGTGCTTACATCGGCCATTATCATCTTTCTGAGCACTGTCGTCATCATCAGCATCATCGGCTTTGTCATACGGCGCACTATTACGCATCCCTTAATCGAGCTGGCGACGCTGACGAAACGTATTGCAAAGGGAGAAACAAACGCACGCGCGTTCATTGCCGGGCGCGACGAGATCCACATTGTCGCTAATTCCATGAATAATATGCTGGATAACATCGTTCGCCTTATCCAGGAAACACAGTCTCAGCGCGATACACTGCAAGCGCAGGTGGAGAAGCTGGTCAGCGAAGTCAGTGGAGTTGGCGAAGGCGATCTGCGCGTCCAGGCCGAGGTAACTGCTGATGCTCTTGGTGTGCTGGCGGACTCCTTTAACTACATGGTGGAAGAGTTGGGCAGCCTGGTAGTGCGCGTTAAAATGGTGGCTCACGAGGTCGGCAACTCAACCACCGCCATCCTTGATCGCATGACCCAACTGGTGGAGACGGGCGATCAGCAGATCAATCAAATTGCCGGAGCCGTTGTGGAAGTGGAGCAAATGACCGCCTCCAGCCGCCAGGTAGCGGAACGCGCCCAGGTTCTCTACGATGTAGCGCGTGTGGCTCGTCAGGACGCCCAGGTCGGGCGAGAATCAGTCATGCAGGCAATTGAGGGCATGGGCCGCATCAACGAGAACGTCCAGGCTACAGCCAGCAAAGTACAGGTGCTGGGTGATCGTTCACGCGAAATCAACGAGGTTGTTGATGCTATCTCCGGTATCGCCCATCAGACGAACCGCCTCGCGCTCGATGCCGCCATCCAGGCCGCAATGGCCGGTGAAAACGGCAAGGGCTTTGGCGCAGTCGCAGCCGACATCCGCCGCCTGGCGGAACGCGCCAAAGATCAGGCGGGCACAATCACCCGCATTGTGCGCAGTGTCCGTGAAGACATCGGGGCCGTTGCCGTTTCTATGCAGGATACCGAGCGCGAGACCGCCGGCGGAACACGACTGACGCAAGAGGCCGGAGTCGCGCTCGAATCAATCTTCGCTGCCGTTGAGCACCAGGCCCGCGAAATTGAAAACATCAACCAGGTCGCCATCCAGCAGCTTCAATCTTCAAGCTCGGTGGTGCAAATTATGCATACCATTTCTGAATCAACGCAGCAGAGTAGTTTAAGCACGCGCGAGGCTTCGCAAAACATGGAACGACTGGCACGCCTGGTCGAGCAACTCCGCTCCTCGGTCGAAGCATTCAAGCTGCGGGAAAATCAGGGCTATGTCGGACAGAAATTGAGCTCCGGCATCATTATGGAGGAAGAACCTGAGAATCCCCTCACTGTCAGCGGCGTTCTGCGTACCGTCACCGCACCGCCAGTTCCTCCCATGTCTCGCACGGGAATCAGCGGCGGCAATAATACACCGTACGCCGAAGACCCCTTCTCTTATTACCCGCCGCTATCTCAGCCGCACACGAACAGCCAGCCGCTGCGGAATAGCCAGCCGTTGAAAACCTCCGGCAATAACTGGGGCTGGCCCCACCACACTGCGGATCAGCATAGCAGCGGTCAGTGGCCCAACTATGAGGAACAATACGACAATTATAATGGCTCAGGCCGATAATATCGCATAGCGGTAAGCAATTCTCCCTCCGATATCCGTTAGGATATGTCAGAGGGAGAACTTTTTTATCCGCCTTCTTATCTTTTCAGTCAATCCATAACCTTTTAGTTATATATAGCATCCATAAGACCTATCCAATTTCGTAGACTTCCATCTGTTTTCCCTGTTAGACTTATCTTATGCCCGTGAGAATGTTGGTATGGGAACTTCTGAAGAGCTTTTCTTCGGAAATATATCACTGGAGGTTATACATGACCGCACAGAGAATAATGACCAGGGATGCTTCAAAAGAGATGTATACAGCGATAAGAGAGGCATTCACGACATTGGAAACCCATGTTCCTTTACGGCGTCTTGTCTGGACATGTGAAATCTGTGGTATGGTACATTCGGGCGCTGCTCCAGAAGCCTGCGATAGTTGTGGTACTACTGATGCTATTGCGTTACAGCAGGATATTCGCCCAGAAGTAAATTCCCGCTGGTAATATCTTTTCTCCTGGCTCTCACCAATTTGAAATAAATTAACGCGCATTGGCCTGCCGGACAGCTTCATAAAGGATAATACCGGCGGCCATCGCCGCGTTTAATGACTCTACCCCATTTGCCAATGGTATGCTCACGGCCAGCGTCGTCAATGCCCGCGCCTCTTGAGAGGGGCCATGCGCCTCATTCCCGATAATGAGCGCAAAGGGACGCGTAAGATCTTGCTCATAATACCGCTCCTGGCTCCCGGCTTCCGCTAACAACACCCTGGGAGTTTGCCCACAATGAGAGGTTATCCTCTCCGCGATTGCGCTCCAGGCCATATCCGTTGCCACAGGCAAAGCAATATGAGCGCCGGCAGCAGCACGTATAACCTTGGGGCTATAATAATCAACGCAATTCGCAGTCAGCAATACTGACTGCACGTCAGCGGCCAGAGCTGTACGTAAAATGGTCCCGAGATTACCAGGATCAGCCAGATCATCCAAAACAAGGAGGGCAGGGCGCGGCACATCATGGCGGCAAGCCATCAGTGTAACCGGATCGAAAATTCTCTGTGGCAGCACGCTGACCACGCCTTGCGCCGCCTGCACATCGCTGATCGCGTCCATCACCCGCTCGCTCACCTCTATCAACCGCGAGGAGGCCAATCCCGGCACATGCAGCAAACGCTGCAATAACGCTCTACCTCTAGCAGTATGTTGTAGCAATGCGGGCTGGTAATACACTTCCTCCGGCAGCACATCAGCATCCAGCAGGGCTTCAAGAAGATGTGGGCCTTCCATCAAAAAAAGGCCGTACTTCTTACGGCCTCGCGTCGTCTGTAACGCCTGCACTTTGCTGATGCGGGGATTCGATGGGCTGGTAATAAGCGTCATAACAAATTTTCAGTCTTTCCCCCTGGATAAAACCAACGCCAACGAACATCTGTAGGGGCAGTGCCTCGCGCCTGCCCTCTCACGACGCAATAGGTGAACGGGGGCAGGCGCGAGGCACTGCCCCTACCGCAGCCTATTCAGCAATAGCGGCCAGGGCCGTTTTGACGATTGAGCCAAAGGCGGCTTCATCGTTCACTGCCATTTCGGCCAGGATCTTGCGATCAACATCGATATTGGCAACATGGATCGCATGCATGAGCTTGCTGTAGCTCACGCCATACATGCGAGCGGCGGCGTTGATGCGCGCAATCCAGAGGCCGCGCATATCACGCTTGCGGGTTCGCCGGTCGCGGTACATATAGGCCATTGAGCGCATGACCGACTCGTGTGCGGGACGAAAGAGTCGCCTGCGCGTAGCACGATGGCCCTCAGCCATCTGCAAAACTTTTTTATGCTTCTTATGAGCGGTAACGCCACGTTTTACTCTGGGCATAGTTCTTTACCTATCCTCCTGATCATGATGCTAGAAAGCGTAGGGGAGCAGACGTTTCATCCGGCGCGTATCGCTGGTAGCCAGTTGAAAGTCTTTGTCAGCCGAACGAACAAGCCCGGGCGATTTGTGGCGACGCAGGTGGCTGATAGCCACTTTACGGCGCATAAACTTGCCAGAGGCGGTTACTTTCACCCGCTTAGCCATAGCTTTGTGTGTCTTTAGTTTCTGCTTCATCTTTCTTTCTTCCTGGATATTTTCGCGGGGCAACATTCTCAATTTTTCCATGCACAACCCATGACTGTGTGAGCGTAAAAAGCACAGGCACAACAGGAGAGTGGCAGTAGAAGCGGTTTATTAGCGCAAACCCTTCAATCTATAGACCCATCAAAGGCGCAGAGAAGCCTTTTTCAGGAGCTAGACCCCGCATGCGCAACGATTATACCATAGGCTGGCCGCGCACGCAATAGTACCACGGCATAGCTTTTCTTCCTCTTTTTTCCGCTTTTCCACTTCCTCAGCGTATGATAAGAATAGCTATATGAAAAAGGAGTACACCCCGACTCCGAACTCTATTGTCAGACATAGCGAACAATGTTATAATGGCGTGGTACTGATGGCCTCACTGCCGCCTGGGCGGGCTAACGATGCAACAGACGAGGCGGAAGAGGGTATCAGCCCCACGATCAGCGTGGGACAATTTTTGTTGAGGCCGCGAACTATTCAGCGGCATCTGTTACTGGCATCAATGTCATATTGATGCTCCACTACTCCGGCAGGGATTGAAACTGCAAAAGCCACCTGACCGGATGTATACCCAGAGGAAGGAGGTTGCTTCGTGAGACGAGACTACGAACTCGCGTTCATTCTCAATCCCGAAGTCAACGAAGAAGAGGTACGCGCCATTCAGGATCGTATCGAACAGATCGTCGCAACCTATGGCGGTCAGATTGTGAAAGTTAATCAGTGGGGACGGCGCCGACTGGCATATCCCATTGAGCGCCACCGCGATGGTCTCTACACATTCATTGATATGATTCTGACACCGGAGACTGTAGCCGAACTCGAACGCATGCTGAAGGTTTCCGAGATCGTGCTCCGGCACATGGTCAAAAGGCGCGATCCAAAAGCTGTCCAAAAAGAGCGCGAGGAACGTGAAGCCCGTGCCGCCGCATCGGCTGCCCCGGCAGAAGAGGCAACAACAACGGGAGAAACAACAGCGGAGCAAACGCCTGAAGAGGTCACTGCCCCGGCAGAAACTCCCGTGGAAGCTGTTCCTGTATTGGCAGAGGCGGAAACGGCAGATGTTCCACCGGCTATTGTTGAAGAATCGATTGAAGCCTGATCGGCACACAGTTGGGTACGATCTTTCAATCTCCAGCAGGAAGGGTCGGGGTTTGTTTATCACGGCGAAAGGATGTTGAGCCATGAACAAAATTATGTTGATTGGGAACCTGGGAAGAGACCCCGAGATGAGCTATACTGAAAGTGGCGTTGCCGTCACGAAGTTCTCGCTCGCTGTCAACCGGATCACGAAATCGTCAGCGGGTGAGCGCCAGACCGAGACCGACTGGTTTAATATTGTGGCCTGGCGCCAGCTTGCAGAAAGATGCAACGCTTACTTAAAAAAGGGTCATAAGGTGTACGTCGAGGGGCGATTGACTCAGCGAAAGTATACCGATAAAACTGGTGTCGAACGCACAGCAATAGATGTTACTATCAGTGACATGGAGATGCTTACACCAAAGGGGCAGGGAGGCCAGGGCTCCAGTTCAGATCCTTTCCTGGATGAGAATGACTCACTTGGAGAACTGGAGGATCATCCCTTCTAATTTAGAAGGAGAAAGTTTGTGCAGAGACGTAATGAAGGCGGTCCGTCTTCTCATCGCAGACGCGAGGGCGGGCGAGGGGAGCGCTCATCGCGCCGTAAAACATGTCAGTTCTGTCATGACCATGTACGCGAAATCGACTATAAAGATGCCACCCGCTTTATGAAACGCTTCATTTCAGATCGCGGAAAGATCGAGCCACGCCGCAAAACCGGCACCTGCGCCAAGCACCAGCGCGGCTTGAGTACGGCAATCAAACAGGCCCGCTTTATGGCCTTGCTCCCTTATACTGCCGAGCACATGCGTGGGATGTAACCAGTAGCAAACGTCCCTTTATAGATAAGGAGATAGAGAGAGCTGCAACGCTCTCCTGTCTCCTTGTTTGGAGCACTGGTTCCTCCTGACGGCTCTCCCCAGAGCCAGGAGCACCACATGGAGGTTTTATGAATAGTCAGACGGCACGTCGGCCTGCAAGTCAACGACCAAATCGTACCGCTAAAACCAAAAAATATGTGAAACAGACGGCGCACGTCGAGGCACGTCGCGATGGCAAACCTCTTATTTTTGGATGGGGAGGCCACCTCTCTCACAGTGAGAAAACTCGTATCCAGCGCCGTGCTGTCTGGGCCTTCACGGCCTTCGTTTTCCTGTTAATTATCGCAGTGATCGTTGGATACTGGGTCAATATCAACGTTATCGTCCCCAATCTTCCTATTACCAGCGTTAACGGGCAACCCATTCCACAGTCCGATTTTCGCAAACTCGTGGCGGTGAAAGCCCAGATTGAACTCAACAAAATTTATGGGCAGCATGGCCTGACCGCCCAACGCGATAGCCTGCGTAAACAGGGGCTTGATCAACAGAAAGTCATCGACGACGCGACCAAGCAGGTTGACGCGCTGAATAAACAGATCCAGGCCCTCCCGGCTGGCCCAAGCGCCCAGCGGACCAACCTGCAGAACCAGCTAACGGCAGCCAAGAAACAGGTCTCCGATGCCACGGCAAAGCGCGATAGCCTGAACTCGCAATATAATGATATGCTCAATAACACGATTCCGCAGGAGCAGCAATTATACACCCAGACACAGGTCGGCAGCGAGAGTGCAAACTGGCTCCAGGATGACGCTCTGATCCGCCAATGGTTAGTCAAGCAGCCCGCGGACATTCGCGCGAAGATCGAGCCGACAGCCAGCGCGATAAATGGCGCCATCCATGATTTCGTGGCGAATTTCCCCACGTCCACTACTTACGATAAATTTCTAAGCGACGACAACGTCAGCGACGCCGATGTGCATACGATGTTCGCACTCATACAGCGCCGCAATAACATGCAAACCTATCAGGCATCGCTGATCGTCTCACCAGCTCGCCAGGTAGAGGCGCGCACAATTGCGCTCAGCACCCCCGCTGACGCCAATAATATGCTGAAGCAACTCCAGCAGCCCGGTGCCGATTTTGCTAAGCTGGCGAAGAGCAAGTCCGTCGATAGCAGCACCAATAGCAAAGGTGGCGATCTGGGTTGGCTGGCTCGCGGGCAATATGCTCAAAACGATGCGGCCAATATCAGCGGTCTGATCGACAACTGGATTTTTGATCCAGCTCGCAAAGTGAATGAGATAAGCCCGGTCCTGACGGAAAATGGCACTTACCACATTATCCAGATCACCGGCATCAATCCGGCTCGCCCTATAGATGCAACAACACTCAAGTCGCTCAAAGATAACGCGTTAACCGCATGGCTGCTAGAGCAAAAGGCGCTGCCAGGCGTGAAAGTTGGCTCTATCGACCAGGATAAGCTGCTTGATCCATTGAATATGCCCCCTGGGCTTCCTTCATCCGCCCCGGCAGTAACCCCGCCCGCAGGCGGAGTACCAGGCGCTCCAGGTGGAGTCCCTGGAATACCGGGTGGCAACATCCCAGGAACCGGACAATAACGCTAGCAACAGTAATAGTCCAGGCAGATTGCTTGCTGCCTGGACTATTGTATAATAGGATCATCTAATTTTAATCCTTTAGTGCAGGAGAGCATAAGGAATAAGCTACTACTTATGACGACTATCGCCCTCGATACTATCCAGAATAGAGAAACGCTTTTACAGCAGACAGAACCAATGCAGCAACTTCTGGATACTGCCTCGCTCTACCTGCACATTCCGTTCTGCCATACGCGCTGCCACTATTGCGATTTCAACACTTACGCGGGCATTATGCCGCTAAGAGAGCCTTATGTGCGTGCCCTGCTCACGGAAATCATGCTGGCAGGCAAAATGGCACAGCATCAAGATGGAAAGCTGCGCCGCTCGCGCACCATCTTTTTTGGCGGCGGCACCCCCAGCCTGCTGAGCGTTTCACAGGTCTCACGTTTGCTCAATACCTGCTTCAACTCCTTTTTGGTTGATAAGAACGCTGAGATTACCCTGGAGGCTAACCCGGGAACACTGACGAAGGCACAACTGGAAGGGCTACACAAGGCAGGTATTAATCGCCTGAGTATAGGAGCTCAAAGCTTCGATGCGCAATTGCTGAAAACGCTGGGCCGCATCCACTCGCCCGATGATATCTCTCAGGCAGTGCAGCAGGCTCGCGCAGCCGGGTTCTCGTCAATCAATCTTGATTTCATGTTTGGCTTGCCGGGACAGACCATGCAGCACTGGCGCGAGACGCTTGAGAAGGCCCTCGAACTGCATCCAGAACACTTCTCGCTCTATTCGCTGATCGTCGAAGAAGGAACGCCCTTCTATACCTGGGTTCACGAGGGCCGCATCACTCCCGGCGATGAAGACCTGTGCGCCGATATGTACGAGTACGCCGACGCACTATTGCAACAGGCCGGCTACGTGAACTATGAAATTTCCAACTGGGCATTGCCGGGTCATTCTAGTCGCCATAACCTGACCTACTGGCAAAACCTGCCCTATATCGGCATGGGGGCAGGCGCCTATTCCAGCTTTGGCGGCAGGCGCTTCTCTAACGAACGCGAGCCGCTGGAGTACATTAAAATCCTCAAAACACAACGCTTACCAGAGGTCGAGTGCGAGCTGATCGGGCGCGAACAGGCCATGTCTGAAACGGCTTTTCTTGCTCTCCGCACCGCTATGGGCCTGCATCTGCCGACATTTGAACAGCGTTTTGCCGTACCATTCAAGCAGTTCGTGGGTGAGCGGCTCGCCTTTGTGGAAGATGCAGGTTTGCTGGAACACGAAGGCGAGTGGTTGCGATTAAGTAAACGTGGGCGCCTTCTGGGGAATGAGGTCTTTATGCGGCTACTGCCGGATTAGCGATGTAAGGAAACACCTGTGGAATTTGCTGGTACACTGCGGCAATGGAATGTGTATCCTCTGCTCTCAAAAGAGCAATTTCAAGCGGCTGCACTGGCCGAGATAGAGCATCTTCACGCTCAATTGCTCACGAACCGGGGCATTACCTCCTTTGAGGAGATGAAAAAATTTATCCGCGCCGATTATGACGAGACGCGCGATCCGCTGACTCTGATCGATATGCCGCGTGCCGTTGCGCGGATTCGGCAAGCTCTGGAGAGGCGCGAACATATCACCGTGTACGGCGACTACGACGCTGACGGCGTTACCTCTTCAGCGCTGCTTTTCCGCGCGCTGCGTACGTTGAAGCATCCTCAAGCCCCTCTCGATTTCCATATTCCTCACCGGCTACGTGATGGATGTGGGCTGAATCTGCCTGCTATCGATCAACTAAAAGCGCGAGGAACTCAGTTGATCATCACAACCGATTGCGCCAGCTCTGACGTTGAGCAGGTGGCATATGCGAAGGCGCAGGGGATTGATGTGATTATCACCGACCATCATCATCCACCAGCACAACGCCCCGACGCCTACGCAATGGTCAATCCCTGGCGTCCAGATTGCGCATATGGCGAGCGTTACCTCTGCGGGGTTGGGATAGCCTTCAAACTTACACAGGCCCTCTATCGGGCATATAAACGCGCTAGAGAGGAAGAGCTAGCCCTGCTCGACCTGGTAGCGGTTGGCACCATTGCCGATATTGCTCCCCTGCTGGGAGAGAATCACACATTCGTACGCCTGGGTATGCAGCGTCTAAATGACACGGCTAATCCCGGCTTGCGAGCGCTAATCCGTATGGCTAATTTGCAACCAGGAAAATTACGAGAGCGCGATATCGCCTTCGGCCTGGCTCCGCGCATCAATGCCGCCGGGCGTATGCAGGAAGCGAGCATCGCCTTTGAGCTATTGACGACCGATAGCCAGGAGGAGGCTAACGCACTGGCTGCTGAACTGGAGCGGCTCAACCTGTTACGTCAGCAGGAAACGGAAGAACTGATGAAGCATGTGCGCGAGCAGGCGCAACGCTATCCCACCAGATCAGTAATTCTGGTAAGCGGCGATGACTGGCATGAAGGCATTATTGGTCTGGTCGCGGGCAAGCTGGCGGAAGAGATTAACAAGCCGGTGCTGGTCCTCAGCAACGATCCGCAAACCAGGCTCAGCCGCGGCTCCGCTCGCAGCCAGAAAGGCTTTAACATCATCGAGGCGCTACGTGGCTTCTCGCCCTCCTTTGAGCGTTACGGCGGTCATGCGCAAGCGGCGGGGTTCACTATTCGCAGCGAACTGATAGAAGATCTCTACCAGCATCTGCTGCAATGGAAGGAAAACGATGGGCCTCCGGCCCTGATCGAAGGAACCGAGTTGCCAGATCAAACAGGAGTTGTGACTGAACAGGAGGGTGATCCCGTAGGGGCTGGCCTCGCGCCTGCCCAAGATCTGTCCCCCCTCGCTACGCCAATGGTAGATATCACCTTCACCAAAATGGAGCGCCTCAACTACCAATTCTACAAGACATTGCGCCAGCTCAGTCCTTTCGGAGCAGGAAATCCTGAGCCAACCTTTAAAATGGAAGGGCTACGGCTGCTTGATAAGTGGTCGAGCGGCCTCAAAAGGCAAAACCTGCGGCTCCGCCTGGGCGCGGCCAGAGGAAACGCCCAGCAAATGGGAACCTTTACGCGCCAGGCTGCGCTACAACAGGCGCTCGAAGGCATTACCCACGTCAACATTATTTTCCGCATCGAATCCTCGGAGAACGAGGCCAAACAGGAAATATGGCTAAAAATACTGGATATGGAGCCGGTAACAGCTCTCGATACTGACGCCACGGAAGAGTGAAGAACGCAAAGAGATGCAGCTTTGATGTCCGGCCAACCACCTATCAATGGTTGGCCGGGTTTTATCTTTGTGGCATAGGAAATTTTCGCTCTGCTATAATCCTTTTTACGGATACACGCCGCGAATTTCCGTTGCCTCAGCTACGCGGGCAACGGCTAGCAGGTAAGCGCCCATGCGCAAATTCACCTGCTGCTCCTGCGATTTCTCGCGGACCGCGTGATACGAGCGCGTCATAATATCCTCAAGGCGTTTGTTAATCTCCTGCTCCGCCCAGAAGAAACGCTGTAGATCCTGCACCCACTCGAAGTAGCTTACCGTCACGCCACCAGCGTTCGCCAGAATGTCAGGTACAATAGTTGCCCCCTGGTCGCGCAGGATCAGTTCAGCTTCAGGCGTGGTTGGCCCATTTGCGGCCTCAACAATTAAACGAGCCTTGACGCGTGCAGCATTCTTCAACGTCAGTTGATTCTCCAGCGCCGCCGGGATCAGCACGTCACAGGGAAGCTCTAACAGCTCAGCATTTGTCACCACCTCCGCGCCTGGCAACCCTTGCAAATTACCATGCTCTTTCGAAAAACGCAAAGCTTTATATATATCAATGCCATCAGGATTATAAACGCCACCGGTAATATCACTGATCCCGACAACTTTGCAGCCCATCTCATGTAACAGGCGAGCGGAGACACTGCCCACATTGCCAAATCCCTGCACCACCACCGAGCAGAGGTCCGGGCGCATCCCAAGATCTCCCATTGCCTCTCGCGTCACCACCTGCACCCCGCGGGCCGTCGCCTCCAATCGTCCCTCGCTGCCACCAATCGCCAGCGGCTTGCCGGTGATAACGGCAGGCACCGAATAGCCCTTATGCATGGAGTATGTATCCATGATCCAGCCCATCACCTGGGGATTGGTATTCATATCGGGGGCTGGAATATCGCTATCAGGTCCCATCAGAATAGAGATTTCGGTCGCATAACGACGAGTCATCCGTTCAAGTTCGGCGCGAGACATGGTATGTGGATCGCAGACGACGCCCCCCTTCGCACCACCAAAGGGAATACCTACTACCGCACACTTCCAGGTCATCCACATTGCCAGAGCGCGCACCTCATCCAGCGAGACTTGAGGGCTAAAGCGAATGCCACCTTTAGCGGGTCCGCGATTGATGTTATGTTGCACCCGGTATCCCGCAAACATCTCCACATCTCCGTTATCCATGCGCACAGGAAAATTGACAATAAGTTCGCGTTTGGGCTTGCGTAAAATCGCGCGCATCGATCTGGAAAGACCAAGATATTCTGCCGCTTCATCGAATTGCGCCACCGCTACATCATAGGGATTCACGACATCGACAACCATAAAATTAAAACCTCCTCGGCACGGGCCAAACATAGGCCATCATGCAGCATTGCACAGAAGCGCCGTTGCTTCTTCCTTAAAAAATGCCCGGTATGCCATTTTGCCGCTATACAGAACAAAAACACATCACGCAGCATCAAGAAAGCCCGCCCGTGGAATGGGGCGGGCCTTGCACTTCGATTCCGCGCTCCGTAGGGGCAATCCCTTGCGGCTGCCCTGTAAGCGTTGGAGCGCGGAACACTTCAAAGAACCTGAGCATCTTGTGACAGTATAACACCCTCTCTGAACCTGGTTCAAGAAAGCTCGAAAATCGCAACCACCGGTAATAATACGTCCTAATGTTGTAAAACGTACACATCCGACCAATCGCCGAAGTACAGACCGTTGCCATTCAGTGTAGCGCCATGCAGCCAGGATGGAATAATGGCCGACAGCGCCTGATGGTCAAGTGGCAGCCAGCCGACATCCGAGATGGCAATCTGCTCTGCCTGATTATAGGCCGCAATACGAGCATCACCTGAGAGTGTATCCGCCTGCTTAACCAGTTGGTCAAAGCTGGCATTACTCCAACGACCGTCATTGTTGTCAGCCGTCGAGGTCAGGTTCAACGTCAGCCAGTCATAAGGATCGGGAAAATCCGCTGACCATTGGGTAAAACCAAACTGCACCAGATGCCGCTGCGTCTCATCGTTATAAGCAGTTAGTTCCACCGACCGCAAATGTACCTGAATCCCCAATGCGTCCTGCCACATCTGTTGCAGCGCCGCCGCTTCCCCACTGGGAACTTGCGAGCTGGGATAAGAAAACGTAATGGGAGGGATCTTGGTGACATCAGGATAGACCGATTCCAGCAGCGATCTGGCTTTCGTGCGGTCGAACTGTATCCCAGTATAGTTTGGCTGATAGCCGGGCATGCCCGGAGGGATAATGGTCGGAGCTGGCGTCACCGAGTCTTTGAATATCGCATGGACCAGCGTATCCTTATCGGTCGCATAGGCAAAAGCCTGGCGTACAGCGGCACTATTAAACGGGGCCTGTGTATTATCAAAGAACAGGATATCCGTCTGCAAGAGCGGCGTGCGGATAAACCCGGGCACCCCTTTGGCCGTTTGTTGATCGTTGGGCAAGATGCCCCAGATGAAGTCATACTGGCCCGCGCGATACGTTTTGAATGCCGTCGATGGGTCATTCACGAACAACATATTCACTTCCGTCAATCTTGTTTTGTTGCCATAATAGTGAGGGTTGGGAACAAAAACCATTTTGACATTGTGATCCCACTCTTTGACTATAAACGGCCCTGTCCCAACGCCGCTATCCGTAATATGTTGAATCCAATTTTTTTGCCCGTATCGCTCAATGATTTTCTGATTTAAGGGAAAGAAGAGCGAGTTGGCAAGTTCTTCCAGGAAGTATGGCGTAGGCTGGCTCAGGGTCACCTGTAGCGTATGAGCATCGAGGGCCTTCACTCCTGCGAGCGTTTTGGTTTTCCCATTATTCACATCGCCCGCCCCCACGATAGCTTGTTCGAAGAACGGAGCGATGCCAGAGCCGACCGACGGCAGCAGAGCGCGAGTCCAGGTGTAGACATAGTCTTGCGCAGTCACAGCGGTGCCATCGGAGAAGGTAACATTCGGGTTAATCGTAAACGTGTAAACCTTATTATTGCCGGATATCTGCCACGTCGCCTGATCGGGCAGGACATTTAAATTCCTATCGGTTTTCACCAGACCGCTATAGATCATATTGACCGCAAGTCCCGAATTCGAATCGGGTCCCAACGCGGGGTCAAGTACAGCTACATCAGTTGTCCCAACATTAGGAAAGTTCAATACCTGTTTTGCCGCTATCGTCGAAGATGTGGTAGAGGAGGAAGCTGCTCCCCCGCACCCCACCATGATGGCCGACAGCATGCTTAAAAATAGTGCCACAACGACAGGAACACGCCGTGGGCGGTAAAACATAGGATGCCTCGCTTTCTAACACGATACAGAAATTTGTTGTAAGCTCCTGGTTACGCGTCTCCATTGTACTACTTTTGAGTTGTTAAGGATACAGACTTTGCCACGCAGGCACCAGGCCACGCTAAGCCTGGTCGGCTGGCAAGAAACAGCCTATTCAGCTCTTTGAGAGAGCCATAGACAATGAGACACCTTAAAGATTATAATGAGTATAACTATCATACTGTTCAACGGCGAACAAGAGGTCATGTATGCATATTCGTATCATAGGTGCGCCTATGGATTTGGGCGCGGATCGACGCGGAGTTGATATAGGAGCCAGTGCGATTCGCTATGCGGGTCTTAATAATCATTTGCAGCGTCTGGGACATACTGTTCAAGATATAGGTAATATCGTTATCCCTCAGCCGGAAAGCCAGCCTATTGGTAATCCTCGCTTAAAATACCTGGAGCCCATCGTACATGTATCCGAAGAATTGGCTCGTCTCGTCAGCGCTGCTTTGCAAGATGGTGAGTTCCCGTTGATTCTGGGAGGTGATCATAGCATTGCACTGGGTTCCATCAGTGGAGTTGCCCGTGTACATAGGCAGTTGGGAGTGCTCTGGATCGACGCCCATCCTGATTTCAATACTGAAGAGACGACTCCTTCCGGCAATATACACGGGATGATCCTCGCTGCTCTGGCTGGCCTGGGCAATAGTCAACTTGTCAATATCGGTGGCTGGGCTCCGAAAATCGATCCGGCTCGCATCGCTATCATCGGCGCACGCGATATTGATCCAGGCGAGAAAGTGCTCCTTCGTACTCATCAGGTCCATGTGTTTACCACCTCCGACATCGATCAGTGTGGTATTTCAAACGTAATGCAGCAAGCCATTGATGCCATTGGGCAGGACGACATCCCCATCCATCTTAGCCTGGATATGGACGCACTGGACCCTAAAGAAGCTCCTGGCGTTGGTACCCCTATACGTGGTGGGCTCAATTACCGGGAGGCCCATCTCGCAATGGAAATGGTCGCGAAAACGCGACGCATGGTCTCAATGGATATCGTCGAAGTCAATCCCATTCTTGACCGCGAAAACGCCACAGCACGACTCGCTGTTGAGTTGATTCTTTCGGCTCTGGGCAAAACTATTTTGTGACCTTGTTGACAGTGTTGTCACAAGCTTGTTTCCGGTAACGTTTGTACTTTACAGAGTGTAACCCTGGGAATCAAGAAAAGGAGGAAAAGATAAGCAGCAAAGATGCTACTTATCATCACAAAAGATGGATGCAAAAGTACTTTTTATGAACGGCAAGTTCATACCGGCTGAGCAAGGCGTGATCTCCGTACGGACGCATGGTTTCGCCTATGGGACTGGATGTTTTGAAGGCATTCGCGGCTACTGGAACAAGGAGGATCAGCAGGTCTACCTCTTCCGCCTTCGCGAACATTACGAACGGCTTCTGCGCTCGTGTAAAATCTTGCAGATCTCCCTGCCTTACACCGTTGAGCAGCTTATCGAGATTAGCATAGAGCTGATCAAGCGCAATGAGCAACGGCAGGATGTCTACCTGCGTCCCGTCGCCTATAAGGGAGGCGAGACCCTGGGCGTACGCCTGCATGGCCTTCCTGACGAATTTATCCTGACATCAGAACCCGTTGGCAACTACATTGATATCGGTGGACTGAGCTGTGGTGTTTCCTCGTGGAGGCGCACCGATGATAATGCTATTCCTGCACGCGCAAAAATCTGTGGCAGTTATGTCAATGCAGCCTTCGCTAAAACTGAAGCAATGCAAAATGGCTTTGATGAGGCGATCATGCTCACTCACCAGGGCAATGTCTCTGAGGGCAGCGCGGAAAATCTCTTTCTGGTCATCAATGACGAATTTGTTACCCCCGCCGCCACAGAGAACATTCTGCTCGGCATTACTCGTGACACTGTGATCAAGCTTGGAAGGCGCGAGCTGGGCTATACCACGCAAGAACGCGTCGTTAACCGCACCGAACTTTATACAGCCAGCGAAATGTTCCTCTGTGGAACCGGAGCGCAGATCGCCCCCGTTATCAGCGTCGATCACCGCCCCATAGGAGATGGGAAGGTCGGCCCGATTGCCCGTAAACTACAAGATCTTTACTTTGACGTTGTGCGGGGCCGACGGCGCGAATATCGCGAGCAATGGTGTACCCCCGTATATACTGCGGTGCCAGAGCCATCTGAGGTACTGGATTAAAAACCGGGATCGACAAAAAAGCGATCTTGCAGGTCATTCTGCAAGATCGCCTTTTTATTATCAAACGTCAGAGCAGAGCCAACTCGGAAAGAGGGGGCCAGAGCATTAACGTTTTGTGTACTGCGGGGCCTTACGGGCACGCTTCAAACCAGGTTTCTTGCGCTCTTTCATGCGCGGATCGCGCGTGAGATAGCCAGCCTTGCGCAGACCAGCCTTGAAATCCGCGTTCATACGTACCAGCGCCCGCGCCAGCCCATGCCGGATAGCGCCAGCCTGGCCGCTGGTGCCGCCACCGACCACGCGCACGGTTACAGTATAATTTTCGCCCAGGTCAAGCACGCGAAATGGGGCAGCAATCGTTGCCAGATGCGCATCCCGCTGCCCAAAATAGGTGCGGGCCGTTTTGCCATTGACTGTAATACTGCCATCGCCATTAGGGAAGACGCGCACGCGAGCCACCGCCGTCTTGCGCCGTCCCATACCATAGTAATACTCACCTTTGATGGTCTCAGCCACGGTAGGTTCTCCTCCTCTTTTGTCTGCTTTTAGCGCGCTTCCGCAGACTGTTTCAACAATGCCTCTGGACCCGTCCAGGGCACCGGCTTCTGCGCCTGGTGTGGATGCGTGGGACCGGCATACACTTTCAAATGATGCATAATGTCCGCGCCCAGGCGATTATGCATCACCATGCCACGGACCGCGTGGACCAGGGCTCGCTCTGGAAACTTGCCTTCCAGGGTCTGGCGCAACGTTTTTTTCTTCAAACCACCCGGATACTGGCTATGGCGGTAGTACACCTTCTGGTCCATACGCTTGCCAGTCACGGCTATTTTCTCAGCATTCACGACAATCACAAAATCGCCGCAGGGCTGATTAGGAGTAAATGTCGGCTTGTGTTTGCCACGCAGAATCTGAGCGATTTGCGATGCCAGACGACCCAGAACCTGACCCTCCGCGTCAATCACATACCAACGGGGTTCCAGTTCTGAGGCCCTGGCGCTATATGTCTTCATCATTCGTTCACTCCAAAATTCTCAGGATATTTAACCCGTATCAGACACAGCCCCTGGGGCGGGGCCGCCGAACCAGGGTGCGTCTTTTCCGCACGCTGCACGATGGCCGCAAATTCATCGAGACAGAGACGCCTCTGCCCCACCAATAAGAGCGTGCCAACCATCCTACGAACCATGCCCGTAAGAAAAGCATCGGCAGTAAAATCACAATAGATCAGTTCATGTACATCTGGCCGTAGACAACGTGCTTCCAATATTGTACGAATACAGTGATGTGGCCCCGGCCTCAGCGGATTCGAGTCGTCCGGGCTACGCCCAAAAGCCCCAAAATCCTTACGCCCCAACAACAATTGACACGCATCTTGCATCAACTCGACATCTAATGCCCGTGAGCAATGATAGCTATGACGAGCGCGCAACGCTGTGGGAGCGCTGTCATTCCAGATCGTATAACGATAGGAGCGACTTAACGCGCTATAACGAGCGTGGAAGCCTTCCGGCATCTCTTTCGCCCAGCGTACCGCCACGGTATTGGGTAAAACGGCATTCAGCGCCCGCTGCCACACCCCGGGAGCCAGGTGGGAATGGGTATGAAAATGGATCACCTGCCCACTTGCATGCACGCCTGCATCAGTACGTCCCGCGCCATGCACCGCCACCGACTCACCGGAGATGCGAGCGATTGCCGCCTCCAATGCACCCTGGATGGTTGGCCCATGCGTCTCAGGTTGGCGCTGAAAGCCATGAAAGTCAGTGCCATCATACTCAATACCGCATGCAATCTTCATACACCATGTTCCGTGTCAGGATACCCGCTCGTCCACTCTACCATGACGCGTACCCACGCCCCGGACGCGAACTATACGAGGGCGATCTGCGCGATCTCGGCGGCATCTCCCTTACGGCGCCCCAGCTTCGTGATCCGCGTATAGCCACCAGGGCGGCTGGCGTAGCGGGGAGCCAGTTCGTCGAACATCTTCTTCACCACCAGCTCATCTGGTAACGCGCTCAGAATCGTACGCCGCGCGTGTAGTTCAATCACCATTGCCTCATAGGCTGCCTGTAGCGCCTTCTCGGCCTCGCTCTCATTTGAGATGATGCGCAACAGCTCCTCGCGGCGAGCTTTGAGCTTTTCCTCCAGGAACTTGCGGCCCCTGTCGGTCAAAGGAGCTTTCTGCTGTGCAGCGCGTTCTTCGTTCGAAGCCACCTTGTCTTTAAGAGAAAAGCGGCCACGACGGGCGAACGCCAACACCTGAGCGGCCTTATCCTCATCAGAGATGGCCGAATGCAGATGTTTCTGAGCAGCCTGGTGTCCTTTTACCGCGATATCTATCAGCTTTTCAGCTTCCCCACGGATCGCACGAGCGCGCGCCTCCGTTGTTTTTATTCGATCATAGCGAATGAGACCCGCCATCAGATTACGGCGCGCCGAACGGCGGCGCGGCTCTGGCATGCTCATCCGGTTGCCAGCAACTCGGTGCCTCAACTCATCCCTCCATTTCGTGATCGCCGTCCATATCGGCTCCGACGGCACTGGTACGCGGGTTCGGCAGGAAGTTTCGGAGGAGCAGGCGGTCACGCAGCTCCTGCAAGCTCTTCTCACCGAAGTTACGTACGCCAAGCAAATCCTCTTCATTCATCGAAAGCACCTGGCCCACCTTCGTGATATTGCTGCGCTTGAGGCAGTTATAAGCACGAACCGAGAGGTCCAGCTCTTCGATAGGCGTGTCGTAAATTTTCTGCGGGATGGGCAAGCTGCTCAGCGGAGCCTTCTCAGGCTCGGGCAAGGAAGCGCGATAATTGGCTAGCAGAGTAAAATGCCGTACCAGGATATCCGCGCTCTGGCGCAGCGCCTCATCCGGCGTTATGGTGCCGTCGGTCGTGATTTCAAGAATGATTTTATCAAAGTTGGTCATCTGCCCCACACGCGTATGCTCAACGGTGTAGTTCACCTTCTGCACAGGCGTATAAATGGCATCAACCGGAATGACGCCTATAGGCTGATCTTCCTTAGAGTCGGCAGGAACATACCCACGGCCTATCTCCACAACCAGCTCCATATCAAGCAGAGCGTTCGCATCATCGAGCGTGGCTATATGGAGTTCAGGATTGACAATCTCCACGGTGCTGGGAGCAATGATATCCGCTGCCGTGACTTCTCGTTCACCGGACACTTCCAGGCGCATCGACACCGGATGGTCTGAAAAACTACGGAGACGCAACTTCTTCACGTTCAGCACGATATCGGTGACATCCTCCATCACCCCCTGGATATCCTGAAACTCGTGTTGCACACCCTCTATGCGAATAGAGGTCACAGCCGCGCCGGGCAACGATGATAACAACACACGTCGCAGCGCATTGCCCAGGGTCATTCCATATCCCGCCTCTAACGGCTCGATATCATAGCTCGCATAATTCCCCTGTGTCTTTGTATTCTTAATGCGAGGCAGAGCAATATCTAGCAAGGTTCTAACCTGCCTTTCTTTTTCCACCATTTGTCTTTAGATGTCTTCTCGCTCGCTCAGCACTAACAGCCCGAGAGGCAGAAGCCGGTGAAAAGAAGTATCCGCCAACTCAACGCTTTATCGCTGATAATATTCAACCACCATCTGCTCATCGAAAGGCAGTTCAAGATCCGCACGCGAAGGTATGGTAATCACGCGACCGGACATGTCATTGACATCCAGACGTAACCAGGCAGGAACGCCTTTCTGGGCCAATAGCAATGCGCGCGTCTTAAAGTATTCCAGACCCTTACTGCGTTCACGTACAGAGATAACGTCGTTCGGTTTCGCGATAAATGAAGGGATATCCGTTTTACGACCATTGACAGCAAAATGCCCATGATTGACCAGTTGCCGGGCCTGGGCGCGCGAATCGGCAAAGCCCAGACGATACACCAGATTATCCAGGCGCATCTCCAGGATCTGTAAAAGATTCTCGCTGGTTTTGCCAGGGCGGCGGGCGGCCATATCAAACTCGCGGTGGAACTGGCGCTCCAGTACGCCGTAGGTGCGACGCACTTTCTGCTTCTCGCGCAACTGCTTGGCATAACCAGAGTCTTTGCGGGCGCGGCCAGTACCATGCTGACCCGGACGAGTATTGCGGCGCTCAAGTGTGCATTTGGTCATACACTTGTCGCCTTTTAAGAAAAGTTTTACCCCCTCACGCCTGCATAGCTTGCAGACGGGGCCGGTATAACGTGCCATCTAGTAGTATCCTCCTCAGTGCAGCCTCTCCTTAGACACGACGCCTCTTGGGCGGTCTGCACCCATTATGTGGAATTGGTGTAACATCCGTAATCGAGGTGACGGAGAGACCTGCCGCCTGCAATGAGCGAATTGCGGCCTCACGACCGGAGCCCGGCCCTTTGACAAAGACATCAATCTGGCGCAGGCCGTGATCCATCGCTTTGCGCGCCGCCGATTCCGCAGTGACCTGCGCGGCATACGGGGTACTCTTGCGCGATCCCTTAAAGCCCTGCGCGCCCGCGCTCCCCCAGGAAAGCACGTTCCCATTGGGGTCGGTAAGGGTCACAATCGTATTATTAAATGTTGCTTGAATATGGGCCTGTCCGCGCGGCACAGACTTACGCTCACGCCGCCTCGGCTTGCCTGTCGGTTTCTTTTTATCTGCCATGTTTGCAATACCTCCCCGGCGTTATTTCTTGGCAACAGCCTTCTTCTTGCCAGCTACCGTTCTCTTTGGCCCACGACGCGTACGTGCGTTGGTGCGGGTGCGTTGACCCCGTACCGGCAGATTACGGCGATGGCGCATTCCTCGATAACAGCCGATCTCGATCAGCCGTTTGATATTCAAATCTACCTCGCGGCGCAGATCTCCCTCGACCTTATGTTCACGGTCAATGGTCTCACGCAGACGATTGACCTCTTCTTCAGTTAAATCTTTTACCCTGGTATCAGGATTAACGCGTGTCTTTTCCAGGATTTTGCGGCTTGTCGTAAGGCCGATCCCGTAAATGTAGCACAGCGAAATTTCCACACGCTTATCACGCGGAATGTCAACGCCGGCGATTCTAGCCATCTTCTCCTCCAGCCTGGGGTTTCATGTGCCAGCTTCATACCTGCTTGCAACCTGATACCCAGTATGCTTATTAGCCTTGCTTCTGTTTATGCTTCGGATCTTTGCTACAAATCACCATCACGACCCGATTGCGCCGGATGATCTTGCAGCTATCGCAACGCGGTTTGACAGAGGCGCGCACTTTCATGGTTTGCCCTCCTCATTGATATTGATTAAGATAAAAGGTAAAAATCAGGACATGGGTAAAAGGTATCCCCTACTCCCACACATGCTTCCTCTTACCCGACTTCATACAGTTCGTGCCAATTAGGAGAAAAGGAACAATGAAGGATGCTCTTCACTACCTTATGATTTCACACGCCATGTAATACGTCCTCGCGTCAGGTCATAGGGAGACAGCACAACCCTCACTCTATCACCTGGTACGATACGTACGAAGTTCATGCGAATACGTCCTGAGAGGATCGCCAGGACCTGGTGTTGTTCGTCGATCTCGACCTTAAACATGGCATTGGGGAGGGCCTCGATCACCTTGCCCTCTACTTCGATTTCATCCTTTTTTGGCATAGCATCCTTTCCCTAGCGGCGGGACTTTCTTAATCTGCATACTGCATAAACGCTCACAAGGAATGACAACATGCGGTAGCCATCCCCGGAAACGCCAGGGCGCATGCGTCATGAAAGCTTTTTGCAGTTTTACATCTCTCCGAGCCGATCACATCCGGGGCTCAAGAAAGTAGAAAAGGGCAGCAGTTGACACTGCTGCAGCCAACTACGAATTATAGCATACTTTCCTACAGAAGTCGAGAGGGTAACCCACATTAGACATTTTTTCCCCCCGACGAGCCAAGCGTCAGGATATCCGCATCGCCCTCGGTAATCGCAACCGTATGCTCGAAGTGGGCGGCACAAGTTCCATCGGCGGCAACCACCGTCCACTGATCGTCGAGGACGCGCGTCTCCTTCTTTCCCATGATCACCATTGGCTCAATGGCAATGACCATGCCAGGTCGCAGCACATAGTTGGGATAGCCCGGCTCAACATAGTTGAGAACCTGCGGATCTTCATGCATACTCCGACCCACGCCATGCCCACCATATTGCCGTACCACCGCAAAGCCTGCCGCTTCGACAAATTGCTGTACCGCCCGACCGATATCCTGTAAACGATTCCCGGCGCGTGCGGCGGCAATGCCACGATAGAGCGCATCTTGCGTCACCTTTAATAGCCGCTGCACTTCGGGCGACACTTTTCCTACCGGCACGGTGATGGCGGAGTCCGCGTGCCAACCATTGCAAGAGGCGGCGAAGTCAATACTGACGATGTCGCCCTCAGCCAGCACCCGGCTCCCCGGTATACCGTGTACGACCTCTTCGTTTACAGACGTACAGAGCGAGGCCGGATAACCATGATAGCCCAAAGAGCTTGATTTCGCGCCATACCGCTTTAAGGCTTCCGCTCCTAGCTTATCAATTTCAGCGGTCGTCATCCCAGGATGGACAGCATCCCGCAGCTCAGCCAGTATCGCCGCGACAATGCGGCCAGTTTCACGGATCTTCTCTCGCTCTTCTTTCGACTTTATAATCGGTGCCATAACATTTTCTTTCAGAAAAGAGAAGTACAGCAAGAACAACTACTAATACCACACTTCTTAGCTTTGCTTCCCTACCAGAACGTTGATTGCCTTGAGAAGATCCTTCCCTACCTTGTCGATACTCTGATTCCCGTTGACCTCGGCCAGTTTATGCTGAGCTCCGTAGTAATCAAGAAGACGGATCGTCTCGTTGAAAAAAATATCCAATCGCTTTTGTACCGCTTCTCCCCGATCATCGGGCCGCTGGTACAGCTCGCTTCCATCCAGATCGCATACCCCCGGCACCTTAGGCGGGCGGGTCTCTATATTGTATATATGCTGGTTTGCACGGCAAATATACCTTCCAGACAGCCGCCGCAGTAAGACCTCACGCGGAACGTTGATATACACCGCCCCGTCAACGGCTTTACCCACGCCCCTTAACCCCTCATCCAGCGTTTGCGCTTGCGCGACCGTACGCGGAAAGCCATCCAGCAGAATCCCCTTTGCGCAATCCGGCTCCGCAATACGCTTGAGGATCATGGCAACGATAAGCTCATCAGGGACGAGCTCTCCGCGATCCATATATGCTTTCGCCTTAATCCCCAGTTCGGTCTTTTCATCAGTCGCCTTACGTAACAAATCGCCACTAGCAACGTGGCTAATCCCCAGAGCCTGAGAAAGCTTCTCAGCTTGAGTCCCCTTCCCCGACCCCTGCGCACCGATCAGGATAATGTTCACAATGTTCCTCCGACGGAAGTTTATGAGCATGCCACCCCGCATCCTCAAAGCTGTAAGTCGCTATAAACTGGCGGCAAAGCAACGCCGCCAGCTTTTCTTCTTCACGACAAGAAGCCAGAGTAGTTACGCATGACCATCTGCGCTTCAAGCTGCCTGACAGTATCCAGCACCACGCCAACCACAATCAGGAGCGAGGCGCTTCCCAGGAGCTGGTCTCCGCCAATACGGGAAACATAGGGCAAGACCGCTACGATCCCCAGGAACAACGCACCGGCCAGGGTGATACGATTGAGAATGTTTTGCAGGTATCGGCTCGTCGGTTCACCAGGACGATAGCCGGGAATAAAAGCTCCTTGCTTCTGCAAATTCTCCGGGATGTTTTGCTGCTGCCACATTACGTAAGCGTAAAAGTATGTGAACGCGACTACCAGGAAGAAGAAGATGGCCCAGTACCACCATTGCTGAGTGTTTGCTAAGTAGGTGCTGACCCATGTCGCACTATCCCGCAGCCAGGGAGTGCTGCTGGTCGATAGGTATCGCGAGATGACGGACGGGAAAAGCAGCATCGATTGGGCAAAGATGAGCGGGATCATGCCCGCGCTATTAACCTGGAGCGGAATATAGGTTGTCTGTGCTGAACCGACCAGCATGCCACGTCCCACCATGCGCTTTGTGGGATACTGCACCGGTACGCGTCTCTGTCCCAGGTAGATATAGACGATACCCACGATGGTAACAAGGCCAATCAGCAAGAAGACGCCAATGCTGACGACGCCACCGCCGCCACCACCGGTTGAGGTTGCCGACACGTACCCCTGCTGCACAAACTGCGGCAGACGGCTCACAATGCCGCCAAAGATGATCAGCGAGATGCCGTTGCCAATGCCATTCTCAGTAATGAGCTCACCCAGCCAGACCAGGATCATCGTACCAGCCGTTAAAGCCAGCACAATCGCCCAGCTCTCCAGAGCAAATTTTGGATCAACAAGGCTGAAGTTCTGAAGCACGTTCGCCTGCTGGAAAAGGGCGCTATTGCCCAACGCCTGCAAGAACGCCAGAGGAACCGTAATAATACGTGTAATCTGGCTAAAGCGCAAGCGCCCGGCCTCACCCTGAGTTGAGAGATTCTGCAACGCCGGAATAATCGGCTGCAAGAGCTGCATTACGATGGTTGCAGTAATATACGGATACACACCAAGCGCAACAATTGAGAACGTCTGCAGTGATCCACCCGAAAATACATCTAAGAGACCAAGCAATTGACCCAGGTTCGCATTATTATTCTGTGTAAAAAGATTGACCAGGGCCTGCTGCTCGGCAGATGATAACGGAACTGTGATATGAGCGAGGATGCGGAAAACCAGTAACATCCCCAACGTAAAGAGAATTTTGTTACGTAGATCGGGAACCGTCCAGATACTACGCAGGCGTTCCCACATGGGAGCCTCCTTCCAGACACCAATGCTTATCTAGCTTGCAATGAAATGCCATTCAGTTGCGCACGCAGGAACTGCATTTCAATGGTCTGCCAGGACGATAAAGATCAAGATCGACAATCATAGAATCATACGAACAAGACGCCAGGATGTTAACCCCTGGCATCCTGATTTATGATTGTTCCGTTTTCTCTTTCTTCTCGTCTTTACGCCGCTTGGTCTTTTCATAGACCTTTACAGGAATGATCTCGACACTCCCACCAGCAGCCTCGATTTTGGCCCGCGCACTCGTAGAGAACTTGTGAGCATGCACGGTCAAAGCACGGTCTATCTCGCCATTGCCCAGTATTTTGATCAACCCTTTGCTCTGAGCGGCGGTCATTAAACCATGCGCAGCCAGATCTTCGGGCCGAACCTGAGTACCGGCCTCAAATGGGTCAAGACTTTCAACATTAATAATAGTATATTCATCGCGGAAAGGGGTATTACTATTGCCCAGACCGCGAACAAACGGTAATCGCTTCGAAAGGCGCGTCTGACCTCCATTAAAGGCGCGATGGACATGTCCACCGGTACGCGCCTTCTGGCCTTTTGTGCCACGACCGGCAGTCTTACCACGACCGGAGCCATGACCGCGACCAACGCGTCTCTCAGCCTTATGCGAACCGGGAGCCGGTCGCAAATCAGAGAGTTTCACTGACAACCTCCTCTACCTGCACCAGGTGAATCACCTTGCGGATCATTCCCCGGACAGCAGGTTGATCTTCATGCTCAACGGTCTGTTGCAGTTTACGCAACCCCAGCGCCTGAATTGTCGCTTTCTGATCTTTTGGATAGCCGATTGCGCTCTTGATCCACTTCACACGCAGTTTTGCCATTGCTTACTCCTATCGACGACGGCCAGGGCCGCCGCCACCACGGCGATCTCCACCAGGTCCACCACGACGCTCGCCGCGCTCTGATCGCTCACCACGACGGCCAGGGGCGCTGCGGGCTTCACGGGCCTCTTCTTCACGGGCGGCGCGTACAGTGGCGGCATGCTCGGCTGCACTCGCGGCTGCGGCTGCAAATTGCTCAGCGCGCTTCTTGCCGAGGATCTCGGTAACAGTCTTACCGCGACGAACTGCCTCGACGTCAGGGAAACGCAGCTCACTCAGAGCTTTCATGCAAGCCTGGACCGTATTGGCTTTGTTCGTGCTGCCAAGCGTTTTTGTTAAAATGTCACGAATACCCACCGACTCCACGACTGCGCGCACAGCGCCGCCCGCGATCACGCCGGTGCCGGGGGCTGCCGGCTTGAGCAGGACTTCGGAGGCGCCGAAGGTCGTTTTGACCAGATATGGGATGGTTGTGCCCATTAACGGCACTTCGATCAGGCGCTTCTTGGCATCCTCTACCCCTTTGCGGATCGCTTCGGTATACTCGCTGGCTTTGCCGAAGCCGAAGCCGACATGTCCATTGCGATCACCCACGACGACCAGCGCGCGGATGCTGAAGCGGCGACCTCCCTTGACCACCTTAGAGACGCGGCTGACCTCAACCACTGTCTCCTCAAGGTTCAATTTTGATGCATCTATTCTTGCCATATCACTCCTAGCGGCCCTAATGCATTTTCACTTGACATCTTCGGGTGTGATGTCTATACTCTCCTCAAGAGAGGCGGTATGAGCTAATGGCTATCTCGACTCCGCTTGAGGGTACTGAAACTAGAAACTCAGGCCAGCTTCACGAGCGCCTTCAGCCAGGGCGGCGATGCGTCCATGATAGGCGTAGCCGCCTCGGTCAAAGACAACTTGATCAATGCCCTGGCCTTTGGCACGCTGACCCAGTAGTTTACCGACCTCGCGCGCCATCGCAACTTTACGATTGTTGGCGATAGCTGCAAGCGCTTCGACTGGCGTCTTCGCCGTACCTTTTTGAGCCGAAGGCAGCACCGTTTTGACCTGCGCCTGTTGACCGCCTTTCCCCTTCTGGGATTGAGCGCCTTTGGCCGGAGCTTTCGCGGCCTTCTCGGCTTTTGCACCTTTGCCTTTGGTAGGGGCAGCCTCCGCAGCCATTTCTACTGGAGCTTCCTCCGCTTTTTGCTCGACCCTGGTCGGCGCGGCTACCACTTGCGGCTTAAAGTCACGCAAACTCTCATCGAGCGTCGAGGCAGCCACCAGGGTTCGTCCCGTGCTATCATCTATGACCTGCGCATAGATATGCTTTCCACTGCGAAAAACATTCAGGCGGGGACGTTCCGGTGAGCCCGCCAGGTAGCGTCGCATGCGCCGGTGACGCCGTAATCGCGCCTGGTTCGCATGAAATTGTTTAATCATCGCTCACTCACCTATTTCTTCTTACCGCCGACTTTACCGGCCTTACCAGCTTTACGTCTGATCTTCTCACCGGTATAACGGATGCCCTTCCCTTTATACGGCTCTGGCTTGCGAATACGGCGGATATTAGCCGCCACCTCACCTACAAGCTGCTTGTCGATCCCGCTGACGCTAACCCTCGTGGCCTTTGTGGCCGGATCAACGCCATCGACCGCCAGGGTGATGCCATCGGGAGGCTGAACCTCTATCGGGTGCGAATAACCGACCTGGATCACTAGGTTATTGCCAATCTTTGCGGCTCGATATCCCACACCGTGGATCTCTAGCTGCTTTGTGTAGCCGCTGGTCACGCCCACAACCATGTTATTGACCAGCGTACGATAGAGACCGTGTTTTGCTTTATGCTCCTTGCTGTCCGAGGGGCGTGTGACCATCAACGAGCCGTTTTCCAGGTTGAGCTTCAGGTCGGGATCGACCTGGTAAGATAACTCGCCCTTAGGACCTTTGACCGTCACCAGATTGTCCTCGGTCCAGTTCACCTGTACCTTAGGTGGCACGACGATGGGAGCGCGTCCAATACGAGACATTTCATACCTCCCTTTTACCAAACATAGCAGATAACTTCGCCACCAAGCCCCTGTTTATAGGCATTTGAACCGGTCATCAGACCCTTAGGCGTCGAGAGAATAGCTATCCCCAGGCCGCCGCGTACACGCGGAATCGTGACCTTTTTGGTGTAGACACGCAACCCGGGCTTGCTCACACGCTTCAACTGCGTCAACACGGGCTTTTTGTCCACATAACGCAATGTGAGACGGAGCGTGCCCTGCGGATTATCTCTCAGGATCTCAATGTCCTTTATGTAACCTTCTTCTTTTAACACACGCGCAATCGCCAGCTTCATCTTGGAAGCAGGGACCAGCACACGCGTATGCTTTGCTGTAACCGCATTACGAATGCGTGTGAGCATATCCGCAATGGGATCAGTCATATTCATGGAATTTCCTCCATCATCACAACGAAGCGAAAACGCAGATACCTATCAGGCGTTGCCATCTGATGGCCTTCGTTCTTGTATTCTTTCATCATTGCGACTACCAGCTTGACTTTGTCACGCCGGGTAGCTCACCACGCAAGGCCCGTTCGCGGAAACAAATGCGGCAAAGACCGAATTTGCGCATATATGCCCGGGGCCGCCCACAGACCTTACAGCGGTTATGCTGCTGCACTTTAAACTTGGGCTTGCGTTGCGACTTCACAATCATTGAGATTTTTGCCATACCGCCCTCCAGCGTTACTTCTTAAAGGGCATGCCCATCAATGCGAGCAGCCGCCGTCCCTCTTGATCGGTGCGCGCAGTCGTAACGACACTTACTTCCATGCCACGCACTTTATCAACCTTATCATAATCAATCTCAGGAAAGACCAGTTGTTCACGCAATCCCAGCGTATAGTTGCCGCGACCATCGAAGGCTTCGGAGGAAACCCCCTGGAAGTCACGCAGACGGGGCAGCGCCACGTTCATCAGCTTGTCCAGGAAGATGTACATACGCGGGCCGCGCAGCGTGACCATGCAGCCAATCTGCATGCCTTCGCGCAGTTTGAAAGCTGCTACCGAACGCTTGGCTCGCGTAATCACAGGACGCTGCCCCGTGATGGCCGCGAGATCGGCGACGGCTGCTTCCATCGCTTTGGCATTCTGGATGACTTCGCCCATTCCAATATTGACCACAACCTTCTTGACCGTGGGAACCTGCATGGGATTCGAGTAGTTAAACTCTTTGCGCAGAGCTGGCACGACTTCCTGACGGTACTTTTCTTTCAAGCGTAATGCCATCTTAACTACTCCTCGTCCGATCTTCAATAATTTTATGACACTTCTTACAGACGCGTACTGGGCGCAATTTCTGATCCTCGCCCATCTGGCGGCGCTCATGCGCAACTCGTGTGGGCTGCTTGCAATCAGTACATATAAGCATCACATTCGAAACATGGATGGGCATCGCCTTCTCAATCACGCCACCCTGCCGGGTCTGACCTTGCGGACGTACGTGCTTCTTGACCACATTCAGGCCCTCAACAATCACCTTGTTGTCCTGTGGCATGGCCCGCGAGACGATCCCTTCTTTATTTCTGTCCTTGCCGGTGATAATCTTAACGGTGTCGCCCTTCTTGATATTCATCTTGGCAAGGTGCAGAGGTTTTTTCTCTTTCGGTTTTGTTGCCATCTTCTTCCTCGTTAGAGCACTTCAGGCGCGAGAGAAATGATCTTCATAAAGTTTCGCTCGCGCAGTTCGCGGGCCACAGGGCCAAAGATACGTGTGCCGCGCGGGTTATTACCGGCTGCGATGATGACGGCGGCGTTCTCGTCAAAGCGAATATGCGAGCCATCTGCGCGCGCATACTCTTTGGCGACGCGGACGACGACGGCATTGACGACTTCGCCCTTTTTGACCTGGCCGTTGGGGGCCGCCTGCTTGACTGAGGCTTTGATAATATCTCCTACCTCAGCGTAACGCTTGGCCGACCCGCTCATCACGCGGATGCACATAATCTCTTTCGCGCCCGTATTATCGGCGACTTTCAGACGTGTCTGCGGTTGAATCATCTCACTTGCTCCCTACTCTGCCGACTCTTCCTCGGCATCCAGGTTGGGATCGGCTTTCGCCAGCAGTTCTTCCACTGGTACAATGCCGCTGCCACGCCTGATAACTTCAACTAAGCGCCAGCGCTTGAGCTTGCTCAGCGGGCGACTCTCTTCAATACGCACCAGGTCGCCAAGCTGCCCGGTGTTCTCCTCATCATGCACATGAAAGCGTTTCGTTTGTTTATAGGTACGCTTGTAAATGCGATGTTTCTTTAATGACTCGACGACGACGACGATGGTCTTATCCATTTTATTGCTGACCACACGCCCAACTTTTTGCTGGCGGCGGGCCTTCTTCTCGGTCGTCGCGGTGCTAGATTGCTGCGTCATGCTCTCTCTCCAAGATAGTCAGGCGGTGCAGCAGACGGGCAATGTCTTTGCGCGTCTGCGTAAACACGCGGCTATTCTTTACTTCACCACGCTGCTGTTGTAAGCGGAGGTTGAACAGTTTCAGCCGCATTTCTTTGATCTCCTGCCGGACCTGACCGGCAGACATCTCATGCACCTCTTTACGGCGCTCATTAAGCTTCGACACTCTCTGCCTCCCCTCGTGTAATAAAGCGCGTCTTGATTGGCAGCTTATGACTGGCCAGGCGGACGGCCTCTTTGGCGATTTCCTCGCTGACGCCGCCGACCTCGAAGATAATACGGCCCGGCTTGACTACGGCTACCCAATGGTCAACCGCACCTTTACCGCTACCCATACGGGTTTCAGCCGGTTTGGCGGTGATCGGCTTGTCCGGGAAAACGCGAATCCACACTTTGCCACCACGCTTCATAAAGCGGGTGAGCGCGATACGCGCTGACTCGATCTGACGAGCCTCCAACCAGCAGGGTTCTAATGCCTGCAAGGCAAAATCGCCGAAGGCAATGCTGTTTCCTCGCTGGGCCTGGCCCTTCATGCGGCCACGATGCTGCCGACGATATTTTGTACGTGACGGTGCCAATAACATGGCTCAGCTCTCCTCTATTCGCTCTGTTCGCTCTGTGTCGCACCAGTATCGGTGGCCGGAGCCTCCGGTGGAGCAGCAGGTACGTTTGGCATCTCCTGCGCCTGGCTGGCAGGTGTCTGCTCAGTTGCGCGCGGGGGCCGCTCTCCTTGAGGACGTGGGCTGCGTGGCCGGTCTCCTTGCGGACGCTGACCGCGCTCCCCCTGCGGACGTGGGGGCCGCTCTCCCTGGGAACGTGGGGGCCTTTCTCCTTGCGGACGTGGGGGCCGCTCTCCCTGGGGGCGTGGGCCTCGTGGTCGGTCTCCTTGCGGACGCTGACCGCGCTCTCCACGCTGTCCTCCTTCGCGACGACGCTGCTCGCCACCCCGACGCTCCCCCCCCTCGCGGGGAATATAAGCGGGCTGGATCGTGGTTTCTGCCGCAGCTTCTCCTGCTTCACGACGCTTGCTCGGCAGAATGTCGCGCCGATAGATCCAGACTTTGATACCAATGACGCCAAAGGTTGTGTGCGCCTCGGCCTGACCGTAATCGATGTCGGCACGCAGCGTATGCAGGGGAACCTTGCCTTCAACCTCTTTCTCAGAGCGCGCTATTTCCGCGCCTCCAAGACGGCCACCAACGATAATTTTGATGCCTTTGGCATTGGCACGCATCGACTTCTGCACCGCCTGTTTCATCGCACGACGGAAGGAGACGCGTTTCTCCAACTGCTCCGCGATGCTGCGCCCGACCAGGGTGGCATCCAGTTCCGGTTGGCGGATCTCGATGATCTCGACCCGCACACGACGCTTCCTGGTTTTCGATTCCAGGAGGCTTCTCAGTTTATCGACTTTTTCCCCGCTTTTGCCAATCACAATGCCAGGCTTGGCGGTATGAATTTTCACCATCACCTGGTCCGCGGCAGCACGCTCGATCTCGATGTGTGAGACTGCGGCATTGGCAAGCTCTTTATTGATAATCTGGCGAATCTGCAAATCTTCCGCCACGATATCTTTATAATCACGCTCAGCGTACCAGCGAGACTGCCAGCCCTTAACGACGCCAAGCCTGAACCCAACGGGATGCACTTTATGTCCCAAAAGTGTCCTCCTTCTCTACCATTCAGCCTGGCGCGGACGCGTCACCTGAATGCATAGTAGCCTTTTAGCGGCCTGTGTCTGCCGGATCATCTGACACAATCACGGTGACATGACAGAAACGGCGCAAAATACGAGCCGCTCGCCCATGCGACCGAGGCTTGACACGCTTAATCCGAGACGAGTCGTCCGCTACAATATTCAGAATATACAGGTCATCTGGATTGAGATTATAGTTATTCTCCGCATTGGCCGCCGCCGATGACACAACCTTCCTGACAGGAGTCGCGCCCGCGTTGGGCAAATATTGTAGAATAGCCAGAGCCTCATTCACCCGAAGCCCTTTCACCGCGTTGGTGACCAGACGCATCTTGCGTGGCGGAATGCCAATATCTTTCGCAATAGCCCTGACTTGCATCTTATAACCTCTACATATGGAGAGGGATCTGATCTATCGCGCCTCGCACGATGTATCACGCCCTCGCTTGCTAAACATTTTTGATGTGGGGCGCTCAGGCCCCTTATCGCTCTACTATCGTACTGAAGTAGTACGTTCGCTCTTGCCGCCCGCATGACCACGGAAATGCCTGGTGGGGGCGAATTCGCCTAATTTATGGCCTACCATGTTCTCAGTGATATAGATAGGAACATGCGTTTTCCCATTATGGACACCGATGGTCATGCCAACCATCTCAGGGAAGATCATCGAGGCGCGGGACCAGGTCTTGATCAAACGGCGGTCGCCGCTCCTCCTCATTCCTAACACTTTTTTCCTGAGAGACTCATGGATGTATGGCCCTTTTTTCCTTGAGCGCGACATTACTTCCTCCTCCTGCCAGCATTGCGCCGCCGGACAATGAAGCGATCCGTCCTCTTGTTCCTGCGGGTCTTGTAGCCCAGGGCGGGTTTGCCCCAGGGGGTTTGCGGCTTGCCACCAATGGGCGCGCGGCCCTCGCCACCACCGTGAGGATGGTCACGGGGGTTCATCACTGAACCTCGCACGGTGGGACGGCGGCCCATATGCCGCGAACGTCCGGCCTTACCGATGCTGATGTTCTCGTGATCGATATTGCCTACCTGCCCGATGGTCGCCATACAGAGAATATGGATATTACGCTGCTCACCCGAAGGCAGACGGATCAGCGCGTAGTTTCCCTCTTTCGCCATCAATTGCGCACCCACGCCCGCGCCACGCACCAGTTGACCACCCCGCCCCCGCTGCATCTCAATGTTGTGAATGGTTGTGCCGGTAGGGATGTTCTTCAACGGCAGCGCGTTACCGACCCTGATGTCGGCTTCCGGCCCTGCTTCGACGCGGTCGCCTACTTTAAGGCCCAGGGGAGCAATGATGTACCGCTTCTCTCCATCAACATAGTGCAGAAGCGCGATACGGGCGGATCGATTCGGATCATACTCGATTGCCGCCACTTTAGCGGGTATCCCCAGTTTGTTGCGCTTAAAATCAATCAGACGATAGGCACGCTTCGCGCCACCGCCACGATGACGAGTCGTGATTTTCCCCTGGTTGTTGCGACCTGCATGTTTATGCAGCCTGACCGTCAGAGACTTCTCTGGCCTGGTCTTGGTGATCTCCTCGAATGTCGAAACTGACATGCCGCGACGCCCAGGAGACGTTGGTCGATACTGTCTAATTGGCATCTCTTAATCCCTTACGCCTTCAATGCGTCAATCGTCTGCCCCTCACGCAGGGTAACAATCGCCTTTTTCCACTCGCGCGCCGGTACCGGCCGGGGCATCGCGCCTCGCCGCCGGATCATCCTGGGCTTGCCAGGCATGCGGATCATGTTGACCTTCACTACCTGAACATTGAACAGGCTTTCGACCGCACGGCGCACATCAATTTTATTCGCGTTCAACGCCACTTTAAAGGTATATTTGTTCTGCTCTTGCAGCTTGACCGTTTTCTCGGTGATTATACCCTGGCGCAACACTTCGGTGAGTTCCACTGGCTTTCCTCCTCGCCTACTCCGCGCTGCTCAGCGTTGACGCCTCGTCTGCAATTTTGAGGCTCGCCTCTTCAGCGCTCATGCCCTCCCCAAATACCATCTCGATCCAACGGACGGTCTGGACAGGCATGACGACGTAATCGTGCTTCAGCAGTTCCACAACGTTGATCGAGGAGACGTGCTGTACTTTGGCAGTTGGGATGTTGCGCGCCGATAAGATGATGTTTTCGTCCCGCCTGGGCAACATCATCAGCACCCGCTTGCTTTCACCCTTATTGGTCGGCAGCTTGTCTAGCAGCGCCAGCATCTCTTTGGTGCGTGGAGCCTCCATCGAGAGATCGCTGATAACGATTAAGCTCTCATTAGCTACCTTGTCCGACAGGGCCGAACGAATCGCCAGGCGACGCATCTTCTTGGGCACATCATGATGATATGGATGCGGCCTCGGACCAAATACGGTACCACCATGCCTGAACTGGGGCGCACGCGTGCTTCCCTGACGAGCACGGCCCGTTCCCTTCTGCTTATATGGTTTCTTGTTTCCGCCCGATACTTCGCTGCGAGTTTTGGTCGAAGCATTACCTTGACGGCGATTCACCAGTTGCGCGGTCACAACCTGGTGGAGAACCGCCATATTGGGGGTGACTCCGAACACCTGCTCGCTCAGTTCGAGCTGTTCTACGGCTTCTCCAGCCATGTTATATACTGTAGTCGAGGGCATTTCGGTTACCTCATTACATGCTTCTTAATCATCAGCAAGCTCCCGTTGGCGCCAGGCACTGAGCCTTTTACGACCAGCAGGTTACGCTCAGGATCGGCCTGAACCACTTGCAACTTTTTCGCAGTTACGCGCGCATTCCCCATCCGACCGGCCATGCGCGTGCCCTTTAATACACGGCCAGGGGTTGTACCGGAGCCGATGGAGCCAGGGGCTCGCGAGCGGTCGGACTGACCATGAGTCTTAGGACCGCCACCGAAGCCGTGCCGCTTCATTCCGCCTTGAAACCCTTTTCCTTTAGAGGTCCCAACGATGTCTACCGACTCGCCATCTCTGAAAAGGCCAGCATCAAAGCTCGTACCCAGTTCAATTTTCTCGGAGGTCGTGCCGGCTTGCAGACCCACTTCGCGCAACACTCTGAAAGGTCCCAGTTCTGGACCAGGACGCCGCTGCCGGTTTTCTTGCACTTTTAGCAACTTGCGAATTTGTTTATCCGGTTTCGCAGCAGCCTGGCTGTCCTCTTCAGCGGTCTCTTCTGATTTCGCTTTGGTGCGCTGCTCTTGCTGATACTCCTGCAAACGCTTGCGTTGCGCCTTCAATAATGGCAGGCGATGTCCCAGATGTCCCAGCTGAGGACGGGTTACATGCTTGGTTGTGACCTGCTCAAAACCAATCTGGACGGCTTCATATCCGTCATGGGCAGCCGTTTTAATCTGGGTCACGACGCAGGGGCCGGCTTCTATTACGGTCACCGGAATGACGGTTCCATTTGGCCCGAACACCTGGGTCATGCCGATTTTTCTGCCCAACAATGCATTGAGCATATTCTTTCCTCTCTTCACTGTAGGGGCGGCTCGTCCGCCCTGCTTCCCTTACTGCCACGTTGCGAAAGTTCGCCAGATGTTCTTAACCAGGCGTTTACTATTCGATTTGACAATAAGGTTCTTTACTACAGTTTGACTTCGATGTCCACACCTGCGGGCAGATTCAAACGTGTTAGTGCTTCAACCGTTTTATTGGTCGGATCAATGATATCAATCAAACGCTTATGCGTGCGAATCTCAAACTGTTCGCGGGCATCTTTGTCGATAAAAGGTGATCGCATCACTGTATATTTGTCGATTTCGGTCGGTAAAGGTACCGGTCCAGAGACGCGAGCACCTGTCTGTTGCGCAGTATTTACAATCTGCATTGCCGACTGGTCGAGGATACGATGGTCGTATGCCTTGAGTCGAATGCGGATGCGCTGTTTCGTTCCGGTTGCCATTTCTTTACTCCTGATATAGGGCCAAAGGCATTTATGGCTGCGTTTATGGTGTGTTACCACAGCCAGGGCGGGGGCTAGCCCCGCCCCTCCCACCGTTATTGCAAGACCTGCGTGCAGATGCCCGCTCCTACCGTTCGTCCACCTTCTCGGATCGCAAACTTCACTCCCTCTTCCATCGCCACCGGCTGGATTAACTCCACCGTCATCTCGATGTTGTCTCCCGGAATCACCATCTCCACTCCCTCCGGCAGCTTGATCGCTCCCGTCACGTCCGTCGTCCTGACATAAAACTGCGGACGATACCCGTTGAAAAACGGCGTGTGCCTGCCTCCCTCTTCCTTCGAGAGCACATACACCTGCGCCTTAAACGTCTTATGCGGCTTGATCGACCCCGGCTTGGCTAATACCTGCCCTCGCTCGATCTCCGTTCGCTCTACCCCTCGCAGCAGACACCCCACGTTGTCGCCCGCCATCCCCTGGTCCAGCGTCTTCTGGAACATCTCCACCCCCGTCACCACCACCGTGCGCGTCTCTTCCTTCATCCCCACGATGTCTACCGACTCGCCCACTTTGATCTGGCCCCGTTCGATACGTCCGGTCGCCACCGTGCCGCGTCCCTTGATGCCAAAGACATCTTCCACCGGCATCAGGAACGGCTTGTCCGTCGCTCGTGGCGGCGTCGGGATGTAGCTATCCACCGCATCCATCAGGTTCCAGATGCAGACCGCGTCCGCGTCGTTACGCGAGAGGTCGCCCTTGCTTTCCAACGCTTTGAGCGCCGAGCCTCGCACCACCGGCACGTCATCGCCGGGGAACTGGTACTTGGAGAGCAGTTCTCGCACCTCCAGCTCCACCAGTTCGAGCAGCTCCTCGTCCTCCATCATGTCCACTTTGTTCAAAAACACCACGATGGCCGGCACTTCCACCTGCCGCGCTAACAGGACGTGCTCGCGCGTCTGGGGCATCGGCCCATCCGGCGCGCTCACCACCAGGATCGCCCCATCCATCTGCGCCGCTCCGGTGATCATGTTCTTGATGTAGTCGGCGTGTCCCGGGCAGTCCACATGCGCGTAGTGCCGCTGCTCCGTCTCGTACTCCAGGTGCGCTATCGCGATGGTGATGCCCCGCTCTCGCTCCTCGGGCGCCTTGTCGATCTGGTCAAAGGCTGTGTATTTGGCAAGCTGAGCGGCGGCCAGCACTTTGGTGATGGCCGCAGTCAGGGTCGTCTTGCCGTGGTCGATGTGTCCTATCGTGCCTACGTTCACATGCGGTTTAGTCCGCTCGAACTTCTTCTTCGCCATTTCTCTTCCTCTTCGTTTCAGTCTTGCTCCCACAACAATGTGGCGAGCAGGTAAAGATAAAGCTACCCGGTCGGCCTGTTCCCTGAATTCGGCACCGGGTCAGGGTACGCAATCGTACTGTTGCTAAGATAACAGGTTAACAGAAGGATGTTGGCATAGAAAACCTACATCCGTTGTTATCGGGCCGCTACAAGGGCACGAGCTATCGCACCCTTGTGTCGCCACGAGCGATTACCGACTTGATTTTGCAATAATCTCATCAGCAATATTTTTAGGTACTGGATCGTAGTGGGCAAACTCCATTGAGTAACTTGCTCGCCCGCTTGTCATAGAACGGAGATCGTTCACATAACCGAACATTTCGGCAAGAGGAACATAGCCCCGTACCACATGCATCGCTCCTCGGCTCTCCATACCCAGGATAGTTCCACGCCTGCGATTGATATCGCCGATCACATCACCGTAGAACTCTTCAGAGGTCGTCACTTCCACCAACATAATAGGTTCAAGGAGAATGGGACCAGCTTTGCGTGCGGCCTCCTTGATGGCAATGGAGCCAGCAGTTTTAAAGGCCATTTCACTGGAGTCAACTTCATGATATGAGCCGTCGTAAAGTGTTGCCTTTACGTCGATCATTGGAAATCCGGCTATAATGCCATTCTCCAGGGTCTCTCTCACGCCATTTTCGACCGGCTTGATGTATTCTTTCGGTACAACGCCGCCGATAATAGCATTGACAAACTCAAAGCCCTTGCCCCGCTCGTTGGGGGCGACTCTGATCCATACATCGCCGTACTGACCGTGGCCGCCGGTCTGGCGTACGTGCTTACCTTGCGCCTGCGCCTCGCGGGTGATGGTTTCTCGATAGGCGACCTGTGGACGACCGATATTCGCCTCAACTTTAAACTCGCGGAACATCCGATCTACGATTACCTCCAGGTGCAGTTCGCCCATACCACGGATAATGGTCTGGCCTGACTCCACATCTGTACGCAACTGGAACGTGGGATCTTCTTCCGCAAGCTTGTTCAGCGCGATTGCCATTTTGTCCTGGTCCGCACGCGTCCTGGGCTCGATAGCAATTTCGATTACCGGCTCAGGGAAAACGATGGACTCCAGCACTACCGGGTGACTGGGATCGCACAGCGTATCGCCCGTGAATGTGTTGCGCAGCCCCACGGCGGCGCAGATATCTCCCGCTCGAATCTCGTCAATATCCTCACGATGATTGGCATGCATGCGCAGCAAACGTCCGATACGTTCCGGCTTGCCCTTCACGCTATTTTCTACCGAAGCGCCCTTTGTCAGGGTGCCGGAGTAAACGCGCAGGTAGGCAAGGCGACCCACATAGGGATCGGAGACAATTTTGGAAACCAGGGCGCTGAATGGCGCGGTATCGCTGGCTTCGCGTGTAACGGTCTCTTGCGTATCGGGGTTAATACCGATGGTGGGTGGAATATCGAGAGGAGAGGGAAGGAAAGCGACAACGGCGTCCAACATTGCCTGTACGCCCTTATTTTTCAGGGCGCTACCACAAAGTACCGGCACCAGAGCCCCGGATATGGTAGCTTTACGAAGGGCTGCAATCAACTCTTCCCTGGAAATTTCCTCACCCTCAAGGTATTTGAGAGTCAATTCTTCGTCGGTCTCGGCGATACGCTCAATTAGCGCCTCGCGGTGCTGTTGATATTCCGCCTCCATCCCCGTGGGGATCTGAGTATGTTCCGACGTTGTGCCCAGGTCATCGGTAAAGACAATTGCCTGCTGCTCGATAAGATCGATAAACCCTTTAAAACTGCTCTCGCGCCCGATAGGGATCTGGATCGGTAAAGGCGCAGCTCCCAGGCGCTCGCGGATCATCTCGATAGTGCGCCAGAAGTCGGCCCCGGTGCGATCCATTTTATTGACAAAACAGATACGGGGAACATTATACTTATTTGCTTGACGCCAGACCGTCTCTGACTGTGGCTCTACGCCGGCGACAGCATCAAAGACGACAACGCCACCATCCAGGACACGCAGAGAGCGTTCGACTTCCGCCGTGAAATCGACGTGGCCGGGGGTATCGATGATGTTGATGCGGTAATCTTGCCAAAAACAGGTCGTCGCGGCAGACGTGATAGTGATGCCACGTTCCTGCTCCTGGGGCATCCAGTCCATCGTCGCAGCCCCTTCATGCACCTCACCCATGCGGTGAATCTTCTTGGTGTAGAAGAGGATACGCTCAGTGGTGGTTGTCTTACCAGCATCAATATGAGCGATGATACCAATATTTCGTGTTTTTTCGAGTGGGAATTCTCTTGGCATAATGTATAGTTACCAGCGATAATGAGCGAAAGCCTTGTTAGACTCCGCCATTTTATGGGTCTCCTCACGTTTTTTAATAGTCGCCCCCTGGCCCGCTGCTGCATCCATCAACTCGCTGGCAAGCTTCTCTGCCATCGATCTGCCGCTACGATTGCGCGCAGAGCGAATCAGCCAGCGCATTGCCAGCGCATTGCCGCGATCTTTACGCACATCGACCGGCACCTGGTAGGTTGAGCCGCCAACGCGCCGGGGCTTCACCTCGATGCTCGGCGTGGCATTCTTCAATGCCTGCTCGAAGACATCTAGCGGCGCCCGCTTCTGCTTCGCCTCGATGATATCAAAGGCGGTATAGATGATGCGCTCAGCCAGGCTGCGTTTGCCATCTAACATTAATTTGCTTGTAAAACGAGCCACATTGCGGCTCCTGTATTTTGCATCCGGCACATCAGGCCGACGCACGACTCTTTTACGTCTTGGCAAGGTCCGCCTCCTCAGTATTCTCCTGGAACCAGATAGAAGCTTGTTCCGTTCTAAAGCTTGCTCGATTACACGCGTCCCACCGCGCCGGATGAGACAATTAGCAGACACCAGAAAAGGCGTCGATTCGATTGGGGAGCTACCTCTCAATCTCTTTCGGACGCCTACACGCGGATGCCTTTCCTCTTAACGGTCATCGCCTATCTAAATAAAGGCAAAACCAGGAGAACATCCGACGATCACCAATAGCTGTAATTACTTTCCTACAACATCAGTGATGTGCGATTCACCGACCAGCCCTGCATCTTTACAACGTTTAGCGCCTGCCACCTTTAGCGGCAGCGGCCTGCCCGGGCTTTGGTCGCTTGGCTCCATATTTAGAGCGGCCTCGGCGGCGTTTAGAGACGCCATCGCTATCTAGCGTGCCACGGACAATGTGGTAACGCACACTCGGCAGGTCTTTCACGCGACCTCCACGAATGAGCACCACGGAGTGTTCTTGTAAATTATGCCCTTCACCGGGAATGTACGCGGTGACCTCCATCTGGTTGGAGAGGCGAACACGAGCAATCTTACGCATTGCCGAATTCGGCTTTTTGGGCGTCATCGTACGCACCTGAGTGCAAACGCCCCGCTTCTGCGGTGACCCACGCAGGCGTGAAGTCCTGTTTTTCAATGCGTTGTACGAATATAACAACGCCGGAGCCTTCACTTTTTTCTGCTTCTGCGAGCGGCCCTTTCGGACCAGTTGATTAATTGTCGGCAAGGAAAGATCCTCCCTGTCCTCTTTTTAAGTAAGCGCGGATAGCAGAGCTATCCGCGACTTCTCTTTCACTCATACGCGGTTGCTTATGATATCACTCATTCTCGTCGCTGTCAAGTGTTAAGCCCAGGATACTGGTACCAAGAGTACCTGCTACGACGTTACTACCGGCTCCTACCCCCGCCGCAACCGGAGTCGAGGGGATGCGGGCCGCAGCCGCCTGCTGGCGCGCAAGCTGCTCACGGCGACGTTGCGCTATGCCAGAACCGGCGGGAATGAGCTTACCAATGATGACGTTCTCTTTCAGACCCACAAGGTGGTCCGTCTGCGCCTCTATCGCCGCTTCCGTCAGCACGCGCGTCGTCTCCTGGAAGGAGGCCGCCGCCAGGAAGCTGTCGGTGTTGAGCGACGCTTTGGTGACGCCCAGCAGCACGGTCTGCGCGGTGGCAGGTTCGCCGCCTTCCGCCAGTACACGCGCGTTGGTGTCAGCATAGATGAAACGATCAACCAGGTCGTTGGGCAGCATCTCGGTATCGCCGGGATCGTCCACTTTGACGCGGCGCAACATCTGACGAATGATGACTTCGATGTGCTTGTCATTAATATAGACACCGGTGTTACGGTAGACGCGCTGCACCTCTTTGACCAGGTAGATCTGGACCGCCTCTCGCCCCTGGATACGCAGGACATCTTGCGGGTCCCGCTGCCCGGAGGTGATAGCCGTACCGGCCTGGATCTTCTGGCCGTTGCTGACAATGATGTTGCGCGCTGCCGGGATCGGATACGAACGCTCGTCACGCTCCTCGAAGCGAATGGTGAGCGGGCCATCCTGGTTGATCACCACTTCACCCTCGGTACGCGCCATCACGCCTACCGGCTCGCCGCCATCCTCCGCTGGCATCAACGCAATGATCTGATCTTTTTGCACACGATCATGGTCGTTGACCAGGACCTGCGATCCCTCTGGCAGCGGATACTCGTCGAAGAAGACATTGACCGAGACGACGCGCACTGTGCGAGCGCCATTGGCCTCGTCCTTCACAATTTCGACGACGCCATCGATTTCGCTGATCTCCGCTTTATCCTTAGGAACGCGCGCTTCGAACAACTCTTCCACGCGCGGCAGACCCTGTGTGATGTCACCTTGCGCGCCCGCGATACCTCCGGTGTGGAAGGTACGCATAGTGAGCTGCGTGCCAGGCTCACCAATCGATTGTGCCGCGATAATACCAGCCGCGGCACCGCTGCGTACCAGCGCATTGGCGGCCAGGTCGCGCCCATAACACTTGGAGCAGATGCCTCGCCTCGTCTGACATACCAGTACGGAGCGAACGCGCACCGATTTAATCCCCACATTGACGATCTCGTCTACAGCCTCATCGGTTAGCTCCTCGTTCACTTCGATGTGCTCCAGGCCGGGGATGGCCTCTGCCAGCACACGACCGATTAAACGGCTGCGGCTGTTTTCCAGCCCCATCTCGTGCGAATCTTCCTCGGTAATCAGAATACCATCGGTGGTGCCACAGTCCTCTTCGGTGACGATGACATCCTGCGCAACGTCGATGAGGCGGCGCGTCAGGTAGCCTGATTCTGCCGTACGCAAGGCTGTGTCGGCCAGTCCCTTACGAGCGCCGTGGCTACTGATAAAGTATTCCAACACGCTCAAGCCTTCGCGGAAGTTTCCACGAATAGGAATGGCGATGATCTTGCCGGACGGGCTTGCCATCAGACCGCGCATACCCGATAGCTGACGAATCTGCTGGAACTTGGCCTTCGTGGCGCCAGACTTGGCGATGGTGTAGATGGCCCCATAGGGGTCCAGCGTGGCCTCCACCATTTTGGCGACGTTATCGGTAACTTCGTTCCAGATATCGATAGTCTGCTGGTACTTCTCATTATCGGTAATGAGACCGTCACGGAATTGCTCTTCCAGTTCGGCAATCTTGCTATCGGCTTTCGCCAGCTCTTCCTGCTTGCTTATCGGCACTTTAACATCGCTGATAGCGATGGTCGCGCCCGCCTTCGTAGCATAGTGGAAGCCAAGCCGCTTGATCTCATCGGCCAGCTCGGTAGTTTTGACGCGGCCATACTCTTTGAAGCAGTCTGTGATGATCTGTCTCAAGTTCTCTTTCTTCATCGCGTAGTTCTTGAAACGCAATCTCTCAGGCAAAGCTTCGTTGAAGATGATCCGTCCCACGGTAGTCTCAACCGGCTTGCCATTGGCATGCATGGTCGCCTTCTCAGGCGGGGCCAGATCATAGACATCTACGTCACTCATGCGCACCTTGATGCGGGCCTGCAAGTCAACGATGCCGTGTTCATGCGCCAGCAGGGCTTCGTTGCTATCGGTGAAGACACGCCCCTCGCCTTTCTTGTCGGGACGGTCCTGTGTCAGATAGAAGCAGCCAAGCACCATATCCTGGCTGGCTCCGATTGACGGATCACCCTGGGCGGGCGAGAGCAGGTTACGCGTTGACATCATAAACTGGCGCGCCTCGTCCTGCGCTTTTTCAGAGAGCGGAACGTGTACCGCCATCTGGTCGCCGTCAAAGTCAGCGTTGAAGGCCGAACAGACCAGCGGGTGCAGTTGAATGGCGCTCCCCTCAACCAGTACAGCTTCGAATGCCTGAATACCAAGACGGTGCAGCGTGGGAGCGCGGTTGAGCAAGACCGGATGGTTCTTGATGACGTCTTCCAGGACATCCCAGACTTCCGGCTTGACTCGCTCGACAAAACGCTTGGCGCTCTTGATGTTGTGAGCGAAGTTCTGCTCGACCAGTTTGCGCATGACGAAGGGCTTGAATAGTTCCAGCGCCATACGTTTAGGCAGACCGCATTGATGTAGCTTCAAGTCTGGGCCGACGACGATCACCGAGCGACCAGAGTAGTCTACGCGCTTACCAAGCAGGTTTTGACGGAAGCGGCCCTGCTTCCCTTTGAGCATATCTGAAAGGCTCTTGAGCTTGTGGTTGCCTGAACCGGCGACGGCACGTCCGCGACGTCCATTATCGATCAAGGCATCACACGCCTCTTGCAACATACGCTTTTCATTGCGAATGATGATTTCGGGCGCGCCCAGTTCCAACAGCCTCTTGAGCCGGTTATTACGATTAATGACGCGGCGATACAGGTCATTCAGGTCAGAAGTGGCGAAGCGACCGCCATCAAGCTGGACCATCGGACGCAGATCGGGCGGCAGGACCGGCAGCACCGTGAGAATCATCCACTCGGGAGAGGTGGCCGACTTGCGGAACGCCTCCACGACTTTCAGACGCTTGGTAGCCTTTTTGCGCCGCTGCCCCACGGTAGAACTGATCTCGTGGCGCAGGTCTGCTGCCAGCTTGTCCAGATCGATATTCGAGATCAACTCGCGTACAGCTTCTGCTCCCATGCCGGCGCGGAAAACGCCAGGGAAGTTATCCTTTAGCTCACGATAACGGTTCTCCTGCAACAGGTCCATACGCTTGAGCCCTTCGAGGTCGCGCCGGAGCTGTTCAAGCCGCTGGCGAGCCTCGTTGCGCTCTTTCTCCATCTGGGTTTGAGCGGTATCAATCTGACCCTGGAATTCGACGCCCAGGCGATCAGCTTCCCGCTTGCTTTCAGATTGGGCAGCTTCTATCTCCCGCCGAGCCTGTTCGGCAATGGCGTTGCGGGCCGACTCAGCGACGCGCTCCAGGACTTCCAGATGTTTGGACGCTACAGTCTCTCCCTGCTTCACAATCACATGATCGTTGACGGGGAAGATGATGTTATCTTCGGCCTTTGTCCCCATTTGATCGCGCAAAAGGGCCAGGGTTTCGCTCTCAGCCTGGCGAGCCGCTTCGAGCTCGCTCTCGCGGCGCTCTTCGACTTCCTGGCGGTCAACGGTCGAGAAGCGGGTTTCGCTCTCTTTAATCGCATTGTCACGTTGGGATTTCAGGCTATTAATGCGCTCAACGACTTTCTCATCCAGGTTTTGCTCCAGGCCGACCATATCCTCGTCGATCCGCATCAGTTCCTGCTGGCGAGCCTCTTCGTCGATATTCGTCACCACATAGAGCGCGAAGTAGAGGATGCGCTCCAGGTTGCGAGGCGAGAGGTCTAGCAAGAGACCGATACGGCTGGGTGTGCCTTTAAAGTACCAGATGTGGCTCACGGGCGACGCCAGTTCAATATGGCCCATGCGCTCACGTCGTACCTTTGAGCGTGCAACCTCCACGCCGCATTTGTCGCAAACAATACCTTTAAAACGTACTCTTTTATATTTACCGCAGTAGCATTCCCAGTCTTTGGTCGGCCCAAAAATGCGTTCGCAGAAGAGGCCGTCCTTTTCCGGTTTAAGCGTACGGTAGTTAATAGTTTCCGGTTTCGTTACCTCACCGTAACTCCAACTACGAATCTGTTCCGGGCTGGCAAGGCTGATACGGATAGCGTTAAAATCATTTACTTCGAGCATGCTACCTCCTGGTGTAGAGAGTGGCCTCCGCGCTCACCTGAGCAGATGAGCGGGAGCGCCAGTGCAATCCCTACATTATTGGTCTCCTTCGAAACCGGACAGATTAATACCCAGTTCGGGCATCACATCATTGGAAGTGTCCTCAACAAATTGGATTTTCTGCTCGTCTTCATTGAGGACCTCAACATTGATGCCCAGGCTTTGCAATTCCTTCACTAACACTTTGAAAGATTCGGGAACGCCGGGCTCTAGAATATTTTCGCCCTTGACAATAGCTTCGTAGGTTTTTACGCGACCTACCACGTCGTCCGACTTCACTGTCAGGATTTCCTGTAGAATGTTTGCCGCTCCATACGCTTCCAGCGCCCACACTTCCATTTCACCGAAGCGCTGACCGCCAAACTGCGCTTTACCACCCAGCGGCTGCTGCGTAATCAAGCTGTATGGGCCGGTCGAACGGGCATGCACTTTGTCTTCGACAAGGTGGGCCAGTTTTAACATATAGGTATAGCCTACGGTAATGGGATGGTCGAATGGCTGGCCGGTACGCCCGTCATAAAGCTGCACTTTTCCGGTTTCAGGCAGATTGGACCGGCGCAGGAACTCCTCGATATCCTCCTCGGTCGCTCCGTCGAATACCGGCGTGGCAATCTTCACCCCCAGCACGCTGGCCGCCCAGCCCAGATGTGTCTCCATGATCTGCCCGATATTCATGCGGTGCGGCACGCCCAGAGGATTGAGGATGATATCAACCGGTGTGCCATCGGGCAGGAACGGCATATCCTCTATCGGCAGGACGCGCGAAATGACGCCTTTGTTACCATGACGCCCCGCCATCTTGTCGCCTGCGCCAATTTTGCGCTTCTGAGCAATGCTCACGCGCACGAGCTGATTAACGCCTGGAGGCAGTTCATCACCTGCATCGCGCGAGAATACCTTGACTTCGACAACCTTGCCACGCTCACCGTGCGGGACCCGCAGCGAGGTATCTTTGACTTCGCGGGCCTTCTCACCGAAAATGGCGCGTAGCAGTTTCTCTTCGGCGGTCAGCTCGGTCTCACCTTTGGGGGTGATTTTGCCGACCAGGATATCTTGCGGGCCAACTTCCGCGCCCACATAGATAATGCCTCGCTCGTCAAGGTTGCGCAGCCCTTCTTCACCAACATTGGGAATATCGCGCGTAATCTCTTCCGGCCCGAGCTTAGTATCACGCGCATCGACCTCGTACTTTTCTATATGAATCGACGTGAAAAGGTCTTCGCGGACAATGCGCTCGCTGATGAGGATAGCGTCCTCAAAGTTGCCGCCCTCCCAGCTCATAAAGGCCACCAGGATATTCTGCCCCAGAGCCAACTCGCCGTTCTCAGTCGATGAGCTATCGGCGATCACCTGTCCGGCAGTTACATAGTCGCCCTTGCGCACAATCGGGCGCTGGTTGATACAGGTGCCAGCGTTTGAGCGTACGAACTTGCGCAAACGATAGGTATGGACATCGCCATTTTCGTCAACCACTTCGATGCGGCGCGCCGTCGCGGAAACAACCTCACCCTCTACCTGGCTGATAACCACCTGCCCCGAGTCGATTGCGACCTGGCGCTCGATACCAGTGCCACAAATCGGCGATTGCGGACGCAGGAGCGGCACTGCCTGGCGCTGCATATTCGCGCCCATCAGCGCGCGGTTCACGTCGTCGTGTTCAAGGAACGGGATCAGCGCCGTGGCAACGCTTACAGTCTGACGCGGCGACACATCCATGAAATCGATATTGTCGGAGTTCTCCATGAAGAACTCACCCTGGTAACGTGCCAGGACACGCTCTTCCTCAAACTCCCCGTTCTCGCTCAGCGTTGCGTTGGACTGGGCAATCCAGAAGTTCTCTTCATCGTCGGCGGTATGATACTCAACTTCATCGGTAACAAACGGCGTCACCCGCACCATAGCGTCGCCCAACAACTGCGACAGCTTGTTGAAGAGCGCCTGATCAACGCGCACAAAATTGCGCGCTTTGAAAAGCACCTCGCCACTTTCGGTCTTGATATCCTCGCGCTCACGACCATAGAGGCCGCGCAGTTCACGGCCAATCAAACGCGGATCGTTCGCTGGAAGACGTTTACAGACGCGCCGGTAAGGGGTCTCGATAAAGCCGTAAGGGTTGATCTGCCCATACGTCGCCAGGTTACCGATCAGACCGATGTTCGGCCCTTCAGGAGTTTCAATCGGACAAATGCGGCCATAATGCGACTGGTGGACGTCGCGCACATCAAAGCCTGCACGCTCGCGCGAAAGTCCTCCAGGTCCCAGGGCGGATAGACGACGCTTATGGCCGATCTCGGCCAGAGCATTGGTCTGGTCCATAAACTGGGAAAGCTGGCTGCCGCCGAAGAATTCCTTCATCGCCGCCACAACGGGACGGATATTGATCAGTGCGTTGGGAGTGGCTTGCCCGGGCTCCTGAATGCTCATACGCTCTTTCACCACGCGTTCCATGCGCAGCAGGCCAACGCGGAACTGCGTCTGGATCAGCTCGCCCACGCAGCGCACACGACGATTGCCCAGGTGGTCAATGTCATCCTTACGTCCACGTCCATTGTTGAGCATTACCAGGCGGCGCACAATATTCACCAGATCATCCTGCGTCAGAATGCGCTGGCTCTGAGGAATAGCAAGGTCGAGCTTGCGGTTCAATTTATAGCGGCCAACACTCCCCAGATCATAACGGCGCGCGTTAAAGAACAGGTTTTTCACCAGCGAGCGCGCGTTATCGAGAGTGGCGGGATCGCCCGGGCGCAGCTTCTTATAGAGTTCGAGCAGCGCCTCTTCCTCTTTCTTGACGGGGTCGCGGTCAAGAGTCGCCTGGATATAACGCACAGTGGGATCGTTATCGACCCCCTGGAAAGCATCAAGAATGCCCTGGTCGGTAGAAAGATCCAGGTTTTCAACATGCCACTGATCCTTAGCCAGGCTTGCGATAGCACGCAGCAGCGTCGTCACCGGTAGCTTGCGCTTGCGATCAATTTTCACTGTGAGAAGATTTTTATTGCTGGTCTCAAACTCCAGCCAGGCGCCACGCGCGGGTATTAGCTTGGCGGCATAGAGTTTTTTGCCGGTGGTAGCATCTTCATCGACGGTGAAGTAAACACCAGGAGAACGAACGAGCTGGCTTACCACCACGCGTTCCGCTCCGTTAATAATAAAGGTGCCTTCTTTAGTCATCAAGGGAAAATCACCCATGAAGATATCCTTCTCGATGATTTCACCCGTCTCTTTATTAATCAGGCGCGCTTTTACATTTAAGGGTGCGGCGTAGGTAGCATCGCGGTCGCGACACTCGTCCTCCGAATATTTTGGCTTGCCAAAGGGTTCAGGTGGTACAATAAATTCCAGGCTTAGATTTTTGCCAGTAAAATCTTCGATAGGGGAGATTTCATCAAAAAGTTCTCGTAGACCTTCTTTCTTAAACCATTCAAAGGAGTCGAGCTGAATCTGAATTAATCCTGGCATTGGTCGTATGTCCGGGATACGCGCAAAAGAGACACGTTCCGGTAGGGCAACAGCCCTCGTACGTATTGCCATGCGTGATATTCTCCTCTCACCTAATCGCCCATGAGGAATTCGAGAGACAAACGGAACCGAATCTCTCTCGTGTAAACGGAAAAATCAAAAAAGATAATTACCTCAAATAATGCCTGTGTTGTGAAACGGCTTATGACAAGAAAAGTAACCGCTTGCAAGCGCAATAAGCGGTTACTCCTACTCCTCTACGTCTGCATGTTGATTGTCAGTCGTCCACACAACGATCCCCTCCACAGAAGGTAAACAGAACGAGCGCCCAAATAGAAACAGCAAAAAGCCCACACTGGTCACCTCTATCCTATTAGCTCGCGCCTCCAGACGTTTTGCATCTTGAACGGATAAGGCTAGACTCCATGTGGTCGAGTAGTATCCTCACATACAGTTGGGGAGTGATGCGTTCGACACGCTACTAAATGTTTCGTTTCCTGGCCTCTGTTCGCTACCATGTTCCGGGTTTTATAACGCCTTGTAATTAGTATACGCACTCCAGCAAGTGGTAAGTATACTACTTTTGAAAAAACATGTCAACACTTTTAGCACTGCTTTGTTTGCAAAGTAGTTTTGATCAAGGCGGACTCATATCTGTAATTATTAACACGCGGCATACGCTTTTTATTCCTGGCATTGTAACATTATTATGCCAGGACTATTTTCTCTTCCGCGCCCAGAAGAGCCTTCTCAATCTCCTTTCCCAGAGCAGGATTCCAGATCTGTTGCGCATCTGTCCAGTACTCGTGCAACAGGGCCAGTAAGCGCCGCCGATCATGCTCATCAAGCAAGCGCAGGTCTATCATCGATTCGGGCGTTCCGGGGTAAATAATGGTGAGTACCGAACCATCGATCCGCAGCGCGATATGATTGCTGAGTTGATAGCGTTGTGCCGCACCTAACTTACGACAGAAGGAAATCGCACCGATGCAGCCAATGACGATAAAAGTACCAGAGATGCCACTTACCACCAACCCGGCCAGACTCAACACAATAGCGATAGCGGTGGCAAATACCGCCAGCACAATATTGGGCAGGTGCGGCGTCCAGCCGATAAGCATCTCGGGCAACATGCCAACAAGTACGCCAACAAAACACCAGAAGGCGCTATGCATGATCCAGAAAATGCTGGTCAGATTTTCTGCCACAAGATCGCGCACAATCAACGAGTCCTGCCCTACCAGGATGATCATCCCCTTGCGATAGCCGGAACGAAGGGCAACGAGGAAGCGCAGCACAAAAACGCTGCCACCGAGCATAAGGAAAGCGACAAACCAGAGGAGAAACTCCAGCGCATCCTGCCACTTGAGGTAAAACGTGAAGTCATGGCTATAGGTCGTCCAGAGTTGCTTGCTCACTACCAGGGCAATCATAGCCAGCAGCAGGCAACCCCCTAACATCAGCCATCCCCGCATGTTGATACGCTTATAAGATGAGCGCCCCAAATAGAAGTGGTAGGTCTCTTTCACAGATTGCGGCATCGTTTTACCCCATTTATCATCGATTACAGGTCAGACCCGTTAAGCAGAGTATACGAGTAAAAGTTTCTGTTGCTAATTTGCCATAGCGCAATGGTATTCCTAATTGTCTTAACGATTCAATCATGGAAATGAGTTACAATCTCGCGAAAGATTGTCAGAATATGATACCAAAGGTCCATTCAGGTCATGCCATTCGGGCTATCCTGGATCATCCGCGTGGGTTGCCTCTGAGATCATCAAAGAGGATCGTGTGCAGGTAACGTTCGGCTGCGCTGGGGAAGAGGGTTACAATAACTTTGCCGCGATTTTGCTCTTTACGCGCTTCTTGCAGAGCTGCCCAGGCCACGGCTCCGCTGCTAATACCAATGGATAGCCCCTCCTGCTCCATAATGCGGATGGCGGTGGTCACTGCATCATGGTCGGTGACCGGAATAATGTGATCGATCAGATCGACCCTGAGCGTATCCGGCAGAAAACCAGGCCCCAGGCCCTCGATGCGGTGTGGACCCGGACGCCCGCCGGAGAGTACCGCGCATGTCGCAGGCTCAACCGCGATCACTTCGACAGTGGGTTTGCGTGCCCGCAGGCCCTCTGCAACGCCCGTCAGGGTGCCTCCCGTGCCAACGCCTATCACGACGATGTCAACAGCACCACCCGTTTCTTCCCAGATCTCAACCGCTGTGCCTTCGCGGTGAGCGCGGGGATTGGCCTGGTTGTAGAATTGCTGCGGATACCAGGCGTTGGGCAGAGATGTACGTAGTTCGGTGACTTTATTGATCGCGCCGCGCATCCCCTGGCCCGCCGGAGTCAGGACGACCTGCGCGCCAAAGCGTTGCAGGAGGAGACGGCGTTCCAGGCCGATAGTATCGGGCATGGTAAGAATACAATGATAGCCACGAGCGGCGGCGAGCCAGGCGAGCGACACTCCCATATTGCCACTGGTCGGCTCGATAATGGTGCTGTTCGGATGCAACAACCCCTGTGCCTCCGCCTCACAGACCATCTGGAACGCGATACGATCTTTCGCACTTCCCCCGGGGCTAAACATCTCTAGCTTGGCTAGTAGCGTCGCTCCCGCGCCAGCCGCAAAACGCTTTAGCTCGACCAGAGGCGTGTGGCCGATCAGCTCGGTCACGTCTTTTGCCCAGTGGGCCATACGTTCCTAGCCTTCCCTTCCTTCCGGCAATAAGGCTTCAATGATGCTGATGAGCTCTTGCATATTGAATGGCTTGCGCAGCAGAATACCCGTTTGCAGGCCCATGCGATGGAGTTCCCAATCATGGCTGCCGGTAATTACAACAATTGGGGTGTTCTTTGTGTTGCTATGCCCACGCAGGATTTTATATAAAGATACACCATCAAGATTAGGCAACCCCACGTCTAACAGGATCAGGTCCGCGCCTATGTCCGGTAACTGGTCTTTCGCAGCTTGCCCGTCTGCAATAAAATGAAGTCGCCACCCGCCAACACATTCCAGCATATCCTGGAACATATCATTCAAGTGTGGATCATCTTCGACGATAGCTATTAGTTTGCTATTCTTCGATGCTTCAACCACGGCTACCATCCCCTTTTGCGCTTTCATCACGCCTCTACTTCCACTTTGCCATTTTCTCTCATATTTAGATATAATACATTGTCTCTGTGCTGCCCGTGCGATGGCGCTGGGCCAGCTCTTCTATGGTGGTAGATGCGAGTAATTGTTGCGTCATGACATCTATCTGCTGCCAGATCCCGCGCAGAGCGCAGCCGGGGGAAAGCTTGCACGTATCAGGATTTGGCAAACACTCCATCGGGGGCACATATCCCTCCAGCGCCTGCATTACCTGCGCCATTGTGATCTGACCTGGTGGCTTCGCCAGCATATGCCCCCCTTTAGGCCCACGAACACTTTTCACCAGGCCCTCTTTTCGTAGCACCATGAGGATTTGATCGAGGTATTGCTCCGGGATATATTGCCTGGTAGCAATATCCGCGCTTTCAATCGGCCCCTGCCCGTAATACGCAGCCATGTCGAGCATCGCTCGCAGACCATAATCCCCCTTCATTGTTAGTTTCATACCGGGAACCTTTCAGGGCAAAGTAATCGATTTATGATCCTTTTTTCCTAATGTTAGGATATATCAGTAACGAATGCATGTCAATGGGTTTGATGGCATTGCCCCGGATTCACTTAACATAATTCCGACAAGTTTTCCCCTTCTATAGAGAGGGAACTATTAAATTCTGCTGAGAATAATGGGAAATACTATTTCTAGCCTTGCAGGAAGCACTAATCATATCTATAATGAAGCCTGGAAGAGTGAAACTCATAGAGGCGTTTCCTTTGAACCCTTCTATGCAGGGGCAGGTGTACCTTTATACCAGTTGGAGAATCTGGGGGGAGAGCTATGCAGCAAAGCAATACCTGGCAAGCAAACCAGACTAATCAGGAGAACAAGCCACTTTTAAAAGTGCTCGTCATTGATGATGCTGAAAATATTATTGAGTTCATCCGGCTAGGACTGCGCTATGAAGGTTTCCAGGTGGAAGCGGCCCCCGACGGCGAGCAGGGAGTAATAGCAGCGCAACGCATTAATCCAGACGTGATCATCCTTGATGTGATGATGCCTGGTATTGATGGACTCGAAGTCTGTCGGCGCATACGCTCCAATCCTACCACCAGCGATATCCCCATTCTGATGTTGACCGCCAAAGACGAGGTGAGTGACCGCATCCTGGGCCTGCAGACCGGCGCCGACGATTATTTGACGAAGCCGTTTGATTTTTACGAGTTGTTAGAGCGCATTCGAGCAATTTTACGCCGCCAGAATCGCGCCAGGAGCATACAATCGGGCGAAAATGATAGCAGCAGCCAGATCCTGCAATTTGGCGATCTACGGCTGAATACCGCAACGCGGGAGGTTACGCGTGGCAATCGCTTAATCGAGCTGACCGCAACGGAATATAATCTTTTGCATCTTTTTATGAGTCACCCACGGCAGGTATTGGATCGCCAGACGATTCTCAATCGTGTCTGGGGATATGACTTCCTCGGTGAGACCAATATTATTGAAGTATATGTACGCTATCTTCGTGAGAAGATCGAGGATTCGCCAAGCTCACCCCGACTGATCCAGACAGTACGCAGCGTGGGGTATGTTTTGAAGGGCTAGCCCTTTCTTGCCGAATGATTGAGCTTCGTAGAGACTCGATTTGATTTATCGCGTCCTGCGTCGTTGACTATGCTAAATAGCAAAGCCCTTAGGGATACTACAAATTTTTTTTATCAGGTTAAGCGGGAGCGCAGCATGGGTAAGGCAGAACCAGACGCGATGAGAACAAGAGAGCAATCAGAAAGCGCAGATTCCCACAACGCCTCATCTCAACCGGGTGATATTTTTACGTCTCCCACCTCAATTCTGCCAACCACCGCTTCCCCATCGACTGAGCGCAAATCCGGCAAGACCGTTCCTCACTGGCTGCGTTCTTTTCTGAGCTTGCGCGCACAACTGATGTTCGTCTACAGCATCATTCTGGTTCTCGCCGTCACACTCACCTGCTTCCTGATCTATCAGCGCAGCTCTCCAGTGTATGTTGCCACCATCGCCATTGGCGTTATTTTCTTTGGCCTGCTCCTGGCATATATTTGCATCGGCCTCCTGATGCGCCCGCTCTTGCGCGTTATTGATGCCGCTCAGGCAATTGCTCTGGGCGATTTGAAACAGCGTAAGCGCCTGCCCGTGCGCCTCCCACCGCAAGACGATGTTGACCGCCTGGCCGGTAGCATCATTGCGATGGTCACGCAACTGGAACACGCGGAAGAGATGCAACACAGTTCGGAGCAGCGTTTTAAGCGTTTCTTCTCCGATGCCTCTCACCAGCTCCGCACTCCGCTTACCTCCATTCGCGGCTTTACTGAAATACTGATGCGCGGGGCAACCGATGATCCAGAGACGGCCCGGCGCGTGCTGGCACGCATGAAAGGCGAAGCCGAGCGTATGACAAGCCTGATTAATAACCTGCTGACGCTCGCTCGCCTGGATGACAGCCACTCCCTGAAAACACAATATGTTGATTTAATCGAACTGGCGGCGGAAAGTATTGAGCAGGCGAGAGCGCGCGCCAGCGATGGCTGCAAAATCGTGCTCTCACTGGCAACGCATGAGCGCCTGGGCGTCCAGGCGGACCGTGAGCGCATTAAACAATTGCTCTTTATTCTGCTCGATAACGCCATTAAACACGGTTATCGCTCGCCTGACGGCCTGATTACCTTGTATCTCGATAAACAAAATGGTTACACGATCATTCGCGTAACCGATAATGGCGAGGGGATCAGCAAAGAGGATCTTGAGCACATCTTCGAGGAGTTCTATCGCGGACATCATCAACCTGTATCCGCCAGCCCCTCAGCCGTGGGCGCAGGCTTGGGTCTGACCATTGCCCATACTATCGTGCGCGCCCATCAGGGTACGATCAGCGCCTATAGCGAACTGGGCAAGGGTACCGAATTTAAAGTCGTTCTGCCCGCGGCAGATTAGCATTACTTTCTGCCTCGCCATCCCCCACGCACAAAACAAACTAGACTGAGCATGACAAACGGCTATTTTCTTTCCCATTAGATTGACCAATTTTGGCCTACCATGATACACTGCCCTGGGTATGGGCTATTAAGGGATTTTTGCTCTTCACCGGAGGAGAATAGAATCATGTGGACCTCAATGGTGGATCTCGATCCGCTACGCGTGTTGTTGACGCGACTGCTGGGGAGCGTCTGGCGCGATGCTTATTTTTCCTCATTCGCGCCGCTCTCGGTACAGAACGTGCCACGTCAGGCGCTGCCTGCGGCCAACTGGGTACGCGTGCGCAACCGCCTGGCGGGTATTTGCGGCAGCGACCTGCATCTGATCCACGCTGATGGGGATCTGCGTATTGCGCCAGCCGCCCTTCCCGGCCACCGCCGCACCTATCTCGGTCATGAAGTGGTGGGCGAGGTAATTGAGATCGGCGAGGACGTACAAAAGCTTGCCATCGGAGACAGGGTTGTGCTGCAATATGGCCTCCACTGCCTCTCCGCCGGCGTACAGCCTCCTTGCCGCTCCTGCGCCGCGGGCAACTATAACCTCTGCGAACGCGGCAGGTTGCCCGGTCCTGAGCCCATTGGGGGGGGCTGGAGCGAAGAAATGTTACTGAATGAAGAGCAACTATACCGTGTCGCGCCCACCATCACCGATGAGCAGGCTGTGCTGATCGAACCTACAGCGGTGGCGCTGCATGCCATACTGCGTTGCCCTCCCAGGCCAGGAGACCGCGTACTGATTATTGGCGCTGGCTCTATTGGTCTACTTACGCTACAAGTGCTCCAGGCGCTGGCTCCCCAGGTCGAAATTAGCGTGCTCGCTCGCCATTCCTTCCAGGTGGAGCAGGCGACACGCATGGGGGCCAAACACATTATCTATCCACAGGATAGCTACGCCAGCGTCCGCCAGGTAACCGGCGCACAGCTATTTAAGGGCATGCCTGGTAACCAGATGCTGCTGGGAGGCTTCGATATCATCTATGATACGGTGGGTCAGCGTAAAACCCTCCATCACGCGCTGCGCTGGACACGCTCGCAGGGTACTATCATCCTGGTCGGCCTTGATCTTCATTTGATGAAGATCGATTTGACCCCGATCTGGTATCGAGAAATCAATCTCATAGGGACGCTGAGTCACGGCAGCGAACACTGGCCCCCTGGCTCAGACGCTCAACGCCCCACGTTTAGCATCGTTGAGGAGTTGATGGAGAACGGAGAGATTCACCCCGAACAACTGATCACCCACCACTTTGCGCTTGATAAATACCAGCAGGCACTCACTGTAGCGGCCAGCAAGGCACGGAGTCGGGCCATCAAGGTTGTTTTCGACTATTCATTGCAACCGGCATCAGTCGTTCCCAATGTGCGCGCATCAGCCAGACGTCGCCCATCCCTCTCGCCCCCCGTCATTGAGCAGATTCCTCTAGAAGAGACCATCCAGACTCCCCAGGATCTGCCTCCCGTGATGCCGCCCACGACTCCTCTGCCCGTTCCCGTACCTGTGGACGATACTATAGATGATGTCACCATAGAGGAAGAGAATACGGCAAAAGCTATTCCGGCCATAGAGAAGCAGTCCGATCTCGTGGCAACGACCACAGAGACAAAGCCCAATGTGACCGCAGCAGAAATGACGCGGAACGAGCTGGATGAGCCAACCCAGCCCGCGATTGCCATTCCAGAAGCGACTGGCAGCGCCGCCGCATCTGATCGCACCGGAACGGAGCCATTGCCTGAAACTGCCGCAGCCGAGCCGCAGCAACCTGGACCCAGATCATCTAGAAGCACGTCGTCTTCTTCAAATAATAGGACTAGAACTAAAAATACAGTAACAAAAAGCTCCTCTGAAACGTTATCACATTCAGAGAAGTCTTCTACCGCACGAGTACAGCCGCGCACACAGGCGCGCAAGAAAAAATAGGAATAGATATGGCAAAAAGTAATCCTTCTTCTCATCCATCAGAAACCGGACAAAACTATTTTCCAGGCCCCGCTTCTGATGAATCTATGCAACCATCTTTAATAACCCCTCCACCGACGCGCCGCCATGCACGCATCCGCCTGGAGATTGCGCTGATCCTGCTGGCTATTTTGATAACGCTGGGGGGCTTTATCGGCCAGCAGCTAATGAGCCAGGCCGTTCCCCTTTCCCCAACATCCAGCACGGTCCAGGCCGGCCCATTTGTGCAGCTCCCGCTTAATGACAGCCAGATCAATGCGCTCAGACATCCGACCGCCCATATGCAATATAAACAGCTCGCTAGCCTCTATACAGCGCGTATGACCATCGATGAGGAGCTGGGACAGTTGATTATGGTCGAGTATGCAGACACCTCCTACTCAGCCGATCTGGACACGATGATTCACCAGTTGCACGCAGGCGGCGTGATTATGTACGAATTCCAGATGCTGACCGCCGCGCAAACCAGCCACGATATCGCGCAGATGCAGAAGCGCGCCGACTTTCCTCTTTTTGTCTCAACGGATGAAGAAGGCGGTCCCTACGTCCATAGATTGTTGAATATCTATCCGCCGCGTATGTCCGCCACGGCTATCTATAACACTGGCGATATCAACGTCGCGACCCGCGAAGGGCATCATACCGCTCATGACCTGCTGGCGCTCGGTATCAATGAGGATCTGGCGCCAGATGTGGACGTGCAGCTTGTACCGGGCTATGATCTGGTCACGCGCACCTTTGGCAACTCGCCCGACTCGGTGATTAAATATGCTGGCGCTTATATGAAAGCTATGCAGAGCGACGGCGTGACCGCCTGCATTAAACACTTTCCTGGCTTAGGCGACGCCGTCATCGACGCCCATGCCGGTCTGCCGGTGATCAATCGCACCCGAGACCAGATTTACTCGGTTGAACTGGCCCCCTTTAAATACTTTATTCAAACGCCAGACCAGTTAGAACGCCCGGGGATGATTATGCCGACCGATGTGCTGATGCCTGCCATCGATCCGGTTTACCCGGCTGAACTCTCGCACACCTTTATGACCGACATTTTGCGCAATCAATTTGGCTATGATGGCGTGGCGCTTACCGACGCACTCTATATGAAGGGCGTCGAGATCAATGGGCGGCAGATTAGCATGGCTCAGGCCGGTGTGATGGCGCTCCAGGCTGGCGACGATATGCTGCTCGGCCCCACCGGCACTGCCCAAATGGAAGATATGATTCAGGCGCTAAAGGCTGCCTATATGAATGGTTCGCTCTCTAAAAGCCGTATCGACGAGGCGGTCACGCGCATTCTTGCGCTCAAAATGGAGAAGCACCTCATGCCTGCGATCCCCCCACAGGGATGATATCCATCGTGGGGTGGAGTGCGGTAATGGGCATCATTGGTCACTGCATAATCCGGTCCCGGCGGCATTTATGAAAAGGGATTGTCGGTGTGGATGATGATGTTGTCTGAGGGATTCAGGCCACGCTGCAAACGCTCGATAATTTCTTTGAGCCGCCGCGTTTCCGCAGCATGCTGGTCGCGCAGTTGCATCATTTCGCGTTCCAGGTCCTCTTGCATCTGTTCCATGCGGTCCCGCATATGCAGAATGGCCTCCACACCTGCCAGGTTCACGCCTAGATCGCGCATCAGGCGGCGGATCTGCACCACGCGCTCAATATCGCGATCAGAATAGAGGCGAGGGCTATGGGGACTATCACCCTTGCGAGCGGGCGAGATCAAGCCCAGACGTTCGTAATGACGCAATGTCTGCTCATGCACTTCCGCCTTCTGCGCCGCGACACTAATGATGTACCATGCGCCATCACTTTTCTCAGGCATGAAATTACGCTCCTTTCGCCCGGCTATTGACGCGCTTCGACGCCTCGACTTCGGGCCAGTTTCTCAAAAAGCTCACGTTCCTCCTGAGAGAGATGCATCGGCAGCACAACTTTCACGCGCGCATAGAGATTGCCGCTTCCCTCTCCACGTAGATGGGGCATCCCCTTGCCGGCCAGGCGGAATGTGCGGTCATTCTGAGTTTCGGGCGGAATGGTGAGGATCAACTTACGCCCATCTGGCACCGGCACCAGCACTTCACCACCGAGCATAGCTTTTACCAGTTCCACCTCCACATCTGTATAGAGGTCGTCTCCCTTGCGCTCAAACGTGGAATCGGGCTTGATGCTAATCACCAGAAAAAGGTCACCGCGCGGCCCACCACCAATCCCCGGCTGTCCTTCGCCCGCGACACGAATCTTTGAGCCATTATCAACGCCAGGGGGGATTTTGACCTGAATCCGCTTGTTGCGAGGCGTCATCCCCTGCCCACTGCAGGTCAGACAGAGCCTGTTGCCAATTTCGCCCGTTCCCTGACAGCCAGGACACACCTCGGTTGACTGGATGTTAAAGGTGCGCGTTCCACCAACATACGCCTCTAACATGGTCACTTCCACGGGTTGATCGATGTTCTCCCCAACGCGTCTGCGGATATCATCCCGCATCCCACGCGCCCCCGTCTGATTGGTACGTCCAAAAAGGGCTTCGAAGAAATCGGAGAAACCAGCGTTACCAGAGTCAAAATCAAAGGGCGTGCCGCGACCGCCGTTGGGCGAGTACGTCCGCCTGGTTCCGCCAAAGGGACCAAACTGATCCTGCCAGTTGGGGCCTAACGTGTCATACTTACGCCGCTTGTCGGCATCGGACAGCACCTCATATGCCTCGTTGATCTCTTTGAAACGCTCCTCCGCTTTCTTGTCGCCGGGATTGACATCGGGATGGTACTTACGGGCTAGTTTGCGAAAGCTCTTCTTGATCTCTTCCCCGCTCGCCGTTCGTGCTACGCCGAGGATTTTGTAATAATCTTTATAATCCATGTCCCAGCCCTCTTCCTAAAAAGAATAGTATTTCTCTATGGCTACTTGCTTCCCATGCTCACCTTCACCTGGGCCGGACGCAGCGTCTCATCGCCGAGGGTATACCCCTTGCGCACTTCTTCGACAATGGTTCCTTCCGGCTTGTCACTGTTCTCTATAGCCTCTATCGCTTCATGTACATACGGATTGAATGGCTCACCTACCGTCGGAACGGGATTGAGTCCCTCGCTATGCATCACTTCGTTCATACGCCAATGAACCATGCGCAGCGCCTGCTGCAACCCCTGACGATCAAGGGTATCCAGATAGACGAGCCCTCGCTCGACATCATCTATAACACCCAACAATTTATGCAATAATGCCTTCTTCTGCTGCTGCACGCGATCCGTCACCACACGATCCTGGCGCTTGCGGTAATTCTCCATATCGGCTCGCTCGCGCAAATACTTGTTCCAGTTCTCTGCCGCCTCCCGCCGCGCCTGCTCTAGCTGCGCCTCCAGCTCCGCAATGCGTGCGGCCATCGCATTCTCAACTATGACTTCTGGCTGCCCTGCATTCACTGCGGCCTGTTCCGCGTCTGTAACGGGCTGCTCCTGTCTCTCTCGGGATTCTTCCATCAGTTCCTTTCTCCTTACAAGTTGTGTTCTCTATCTTTACTATACGGTTTTTTGCTAGCTTTTTTGCTCCTACAGTATAAACATTGAGCCACTTTGTGTCAAGTTTTGTGATAGCATCCTCCTCGTCTCTGCCCCTACTAAAACGCTTTCAATTTACCGATAGAAATATAGAGATATATAGCATCGACCGACATAGATAAAGGGAATAAAGTGAGGCTCCCATTGCATGAGACGCGGTTGCTACGACGAACCTTCCTTCTGCTCTCTCTCTCCTTCCTGCTCATAATCGCGAGTTGGCTCACTTACCGGCATCAAATAGTAGTCCTCTCACCCCCACCAGCAGGCTGCGTTAATATACCGGCCTTACCGGATTATCTCTACAGCAGGAGCGCCTACGATGCGATTGAAGCCATGAATAACGCTCGCCAACTGGAACACCTGCCCTCATTACGCTTGCCCGCAAACTTCTACGATCTTGACCCCATTCAACAACAATTTGTGCTGGTGAATCTGGAGCGCACAGATCGTGGACTGCGCCCGCTGCAACTGGAGGCGAATCTCTCGCTCTTTGCCCTGGCGTACAGCAAGCAATTGCGCGACCTCCACTTTTTCGCGCACACCAGCCCTATTGGTGGTACTTTTGAGCAGCGGATCAATAGCAACCCCGCTATCGCAGGGCACTATCATATCGCGGCTGAAAATCTGGCGGGCAATCCGGTGGCGGGAGTAGGTCCAATTTACGAGTACATGTATGACGACAAAGCAGAAGCATGCGGGCATAGAGATAACATTCTTAACCCGTCCCTCAGGTTCATCGGCATCGGACTGGTGCAAGATAATCAGTATGGTAGCATCTCTGCTCAAGAATTTATCGAGCCCGCGCTGTGGAACCCGTACCATCCTTCTGCGATACTTATCGGCAAAAATGCTGATGGGCCGCAAATCTCGTTAACCGCTCATGACGACGGATACGCTCCTTCGCTATCTTTTGAGGCTCATGTGAGCAATACCATTGGCACGATCCGCATCACCTGGTTTCTAGGGAATGTGGGTAATTTTTTACAGTTCGGCTCAACCCTTACACTTAATCGGCGGCGCTTATCGCCCGGAAAGCATCAGCTCCTGGCGTATGTAGTGGATGGCACACAAAACTATGGCATGGCACAGGATACCTTCGCGACCTGAGATCAGCCCCAGTCCTCGTACTCTTCCTTCCCCTCCTCGGTCCAGCGTTCCCCTCGCTCCAATCTGATCGGCCCCAGCAGGTCTTCCTGCTTCACGCTGATGCGCTCCCACTTCCATAGTTCCAGCACGGCGAGGAAGGTGACAATAATCACCAGGCGGGACGTTTCGTTCTTAATCACGTCCTCAAGCAGAATGCACGATTGCTCTTGCAGGATGCTGATAATCTCGGCGATGCGCTCGCTCACGCGCACACGCGCGATAGGAACGAGGTCGTTACCATTTTCAGCGTCTTTTGCCTGGAGCTCAAGCAGGCGCTGAAAAGCTCTGGCGAGCGATTGCGCTTCCAGGCCGACCAGGGTGGGAGGCGTCCAGGTCAGTTGCGCCTCAATCCCTGCCAGCAGCCCTGAGCGCCCATGCGTCTGCAACCCTGCTTCCTCTCGTTGACGCAAAATGGTGGCAATCTCTTTGGCCTGCTTGTACTCTATCAGGTGACGCTGCAACTCTTCGGCCATAGTGATGGCGTTTTCGGCCTCGCTGCCGGCCTCCACTTTGCCCGTTTGGGGCAGAAGGCTCTGCGACTTGATAAAGAGGAGGCGAGCGGCAATTGAGACGAAGGCCGCCATGTTAGCCAGGGGCAGCGTTTCGGCCTCCCATTGCTGAAGATAGGCAAGATACTGATCGGTCACAGCCACCAGCGAAACGGTGGTAATCTCCATTTGCCGTTTCTCGATCAGGTGCAACAGCAAGTCGAGCGGCCCCTCAAAAACAGGCAGGTGGACCACATAACGTTCTTGCTGACTCTGACTTAAAGCCAGCTCATCTGTACCGATCTGTTCTAACATCACTACGATACCTCATCTACAACATGTAACACCGCCGCGGGGCCATCTGGCTGGTGATGTGTACGAATATAGAGAACGGCCCGCTCCGATAGTCCTGCGTCGGCGGCGAGCTGCGCGCCAACTTCGGCATGCCACCAGGCATAACTGAGCGCACGCTGCCATCGCGGCATAGACTCTTTATCTGGAGCAAGCGGCGACTTCACCAGCGAGCTTAGTAAGCGTGGAACGCACTTTTTGCCAATCACAATGGCCGGACGCGTCCAGAACGGTACTCGTCCTTCGGCCTTGCCAACATCGTGCAAAAGCGCCGCCGCCAGCAGATCGTCTTCGCTATAGCCGCGAGCCTGCAACCCCTGGCACACGCGCAGACTATGGCGCTGGTCGGCCTGCGACATGGTACGAAAGAGCCGTAACGCCGGCGGGGGCAGCAGATGCGCCACCTCCATATACTCCTCGGTCGATAAGGGGCTCACAAAGCCAAGTTGCTGGCGTACCTGCCCCAAACGATATGCAATGGCTTGCAACCAGGTGATGCTTTTCATACTAATAGAGGCTAATGCGGATAGAAATAGAAGCCCACAATAAACTGCAAAGCGGTCGGAAATGGGCCGCCAAAGATCAAAGCCACTACGCTGACAGCTCCTTGCAATATCAGCGATGCAGGGTGGAAGAGCGGAAAATTACCAAGACCGGCCAGAGTTGCCAGAAAAGGTACCAGGAAAAATATACCCAGGATGATAAACGGCCCATACGCCGCCGATCTGGCAAACCCCACCGCCTGCTTGCTGGGAAGCAAGGTATAGAGAATCTGATAGCCATCAAGAGGATATAAGGGGAGCAGGTTGAGCAACACCAGCCCGATATTGATGCAGGCGAAGACGGTAAGGAATTGCAGAACGTATGGAGTAATGGGATTGTTAGTAAAGAGAAATGGAGCAGAGAAGCGTACCACTATAGCCGTAACGATGCCGACGATTAAACTAAAAATGGGGCCAGCCAGCGCCACCAGCAAAACGCCGAGATTAGCGCCAGGACGCAATTTCCAGGGATCGGGCTTGACGGGCTTTCCCCATCCCAATCCCATTGGACCGGGCACAGGCTGAAAGGCCAGAATAATGCACATCAATAATCCAACAGGATCAACATGGGCACGCAGGCTCAGCGTTTGCCGCCCTTCGGCCAGTGGCGTACGGTCACCTAACCAGTAGGCCATCACCGCATGCGCATACTCGTGTAGCACAATTGCCGCGAGAAATGCAACAATAATTATGAATGCCAGTAAAACATTTATCATCAGCTTTCACGCAATCCTTTATACTAGCAGATCAATTTCCATGCCTTCACACGCAGAACGTGTGTGGGCAAAGCGGGCCTGCGCCTCCGCTTCCATCGTATCCAACTGCTTATCGTCATACGTTGGTTCATGGTGAAATAAGATCAATTCCCCGACATGCGCAGCTACTGCCGCTTCTACAGCCATCTCAATAGTGCTATGACCATAACCGTGCTTGACCTGCTGATAATCAGACGCTGTATATTGTGCGTCATGGATTAACAGGTCCGCTCCCTCTATAAAAGTCAGAAATTCGTCTTCACACCCATTGCTCCACTCGACATCCGTTGCATAAACGACGCTTCTGCCCGCGTGTTCAATCCGATACACCACCGCCCCATTGAGAGGGTGGCTTTGCGTGAACAGGATTCTTACCTGCACATCAGCGCCATCATGCGCTAAAACACCCCCATCATCCACTACCGGCTGACTATGATTATTCCAGCTAATACATTGCTTATCGGTCACAGTATAAAACACGCGCTTCGATGGCAGGCGATCACCTTCCACAGGGAAATACGGAGGAGAGACGAACGGGGTTACGATCTGTTTTATGTCCCGATCTGCGAGCTGGGGGCCGAAAAGATGCAGGTTGGTGCGAGGGTCAAACAGAGGGGCGAAGAAGGGAAAGCCGATGAGATGATCGCTATGCCCGTGTGTGAGGAATAACGAGAGGTCAAGTTGCTGTATGCCATTAGCACGTCTCATCAAATCTTCCCCCAGGCGAATAATGCCGCTTCCAGCATCGAAGATCAGGGTATGCTCACCGGCGAGCACTTCAACGCACGAGGTATTGCCCCCATGACGCAGCGTGTGCGGTCCTGGAGTCGGGTAACTCCCTCGCACCCCCCAAAAACGCACCAGAAAACGCCGCCTGTCAGCCATCGTACTTTGCTCCTGCTATAAACCTGTATCAAGACGTTTAGCTGCCCCTATTATAACGTGCCAGCAGAGCAATGAAAAGGTTTCGACTGAAACTGTTTAGTTTCCCTGTCCGTGAACTTATTGTCAAGAGGGATGATATACCTCATTGATTCCTTTTTCTGTTGGTTATGCAATGAAGCATTTTTTTATGCGTCAGATAGATAATGAGGAAGGAAATTTATGACTACAAGAAGACAGACGGCAAGCCCTGATGCTGTCAGTCAAAGTGCAGCGGAGGCGGTCGATACCGTCAAAGCAGAAACCAGGCCGTTTGCACGCTTTACGAAAAAATTCTATAACGACTGGTCGTTCCATCTGGCACAGGCTCTGGCCTTCAGCCTGATCACTGCCATCGTGCCGATTGCGATTCTGCTGCTGGCTATTCTCGGCGGCTTTATCGGCGGCCTGGACCATAAAGCTGCTACGACCCTAATTGGTCATCTTGCCAAAGCATTACCCGGCCCGCTCTCATCGCAGGAAGTGCTGAGTTCCGCTACTAGCAAGCTGACAAGCGCCTCTGGAGCTCTGGCGCTGATCGCGATTGTCACGGCCATTTTCGTTGGCTCACGCCTCTTTACGCTCTTAGAAGTATGCTTCGATCTCATCTACCGGCTGCGTCCCCGCCCACAGAGCAAAAAAAATATCATGGCGATTATTATGCTCTTTGTGTTTATTGTGCTAACTCCTGTGCTGGTCCTGGCCTCGCTCATTCCAGATCAGATCGTTGCTATCCTGCAAAATTCACCTATCAGCACCAATCCCAGCCTGCTTTCTCGCATAGGCGGCATTCTCAGCAGCTTGATTGTCTCATTCCTGCTGTTTGAAATCATCTACGCTTTCGTACCCAACCGGCGCGTTACGATGAACAATCTTCAGGATCGGCTACGGTCATGCTGGCCGGGCGCGCTCACGGCGGCGGTCGCGCTGCAAATCTGGCTCGTGCTCTTCCCGCTCTACACGCGCTCTTTCATGAATGGCTACGTCGGTCAGGTAGGATTCGTGCTGATACTGCTCGCATTCTTCTACTTTATGGCGGTCGTAGTGCTGCTGGGAGCTGAGGTCAACGCCTTCTTCATCGAGAAGATCCCTCCCACAACGCACGATCTGATTACGCGGGCCAGCCAGAGCGATTAGTACCGTCTGGCAGATTTTGTATTAGATAACGCGAAAAGTCGGGTAAGAACCGACTTTTCGCAATAACAATCGATTAACATAAACCACCTAGCAGCACGGTAGGGACCTGATTTATCGCGTCCGCTTTATCGCGTCCGCTTTATCTCCTGCCACCTTTCTTCCACTCCAGAACCCAATTTGCCGTTAAAAAATTTTTTACCCTGACATAAAAGATGCGCAAGCACAAGAGACCATGCCCTCTCGTAGGACCCCCCCCACGATGATTCGGGGAGCTACAGCGCGTCCGCTTTAGCGCCTGTCCTGCCCTTTGTCCTGATGGTACCCCAACGATTTCTTCGTTGGGAAGAACGCAGCCAACAAGTTTTATCCACGAAAACAGTTCTGCAATAGATTTACCGTAGAAGATGTTCTCACACGAAAAATGGAGGATAATCAATGAACTGGACGCGATAAATCAGGTCCCTACGACATTACAAGCAGCTCTATATGCGGCTTTGTATGCCGGGCGACAGCAGAAGGGCCTATAGATTGCTGAATCAAATAAAAGGTATGATACAATGTGTACCTAATGGAAGGATAACCTCAACTCGCATGATTCTTTTTCAAGGAGGTTGCCATGTTCAGGCACCCGATACCGTCACGATACCTCCGCTCCGCTGTTCCTGGCGGATTACTTGCGCTCATTCTTGCGCTGGCGGCTTGCGCAGGTGACGCAAATACACCCAATGCTCAGCAGTTGATCAGCCAGGCTCAGGCTGCTATCCAAAAAGTTACCTCCTATCATTTCAATCTTAATGCCGATAATCCCGGCTCCGGCGGCCTGCTGGTGATCAAGACGGCGGATGGGGATGTGCTTGTACCAGATAAGCTCAAAGCCAGCGCCAACGCGCTCGTGATCGGCAATACTGTGCAGGTACAGATCATCGCGATTGGCGATAAGCAGTATGTGACCGACCCCATCTCAGGCAAGTGGAGCAGCACGACCGGACTCCTCGATCCGCGCACACTTTCAGATTCTCAGACCGGAGTTGCAGCCATTCTGGGCCATATTCAGAATCCCAGCACACCCACCGATAGCAACGTCGATGGCACCGCTTGCTGGAGCATTGACGGCAGGCTCGACGCTAAATATCTGACGGCTATCACAGGCGGCGGCACCCCGGCTGGTACCCAGGTTAACGTCACAACCTGCATCGGCAAACAAGATCACCTGCCCTATCTGATCCGCATGAGCGGCGTTACGGTTCAGGGAGATACCGATAAGACGGTGCGCACCTTCAAGCTTTCGAAGTTTGGCGAGCAGCTCACTATTGTGGCGCCCATTTAAGACCGTCAGCTATTGTTGGTAACGCTCACAAGCAAAGGAGCTGACAATGCGGAAGCTTACCATGAGCAGCCCGGCGCGACTGGCTATCCTGGTTGCCTGTACGGCGGTGTTCCTGACCGCGCTCGATCAGACGGTTGTGGTCACAGCTCTGCCGCAAATGATCCTTGACCTGCAAATTCCCATCGGTCAGCTTGACCGCGCGGCATGGATTATCAGCGGCTACCTGCTAGGATATGTTATCGCGATGCCTTTGATGGGGCGCGTCTCCGATATCTACGGGCGACGGCGCGTCTTCCTGATCTGCCTGGGCGTTTTCGCGTTTGGCTCGCTTTTCTGCGGCCTCGCTCCTCTTCTGGGCAATGCCATCGATATCAGCTTTCTGAAAAACGTCGGCATTGATGTCAATTCGCAGGGCCTGATCTGGCTGGTGGCCGCCCGCTTCATCCAGGCGGCGGGCGGAGGCGCGGTCGTTCCGGTGGCTATGGCGGTCGCGGGCGACTTCTACGGTTGGAAAGAGCGCGCGTTGATGCTGGGACTGATCGGCATGGTCACAGAGGCTGGCGGCGTATTGGGGCCGCTCTACGGCTCAGTTATTGTCCAATCGCTGGGTTGGCAGTATATCTTTTATCTCAACCTGCCCATTGTCGCTCTACTGCTAATACTGGTCGTTCGCTTTATCCCTGCGGTAAGCGCGAGCACTGAGGAAGGAAGCACGCGCGAGCGCATTGATCTTTTCGGCGCTCTGCTGCTGGGTGCATCGCTGATCTGCCTCAGTCTGGGCCTGGCGCAACAGGCCGCACAGATCACGCCTGCGAGGCCCGCAGCAGGCACGGCTCCTATCGAGAACAACCCCTGGCTGATCCTCGCGGCCCTGGTCTTGCTCTGCGGCTTTATCGCGCTGGAACTTTATTACGAGCGACGTTCACAATGGCCCGTTGTCAATCTCTCCTTGTTCAAGCGTGCGATGTTTTCCGCGACCTCTATTGTAAGCCTGCTTGTGGGGGCCGCGCTGATCATCGCGATGGCGGATATTCCTATCTTTATCGCCACCGTATTGAACCGCAGCGCGATAGATAGCGGCTTGGCTCTGCTGCGCCTCACTGCCATGATCCCGGTTGGAGCCATTGTCGGCGGCTGGCTCTGTTCTCGCATCACTGCCCGCTGGACTGCCGTGCTCGGGCTGATCGCGACGGCTGCCGGATTCTGGCTTATGCATCTCTGGCCGCTCAACGTCGATTGGACCCAGATCACGATCAGCACGATGATTGCGGGCTCCGGCTTCGGATTGGTCATCGCGCCCATCAGCACCACTGCGATCAACGCGGCCAGCGAGCGCCAGATCGGCATGGCTTCATCCGTTGTTACGGTGCTGCGCATGATCGGCATGATACTTGGCCTGGCCGCTTTGACCTCGTGGGGGTTGGGTCGCTTCCGCCTCCTGGCCGCCGGCTTCAAACCACCCGTGGGCGTTCCGGCTTTCAGCGCGCAATATAATAACCTGTACAGCCAGTATTTGATCGGCGCTGCTCACGCAGTCTATACCGCCATTTTCCTGGCGGCTGGCATTTTATGCATCGTGGCATTGGTGCCGGCAATTTTCCTGGAAGGAAGAAAACTCTCGCCCTACTTCATTCGTAGTAGAGATAACAGGATCGACCCTTTGACATCTGAAACGGAAAGCGAGGCCAGGGCAACTCATGGATAGCGGGAGAAATAGGCCCTCGGGAAGGTATCGCGATCAGTCCTACGAGGATCGCTACGAGCGCGAATATGAGCAGAGACCCCGGCAATACCGGAGGCACCCGGCGCCAAATCCAGAGCCAGAGCTGAGAAAACGCCCTCGTCGCAGGCGGCGAGCATGGCCTGTTCTACTTACCGGCTGTGGCCTGGGTGTCTTTTTCACAGTGCTCGTCGCCGCAGTGGTCGTCTTTCTCGCCATCCGCTCCTCTCAAGGAGTGGGCCTGACCGGATTACCCGGGCTGGGCGCTCCTCAAACCTTCACCCACGAAGATACGCAGCAAATACCACTTACGACCATTTCACAGATGCAGGTTTGCGACAAAATCGGCAATGTATCCGTTATGGTTGATCCAAGAGCCACGGGCGCATCGATTACCACAAAAAAAATCGTTCATGCCAATAGTCAGAATGACGCCAACCAGGAGTTCAAACGCATCGGGATAGAGGTGCAGCCCCCAGGGACCATCACCAACGCTCTGACCTGCGCCAACCAGCAGGCAACCCCCACCGCAAATGGCACCGCGACGCAAGGCAATCCTAACAGCACGCTGATCGTCAACACGACTATTCCCAACAGCGAAGGGCTGCTGCATAATAGCAACGATGCCGTTGATATCGCGATCACCCTGCCAACAACCGTGCTCCCCTCTACCGGACCTTCGATGCTGGCAGATATCGAAGCCCCCGTCGGCAACGTGACCGTGGACGGGTTAAGCGGTGCCTTAACGATCAAGGGCAGCACCGGCGATGTAACGGTTACGCATGCAATACTGGTCGATGGCTCGCACATCTCCACCGATCAAGGCAATGTCACCTTTAACGGGCTACTGGTAGTGCCGCCCGCCGGACAGACATCGCGCTACATGATTTTAAGCGAGCAAGGCAGCATCAACGTGACGCTGCCCGAAAACACCAATGTTATCCTCGACGCCAATACCAATGTCGGCTCGATCAATAGCGATTTTAACATTCCGGTGCAAAATAATAATGGCTCAGGGCCGGTCAGCTATCATGGTCCGCTCAACCCGGCTATAGGTCCCCAGCCCGCAGCTACACTCGTACTTGATATCAGCACAGGCAATGTGAATATCCACAAAGCGGCGCAATAGCAAGATATGAGCTGCTTCACAATGGCGGTGTTGATTCCGCCCCTTGTACATTCTGCTGGATATTGTTATTATCAGAGCGATAACTGCTGCAAGTCTATCAGAAAAGCCCTATCATTGCCCCATCTAGCAGCATCAGAGTTAATAGAGGGGCATAGAGGAAGGTGCTAATTTGTAATTTCAGTATCCTCAAGCGGGTCGAGCTAGCCATCAGCTCACGCGGCCCCTCTTAGGGGAAACATAGACATCAAACTCGAAGATGTCAAGGGGAAATGCGATAAGGAGGTCAATCAATGATTTGCCCACGTTGCCAGAGCCAGGTTGCCGACGGAGTAAAGTTTTGTGGAAGCTGCGGAGCGCCGATGCAGCAAATGAACCCGACACCGCCACCACAGCCACCACCTCCAGGGCCGGGGGCGTATGGAGCGCCACAGGGAGTCTACACTCCCCCCAATCAATACGAAGAGTACGCGAACAGCGCGTTTGGCAATGCCGTGCCAAAGGCGGAACTACACAATCCTAAGGGACCACTGCGCATAGCCGATATGACCATCACTATCGATGGCGAGCTGGTGCCAGTCGTAGACATCATGCTGGGAAATCAGATGCCCATCTACTTCGAGCATCATATCCTCCTCTGGAAGCATCCTGGCGTGCAGATCGGCTTCAAATCGCTGCGAGGAGCGGCGCGGCGCTTCTTCGCGGGACTGCAAGTCTTCATTAGCGAGGCACAGGGGCCGGGGAATATCTCGTTTTCTCGCGACTCCGTGGGGCAGATCGTGGCCCTGCGTCTCCAGCCAGGCCAGATGGTTGAGGTGCGTGAACACCAGTTTCTTGTTGCCACAGGCAACATTGACTATAACTTCACCTTTGTACAGGGCGCGGCTAATATCCTCTTCAGCCGTACAGGTTTGTTCATCGACCAGTTTACCGCTCAGGGCGGCGAGGGCATGCTCTTGCTGCACGGCTATGGCAACGTCTTCGAGAAAGTGCTGGCTCCCGGCGAGGCGCTGGACGTCGAGCCTGGAGCGTGGCTGTGGAAAGACCCCTCGGTCCAGATGACGGTAACAACGGTGGCAGGCTCGCAGCGAGGAGGGGGCATCCTGGGCGCGATTGGCGGCCTGATGGCGGGCGCGTCCTTCGTCCTGAACCGCTTCATCGGCCCTGGTCGCGTCGGCATTCAATCGATGACCTATCATCCGCCTACAGCGGAGGGAGCGCAGCAAGCTGGCGGCCAGAGCAACATCAATCTAGGCAATTTGTTTAACTCGTGACCATACCTTTTACAACCGGCAGCCTGGACAAGGCCAGCCGCCAGACATAGCATCAGGCAGCCACCCGGATTTAGCCGGGTGGTTGTCCGTTTTAGCCAGATGACGAATTGGTGTTGCCTTTTTCTTTATTGATGCGCAAGATCTTCAGCATGTATTGCTCTGAGTTCAGGTAGAACGGGTTGCGCTTGATATATTTGCCAACAACAGAGATCGGATGCAGCTTCAGCATCTCAACCACCAGACTGGGCAGCAATTTACTGTGATCGTAGTGCATCAGTGCAATGATGGGGGCATTCTGGAAAGTAAAGACCGCATCGGAGGCCGCCTCGTATTTGAGGATTTGTTCGGCGGAGGCAACATCTTTTGTCAACCACGTCATATCAATCGAAATGCGGACGGCGGTCCACCCTTCCCGCAACGCCTGGGCGATAAATGTCTGGTGCGACGAGAGCAAAGTATAGGGATCGAACCGCTTGCCATTGGACAAAAATATTTCTCGCTCATCGTACAACACGAGTTGCCCTGATGCAATTTTCTCATCTACATCTATCTGTAGCTTCTCCAGCGCTTCGCATAGCTCCTTCACCTGCGCCGGCGCGGCTGCAAAAAGGCATTTCTCCTTTAGAGAAAGCCCTACCCGCAGCAAATGTGCTGTGACGCCAGGAATTTCTGTGACCTTGCTATAGAGCTGGCAGATATGTGAGCCAGGAGCAATACGCTCTGATTTACCTTCAACACTAAGATCCATACCTACCTCCGCCGGCACTACCGGTACTGGCTGCTTCCCGCTGTTGCCGGAACCGGGCGGCCCGGTTACTCATACTGACTACAACCCAGGCCAACCCCCCAAAAACAAACGCTCCTGATAAAAGAGAGATAAGGATGAGCAAAATAACTTTTTGCAGAGAGAGCGCCGTCGCCATTGCCAGCAGAATTGGCATAGAGCAAAACGACATCACAAACGCAAAAAATAATGCCCACACGATGATTACCCGCAACCCCTGCGCGCGTGTCAGTGGCACTTCCCCACTATAAGGAAAAAGGAGGCGACGCACGAGCGAATAACGCGGCTGGTTCTGCATACGGCTACTCCTATCCTTCCTCGCGCTGGCGCTGCAACCACTGCTGTAACGTCTCTTCCGCCTGATAAAGAATATTGATCTCATTTTGATACGTCAGGCGGCGGCAGGCTTCGCTCAGCGGAAACCACTGCACCTGATCGTATTCATGATCGTGCAGCGCAGTATCACCCCCGATGGCCTCTAATAAAAAGTGACGCACTTGCTTGTGATAACGCACCTGACTACGCACAAAAGAGTACGAGATGCTGCCAATATAAGCGAGCAAGCGAACTTGCAATCCCGTCTCTTCTTGCACTTCCCGCACAGCCACCTGCTCTATTGTTTCACCCGGCTGCGGTGTTCCTTTGGGCAAGGTCCACATTCCTGCGTGGCTTCGCCCAACCAGTACCACTTCCATCGCTACAATGCAATTGGAATCTGAAGCGTCCTGCTCCAGATAATTTTGGTCCGCAGTAAACTCTGCTCCAGGAGGGTGCATTGGAGCAAGACGGAAAACAACCCCACCCGCCGAGTATGCCCGCATTGTTCGATATCGCTCCATGTCTCGCGATGTACCCTCTCTATACCACCAATGTGCGGCGAGTGCCCTGCTTCACTCCACAAATTCTTGAGGACATGGGCATGCCATCCAGCACACCCGTTATACTTTGCTATCCCGTTTTATCCAGATATGATGCACTGGATTCGCTGCTATACGCTAGCTATACTATACAACATTTCATCGCCCTGTTGCCTGACTATTAGCCATCATGGGCAATAGACAACAAAGGCCAGGCAGAAAAAAGCAAGCCTTGCTTTTGCTATATCTGCATAGGCCAATACCCTGTACAGGAAAGACAAGATGTGCTTTCGCCGCCGAATTATGTGAGAGTATAGCGAATGACCTGCCCTGTGTCAAGACAGCACACGCCGAATGGCTTCAAGGTTCCTGGCAGGCGTCTGAGGCGGAACCGAGCAACCAGGGGCTAACAGGAAGTGTCGATCCCCGGTTAATTCACGAGCCTTGACGACCTCTTCCTGCACCTGGTCCGGTGAACCATCCTTGAGCGTGGTCTTCTCTGCAACGCCGCCCATGACGGCTTTCCCAGAGCGCCTCTTGCCCTCGCCCAGGTCAGGATTGCCTTCTAATGTCGCTGCCCAGCTCAGCGCCTGCACCGGATAGGCCGCCAGCAGATCAAAGTAGATACGCGAGCCACAGTTGTGCAGGATATTAAATTTGCTCCGGCTTTTGATGGCATCCAGAATTTCCTGGTCGTATTGTTCGCCAAATTCGCGGTACTGGTCTTCTGTCAGCAGGCCATCACGCGCCCAGCCATTGGTGGCATAGAAGATCCCGCTGGCTCCCTGCTCCAGGCAAGCGATTGCATACGAGATCAGGGTCTCGGTAATCACTCGCAAGCCCGCATGCATAGCGGCTCGATCCTCGCGAATGCTGAGCAATACCGGCTCATCTATATTGCCGACAAGGTATTTCGCCACGCCCAGCGGACAAAAGACTGTCTGCACAAAGTAGGCATCATAGCCAACGGCATGATTGATCAGTTGTAACGCGCGCAACTGCTCGCCAAAAGAGCCACTGTCCGGCTCTAATGGACGAATACGCTTCCAATCGGACGCGCCTTTGATGGGACTGCTTTCAAAAATGGGCGCTTTATATTTATCGCCTGAGGGGCGATATTTCGCTCCCCAGCCCTCTACATGGTAACAGGCACGCGGATTGACTTTCATATAATCCCAATCGTAGCGGGTGAAATTCTCAACCATCGCTTCGGCCAGCGATTGGGGGCTCCACTCTCGCTCGAAATCGTGTCCCCACATGCTCGCGGGCACGCGATCTACCGGCTCTCCATTTAACGCTGCATCAACACGTTCCTTCTTATTCATAGCGTCCTTTCCTTAGTGTTGCTCTTTCAACTCTTTGAAACGGTAGCCTACGCCACGTTCGGTCAAAATATACTGTGGATGCGCCGGGTCCTTCTCCAGTTTCTGACGGAGATAGGTGATGTACAGGCGCAGGTAATGAGCCTCGTCGCGATACTCTCGTCCCCAGACTTTTGAGAGCAGCGTCTCATGTGTCAGCAAACGGCCCGCGTTACTGACAAGATGATAGAGGAGGCGATATTCAGTTGGGCGCAAAGCAACCTTTTCGCCACGCACGATGACTTCACGGCGCGAAAAGTCGATCTTCAAATCGTCATCAACGACGATCTCCGTTTTGCGTGAGGGTGGAGGCATCAACGAGCGGCGCAAGAGCGCGCGGATGCGTAAGAGCAATTCGCGCGGGCTGAATGGCTTGGCGAGATAATCATCGGCTCCCAGATCCAGGCCGCGAATGCGATCCTGCTCGCTCTGACGTACCGTGAGCATAATCACCGGCACGCTGGACACTTCGCGTAGCGCGTGCAGCGTCTCGAAGCCATCCATTTCGGGCATCATCACATCCAGTATCACCAGGTCGGGGAGATACTCACGCAATTTTTCCAGAGCTTCAAGGCCGTCACTGGCCTCAATGACGTGATAGTGTTCCAATTCCAGGTTCATACGGACAAAATCGCGAATGCGCGGCTCATCATCCACGATCAAAATCGTCATATCACGCTGATCAAATGCTTCCTTCTCCATGCTAAAACACCACCATCGGTAAATGCGCTTTCTCCTCACGCGGCAAACTAAACGAAAATGTCGAACCCTGGCGCAGCGTGCTCTCAACCCAGATGCGCCCTCCATGCGCTTCAACGATAGCGCGGCAAATGTAGAGTCCCAGGCCCGCACCTGGAGCTGAGCGGGAGTGAGCATCGCTGGCACGCTGGAACCGGTCGAAAATCTGCTCCTGATCCCGCAACGAGATCCCCATGCCCGCGTCGCTCACACCCACAATCACCTCGTCGCCGGTGACGCGGCAACTGATCGTCAGGCGAGCCTGCCTGGGCGAATACTTTACGGCATTGTCCAGCAAATTCTGTAACACTTCTTCGATACGTTCTCTATCAGCCATCACCGTCGGCAGGTTGGGCGGGATCGCCAGCGTTACGCTCACGCCAGGGCTTTTAGCTTTGAGCCGGCGTACAACCCCCTGGATCAACGGGGAAAGGTCGAGGGCGGAGAGCTCCATTTGTAGCCCCCCTGCCTGAATGCGCGAGGCATAAAGCAGATTCCCTACCAGTTTGTTCAGGCGGTCCGCCTCCTCCTCAATGGCAACCAGGCGGGAATGCAGCGCATCGGCATCTAGCTTCGCATCGGTGCGCGCCAGCGTCGAAGCATACCCCTTAATAATTGCTATCGGCGTTTGCAGTTCGTGCGAAATCACCGAGATGAATGTCGAACGCTGCTCCTCCTGTTCGCGCTCGCGCGTCAGGTCGCGCACATTGAGGATGCCATTCATCGGCTCCCCCCACGGCGAACGTATACAGGACGCGGTCACACTGACTTCAATACGCTGGCCGTCGCGGGCGACAATCACCATTTCCCGATTAATCACTTCCTGACCGGCAAACACCTGCAAAATGGGCGAATTTTGCAAACCAGGATCGCTACCCTGGCGATCCTTTGGGCGTAAAACCTCGAAATAGAAACGTCCCAACACTTCACTCTCTCGCCATCCGGTCAACCGCTCCATTGCCGGATTAAAATCGATAATGCGCAGGGCGTTATCGACGGTGAGGATGCCCTCGGCGCTGTGCTGAAAGATAGCAGCCAGGCGGCTCTGTTCTTTCACGAGCGATTGCGATTTCAAGGCAAAACGCAAGCCGGTGGCAAGCTGCGCGATGAACAGGCGGAGCGTCTTCTCATCACTATCAAACGCAAGGCACTCATTCCTCCTGGCAGGCCGCAGGAAGTGCAGCACCCCTATCGGCCCGGCGGCATCATTGACCATCAGCGAGCAACGTTCAATCTCCTGTTGCTCAGCTTTGTCTGGCTCGATTCCCAACCGCAGCGCCAGTTCCGGGGTGATACGCTCGGCTACTAGCGGTCGCTGCGAGCTCGGCTGCATCCCCTCCTGGGCGCAGGATAACAGCACAGGCAGCGCCAGCTCATTTAATCGGTAGAGCGTATACTCAGAGCTACTTTGCGGGTCAAACGCCTCATTCGACACCACGAAGACACCGCTATCGCCATGCAGCAAGCGAATGGCGCTCCCGACGAGGATCGTCAACTGGTCGAGTGCATCCCCCCCTTGCCGCCCCTGAAACCAGGACATATTCAGCTCCGCTGTGGACATAGATGTTTCATCAAATCACCAAAGCAATTTGGCGGTTTTGCTATTCCAGACAGCCAACGCTGCTGACGCGCTAGCTTCGCTCAGGCTGTCTGCAATGAATGGCTTGCCATTAGAAAGTAACGGTGCTATTGTAACACATATCATCAGAGGTGAGTAGTTCATGCATGTTGATATCTTTACGCTTTTCCCCGCCATGTTTCAGGGGCCATTGACCGAGAGCATCTTAAAACGCGCTCAGGAGCGAGGGCTGCTGACGATCACGCTGCATAATATTCGTGATGCCACGACCGATAAGCATCATATCGTTGACGACTACCCCTATGGCGGCGGCGCCGGCATGGTGATGAAGCCCGAGCCGATTTTCGCAGCCGTCGAGGCGGTTTACCAGAGTGGTCCGATTATCTTGTTGACGCCTCAGGGACGCATTTTCACCCAGCAAATCGCCCGCGAGCTTGCCCAGGAGCCGCGTTTGACGCTCCTCTGTGGTCATTACGAGGGGATCGATGAGCGGGTGCGCGCACATCTTGTTACTGACGAAATTTCTATCGGCGATTATGTGCTGACAGGTGGCGAGCTGGGGGCGATGGTGATTGTTGACGCGGTGAGCCGCCTTATCCCTGGCGTATTGACCGAAGGCTCGACCGACGAGGAATCGCATAGCAACTCTCTGTTGGAATACCCACAATATACCCGTCCCGCCGAATTTCGCGGCTGGCGCGTCCCCGATATCCTGCTCTCGGGGCACCACGAGCAGGTCGCGCGCTGGCGTCGCAAGCAATCGCTCAAGATCACTCGCCAGCGCCGCCCTGACCTCTTCGCAAAGCTGGATTTGAGCAGCAAAGCCGATATGAAGTTATTGAAGGAGATGGAGGAAGAGGAATAACGTTACTTTACATATTGTAAGATTATTTATCAGGTACTTGACAAGTAGAAGAGTTTAATAGTAGAATTAGAATGCAAACTTTTATGAATGGTTGCTGATGAAAAAGACCAATCCAGAAACTCATCAGGTCTGTAGATCCTTGCTACAGAAAGCTGTTCGCCGTGGCAACACACGTTTAACGCGTGAGGTCGCGCGCCATCTGTACGATATTGGTGATACGAGCTGGCTTAGGTCACGTACAGCCATCATCACCTTTGAGGAATGCTGGCCGCTAGGAGCTCAACAAAGTAATCAGACCAATATAGATGGCATCCTTGAAACGCTCACCAATACAGCAAAAGCTATAAAGGTAAAGGATGCTGCCGGTCTCGGTTCATTGGCATACGAGTATTCAACCGGGGATCGCTCTGTCTTACTCAATGTGTCTGAAGATAAAGCCATCGAACAGGTTTGCAAAGCGATAAAAGAACCTGAGAGATTTTGGGATTGGGCCAAAAAAACTTGTTCTAATAATGAGCAGCTAGCTCTTGTTGCATCAGCGCATAAGGCTTATCGTCGCGGTGGGTGGCCCTGGGATAGAGCCTTTATGCAGGCCGCGGCTTATCTTGCTGTCAGTACAAACAGGCTTGAAGTCCTTCCTTCTGCGCCTAAGCAAGAGGATTTTCCTCTCTGGGTGGCATTAGACAAACATACTGATCATGGGAAAGCAGCGCTCAGGGAAACGGCGAAAATCATTGGCCTCTCAGCACGTCAAATGATGTGGGTGAGTTTTTACTGCGAAAGTGCGCTTTTGAATGATGCAACCGATTCATACTGGTGGTCCAGGGAAATACAATGGCGATTGAGCCGATTCGGTCTGGATTACGATAAAGCAAAAGCCATTTGGAGCAAAGCTCAGCCTATTATTGCAGAGATATTGAAGGAGCAGACGCAATGGCTACAAGAGCATCTTAACCAATCGGTCTCCAGTGACTGCACACAGAAGGCGGTAGAAGCACCCTACTCGCAAGAGGGCTTATGGAAGCTACCAACAAGTGAGGCGACTTTTAACGTGCAATCCTTGAGCCAACCCGTTCAGAGCTCTTTACCAGGCTTCTAAACTTGCGCCATCAAGGAAAGGATCAACGTATCTAAAGGCTTGGAAGGTCTTTAGTAGATGTTAATTTATAGGTGGGGATGGTAGATGATTACAGGTGGCAATATAGATCGTTTAGTCAGGCTCTTTGCAACAAGGGATGTAAAGTTATTTCACGCTTGTCAATTCCTCGATTTCCTTTCTTATCTCAAATTAGGTGGCATCCCATCGCATGATTGCCTCGAAAAAGCAAACTTACCCTTCACGCCTCTCGAAACGGATGAAAATGATAAAGCGAACGGGGTCTGGGATAAGGTCTTTGTAAACCTCTCTGATTTTGGGACAACTTTTGCTAATGGTGGTAACGGAGTTCCTAATCCTTACGGCCCAATTCTGATCCAGGTTCGTCCTGCTGTATTACTCGAAGCCACTGACATAGCGATTAGTCTGAGATCGGCGGGCGCACAAAATTTCGACAGGGAAAAGGAGGCGCTAAAGACTCTGGAGGATGTCAACAAATTGTTTACCCATCCTGCAAATATAGGAAGTCCTGAAAGCCAATATGTAAAGTATCGAAAAGCTTTACGCGAAGATTTCCAATACGCAGATGCTGCCGACCCTGAAATAAGCTGTAGCGTATCAAAGGATTTTCTCCCTTTTCATCATGGAACTGTGGTGATCGTTGATCCCTATATTATTCAAGGGAGACCACTATACGATTGGGTTCGACAGAAAATTCAAGATTACAAGTGGAAAATTTTTGTGCGTGAGCGTACGGGTAGACAACCTAAATGGCACTCTAGAAAACGCCTTTACAATGAGCTATCTGAAGTTATCTCTGCTGGAACTTTGCTATTACAGGACCTCCTCCAAAAAGAGATCAGCACCGATATGGGAGAATGGGCACAAACGATCAGAGCGGCAAACCTAGATCTTCAGTTCCGGCGTTTCGCCAGATACCTCCATTACGGAACGCTGGAATATAGTTATAGCTTGGATAGGTAGAGCCATATTAATTAACGTTAAGAGGAGAGAGCCCCTAAAACTCGCCTTCTCTTCCTTGCTCATCATTACGGGGAAATTGGCTCTGCCGTCGATTAGCCGCCTGCTTGTGCAAAAACTCGTCGCGGGCGCGTTCCTCCGCCATGATGTCATCGGCTTCGGCGGAGAGCGAGTGGCCTTCGTCGTCAGAGCGGCCTCCGTTGTCGATGATTTCACGGGCGCGCCCACTTACTTCGGCGCGTCCGATGATGCCGTGCTCCTCCAGCAGATCGATCAGGCGGGCCGCGCGCGAGTAACCGATGCGCAGGCGGCGCTGCAAGAGCGAAATCGAGGCTCGCCCGTATTCGCGTACAATTTCCTCGGCTTTATCTAATAGCTCGTCGTCCAGCTCAAATTCGTCGGAAGGCTCATCTTTAATCTCCCAGCCAGGCTCTACCTGCGAGGGAGGCACAGCGGAATCGGGGGGGATGTTATTGTTAACCAGAGCTGTATGTTCAATAATTTGTTGCTTCCAGTACTCCACCAGCGCCATAGCCTCATCATCGGCTAGAAATGCGCCCTGAATGCGCTCAGGACGGCCTGCATCGGCTGGCAGGTAGAGCATATCGCCGCGACCAAGCAGACGCTCAGCGCCGCCCATATCGATGATTGTGCGCGAGTCCACCGAGGAACTGACCATAAAGGAGATGCGCGTCGGGATGTTGGCTTTGATTAAGCCCGTAATCACATCGACGGAGGGGCGCTGAGTCGCGATTACCAGGTGGATGCCGGTCGCGCGCGCCAGTTGAGCCAGGCGACAGATCATCGACTCGACTTCTTCCGGGGCCGCCATCATCAGATCCGCCAGTTCATCAATAACGATGACTATCGCGGGCAGGTTGTTAAGCGAAGTATCACCGCTCCCTATCTTCTCAAAGCGCAATTTGCGGTAGCTATCCAGGTTGCGCACATTCAATTGCGAAAAGAGGCGATAGCGCCGCTCCATCTCGTTAATAGCGTTGCGCAGCAGCGGAACTACCTTATCCACTTCGGTGACAACAGGTGAGAGCAGATGGGGGATGCCATTATACATGTTCAATTCCACCATCTTGGGGTCCACCATCAACATGCGTACATCATCGGGGGTGGCCTGAGTGAGAATGCTGGCGATAATGGTATTGATGCATACGCTTTTACCCGCTCCTGTTGCGCCCGCAATCAGCAGGTGCGGCATCCTTGACAGATCGCCCACACGGACCTGGCCTGCGACATCTCTGCCCAAAACTATTGCCAGCTTTGATTTAGCTTTTGCGGCCAGGTATTCTTTGCTTTCCAGCACTTCGCGCAGGGTGACGAGGCGGCTGTTCTTGTTAGGAATCTCGACGCCAACGTAGGGGCGACCGGGGACGGGGGCCTCCATGCGAATCGTTTTGGCCTCCAGCACCAGGGCAAGGTCGTTTTGCAGGGCCATGATGCGGCTGACGCGTGTGCGCACCTCATAGACAATATTGCCGGTGGCATCCCTCACCGGGACCATTTTGCCCGTTTTATCGTCCAGTTTCATCGCAGGCTTGCCGGTCGGACGAATGCCGAAGCGAATCACAGTTGGCCCAATACTGATATCCTCCTGCCTGACCTCGGCGTCAACGCGGAAGCTGCGCAGCGTCTCCTGAATCGTTCTTGCCAGACCGGCGGTATCGTCCCCCAGCAGGTGCAGCTTGACATCGTCTGGATTGTGCAGCAGCGATAGATCAGGCAACTTCCAGGGTGAGACGATCTGAGGGGCTGATTTTACTGAGCGCGATTTAGGTTGCTGCTTCAGCAGGCGGGGATTAGGCGCGAGCGGTTCCATAGAGCCACGAGAGCCACGCGCATTGGGAAAATCTCTTATCGTCTCTTCAAAGGGTAGCACACGTTGTTGCGCTCCTCGCACAGAGTCCGCATGCTCGTCCTCATCAAGCGGTTGCGGTGTGCGCGGCCCGTGCAGCACCAGCCCCACCTCTTGCTTATGCACATTAATATCGTTCAGTGGGTCCTCTTCATCGAAATCCGGCTCGAACTCGATGGTTTCTTCGTCATCATCTTCATATTCATCGTCGATTAGTCGCCGTCCCGCCCGCGCGGATTGCGCCGCTTTACGAGCAGACACGGGGGGATTAGATGCGGCCACGCCGTAACGGCTATATTGGGGACGCTGCCCAAGAAAAGGGGAGAGGTCATTTTCTCTATCGGCAGGCGGTCGAGGCGGGTCCGAGATCAGGTGCATGATAAAGCGACCGGCCCCCAGGATCTGCCCAAATGTGATACGGAACGCGATAACGATAGATATCAATATCAAGCCGAGAATCGTTACATGGCCGATGGCGGCAGGCCATCCCAGCAGAAAGCCTGCCAGGAATTCTCCCAGCACGCCAGCCGCCATCGGCCCAAAGATCAGGCGACTCTCGATCAGTAATAGCAGCCAGACGCAGGTCAGGCCGATCACCATTGACCAGCGAATAAAGTGCTGGTTGCGTATGCCTTCGACCAGATGAGCCAGAGCATAGGCAACGAGTCCGAGGGAGAGGAGATAAGCCGCCCAGCCAAAAAAAGTCAGAAAGAACTTATAGAACCCGCTCAAAATGGGAGCCGTGCGGAAAACCGTCAGCGAAGCCAGTAGCAGAAGGGTCAAAAAGAGTAGCAGACCGCCCAGAATGACCTGCTGATGATGCGCTTCCAGGCCGCTCCATTTGTCGTATGCCCATTTGATAAATTGCGTATCCTTTGGTTCGGCAGAAGGCGGACCCGAGCGGCTGGATGGCGGGTTTTTCCTGGCACTGGCAGCGGACTTACCGCGTTGGGAAGACTGCTTCGTCCCGGTGGCTCCGCGTGAGCCTTGCCGGGAAGCGGATACATTAGAGCGTTGCTCAACGTGCGTACTTTGAGCACTTTGCGAACCAACGCTGCCTGCCGCTCTGCTCACGCGTGAGGAGCCGCGCTCTATGCTCGGCACAATGCGCTCGCCACGCTTGCTTCCTTTGCTTTGACCACTGCCCGCCATTACAGGTTTCCCTCCCTCATTAGAAAGAGTTTGATTGCAACAGTATGATTATGATAGCGCAGATGTTCCAGAGAAGCAATAGGGCAAATGTCTACGTAGGAGCTAGTGGGAGCAAAAAAAGCGTCCGAGAGACCCCTAGATACTGCCGCCCACCTCTTCGTAGGGACGCGCTGAAGCGGGTCCCTACGAAGTTTTTGGACATAGAGAAGTGATGAGAATCTCATCACTTCTCTACCCTGCTTGATAGCTTAGACTTCCATCACCACCGGCAGGATCATCGGGCGGCGGCGGGTCTTTTCATAAAGAAACTCGCTCAGCGTATGCTTGATTTTGTCTTTGACGAACGACCAGTCGGAGCCGTGACGTCCGTCCAGACCGATGAATGACTCCAGAATGCGTTCGCGGGCACTCTCAAGCAGCTCTTCGGCATCACGCATATAGACAAATCCGCGCGAAACGATGTCGGGGCCTGCCAGCGGCTGTCCAGTCTCTTTATCGATGGTCAGAACTGCCATCAAGATGCCATCTTGCGATAGCACTTTGCGGTCACGCAGCACGATCTGCCCAACATCACCCACGCCCAGGCCATCCACAAAAACATTGCCACTGGTCGTATGGTCGGTCAGTGCGATCCCGTCGGGAGAGACCTCAATCATGTCGCCATCTTCCGCCACCACAATATGTTCGCCGGGAATACCAAGTGAATGCGCGAGCTTGGCATGGAGCACCAGTTGACGATATTCACCGTGAATGGGCACAAAGAAGCGGGGACGCAACAGCGAGATCATCAGCTTCAGCTCTTCCTGCGCGCCATGGCCCGAAACGTGTACATTCGAGATGCCCTGATAGAACACCTCAGCTCCCTGGCGAAACAGGCTGTTGATCGTCCGATGTACCATTTTCTCGTTGCCAGGTACGGGCGTGGCAGAGAGAATGACCGTATCACCGGACTGGATGCGCACCAGGCGATGATCCTCGTTAGCAATGCGGGTCAGCGCCGAGGTAGGCTCGCCCTGGCTGCCGGTACAGATGATTACTACCTGCTCCGGCTCAAATTTGTTGATATCCTCGGCTCGGATCAGCATCCCTTTGGGAATATTCAGGTAGCCAAGCTCAACCGCCATCTGTACGTTGTTGACCATGCTGCGACCAACAAGCGCGACAAAACGCTCGTAGCGCGTCGCCGTATCCACCACCTGCTGTACGCGCGAGATCAGCGATGCAAAAGTCGCGATGAGAATACGTCCGGGGGCGTTAGCAAAGATTTTGTCGAGCGAATCGTTAATCACGCGCTCGGACGGCGTATAGCCGGGAGCCTCCACACGCGTGCTATCGCCCATCATCAGCAGGACACCTTCGTTGCCGATGCGGCCTAGCGTGCCGATGTCGGCGGGTTTGCCATCAACAGGCGTGTAGTCAAACTTGTAATCGCCCGTGTGGACCACAGTGCCGATGGGAGTGCGAATAACAATCCCAACCGCGTCAGGAATGCTATGATTGACGCGAAAGAACTCCGCCAGCAACTCGCCTAGCTCTAGCTGGTCACCTGGAGTTACAATGGTGATCGTCGCCTTCTCAAGCAAGCGGTGCTCTTTGAGCTTCACGCTGATTAAACCATGTGTCAGACGGGTGGCGTAGACAGGCGGAAAATCAAGCGCAGGTAGAATGTAGGGGAGGCCACCAACATGATCTTCATGACCGTGGGTAATGAGGATACCGCGTATACGGTGTTTCTTATCGGCGAGATAGCTCGTATCAGGGATAACCAGGTCAACACCAAACATTTCCTCATCGGGGAACATCACCCCGGCATCAATGATGATTATGTCGTTGCCGTACTCAACGACCATCATATTCTTTCCGACTTCCCCCAGACCTCCTAGCGGGACAAGCCGAATTTTTTCTGTTGTCAAAGTATAAAGAACCTCCTGACCACACCATATGTGTAGCACCTATCAAGAAAAACGTCTCTATTGGTATATCTATCTTCACTCCTGTCTCTCCCTCAGGAGTAAATGCCAAATAAATAAGATTATGCCATTAAAATTCTACCATAGGAACTTACTAAATACAAGCACCTACCCACCCCCTGAGGCACCCTCCGCCATCCCATTGTATCGTGCCAACCCACCTACGCTTTAATTTTCGTCCCTCCACTGCTTCTCCTAATTAAAACAAAGTAGCAAGCAATTTTATGCCTGGTATTCCCTATTACTAGCAACCAACTTTTGTGATACTATCATCAGCTACCTGTATTATATGGTAATATAGTAATGTTTCCTTTGCTGAGCTTCATGGCTGAAGCTCATGTATTGCTTAGAAGCACTTTAAAAGGAGTGGCTATGGTAGAAAATGGCATCGTCACCTACGATCCTCTTTATCCTCACGCGTGGTACCAGCACATGCAAAGAACAGCTCCGGTCTTTTATAACCAGCAACATCGTTCATGGCATGTTTTCCGCTATAGAGACGTACAACGTATATTGCTAGATCCCACCTCTTTTTCCTCCAGGATAGATATAGGGCGTGGGATGGAGAAGAGCCTGGTGTTTATCGATCCCCCTCGTCACCGCTCGTTACGCAATCTCATCACGCAGCGTTTTACCCCGCGAACGGTCGCACAACTTGAACCGCGCATCACCGCTATTGTGCATGAACTCCTGGATGAAGTTACTGCTCAGGGAAAAATGGATGTCGTTGATGATCTGGCCCATCCATTACCCACCATTGTCATTGCGGAACTGCTTGGCATATCGGCGGAGGACCGCACGCAATTCAGAGTATGGTCCGATGCCGTGCTGGAACAAAGCATCTCACCCGAACAAAGCGAGCAATTAGGTAGAGAAATGGGAGGATATTTCTTACGGGAAATTGAGCAACGCCGCCGAAACCCTGGGAACGATCTGATCAGTGAGCTATTAGCCGCTAACATCGATGGAGAGCGGCTCAGTCAAGAGGATATACTGAGTTTTTGCATTCTTCTTCTGGTAGCAGGCAACGAGACCACAACAACCCTGCTCGGGAATGCTATGGTCTGCTTCGACGAATTTCCAGAAGCTATGCAGGCAGTACAGGCGGACCTTTCCTTGCTTCCCGATGCCATTGAGGAAGTGCTGCGTTATCGTTCTCCCATTAATTCCGTCGCTCGCATTGCTACCTGTGATATTTCCATTGGCGACCAGGAGATCAAAGCAGGCAGCTTTGTTAATGTCTCTCCGCCTGCCGCAAATTGCGATGAGACCGAGTTTCCAAACGCGCTCCAATTCGATATCAAAAGATCCCCCAATCGACATCTTGGCTTTGGTTATGGCATTCATTTTTGCATTGGCGCGCCACTTGCTCGCCTGGAGGCAAAAATTGCGCTTACCGCTATGTTCGAGAGACTTTCTGATATTCAGCGCATGCGGGACATACCACTTGAGCCGATTGTTGGCTCAGGTACTTTTGGCATAAAACATTTCCCCATTACATTTAAAGCGCAATAGTAATAATGCAGCATTGGCAGGTAGTCGGAAGCCGAAGGCAAACGCTTCATATACGGGTGTCTGCCTTCGACTGCCGATTACAGCACATGTGTAACCCTCAGTACGATGAATGCGACAATGAGCAGGACTATCAGGGCAATGGCCGCAATCATAAAATAGGTAATGCGGCGATCAAGCCTGACCTTGCCGCCCGGGAGGGCTTTGCGCAGTTCCGCACGTCTCTCCTCAAGACGCTGCTTGCGGCGCGTAATCCTTTTCTGGCGCTGTTGCTGCAACGTCTCCATCTTCTGCTGCCCAGCATATGGACCCGCTCCCATCTGCTGCATGCGGCGGCGCATGGTACGGTTGTAGCTCTCGATTTGCTGCTGATTGGGATCTCTGCTGGTCGGAGGCGGTTTAGGCAACGTCGATTTCGCTCCTGGCACTGCCGTGCCGCCTGCACGCGGCTTCTCATCTTTGCGTTTCCTGTCAACGCTTCTTTTCGCTTCAGCAGAGGCCGGCTGGCTCGGCTGTACTGGCTTTTCAGCGCCACCATCTGGCGGCCTTTCCCCCTGCTTCTGCCTCGATGAGCGTTCTTTCGCCATGATAAAACCCTTTCCTTAAATAATGCGTTAGTAGTGCGTCTCTACTTGACGTCTCGATACTGAATAGGAGGTAGCTACAGATGCTGCTGCTGAATATACTCCCGAGCCAGACGCGCCGCTTCCTCTTTATCATCTGGCCGCAGCATGCCATCAATGACCAGGCCCAGCAGGTATTCTTTGATGGGACGCAGCCACGGACCGGGGCCACGCTCAAACATCTCCATCAACTCTTTCCCATCAAGCGGGCTCTTCAGCGGAACCCGCTCGGCCTCCTCTTTCAAACGCTGGCAACGCTCGGCCAGTTCCATGACCCGCGCATTGGCGCGCGCGACTTTATCCACGCGATAACTCGTGATATCGGCGCGCGAAAGATCGAGCAGATCAGGCAATGTATTGCCACTCTCAAGCATCAAGCGTCGTACGGCGCCGTCGGTCCATTCCGCAGTATAAGCGTTGGCTCGCATATGCAAGCGCACAAGGAGAGAGATACTCTCGATAAAATCGCGGTCGAAATGGAGCCGTTTGAGGATATCACGAGCCATATGCGCACCGATATCTTCGTGCTGAAAGAAATGCACCTTGTTATCCTCAACGGTTTTAGTGCGCGGCTTGGCGATATCATGCAGCAATGCGCTCCATCGAGTGGCTAAACGCGGAGATGAGCGTTCAACAACCCGCAGAACGTGCGTATACACATCTTTGGTCGAGACTGACCGGGGCTGTGGCTGCTGCGAGACGCCGCGTAGCTCCAGCACCTCAGGAATGATCCAGCGCATCAGATCAAGCTCCACCAGCAGGTCGATTCCCCTGGCGGGATGTGGTGAGAGCAGCAGCTTGTTCATCTCATCGCGAATACGCTCGCGGCTGATCTTTTGCAGCTTCGAGGACTGACGCTCTATCGAGCGGCGCGTCTCTTCTTCAATACTGAAGCCTAGCTGGGCCGCGAAGCGCACGGCCCGTAACAGACGAAGGGGATCTTCGTCGAAGCGTTTGTCTGGTTCATTGCCAACGGCGCGCAGGATATGCATCTCCAGGTCCTGCTTCCCTCCAAAGGGATCAATGATATGCCCATTAAGAGGGTCGCGGGCCATCGCATTAATCGTGAAATCGCGGCGCAGTAAATCCTCTTCCAACCTGTCTCCGAAGCACACCTCTGGCTTGCGCGACTCTGGATTGTAGCGTTCGGTGCGAAAGGTCGTGATTTCAACGATATTCTCTTCATAATGGAGACGCACCGTGCCGAAACGTTCGCCGACCAGCACCACTGCGGTCGGCTGCGTGGAAGCAACCAGGCGTTTGATCTCATCGGGTCGCGCGTCGGTTGTCAGATCCGCATCACCGGACTGCGCACGGTGGAGTAGCACATCGCGAACCGTCCCCCCAACCATATAAAGTTGTTTCTGCTGAGCGCGAAAAAGTTGCGCCAGAGTAATAATAATGTCTAACATGCTAAATTAATGCATTCTGCTTCGTTGTGAGTCTGCTAAATAACGGGAAGTTACCCATTGCCGATGACCAGCGAGGCCATCTAAAGAGCAAGCCGAGCCAGACCAGATGGTATTCCGTTCCCATCTTTATAATGGGACTATTGTATCATGTTCGAATAGCTCCTTTAAAGAGGGTGGGGCAGATGAATTTTTTAGATGTGATGAACATATGTGCTAATATCTCTTGACTGGAACATTTATTCTGGTATACTTGAAGAAAATATGTTCTAAACATATCTAGATTGGAGGAACCGTCATGGGAACAACTGAGATCAGGAGACAGGCACGACCAATCCAGCACGACGTAGAGGACGATGATTCACTTTATATCACACGAATGCCCAGTAGCACAAGGAGATACAGAACTGCCCCGCCGCCTGTAGCAGCCGATACGCTCGAAGGGCCGATTACGGAGGAGAGAATGTTTATCCAGCATCGCCGCTCCAGTCTGAAGCGACCGCACACGAGTGGCGTGGCTTCAAACGCGGTCAAACCTCCTAAAACCGATGAATTGCCGGGACGGAGGCGCTTTCCACTGGTGGCTATTGGTATAGGCATGATGGTTATGATTCTAATTGTTATATGCTTGAGCGCCTGGAACTCGTGGTGGCATACCTATCAAGACGATCAGCAATTTGGTCGTCCGCGTACGTTCCAGATGGATGCGGTGGTAGGGCATGAAGATAGTCCGAGCAACCCCACCCATTTTATCTTTATTAATTTGCACCGCCATATAGAGATTATTGAGATACCAGGGGGCAATGTCGCTCATACGCATATCTATTCCGGTCCGATTCTCTTTGGCGATGGGCAAGATCTTACCCCTGTCACCGGTGAAATCCGCGATATCAATGGCAGACGCGACCTGGTTGTACATATCCAGGATCAACAAATTGTGTTTATTAACGATGGCACGACTTTTCGTCCACAATGACGAGCATGGCAAAATGGCTGCGCAACTGCGTCGTGCAAGAATTATCTCCTCTAAGCAAGAATGCGGTACAATATTAGCAAAAAAGGGGATGATTTTTGCACGATATGAGCACTTCACAGCCAACTCAACCTGCTGACCTCCGCCCGCTGCTCCACTTCTGGGCTATTGGCGACCTGCATTATCGCGCACTACCCGCGTGGCACGAGATTCATACGCAGCGTCTCTCCCGCATGTTTGAGGATCTTCATGAGCTCTGGCAGGCAGAGGAACCGCCAGCGTTCTGCGTTTCTCCAGGGGATTTGGTAGAAACCTGCGCACTGGAGAATTACCAACTGGCAAAATCGAGCTTGGAGGCACAGTTAGGCGCGATTCCCTTCTACCCTGGCATTGGCAACCACGAATTCTATGGGCTGGCCGGGGAAGATCCGGCGACAATGGCAGAAACATACCGCCATGTCTGGGGAAAACAGCTCTGCTATACCTGGAGCAGCGGCGGCATTACCTGTATTATGCTTGATTATCCTGACCCCACTACGCTGGAAGATGTGGCAAAGGTCTATATTTCGCAAGAATCTTTGACGTTTCTGGATCAAAAACTAACGGAGCATGCAGCCAGCCCCGCAATCGTGCTTCTGCACTGCCCGCTCTATAATACGGTACTGGACCGCGACCCGGAGCAGTACCTGGACTATAACTCGCTACAACACTTCTTTGCACCCGAGAACTCGCAGGAGATCCGCGACATTTTAGCCAGACACAGCAACGCTTTCCTTTTCCTGAGCGGCCATACCCACTCGGGCTGGGAAGCGCCCAACCTGGTTTGTACAGAGCAGCTCGGAGAGCACCCGGTCACGTTTGTGAATTTGATGTCTCCCTGGTACACAGGGACACGCACCGGACCGCGCCTGGAAGAAGAGGGAGCGAGGGCAACGTACATTCCCGACGATCCCGACGTCCTTCCCACATTCGCGATCCGCGTTTCCGACCACCAGGCAAGCATTCGTGTACGTGACCACAATAGCAAGCGGTGGTTGAAAGAATGGCTGGCGCCACTACGTTAACGAAGAAAGACCGATGAAACTGAAAGGAGCCCACAGGGAAAGATTCCCCGGGACTCCTTTCCCTATCCCCACACAGGTTACCCACTCGTTTTCCGCCAACTTCCACCGTGTATCAACCAGGTCCGCTCACCCCTACCACACCACACTAGAGGAGTAGCCAGTTTCCTCGATACGTAACAAAGAGTTCTTCATCATCCCTGCTATATTTCCTCCGCTTCCCTCCGCACATCGCCTCACGGCCCAACCCACGGCAGAACTCTTCCTTTACCTCCCCCCAACCATCATCCCATTCGCAAAGGAGTTGTTACCTTTTTCGCTACAGAAGAAATATAGCATAAAGTGATGACGGTGGTATGAATTATTACACCTGCTACATGAAAACATGTTCATATTTAAAGCGACGATGACAATAAGGCGGATTACAATATTTTCATTTTCTGCCAATCCTGGGCAAATTTCTCGACGGCCTGCTCGCTCTGGGGGTCCGAGACCATTTCTAGCAGGAGCTGCGGCGCTATGGTGAGATCATGGGCTCCTGCCAGTAACGCCTTGGCGACCTCCTGTGGCGACTTGAAGCTCGCCGCCAGCAGACGCGTAGGTAGCTGGTGATTATGGAGCAGTTCCGCCATTTGAGAGATGCGCAGGCTGGCATCAACGCCCGCTCGTTCCATACGGTTGTAGTAGGGAATAATAAAATCTGCCTGGCTCATCGCCGCAGCATACGCCTGGGGAACAGTGGTAACGGCAGTGAACGCGACCCGTTTTCCCGCGATTTTTAGCTGGCGTGCGACCCTCAGACCAATGTGGGTCATGGGTATTTTAGGAATGACGCGTTCCGGTGCCTCCTGGACATAATCTAGAGCTTCTCGCAGCATCTCTTGCTCACCTGCGGCTCCCGGCTGGATAAAGATGGTGCCACCCACCCGGCTCAGCAGTTCGTTGAGCAAGCTCAATGGGGTCAGGCGCTGGCCGCGCTCAACCGCCGCGAGCATAATGGTTGGATTGGTAGTGACGCCGGAAACTGGTACCGTTTGAGAGGCTTCTATGATATCATCCAGGTAAGCACTATCAATATAGAAGGCCATAGCTTATGCTCCAATCTGATCTTTTGCGCGATACTGTACAACTTTCGGCTGGCGATCAGATATTGATACTGAATTCAGCCGCCGATCCTTTTGTTTCCCTGGCTGCCCAGCAGGTCGGCATGGGGACGGTGCTGCTGGCCGAAGATAATATCGCTATTCTCCGGCAGCAGTTCCTTACCCCCACGCCAAACATACAATTTGTACCCTTTCATACCTATATTCTACATCAACCAGCAGGCACAATTGATACCGCGATCATGAATCTGCTTCACCAGCCCGCCAATGCCTGGATGCTCTACGGCCTGCATGTGGCAGTACACGCGCTCCGGCTCAACGGCTATCTCTATGTCGTTGGAGCAAAAGACCGCGGGATTATGACCATCGGGAAGCGTATGCAGGACTTCTTTGGCAATGTTGAAACACTGACGATTAGCAAAGGTTATCGCGTGCTTCGCTCTCGCAAGCGCGCCCAGGAAGCGGGGGCAATCGCGCTTCCCCCGCCACCGGACCTGACGGTGTTTGCTCACAATCAGCTAGATGAGGGGACACGTCTGCTCCTTGAGGCTCTGGAGATCCACTCCACCGACGAAGCTCTGGATATCGGCTGCGGCGCCGGTTTTATTGGCCTGCATATCGCGCGTCAGGCGAGCAAAGGCGCCGTTACTATGGTTGATGCCAGTCTGGCGGCGGTGGCGGCAGCGCAGCAGGCTATTGAGCAAAGCGGGCTGGTGAATATAGAGGCGTTGCCGAGCGATGGTGTGTGCGCAGTGCTGGAGCAGCGCTTTGATCTGGTAGTTACCAATCCCCCATTTCATCAGGGAGGCATCCAGACCGGCGCGATTGCCGAGCGATTTATCCGTGGCGCTGCTCAGGTCCTGCGACCACGCGGACGCTTCTACCTGGTCGCAAACCGCTTCCTCAAATACGAGCCGATGTTACAGGCTTGCTTTCAGCAGGTTGAGGAAGTGGGAGGCAACTCGCGCTACAAGGTTTTACTTGGCAGATCTCGTAAGGTTGGTATTTGCGATACAATATGATTGACAAGCATACTGTATACCTTTATTATACCCTTATTCTTGTATAAGGACAGGCAGACTTGAAGGAGCAGAACATTGCCTATCGCCTCGCGCAGCATATCCTCATCCGCGTCCCTTCTTACCTCCGCACTTTCACGGATATTGCTATGCGAGCACTTTAGCAAACTGCTCTGTTCAGCGTTTACTTAATTACACGACATCCATAATAAATTTCAATAGATATTGAGCGGAGAGAGAGGTTGCACATGATAAAGCCGCGTAGCGCCTTTATTGATGCCGAGGCTGTACGCTTGCACTACCTTGAATGGGAGCCAGACCATAGCCAGGCCGCTACTCCCGACTGGCCCGCAGATCAAGATAGTGATAATATACCGATTGTGATGCTTCATGGTCTGAGCGCAACTGCTGATACATGGCGACTGGTGGCCGAACATCTCCGCCAGCGGCATCATGTGATCGCCTTTGATCAACGGGGTCATGGACAGAGCGACAAACCAGATAGTGGCTACGACCTTGTGACATTTGCCGAAGATGCGATTCGTGGCATGGCTGCGTTGGGATTGGGACAGGTTGCGCTGGTCGGACATGGTTGGGGCGCCAGAGTTGCGCTGGTGCTGGCAGCACGCCATCCAGCTCTGATCAGTCATTTGATTCTGGTCGATTGCCCGCATGTAGAGCCCAGACACTGGCCCGGCATGACGAGGGAGCGTTTCACCCGCGCCCGGTCTCCCAAAGAGCTATACAAGTCGCGCGAGACCTTCCTCCAGCCACTCCGTCAGGAAATGAATACCTTCTGGCGTCCCGAAGTCGAGGAAATTTTCCTCACATATGTACAGGAACTGCCAGATGGGCGTATTGAAGAGCTGTTGCAACCAGAACATCAGCGGGAGATCCGCGAGTCTTTATGGGATGATCGCGCTTTACCGTATTATAGCAAAATAACCTGTCCGGTCCTGTTAGTACCGGCGGCAGCGCAACCACAGCCGGGCGACGAGCTGCCGGAGCGTCTGGAGAACGCGGAAGAGTTCGCCGCCGCCAAAGGCTATATGGCTGCGCAGGTTGCCCGCGCCATCCACTGTTGCACCGTACTCTGGATGCCCGATACCGCCCACGACATCCAGCTCCAGCACCCACAAATGCTCGCTAGCGCGATCATTGATTTTGTGCGAGCATAGCTTTTCGGCACTGTAAAGGAGAAACGCATGAGCACGGCCATATATCTGAATGGCAACATTTATACAATGGACACGACACAACCTCGGGCGCAGGCAATGGCTATCGACACTGCTAGCGGGCGCATCCTGGCCGTCGGTACAGATGACGAGGTGCGCCGCGTGGGCGGACTGCATAGCGAGCTGATAGACTTGCAGGGGCGCACGGTCCTGCCCGGCTTTATCGACGCCCATATACACGCTCTTGAAGCCGCCTATCGCTCTTATTACATCGATGCGAAATCCTGCGCTGGCGAAGACGAAGTGGCGGAACTGGTGCGCGAACGCGCAGCTCAGACACCGCCTGGACGCTGGATTCTCGGCGGCCACTGGGATAAAAATGGCTGGCCTGGCGCTCGTTTCCCCACGAAAGCTTCACTTGACGCCGTTGCTCCGCACCATCCCGTCGCCCTCTGGAGCAACGACGGGCACGTCCTCTGGGTCAATTCGCAGGCGCTGCAACGCGCTGGCATCACAGCAGAGACGCCCGAACCTGAGACCGGCGAGATTTTACGCACAGGCAGCGGGGAGCCAATAGGTATTTTGAAAGAAGAGGACGCCACCAACCTTGTCGGGCGAGTGATCGAGAAACGCGACCCCGAGATGAACCGACTGATGATCCGCCGCATCCATAGCGAATTGCAGCGCAGCGGCATCACCACCGTTCACGATATCGAGGGCGAGGTATCGCTGCGTCTATTTCAGGAGATGCGCGACGAGGGTTCGCTGGGCGTGCGCGTCAATATGATCCTGCCACGCCGTATGCTGCCCCAGTTGCGCACAATGGGCATCAACAATGAAGAGAACGATCTGCTGCGCGTTGGTGGCATCAAAATATTTGCCGATGGCACCTTAGGTTCACAAACGGCAGCCATGCTTGAAAGCTTTGAGGGTAGCCCGAATAACTTTGGTATCCTCACCATTCCCGAAAATGAGATGATGGATACCGTCAGCGATGCAACCGAGATGGGCCTGACGATTGCGATTCATGCCATTGGTGATCGGGCGGCCCGCGTCGCTCTCAATTCGATTGAGCGCGCTCAGCAGATGCTCGCAGAGCAGGGCACGCCTGTTGATCCAGCTTCGAGCCTGCGCTACCGGCTGGAGCATGTCCAGCTCATCGCGCCCGAAGACCTGGAACGGATGCGCCGCCTGGGAGTCATCGCCTCAGTCCAACCCTTCCATGCTGTAGCCGACCGCGATATCGCAGAACGGTACTGGGGCAAACGTCATCGTCGCGCCTACGCCTATCGCACGATGCGCGATCTGGGCATCCCCCTGGCGCTCGGTTCCGATGCTCCGGTAGAAATCTTCGATCCCATTCGCATCCTTTATGCCGCCACATTGCGTCGTGATCCCGCTCTGCAACGTCCATCCTGGCTTCCTGATCAGGCGCTCACCATCCAGGATGCTCTCTGGGGCTACACAATGGGAGCTGCCTACGCCGGGGCTGAGGAGCAGCGCAAAGGCTCCCTGACCCCCGGCAAACTGGGCGACGCTGTAGTGTTGCGCGAAAATATCCTGCACGTTCCCCAGGAGAAAATAGCTGAAAACGGCGTCCAGGCCACCATCCTGGGCGGCAACATCGTATACGGCGAATTGTAGCATTTGGGGGAGGATGGTATTGAGAGGCACACTCCTGTAGAGGTAATATTCATAGAGAGCCTGGCATTACCTCTACAGGTATAGTTACTCAGACGATTCGTTTGATTGAACTGATACGAATCCTGTAGACATAACAGATCAATAGAAGTTTTATAGGACAAAGCTATCGGCAAGAGGGCTACGCGCATTGTTATCGCGTTTCTCGCCATTAAGATTGACCGTTGCCTGACCCGGGGCCGAGCGCCCATTGGGCTGATAGCCTCCCTGTGACCCGGAAGGGACGGGGGGAGGAGTATTTTGCAAGCTCTGCAAAGTTTGCAGCGTTGACTGCGAACTCATTGAAACGGCAGAGCTCGGATCGGTCGCAAGCTGAATCGTCTTGCCCTCAATCACCACAGCAATACCGACACCCCGGCGCAGGTCAGCAAGCTGACGGCGTAATTCACGGTTCTCGGCTTCAAGTGCATCCATCAATTTTTTCTGTTCGAGCAGCATCTGCGCGATGCCTTCAAAACCAGCGCTAGCAGCACGATCCATAGTGGATTCCTCCTGCGTACTTTGTGTACCCAATAACTCTAGAACAAAATCTCCCATCACAGCGCCACGTTTCCCTCTGAGGTTGCACCCAATAATGGCACAACACGATCCCAAATTGCCCCCGCAACGCCAGTTTTGGGCATCACAGGCAAGTCTTCCACTGCCCCATCGGCATGGAAAATAATTACTTTGTTTGTCTCCGCCCCAAAGCCACTGTCCGAGCGTGTTACATCATTTGCCACAAGCAGATCGAGGCGCTTTTTGATCAGCTTCTCGTGCGCATGCTCCATGATGTTCTGGGTTTCGGCTGCAAAGCCAACCCGTACCAGACGTTGCCGCACATGCTGATGTTCCCCCGCTTGCTTTTTCAGCGTTTCCGCAAGCTCTCCAAGAATATCCGCCGTGCGGGTCAGCTCAATGGATAACTCGCTCTCGGTTTCGCTTCCCCTTACCTCATCACTTTTTTTCTTAATTTTGTGTGCAGCCGGTTTCGCCGGACGAAAGTCGGCCACGGCGGCGCTCATGATAAGAACGTCAGCTTGAGCAATAAAGCCATAAACGGCATCGCGCATCTCCTGCGCTGTGCTGACCCCGCACATCTCCACTCCATAGGGAGCTGGCAAGGACACAGGCCCGGATATCAGGATCACATGTGCGCCACGATCTCTGGCTTCGGTTGCCAGAGCGTAGCCCATTTTTCCTGATGAGCGATTGCCGATGTATCGCACCGGATCAATTGGTTCCTGCGTGCCACCTGCGGTTACCACAACGGTTCGACCAGCAAGGTTGCCGTGTCGTCCCAGAACCATCCTGATGGCGCCCAGTAAAACCGCCGTCTCCGGTAATCGACCGGGACCCACTGCCCCCGAGGCCAGCCGTCCCACTTCCGGCTCTATAATGATCGCTCCACGCTCACGTAACAGGGCCAGGTTAGCCTGTGTCGCTGGATGGGTGTACATCTCCCCGTACATCGCTGGAGCTATCAGCAAGGGCGCTCTGGTTGCCAACGCTACGGCGGTAAGCATGTTATCCGCTATACCGTGGGCAAGCCTGGCGATTGTGTTCGCGGTCGCCGGCACGACGGCCAGCACTTCCGCAGCTTCCGCCAGTTCAATGTGTAGCTCAGCGGCTCTTCCTGAAGGCTCCCAGAGATCGCTATAGACCGGTCGATGGCTCATAGTGGAGAATGTGAGCGGGCGGACGAAATCTTCCGCATGCTCAGTCATGATCACATCTACGAGCGCCCCCGCCTGTTGCAACTGGCTTACAAGCTCAACAGCTTTATAAGCCGCGATCCCTCCGCAAACACCGACAGTAACGCGCCTCTTTACTAACATCGCTGGCTTACTCGTTCCCTTTATCTGGACTGTCCTAAATGAGAACAATGCTACAATAGCATAAGATGATACTTCTCGACAAGGTTCATGCCAAGAAGTACCATTGCTTATTGCCAATTTTATATGCTTCTACCGGAAAAACAGGCATCCGTAGGGGCAAGCCCTTGCGGTTGCCTTGTCGAAACGGTTGCCCTGGGCGGGGCAAGCCCCTCCCCTACGCTCGCACATCCTTTCTCTTTAAGAACCAGGCAATCAATAAGCCGAGGACGACGATGGTCAGTACCAGCAAAAACCAGCAGAGGAAGAGATGGGAAACGGCCTCACTCTGCTTGTAGGTCGAGAAGAGATTGCCCCAGTATGAGAAGCTGTCGGCCCCCAGCTTATCACCGTGCAGGCCCATTGTTGAGCCCATCGCCGCCATTGCCCAGCGCGCAGGGAAGAACGCGCCCGCGATTTGCAAGAGCTGCGGTTGGTCGAGCGAGAAGATGACGCCCGAGAAAATGACCTGCGGGATCAGCGCCAGGGGAACAAGGCTCATGGCGCGGTCGTTGTTGGGCACGATGGCCGAGATGGTCAGGCCGATCATCAGTCCGGCGAGTGAGGTCAGGGCCATCGAGATATAGATCTCCAGGAAAGCGCCGTGAGAATCGCCATTCTGGAATAAGATACTGTGCGTGAAAGGAGCTTTGAGATTGACCAGGGCCACCAGAACATAGCTCTGAAGCAGGCAAAGGATTCCCAGGACGACGATTTTTGAGAACATATAGGGAGCGATGCCCAGGTTCACCGTGCGTTCGCGCCGATATACGGGCGCCTCCTTGACGATCTCGCGCGCCCCGTTGATACAGCCAAACATGACCGCTGCAAAAGCCATGATGAAGAGAATCTTCTGCGCGTCCCCGCCCGAACCGAATTCAATGGACTGCTGTAGAATCTGGTTGGGCGTTTTACCCTGCTGGGCCGCAAATTGTTGCCCTTGAGGCGTGGCGAGTAGATCAACGACGCGCTGGCAATCAACCGAAACAATCGGGCCGGAGGTGTCTAACGGATTCTGCCGCGTGGGGCAGGTGGCGATACTGGTCGGAGTAAAGGTGGTGGTGCTCGTCAGGAAGAACAAAACGAGACCAATGAGCGGGGCCTGCAACAGCAGGATGGCAAGGTTGCCAATGTCATTTTTGAGCAACTCCAGGTAACGCTCGGAAAGAATGCGGAACTGCTTCCAGGGATTGCCACGCTTCGGCGGCTTGACTGCCGTTGTCTGCGTCTGAAAGTGCGCGCGCCCCGCCGGCCCTTGCTGTAACGGCCCCGCCACGTAGCGAGCGAAGTCGGGCGATTGCTTGAATTTTTCCTCTGCCTGAGCCGGAATGTTTGGATTCTCCTCAGTTGGCTCCAGAGCACTGTAGATCTCGGCGAAGTCGGTCTTGCCGAAATAGTTTTTGGCCTCGTTGGGTGGTCCGTAATAGGCCAGATGACCACCCTGACAGAGGAAACAGACGTAATCGCAGGCATTGATGTTGTTCGTTGCGTGCGTGACCAGAACGATGGTATGTCCTTTATCCGCGAGCTTACGCAGCAGCAACATCATTTTGCGATCCAGGCCGGGATCAAGGCCCGAGGTGGGTTCATCCAGGAAGAAGACGCTGGGATTTGCCAGCAGCTCCATCGCGATAGAGACGCGTTTGCGCTGACCGCCCGATAGTTTGCTAACCAGCAGGTGACGCCGGTGTTTCATCTCGACATCGTCAAGCACCTCGTCGATACGTTCTTTGATCTGCTTGCGCGTAAAGTCGTTGGGGAGACGCAGTCGGGCAGCATAGTGCAGAGCGCGCTCAACAGTCAGGTCGCGGTGAATAATGTCATCCTGCGGCACATAGCCAAGCTGCGTGCTAAAGGCGGCGAGATGATGGTAATAATCCTGCCCATTATACAGCACCGCGCCCTCCTGCGCCGGTCGCAGGCCGTTGAGGGCATCCAGCAAGGTCGATTTGCCAGCGCCCGAGCCGCCGACCACGGCGACGAATTTGCGCGGCGGGATGGCGATAGAAATATCATTGAGCAGGATTAGCTTCTTGTTGCCATACTTCTTGAGATGCAGCGCATCGATGCGAATGACATTGCTCTCGTCGTGCTGGGTAAGCTCGGTTCCCGTGTATATCAGTCTAAACGGGCCGATGCGTATCTCATCGCCGGGCTTGAGCGGGTGATTGGTTACACGATGAGCGTTGACATACACATGATTGGTACTGCCCTGATCAACGACGCGGTAGCCACCCGGTATTTGTTCCAGGCGAGCGTGGTGCGCAGAAACCTGGGGATGATTGAGCACCACGGTATTATCGCTCATACGCCCCAGTGTGATAACAGGCGCGCCAAGTGGAATTGGATGAATTTCCGGTATGACTTCCTGCGTTATTCCGCTGCCATCGTTATAGCTGAGAGTGACAAAGGTGCCATTCTCGTCGCTGATACGGAAAACATCGCCGCGCATCAACACATGGCGGAACGGCTCGCTGCCTGAGTAGGTATGACCCTTATAGGTAATGCCGTTAAGCGTCTTGCCGCGCTTGGGATTGGGGTGAATGAAGACAAGCTGATTGCCTTCACGTACAATCTGAGCGTGGAAGCTCGAAACCGTTGGCCGGTTGATGACGATAGTGTTGGAGGGATCGCGCCCGATGTCGATCACTGGCTGGTTCAGAGGGTAAACGTTCTTTTCATGATGGGTATTCGTGCTGACTTCGAGCGACGCCATGCCCGTCGCTATGCTCACGGTCCCCGCGTCGCCCTGACCGAAAAGGGGAGCTCGCTCGGTTCCAGGCATGCCTGGCTGCTGAGCTTCCAGCGTTGGAATGTAAGACGGCACCGGCGGCACTACGGGCGGGGGTGGCGCTTCGGCCTTCCTGGCGTGATGATGTACTTGTTTCGGCTGTTTATCCGATTCCACAGCCGGAGGAGTATTAACAATCGGAGGCGGCGGAGCCTGACCTGCGGGTGGCGTATTGATAGCCGCGGGTGGCATCTGACCTGCTGCGGGCGATTGCTTCACTTGCGGGACCTGCCCAATCTGGGGGAGTTGGCCTGCTGCGGGAGTTTGTCTGCTTGCCTGAAAGAGAAAGGTCGTTCCTCCTCCCAGGCCGATGCTATCCTGGTCTTGCAGTGGCGATTGCTCTACTTCGCGCTGATTCACGGTCAATGTATTGCGGGCAACAAGCTTCTTGACGCTCCAGGTGCCATTATTCCATATAATTTGAGCGTGATGACGTGAAACAGAGGGGTCAGAAATAACAATATCATTGCCTGGTTCGCGACCAACATTAGTAACGGGCTTTGTAATTTGATAGGTGGTTCCTGCCATTGGACCGGCTATGAACTTGACCGAGCCCAGGACCGAGGGATCATTCACTGCATCCATGATAGTTGCCGTATGGTGGACCGCCGACACGACATAACGCAGCAGGGAGCATACGGCATCTCCTTTCTCTGTAACTCTTCTCCATACATTACATGCGCTACCACCGACTATCGCTCAGCAGGCATTTGCTAAAAAATGCTCTGCCTTTCCCGGCAATTATACTGTAGTATGAGAAGGCTGACAAGACGGATCATTTCGCCCTTTGCAGCGCGGCCTCGTACAGTTCGCGGTTGAACTGGACCCACATCAGGGTACGGGCCTCAGGAGGAGGAAAGAGGGAGCGGCCCAGCGCCTCGGCTGTAGGAAAGAAATCATTTAGCGAACTGACCTGAGCGGTATAGAAGACCTGGTAACTGTCAGGGTAGGGATAACGATACGCGTCCGGTCTGGAACCAAGCAGCCGCAGGCGCTGGTAGGCCAGCAGGTATAATGGTCCCAGTTCCGCCCCTGTCTCCTCGAACACTTCGCGGCGCACAGCCTCTTCCGGGTGCTCACCAGGTTCAATATGGCCGCCGGGGATATCCCATCCCCGGCAAGCCAGATTGGTCATGAGCAGGTGATCGTCCATGAACGCTACCGCTAACGCCGTCTTGACCAGTTCGAGCGGCGGTAACTGCGAGGAAAGTACCGTTCGGCATTCATTCGGCTTTGGCAGCCAGGCAATATCTTTCTGATGAGAAAGGATCCTGTGATCGTGGTCAAACATGATGGTTTGCCTCTTCGTAAGCACACGGATGCGATCAACCTTCCGTGAAATTCCAAGCGACAACGCTCCCACAATGAATCGGGGAGTTCCAGCGGCTAGCAGGGTAGGGGCTGTAGGGGCAATCCCTTGCGGTTGCCCTGCCCCTACGGTCGGCAGCAAGGAGGATCTCTACGAATTTAACGCTTGAAAGTTTTCGCGGCTATTGAGAGCGGGGAAGGGATTTGCGGGAACGGCAACGCCCAGGAAAGCGCATAATGGCCCCCAGCCCTCGCGCACATCGTAGACAAGTAGCTTTTCGGGAGGAACGCCTCGCTTAACCTGCTCAATATGCTGGTTGAAGACCTGAATGGCATGGGCGCGGTCCTCAAATTTTCCGTGGAAGACTGTTCCCCAGATAAAACCTATCAAAGCCCTCATCTGCTGCATATCTACATCCGTAGGTGGCACGCCTCCTCCCCCTTGCGGAAGGATCTTCTCCATCGCGGCCCTCCTTGCCTCTTCGGAGGCCGTCCCCATTTTATAGATGGTACTGGCAACGCTCTCGTACCACTTTTCGGGGTCGCGCACGGAGAGCAACACCTTCGCTTCGGGATATGCCGCCATGAGTTCTCTATAAAAGGAGCATGCAGGCCAGTCCACAGTGGCTTGATACCCCTGAAAAACCTCATTCCAGTTCACTGTTTCGCCCTGAACAGCCACCGTCCAATAGCGCAGATTGGCAGGATTCTTCAACACCTCGACCATATGATAACACGGGCCAAAGCCCAGTTCTTCGAGCGCGGCTTTAAGAGAAAGGGTTCCGGTCCGCCCAAAACCCGCGCCAATAATCTTTAATCCACCCGTTCCTTGCTGCTCTCCCATAACCTGATTGACTCCTTTCGCATCCTGACTAGTAATAAGCAAGCTATCTCTCGTTCTATTTACCAATAACCTCTACCCAATTAATAGTACGGCATACAAATATATTAAGCAAGTTGCTTAACGCTCGTACCACCGTAGGGACCCGATTTATCGCGTCCGGTTTACCGCCAATCCATCCCCTAACGCACATCTCCATCCTCAGGAAAACGTAACCAACAGCATCTTTGCTCATACTGAGAAAAGCAGCACGAGAGGTTCAAGTGTTAGTAACGAACGACAGGCGATAAATCGGACGCGCTAAAGCTGGTCCCTACGGAGCATGTAAGCGGCAGGAGCTTCTTAATAAGAACAGTGGGCAGGTGCGACATCTGCCCACTGTTCTTATTAAAGCGTGGCTTTACGGGTTGATCTGGACTGTGGTTCCAATAGGAGCCCAGTTGTAGAGCCAGGCAACCGCGCGCAGAGGCATGGTCACACAGCCATGCGTGCCTGTCATCCAGCCATATACAGGATCAAAATGCCAGACGTTGGTGCCCGGCCCATACACGGTACGCCACCAGGAGTCGTGCAGGAAGAAGCCGCCCGCTTTCCACTCCAGCGCGTAATTGATATGCGTCGGGGGATACCAGTAGGGCGAGCCGGGAGGCCAGGGCGAGTAGAAGGTCGTCGGGCTCAGCTTGGCAAAAATGTGATAGGTACCTGTTGGCGTTCGCAAAGCGGGCTGCCCGGAGGTAGCAAGCGAGAAGTAGACCTGCTTCCCATTTTGAAAGGCGGTCATCGTCTGCTTAGAGAGACTTATCACAATGACCTTGCCCTGCGGCGACGGTGAGCCTCCGCTGCCAGTGACAAAAGTTACCAGCCCCCCATAGATATAGAGAGGAGAATTGCTCAGGCTGGAGATGCGATACCAGGTGGAGATGCCGCTCCAGACCACTTGCCCCGAGACTGTTGCATATACTGTTACAGCAGTATTGGGCGCATACGTTCTTACAAGAGAGAAGTTGGTGCTCGGCCCTGTACGGACGTTGGCCCAGCCAGTAGTTTTTCCAGCCCGAGTGGCAAATGAGGACGCCAGTGAGCTAGGAGCAAAGGCTGGATTAAAAGACATTGCCAACGTTAGTAATAGGAGAAGAGGCACAAGAAGGTAGATTTTTTTTATGCTATCTCGCATATTTTACCCCTTATCGAAGAATATTATCCCCATATTCATGAGTATAACTAAATTATGTATTTTGTACAAGCGCATCTCCGCTTTTTTTCTCATCAAGGGCTATGGCATCACCATTTTGTGAGGTAGTGTTCGATTGCCCAAAAGAAAAGGCTGCGGCAGGAGACGCAGCCTGAAACGATCCTGATAATACTAAAACAAGGATAATTGCTGAGGTGGTTCTTCTTTTGTTTTTGTCTGTTCCGGCATCTGTGGCGCTTCGCTCGCAATGCGTTCGGCCTCTGCGATAATCTGAGGAATTTTCTTAAAATCCTCGCGGATCACGTCTTTGAGGCTCGCCTGATGCAGTCCGGCGGCGGGATGATACATAGCAATACAGATATAGCCATCTTTTCTGCGGGCGCGCCCGTGAATTGTGCTAATCTTCTCATTGCCAAAGAACTTTGCCATTGAATAGCGTCCCAGCGTCACAATCACGCGCGGTTTGATGGCCGCGATCTGCCGGTCCAGGTAATTATTACAGGCATCAATCTCCTCTGGGAGAGGATCGCGATTGTTGGGAGGACGGCACTTCACTACATTGGTGATAAATACATCTGAACGTTTCAGATTAATGCTTGTCAGGAGTTCATCGAGAAATTGTCCGGCAGGGCCAACAAATGGGCGTCCCTGTCTATCTTCATGGAACCCCGGTCCCTCGCCAATAAATAATATTCTGGCATTGGGGTTCCCTTCGCCCGGAACCGCCTTTGTGCGCCCTTTACAGAGATTGCATTTCGAGCAGGTAGAAACCTCTACAGCGACCTCTTTCAGGATCTCCTCCGACGACATAGCACCCTTACCTCATTTCTTTATAAAATAGCCGGGGTGGAAAAGGAGATGGAGCCCTGTAAGGTTAGGGACATCCAATCTCCAATATTTTACGAAAAACGAGTTACCATCGACGGTCAGAGCGTTGCCCAAAGCCGCCATCACGGCGAGGACCTCCAGGCCCACGACCCGGTCCCATAGGACGACGCTGCCCAAAGCCGCCACCGCGATCATTGTAGAGGCCGCCACGATCCCGATCTCCGCCGTAGCTACCGCGGTCCCGACCTCCGCCATAGCCGCCACGATCATTATAGCCACCAACGCCTCGACCGGGCATTGAGCCTTCACGCTCGCGACCTCCGCCATAACCACCACCGGATGGGCCACGACCGCCGCGGCCACGACCGCCGCGATCATTTTCCAGTTCGGCGGCAGAAGGCATTTCGCCGCTTAACGCCGCGCGCCGCGAGAGGTTAATACGCCCTTGCGAATCGACTTCGGTCACCATCACCGTAATTTCGTCGCCTATCGAGACCACATCCTCTGGTCGCATGACCTGGTAATCGGCCAGTTGTGAGGTGCGCACCAGACCTTCTTTGCCGGGCAGGATCTCAACGAAGCAGCCAAAATCAACCAGGCGGCGCACTGTGCCGGTATAAATGCGTCCAACCTCAACCTCTTCGGTGAGGGCGCGCACAGCATCAAGAGCATGCTGCATCGCATCGCCCGAGGTGGCCGAGATATTGACGGAACCATCATCCTCGATATCAATCTTCGCTCCGCTATCCTCCTGGATCTTGCGGATGGTCTTCCCACCTGGTCCGATGACGGCGCCGATTTTATCGGGATTGATTTTGATCGTCTGGATACGGGGAGCGAACGTGGAGAGGTCCTCGCGCGGCGCATCAATGGTATCGAGCATTTTCTCCATGATGTACATGCGGCCTTCGCGCGCCTGCTCCAGAGCTTTTGCCATGATCTCGTAGGTGATGCCCTTCACCTTAATATCCATTTGCAGCGCGGTGACTCCATCAGCCGTTCCGGCCACTTTGAAGTCCATATCACCCAGAGCATCCTCAATCCCCTGGATATCGCTCAATACAGCCCATTTGCCAGCTCGCTCGCCTTCGCCTGTGATCAGTCCCATTGCCACACCAGCAACCGGCGCATGGATCGGTACGCCAGCATCCATCAGTGCCAGGGTTGTACCACATACGGAGCCCATCGAAGTCGAACCGTTGGATGAGAGCACATCCGAAACGGCCCGAATGGTGTAAGGGAACTCTTGCTGCGACGGGATGACGGCAGCGACAGCTCGTTCCGCCAACGCACCGTGACCGATCTCGCGACGCCCGGGGCCGCGTAGAGGTTTACTTTCGCCAGTGGAGAAGGGGGGGAAGTTATAGTGATGCATGAAACGCTTGCTCTCACCAAGCCCCAACCCATCAAGCACCTGCTCCTCACCGGGGGAACCCAGCGTGACAACACTCAACACTTGCGTTTGTCCGCGCGTAAAAAGCGCCGAGCCATGCGTGCGCGGCAGCAATCCAACTTCGCAGCTAATCGGGCGAATCGTTTTGAGATCGCGCCCATCAGGTCGTGTGCCATTGTCCAGGATCGAATTGCGGACGTACGCCTTCAGCTCTTTTTCGTAGAAGGTGATGATATCCTTCAAACGGTCGGGGTATTGCTCTCCCAGCTCGGCTACCAGTTCATCCTGCACCTGAGCCAGCGCGGCAGAGCGAGCGGTTTTATCAGGGTTGTTGACGGCAGCCTCAAAGCGGGGCAAGACAAACGCTGCCACCTTCGATTGCAATTCTTCGTCAACGACGGGGGGAGTAAAGGGTCGCTTGGCACGGTTGACCGCCTGCATCAGCTTCTCTTGCATCTTGATAATATCTTGCAAGGATTCCTGACCAAAGCGAACGGCCTCAAGCATCAGATCTTCGGGAAGCTCTTTCGCGCCAGCCTCGACCATCATTACCGCATCGCTGGTGCCCGCGATGGCGAGATCCAGCTTACTCTGAGCCATCTGCGATTCCGTGGGGTTAATCACGAGCTGGTCATCAATATAGCCAACGCGGACTGCCCCGACCGGCCCATAGAAGGGGATATCGGACAAAGACACAGCTGCTGACGCCCCCACAATGCTCATAATCGTGGGATCGTTTTCCTGGTCCACGGAAAGCACCGTGACGACAATCTGGACATCGTTACGATAACCTTTGGGGAAGAGGGGACGAAGGGGACGATCCGTGAGACGGCTGGCGAGAATTGCATGTTCCGTTGCCCGCCCCTCACGTTTGATAAAACCGCCCGGGATCTTACCCGCCGCATACATACGCTCTTCTACATCAACGGTCAATGGGAAAAAATCTATGCCCTCGCGGGGCTCATCGCTGCCAACCGCGGTTGCCAGGATGACAGTATCTCCGTAGCGCACCAACACTGCGCCACTACTCTGCTCTGCTACGCGACCGGTCTCAATGCTCATGACCCGACCACCGATAACAGCTTCTTGACGGTGAATCATATTTCCTCCGACTATTAGCACCCTATTCCTAAACTGTTCAATCCAGCCCTTATCTGTAGAGTAAATTCATCCCATCTCTTACAAAACAGGTGCAATTCCACTTACTTTCCTGCCGCACGCATCCCATGTGTAGGTTTTTTTGCAGTTACTCGTGTGCGGGAAATATCCTCTCTGCCTATCGTCTTCCTCGTTCGTCTCGTCGATCTCTTTTCAACACAATGCACTCAGTGAAGTGGAGAAAAATGGAGCAGCGGTCGGGCAAAACGTACAGCGCTCGCCTTCACTGCGCCGACCGCACCCACGACAACCCCGTGATTAGTGGCGCAGGCCAAGTTTTGCGATCAGTGCGCGATAGCGGTCCGGGCTCTTCTTGCTCAAATATGCAAGTAGTCTGCGGCGCTGTCCCACCAGCAGCCTCAAACCCCGGCGAGAATGGAGATCATGCTTATGAATTTTGAGATGTTCAGTAAGCTGATTGATACGATATGTCAGGATTGACACCTGAACTTCAGGTGAGCCCGTATCTGTATCATGTACACGGGAATTGGCTATAATTTCCGTTTTCTCTTCAACAGTCAAAGCCACGCTCTTCAGTCACCTCCTATGTGTAAGTTGGGCAAAAGATACCCATGTGATTGCATTATAGCATGGATACCCTCAGGACGCAACGAATTCGCCCCGCTCATCTATAATGCACCTGGGTACAGGGGACCTGCCAATCGTTTTGGATTAGATGGCAGGTCCCGACTAGTACTTACTTCATTCCCGTTGTCGAACGCGATCAAACGAGGGTAGGCGATAAATCGCGCCGGACGCGATCAATCGGGTCCTTACTTGACGGTAACTTTCGCACCAACCTCGGCCATCTTCTCGGCGATCTTCTGAGCTTCCTCTTTGGAAACGCCTTCCTTGATGGGCTTGGGAGCTTCGTCAACGACGGCCTTCGCTTCTTTGAGGCCCAGACCGGTGAGTTCGCGCACAACCTTGATGACGTTGATCTTGTTGGGGCCAACTTCGCTCAGGATGGCATCGAACTCGGTCTGCTCTTCAACCGGAGCAGCAGCTTCGGCGGGAGCGGCAGCGCCAGCGCCAGGAGCGGCGGCGACGGCTGCTACAGGAGCGGCGCTGACGCCCCACTTCTCCTGCAAGGTCTTGGTCAGTTCAACAAGTTCCAGTACGTTTAACTTTTCGATATCAGCAATAATGGTGTCTAAGGACATGTTCTTTCTCCTTCAATTATTCGGTAGCTGCGCCACCGTTAAGCTGGTCAGCACGAGCTTGCAAGACGTAACACAAATCGCGCATGGGCGCAGTCAATAAGCTGTACATTGAAGATAGTGGCCCTTGCAGGACGCCGACCACTTCGGCCTTCGACTGCGTTTTACCACCTGATATTTTTCCCAGACCTTCAACCTGGTCAGCGGTTAGCGTGCGACCGCCAAGAATACCTGATTTCAGTACGGCCACCTTCGATGTGCGAATATAGTCGCTAACGGCTTTGGCGGCGGCTGTCTCATCATCGTAGCCAAATGCTACCGCAGTCTGACCGTTGAAGATATTCTTGTCCAGTGCGGTCATATTGTTACGCTCTGAAGCGATGCGCAACAGTGTATTTTTGGCTATCTGGAGCTCGACTTTGGCGGCGCGCATTTTACCACGCAGTTCGTTCATCTCCTTGACAGTCAGACCCTGCGTCTGAATCAAAATCGCGACCGATGCACGACCAAGCTTATCAGTTAAATCTTCAATTTTCTCTGCCTTCGCCTGTGTTGGCATGGATGCTCTTCCTCCTTCCTTTGGGGATCGTTATGAAAAAAGCCCTCGGCGACATCACCGAAGGCTGAGAAGTATGCGAGCATATTCTGTTTGCGCGGGCCTGTAGCCACATCCTCTCCCACCAGAGGGAAACGATGGGCATTCAAGCCGCTGCATGCGAATAGTCGTCACCTCGGCAAGCCAACATGCCTGATGCGCATGTTATTCAGGTGCCACTGGCACACTTGCTATCTTCGGTTGACTGAAAATGTTATTCGTTTGTTCTATCTTCTTTAGGGCTTGAGCGCCAGCGCCGACGCGACATCCAGCCGGATGCTGGGCGACATCGTGGACGAAAGTACTACGCTTTTGACATAGGTTCCCTTCGCGCCGGATGGGCGAGCACGCACAACGGCATCGATGACCGAAGCGATATTCGACATCAAGGCATCTTCGCTGAATGAAACCTTGCCGGCAGGAATATGCAGAAGCGAGGTCCGGTCAACTTTAAACTCGACGCGTCCCTCTTTGACCTCACGGATCGTCCTGGCAAGGTCAAATGTGATCGTGCCCGCTTTCGGGCTGGGCATCAGGCCGCGAGGTCCGAGCTTTTTACCAAGTCGGCCAACTTTGCCCATGACATCGGGCGTGGCGATGGCAACATCGAAACCCAGCCAGTCGCCCTCAATTTGCTTGATCAGGTCATCCAGACCAACAAAGTCTGCGCCTGCCGCCTCGGCTTCGGCGACTTTCTCGCCCTGCGCAAAGACGAGTACCTTGATCTCTTTACCGGTGCCAGCTGGCAGCATGGCGACGCCACGCACCATCTGATCGGCATGGCGAGGATCGACGCCAAGCTTCATATGAATCTCGACGGTCGGATCAAACTTTACATAATTTGTCTTTTTGAGGAGTGAAACGGCTTCCTGGGGTTGATAGAGCTTTTCATGATCTATCAACTTTGCTACTTCCTGATATTTCTTACCGTGGATGTGTTTCTGAGCATGCTTCATACTGGTTTATGCCCTCCTTGAGGCTAAGAACCGCAGTGACTTTCGGGCGACAACTAAACGATGGTAATGCCCATGCTGCGGGCAGTACCTTCAACCGTGCGTTCCGCGGCCTCGACGCTATTGACATTGAGCTCTTTCATTTTGAGTTCTGCGATCTCGCGCAGTTTCGCGCGATCAATGGTGCCGACCTTCGTTTTATTCGGAACCGCGGAGCCCTTCTCGATGCCTGCCGCAGTTTTTAGCAAGAAAGTGGCCGGAGGCGTGCGGGTCACGAACGAAAAAGAGCGATCTTCGAAAATGGTGATTTCCGCAGGGATAATCATGCCGGCCTGTTCAGCAGTTCGGGCATTATATTCCTTACAGAACATCATGATATTGACACCATGTGGGCCAAGCGCGGTACCAATGGGGGGAGCAGGATTAGCCTTGCCCGCCTGAATCTCCAACCGTACTACAGCCTTAATACGTTTTGCCATATTATTTCAAACTCCTCAAAAGACAAACGGATTCGCACAATGAGCCTTCTGGCTCGTTAAATTTTCTCAACCTGGAGGAAATCAAGTACCACAGGCGTCTCGCGTCCGAAGAACGAGACCAGCACCGTCACCTTGTTCCGGTCCAGATTAATATCGCTCACCGTCCCAATAAATTCGGTGAAGGGGCCATCGATCACGCGTACGCTCTGACCTTTGGAGAAGCTCACTTTGGCTTTTGGCTTCTCGGTTTCTTTTGTGACCTGCTTCAAAATCGACTTGATTTCGTGCTCTTGCAACGGAACAGGGCGCGTACCGGAGCCGACAAAACTGGTGACGCCTGGCGTATTGCGCACGACATACCAGGCTTCGTCGCTCATGATCATCTCGACCAGCACATAGCCGGGAAATACCTTCTTCTGAACAGTACGTCGCTGGCCCTGTTTAATCTCCACCTCTTCTTCCATCGGCACGATGACGCGGAAAATCTTATCACGCATATTCATTGACGCAATACGCGCTTCGAGGTGGCTTTTTACTTTGTTCTCAAAACCTGAATACGTGTGGATAGCATACCAGGCACGCTCGTCTTTGCCATTCTCAGACATATTGTTTCCACTACTATGTTCAGTAATCACGGCACCCCCCTTACGTTTTGCAGCCGACAAAGCCACCTGCATTGCTAGTGACCACTACTAATAAGGAGGAAAAGACGAACTAGCCCAAAATCGACCAGGGCCAGAATACCACCGATGACAGCGGAAAGCACGATGACCGCAATGGTCATGTTTCTGGCTTCTTCAAAGGTGGGCCACGTTACCTTATGCCGAAGTTCGTAATACGCTTCGATAATAAAGCGTCCCATCCTACTCTGACGGAAACGCGTAGCCAGGGAGGACGAACCTTTTGCCTCGCGCCGCCCTTTGCTCTCCTGCCTGGACATCTCCTTGTGCTCCTCGCGGGCTACCTTCGCATTCCTGACTGGCGACTCTTTCGTCTCCTCGCGGCTTACCCTAGTACTTTTGACCGGCGGCTCTTTCTCGTTACTACGCGCCTTAGGTTCTGCCGTCTGGCTTCGGCTAGCATTTCTTTTCTTGTCGGTCATAGTCTTTGCCACGTTCAACCTTTCTGTATGAGTAGTGATCGCATCTACTATTGGTATCCCTAATACGCCACTACCTATTTGGTCTCACGATGAGGCACATGCACGCGACAGGTGTTGCAGTACTTCTTTAGCTCAAGACGCTCGGTGGTCTTCTTTTTGTTCTTCGAGGTGGTATAATTGCGGCTCTTGCAGGTACTACAAACCAGCGTTACCACAATTCTATTCTCTTTACTCTTACTAGCCATAATTTTCTCCGTTCACGCTCTGTTTGAACTCGGCAGGCCGCTCACTGAAGTTGATTTTTGATGATTATTCCTAATTATAGCATGACCGTGAGCGCATTTATATTGCGCCTATAAACAACCAGGACGAACAGTCAGGGCGGGGGCTAGCCCCGCCCCTCCCACCGTTATTGCAAGACCTGCGTGCAGATGCCCGCTCCTACCGTTCGTCCACCTTCTCGGATCGCAAACTTCACTCCCTCTTCCATCGCCACCGGCTGGATTAACTCCACCGTCATCTCGATGTTGTCTCCCGGAATCACCATCTCCACTCCCTCCGGCAGCTTGATCGCTCCCGTCACGTCCGTCGTCCTGACATAAAACTGCGGACGATACCCGTTGAAAAACGGCGTGTGCCTGCCTCCCTCTTCCTTCGAGAGCACATACACCTGCGCCTTAAACGTCTTATGCGGCTTGATCGACCCCGGCTTGGCTAATACCTGCCCTCGCTCGATCTCCGTTCGCTCTACCCCTCGCAGCAGACACCCCACGTTGTCGCCCGCCATCCCCTGGTCCAGCGTCTTCTGGAACATCTCCACCCCCGTCACCACCACCGTGCGCGTCTCTTCCTTCATCCCCACGATGTCTACCGACTCGCCCACTTTGATCTGGCCCCGTTCGATACGTCCGGTCGCCACCGTGCCGCGTCCCTTGATGCCAAAGACATCTTCCACCGGCATCAGGAACGGCTTGTCCGTCGCTCGTGGCGGCGTCGGGATGTAGCTATCCACCGCATCCATCAGGTTCCAGATGCAGACCGCGTCCGCGTCGTTACGCGAGAGGTCGCCCTTGCTTTCCAACGCTTTGAGCGCCGAGCCTCGCACCACCGGCACGTCATCGCCGGGGAACTGGTACTTGGAGAGCAGTTCTCGCACCTCCAGCTCCACCAGTTCGAGCAGCTCCTCGTCCTCCATCATGTCCACTTTGTTCAAAAACACCACGATGGCCGGCACTTCCACCTGCCGCGCTAACAGGACGTGCTCGCGCGTCTGGGGCATCGGCCCATCCGGCGCGCTCACCACCAGGATCGCCCCATCCATCTGCGCCGCTCCGGTGATCATGTTCTTGATGTAGTCGGCGTGTCCCGGGCAGTCCACATGCGCGTAGTGCCGCTGCTCCGTCTCGTACTCCAGGTGCGCTATCGCGATGGTGATGCCCCGCTCTCGCTCCTCGGGCGCCTTGTCGATCTGGTCAAAGGCTGTGTATTTGGCAAGCTGAGCGGCGGCCAGCACTTTGGTGATGGCCGCGGTCAGGGTCGTCTTGCCGTGGTCGATGTGTCCTATCGTGCCTACGTTCACATGCGGTTTGGTCCGCTCGAACTTCTTCTTCGCCATGTTTTACTGTGGCTCCTTCTGCAATGCTGCTTGCGATCAGATAGCAATGGGTATAGACATGCAGCAGCCGTCCCCCGATAGCTGATCGTCTCTAAAAGAGAGAACTTCCCGAAAATTATGAATATGGACGCGGTAAACCGGGTCCCTACAAAGGAAGTGACGATCAATTCAGAAGACGGCAGCAAAGTTTCATACGTCCTACGCGGATTTTCATGAAAAAGGGTCTGGAGCGAGAAGCGTTTTCAGCTCAGACATCTTTCAGAAACCACGGGAGCCCGTGATGGGAATCGAACCCATGACCCCAGTCTTACCAAGACTGTGCGCTACCGCTGCGCCACACGGGCAACTTCGCATACAACAGTATGGATAGGTGGGCAGTGGAGGATTCGAACCTCCGAAGCTCTCGCAACTGATTTACAGTCAGTCCCATTTGACCACTTTGGTAACTGCCCAGATTGTAGAACACGCTAGCGTCGTCAGACTGATCGACGGACCCATTATAGCCGACCCTTACTGCCATGTCAAGCATTTCTTTGAACAATAGCGACAATCGGGTTAAGATTGAAAAAACTACGTTGTGTTTTCCACATCCCTGTAATTTTATGCCTCAAAAGGATTGCGTCCGTTACAATTTGCTGGTATAATCTCCAACGTTGGAGAAAAACAGATCACACGCGGTTATGCCGTTGCACGAGATGTAAATAATCACTCTGGAGTAAAGAGGTAGCTTTTATGGCGACGAATTGCGACTTCGGACGTTCTTCCCTGCTTACCGAACAATATCAGCGTGAAATGGAGCTCATAGCTGTTGCCCTTCAAGAAGAGAATCAGGACGAACGTGAAGAGCGTCTCAGTCTCGTTGCGCGTTCCTGGCCGCTCACCAGTGCCTGCTTTCAGGCACAGCTAGAACCGAACGATGCTCCTGTCTATTCTCAGGTAGCTTTTGTGCGACCGTAGTTCCAAAATAGCAGATATGTTTGTAGAATAGCCATGCCTCACCCACCAGAACTTACGCCGGATGCACTGACCTACCAGATACCAGTGCAGTTTGGGATGGTCTATTGGGTGAATTTTGGCTATCCTTCGCTTCCCCCCGGCATTGAGGAGAAGCGCATCCTCGACTGGCATCCCGCCCTGGTAGTCTCAGGTGACCCGTTCTGCCGCCACGCCGGCGCGGTCAATGTGGTTGCCCTCACCTCTTATCGCGGCAAGTTACGCCCATATCATCACCTGTTGCTCAAACGCGACTACCCCCTGCTCGATACCGATAGCCTGGTGAAGACGGAACTGATGTATCCGGTTTTGCGCAGCCTGCTGGCCGATCAGTACGCCATCTGTCGCCTCAATGACGCCGATCTGCGTGGGATTATGGGCAAGGTGGCTAACAGCCTGGCAATTACGATGTTCTATTCGTTACATTAAGAGCGGGAGTAGCAATTATGGCTATTGAGAAGAATCAGCTACGTTTCCTGCCATCGGTCGATGAACTGCTCCAGTCCCCCACCGGCCAGCGCCTGACTGCCCGCTTCTCGCGTTCTCTGACTCTGATCGCCATTCGAGCCTGCATCGCCCAGGCGCGCGCCGCGATCCTGGATGGCGTCCCCTGCCCTCCTGCGGACGCGCTACTGGCTACGGCGGAACATCTCTTAGAGGAACAACAACGCCCCCAGCTCCGTCCGGTCATTAATGCAACCGGCGTGATCATCAATACCAATCTGGGACGCGCTCCTCTTAGCCTGGACGCTTTACAGGCGATTGAGCAGGTGGCACGCGGCTACTCTAATCTGGAGTACGATCTGCAAGCCGGTACGCGCGGCTCTCGCCATACCCATGTCGCCGCTTTGTTGCGCGAACTGACGGGCGCTGAGGCGGCGCTTGTGACCAATAACAACGCGGCTGCCGTTCTCCTGAGCTTGAGCGCGCTGGCTACCGGACGAGAAGTGGTGATTTCGCGCGGGCAGTTGGTGGAGATTGGCGGCGGCTTTCGCGTGCCCGATGTGATGCGCCAGAGCGGCTGCCAACTGGTCGAAGTGGGCACAACCAACCGCACACGCATTGGCGATTATGAGGCCGCGCTTACCGAACGAACGGCGCTCTTATTATCGGTCCATCCGAGCAATTTTCTGATTACCGGCTTCACCGAGTCAACGCCTGTCAAATCCCTGGCTGAGCTGGCGCACAGGCGCGAACTGCTGGTGATGGAGGACCTGGGTAGCGGCTGCCTGCTCAACAGCGAGCAGTACGGACTGGCCCATGAGCCAACGCCGCAGGAGAGCCTGGAGGCAGGCGCTGATGTGGTCTGCTTCTCCGGCGATAAGTTACTCGGCGGCCCACAGGCAGGCATTTTGCTGGGGAAAGCGGAGATCATCGCCCAGATCGCAAAACACCCTCTGATGCGCGCAGTGCGGATTGATAAGATGACACTGGCCGCGCTGGAAGCGACACTGCGCCATTACCAGCGTGGCGAGGCAGCAACGCATATTCCTATCTGGCAAATGATCGCCGCCACGCCAGAACAACTTGCCGAACGGGCCGCCGCCTGGACCACTCAGCTCCAGGCTAGAGGAGTTATAGCCCATGTGCAGCGCGGCGAGTCCACCGTGGGCGGCGGATCGCTGCCAGGAGAGACGCTGCCGACATACCTTCTCGCGCTTGATGCCACTCATCTCCCTGTACCGCTGGAGGGGCTGGCGCGGCGCTTGCGCAGCCGTCCGGTGCCGGTGGTGGCCCGCATCCTGCGCGATACCCTCCTGCTCGATCCCCGCACCGTCCTCAAAGAACAGGATCACATGGTGGCTCAGGCGCTCGTTGAAGAGCTGCTGTAGCACGATCTCTAGCTCCCCGATGGTAGCGCGGGACAACACAATGGCAGGCAGCCTCAGGATTGGGCAGCATTAGGTGCCCAGTTCGGAGCTTCGATACCGAATTGCTGGGCGTACTCCGCGTTGAGCCGAGGCCAATCGAACTTCATCGCCTCGTCGGCAATGATGCGACCAATGGGAGTTCCGCTGAACAGGTGATCCAGGACATCGAAACAAATGTGCCAGCCGGCAGCGCCCATTGAGATGAAGTGGCGACCAATGTCGTGCCACAACGTCAGGCGCGTGCCGCCATCAAAGGCTTCGAGTTCCCAGCGGATATCGTTGTCACCCCACTTGTACTCAAGCACCCGAGGAGCATCGGCTCGCGTCACTCTCGTTTCGGAAACCCACGGCGTGGGCGTTCCCGTCATGGTGAGCTTCACCGTGGTTCCAGCCGTACCCAGGTTCCTATCAGCTTCAAAGGGAGCCCACTCGCGCAGATGCGCCGGGTCGGTAAGCGCCTGCCAGACTTTTTCCGGCGAGTGGTGCAGTTCTCTGACGAGAATGAGCGTCCACTTCTCTCCGTCCTTTCGTACCTGCGCCCCACTGGCCGCACCCGGTGTGTACTGCTCTCGATAGGTCATCTTCTTCTCCTTGTCTTCTTTACGTTGGTGGTGATTGATCCATATGATCGAGGTGGCGTTCGAGAGCATCTACATGAGCGGACCAGAACCGGCGGAACGGAGCCAGCCAGGCATCCACCTCCTGAAGTGCTTCAGGTTTCAGCCGGTAGAGACGGCGCTGTGCGTCCACTGTGGCTTCCACGAAACCGGCCTCGCGCAGCACGCGCAAGTGCTTTGACACGGTCGGCTGCGGCATACGAAGCTGACGCGCGATCTCTCCAACCGACTGTTGTGACGAAGCTAACAGGCTCAATATCGCGCGCCGGTTCGGCTCCGCAATGATTTCGAACACAGATTCCACTCGCTTGGTATACTCCTCAGAGCATATGCTTGTCAAGGTATATCAGGGCAGGATGCCCAGGCGGCGGTTTCAGTTGGCCTGGCCTCCTGCCCTCTAACCGTCTTTAATGGCGTGCCAACTGGGTGAGCTGAATGAGGTTGCCACAGGTGTCATTCAGCATTGCAATGGTCGAGGCGGTCACGTCAGTGGGAGGCATTGTGAACTCGGCGCCGCGGGCCTTGATCCGCTCGTAGTCGCTCTTGATGTCGTCGGTAAAAAACATGGCCGCGGGCTGGCTCTGTTGAAAGACCGCTTGCTGATACGTTTTGGCCGCAGGGTTGTTGTTTAGCGCCAGTTGCAGTTCAGTGCCGTTCGGCTCCTCGGGTGAGGCCACCGTCAGCCAGCGATATGGACCCTGACTGAAATCGGCCTTCTTGACAAAGCCCAGTACTTCCGTATAGAAGCGCAACGCCTTGTCCTGATCGTCTACATATACCGTCGTCAGTTTGATTTTCATCGCGTTCTCCTCCATCACGTTTGCGGTTTAGGGCCGCGTCGTCTTCCTTTACTTTGGTGGTGATTGATCCATGCGTTCGAGGGCATCCACATGAGCGAGCCAGAACCGACTGTTGTAACATGGCCCGGAGGCTCAATAGCGCGCAGCAGCTCGGCTCCGCAGCGATTTCGAACACAGGTTCCACTTCCTTAGTATACGCTGTGAGGTATATACTTGTCAAGGTATATAAGGATGGAGATCGCAGTCGAATCTCGCAAGGTTTTTGCCCAAAAGGACTGACCACCTCTTTCAAGCATCATATGACCAGGGGTCCATCAGGACCCCTATATTTACTATTTTCTATACAAGAGCTTCCAATTACGGTACAGTATAGTAAATGGGCAGATTTGCTATATGTGCGCGATCCTATGGATAGAGATGAAATATGATGAATGATAACGGTATATCACGCATGCCTACGATAACGGCATTAGGGCGATATCGCATCTTGCGGCGGATCGGCAGGGGTGGCATGGGCGATGTGTGGCTGTGCGAGGACCCGCGTTTACAGCGCCAGGTTGCGATCAAGACGCTGCCAGCTCATAGCCAGAGCGACCATGAGTATGCGCTGCGCTTCGAGCGCGAGGCCCAGGCGGCTGCGGCCCTGAATCACCCGCATATCCTTCCTATTCATGATTATGGTCAACAATTGCTACCAGGTACACAAAGCATAACCTACATCGTGATGCCGTATATTGGAGGCGGATCGCTGGCGGAGCGCATTGCGCAACAGAGCGCAAACAACCAGCTCATGCCGGTGGAGGAAGCCATCACATTTCTTGAACAGGCGGCAGAGGCTATCGATTATGCGCACGAGCGCGGCATCGTGCATCGTGATATCAAGCCTGGCAATATGCTGCTGCGCAATGATAACTGGCTGCTGCTGGCCGACTTTGGCATTGCCCGCATGCTTTCCAGTTCGGACCATCTAACGCAGACCGGAAGAGGCTTTGGCACGCCCGAATATATGGCCCCCGAACAGGCGCGCGGCAAAGCGGTGCCAGCCAGCGACAACTACAGCCTCGCGGTGATTGCCTATCAATTGTTCACCGGTCGCCTGCCCTTTAGCGCCGATACAGCTTATGCCATCACCATTCAGCATATGACGATGCGCCCGCCAGCTCCGCGACAATTCAATCCGGCCATCTCGCCAGCATTGGAACAGGCTCTGCTGCTGGGGCTCGCCAAGCAGCCTGCCGAGCGACCTGCGACGGCACTGGCCTTTGTTGAGGGGCTACAGCGCGAACTGGCCCACGCGCCTTTCGCGGTAACGCTCCCCTCTACGCCGTCGGAACCGACTCAAACGCTGCCCGCGCGTCAACCCGATTACGTTGTAACTGACCAGAATTACAATGTAACCGAACCAGGTCCGATAGCGGCTGATGAGCGACCGCCGCAGCCCGAACAGCCAACGACGGAGGCTATCAGTAAAGCAGATCGCAAGCGCACAGGCATATCGAGGCGCAGAGTGCTGGTGAGCGGAGGCGCGGCGTTAGCCCTGGTTGGCGGCAGCTTCGGCGCGTGGACGTTCCGCGACCAGCTCCGCGACGCTATTCACATAACGCTGTTGCCAGGGACAACGCCCACAGCACAACCCCACCCCAGGCCGAGTCCCACGCCCGACCCCAACGGTCCCGCGTTGATCCTGCAAGGACATTTCAAACCTGTAACTTCGCTGGCGTGGTCGCCGCAAAAGAATATGCTGGCCTCGGTATCAGACGACGATTCGCTGCTGCTGTGGGATATCGAGCAGTTGTACCAGCAGAGATCGGCGGCGGCCAAGCCCACGCCAACGGCTAACAAGACAATTACTCTTGGCAATACCATGCTGCTTGGCTGGTCGCCTGATGGCAAGATGCTGGCTGTGGCGAATAGCAGTCTAGAAGCGTTTAAAAATACAGGCATTACTATCTATGCGGGCGATCTGAGCGGGCCTGCGCCTGGATACGAGAATACACTTGAGATCAACTCGCTGTCTCTAAATGGTATTGGTTGGATGCAGAAGAAGTACTTGATTGCAGTAGCTAATCCTATCGATACGAACAAAAATGCATTTGATCTGTGGATATGGGATACGACGCAACCCAAACAAGCGGTCACCCATGTTGCATTACCAGGAATGCTCTCTCCTGCTCTCAATACGTTCCCGCCGGTACTGGCAACGCCGCCTGATGGCTCGATGATGGCCTTCGCGCTTACCAATGGCCTGAGCATGGGGCAGGTCACATCGGCAAACAACAAAGTGCAGTGGAAAGCGAATGCAGGCTTGTTGACATTTAATGATCCACTTATCACCGGCGTCAATGCTCTTACCTGGTCGCCTGATGGCAAGAGTATTGGGGCGCTCAATAATGCGGGGAACTCGACGATGGCCTATTGGAACAGGCAGGGAAGCCGGTGGCAATCTTCAGCGAAAGTTCAGGTAAGTGCGACATTAACGACAATGGCATGGTGTCCAGCTCCTACCAGTTCGCTGGTGGCAACAGGAGCGGGCGATGGCTCGGTGCTGCTCTGGCAGCCAGGCAATGAAACCCAGCCGACAAGGACGCTGACCAGCGGCGGCATGAACACGCCCGTTCAGACGCTGGCGTGGTCTGCCGACGGCAAGTGGCTGGCCGCAAGTTACCAGGATAACTTTGGCACGATCCTGGTCTATTCAGTACCCTCGTTTTAGTACCCTCAAGCGGGTCGAGTATAGCTATGGGCTCCTCCCGCCATCCTGGAAGGATCGTATATCCGTCGAACCGAGGTTTCAAGTAAATATATAGCAGGGACGGAGTTTTAGTCATGCTGATGAACCAATCAAAGGATTGGCAGGGGCAGATGCTGGGACGCTACCAGATGATGCGCCTGCTGGGACGCGGCGGCATGGGCGAGGTCTGGCTGGCCGAGGATACGCAGCTTCGCCGCCAGGTTGCGGTCAAGCTTTTGCCGCTGGTGCTGGCTGGGGATAAAGACTATTTGCAGGCGTTCGAAGCGGAGGCCCGCACGGCAGCCAGCCTGGACCACCCGCACATCTTGCCCGTACACGATTTTGGGGACGTCCCGCTGGCTAACGGGGAGATTGTGACTTACCTGATCATCCCCTACATCACCGGCGGCACCCTGCGCGACTTGTTGCGCACCACTCGGATATTGCCGGTTGAGAAGACTATAAGCTTTCTGCGGCAGGCGGCTCAGGCCATCGATTACGCGCATAGCCAGCGGGTGCTGCATCGCGACATCAAGCCTGCGAACATGCTGCTTCAGCAGGATTGGCTCTTCCTGACCGATTTTGGTATTGCCAAATTGCTCACGACGGCGACTAATCGCAGCCGCACGCACTCGGGCGCGGGTACGCCCGAATATATGGCTCCCGAACAGATCCAGGGCAAGGCCGAAGCCGCCAGCGACCTCTACAGCCTGGCGATGACAGCTTACCAGCTCTTTACGGGCACAGTTCCCTTTAAGGGTGAGACGCCGTACGAGGTGCTGATCAAGCATATGCAGGATGTGCCGACCTCGCCCAGGCAGTTGAACCCGACGATTCCGCTGGCAGTGGAAACTGTGTTGATGCAAGGATTGGCAAAGCGGCCTGAGGAGCGGCCCACCTCATGCACCGCGTTTGTGAATGCGCTGGAAATGGCGTGGCAGGGGGGAATCTCCCCATCGACCGATCCCGATGCGACCATCCTGGCACCCTGGAGCAAGCGGCTACGCGACTCGGGGAATTTCCCGCCGATGTCATCCGTGCCCACACAGCAGGGCAATGGAGTCGCGGCGGACCCCAACCGCTTCCCGCCTGGCGCCACGCCCTATAACACGCCTCCCCCGATGAATTATGCAGGGAACATGGCGACGACGGTCAACAACTCGATGGGGTCGGGCGCGCCTGTCCCTGTCACGCCGACGCAGCAGCGAGCGATCAGCCGTCGCCAGATGCTGATAGGGGGAACGGCTGCGGCTATGGTGGCGGTTGCCGGAAGCGTTACGGCATACACGCTGCTGCGCGCAAAGCCACCTGGAACAGGTCCCCTGGGGGCAAAACCGCTCCCCGGCCCACACAAGCTGATCGCAGGCATCCCTCTGTTGCACCTCACCGGTCACGTTCGCGCCGTGTGGACGGCGGTATGGGATCCTAGCGGGCGCTATCTGGCGACGGGCGGCGAGGATAATACGGTAATGCTCTGGGACGTCGGCACCCCTCTGCAAAAAAGCAAGGGGCAGGCGCAGACCCTCGCCAAGCCGCTCAAGAGCTGGCGTGTGGACGATGTCATCTTTAATGGCAGGCTCTGCTGGTCCTCGGATGGGCGTTCGCTGGTTCTGACGTTAATAGCCGACGCGAACAATGTCCATGTCATAGACGTTTTCAGTAACGACAACCTGATTACGGACTATCACAGTACTGTTCAAATTAACACTATCCTTCCCCCATCTTATGGCGCCGTGGCATGGTCTCCCATAGGCAATACTTTTGCGACCGGAATTTCAGAAACGCAGCAGGTTGCCCTTTGGCAATATAAACAAGTAGACAAACCTACAAAAATACTGAAAAATGATAAAGCGCCGCAAACGGTTTCCCTTCTTAATGATCTACGGCTGCTAGCCTGGTCCTCCGATGGAAAGCAGCTTACAGGCATTACGGGCGATTCCACGATTGTCATCTGGGATGCAGCAACGGGCACCATCAAGAAAACGTTCACGCTGCCGGATCGCCCTAACCTGAAGAATCTGAAGGTCGTCAATATCCTGAGAAACGCGCTGCAAGGGTCGCCGACCGATCCGAACATGCTCGCGGCAACGAATGTTGATGTGGTGAGCGTCTGGGACATACAACATCAGGTTGAGCGATTCCAGCTCGGGACCGATGACCCGGGTCCCTATACGCCGCCAAAGGATACCGGTGGTATCTCGTGGAATCCCAACATGACGGGAATGACATGGTCGCCCAATGGCAGGTATATCGCAGGCGGCTACGGGCGGAGTGCCAGGTTGTACGTCTGGGATCTCCAGGCCCCATCGCCAGGTACGTCAAAATATGGGGGACGCATCCAGAACCTCATTTTTGGGGACAAGGGAGGCCACGCGCTTGCCACGATTGACGTCGCATGGTCTCCAAATGGACGCTATCTTGCCAGCACCTCGTTCGATAATAGCGTGATTGTCTGGCAGGTTGATGGAGCGTAAGGGCAATGCCTTACGCTTGCCCTGCTGGCTAATGAGTGTGCAGGCACTGAGGCGGACGCGATGAATCAGGTCGGTACGAGGATGGGGTTGTTTCGGGGGAGAACGGATCGGGGGCTGTGGGTAGTTATGAAAAGGACATACTCTACCCCCTTTTTATATTATGGCATTACCCATTTTAATAATGATAGATGTAATATTTGTCAAGTCATTGCTGTGATAAATAGAATAAGTGTATGCAAGCGGGCGTAAATAGGACAATAGGACATCGCTAAAATTGTATGCCCGCTTCATAAAACCTCTCCACAGGCTGTTCCATAGCCTATTTAGGACATTCGCACACACTCTACCCCCTTTTAGTTTTTTCTTATTTTTCTTAGCATTTGTTTAAACTACGCAGGGGATTTTAAGCCTTATCTAAGCATTCTTTAATATTATCACTGTTTTACCTGTTTCAAACGAATTTTTGGCGAATTTTTATACAAGAGCTCTTACAGATGCGTTTTTCCTAACAGTAGAGATTACGAGCACAAAAGTATCTTCTAAATAGAAAATTGGTTTACATAATATTAATTCATTTTTATATAATTCTAACGCTTTTATCGACATTAGAAAGCTCGGCACTACTTTTGTGCCATTGACCTATAAAATTGTCTATGGTATTTAATATTGCAATAGACGTGCTACCACTGTTCACCAACAACACATACAAAGGCGGAACTGACTGCGCCGGCGTAATAACGAGTTCCAGGCTATCTTTTCAGTGGACTGTCGCGCCTTTTTTCATGGGGGACTAGTCATATAGGCAATGGGGGCTTGTGCCTATGTTATGGGGGAATGTGTCAATGACGAGACAAACGATCTTTCGAACAGACGCCGTAAACCGCTATCGCCAGGGGCGAGGGAAAGATGTCTTACCTCACCTGATCTCTCCAGGCGTATTTGTCGCGCTCTGGGTGATGCTGGGGGCGCTGCTGGTGGTCATGGGCTGGTTGTTTCTCGTAATGAACGCGCAAATCGGAGGGTAATGGATGCAGTCCTCGCTGCTCGAACAAGATAAACGCCAGGAAGCTTCAAGCTTGCTGCCTGCTGTCATACAGAGGTTGGGCTGCAGAAAAGTTCCACAAATTTTGCAGATGAGCGCCGTTGAGTGTGGTGCTGCCTGTCTGGCGATGATCTTGAGCTATTATGGGCATAAGACGAGCATCGCGGAGATCCGCGAACGCTGTGGCGTTGGACGCGATGGCGTGTCGGCCCAGAGCATTGTGCGAGCAGCGCGCGATTTAGGGTTGCGGGTAAGGGCGATTTCGCTCAAGAAGAACGATTTTCGCAATGTCAAGCTACCCGCGATTATCCACTGGCAGTTCGATCACTTTGTGGTACTTGAGCGTTGGCGGCCAGGCCATGTTGATGTGGTTGACCCGGCTATGGGACGCATGCGCTATACTGCCGAAGAATTCGAACAGAGCTTTACCGGAGTGGTGCTTTTATTCGAGCCGGGCGTGCATTTTCAGCGACAGCGCGGACTCGCGCGGATGAACATCCGAATCTATGTTGCGAGCTGGCTGTACCAGGCTCCCTGGACTTTGCTCCAGGTGCTGGCCGCCTCCTTGCTCTTACAAGTGTTCGGCCTGGGCGTGCCCGTGCTAACGAAAATCATGGTAGACCAGATCATCCCAACGCACCATCTCTCGGCGATGACGATCCTGGGTCTGGGTATCGTCGTCCTGGTCGCTACTCAGCTCGTAACGATGCTGCTGCGCGCCATCTTGCTGGTCTACTTGCAAGCTCATGTCGATATGGCGATGATGCTAGGATTTTTTGAACACCTGCTCTCGTTGCCCCTGGGCTTTTTTCAGCAGCGAGCAAGCGGCGACATTATCGCTCGCATGAACAGCAATACGCTGATCCGCGAGACGCTGAGCAATCAGCTTATTTCAACCGTGCTTGATGGCAGCTTTGTGACGGTCTACGTGCTGATCTTATTCTGGCAATCACAGGTCTTTGGCCTGCTCGTGCTCATCATCGGAGCCCTGCAAGTGGGCTTGCTCTTGGTAACCAATCGACCGTTGCGGGAGCTTTCGATGCGCGAACTGATTGCGCAGGGCAGATCACAGAGCTATGTGACCGAAGTATTGGGTGGTATGGTCTCGCTGAAGGCGGCAGGAGCCGAGCAGCGCGCCTTCCAACATTGGTCGAATCTCTTATTCGAACAATTAAACGTCTCGGTCCGACGGGTAACGCTTTCGTCGATTGTCGATACAACGATCCGTTTGTTACAGAGCCTTGCACCATTTGTCCTCTTGTGGATTGGAACGCTGCAGGTGCTCAATGGCAGTCTGGAGGTAGGTACTATGCTCGCACTCAACGCTCTGGCAATGGCATTCTTCATGCCGCTTGCCTCGTTGGTGAGCAGTGGGCAGAAGCTGCAACTGGTCCGCTCGCACCTGGAACGACTCGTCGATGTGATGGAGGCCGATCCTGAGCAGAATACCCAGTCGGTGCAGCAACCACCCAGGCTGAGCGGACACATTGAACTGAAGAACGTCAGCTTCCGCTACGCCGCGCAGTCGCCCGATGTGCTGAAAAACGTCAATCTGACGATTGAGGCCGGACAAAAAGTGGCAATTGTCGGTCGCACCGGATCGGGCAAGAGCACGCTGGGCAAGCTCTTACTGGGCCTGTACGTGCCGACGCAGGGCGAGGTGCTTTACGATGGTATGTCCCTGCAATCGCTCAATTATCAAGCGGTCCGTGCCCAATTCGGCACCGTTATGCAGGAAGCGACCGTCTTTAGTGGCACCATTCGCCAGAATATCGCTTTTAACGACCCGGAGATGGCTCTGGATGGCATTGTGCAGGCCGCCAGGATAGCCGGTCTACATGAAGACATTATGTCGATGCCAATGGGCTACGAAACCTATGTCTCGGAGCAGGGGAGCGCCCTTTCTGGTGGGCAACGGCAGCGCCTTGCGCTAGCTCGCGCCCTCGCACATACACCTGTGCTGCTCTTGCTCGATGAAGCGACCAGCTCTCTCGACACGGTCACAGAACACGCGGTCGAGCAAAATATTACAAACCTGGACTGTACACAGATAATCATTGCTCATCGCTTGAGCACCGTGCGAAATGCCGATAGAATCCTGGTGCTTGATGAGGGAGTCATTGTGGAGAGTGGAACGCACCAGGAACTTTTATGCCGCGAAGGCTACTATGCCAGGCTGGTTCAGAGGCAGTTTGCCCCTGAGCAGGCGCAAGCAGAGTAGAGTGCGCTGCGTAACTCAGCAGTACATAAGGCCGTCCTTATGTCTGGTGAACAGTACCTTGCTGGCAACACGATCAAGCTACGAAGGAGAACTGCTTGGATTGATAAAAAGGGCATGAGTGGAAAACCACCTGCCTGGTGTTGGGTAAACACTGATGATCGAAGCAGGGAGAGCCAGAGTAGCGTAGTCGTTGCCATAGATACACTGCTTTTCCGATCTTGGAAGCAGTTAACTGTTAACCTATATGTCATGTTTTGCATGACGAAAGGAGAATCAACATGAATACCATCCGCGCATGGAAAGACAGCGAATATCGTGAGACCCTCAGCGCCGAAGAGCTGGCCCTGCTGCCAGAGCATCCTGCCGGCCAGATCGAACTGAGCGAAGAAGACCTGCTCAACGTCGTCGGTGGCAATGGCGGCGCGACCGTTTGTCAGAACCTCAGCATTTGTATCAACAGCGTACTTTGCGACTAACCAGCGCAAGACGCTAGAGGTGAGTTGGGGTGCTTAACATCTGCACCCCGGCCACCCCGGGTTGATAGCGGCTGCAAGGGAAACGCTTCAAGAAAGGGCTATGGGTTGAGAACATGGACACAAGGCAGATTGCCCCAACGCTGGTGCCACGTTGGCAAGAACCCTCCTGGTATCATGCACTTTCGCTACGCGAGCGCATCGCAACACTCAACCGCTCCGAGCATGCTGTCTCCACTGTTCCTTCGTCCAATGGAGAGAGAGCCCAACGTCGTCTGCAAGCCTGGAAAGCCAAAAAACCTTTCGACCAGGGAGAGTTTTTTGCGCAACGACTCAGCATGGATGCCCTGACTGAAGAAGAGCTTACCTTTCTGCTCGCCGAACCTATTTCCGCTCTACAGACCCGCTACTTACGTACATCCCCTCAGCCCGCCTGGCTCGTGGCCCTCAGAGACGCCTTCGAGCACTATGCCGGCAAGCAAACGGCTCTCACCGCCGAGGGAGAAAGCGGCGGGTCTGCAACAATGCCGCTCTATTTGCAGCCTCTGCTGCCATTGCTGGAACGCAGCCGTGCGCAACTCGCGCAAGCCATCCAGCAACTTCGTCAGCAGTACGATGTGCTGCCCTTTGACCCGCAACAGATTGCCCAGGCACTGTTGGCGTATTTGCCTGAACAAATTCTGGGCCTCTTCACCAAAACATTTGTGTTGGAGATGCATGTTGCTCGCCTGCAAAACCAGCTTACAGGCGAGACGGCAGAGGCGCGCTTTGCCGACTTTGTGCGTCAGCTCAGTCAGGAAGAGAAGATCCTGGCACTGCTGGAAGAATATCCTGTGCTCGCCCGTCAACTGGTCGTCACCATCGAGCACTGGGCCTGCTTTGCCCAGGAATTGCTCACGCATCTCTGCGCCGACTGGGCCGATATTTGCGCCACATTTTCGCCAGAGCACGATCCTGGCACGCTGATCGATGTGCGCGGGGGCGTAGGTGATCTCCACCGCAAGGGGCACGGTGTGCTGATCTGCACCTTCAGTTCGGGCCTGCAACTGCTCTACAAACCCAAATCGCTCACCATCGACGTACATTTCCAGCAGCTACTCACCTGGTTGAACGAACACGGCGCTCAGCCCGCCTTCCGCACCATGAAGCTGCTTGCACGCGACGGCTATGGCTGGTCTGAGTTCATCAGCGCGTACAGTTGCAGTTCGCAAGAGGAGGTCGCTCGTTTCTATGCGCGCCAGGGCAGCTATCTGGCCCTCTTGTACGCCCTGAACGCCGCCGATTGCCATGTCGAAAACCTGATTGCTGCCGGCGAACACCCTTTCCTGGTCGATCTGGAAGCCCTCTTTCATCCCCAGGTTGGCGGAGACGACCCGACGCAGCCTTACTATCTCAGCATGACTGCGATGGACCAGACCGTCTTTCGCGTCGGGCTATTGCCGTACCGCATCTGGTCGAACAAGGACACCATCGGCGTCGATCTGAGCGGCTTAGGCGGCCACGAGGGGCAGATGACACCCAACGCGCTCCCCAAGTGGAATGCAGCGGGAACTGACCAGATGAAGCTCGTGCGTGAACGCAAAGAGATCCCCGTCAAGCAGAATCGCCCCAGGCTCAATGGGAGCGACGTAAACGTGCTCGATTACCGCGCCACTATCATCGATGGCTTCACGAACATGTACCGGCTTCTATGCGACGTGCGGGCTGCATTAGCTCAGGAGATGCTGCCACGCTTTGCCGATGACGAGATTCGCCTGGTGCTGCGTCCGACGCAACGGTATGCCAAGTTATTGCAAGAAAGCTTCCATCCCGACCTCTTGCGCGACGCACTTGAACGCGAACGCTATTTTGATTATTTATGGCGCGAAGTACCCCTGCGTCCGTATCTCGCCAGAGTGATTGCTGCCGAGCGGTTTGACCTGTTGCGCGGCGACATTCCTATATTTACCACCACGCCCGCGAGCCGCACCATCTTCACCTCCGAAGGCGAAGCCCTGCCCGACTTCTTCGACCAGCCAAGCATGGAACTGGTCAAGCAGCGCCTCACCCTACTCAACGAAGAGGATCTCGCGCGCCAACTCTGGGTCATCGAGGCCACCCTCTCCACTCTGCTGATGGGTCCAGAGCGCGTCACCGGCAAATCCTTGAAAGTCAAACCCTCCCAGCGACCGGCCAGTCGCGAGCGGTTAATGGCAGCCGCCAGAGCCATTGGCAAGCGCCTGGAAGAGCTGGCCGTCACCAACGACTATGGCGCGAGCTGGTTAGGCGTCAGCGTCGTTAACGAAAGCGCCTGGAGCCTGCTGCCAACCGATATTGATCTCTACAGCGGTACCAGCGGCATCGCGCTGTTCTTAGCCTATCTCGGCGCGGTCACCGGAGAAGCTTGCTATACCAGGCAGGCAAAGCTTGCCCTCGCCTCCGTGCGCTCTCAGGCCGAGCAGCAGAAGCAGTATCTCAACCTTATCAACATGGGGATGTTTGACGGCATAGGTTCAGTCATCTACCTCCTGACGCATCTAGGAAAGCTCTGGAATGAGCCTGAACTGTTGCAAGAGGCGGTAGCCCTGGCTGAACTCCTGCCTCCTTTGATCGCCAGAGACGAGCAGCGCGACATCATCAGCGGCTCGGCTGGCTGTCTTCTCACGCTATTAAACCTTCACGCCGTCTCCCCCTCTCCACGCCTGCTTGAGCTAGCGCGCCAGTGTGGCGATCACCTGCTAGCAACACAGCAGGCGATGGCGGAGGGCATCGCCTGGGTCACGATCAAGCATGAAAAGCCCTTAGGTGGCTTTGCCCACGGCACCTCCGGTATCGCCCTGAGCTTACTCAAGCTAGCTGCCGTCACTGGGGAAGAACGCTATCGGCGAGCCGCGTTGGACGCGCTCGTCTATGATCGCAGCCTATATGTGCCGGAGAAACACAACTGGCAGGACCTGCGCTCCATCCCCTCCTCGCTCGCCAATGCCGAACGCGATGCACAGGATGGTGAAGTGCAGACGCGTCAACCCAAGATGATCGCCTGGTGTCATGGGGCATCGGGCATTGGCTTGAGCCGACTGGCGATCTTGCCATACCTCGACGACGCCATGCTGCCGCAAGAGATCGATATCGTGATCAATAAAATCATGGCAGAAGGGTTGAACGAAAACCACTCGCTCTGCCACGGCATGTTGGGCAATCTCGATGTAATCCTGGGCGCAACCCAGGCCCTCGATGAGCCGCGCTATTACGAGCAATTGGGAACGGCAACCGCGATGGTGCTGGATAGCATCGACGAATACGGCTGGGTCGCCGGTGTGCCATTGGGGGTAGAGACGCCAGGGTTAATGCTTGGGCTGGCAGGCATAGGATACGAGCTGTTGCGCCTGGCAGTCCCAGAACAAGTGCCGTCCGTGCTTTCAGTTGCGCCCCCTCTTCATTAGTGAGTGCTCGCCGCTGCAAGACTTTTGGCTGGATTTGCAGCAGTGAGCACCCATTAGCTCACCAGTTCAGGAAAGGCTGCGACGAGTATTCAAGACCAAAATGTGGGAATAGCTGCTCAAATTGATATTTTGCCACGAATTGCTGCACCGCTTGCAGGGCCGCCTCCTTCTGCTGTAAAGAGGGCTCTGACTCTTCGTCCAAAGCCGCCTTATGCGTATCGCGGAGGTCATCGAGAGCATCAAACATAGCAGAAACGTTATGGATATGTTGGCTCCAAAACGCATCACTTTTCCCCGTTAGTAATGTACGCAATGCATGATAATAGGTAAAAGCGTTGCCTTTCACTTTTGCCTGGAGGGCCTGGATGGTTGTCTGCTGTAAATGCCAGTCATCATCAGGCCCATTCCACAGGCTGAGCACATTGGAGCCGCCAAGCGAGAGGGCTATATGGGCATTGCCATAAAAAAAGACTACATCGCCAGCCTGTACGTGCTGATCCCACGTCCGCAGGTTATTGCATCCTAAAAATTTCTCAATACAAGGGACATAGTTTATATCAGAAAAATCAGTTGCGAGGACTTTTTTACGTATCTCGTTATCAGGATTATCAACGAGCTGAAGGCTGGCAGTATAGGCAATATAGAAAGTAGCTTCCCAGCAGTTGAACAGGCTTGCAGCCGTTACATTGTGAAAAGCTTGCAAGTCGTCACGAATGGTGAACATATAACCATGCTGCTGCGCATCGAAAGGGTTTTGGAATCCGATTTCGCGGAACTCAGCAAAGTCACTTCTCCAATGCATTTTCCCGATAAGAGTGTTGCCATGCGCAGCTATAACGTTTCCTTGTGGCATTATCATAGTCTCCTTTTTAAAGCTCCGCCACAAAAGAGCCGAAAAAGGCTCCTTATCTGGCTTGAGTAATTTTTACTATCAATAATTTTGCGCTTCTCACTATAATAACGCGAGAAGCGCAAAAAATTCATTACTCAATTTAGAGCGATAAAAAGGTGGCAGCAAGCAATAAGGAATGTTGCTTCATCCTAAACAGCGCAATACTTCATCAATCGAGTTCAGCGCGCGGGTCGCGCATCATCAGCTCCAGCACGGCCTTACGTGGATCAAGCCCTGCGAAGAGAACCAGGCTGAGCTGCTGGGTGATGGGCATATCGACATTGTAGCGATTGGCGAGCTGGAGGGCGGCGCGCGTGGTCCAGACGCCTTCTGCGACGGAGTGAGTTGAGTTCAAGATGTCGTCAAGCTTTTCGCCCGCAGCCAGCCGCTTGCCCAATTGCTGGTTGCGGCTCAACGGGCTGGCGCAGGTGGCGATCAGGTCTCCGATGCCCGCCAGGCCCGCGAAGGTGAGCGGATTGGCTCCGGCGGCGATGCCCAGGCGCGAAATCTCGGCCAGCCCGCGCGCGATAAAGGCGGCTTTGGCGTTCTCACCGTAGCCCAGGCCGTCATTGATGCCCGCGCCTATCGCGATGATGTTTTTGAGCGCGCCGCCCAGCTCGACGCCGACCAGGTCGCAGGAGGTGTAGACGCGGAAGCGAGCGGTAGTGAGCAGGTCACGCGCCTGAACCGCTATCTGTTCATTGATGGCGGCCACCACGGCGGCGGTCGGCTTCTCTTGAGCCACCTCACGCGAGAGATTCGGCCCGCTTAACATGGCGATGCGGGCCTGCGCTTCCGGCAGCTCCTCCGCGATAATCTCGCTCATGCGTTTCAGAGTACCGATCTCAACCCCCTTGCTCGCCGACACTAAAATAGTTTCTCGTCCCACATAGGCAGCCAGCAGGCGCACATTTTCGCGCATACGCTGTGATGGCGTGACGAGGATCAGGAAATCCTTGTTCTGCACCGCCTGCGCCAGATCAGCCGTTACCATTAAAGAATCAGGGAAGGGGAAGCCTGGCAGGAACAGGCTATTCTCGCGTGCCTGCTGCATCTCGGCTGCCCGCGCAGGCTGATGGTCCCACAGGGTTGTAGCAATCTCCTTCTTTGCGAGCAACAGGGCCAACGTCGTCCCCCATGCGCCGCAGCCAATGACGCCAACTGATACCATACGATTTTCTCTCCTACGATGTTGTTTTCTTCACCTGATGCATTTCCGCTTGACATTCTATAGCGCGGTGTCTATACTGCCCTCAAGTAACGAATTCACGGCTCCTCGACCCGCTTGCGGGATTGAAACTATTTTTCCGCAGGGCTGCGATGCTCGCTGCGGGGATCGATTGTTTCCTGGTATATGGACGGCTTCAAGATGCCGATGTATGGCAGGTTGCGGTAACGTTGCGCGTAGTCCAGTCCGTAGCCGACGACGAAGCGATCTGGAATGCTGAAGCCGATGTAGTCCAGCGCGATTTGCTTGTCACGCTCACGCACCTTATCGAGCAGAGCGCAGATGCGCAGGCTGAGCGGGTTGCGCCGCTTGAGCATATCGATCAAATAGTGCAGCGTCAGGCCGCTATCGATAATGTCTTCGATGATCAGCACATGCTTCTGGTTGATTGGTCCCTCCAGGTCCTTGATGATGCGCACAATGCCGCTTGAGCGTGTGGCATCCCCATAGCTGGCAACCGCCATATAATCGATCTCCAGCGGCAGGTGAATATACCGCGCCAGGTCCGCGATGAAGGGAACAGCCCCTTTCAACGTCCCCAATAGCAGCAGATTCTTCCCCTGGTAATCGCGTGTAATCTGCTCTCCCAGCTCCGCTACCTTCGCCCTGAGTTGCTCCTCCGCAATCAACACCTCTTCAATATCATCATGCATCATAATCTTCCCTCAATATACCATAACCATAAATAGCTCTAAAACTCCGTACCAACTCGATTGATCGCGTCCGACCTTGCAATTCCGCCAGCCAACGCTGCCGCGCTGAAGCGGGGAGCTACACGCGCTAGCTTCGCTCAGGCTGGCGGCAAGGAAGCTTGAGCGCCCGTCCTCGCCTTACCATCCCTCACCAGTGGCGACAAGCTTGAGCGCCTGTCCTCACCCATCGTCCATGTTGCCCCTCTCTCGCAATTTTGCCAATGAAAACGGCATGAATCCAATGGCGATTCTGCTGGACGCCTTCTCGATAGTCCCTGCTGGGTACATTTGAGGAAAGCGACCAGGCGATAAATCGGACGCGCTAAAGCGGGTCCCTACGGGTTTCTATTGATAGGCGCACGATGCGTTCTGTCCGGCTGGTCAGGCGGGCGCGGTCATCGAGATGGATGCCGGCCAGCCAGATGCAATGGGACGAGCCAAAGAATAGCGGAATGCTTGCACGCTCGGCATGCGGGACGTGAGCATCGACCAGCACATCCTGCACCTTTTTTTCGTGCGTCATGCCCAATGGGCGCATCCGGTCGCCAGGCCGACGGGTTCGCACACGCAAAGTATCGCCCGTGATATCACCATCAGCATATACTACATAACGAGTGGGAGGCAGAATCGTCCACAACCTGGCCCAATCCTTTGCGCGTAAAGCCTCCCTGGCCGCCTGCAATGTCTCATCCGCCACAAATTCGGCCACCGCGCACCAGGAGGTACCAGGGACTGAGACGCGTCCAGGAACCGACAACGTGACCTCCAGGGCAGGGACTAGCCCTGCCCTTACGTACCCCTGCCCTGCTCGATGCGATTCAACGCGTTTGCAGAGCACAGTGTCGCCGAGGCGCGAGAGGTGCAGGCGCTGCGGCAGATGCAGTGTCAGTTCTTCGCCTCCGCCGGGCCTGCGCAGTAGCTCTTCAATCAACTCAAAATGGCGCAGTTCGAGCGGCGATTGTCCATCACACAACGAAGCAGTGACGCGGCGTAAGAGGTGACGTTGCAGGCTGAGCGGCAGCGCAAGCAATGGAGCGAGCCGCAAACGTATGCAGAGGGGTTGTTCGTCTGCCACCACCTCGGGCCAGTGCGCATCAACCTGAGCCGCGAGCCATTCCGCATCGACCCGCATCACCTCGGCGTTGCGCACCAGCGTCTCGCGAATGCCTGCGTTCAGCGTTTCCAGCAAGGGTACAAGCTCATGGCGAATACGGTTGCGCAGGAAGCGCGGATCGGCATTGCTCAGGTCTTCTACAGGTACCAGATTGTGGGACCGGCAATAGGCCGCTGTATCGGCATGACTGATTGGCAATAGTGGACGAATAATATCTTGCTGGCGCGGTTGCAGGCCGATCATCGCATCGATGCCGCCGCCACGCAGCAGGTGCAGTAGCAGCGTCTCTACCTGGTCGTCTCGATGGTGCGCCACAGCGATCAGCCGTCCCTGCGCCACTTCACGCAGGAAGCGGTAACGCGCTATGCGTGAAGCATCCTCGATGGAGCGACGCTCCGTCTGAGCCAGCGCGGGTACATCCACACGTCCGATTGTGCAGGGCAGGCCCCACGCGTGCGCGAGATGCGCGACGGCTGCCGCCTCCTGTGCGCTCGCCGCGCCACGGAGCCGGTGATCCAGATGGGCAACGTGCAGTTCAACGGCGGGGAAATGCTTCCCGGGGCCGCAAAGTTGCAGCAGCAGGTGCAGCAGGCAGAGCGAATCGGCTCCCCCCGAGACGGCCACGACGACCGTTCCCTGCTCAGGTAAGAGATGATGTTGTTCGATATAGGCGGTCACAATCTCTAACATGTTTGCGCTTTATAGCTGTTGTATGATACGATATAGGCCAATTATAGCATCCGTAGGCTAGCCGCATGGCCGACATTAGGGGCCAGGCGCTTGAATGTTGTGCAGGGGTAAGCAGAGAAATGGGACTTCGCAAAATCATCACCGCAGAAAACCCGATATTGCGTCAGAAGGCGAAAAAGGTTCACCGCTTCGATCCATCGTTACAGCGACTCGTTGACGACATGTTCGAGACGATGCACGAGGCGCAGGGCGTTGGCCTTGCTGCGCCGCAGATCGCCCTCTCCATCCGCCTTTTCGTCGCCGAGTATGAAGATCATAAGGTTGCGGTATTCAATCCAGAGATCGTCAAGGCTGAAGGGGAAGAGCTGGGAACCGAGGGTTGTTTGAGCATCCCTGGCTATGTGGGCGAGAATATCCGTCGGGCTGGCAAAGTGCTGGTCAAGGGGCAGGATGTGCGCGGCAAGCCCATTCGTATCGCTGCGGAAGGCTGGTTTGCGCGCGTGCTCCAGCACGAAATCGATCATCTAGACGGCATCCTCTTCCTCGACCGGTTGGATCGACCAGAAGACCTGCGCGAGGTGCGCGACGACGAGATCATCGAAGAAGCTGCGGTCGTCGAGTAGTTGACGAAGATACAATTTCGGCTCTCCCATTTTCTGAGAGAGCCGTTTTTGCTTTCATCGGACCCACATTACAATTTTTGCTGTCTTCTTAACATCGGCAATTTGTGGTTGCCGAGGGTTCGCTGGCATCCTGCGCAAAGGTAGAAGCCATCGTCCTGGTATTGCAGTTCGCTCACCGGAAAGTGCAGATAACAGATGCCGCAGCGGGTAGCATCGGGCTGACTGGCAATCTGGCGGTCGCGCTCAAACAGTTCATGTAGCGATTGCACCATCTGCTCAAAGTTGAAATGCCCGCTATAGCCTCGTTCCATCCCTGAGGGGTGTACCGCAGGCAAAGCCCCCGTCATATTATTAGAACGAGCCTCCCGCCGACTGGCAAAAACATTGCTATTCCCTCCAGCTTCATTCCCCGAACCCGCTGTATGATGATTGCTCAAAGCAACAAACTCCCAGATGTGATCAGAGAGGGGAGGGGCCAGCCCTGCCCCTACAATAATTATACCTTTGCAGCTTATGTAAATCAAGTAGGGGCAGGGCTGGCTGCCCTCTCTCCCACAATTCGCCCCTGCCCTCAAGCCAACAAATCGCGCAGGGAGGCTGGCAAAAGGGGAAAAGCAGGCACTTAAAGAGCGCCGTATTCAAAACAGCGCCTTGATAGCAGTCAGCAGCCCCTTCGTCGCAGGTTCAAACGAGCTAGATGGCTTTGAATCGGGGCTAGTGGAGTAATTTCTTCGGCCCCACCATCTCCGTTGTGAGCGGAGGAATAGGCACGATCCTCGGCGTGCTCTTCGTCGCCCCGCTCTGGCCTGAAATGCGGCGGCTCGGGGCGCTGAGCGAGGGAAAGGCGACGGAGCAGAAGGTTGAGTAATAGTTCAGGGGCTAATATATTTCTCGCTCAGACTCTTTACCAACGTTAGCAAACTCAATGATGCAGCCATCGGGCGTGAAAATCTGCCAATAGTGCAAACGCCAGCCCGCTCCGCGTCTTTGAAGCATGAGACGCCAGGCTTTAGCGTGATCGCCTTCACGAACGAGTTGCGGGCTATCCGGTGTTTCGCTTTGCCTGAATTGATGTAATTGATAGCTGGATATATCTTTTGCTCGATCAGCGATGATGTAGGAAGCAGCGCGGATAATAGTCTGTAATAGTATTTCATTCGTGTCTAGCCCACGCTCATTTACTGATTGGATAAAACGTGGTCCTAACCTAAATTTATACAGGAATGGAGAGGTAGAACCTGCATGGAAATGATCTTTTTTGCATCGTTGCTCAATCGCATAGATAATGCCCCGCTCCCCATCATCCCAGCATTCAATGACATTTATCAGCGGCTGAAGATCATCAGGAGTGATCAACAATGGGAAAATCTGCGCGATTTTATTATCAGGAGGGAACGCAAAATCAGGGAGAACATCCAGCACAACAACCGAGACTGCTAGCTCTTTTAAACCACCATCTAAAGCAAGCGTGGCAAGATGCAGATTTTGCCCTAAGGGTTGTTCAATATATTTGCAGATGCAGCAGCTAGCTAGCAGTGCAGAAAAGCCATCATGCAGATATTCAGGTGAACGAGCAATAAATTGACCTGGTTCAACCACAATGGTACCCTGTTTGAACTCAGCCGCATATTCCAGATTATTTAAGTGAGTTTCAAGATCAAAGCTATCCTCACGGAAGAAAGAGTTAATGTTGCTGGCAATCTGGGAGATGTTGATATCCAGGTGATATTTTCGCTGTAGCTGTCTTAGCTGCTCGAAGCCAGGGAATTGACCATAACCCGATAACAATTCTGTTGCCGCACGATAGTGTAGCCACGTAAATGGTGCTGAGAGGGCTTCTTTCAGCCAGATCGTTAAATGCTCTAACCACCTTTCCACATCTTCCCTGCTTGTAGTATCAGAGGGTATTGTGATGATGGCGGGATCAATCACAATATTAGCCATCGTGCGCTTTTTTTGCCCTTTTCTTCAAGCTTGCCGTTGTAATCCTGTCTTCTTGCAGCATCGTTTCATCAAAGAAGCCATCCGGCCAGTTAAGAATATTACCATTGGGGGAGATTTCAATGGGGTTGAATCTAGCTGCACCCTGTTCGTCTTGATCGACAAAGTAGATCAGGCAGTCGCTATTTTCCAGCCCGCCTGCCTGTACGATATGGTAACGCAGTTGACTGACAAGGTTCTCGCTATGGGTCTCGATCAGGCATTGTTTGCCACACTTTGCCAGTCCCATGAAGAAGTCGCCAAGCCGCGCTTGCACGCTAGGATGTAAGTGCAGTTCCGGCTGCTCCACAATCAGCAGCGAATTATTAGGCGCTAACAAACCCATCACCAGAATAGGCAAAATCTGGCTGATGCCAACGCCAACCGCAGTCAGTGGTAAAGCTTTGTGCCCCTCTATATGAACCACCTGCCAGCTCACTCCGCTCTGGCCCGCCATCTGGATTTTAATCTCGTGCGCCACGCCTAAATAACGCGCCCAGGTATCTAAAGCAGACTTTAATGTACTTTGCTCAGTTTCCTCGTTAAAGGGGTTATACCATCGTATACGCGCATTCTGGTTCGCGTCATAAACCGCTGCTGCATACTCTCCTTTTGTACCAACGTCATCGAGCTCAGTACTAGGCGAGAATTTTTGAGCTGCTTGCGGATCGGCTCGCAAAGGACCTAAGTAGCGTATTTTGCTGGTAAAAAATTGTACAATTTGCTCTATGGCCCTTTCGAGATGCTCAACATAAATATTGTTAGTTACTGCTTCTAGAGCTTCAGCATTCAGGTCTATTTGCGGCGCTTTTTCTAAAATTCCTTGCACCATAATATCTCTCAGTTTATTATGAATCCTTTCTTTCTTATTTTGACTTAGCTTTAGTGATTTATACCAGGAAATTAAATCACCAATGGTTTTATCCGAAAAACTATCTTTAATACCCTCATCTTTATAAAGATTACGCAAAGCCTGCCTTAAACTATCTGAAACTAAAGCTTCCTGGTCGAAAAAGTCGAAAGGCTCTCCGAAAACCTTTGGATAATTATCTAAAAACTCTTTTAACATTGAGGGAGCTCCAGGAAATTCTAGAGCCATATCTATAGTATTTACTAAACGTAATCTCCGACGTTCAGGTATAAGGTACTTTCCTATGAGGCGAGAGGGAAGGAAATGAGAAAAAGCAATTAGTGAAGGCTCGGGCATGCGCGCTTTAAATAAAATATTTCCAGCTTTAAATGTTCCTAAATAATTTGGCTCCTGAAGAGGGTAAGGAACAAGCCTTAAATATTCATGAGGAACGTTTTTAAGAAATGTGTTAGTTTCATCATAAGATAATTTCTGGATATCTATGCCAAATTCAGTAGTTATTTCAGCTTTTTCAGGAAAAAATGGACCTTGCCTATATTGACCAGGGAATGCAACTACTTCCAAAGAAACACTTTCAACGTTGACTTTAGATGCTTCAATAGCTGAAGTGCTTGCGCCGTTGCTACTAGCACTACGAAACGTAGACCTGATCTTTGCTGATTTCACATTTCTGCTTAATCCTGCAACAACTCTGCCATCAATTCTCCTCGCATTGTTTCCACTACGAACCTGTGCTTCCTCTTTTTCCATTTCCAGTTCAAAGCCGACAACCAGGGTTCGTAAATCGGTCTGCTCACTCAAGATATCTTCAAATGTTCCTAACTGGATGATAAGCCCGGTTGGGAGTAGAGCGCGATCCAATATCCGGCTGCTCAGCGTCTGGTCAATCATCAAAATTGATTGCAGCAGACTGCTTTTGCCGGAGCTGTTGCGCCCGGCAAGCACAGTGACGGGCGCTAACTTTAGCTCGCCGGAATCGAGAATGGGCTTGAAATTTTGTATGAGCCAGCTTTTCAGCATTATTGCGTCCCTTACTTGTTTTTCTCCATCCTTTGGGGTGAACCTGCTCCTGTAGGGGCCGTGCCTTGCGCCTGCCCTTCTTCAGATTAATTGTATCGTACTCTGCGCTCTTTGGGAATAGCTATTTATGACACTCTCAGGGCTTCTCAAACGTTGTCTTTTCATAGAACGGCTCGCTTGCAAGCGAGCCGTTTGAGAGAGGGAGGTGCTGGCGGTGGGCTGCGCGCACCGCCAGCACCTCCCTCTCTTTGTGAGCGCCAAAGGCGCGAGGAGTCAGAGCGTGTAGCGACTATTGAGAAGCCCTGATGACGCTCTAATATCGGAGTAGGCTGACTACCAATGATTTAATGCGCATCATCCCCGAAACAGCGCCTTCACAGCAGTCAGCAACCGTTCGACGTCGGCGGGGCCGTTGTATCCTTGCAGGGAGAGGCGTAGGAGGCGGCGGTTACTCCAGGTGTGAATGGGGATCTCGATACGCCACTCCTCGCGCAGGCGCTGCTGCAATGCGGAGGGATCGCCATCCGGCAAGGGGATGGCGCACATCTGTTCCCACCAGTGGGAGCTATCGGGGCAGATTGGTTCGCAGCCGAGCAGGGTCGTGATTTGCTGGCGTGCGGACACTGCCAGTTCATGGCATGCCGGGCGCACCGTGTCCCAATCGTGTTCACGCTGGAAAGCGATTGCGGCTGGGACGCTGAGGAAGGCGGCTGGGTCGTCTGTGCCGGTCCAGCCAAAAAAGTCCTGAAATGATGAAACTCCCGGTCTCATACTTTGCCAGCCCCAACTGACGACCAGTGGTTGCAGCAATTCCTCGCGCTCAGGTCGTGTATAAAGGAAGGCAGCGCCTTTGGGAGCGCAGAGCCATTTGTGACAATTCCCCGTGTAGAAGTCGGCTCCTAACTCATCGAGGTGTAGCGCGATCTGGCCGGGGGCGTGCGCGCCATCCACCACTGTGATAATGTTAGCCGCTCGCGCTCTTTGACAGATTTTAGCCAATGGAAAAATCAAGGCTGTGGGTGAGGTGATGTGACTGATGAAAATCACTTTTGTGCGGGAAGTCACACCTTGCCAGAGATGATCAAGCACCTGCTCATCATCTGCAAGCGGCAGAGGGATGGGCTGGTTGATATACGTTACCCCGCGTTGCGCACAGAGAAAACGCCAGGTGCGGTCAGCCGCGCCATACTCGTGATCGGTTGCCAGCACTTCATCGCCAGGTTGCAGCATGAGCATCAGCGAGCGCGCGACAATGTTGACTCCGGTCGTTGCGTTCGGCACGAAGACGATCTGATCAGTTTGCGTGCCTAGATAGGCGGCAAGGGATTCGCGGGCCTCTCGCAGCATACCGGTCAGGCGGCGTCCCAGAAATTCGACTGGATCGGCCTCAAGCTGGCGCTGCCAGTTCTGATAGGTCTCGAAGACCGGACGCGGGCAGGCGCCGAAGCTGCCATGATTCAAAAAGGTGATGTCAGGGCGAATCTGGAACTGTTCCGCCGCCACGGGAAGTATGCTTGTGCCGCTCATATCAAAGTTTCCTTTTCTTTTTCTTGCTAACGCCGCTACCATTTTAACATAAAGCAAAGTGTGACAAAGAGTAGGAACAACCTGTTCGAGTTCAAAAAAGAAGGCCACTCGTTATGCATGAGTGGCCTTTGAAGAATACAGCATTTTTGGATGATATGCCAGACGGAACCCTTGCTACTCTCAGACCTGTGGCGGAACAAGGGAACGCTCACAGGTGGCTACTCAACCCGTATCCCCCGTGTGATAGCCGCAGTTGTGCTCAGGTGCGTTCCATCCATTTTGTAGATTGCCCCTTGCCCAGATGTGGTAAAATTCCCATCTTCACTCAAAAGGCCATTTTGTACGACTCTTACATATCCCGTACATGTTCCATCTTCACGATGATTAAGCAGTTCTGTAAAGCTAAAAGAAATGGTATTGGTGTCATGATCGTATCGCCAGTTTCCAGCGCCAGGAGCTGGAAACACCATAAGAAAAACGTGATCGGGGGCAAAAATGACCCGGGTCTTGTCTGTCTGCCCTCGTAACGCTCCTTCCTGATACGTGACCATTACTTCCCAAGTCCCTTGCATGAGTTATTCCTTTCGCTGAAAATGTAAATTGAATTAACAATCACTCTATTTTTTATTCTAAAACATATTATACACGATAAAATATTTTCTTCGTGAAGAATTGTTTTTCCTCATAGTAGAGCGCAATGAGTGTCAAAACGCATTGATCCTGGACTGGGTGTTCTGGCTGCTCTGGCTTCCTGGGGATTATTGAGCTTGTTCTCGTTGTATTTTTGCAGCGCCATTGCCTTTCCCTGAATTTTCAGACGTCCATCGCAAGAACGCTCCAAAGAACGCTGCAAGAACGGTCCATGTTCTACACTCTCCTCAAGATAAACAACAATGCTAACCCGCAGCAAGCGCACATCAGCGCCCGGTGGGGCAGAGAGCAGGAGGAAGCATATGAGTACTGATGGATCGAATATGGGTCCTCGTTCTCATCTGTTTACAGTTCGCATCTGGGAAGAGGAAATTGGAACTGGAAAGACTGAGTTACGAGGTAAAGTTCAATTGCTCACTACGGGAGAAACACGCTACTTTCGCGAATGGACGCGACTGGTGCCGCTGCTTCTCACGATGCTCTCGGAGCTGGATTTAGAACAGGAGACGAAGGTGTAATGATGAATCTTACAAACATATGCTATAACCGATGCTTCGTCTTTTTGACTCATGGATCTCTCTTAAAGAAAGGAATGACAACGATGAGTATGGAAACAAAACGATGGGGGAAAAAGGTGGCTGAGGACCCGGGGACGCAGGCAAATCTATCAGGGCATCAACGACGTAGCTTTTGGGATGCGTTGACGGCACAGCATATCAAGCGTGGGGCTCTGCTCTATTGGGCGACGCTCTTCTCGCTCATCGCGACCGTTATGCATGGTGTAGCTGTACTTCACGAGCTCCCACCATCGGTATTACTGGCTATGCTGCTGATCGCCTTCACCGTTATTCAGGCCATCGCGACGGTTGCAGTGGTGTTGCTTCCCGCACGCCGTTTGCTCCTGGCAGCAGGGATCATCTCTGCCGCTGGCCTGCTGGCATGGTTAGTTGCACACCTGTTCGGCTTACCTGATGGCTTCGCGCTCTGGCGACCGGAGACGACAGCTTTGCCCGATCTCTATCTCCCTGTGGCAGAAGGGACTTCAGCCGTCTTCTTCTTCTGCCTATGGGGACGCACCTGGCCTCTAGAGCGTGGTGTGCTGCGCGTCATTGTGAAGTTCCTGCCGCTACTGGTCGCGCTTGGCCTGCTGGCCTGGGTTGCGCTACACTCACTGTCGCTTGTCGTCATCGCTCTGGATGCTGGCCCGGTTACCAGCCTGGAAAATTTCTTCTTGCTGCCAGTTGGCATCCTGGTCGTTTTGCTCCTCCTCCGCCTGCTGATCAAGCCGTTACGGGCGAGAACGCAGGGGGCGGGTCGCACATTCTTGATCCTGTTGCCTGCTCTGTTTGTAACCAGTCTGCTTCTCGGTGGTGGAATTGTCAGCGCCAGCGATACGCCCTGGCTCTCTCCTTCAACGCCGATCAGTGTGCCAGCCGGTCAAACGGCCACGTTGACGTACTGCGATAGTGCCAATGGTAGCCCTCTGGCGATGGATATCTCTGAGCCATCAGCACAGGCAGCTCGGCCCGCGCCAATGGTGATCTATATTCATGGCGGTGAGACGCTGCAAGGCTCGCGCGTCGTGCTTGATGGGAGCGAGGACGGGGTGTACTTCAACCAGCTCCGCCTTGATCTGCTCCAGCGTGGCTTTATCGTTGGCGCAATTGATTACGGCCTGGTCCCGCTCTACAGCTCGGGATCAGAGGTGCAGTCCGCCAAATGTGCCATCCGCTTCTTACGCGCTCATGCCAGCGAACTGGGTATCGATCCGCAGCGCATCGGCGTCTACGGTCCCAGCCAGGGCGGCTATATTGGTGACATGCTCGGCACGCTCCCGGTCAGTACCCGTTTTGACACCGGTCAGTACTTAGACCAGTCGAGTAGCGTTCAGGCGGTGGTCGATATGTGGGGACCGACCGATCTCTCGAACTGGAGTGGCTCGCCGGGATGGGCGCCTCTCCTGACAGGGAACGCGACCGCAGCGCAACTGCGCTCCGTGAGTCCTCTCTACCATGTCACGCACGGCGATCCGCCATTCCTGATCATTCATGGGACTGATGACTGGTTCATCGCACCTCATCACTCGCAGGATTTTGCTAAACGCTTGCAAGCGGCTGGCGTACCGGTGACACTGGTTATGGTTCAGCACGGTACCCACGGCCTGTATCAACCAACAGAGCAGCCCAGTGCCGGCGCGCTTGTACAGATGATTGTGGACTTCTTTAGTAGAACGCTTGGAGCCTGAACGTACAGGCAAAAGGCTGGCGAGCAATCGCACTGATGAGTGATTGCTCGCCAGCCTTTTTTTCATAGATAGCCCATTTGCTGCGCGAGAGGCAGCGCCTGTTGGAGCAGTGCGTGAGCCTGCTCCTGTTCGCCGTCGTCCCATACGCGCAAGACCTCCGTGAGCAGCGCATCCAGCGGCTCCCGAGGAGGTTGCTGGGTTGGATCGAAAAGGAGGCGCACATGATTGATGGCAGTGGAAATCTGCCCCATTGTCAGGGCCACGCCGATAAGCGGCCATCTTCCTGCCCAGAGGAATGGATTTGGTCGATTCAGTTGAGACGACTCTTCTTGTATCGAATCGCGGCCACAGGCTTCCGCCAGAGCCAGGTCACCCTCGCGCCAGGCCACCCAGGCGTGGTGTCCGCGAAATATGCGATTATCTAGCGCGATCTTCATGGCTTCAGCCAGGGCAAGGATGCGCCGTGTCTCCTCTACCTGCCCTCGTGGACGCAGGGCAAACGGCAGGAATGTCAGGCAATTGCGTTGTAGCCAGGCATTGCCGGTACGTTCTCCCAAACGAAGCGCCAGGCGGAGCTGTTCTTCCGCTTCATCGAACTGGGCAGCAGACAACAGCCCGATACCAAACAGGGCCAGATCCATTCCTCGCTGCGCCTCGTCTTTCTCTGGACCAAGTTCTGCAATGGCTGCACGCCAGATCGCTATTCTCTGGGCCGGGATAATGAAACGACTGCGCGTGGCGTTATAGATGCCGATAGCTTCGGCAAAGAGTTTGCGCTGTTTTGGCGTCCCATACTGCTCAACGATGGGACGGGCTTTGTTAATCGCGTCCTTCATCTCGTCCGCAGAGCCTCTCCAGACGCGAGCGAACTGGAGCGCCAGCCATTCGTCTTGCCACTCCGGGCTTGTCTGGTCCGCCCCTTGCGTTAAGATGCGTTCTGCCTCTGCAAACGCCCGGGCGCTTGTCTGGGAAAGATCGCTGCCTTTGGCGAAGGAATACGTCCAGGTAGTGGCGATCCTCCACTGCACGCGCGCCTGCCAGATCTGCGCCTCGGGTGGCACGCTGGCTTGTGCGCGCCGATATGCCTGTCGTGCTTCTTCCAGAGCGCCTGTTTCTCCAAAGATATCTCCCAATGACGTGTAGACCTGAGCCGCAACTTCCCAGGGGATGCTTTGCGCTCCCTCGCTTAGCTGGTGGAGAGCCAGCAACTCAGCAGCCTTCTCAAGCGCGTGAATCGCTTCTTTGTGCGCATACATCCGACTGGCAGCCGCTCCGGCCCGTTGATAAAAAGCTATCGCCTGGCTAACTACGCCTGCCTGCTCATAATGTGCGGCAATCTGTCCGCAGACGACATCCAGTTCTTCCGCATACACGGCTGTCAGGGCTTCCGCAATGCACTGATGCAAATGCCGACGCTGCACAGGGCTCAGGGACGCGGAGAGTTGCTCGCGGAGCTTGTCGTGACGAAAATCGTAGGCGTTCGTCGTTTCCGCGCCGCGTTCACGCACAATACGTCGCTGCCAGAGTTCATCCAGCCCTTGCACGACAGCCTCTGCGGGTATGCGGCACGCGTGCGCCAGCACGGGGAACGAGAACTCGCGCCCGATGAGGGCTGCCACATTAGCCACCTCACGCGCCTGGGCGGAAAGCTGCGCAAACCGCGCTGTGAGCAGTGCCTGTACCGTTGGCGGGAGCGAGGAAGCGCTGCGGCTGAGCAGAGGCGGTGAACTTGGTGAGGTAGGAGGCATGCCGGTACCTTTGCCAACCCCCTCCGCCTGCGCCATCTCAACTACAAAGAACGGATTCCCCTCGGTCTCTTGATAAAGCGCCTGTCTGGTGCCTGGATCAAGCTTGCGCCCCAGGATGTGTTCAGCCAGGGAAGCCGTCTCGCCCAATGTCAGAGGCCCGAGCGGAATTTCGCTCACCAGTCCATCGCGTTGCAGCGTCTCCAGAAACGCGGCCAGGGGATGCTCAGGCGAGGTTTCCTCCACGCGCACCGTTCCGACAAGGAGCAGGCACGCGGCTGGTGTGAAGTGGAGCAGGTAATGGAACCACTCCAGCGTTTCCTGGTCGCACCAGTGCAGGTCGTCGATCAAGAGGAGTAGCGGTTGACGGGTGGAAAGGAGCGCGCGCGCCAGCGCAGCGAAGAAGAATTGGCGCTGCCATCCTTCCGTCATGGCGGTGGGAGGAGACAGGTGGGGATAAGTGGCAAGGACCTCCGGTACCAGACGCGCGACCTCCGTCAGCGAAGTTGGATCGAGGTTTTTGATGGTGGTCTGAAATGAGTCGCTGCGGAGCCAGGATGCGACCGGTGCATAGGCCAGACGCTCAAGTGCAGCGTAACAGCGCGCGCTCATCGTCGTCATGCCGCGCCTGCTGACCCACCCTTCGAGTTCCTTCGCCAACCGCGTCTTGCCAATGCCTGCCTCCCCGCTCAGGATCATGATCCGCGGCCCTGCCGCTTCTCCGCTCGTCGCGCGGTTCCACGTTCGCAACAGTTGTTGCCATTCTGCCTGCCGCCCCTGGAGCGGGAGTTCTGTGCGCTGCTGTGGTAGCATTCTTGTTGGCGTCCTGGAACTTTTCGCCGCTTGCCTGAGCGATGCATAGAGCGCCTGGGTCATTTCGCTGGGTTCTGTCCCCAGTTCGCGCTCCAGGAGTTGTGCGCAGGCGTGGTAGGTGCGCAGCGCCGCAGCCCGTTCGCCACGCAGAGCATACAGGCGCATTACGTGACGATAGGCGGCCTCGTCCAGAGGATCGGCGCGCACAAGGCGCTGCGCGACAGTGATGGCGGCCTCGTAGTCCTGTTCCTGTTCGACCAGGGCGAGGAAGCGTCCGGCAGCGCGGTAAAACAACTGGCGCAAGCGGTCACGCTCGGGGAGAATCCACTCTTCATAGAACCCGGGCAATAGATCCCCGCGGTACAAATCCAGAACCTGTTCAAGTTTCTGACGCAACGCGCGGGTATCCTGCACCTGTTCTGCCTGTTGGGCCTGCTCCATAGCCTGCTCCAGAGTCTGGACATCGAGGGTGAAGGTGACATCCGGGCGTGCCGGGAGCCATTGCAGATGCTGTTTGTCAGTGCGAAGAAAGCTATCTGCATCTGGAAGAGCCTGGCGCAAATGATACAAGAGTTGGCGCAGATTGGTATGAGCCTGTGCTTCCGTCGAATCGGGCCACAGGAGGAAGGCAAGGTGCGAGCGCTTCTGGGGCGCGTTCCGATGCAGCACGAGGTAGGCGAGTAAAGATTGCACGCGAGGAACAGTGAGCGTTGTCACTGGCGTCTCGCCCGATACCAGTGCGAAATCGCCCAGGAGGGCAATGTGTAGGGTTGGGATCATCTGGTCCTCCACATCTCTGCTGAGAGCATACCTCATTCCTGGTCCAAAAACAAGACGCATGTTGAGTAAGCTGCCTGCCTCTGCGAGATTGGGATGCCATAGAGGGCCGGTCGTTTCAAGGTGAGTGTGATACACTAAGAAATCATTACGGTTTGTCATAGGATCAGAAAGCAACGCGATGCATATTCAGGAACTTGCGCTTGATACCCGTCAACTAGCGCCGCAAAAAGCATTCTACAGCGCCACTCTTGGCTTGCCTCTGGTGGAGCAGACAGCGGACTCGTTCGCCGTCCAGGCTGGCGCGACCCGCTTACGTTTTCAGGAAACGGAGCAAGATGTCCTCTATCATATCGCCTTTACAATTCCACACAATAGGTTTCACGAAGCGAAACGCTGGGTACAGAACCGCGTACCTTTGCTCCTTAAAAATGGTGAGGATGAGCTCTTCTTTGCCGGTCTCAATGCCCGCTCATTCTACTTTTGTGACCCCGCCGGCAACATTCTGGAATATATCGTGCATTATGGTCTGGATCAGGAGACGGAAGGAGCTGCATTTGTCCTGCATGTGAGCGAGATTGGCTTGCCAGTCGAGGATGTGCCCGCCTTTGCCTCTCTGTTGCAGCAACAATTCGCCATCAAGCCTTACGGGGGAACGGTCTCAGAGTATTTTGCCTTCCTGGGCGATATCTTTGGTCAACTGGTGGTCGTCAAGGTTGGTCGTCCCTGGCTACCAACTGAGACAGTACCGGCAATCATTGCTCCGGTGAGACTGACCGTCCGTGGTCAACGCCAGCAGCAGGTGCAGCTCTTGCCATATCCTTATACTATTACCATATCTTGAGATAGTAAAGGGAACCAACATAGCAGATTTTTTATGATATATGTACAGGTAGCTCACTTCATGCCAGGAACCTCCAATCGCATCAGATCTCCATTCTTCCGTTCGTCAGAAAAAAACTCTATAATAGAGCGGACCGTCGGCATGTATGGAGATGTGCCCGGTTCTCCGTTTCTTTTTGCAAGAGAAGAAGCAAACAGTAAGGAAACGAATTAGAGGAGAAAACATTGTCAGAAGCGATTCCTCAACCGGGTCCGGGGACACGCCTTCCGATCATCTCAGGATGGAGTGCTCATCCCGGTTATCGTCATCTTTGGTATAGAGATGCTGCATCGAATACAGAGCAACTAAAAATTTACGATACTATCCAGCGACCCAATGGTTACTTCTTTCTGCTTCCCGATGGTTTTGAGAAACAGCTCGATGATGCTCAGCAAAGTATTGCCATCCTCTGCCGTACAAACTACGATACGACAAACCTCAACCGCCCTTGTGTCGATATTGCCGGGGTGCGGCGTATCCAGATCAGAGTGTTCACCGACACATCACCGTTAGAAGGTGAATGGATCGCAGAGGTCAAAGACATTCTCCCGCCTGATACTGAGCAGCAGGTTGCCCAGACACGCGATGTTTTTCGCCGCTGGGTTGATTCCCAGGTCATGGACGCGAATACACGCAGCAGGCTTGAAGCCGAAAATAACCCGGTCGATTTCAGCCATGACCTCTGTGAGAGTCTCAGCCGTTTGCTCCCAAAAACCATTACCGCGCAGTCTATGCAAACCGCCGATGTTGGAGTCCGGCTGACACTTGTCCGTGAGTGGATGGAAACCCAGATCGCTCAAGACCCGGCTAAATCACTAACGTTGCGTTTCGACCAGCTAGCGATCCCACCAGATGTGCGTTCCAAGCTCGATGTGGAGCTTTCGCTCCTGCAACTTTCAACGACCAGCAGCGCAGATCGTGAACGGCTCTTAACCTACTTGCAATTTGCCGCGTCGCTCCCCTGGGGCGATCACGCCAAGCCTCCCAACACAAACCTGGCTCAGGCGCGCACCGTTCTTGCCAGTGAGCATGCCGGAGTCGAGAACGCGAAAAAGATGGTGCTGGATCAACTCGCCACACTGCTCTGGTGGAAACAACTTGCCAATCAGACGCAGCAGGGGGCGCCGTCTGCCCAACCACCCCTGCGCAATCTGCTGTTGGTTGGACCACCCGGCACCGGCAAAACCACCTTCCTCAAATCCCTTGCTGCCGCGCTGGATCGGCCTGTCGAGATCATCCCATGTGGAGGCATTTCGGACATGGTGGCGCTCAATGGCCTGGAACGCGGCTATATTGGGGCGCGGGTCGGAGCCATTCTGGAAGCGGTGATGAGAGCCAAAACCGTCGGCCTGGTGCTCGGCTTTGATGAGATCGACAAAATGGGGCGAACATACCGTGGTGATCCCTACGGCGTTTTGATCGAGTTGACCGATCAGGTGCGCAATACGCAGTTTACCGACCGCTATCTGCAATTTCCCTTCGATCTCTCAGAGGTCCTCATTGTTGCGACTGCCAATACCCTGGACCCCATCCCCAGTTCTTTACGTGACCGTTTCGATATCATCGAGTTGCGTGGCTATAGTTTGCAAGAAAAACTGCATATGGCACGCTCCTATCTCCTGCCACGTTTGTACAACACCCTTGCCCTTTCCACGAAGCAGGTCTCCATCACCAAAGCGGCCCTGACCTGCGTCATCGAAGACTACACTGACGAATCAGGGGTGCGCGGACTCGACCGCACCCTGCTGACCCTGCTGCAACGCGTTCTGGCGGACCTGCTCGCCGATCCGAGTCGCAAACGGCTCGGGCCTGCTCAGGTACATGACTATCTTGGGACGCCCTCTGTTCTCCATAATCAGACTCCATTAAGCGGCAGCGCCGGATATATTCCCATTCTAGCTATAGCAGTAGAGACGGGGATAGGGACCATCAATGGCATGCAGGTCTCACTACTCAAAGCGGGCACAGGCAAATGCTTCTTCAGCGGCTTTGGCGACGACGTGGTGAAAGAAAGCGTCCAGATCGCGATATCTTATATCAAGCTGCATGCTGACGAACTAGCAATCGATGCCTCCATCTTCTCGACCCATGATCTGCATATCCACTGCGATGAAATTGCTCATCGAAAAAGGGGACCATCTGCCGGCGTCGCTATATTCCTGGCAATCGTTTCGGCTTTGCGCGCGCGAGCCTTGCCAGAAAAATGGGCGGTGACGGGTGAGATGGCGCTGGATGGACGCATTCTGGTCGTCGGCGGTGTTGCCGAAAAACTGGTAGCCGCTCACAGAGCAGGCATCACTACTGTCCTCATTCCCGGTGGCAATCGAGCCAATCTGGCTGATCTGCCCGAAGATGTACTTGCCCAACTCACCATCATCGCGGTGACGAACATAAAGGAGGCCCTTGCTTACGCGTTCCCTCGTGAGATAGCAGGTAAACAGGAGCTTCCGGTGAAAACGCGTGATGGCTCAGATGATGCAGAGCGGAGCAAGGATGAGGAAGGGAAGCCAGCAACGGCCAGGAGATATGGACCATCGCGGGCAGGCAGGAAGAGAGCCTCTTGAGAAGGGAATGCTAGCGACATCTTTCTCTTCAGAGAGCATATGCTGCTGGAGTGAGCGTCACTATTGTTTTTCGTTGGGTTGAAAAGCGGGCGGTGTGATATACTCAATCATCACGTTGTAACTGAACAGCTTGACTCCGTTAGGGAGGAAGGAGTAACGCATGGGACGACTTGATGGTCGTGTAGCTTTTGTTACCGGGGCCGGGCGAGGCATAGGGGCCGCTACGGCCTTGCGCCTGGCCGAGGATGGGGCCAGCGTTGTGCTGGCGGATATTGATCTGGAAGGCTGCCAGTATGGAGTGGAGGAGATTAATCGCCTCGGCGCTCACGCGATGGCGGTTGCCTGCAATGTGGCCGATAACGCAGCCGTGGAGAATGCTGTCGCGCAAACCGTTGAGCGCTTCGGACGGCTCGATATTCTGGTCAATAACGCGGGCGTTATTCGCGATAACCTGCTCTTCAAAATGACTGAAGACGATTGGGATACGGTGATGAACGTTCACCTGAAGGGCGCGTTCCTCTGTAGCCGGGCAGCTCAGACCCATATGGTGAAGCAGCAATATGGGCGTATTATTTCGCTTTCATCCACCTCGGCCTTGGGGAATCGCGGTCAGGCCAACTACTCGTCGGCGAAAGCCGGTTTGCAGGGCTTCACGCGTACGCTCGCCGTTGAGCTAGGTAAATTTGGCATCACAGCCAACGCCATTGCTCCCGGCTTCATCGATACCGAGATGACGAGGGCCACGGCGCGCCGCCAGGGGCTTGATCCCGATGTGGTGATCGCGGAAGCCTCTAAACGCATTCCTGTGGGCCGCGTCGGGCAGCCGCGCGATATTGCCAACGTCGTCTGCTTCCTCGCGTCGGAAGAATCCAGCTACGTGAACGGCCAGATTATTTACGTCGCTGGCGGTCCAGGGCGAGCGTAACGAATATAGCATTTTGAAGTATGAGGGCATCATGACAGATGCCCTCTGGATGTCAATTGGAAAGGGAAATCAGCGGTTATGCATTCCTCGGAGCGCCGGGAGGCGATTATCGTTCTTGATTTTGGTTCGCAGTATAGCCGGTTAATCACGCGTCGCGTGCGCGAGTGCCATGTCTATAGCGAACTCGTGCCCGCGAGCACGACGCTGGAGCAGCTCCGGCATGAACAACACCTGGATATCAAAGGCTTTATTCTCTCCGGCGGCCCCTCCAGCGTCTACGATGAGAATGCTCCCTCCTGCGATCCGGCTATTTTGAACAGTGGCTTGCCGGTTCTAGGAATCTGCTATGGCATGCACCTGCTCGCTCAGCAACTCGGCGGCCATGTCGCACTGGCGCGGGGACTGCGCGAATACGGCCCCGCTACCATTAATGTGTCGGCTCAGGCAAATCATGGGCAGGCGTGCCGCATCTTTGAAGGTCTCACAGCCACAAACTCCCTCTCAGTATGGATGAGTCATGGCGATAGCGTTGACCGGCTGCCAGAGGGCTTTCAGGTTTTTGCCAGTAGCGAGAGCAACCCGGTGGCCGCCATCGTAAACGCGCAGGGCATGGTCGGCCTGCAATTCCACCCCGAAGTAACGCATACGCCGCAGGGGCTGCATATTATTCGCAACTTCCTCTTCCACATCTGCGGCTGCGCGCCTGGCTGGAACTCCAGCGCGGTTATTGAGGAGGCGATAGAGCAGATCCGCGAGCGCGTCGGGAAAGAACGGGTCATCTGTGGCCTCTCGGGTGGGGTCGATTCGGCGGTCGCTGCCCTGCTGGTGCATCGCGCCATCGGCGACCAGCTCACCTGCATCTTCGTCGATACCGGCTGTTTGCGCGCCAATGAACGAGAGCAGGTCGTTGAGACCTTCAGCCGCCATATGCATATTCCCCTGGTCGTCGTTGATGCAAGCGAACGCTTCCTCTCGCGCCTTGCGGGCGTCATCGATCCTGAGAAAAAGCGCAAGATCATCGGGGAAGAGTTTATTCGCGTTTTTGAAGAAGAAGCGGCTGAGCTGGAACAAGAGCAGGGGCATATCGAGTTTCTTGTCCAGGGCACCCTCTACCCTGATGTAATCGAGAGCACCAGCCATGATACATCGGTCACGGCCAAACGCATCAAGACGCATCACAATGTTGGCGGTCTGCCCGAAGAGATGCTGCTCAGGCTGGTCGAGCCGCTGCGGATGCTGTTCAAAGATGAGGTGCGCGAGATTGGTCAGCAGCTTGGCCTGCCCGAAGAGTGGGTCTGGCGGCACCCCTTCCCCGGCCCCGGCCTGGCTATTCGTGTCATTGGTCCGGTAGATAAGCAGCGGCTGGACATTCTACGGGCGGCGGATAAAATCGTGATCGACGAGATTCGCAAGGCTGAAGCTTATCGCGACCTGGGGCAGGCGTTTGCCGTTCTGACGCCGATTCAGAGCGTCGGCGTGATGGGGGATGACCGCACGTATGCCAACGTCGTAGCGATACGCGCCGTCACCACGGGCGATTTTATGACGGCTGATTGGGCGCGTCTCTCGCCGGACCTGCTGGCCCGCATCTCCAACCGACTGGTCAACGAGATACCGGAGATTAACCGCGTGGTCTACGATATTACCTCGAAGCCACCCGCCACCATCGAATGGGAGTGAGGCAAGCGAGCCGATGGTCGAATTTGAAATAGTGGCGCGCGGCTTCTATCGCCCCGGTCAAGTTAGCATGGAGTACGATCCTGAGCTGCGTATGCCTGTTACCCCGCAGATCCAGGCATGGATGGATGCACACTGGCAAGAAAAGCTGCAACAGGCGAGGGAGATGGGTTCACGGCTCTTTGAAGCTCCGCTCTTTCGCTTTATTGAGGCAACATCGAGGGATGATGGAACGCTGCATGTGCTTGTTGGCGACACAACGTATAAGGAATACGTTACCACGCGCGTCCCCGAATTTTCGGCGGGTCGTGCGCGTCAGGAGCTGGGCAATGCCCTCTCGGTCTGTTCGGTGGTCGAGACCTGCGACGATTATATCCTGCTTGACAGGCGTCAGGGCGTCGATGTCTACGTCGGGCGCTATCACGTCATCGGCGGCTTCTTCGAGCGCAATATCGACGTAACAGCCCATAGCGCCTCTCCCGATCCATTTGGCGCGATCCGGCGTGAGATCCGCGAAGAGACAGGCGTGCAGGCCGACGATATCAGCGAGCAGCACTGCCTGGGCGTCGTCTATGATACGCAGGTGCCGCACGGCGAAATGTGCTTTCTCACTCGCCTGAATATTGCCCACGACGAGGTTCTCCATCATAGAACGCCCGAAGAGGACGAGATCAAAGAATTGCTTACTCTGCACGTAACGCCGGAGAGCTTGCGAGCGTTTATCGTACACAATCACGGCAATATTTCAGCTACAGGTGAGCCGAATCTGCTGCTTTATGGCGCGTGGAAGTTTGGGAAAGCATGGTTCGAGGACATCATGACAAGCATTTGCTGACGAATTACCTTCTTATGTAAAAGACAAGAGTCTAGAAATTTTTACTAGAATTTCTCTTCCTTTTCCATTGTGGTATAATACGACAGTGTTTAAGGAGATAGAGAGATGAAAAAAATCCTGGTCGTTGACGACGACGAAAGCATCGTCGAGGTGGTACAACTCGTCCTGGAGGGCGAGGGATATTCCGTACAAACTAATACAAACGGCAACTTACTGCCTCTACTCAAAAAAGAGAAGCCCGATCTGATCCTGCTCGATATGTTGCTTTCAGGAGTAGATGGAAGAGATATTTGTAAGCAACTAAAAAGCGACCACGAAACGGCCCACATTCCAGTCATTATACTTTCCGCACATTCTGGAACCGACAAGGCAGCCGATGCCAGCGGCGCAGATGATTATCTGGAGAAACCATTTGATGTGGATGCATTAATAGCCATAGTCGAGAAACACCTCGCCTCAACTTCCCCGGAGATACGCCCTTAGTAGATATTCTTCCTATGTAACCAGACTTACAGGCCAAAAATCAGGTTGTTTGACGTCTATATAGTGACGATAGAACAGCCTGATGACATTTTTGGAAACACGTCACTTCTTACGTCTACTGAATAGAACCTCACTTCTATAGCCATCAGCGAAGAGATGAGGGTCATGACAGAACACACATTTCAAGAAAGGACAACATTGCTATGAAGAGTCTGTGCCGCAAGGAATTTTTCCTGTATGTCCCAACCGCAAATGATGTGGAGACCCTCTCTCAAACCACCATTGAGGAGCAGGAAGCGCTAAATTACGCCGACACATCGCCTGATCAGGTCTTCGCCGACAAGTCCTGGGTCAAGATCCCTTTGCAAGGGGAAGTTGTCGCCTACGCTCATGTGTGGGGTGAGCAAGATCATTCCTGACCTGTTATGCAGACCGCCCGTAGGGGCAGGGCCTGCCCTGCCCTACGGGCGGTCTGCAATTAATGACTCGACAGGGATGATATAGTATCTCTATGCGTATTACAGCGTTGCAACCACAGGCGACCAATCCTGAGCGCGTGAATATCTTTGTTGACGGCCACTTTCTGCTGGGCGCCAGCACATTGCTTGTTTATCAGATGGGTCTGGCAGTCGAGCAGGAGATTTCCCCTGCCCAGATAGAGCAGTTGCAGTATGAAGAGACGCTGCAACGAGCCGTTGATCGCGCGCTCAATTATCTCTCGTTCCGCCCACGCAGCCGCGAAGAGGTGCGGCGTTACTTGCGACGCAAGGAGACGCTGCCCGCAATGATCGATGCCGTGCTGGCACGCCTGGACCATCTTGACCTCGTCAACGACCACGCCTTTGCCTCGTTCTGGCTCGAATCGCGCGAACAGTTCAGCCCACGCGGCGCCCACGCACTGAAGAACGAACTGCGCATGAAAGGTGTGGCGCGCGATGTTGTTGATGAGCTGGTCGATGACGAGAAAGATGAGGAACGCGCCTTAGCCGCCGGACGCAAAAAAGCATTGTCGCTTGTGCGCACACCTGATATCGATTACGCGACCTTCCGCTCGCGCCTGGGTTCGTTCTTGCAACGACGCGGCTTCGGCTATGAAATCGCCACGCGCACCGTGCGAGCCTTGTGGCAGGAGTTAAAAGAGGAAACGGAGCCAGAAGAGGAACCCGAGTAGCAGTTCCTCATGCATATAGCTACAAGCCTATCGATTTGGCGCAGTCGGCGTTGCCCCGAGCGTAGGAAGCTGCACGGGTGGCAAATTAGCCGGATTGACCACGACAATTTTTATCTGCTCGATATTGCTGGGCAGCGTCTCCCCATAAGAGATATGCAGCGTAATGGCGTTAGTATCCAGACCCGGCCTTTTGGCAATCAGTGTGCGCGCGTCTTTCTGATTCATGCCTTTAATAGCATTCTGGATCGCCTTGATATCCGTCGCCGAAATCTGATATTTCGCCACCCCTCCTGCCGAAACTGCAACCTTCACCGAGCCATCCAGGCCAACGCCCTGCACAACCGGCTGGCTAATCTGCGTTAACTGGTCGATCAAAGCGTAATTCTGCCCAAACTGCTGGAGCATTTGCTGCTGGAGCAGTAGAACCGCCAGATCGTGAACGTCTTTTGTTTTAAGATATTCCACGCTCCCTTGTTCGGTCAGCGTCACCGTAACGGTTTTGCTCACCGAGCCAACGGCTGGATCGGCGTTCACGTTGACATCGTTATAGAAGGTATTCCCGACCGGTAAAGCGCCGATGGCTCGCTCCTGCTGCCGTAAATCCTGATCAACTTGCAGCTTAACCGTTGGTTTGAGTTGCGCGCTTATCGCTATCACGTCCAGGAAAGAGACCGCCTGCTTGCAATTAAAGATGCCAAGCACGCATTGCGCGACGCCGGTCGTGGGTCCTTGCTGCGAGCCCGTTTTGGTGCTGCTGAGCACACTGGCAGGGATCGAGTTCGTGGCGGCGTCAAGCGCGTGTAACCCTGGTCGGGCCGTCATAGTAAATGTGTTGCTAAACGCATGAACCTGCGGGCTGATGGTGACGTCGGCAGCGAGAGCGAACTGGAAGCCGAAGAGGAGGAGACCGATCAGCAGGAGAAGCACGACGGTAATGGATAAGGGAATGATAGCCAGCGGGGAGATTTTGCGCCCTTTCCCCCTTCTTCCAGGGATGCGGGGCGTCACTGCCACATCGGCCAGTTGTTTGAGTTGCTCCTGAGATCGCTGCGGACCAATAAACGAAGTTGGGGCGCTGTAGTCCTCCTGGCTAAATGTATAGCGCGGAGTGGACTGAGGCGGCCTGGACATATCTGCTTGCGATAATAACCCACCGGTCCTGACTCCATTATCGTGCTCTATGGGACGAGATGGTAAGCCGGACCTTCCGGGAGGGGCCGGCGATAATTCTACAGGAGTAGCCTTAGGCGCAACAAAAGTTTTGTCCTGCTCTTCCGCACTCAGCGATTGGCAGGCTTGTTCAAACGCCTTTAATAAAGCATCGGCGCTGGCAAAGCGGTTCAGCGGGTCGGGGGCGATACAACGCTGTACCACCTGTTCGAGCATAGGAGGCAGAGAGACAGTGCCGGTTGCTGGCAATTGTCCGGCCAGCATCTGGTAGAGCATAACGCCAAGCGAATAGATGTCATTGCTGGGAGCCGCGATCCCATTCACGCGTTCGGGCGCCATATATGCCAATGTGCCCATCTCGTTTTCAGCCGTCGTTAGAGCAGGCCCGGCAGCCATGCCCTGGATTGAGGCGATCCCAAAATCGATCAAACGCACATAGACCTGGTCGCTATCCTCTTCGCGATCAAGCAAAATATTGCTGGGCTTGAGGTCGCGGTGAATCACACCTCGCTTATGAATATATGCCACGGCCTGAACCAGGGCCGAGAAAAGTTTGCGCGCCTCCGCGAGCGAGAGGGGGCCGCTTTGCAGGCGACGAGCAAGCGTGCCGCCCTGGATATAGGGCGTTACGAGGAAGAGACGTCCCTGCTCTTCGCCAAACTCGACCAGGGGAAGGATATGTTCATGCTTGAGATGGGCGCTCACTTCTGCTTCGCGCAGGAAGCGTTTCCGCGCCGTGATATCATGCACCAGATCGGAACGAATGATTTTGACCGCAACCTCGCGCCCGAACGCTGTGCGCTGGCGGGCCAGGTATACTTCACCCATTCCTCCCACATCAATACGCCGCACCAGGTCATAGTTGCCAAAGTGCCTGGTGCTCGGTCGCTCCTCACCAGCGAATGCCAGTTGTTCTTTAATTGGGCCTTGCTGCTCTTGCATATCGTTTTCTTTATAAATCGCTACATACAACTCTCTAACATATTAAACGACGCGACCACGACAAATTTTCGAAATTGACGATCATAGGAGATACGATATAACTGAGACGAGTATAGCACTTGTAGCTGAAGAAGTGAAGAGTTCGGTACTGTGATGAGAAATGCCCGCCCCTCCCTTTTCACCTCTATTGAGCAACAAAAAACTTTTCCCGTCACCCCTTGCGCATTGATCACCAATGGTGTATGATATAGCCGGTTCGCACTCTCATCAAGAGAGTGCTAAAATGGAAAAAGAGGCGAGTTCCACCTCATCTTCTTAAAAAGATACACGTACCGAATAGGGAGGAATGGAGTATGTCAACAGTGAGCGTCAAGCTGCGGCCACTGGGCGACCGCGTGGTAGTCAAACCTTTGGCGCGTGAGACCATCACCAAGAGCGGCATTATGCTACCAGATACCGCGAAGGAGAAGCCCCAGGAGGGCGAGATCGTGGCGCTGGGTCCAGGCAAGGTATTGGACAATGGCAAGCGGGTCGCGCTGGAGGTTCAGGTTGGTCAGAAGGTGCTCTTTGCCAGGTACGCCGGTACCGAAGTCAAAGTCGAAAACGAAGAATATTTAATTCTCCGCGAGAGCGACATCATGGGTATAGTGGAGTAAATTCATTCCCAAAAAGTTCGTTTTTCATTTATCACCGTGAGTTAAGTACATAAGTAGGAGTTCGTTTCGTGGCAAAACGTTTGCAATTTGATGAACAGGCGCGCTATTCGCTCAAGCGCGGCATGGATGCACTGGCCGATGCGGTTAAAGTAACGCTTGGTCCTAAGGGGCGCAATGTTGTGCTGGACAAGAAGTTCGGCGCACCAACCATTACCAACGACGGCGTGACAATCGCGCGTGATATCGAACTGCCCGATCCTTTTGAGAACATGGGGGCGCAGTTGCTGAAAGAGGCCGCGACCAAGACCAATGATATCGCCGGCGACGGCACCACCACGGCCACCGTTCTGGCTCATGCCATTGTCAACGAGGGCTTGAAGAACCTGGCGGCGGGCGCGAATCCGATGATTCTGCGCCGGGGACTGGAGCTGGGCGTCGAGGCCGCCATCGCCGAGATCAAGTCGATGAGCAGGCCAATCGAGGGTCGCGAAGAGATAGCGCAGGTGGCCTCCATCTCTGCCGCCGATAGCGAGATCGGCGAGATGATCGCCGAAGTGATGGAAAAAGTTGGCAAAGACGGCGTCATCACGGTCGAAGAGGGCCGGGGCATCGTGATGGAGAAGGAGTATACCGAGGGTATGCAGTTTGACCGCGGCTTTATCTCCCTCTATATGACCACAAATCAGGAGCATACCGAGGCCGAACTTTCCAATCCCTACATCCTCATCACCGATAAGAAAATCAGCGCCATCGCCGATATCCTTCCTCTGCTTGAGCGTTTGCTCCAGAGCGGTCAGAAGGAGCTGGTGATTATCGCAGAGGACATCGATGGCGAGGCGCTGGCAACCCTGGTGGTCAACAAGATGCGCGGCGCATTCAATGTGCTGGGCGTCAAGGCTCCTGGCTTCGGAGACCGCCGCGAGGCCATGCTTGAGGATATTGCTATCCTGACCGGCGCAACCGTGATTACCGAGAAGACCGGCCTGAAGTTAGAGAATGCCACTATGGAAGATCTCGGTCGCGCCCGCACCGTTACCGCGACGAAAGATCTCACCACGATTGTTGAAGGGGCAGGCTCCCCGGATGCCATTCACGCGCGCATTCAGCAGATTCGCACCCTGATCGGCGAGACCACCAGCGATTATGATCGTGAGAAGCTGCAAGAGCGCCTGGCAAAGCTGGCTGGCGGCGTTGGTGTGATTAAGGTTGGAGCAGCCACCGAGGTCGAGATGAAAGAGAAGAAGCATCGCGTCGAGGATGCCCTCTCTGCCACTCGTGCCGCCATCGAAGAGGGCATCGTCCCTGGCGGCGGCGCAGTGCTGGTCGCGGCTATCTCCGCGCTCGACAAAGTGCAGCTCAGCGGCGAAGAGGCAACCGGCGTCAATATTCTGCGGCGCGCCCTGGAGGAGCCGCTGCGCCAGATCGCCCTTAACGCAGGCTTTGATGGAGCCGTGACAGTTGCAGGCGTGCGACGCCAGCCGCATGGCTATGGCTTCAATGCCCTGACCGGCGAATATGTCGATATGTTCAAAGCGGGCATCATCGATCCTGTGAAGGTCACTCGCTCGGCCCTGCAAAACGCAGTCAGCATCGCGGGCATGGTCCTCTCCACCGATACGCTCATCACCGACATTCCAGAAGAGCAACCAGCAGCTCCCGCGGGCATGCCCGGCGGCATGGGCGGTATGGGCGGCATGATGTAGGCTGGTATGCTATAAAATACTCGCGTAGAACACAGCAAAAGGCGCTCCTCTCGTTTTTGAGAGGAGCGCCTTTTGCTTTGATCCTATGTAAAAGCATTGTGAGCATCTTGTGAGCAATACTCCTCGTTTTGCAAAACGTTTGTGATACCGCTCGTTTATACTACTTTCTGTATAACGCAAGAGATTGTGAGATAGTTCATCAAGAATTTGTGAGTCAGTTCATAAATGACGTACCCGTAAGCTGGTATCTTTGACGAGTAATGGAGGCATTCTCCTTTGCATGGCAGTTCGTCACCTGTATAGCGCCACTATTGTCCCTATCATTGATTTTAAAGTCTTTTAAAACGCTCCGCGCTCCAACGCTGCTATCGCGCTAGCTTCGCTCAGGAGCGCGGGGTCGAAGTACGTTTGCTCAAGGAGAAATTATGAAAATGCTCCAAAACTACGGGCCACATCTGGCAACACCTTCTCGTCGTTCTCGTCTCACATACGTTGTAGTGCTGAGTATTCTTACGCTGCTAGCCCTTATATTAGGTGGTAGTGGAAATTTGTCTTCTACGGCCCAGGCAGCCCAGCAGGCTCAAGCGTCAAGTGCATCGACCGCGACCAGCATCCCAATTCGTGTTTTCTTCTCGAAGTTTCCCAACTCGGTGAATACGGATTTCTCTGCTGTCTACCCGGTTGATCGCGTCTCGCCCACTGTTGCTGTGGGAACGTTCGCCATCCAGCTTTTGATTGCCGGACCTACCATCTCCGAACACAATCAGGGTCTCTTTAGCGAGCTAAGCACGATGTTGAGCGGGCCATCGAGCTGCTCTGCGCCTCTGCCGGTCGGAGGGCCAGACTTCACCCTGACGCTCAACAAAAAAGGTTCTGTCGCTGAGCAAGGGACCGCAACCTTGCAGTTCTGTCGCACTATCAGCTCGCCTGGAATTGGCGCTGATGCGCGCGTGACGGCGCAAATCAACGCGACCCTCAAGCAGTTCTCCAGCATCAAAAAAGTGGTCATCCTCACTAAAGAAGGACACTGCTTCGGCGACCTGTCAGGGCAAGACCGCTGTCTGAGTTAGTAACCGCAAGCTGGTCCCTTCATCTACCGTGGGGACCAGCTTCTGCAAACAAACAAATTCTACCAGTAACACCCCATCGTATTTTGTTCATCTGCATGAGCTCCCCGTTTCATCGTGGTAGGACTCTATAAAAGCTGGCTTGCGAGCCATTGCACCTCGTATTTCAGGATCTCTCGGCGCTGCGATTCGCTGGCGCCAGGCACGGGCAGGGCCAGTTGCACCTGGTGGATTTCCCGATCTCGCGTTAGCAGGTATCCGCGTCCGGGGATAAGCTCCATTGTAGGCGGGCGACCGAACAGATCATAACGCTGCTGCTCGCTAAGAAAAAGACCTATTTTTGCCCCTATTTTGCCCATAATATCCGGTGGGATGTGCCGCGAGCTGGTTTCAGCCGAGGAGAGCACAACGTATACTCCCAGCGAGCGAGCCTCGGCGATGGAGAGTATCAGTTTGCGCAATGCCGCCGCGGCCACGGGACGCTCCACAAAACGATGATACTCACTGATGATCAGCAGCAACTGTGGCACAATCTCCCCATGCATCCATAATTGCGGTAGCGTATCATCATCCCAGCGCATATCAGGATATTTTTCTCTGCGTTGAGCCGGGATGCGCGAGAAGAGGTTGGTGAGCTGCGTTACCTGCTCATCGGTTGAGCCATCGCTCCAGAGCGGATTGCCATCGTTGTCGTGCAGGTGCGGCAGGGTGTGAAAAACATCCAGGTCATGACCGGGATCGATAACCGCGCAGCGAAACTGGTGCGGGCGATAACGGGTCGTGAGCCAGAATAGAATCGTTTGCAGCGCGGTAGCCTTGCCGCTGTTTTGCATGCCCGCGATCAGTAAGGGGCCGCCAGTTAGCGCACCGCCGGAGCCATGCAGATCCATGAGCAGCGTATCGCGCTGCTGCAACGCGGGCTTATCGACGAGGCCGAGCGGTATCTGCATCAATGGCCGCTGTTGATCTATTTTGCTTCGAGCCAGCACTTCATGAAAGCTCAACGGGACAACCGACAGGCGCTCACTTTGTGCAGCATCGGGATCATCGGGTTGAAAAAGTACCAATGGATCAGGGATACGCGTCGAGTCGGGTGTGGGCAGGGGATCGGGCCAGTAATAAATGCCGTCTTTCCTGCCCTCTTCCCGCGAATACGTTGCATTGATACTCTCCACAATAGCATCTGCAACTTTCGCCTGCCGGAGCTGAACCGATGCGGCAGTAAGTTGTGTGCGCTGGATCAAAAGAGACATATCTTCCCTCCATCCTCATAAGCCACGTCATTTTATATAACTGTTAATCGCTATACAGCAGGAATAGTTACTCGTGCAGCCTGGAACAGATCGAGCTGGTTATCCCCATGCAGCAGGTAGCAGCGACCAGGAATGCTGGCGGGCAGGAATGCCGCATCGACGCGCCGTAGCACTTCGCGGCTATCCTCACCGGATGCGCAGCGTAAACAGAGGCGATACTGCACATAGTCGCGTACTTTAGAAGCGATAATTCCCTCGGGTCGTTGGGCGGAGAGCAGCAGGTGCATGCCTATTTCGCGCCCAACGCGGGTAATGGTAAAAAGTTCATCCAGAACTGCCTCCGTACGCTTCGCTATTTCGGCAAACTCATCAATAATAATGACCAGACGTGGAGTTACCTTCCCCTCCTTCAGCCGCATCTCGCGCCGCGTTGCCTCGGCTCGCAACATCGTAATGAAACGCTGGATCAGCGCGGGCGAAGAGACATTGGAGAGGAAGCCGACGGTGTGCGGCAACGGACGAAAAGGTTCGAGCGCCAGACCTGCTTTATAGTCAATGAGTAGGAAATTAACCTCGGTGGGCCGGTAAGTGACAGCAAGCGCGGCGATAATCGTCTGCAATAGTTCGCTCTTGCCGGAGCCGGTTTGACCGATCAGCAGACCATGCGGCCCATCCTTGATTAAATCGAGATATTGCGTCTCATCGCCAATCTTGAGGCCGATGGGAACGCGCATTAAAGGTGCGCCGGCGGGTGAGCGGAACGTAGGATCGTTCCAGCGATCCCGCGGGATATAGGTTGCCAGATCAAGCGGCGGCTCAAAAAGCGTGCGCAGATCCACCTGCGTCCGTATTTCCAGGCGTTTGGTCGTGAGAGAACGCAAAGATTGCAGGCGCAGGGCAAAGTAGCGCAGGCCATCAAATGGCACGACATCAAGGTGATCGCAGACAAGCGAAGCGGGCGGATCGGGTGAGAGCAGACGGATACGGGCCTGCGCAGCCTCCTGTTGCAACAGCGCCGGAACGATATCTTCTCCCGTTGACTGACCGCCAGACGACGCAAGCGAGGGCGCAGATGGCTTATCCAGATCGATCATTACTCCAGCGGTGGTCGGGATGTCTATCCTATCCCCACAAATACACAATACAGAAACGCCCAGCGATGGGCCGTGGTTAAGCGCCAGCGTCATCTCCGGGCGTTTCAACGGCGTTACGCTTAAACGGGGTCGATTGTGCATCGTGCCGTTGGTCTGCGCATGCGGCAGATCCAGTATCAGCGATGGCAGAGCTAGCGTTGGCTGGTCCAGATCATCAATGCTATCGAAATGATCGACGATGATAACGAGCCGAGGCAGAATGGAAGGCGCTTTCCCCTGCTGGCTATCGCCCAGCAGCAGTTCGCGGCGACCCAGTTCGCGTGAGATCATAGGAAGCAGATTGACAATCGCCTCCGCGCCAATCGCGACGGCATGCGTCGGGCAGGCCTCTTCATTGCTCTCGGCTGATTGTCTGGGCTCGTAGACAATCGTGTGTGGCAGGTGCATCGTCCACTCCCACGCCGCCGCCTGCGATTCGGGAGCCAGCACAATGATCCGCACATCCTCAGGTGAGTGATGATAAACCATCTGACAGGCCATCGCGTAGACCAGGGCTCGCGCTTGAGCCAGCCTGTTGGCGGTCCCCGTAATAGCTACCGGCCCGTGCTTACTTAAAGATACCGTGATGGGCGAGGTAATAGATGAATACCTCTCTACCAGCTCCTCTACCTTATCGTTCATCCTGACAAAGGCCATCGGCAGATTGCTAGCCACACTGCTACGGCTGGCGCTCACTTTAAAGGCAGGAGAGCAGTTTCCCATCCCGACGCGCACGGAGAGAAAGTCGGGATCATCCGGCCTGCGCGCCCAGAGTTGCATATCCTGATTGGTAAAGCTGCGCTCAATGATGGGAACAAGCGAGACAGCATCATAAAGGCGAGAAGGCTCATCGGGCAAGAAAAAAGGTGGGTCGAGCTCGAGCCGGCTCTGTCGCTCCTGTTGCTCCAACATTAGCAAGCGTTGTTCTGCATCATATACCCTCTTGATATAGATGGCGCGCAACCGCTTGAGGCGGCGACGGGCGGGAATCCATTGATACAAAAATGTTGTCAGCGAGCTCAACGCCATAAATCCACTCATAGCAAGCAGCCCCACAAAAAACACCTTGTTCATGCTCGGGTTGATAAGGGAGAAGATAAAAGCATAGAACGCCATGCCCAGTGTACTGAATAGAACAGTAAACAGTATCATTGGATTGGCGGTGTTGGTGACGCCGGGAGGAGCTGGTAACGTGACGGTCTCTTTGGGAATTTCGGGCCAGATACGGGCCTTACGTGTGATGATAGATTGCTGTTGATAAGTCAATGGAACCCCTCTTCAACATATTCCTACTTCCACGCCTATAATCCTGAAAAGGATACTTGTAATGATTAATCTTGTATCCTCAGATGACTTTCCGCTATAGTATCAAATTACCTTCGTTTGCGCAAGCAAATAGGAATTTTTCCGCGTAATAGCTGCCAGGCAAGAAAGTAGCCTGGTTATTTGTACAATGCTGCATGGTATGAATAAACTTTGATATGATAGCACTCATATTTTTTGCAATAGCTAACTCAATGTGGTATATTACTGATAACTGGCCTGAGCATCTGAGCCTTCCTATGGCTCAGCAAGCTTGCCGACGTCGTTAACTTTGTTGAACAAGAGGCGTCATAAGTAGCGTAACGGATAGCGATCATGAGGAGAGGGCGCAATGAAGATAGAGCGATTTACAGATAAGGCGCGCGAGGCCATTCAGGAGGCGTCTGAGCTGGCTCGTACGCTTAATAATAGTCAGATAGAGCCGGAACATCTTTTAGATGCGTTGCTAAAGCAAGAAGGCGGAGTGGTGCCGCAGATCATCCAGAAGGCTGGCGGCGATCTTGCGGCAGCGCAGCGCGTGCTTAATGGCGAGCTGGAACGCTTGCCAAAGGTCTATGGTGGCAGCGAGCCGGGCATCTCAGCGCGATTGCGGAAAGTGCTGGAGGATGCCTGGAACGAAATGAACAAGTTCAAGGATGAGTATTTGAGCGTGGAGCACTTGCTGCTCGCAATGTTCAACGCGGATGGAGCCGTGCAACGAGTACTCGCGGCGGCTGGGATCAACCGCAATCAGGTATTGCAGGCGCTCACGACCATACGCGGCTCCCAGCGTGTAACCGACCAGAATCCCGAGGGGAAATACCAGGCGTTGGAGAAATATGGACGCAATCTTACCGAGCTGGCGCGCCAGGGCAAGCTTGATCCGGTGATTGGGCGTGATGAAGAGATCCGCCGCGTCATTCAGGTATTGAGCAGGCGTACAAAAAACAATCCTGTGCTCATCGGCGAGCCGGGCGTCGGCAAAACGGCTATTGTCGAAGGGCTGGCTCAGCGTATCGTCCGTGGGGATGTGCCCAAGACGCTAACTGACAAACAAGTTGTCACGCTCGATCTGGGCGCGCTCGTTGCGGGCGCCAAATACAGGGGCGAATTCGAGGAACGTCTAAAAGCCGTTTTAAAAGAAGTGACCAGCTCAGAAGGTGGCATTATCCTCTTTATAGACGAGCTGCATACGCTGGTCGGCGCGGGAGCGGCAGAAGGCGCGATGGACGCCTCAAATATGCTCAAGCCGATGCTGGCGCGTGGCGAACTGCACTGTATTGGCGCTACCACGCTTGACGAGTATCGCAAACATATCGAGAAGGATGCCGCCCTGGAGCGGCGTTTCCAGCCTGTCATGGTTGACCAGCCATCGGTCGAAGACACCATCAGCATCTTGCGCGGGCTCAAGCAGCGTTACGAGGTCCATCATGGCGTACGTATCCAGGATAGCGCCCTGGTTGCCGCCGCGATCCTCTCCAACCGTTACATCACAGATCGCTTCCTGCCAGATAAAGCGATTGACCTGGTAGATGAGGCCGCCAGCCACCGCCGTGTTGAGCTGGACAGCACTCCCAGCGAGATTGATGCTCTGGACCGCCGCATCCGGCAGTTGCAGGTCGAGCAGGAGGCATTGAAGAAAGAGACCGACCCGGCCAGCCGCGAGCGGCGCGAAAAGGTTGAGCGCGAAATCGCTAATCTCAGCGAACAATTGCGCACCATGCGCCTGACGCTCGAAAGTGAGCGCGAGCCGGTCGAGGAGATGCGCCGTCTCAAAAAAGAGCTGGAGGATGCGGAGGTGGCTTACGAGCAAGCTGAACGAGCCTACGATTATGAGGCAATGGCCCGCCTGCGCTATGGCACCATCAAGACGCTTGAGGAAAAGATCCAGGCGCTGGAGGCTCGCCTTGCCAATGTGCAAAGCGCCAGGATGCTCAAAGAGGAAGTTGACGCCGAGGACGTTGCTGAAATCGTCTCCAAGTGGACCCATATCCCTGTTTCCAAGCTGATGGAGGCCGAGATTCAAAAGCTGCTCGTCATGGAAGATCGGCTACGTGCGCGCGTTGTTGGTCAGGAGTTGGCGCTGCAAGTCGTCTCGGACGCTGTGCGTCGCTCGCGCGCCGGCTTGCAGGACCCCAACAGACCCCTTGCCAGCTTCCTCTTCCTGGGACCGACCGGCGTCGGTAAAACCGAGCTGGCCCGCGCCCTCGCGGAGTTCCTGTTTGATGATGAGCAAGCGATGGTGCGCATCGACATGTCCGAGTACATGGAGAAACACTCGGTTGCGCGCCTCATAGGAGCGCCTCCCGGATATGTTGGCTATGAAGAGGGCGGGCAGCTTACAGAAGCCGTGCGCCGTCGCCCATACAGCGTCATTTTGCTTGACGAAATCGAGAAAGCAGCTCCAGAAGTCTTCAACATCCTGCTGCAAATCCTCGACGATGGCCGCCTCACCGATGGGCAGGGGCGCACGGTTGACTTTAAGAATACCGTCATCATCATGACCAGCAACGTCGGTGCGAGCTGGCTCCATGAATATGATGGCATGGACGAGGAAACCATCCAGCGCACCATACGGCAGCGATTGCGCGAGGAGGGCTTCCGCCCTGAGTTCATCAATCGCATCGACGAGGTCATCATCTTCCATAAGATCAGCCGCGAGCAGATGAAAGACATCGTTGATATCCAGATCAACCGGCTGCGACCACGGCTGGAGGAGCGGCATATCACCCTGCATCTCACCGACACAGCCAGGGATCTGCTTGCCAGCGAAGGTTACGATCCGCAATTTGGGGCGCGTCCCCTCAAGCGTGTCATCCAGAAAGAGGTAGAGAATCGCATCGCGCGCGGCATCCTTGATGGCAGCGTGCGCGATGGCGATGAGGTTGAAATCGACGCCAAAGACGGCAAACTGACCATGACGGCGGTCAAGCCGGCGAAACAAGCCGTGTAGCCAGCCTGACCATCCTGATAAAAAAGAGGGCCGCTTCCAGAGAAGTGGTCCTCTCCCAATCTAACGGCTGTCAGATTTAATCACCTTCGGAATCAAACCTACAAGGATTTTTGGACAGGATCTGGCGGAAGTCGTTGAAGCGGTGAATCACCCCTCCGCCAACAGCCGTATAAGCCAGATCCAGGAGCGGCCCATACTGATTGTTTTTGCCAAAATCACTACGGCTACCCGGGATTTGCGCACCCAGGCCCCAGGTACACATCTCACCCTCGTCGGAGGTTTTGATGCTAAAGTATGGGTAGAAGGCAGCAGGAGTGCCGTTATCAGTTATCGGTATCAGCGTACAACCCGCGCCAGTAGTGCGGTTGCAGGTGCTCTCGATACGTGGCAGATCGGCTTCAAAGGCTACACGTTTATAGTTGATGTCGTAGTCCTCGCCAGTCAGCGGGCTGCTAAAGCGGACCGCTGTCGGATGCAGAGCCGTGTTGCCATCGGGCCATACCGCCTGATAGGGAACGCCATCGAAGCCAGAGTTGGTTGACCGACATCCAGAAACCTGGACCAGCGTCGAATCAGAAGCCGGGTGGCAGGCTGCGTCGTCGCCATCGGAAGGGTGCGGATTAGTAGAAAGACCCTCGAAATCGCCAACGGGGCAGGTGCCGCGAGAAGGAACCGGCACCGAACCATTGCAGTAGTCGAAGTGGCCGATCTCATCAGAGAAAGCGATGTTGTACGAATGAGCCGCCCACGTCACGCGGGTCTGCTCAGACGAGGTGCTATACATCGGATGGAAGTCGTAAGGGATATTCTGGCAGGTGGTGCCATTGGGATCGAACTTCACCTGACCAAACGAGTTGGCCGCGCTGGCAACCATAAAGCCATGCTCATGCGTATTCACATCGTTCAAGTCAATGCGCAGACCGTGAGCTGTATCGTGCATCGTCACAATGATCCGGTCCCCAGAGTTCATAAAGAGATCTTTGGCAGGATCAGGAGTGAAGGTTGCAAGCGTGGACTCTACGGGATTGACTGGAGCCTGTGGTACGCCATTCTTGGTGATAAAGGCAAAGTTAACCGGCTCGACACCTGCAACATTGAGACAGGCAGCGTTATTGGATTGTCCGGTAACGGCGTTCTGTGAAAGGCTGTCAATGTTAAAAGCCGCACACCACTTGGTCGCATCGCAGCTAGGTCCGAAGGGTTTTTTCGCCCAACCAGGAGGATAGAACTGCATCTCCGTAAAGGCGACGCCTGGATGATTGGCGCTGACCGCAGGATCGACGATGTTGCTGTCACTATCCGGCGTGCAGGTACTCACCTGTTCAGGGAACGACTGGGTATCGCACATCGCCATGCCGAACCAGAACGCAGGATGCAGCTGGAAATTAAATGACGACGTGGGGGATAGTGGAGTTGGCGGCGGATCTTTGGGCAGAATAAGCTGCCATTGCATACGATTGCCTGCGCCTGGATGGTTGGAGTAGAAGAGCGTAGATGGCTCATCATGCCCAACATACACACCTTTGCCGAAAACCTGCTCTGAGTCCAGGACTTCTGCGCAGGAAGGTGCAAACTCTGCACTTGCGCAGTCGATGTGAAAATGCGTCGTGCTTGCCTGGGCAGCTGGTCCGGGCAATACGCCGGTTGCGACAAGCCCAATAATCATCGAGGCAAGGGCAACCAGAGAGAGGATGATGCTCATCCTTGAGCGTGAAGAGAAGCGCATTCGTTGGCCTCACTTTCAAATAACTGACGTTCACAGAGACACCTTGAAATACGATTCGCGACCTGCTGGCACGAAAAGGTCACTATCACCAATTATACATTCGATTTACTGCTAAAGCGGTGTTGAAGCGGTAAAATCCTGGTATCAATCTGGTTGCGGTTTTCTAGCACTCCTTCACCGCTTGCTTGCTATTCCCTGTAAAAAAGGTCGCTTCTTAATAGAAGCGACCTCCTTCTGAGTGAGAGCCGGTTTTAGTCGTCCCCAAATCCAAACAGAGAAGACCGGCATGGATTACTGGACATCACATTACGGAAATCGTTGAAGCGGTGAATGACGGTTCCACCGAGTCCCGTATATGCCAGGCTCAGCAATGGGCCATACTGGTTATTCTTGCCAAAGTCGGTTGCGCTCCCGGGTATCTGAGCGCCCAACTGCCAGGTACAGCTCCCGTCATCCCTCATGATGCTGAAGTACGGATAGAAGGGAGCGGGCGTTCCAGCCTCCGTGATGGGTATGAGCGTACAGCCCGCGCCGGTAGTGCGGTTGCAGGTGCTCTCGATACGTGGCAGATCGGCTTCAAAACCAACGCGGTTATAGTTGATGTTGAAGGCAAAGCCGGTGAGCGGGCTGGTGAAACGAATGGGAGTTGGATGTAACCGGGTATTGCCATCGGGCCAGACGCGCTGATAGGCAGAGCCATCAAAGCCGGCGTTTGTGCCCTGACAGCCAGCAACCTGTACGCGTGTGGAAGAAGACGCTGGGAAACAGCCATTATCATCGCCGTCGCTGGGCCTCGGGCTACTCGCCAGTCCCTCCGTGTTGCCCACCGGGCAGTTGCCGCCAGGAGTGATCGTATTGGGGCCGTTGCAGAAGTCAAAGTGACCGGTCTCATCGGAGAAGGCAATATTCTGCGAATGGGCCGCCCACGTCACGCGGGTCTGCTCAGACGAGGTGCTGTACATCGGATGGAAGTCAGAAGGGATATTCTGGCAGGTGGTGCCATTGGGATCGAACTTCACCTGACCAAACCCATTGGACGCGCTCGCGGTCATGAATCCATGCTGACCGGTATCTCGATCAAAGATATCGATGCGCAACCCATGAGGGGTGTCATGCATGATCACGATGAGGTGATCGCCCGAATTCATGAAGAGGTCCTGATTGCGATCAGGGGTGAAGGTCGCCAGGGTGGAATCCACCGGGTTGGCTGGAGCCTGTGACATGCCATTATGGGTGATGAAAGCAAAGTTGACCGGCTCGACGCCTGCAACATTGAGACAGGCGGCATTGTTGAGCTGCCCGGTCACCGGGTTCTCCGAAAGGCTATCGATGTTGAGAGCGGCACACCACTGCCTGGCATCGCAACTGGTGCCAGCGGGCCATGCTACCCAGCCGGGAGGATAAAACTGCATCTCCATGAAGGCGACGCCTGGATGGGCGGCACTGACCGCAGGATCAACGATGTTCGTGTCGCTATCTGGCGCGCAGGTGCTCACCTGTTCGGGGAATGACTGGGTGTCGCACATCGCCATGCCGAACCAGAAAGCGGGATGGAGCTGGAAGTTGAACGACTTGTTCGCAGGGTTTGCTGGTGAGGGATCTCTGGGAAGCTGGAGCTGCCACAGCATGCGGTTGCCAGCGCCAGGCACATTGGAATAGAAGAGCGTTTGCGGCTCATCATGCCCGATGTAGACATCATTGCCGAAAACCTGCTGTGCGTCTTGAACTTCCGTACACAGTCCGGTATGCACAGGGTCGCCACAATTTATGGTCATGTGCGCGTTTAAGGCGCTAGTGGTGGCAGCGTGTGCTGGCGTTCCAGACATCGCACCGGTCAACATCAGTCCAAATACGACGGAAGCAAGGGCTACGATGGAGAAAGGTCTGCTCATCCTTGAGCGTAACGAGAAGCGCATCAATTGGCCTCGCTTTCAAATAACTGGGACATTGACAATAGGGCTTTTCCTCAGAAGTAAAAGCAATCCTTTTAATACATAAAGATCGCTATTTGATATTATACCGGGAAATTCTAGCAGTTACAAAGGTAGAAAGGTGAAGATATTGGTTTAGATTTGGTTATGATTCGCTATTGTATCTTTGCATTCTGTTGTAATTTACATAAACGAGCGTATAAAAGAGGAGGTCACTTCGTCAGGAAGTGACCTCCCCTGCTAAAATTCACTCTATTGGAACAGGGAAGTAAGACAAGGGTTCACGGGCAGTGTTTGATGGAAATCTGGGAAAGCGTTGAAGGCTGCGCCACCAACGTTTGTAAAGGACAGAGAGAGCAGGGAGCCATACTGATTATTTTTGCCGAAGTCAGTGCGGCTGCCCGGAATTTGCGCCCCGAGTCCCCAGGTGCAATCATCACCGGAACCTTTGACGCTGAAGTAAGGATAGAAGGCGGCTGGCGTTCCCTCGTCCGTTGTCGGAATAAGGGTACACCCGGCGCCGGTCCCTGTATTACAGGTATTCTCGATAATGGGCAGGTCGGCTTCAAAGGCTGCGCGGCTGTAGTTGGTATTGAAGGCCCATCCTGTGAGTGGGCTGGTGAAGCGAACGGCGGTGGGATGCAAAGGATTGCCATCGGGCCAGTCCGTCAGGTACGATGTGCCATCAAAGCCAGTATTGCTGCCTATACAGCCGGAGACCTGAACTAGTGTGGAGGCGGAGGCCGGGAAACAGCCAATATCGTCGTCATCGGTTGGACGCGGATTGCTGGCAGGGCCTTCCGTGTTGCCAGCAGGACAATCTCCGCCAACGGTAATAGGATTGGGGCCGTTGCAGAAATCAAAGTGCCCGATCTCATCGGAGAAAGCAATATTGTACGAGTGAGCGGCCCACGGCACCCGCGTCTGCTCAGACGAGGTGCTATACATCGGATGGAAATCGTAGGGGATATTCTGGCAGGTGGTGCCATTGGGATCGAACTTTACCTGACCAAACGAGTTGGCCGCGCTGGCAGTCATAAAGCCATGCTGACCCGTGTTCTCATCGATGATATCGATGCGCAGACCGTGAGCGGTATCTTGCATGATCACAATCAGATGATCGCCAGAGTTCATAAAGAGATCTTTCTGCCGATCAGGAGTGAAGGTCGCTACCGTCGAATTGACCGGGTTAGCGGGGGCCTGGGCAACGCCGTTCTTAGTGATAAAGGCAAAGTTGACCGGCTCGACGCCTGCAACATTGAGACAGGCGGCATTGTTGAGCTGCCCGGTCACCGGGTTCTCCGAAAGGCTATCGATGTTGAGAGCGGCACACCACTGCCTGGCATCGCAACTGGTGCCATTCGGCCACGCCAGACCGCCAGGAGGATAAAACTGCATCTCCATGAAGGCCGTTCCGGGATGATTGGGGCTGACGGCGGGATCGACAATGTTGCTATCACTATCCGGTGTGCAGGTGTTTAGCTGCTCAGGATAAGACTGGGTGTCACACATCGCCATACCAAACCAGAAGGCGATATGAAGCTGCAAATTGAATGATTTGTCAGCAGTGAGTGGACTGGGGGAGGGATCGGTAGGCAGTTGGAGCCGGTACAGCATCCGGTTGCCTGCGCCAGGCTGGTTAGAATAGAAAAGGGTCGCAGGCTCATCGTGTCCAACATACTGACCTGGACCAAAGACTGCTTTTGCGTCATGAACTTCGGTACAAAGAGCTGAACGGGCGCCCGCACACTCAATATGCATTTTTGCGGCTGAGGCGTTCTGACCGGCTGCCTGGGCAGTTGGGACTGTCAACATTGCGCCTGTCATCATCAGCCCGACCACGACAGATGTAAGGGCCACAATAGAGAGGACTTTGCTCATCTTTGAGCGTAACGAGAAGCGCATCAATTGGCCTCGCTTTCAAATAACCAGGACATTTACAACGAGTTTTTCTTCATAAAGAAACAGTAATCCCTTTGGCACATAAGAATTACTATTAATAGTATACAAAGAAACTCTAGCAGTTACAAAGGCAGAAAGGCGAAGATAAAGTAACCAGCCGCTTTTTAAGCTCCTTTCTTTGTGTCTGCATTCTTCAGCAATTTTGGAACATGTAGTTTAAAAGTAGTACTTCTGGGTACAAGAGAGATAGTCTGTTCATTGACCCGATATAGCATGTATGCTACAGTACCCACGGTCAAAACAACTTTGTATATCAGGGGGCGTGCTGTATGCCATCTGCCATTATCCTTTCATACATTCAAGCAGAGACGCTGCTGGCCGCGAGGAAACAGGGCCTGTCATCGTCAGCAATTTCGCCTGATCTGGGCCTATCAATAGTCACAGTGGAGCTAACGAGCGAGGGGATAGTATTTGCGCAAGGGGAGCAGCTAAGCTGGCAAATGATCGAGAAAATCAAAAAATCACCTGCTGCCTGCTTCATGGTAGAGCAAAACGACATAGAGCCGATCCAGGTATTCTCTGCATATACCAATCGCCTGTGCAGCCTGATGCCGACGCAGCACACACCAACAATGCTGATCGCAGGGTTTACCATGCATCGGATCGTCGATATCGATCCAATGGAAGACACGCGCAAGAAAATCGCGGCCATTGCGCCGGTAACAGGGCGAGTGCTGGATACCGCCACCGGCCTGGGCTATACGGCTATTGAAGCTGCGAAGACGGCAGACGAAGTCGTCACCATCGAACTTGATCCAGGGGCACAGGCAATCGCCCGGCTCAATCCCTGGTCACGCGAACTTTTTGATCATCCCAAAATCAAGCAGATAATGGGTGATGCCTATGAGGTTGTCGCCACCTTCGAGGACGAAACGTTCTCGCGAATCATTCACGATCCGCCTGTTTTTAGTCTCGCCGGCGAACTCTATTCCGGCGCATTTTATCGGCAGCTCTTTCGTATATTGAAACGAGGGGGACGCCTCTTCCACTATATCGGGGATCTGAACAGTAAGTCAGGCGGCACTGTGACGCGAGGAGCTTTGAAACGGCTGCAAGAGGCAGGCTTTTCCCGCATTGTGCGACGTGAAGAGGCTTTTGGGGTGGTGGCTTATAAATGAGTCATGGAGCAATCGGTCGCTCCATGACTGGTTGTTATCGATCAGCAAACGAACAAATTTCTCTTACGCCGCGCTCGATCTCCTCCTCACATGCTGCCAGCGAGATGCGCACATTCGCCTGAGCGACCGACCCGAAGCCGCTGCCTGCGGCTACAGCAACGTTGCGCTCGTGCAATAGATCAAGGGCAAACTGACGGCTATGCCGGGCTTCGCCCTTACGGCTGCTGATATCGATCAGGGCATAGAAAGCTCCATGTGGGGTATAGATATAGCGTCCGTCATCTTTGAGCAGACTCACGGCCAGGTCGCGCCTGCGCTGGTATGCCTCGCGCATCTCGCTCACGCAATCCTGCGGGCCGGTCAGAGCAGCAGCGGCTGCTCTCTGGGTCAGCGTGCTAATGTTAGTATATTTGGCATTGAGTACATCGACGATGGTTTTCATCAACTGAGTTCCAGTCGTCAAGTAGCCGATGCGCCATCCGGTCATGGCATAGGTCTTGGAGAACGTGTACACGCCGATGAAGCGACCGGACTCGAACTCTTCGCGTGAGAGCATGGTGGCGGGGCTGATATGCTCGCCCTCGAAGATAATCTGGTCATAGCATTCATCTGAGAGCAGATAGAGATCATGGCGGCGGGCGAAGTCGAGCAGGGAGCAGACGATCTCGCGAGGGAAGACCGCGCCGGTCGGATTGCCCGGCGTATTAATCAGCAAGACGCGAGTACGGGGCGTGACCAGTTTCTCTAACTGCGCTATATCGGGAAGCCATTCGCCCTGCGGATCGAGTGGATAGGGTACGCCGGTAGCTCCACAGGCAGCGAGTTGCATGGCATACAGGGGCCAGCCGGGATCGGGGATCAGGACTTCGTCACCCGGCCCCACCGTTGCTATGAGGGCGACCTGGAGCGCGCCGGTGCCGCCCATCGTTATGGCAATGTGGGCAGGCTCGACCGCGTAGCCGTTGATGCGCCGGATTTTCTCGGCCAGCAGTTCACGCAACCAGAGATGGCCCACGGCGGGCGCGTAAGTCTGCGGCTCGCATTCAATCGACCGGATAGCTGCTTGACGAATATGCTCGGGCGTGCGGAAACTTGGCTCGCCGATCTGCAAACGTATTGCCGGAGGTAGCACCTCGCCGCGCGCCTCAGCCTCGGCCTGGCGTTGCTGTGCGTAAGCACCCAGCCAGGTAATCTCGTTCACCGGCTGTTGATAGATTTGCTCTTTTCCTATTTTCATCAGTTCTGCCTGTTCTGCTCAATGTGTGCCGATACGCTGTACAAGGCCGGAAAGGAGCGCAATACGAAGCGGCAGGTAGTCAAGCTCAACGTACTCATCTGGATTATGGGCCAGGCCGCCGCCAGCTCCGAGCCCATCAATGGTTGGTGTGCCCACGGCAGAGGTGTTGTTTGCATCCGAAGCTCCACCGCTACCAAGATCTTCTATTTTCAGCCCCAGCTCTTTCCCTGCTTCTTTGGCAAACTGCACAAGCCGGCTGTTGCGCTCACTCCGTTCAAAAGGCATGCTGCGTATCCCGCCGCTGAGCGTGATCTGCGTGCCATCCAGCACACGCTTTGAGGTGACTTTGCGCATAGCCTCCTCGATTGCCCGAATTCCCTCGGTATCGCTGACACGCACGTCCAGATCGCAATAGGCGAAATCTGGCACCACGTTGGTACGCTCACCACCGCGAATAACGCCAACATTAAGCGTCGTGCCGGGAACAGTCCCGTTCAACGCTTGCAGCGCCTGCACCTGGTAAGAAAGTTCGAGAATAGCATTGCGCCCATGCTGCGGCTCGACTCCTGCGTGCGCGGAAACCCCTCGCACCTCGACGCGATAATTGCCAATGCCACGACGAGAAGAGACCACGCTGCCAATCGCTCTGCCGGGCTCCAGCACAATCACAGCATCGGATTGTGCGGCCAGCTCCTGGATCAGCGGCTTGCTGACGGGAGAGCCAACTTCCTCATCACTATTGCAGATAAATGTGATACTCTGAGCGTTGGCTTCGTTAGCTTCGATGAGCAGGTGCAGGCCGTACATACCAATCAGCAGACCCGATTTCATATCCAGCACGCCCGGGCCTTTGGCGATCCTCATGCCGTTGCGCTTTCCGATGCTGAAGGGGCGACGTTCGGCCTCTCCATCAGAGAAAACCGTGTCCATATGTCCAACCAGCAAAATGCGCGGGCCATTGGCGACAGCGCCCTTCCAGGTGGCAACAAGATGATTACCGTAGTCCTGTTGCGGATCGAAATAGGTCGAGAAGCCAAAGTCGTGAAAACGCCCTTGCAGGTATGCTCCCACGCGGTCAACGCCAGCTTTCGTATAGGTGCCGGAGTCGATATTGACGATTGCTTTCAGATCATCGAGGTAAGACTCCATTATCTGCTCAGCGCGCGCAACGATACGATGTTTTTTCATCAAACGATTCCTTCCGCCTTGAACTGTGCTATCTCACCATCGCTGTAGCCAGCCTCAAGTAGCAACTCTCCTGTATGTTCGCCTAATAGGGGCGGTGCATAACGTTGCTTCTGCTCGACGCCCGAGATGCGCGGGAAACTCTGTATAGTACGAAATGTCTCATCGGACCAGCCGTTAGTCAGGGTGAGATCGCGGGCCTGGGCGTGCGTATCCTCCAGCGCCTCTTCGATGGTATAGACGGGGCCGAGACAGGTGTCGAGATCAGCCATCTCAGCCACCCATTCGTCGCGCGTTTTCGTCTTGAAGATGGTTCGCAAAGCGTTCATAGCCTCCTCACGCTCGCCAGGGCCGACCGGCATATGGAAAGGTAGCAACTCCAGGTGTCCTACGCGAGTGCAGAATGTATGCCAGAATTTAGGCTCCAGGGCCGCCAGCGTAACATGCTTGCCGTCTTTGGTCTCATAAATATTATAACAGGGCAGCCCACCATCAAGCGCGGAACGGTTGGGGCGAGGCGCTTTGCCGGTATTGAGAAAGGCAGAAGAGATCAGAGGCATCAGCGCCATCACGCCCTCGGTCATCGAAACGTCAACCATGCGGCCCTCGCCCGTCTGAGCGCGCCCCACCAGCGCGGTCAGGATGCCGATGACCGACATAAAGCTGCCGCCCGCCAGGTCGCCGAGCTGGGTTGCGGGCATGGCTGGCTCCCCCTGCGCCCCACGATTATAGTGCAACAACCCCGCGAATCCTGCATAATTGAGGTCGTGGCCTGCCCTCAGGCGATACGGACCATCCTGCCCATACCCACTGATCGCGCAATAAATAATACCAGGATTGACTTCTTTTAACTGCTCATAACCCAGGCCCAGGCGTTCCATTACACCCGGTCGAAAGCTCTCCAGCACAACGTCCGCCTCGCGTATCAAGCGTAGAAATATCTCGCGTCCCTGAGGAGTTTTTAGATTCAGACTCATACTGCGTTTGTTACGATTAATTGCCACAAAAGAGAAGCTCATACCGCCAGGGCCGAGAGGAGGCATATAGCGACCATAATCGCCGGTTCCAGGCTCTTCAACTTTAATAACATCCGCCCCAAAGTCCGCCAGCATTTGTGAAGCATAGGCACCAGGAAGCAGGCGTGATAGATCAAGAACGCGAATACCATCGAGAGGCTGGCTCATGCTTGTCTCCTTAGTTATGAGATAAACGACCGGTATGATTTCAGTACCCTCAAGCGGGTTGAGAAGCCATGAGTTCCCGCCTCCCTTGAGGGTAGTATAGGCATCACACCCTGAGGTGTCAAGCGAAAATGTAAAAGGATTGTCAATGCAATAATAGCACAAGCCCGGATAAGAGGAAACCACTATCCGGGCCTGTGCAAGCTCTGGAAAGATTACATCGTGGTCCAGCCCACAAGATCAACGCCGCCACGCGCCGTACTGGCAATTTCTGTTGGGGCGCTACCGTTTAAGGAACCGATGAGGATGCGCTGCGTGCCCAGGCCGAGATTGTCAGCTTTCAGGGCGTACATGCTACCGTCACGCGAGACATTCGACCAGGTAAACTGCGTAAACCGGTTGAAACTATAATCATCCAGTTGTGAAGGGCCGTAGGGAAAGGTCGCCAGCGTTTTCTGACCGGAGCCATCGGTTTTCATGGTCCAGATCTGGTGATTGACGTCGCTACCGTTGGCCGCGTTCTCTACGAGCAGTAACAGCGTATCGTTGGAGATGACGCGCAACGTATTCAGGCAAGAAGTAGCAGCCTGCTGGGCGATTGTCTGCTGCGTCCCTCCGGTCGCAGGCTCGCTCCAGATGCTTGAAGCGAACGGTTGGCCGTTTTTCAAGCAGTAACCGACGAACAGCGTTGAGCTATCAAAACTGCTATCCATTGATAGGGAGCTTAACAGTACAGGCTGTTTCGTCAATACAGGGGACAGGCTACTGCCATCGACAACGTGATTTGTGGCCGTATTGAGAATAGAGAGCGTGGTTGGAGGTAAAGAAGCTGACCTGTCAGTTTTCATAATATAGGCGCGGGTATTATCGAGCCAGGTCAGTACGCTGTAACGATAATGCGCATCCGCGATGGCAATCTCCGTCTGTACCGTGCCACTGGCAACGTTGAGCAGTCTGATAGTACTGGTGGTATTATGCTCATCCATTGTCGTCAGAATGGACTTCTGGTCGCTGGACCACTGCACATCGATGGGAAAACGTACTTTATTGTCGTCGGAGAAGGTGGTGAGGGAACCGGCAGGGAAACAATAAAGCGTCTGTAGCCCCTGTCCATCCATGCGTACCAGTTGCAGCATCGCGCTGTGCTGCGGATCGCCACGCGGGTCGGGCTGGCTCAAAAACAACACCCACTGCCCATCGAAAGAGACTTCAGCCTCCGTGATAGAAAGGCCGCTGGTCACAATATCGCTTTTCTGGCCGGTCGTGACATCATAGCGCCTCAAATGTCCATAGGAAGTTGAGGTGTTTGGAGGAACTTCATTATAGATGTAGACCAGATTTTGATGGCCGCCCAGGGCCAATGGTCGCATCACAGCCGCGCGGGCCGTGCCGTCCGCCGGACAGCTTGTTTGCGTTGGTGGCATCGGCACCGTCTGACCGGTGGCGGGCGGTGTAGAGTTATGGATGGATGGGGTCGCGGTAGTCGTGCCGCCTCCAGGTCCGCCGTTGCCAGAGCCTACCGGGGCAGTTCCGCAGGCAGCGAGAATGGCCGCCATACAACAGGCGATAAAAACTAATACACTGGAACGAATGCGTGCAATATTCATCTCTATACGCTCCTGATCAAAGCAGAATGGTTTTTATGGTGATTAATAATCTATCTATTGCTCGGGGCACTTTTGCTCCATGTGCTCATAATAATGTAGAGGGATGCTTATTGCTATGAACTAAGCCACAGTAATACTGTGCAGTGAGAGGTCATAGGGACAGATTTTGGGCTGGGGAGAGATGGTTTCCAGAGGAAAGTGCTTTCGTGGTACAATTGCTAACAAATAACGTACAGGAGAGACTATACTATGCCAATAGCTATCGTCGTACATGGTGGAGCTGGCGATATTGCGCCTGAACGGAGAGAACTGGCTGTGGCGGGCTGCAAAGAAGCAGCGCGGGTGGGGTGGCGTATTTTGCAAGCGGGGGGAACTGCGCTTGATGCGGTGGAAGCGGCAGTGCAGTTGCTTGAAGATAATCCCAACTATAACGCCGGTACAGGCTCCTGTCTCACGCGGGACGGCAATATAGAGATGGATGCGGGGATGATGGAGGGACATACTTTTCGCGTTGGCGCGGTAGCAGGCGTTGAACTGATAAAAAATCCGATTATCCTGGCGCGCAAAGTGCTGGAAAGCCCACATGTGCTGTTGATAGGCAAGGGGGCGCAGGAGTTTGCGCTGGAACAGGGGCTCTCACTTTGCAAATTTGAGGATCTTTTAACCGAGCGACAATATAACAACTGGAAAAAACTGCATGGCATAGCGGATGACGAGCCGCGCTATCTGAGACGTGAAATGGGCTCGCGAACGCTGGAGAGCGCGGATGATGAGCCTGGTTCTATTGCAGGAGAGACAGAAAAGAAGCATGGCACCGTTGGCGCAGTCGCCATTGACATGAGCGACAACCTGGCTGCTGCCACCTCCACGGGCGGCTTTCTCAACAAATATCCGGGGAGGGTTGGCGATTCCCCGCTGATAGGCTGCGGCTTCTACGCCGACGAACATGCCGCCGTTTCCTGCACCGGCTACGGCGAGGATTTCATGCGCCTGCTCATTGCCAGGCGTGCGGCAGAGTGCGTAGCCGGTGGGTCCAACGCAAGAGAGGCCGCACAGGCAGCTATTGCCATTTTAAGCGCGAAGGCTACTGGTACAGGCGGCCTGATCACGGTGGATCGCATTGGCAACGTTGGCTTTGCCTGGAATAGCAAAAATATGGCGCGCGCTTACCTCTGTGGAGAAATGCAGGAGCCTGAAGCGGGCATATAAATGCCGGTAACGGGTGAGCCTTTATTAAGGGAAGACCGCGTGGGCCAGGAAGTAGCCGATAATAAAGAAGAGGATGAAAAGCATCAGGCCAATCCCCAGCAGAGCGGGCATATTAATGCGGCGAGGTCGCTCCTCTCGTACTGGATAAGCGGCCTGTCGTGCTGCGGCCAACTTCATCGAAACATCCTGTACGGTCTGACCGACAACAGGCGCTTCCGTCGCGGCCAGGCGAGCATTCGTATCTGGACGGTAGCCGGAATAGCCTGCGCCCACCATTCCTGGCTCGGATACCGGCCCGGGAACGCCGAATTTCCCCGTGCCGGTCGGAGCTGCGGGCGAGAACTGATGGATACCCATAAATTCTTCAACCCGGCGTGAGCTTGCCGGGATAGTTACCGGAGGCGGAGGCGGTTCAAGCGTCTCTGCCAGCGCCTTCAATTCTTTGTAGAGCATGTCGGGCGAGGCGATATATTGCGCGTGCTGTCTGATGATGGAACGTGCGACGAGCTCGCACAATTCCGGGGGAACATTGCGCATAAAGCGCAATCGCCCATCAGCAGGAGGCTCAACGGTAGTTGCTCCTGGCGCCCTGCCTGCGAGCAGTTGATAGAGCAACAGACCCACGGCCCGCGTATCGTCCGCGCGCCTTTCCTCGGTCATCTGGCCCTCGGGCAGTTCCCGGTTAGCGAGAATGACGCCATCACTGCTCCGGCCTATGACGCTCCAGGCCGTAAAATACTGGATATCACTGGGGAGCGCGAAATTATTAATGCGGACCGTGCCGTAGCGGTCGCGCAAAACAGCGTCGGGCGTTAAATCGCCGTGGCTTACCTTGCGCGATGGCGCGCCGGCATAGAGCAGCGCCAGGCACATCTGGGCGCCCATCTCCGCTACCTGGTAAGCGGTAAGCGAAGTTTGTAGCAGCGAGCTAAAATCGCTGCCATCGATAAATTCCTGCACCAAATACAGAAGATCGTTCTCAACGAGAACGTCGTAGATGCCAACAATATTTGGATGTGAGAACTGAGAGGTAGCTTTGATCGCGGCTCGATAGGCAGGGATGTACTCAGGAGGGACCACTTTGACCGCAACAGCGCGTTGCAACACATGATCGAACCCTTGATAGACGGCGCAAACCTGGCCCTGTTTCACAAATTGTTGTAGCAGGTAACGCCTCTGAATAATGCGGCCTGTTTCCACTCTATGCCTCTCAAGATTACGCATTATAAGTCCTGTAAAGCCAGCGTGATTGCACCCACGAGATTGGCCTCGACTCCAAGATTGCCCTGGACAATACGCAGGGATTGACGGGCCACGGGAAGCGACATCTGCTGGATGCGCGTTTGCAGTGGCTCAAGCAGTGGCCTCCCCACCAGCGCAACCGGCCCACCCAGAATGATCATGCCCGGATTGACTATATGGACAACATTCGCCAGAGCGATCCCCAGATAGTTCTGCACTTCCTCAACAATATATAATGCGATTTTATCACCTTCGCCAGCTAATTGGAATACTTCGTCCACTGTAATGCGCTCCGCTCTACCTCCCGTGAGACGACTGATAGCCGCTTCAGTTTCGGGATATTCTATCGAGAGACCGATCATAGAGCGCACAATGGCCTGTGCCGATGCAATGGCTTCGAGATGCCCAGAACCGCCGCAGGAGCAGCGAGGTCCATCTTCTTTCACCTGCATATGCCCAATCTCGCCCGCAGTACCCGTGATCCCGTGATGAATGCTGCCATTGACAAGCAAGGCCCCGCCGATATTTCGTCCCAGGCTAACATAAAGTACCACTCGTTCCCCAAGCCCAGCTCCCCGGTGGACTTCCGCCAGCCCCGCCGCGTTGGCGCTATTATCAATAATACAGGGCACATCAAGATGCTCTGCGAAATAGTCCTGGAGCGGGAAATTATCCCACCCATACGATTGGGGAAGCGTGCGTACAACCCCCTGAGCTGCATCAACCAACCCGCTAACCGCAACGCCGACGCGCAGAACGCGCCCGTCGCTAAGCCGCTCAGGGCGGGTTGCATCTGTGAGCAGGGTTTCCACGAGGTCCAACACGGTCCGGGTATCGGGTACATACTCCAGAGGACGATGAGCGCGATACAAAATATTCCCATCCAGGTCTGCTAACGCGACTGCTTGCTGGGAACCGCTGCCGTTGATTTCAATGCCAATCACATATCCCTGCATTGCCAGCAATTTCCCGGTTGTTCTCTGCATACCGGGTGTTGTTGATGACCCCGCCTGTCCCGGGACCGAAGTGCCAGTGAATACGCCTGAAACGTGCTGCATCGTCACAGTTGATCCTCGCCTCCTGATGTTTGCCTGTCTCTCTGCTAGAACCGGAATTCATTCCCACCACCAAATGGGGATAGAGCCATACTGGGACAATGCGTGTAGTATATCATACGCAAGGGGAGACGCATAGTATGCTTTTTAGAGCTTGCCAGGATGTCGATCCTGATTGATCATGTTGCATCGCCTTTACTTCGTTGATACAATACGTTACGGAGTTAATAACCTGATTTCCTGGGGAGCTTCTCATGGCATCATCTTCTATCACGCAAAAGCAGGATTTTATCGGGCCAGGACTGAGCCCCTTCAAACGCAATGTCACGATTCTGGGCGTCCTGGGGGTAACGGCCCTCGTTTTCTGGATCGCTATTTATCAGGGGGCTTCTACCATCGGCAGCACGATTGTGGCAGTACTATTTATTCTCGGCTTCGTGATGTATCTGCGCATTATCGCCCCTGTACCATTTACTATCGCTCTAGAGCCTGAAGCCCTCGTCAAGCGCAGCCGCAATGGCGAGACGATTACGATCCCCTGGGAAAATTTGACCCAGGTCAAGGAAGAATTTTTCCCCAACGGCAAGCGCATCAGCGTTACCGCGTACCGCAAAGTCACCGAGGCTGGACAGAAGCCCAAAGCCTGGGCAGTCTACCGCGACGAAGTGACCGACCTGGACGGCCTGGCCGAGGCTCTCAAGCAAGTCATTCCCGAAACCTGCACCTGGAAGAGCGAAACGGTTCACGAATAGCCTATCTGAGCAGGACTAATAGGCTATAAACCACCATTTCTAGGTGTACGCGCTGGCTTCGGTGGCTTTAAATGTTGCATAGACCATTTTGCCTTCCTGTAAATCCAGCCGATTGGCCGATGCCTCGGTAATCTCTGCGGTGAGGGGCGGAGTAGCATCGTTGAGCATGATGCTAACGCGCACACTGCTATCGCCGTTGGCTGCCGCTCTTGAGGGCAGGATATGCACAATCTCGCCGTAAAAGACGTTGCGCGCCGAACTCTCCGGTGGCGCGAGATAAAGCGTGATACTACGGGGGTCCACAACGACAAAGGCTTCGTCACCTGAAGAGGGCGTCCCGTTAGACTGACCGCGTTCCCTGAGCGCGGCAACAACCTCAACGGACAGTTTGTCGTCATCGAGCTGCACAATGCACAGGGAGTTGGCCTCGTAGCGGGTGATATGGCCGCGGAAAAAGTTCACGCCCACCAGTTCCGCGATATAGGATGAGCGCGGATATTCTCGCAAGGCATACTGATCCCCCTGTTGAATGACACGCCCATGATCAAGTACCAGGATGCGTTCGCCAAAGAGCAAAGCTTCCAGGTAATGATGCGTTACCAGCACCGTGGTAATGCCAGTTTCAGCCAGCAAGCGGCGCAGTTCTTGCCGCACCTCGCGCCGCGTCTGCACATCCAGCGCCGCCAGGGGTTCATCGAGCAGCAGCAACTCCGGCTGTAAGACGAGCGCGCGGGCAATGGCTACTCGCTGCTGCTGCCCGCCTGAAAGCTGCGCCGGGCGACGTTGGGCCAGATCGGCCATGTGAACCTGCTCCAAAGCCTCCATCACGCGCTGCTGGACACTATGACGTGCGACACGCTGAGCGCGTAGACCAAAGGCGACATTTTCGAACACGGTGAGATGGGGAAAAAGCACGTAATCCTGGAACACATAGCCGAACGGTCGCTGTTGTGGCGTGATCGCAATCCGTTGCTCGCTATCAAAATAGACGACGCCGTCAAGCGAAATATGGCCTTTTTCAGGATAGAGCAAACCAGCCAGCAGACGCAGGACGGTGCTTTTCCCGGCCCCGCTCTCTCCCAGCAATACCAGTGTCTTCCCCTTCTCAACCTGGAAATCCACAGCCAGGTGGAAGGTATCAAGATGGGTGTCCAGCGCAACGTTAAGCATAGCTCTCCAATGATGATTTCACGGGCTGTAGGGGCAGGGCTGGCCCCTGCCCACTCTCCAATGACGTTTTTACGCAGTACGCTGTAGGGGCAGGGCTGGCCCCTGCCCTGTTAGCCCATTGAACTGGTAGAGGTAGGGGCCAGCCCTGCCCCTACCAGTATATCACACTTACTTTTTACATGTAGCGTTCCTTGCCTTAGAGAGAAAAACATGTTATACTGAGGTAACATCATGTATTTAGGAGTCGTCCTCTACTCTGGTTTTGCTCGGCTGAACCGGAAATGGCAGGCAATGACATGGCAGCGAAGCCGACGGTACCTATTGTGTTACCCACATCCACAACTCAGATTTGCCCACGCTATGAACATGCTGTTAGCGTTCTCGGGAAACGCTGGACGGGGCTGCTGCTCGACGCGCTCATGGATGGGCCAAAACGCTTCTGCGAACTTACAGCCTTAGTAGAAGGGCTCTCAGATCGCGTCTTGAGCGACCGGTTGCGCGAGCTAGAGACCGAGGACGTTGTAAAGCGTGTCGTTTATCCGCAGATCCCCGTGCGTGTTGAATATCAGTTGACGGAAAAAGGGCGGGCGCTCAAGCCTGTGATCGATGCAATTCATGTCTGGGCGCAAGAATGGGTAACACCGTCGCCATCTTCTCAAAGAGAAGAAGAGCTGCAATTAGACCATTAGAGAGCATTTATGAAAAATTTGTGGGCACCCTGGCGTATGGCTTTTATCACACCGAAAACGCCCCCGCCGCCGGGGTGTATTTTTTGTACATTACCGGCTGAACATCACGACGCGGAGCACCACATTCTCTATCGTGGCGAACACTGCTTCATGATGCTCAACCTTTATCCATACAACAACGGACATTTAATGATTGCCCCTTACCAGCATCTCAGCTCCATTGAGTATCTTGATGGCGCGACCCTGACCGAGATGATGTCTCAGGTACAACTTGCCCTGAAAGCATTACGCGAGGAGATGGGGCCTGAAGGGTTCAACATGGGTATCAACGAGGGGAAGGTCGCTGGAGCGGGCTTCGCGGAACATGTCCATTACCACATCGTCCCGCGCTGGCAAGGCGACACTAATTTTATGCCCGTCGTGGCTGATATCAAGGTCATACCGGAACATCTTGATATCGTCTATGCGAAACTGAAAGCCCGGCTGACCGCGATTGTGGAAAGAGGTGCTTGAGGGCTTACCAGCGGTACACGTAGCCGACGCCGCGCACCGTTTGGATCAGGCGGGGATTGGCAGGATCTTCTTCTAGCTTTTCGCGTAGCCAGCGGACGTGTACATCAACGGTGCGCGTATCGCCTACATAGTCATAGCCCCAGACGTTATGCAGGAGCTGATCGCGCGTCAGCACGGTGCCACGGTTGCGCACGAGATAGGTGAGCAGTTCAAATTGTTTCGGTTGCAGTTCCAGATCCTGCCCCCGGCAATTGACGCGCCGACCGGCCAGGTCGATGCGCAGCGGGCCTGCCACCAGTTCCCGGTTGGGCGAGCGCACCTCTTGAGCAGTATCGGCGGCAGCGGCTTCTTCCTGGGGGGAGGGATAGTCGGCACGGCGTAATAAAGCTCGTACGCGTGCGAGCAGTTCGCGCCGACCAAAGGGCTTGGTCACATAATCATCGGCCCCCACTTCCAGGCCGACGACCTTATCGACCTCATCGCCTTTTGCCGTCAGCATCACGATTGGCGTGGTGGCGGTACTGCTCTCGCGTCGCAGTTGACGGCAGACCTCCAGGCCGTCCATTTCCGGCAGCATAATATCGAGAATGATCAAATCTGGAGCTTCGGTGCGGGCAGCTTCCAACGCGCTTTTGCCGTCGGCTGCGGTCACAACCTTGTACCCCGCCTGCTCTAGATTGTAGGCAATAGTCTCTACCAGAAGGGCCTCGTCGTCCACCACCAGGATTTTACGTACCACGGCAATACTCCAAGCCAGTTACTAGCCGAAACGTCCACTAATATAATCTTCCGTCTCTTTTTTCTTTGGCCGCTTAAAAATATCGACCGTGGGAGCCTCCTCTACAATCTTTCCACTGAGGAAAAAGCCGGTAAAATGTGAGACGCGAGCAGCCTGCTGCATATTATGCGTCACAATAACAATTGTATAATCTCGGACAAGCTGGGTAACCAACTCCTCAATCTTCAGGGTCGCAATGGGATCAAGGGCTGAACATGGTTCGTCCATCAACAATACTTCCGGCTGAACCGCCAGCGCCCGCGCGATACATAGACGTTGCTGCTGCCCGCCGGAGAGTCCCAGCGCCGAGGTTTTCAAACGATCTTTGACCTCATCCCAGAGAGCTGCCCCGTGCAAGCTCTTCTCCACCGCCTCCTCGATATACTTCTTCGACCGGCCCTGCACCCGCAGGCCGTAGGCGACATTCTCAAAGATCGATTTGGGGAAGGGATTGGGGCGCTGGAATACCATACCGATACGTTGGCGCAATAGTACCACATCAACACTTCTCTGATAGATGTTCTCGCCGTCAAAAATTGCCTCGCCTTCCGTATGCGTCCCGGGTATAAGATCATTCATGCGGTTGAGCGTACGTAAAAAGGTTGACTTGCCACACCCTGAAGGGCCAATCAGCGCCGTTACCTGGCGTTCGCGAATCGGTAGCGAGACCTCGAACAATGCTTGCTTCTTCCCGTAGAAGAAATTAAGCTGTTTTACATCTATTTTAACATCTGCCCGGATATTCACACTCTTCCGCGGATCAAAACTTCCCATATGTGCGGCCTCTATCACGAGGTCTCCCTGTTCATTCCTGTTATGTGTATCCTGCACAGACTCCTGTTGCGCTGATGGTACATGATGCTCCTGTTTAAGACGATGCTCCATTGCGCTTCCTTCCTATTTTATACAAGTGGATATTCTTTATGCAATGGGATAGACGCATCGACGATGAGGCGATCATCCAGCACGACCAGCCGAATATAGCGTCCTGCCAGCGTCTTACTGATAAAATACGGGCGGCCTTCGTAAGAGATATGGCCGCTGCGCGCCACTTTACGAGAAAAGATGCTGGCCCCTTCAGGAAGTGTTACATTTTCGTTGCTCTGAGCATTGGTCACGACGTTCATAAGCAGATCTATCCTCTATTGCTCTTGTGGCTTCACAAGCCGCTTGAATACAAATAATGCTTGTATACGTTACGTCTCTACATTATGCCGCCGTCGCTCTGCGCTGGATGGTACGGCCAATGGCGCGGGCGGTCACGTTAATCAACAATAGGATCACAATCAGCAGGGCAGCCGAGCCCGCTGCTACCTGGTTTGTCTGGGATGCTGTCAGGCCCGTGCTGCCCAGACCTTGTGTCAGGATATACCAGAGATGTACGGTGAGATTGTCGCTGCCAATCAAGGGATTCAGCGTAAAAACACCACTGGCGGGATTATTTGCGCCCATCGTGAAGATCAGAGCCGCAGCTTCACCGATGATCTTCCCCGCCGACAGGATCAGGCCAGTGATAATGCCAGGCAAAGCCGATGGTAGCACCACTGTGCGTACCATATGCCACCTGGTAGAGCCTAATGCGAGGCTGCCTTCCCGTAAATCTCGTGACACTGAGGTGAGGGCATCCTCAAACAGCCGCAGCGCCAATGGAAGATTCAAACAGAGCAAAGTCAGCGCGCCAGCCAGCCGACTGGTTCCCATATGCGCGTAGATGCCAAAAGCGATCACGCCAAACAGCCCCAGCACGATTGAAGGAACGCCCGCGAGCGTTTCCGCGGCAAAGTGGATGGTAGTCACTAGCTTCCCTTGCGGAGCATACTCAATCAGATAGACCGCTGCTGCCAGCGCGATAGGGAAAAGAAAAAGCTGTGTCAGAATGAGAATATAGAACGTGTTGAATAGCTCTGGTCCAATCCCCGCGTTTCCCGTACCATAAAAATCGGGCCGGAAGAGGTAAGAAATGCCTTGAGCTAGCAGCAACACAATAATCGCAATGAATAGCAACGCCACCAGAGACGCCACAATCCAGAGAGAGCTTAGTGCCACTCCATTGCTGAGGCGGAGCCGATGGACCAGGCGGGAAAGCTCGGCGCGGCGAGACTCTTCGGCGGTGGGAAGCGCGGTAGCCTGTTGCGTACTCATTTATAGACACTCCTGCTAGCCAGGTAACGGCTGATACAGATGAAAATGAAAGTAATTACAAGCAGAATAAAAGCCAGCGTCCAGTAAGCATCGCGGGCGGACCCGAGCGTCTCCGCAAAATCCTGCACGATGGCGCTGGTAATATTGACATTGGGCTGAAAGAACACCAGCGGCGTGAAGATGTTTTTGGGCAGCTTTGCCCCCTGCAAAACCATGCTAACGGCCAGGGTTTCACCGATTGCCCGTGTCATGCCCAGCACGACTGCGGTTGCCAGCCCGGTTGTGGCCGCAGGAATAACCGCCCGCCGCATCATTTGCCAGCGCGTCGAACCCAATGCCAGGCTGGCTTCCCGCACGCTGCCCGGCACGGCGCGCAATGCATCTATCGAGACGCTAATCACGGTGGGTAGGATCATCACCACCAGCACCAGCGTCGCGGCTCCCCAGCCGTAGCCGGCGGTAGGAAGGCCGCCCGTTAGTGGCGCGACCAGTTTAGTCAGTGATGGCACCAGCACAGTCAAGCCCAGAAAGCCGATCACCACCGAAGGCATGCCGACGAAAATCTCCAGCAGCGGCTGTAAAATCTTCGTGAGCCAGGCGGGAGCAACCTCGGTAAAGAAGATCGCCATGCCAAAGGCCAGCGGGATGACGATAAGTACTGATAATAAAGTGATCACAACAGATCCAAGAATTAAGCCTGCCGCCCCAAAGCTGGGGTTGCCATTGACATCATTATTGCCGGTCGGGTCCCAATTTGCGCTTGAAAAAAAATCTTTAAGGGTTGCCCCTTCTGTAAAGACGCGAAAAGCGTTTGAGCCAAGAAACAAAAAAACGCCAATGATAACGGCGACGATAAAAATAGCGCAGAGTAAAAAGATGATAGTAGATGTTTGATTAGCTATACGCGCTGATCGTTGTTCTGTCGCCACGATACACTCTCCTAAAAGATAGAGCAGGAATACCCAGGAAATAGCGTAGAGGCTGGGTCCGCGTCCGCCCCTACGCTATCGCTAAAGGGCAAGGGGGAGCAAGCCTTACCCCTTATTCTGTTAGCTTTTCGGCTGATGAGCCTGGATGGCGTCCTGGGTCATATCGGCAATGGCAATGAAATCGAGTTTAGTGGCTTCCTGCTTCGCCTCGCTCGTTGCCATGAAATCAATGAAGGACTTTGCCAGGCCGGTGGCCTCGCCTTTGGTATACATGTGCTCGATATTCCAGAACTTATACGCATTGTTCTTCACCATGTCGACGGTAGGCGCGTTGCCATCAATCGAAAGCACTGTTAAGCCGGATGCTTTAGCCGCGCCAGAAGCGGCATAGCCAATCGCACCGTCGGTCTGCTGCACGTTAGTAACGACGGTGCTCGTGCTATCGCTGGTCAGATTGGATGGGCCGGCAATAGTTTCAGGGCCACCCAGAATATACTGCTGGAAGGTCGCGCGCGTCCCCGAGCTGGCCGGGCGGCTGACGACGACGATTTTGAGATCTGGTCCGCCAAGATCTTTCCAGTTGGTGGTTTTTCCGCTATAGATGCCTTTGATCTGGTCAGTCGTTAGATTGGTGACGCCTGTGACTTTGGAATTGATGATAAGGTCAAAAACAACAACGGCAACCTGATGATCGACCAGATCATCCTGACCTGTCTTCTTAAAAATGTCTGAGTCCCCAATCTGGATGTTACCGGCCTCAACCTGCGACAGGCCGGAGCCACTGCCGCCGAGATTGACGGTGATGTTAGCGCCCTGGCACTTACTCTGATAATCTTTCGCCACCGCCTGCGCCAGGGGCGCCAGCGCAGTTGAACCGGCAGCGGTAATACTGCCGGTGGCGCAAGCCGAATTTGCCGGCGTGGGGGTGGAGCTGCCTCCGGTATCGCTGCCACAGGCCGCAATAAAAATACTGAGCGCCATCAGTACAAACGAGATACATACAATTCGCCACTGCTTCAGCATAGCTTCTCCTAACTCACCGATGAGATTCCGTTACTATCTAATACTATTTAAATGCACTGGTAATCCCCGTTAGCGGAAATCCCACCCGCATTCTTGCCTCAACCATACAGTAGCACCACATAATTAACTATGCTTTATAGCTATGTTAAGCCACGTTAAGGGCCGGTTAAACTTTCCTAAAGGATAGGTCAATAGGAGCTCAGTACGCTGAAGATGGCCAAAAAGACGCAAAAAAGCCCATCCATTAGGGAATAGATGGATGGGCTTATTCTCTCTCCTGCTGCCATTGCTCGTAATCTACGAACAACCCGTTTTCTATGATATACAGGGAGGGGAGGGTCATGGTGGGTAGACCTTTGCCGACCTTGACTTTGAGGCGGTAAAGCGCGAGATCGCCTTCTTGCTTGCCGGTATAACCGATACGTCGCGCCTCACCGCAAACATGATCAGGGGCAGCTACAGTCGCAACTGGCAGTTTGTTCCAGGAGTGCTTGAAGGTGGCGCGAGCTATTGCGACTGCCGGTATATAGATATGTTGAGGTTGTAACACAACAGGTTCTTTCATGGATGCACTTTCCTTGTCAGCCTGCAAGCATTGCACTGAGAAACCTACAGCATAAAGCGATTGCTTCCTTTTACTCCTACTGCATACACGGATGGAAGAGCCAGAAGTGAGACACCTTTGAGCTATTTTTAAGGATTGTTCAGCTATGAGCAACCCCATCAGTCATATTTAATACCTGGCATCTCCTCATCCCTATCGTATTATTTCCATTTACTACACTTTTATGACAGATTTACCTAAAATGTTGACTTTTAGGTAAAAAAAATATCATATAAAATACTTAGTAGCATCTATTAAGTAGTAAAAACTTTTCTAGAAGGAGTGCCGCTTTGTATGTTGTTTACGTATAAACGCTCAGTAACTTATCTTACAGTCATTGCTATTTTACTTTTAGCAATTTTCATTCAAGGGATTGCCCCGCCAAAAGCGATGGCGGCGCCTCTTTATTCATGCGGTGATCTACAAAATAATCATTGCTATGCTGTTGTAGGATGGAGTGGGTTAGTAAACGGTGCGGATACACGTATAGGAACGAGAGGGATTACTGGAGGAGGTTGTGGTGTGAACACCGAAATGTGGTTACTAGACTCAACTTCTACTTATTGGGTTGAGGCGGGAATTACAGCTCAGATTAACCTGAATAATAATACTCCAACACTTTTTTGGGCAGATAATCGCCCTGGAGGAGGTTTCCATAACCACTTTAGTGGCCCCCTGGTTTCTGGAGATTACGGTGCCAATGCGCTAACACGGATTACACTATCCGGCTCTAACACTTATAACATTTCCATAAGCGCGCCCATCACTAATTTTTCAGGGGTTTCCACCAATTCTTTCGTCAATCCTGATGGAATTTGGATAGGCATGGAATTATGTGGGTCTCAAGGGGCTTCTGTACCTCCAGTTGGAATTACTAATAACAGGTGGCTTGATGGGGTTGGAGGATGGCACTACCAGACAACTGATGCACCTGTTATATCTCTTAATTCCCCTGCTAACGGTTATTGGTTCGCACGTCCATCACAAAGTAGTACAGGCGGAGATTGGAGCGTTTGTATAATAGGAGCTGGATGCTGACAGAATTATTTTTTTCTGCTCAGCTATAAGGAAAGAGGTAAAGTTTATGCGTAGCAAGGTACTCATCGCAAGTTTAGTTATTGCATGCATTATATGCGTTGTGGGAGTCATTGGGGTCTTCCGCAATGTAGAGGCAGGTTCCGCTTCTGCACCAGGGATAATTGCTATCAGGCCAACTCTTGCCAATGGCAACGCTCGCTTTACAGCAGCAGATGTTCGGGCCTATTTCCAGGCCCATCCTACGCCGCCTCAAATGAGTCTGGCGCCGGGCCATACGGCTAAAATCCTTTCTATTGATTTCATCACCAGCAAAGAAGCCAGCCAGCGTATGAAAGGTGAGTCTGTGGGGCTACCAGATAATGCGCTTGTATGCTATGTTCAGCTTAGTGGGCCGTTTCTGCTCGGTATGATTTCGAGACCGCCTGGCACCAAACCAATTCCTCCATCAGATACAGCCACAGTAGTTTTTGATGCCCAAACGGGGAATATCCTGGTTTCAGGGACTCCGTAGTCGGGGTGCATTAACATATCTGAGCAAGCAGAAAAGACCGAAAGGCTCTGAAACCTTTCGGTCTTTTCTGCTTGCTCGTTCGATTTGGGAGTAAAATAACGCTTGCCCTCCATACCGTTGCTGTGCTATCGTTATGTCACGTAGCCCGACACCCCACCGTAGTATAGGAGGCTTTTATGAACATCATCGAGTTTTTAGCCGCGGAACAGATCCGTTTGCACGAGGCTTTGCGTACCAGCGTGAAGGATCTTACGCTGGACGAATGGCATTACACGATACCAGGAACAGGCAACCACATCGCCTTCAACCTCCTGCATTGCGTGCGTACCGAGGATAACATTCTGCGCTATATTTTACAGGGACGTCCGCCGCTCTGGAATGAGGGCAACTGGCACGAACGCTTGAACCTGCCACCACGCGTTCAGGGGACGGGGATGACCACCGGCGATGCTCAGTCGTTACGCATCCACGATCCGGCCCTCTTTATGCAGTACGCTGAAGAGGTATGGCGCGAGTTTGAGCAATATCTGGCCAATGTTAAGGATGGAGGCGTGGAACTCTCAGAGCGGACGGTAATGGTGAAGCCGCTGGGCAACATGCCAGCGATCAGAGCTATCGGGCAGGTCTGTATTTCGCATCTGTTTACTCATCTGGGAGAGATTACCCTGTTGCTTGGCGCACAGCAGAAACAGGGCTGGCCTATCTAAACGAGCTACAGGGCAACCGCAAGGGATATCTTGCAATTCCGCCCGCCAACGCTCCCACGATCAATCGGGGAGCTACTGCGTCTAGCAGGGCAGGGGCAAGCCCGGCCCCTACGGCGGGCGGCAAGGCAGGCCCCTACAGAGCGCGAAGGTTTCAAGATACGTCGCTTTCCAGGAAGGATTTGTCGTGACATTCCTGCAAATACTGTTGCTCTTCGCTGCGGCTGTGTGTGGAGGCGCGATGAACGCAGTCGCGGGAGGAGGAACGTTTTTTACTTTCCCGGCGCTCATTTTCACCGGCATTCCCCTTATTTTTTCTCAGGCAACCACTGCGGTGGCATTGCTGCCGGGTGGCATTGCCAGCGTCGGCGCCTATCGCCGCGAACTGGCGAAAGTGCGCCGCGGACAGACTATCGTGCTGATCGCTGCAAGCCTGGTCGGTGGCATATTGGGCGCAAACCTGCTTTTGCATACGAAGCAAGAAGTCTTCGCTCGCCTCGTGCCTTTTTTGCTTCTGGCCGCTACGCTGCTGTTTATTTTTAGCAATCGCATCACGGCTGCCCTGCACAGTCGCACTGCTGACAAAAAGCAGCAATCGGTAGTTTCGTTGATTGGCACGAGCATCCTGCAACTGGTTATTGCGATTTATGGTGGTTACTTCAGCGGCGGGCAGAGTATTTTGATCCTGATGGCTCTGGGATTGATGGGAATGGAAAACATTCATGAGATGAATGCACTCAAGACGCTGCTGTCCTCGTGCGTTAGTTTGCTGGCTGTGATTACGTTTATTATTGGCAGAGTGGTAAGCTGGCCGCAAGCTCTTTTGATGGCGGTGGGGGCGATCATTGGCGGCTACGGCGGCGCGTCGCTGGCGCGCAAAATCGACCCGCGCTATGTACGCATTTTCGTGATTTGCGTCGGCGTCATCCTGACCATCTATTTCTTTCTTCAATCACCGTAGGGGCGGGGCTTGCCCCCGCCCTGTTTGCCTCGCCCCTACGTCCCGTGTGGATTATCATAGTCTACCAGATCCCTACGGTTGCCATAAATGCACCTCTTTATTGGCAGCGGAGGCGATCCAGTTGTTATGCGGCGACCAGGCGAGGGCACGCACCCAGGTTTTGTGGCCGGTATAGCGGGCCGTTAGCTCTCCTGTGAGGGCTGACCAGACCTGGACGGTGCTATCATCGCTCCCTGAGGCAACATAGGCGCTATCAGGCGACCAGGAGAGTGTTTTGATGGGTTGGGTGTGGCCGCGGTAGGTCTGGAGCGTTTTTCCGCTTGCAGACGACCAGAGCCGACCCGTTGCGTCCTGACCACCGGAGACGACGGCTCTCCCATCCGGCGACCAGGATACTGCATATATAGGACCGGTATGCTCGCGATAGACGAGGATGGGATCGCCACTGAAGGCGTTCCAGAGCTGGACCGTCCCGTTAAAGTCGGCAGAGGCAATCGCTGTATTGTCCGGCGACCAGGCGACAGAGAAAATCCTGTATTGTACTCTATAGGTGTAAATGAGTTGACCACTGAACGGCTCCCAGATTTGTACGGTACTATCGCCATAATCGCCGCCAGAAGCGATATAGCGACCACCAGAGGTCCAGGCGATGCAGCGCACGAAGCGTACATGACCGCGATAAGTTGTGATGATGCGGCCCGTACCAACCTCCCACACATGGATGATGCCGGCAGTACAGCCGGAAGCGATATAGCGCGCATCGGGTGACCAGGCCAGGGAGAGCAGGTAGCGATGCTCTCCCTGAAAGGTTCGGAGGCACTGACCGGTCTGAGGATGCCAGATCTGCACCGTTCCGTCTCGTCCGCCGGAAGCGATGAAGCGGCCTGATGGTGACCAGGCGAGGGCGAAAACGTGATCGGTATGGCCCGCGTAAGTGGCGAGCATGTTAGTGCTCCTTTGGTCCTTCTGTCAGCAGATTGATGGCGTGCGGCAACACGGGCAAAATATATTCAAGACACTCTTTGACTGCTTTAGGGCTGCCGGGAAGATTGATAATGAGGGTACGCCCGCGCACACCGGCGATGCCGCGTGAAAGCATGGCGTTGCGCGTATATTGGAGGCTGATGGCACGCAAAGCTTCCGCGATGCCTGGCGCTTCACGTTCGATTACCAGTTTCGTAGCTTCCGGCGTGACATCACGAGGTGCCAGCCCGGTACCTCCCGTTGTTAGCACAAGGTTGAGCCGCTTCTCATCGCTCCACGCGCGCAACGTGGCCGCAATTTGCTCAGCCTCGTCAGGAATAATGGCTCCCGCGCTGACAACCGCTTCTGGAAGCTGCGTTACCAGGGTACGGATATTCTCACCGCTTACGTCCTGCCGCTCTCCCTTCGACGCTCCATCGCTGACCGTGAGAACTCCTATTGTAATCATTTTATTATCCTCGTGGCGCCAGTTCTCGCATGAGCGCGCCGATGTTGCGACGCGAACCATAGATCCAGACGGTATACTCGTCAGGCAGGTCCTCGACCTCGTAATTGCAGTCCATTTCGGAGGAGAGCTTGCGCGCAATATCAAGAAACTGCCCTCGCTCGGCTTCGTTGCTGCTCTGGGTGCTCATGGCAAGCCTGCCCAAACGCTCATCAGGACTGAGAACGGCATTAACTAGCTCGGTTAGCTGGTCGAGTCCGAAGACAACCTGTAGCGGCGGCATTTCTTTCGCCTGCGATGGCGTGAGCGTGACGCTTCTTCCACCCTTGCTACGCTTATGCTCCTCATCGTTCTGCTGTTCCTGAGTCGCTATGACATCGGTGTAAACGGAGCGCAGTCTCTCCAGGATCAGCATGCGCGCCTCCTGCGGAGCATCCGAGCGCGGATGCACGTAGACCAAAAGCTTATGCGCAGAATCGGAATAGATGAAAGGACGCGCCAGGGCTGCCCTCCTGCCGCAGGTTGGACAGGTCGAGACGTTGATTAATCCGGCCAGCACAATATAGCGCAACTGCGGTTCCTGCGCTACATTTACATAATCATAAACCTGGCTGGTAAACACTTCCCCACAAGGACAGGTTAAGGTTTGTGTCATTGAACGAGACATAGTAAAAACTTCTTTGTGAACCTCCCGTAAAAACGGTTAAAGAAACACTACCACGACTAAGAATTATACCAAGTATAACACATTCAAGGGGACAGGTGCTTCCTGCATCAAATATCACCTTCTTCTGCTTTTGCTCATGGATTTGGTGGAGAAGGTGAATTTGACTCCCTGCTTCTCCATAAAGGCTTTGAACTGGCTGTAGAACTCGTCGCGGTCCTGCATAGTAATGACGGAGACGGCATCGGCGGTTTCGATGGCGTAGGGGTAACCGTTGCCCGCAATGACCTCGGCGCGGATCACATCGATGACCGGCTCCAGCACGCCGTCGTCGAGCATCCAGCGCGGAAATTCCAGGCGCGTGGGCGGACGCGTTGCGGTTGTTTGCAGGTAGCAGAAGGCGATACTGTCGCGATATGAGCCATAGCCCTCAAGAATATCGCCGCGTGCACAGATCATCGCAGGTGTGCGGTCACCCCAGTGCAACCGCCCCTGCCAGAGCAGCGCATCGTGAATTCTTTTAGTCTCGCGCAACACGGGCTGACTCTGCGTGGCATCCAGGCGGCGCAACATGGTGATGATATCACGCGCGTAGCTGGTATCGATATAGCCGACGAGGGGCACGCGTAGCTGCTCCGAGGTCTTCAATAGCGAGACCGCCGAGGCGATGTAACGTTCACGGTACGGGCTGGGCATGGTAAGGGCGAAGGATACGACGAGCGAGCCATCGAAGAAGACGACGGGGCTGTGGACCGGATCATCGCTGCGGCGCGTCCTGGCGAGCTGCTCCATCTGGCTACAGAGGGTTTCGATTTCGAGCAGGTAGCGTTTTAATGTTACCTGCATGTCCGAATAAGGATAGCTGTCGGGATCGCTCGATTCGCTTCTGGACTCCTCCATAATTTCATCGGGAGCCAGCACTTCCAGCCGCACATCTTTGGTATACGGGCGGCCCTGGCTGTGCGGATTCACGAAGAAGCCAACCTGGACAAGCGCGACCGGAATGGAGGCGTCACGCCACGGCAACAACTGGCTGCCATCGACGGCCAGTGTGGTGATCCCCTCGATACATTCGGCCCACTGGCGCGCCTGCTCGTGATTAGCAAATTCGCGCCCGAAAGGGAAGACGGGACCACGATAGCTTCTCTGGCTTGCACTCGCTAGCCCTTCATTGCAGACGGCCTGAGCGGAGCTAGACACGGCAGCGGCGTTGGCCGTCTGGATAGCAAGCCAGCGGTCGAACTCGATGCTGGGGCGCGCTCCCGCCGAAAGCCCAAAGCTGTCGTGAGGAGGCAGAACGTTTTCCATCTGCGCGCTCGATTGGTAGCGCAGATAAAGGGTTTCGAGCGCCTGCTGATAGGCTTTAAGCTGCTCGCTAAATGTGCCGTCGAAGAGCGAGAAATGCCCACGTTTGAGATTCAAGGCGGCCTGGAGTTTTCCTTTATGAAGCATAGGTATTCACCTGTTCCCGCTGGCTGATCCTCGCCTCCATGATCTCATCTTCGCTCATCAAGCGCGTCTCTCCCCCGTCTTTATGGAGGCGGACGAGGCTATCAAGCCCCTGCTCGAACGTATCGTCGTGGCTGATGACGATGAGCTGCTCGAAGCCGCGCACGCGCCGGATCTGCTCGGCGAGGTTCATGCGTCGCAGCTCGTCCATGTTCTGCGTCGGCTCGTCGAAGAAGGCAAGGTTGAGGGTGGAGAGCTTCTTGAGCAGGGCCAGCCGAACAGCTAAGGCGGCGCTCATCTGCTCGCCTCCGCTCAACTGGGCAAAGGTGCGATTAACTCCCTGGCGGCGCAGGATGATCTCGTAATCGTTCTGCCACGAGAGTTGCGCGCTACGGTCTCCCATTACTTCGCCGAAGATACGGTTAGCCTCTGCCGAGATATCGCCAAGCAAGGCTTTTAAGACATACGGGGCGGCTTCTCTGATGAGCTTGCGGAACTGTTCAACCATCGCGTGCAGGTCTTCCAGCGTCCGGTACTCTTGCTGGGCCGCTTCCAGTTCGGTAAGCAGTGCTTCGGCCTGCGCTATTTTCTGTTCCAGTTCGTTGATATATGCCTGATGGTGCTGCATTTTCTGAGCCAGCGCCGCCAGTTCGCCCTTGAGCTGCTCAATCACACTCTTCAAGTCGTCAAGCTCTTGCTGGTTGAAAGCTTCCCGGGCGGCAAGATAGGCTTGCTCAACTTGCTGCAAAGCTAACGCGCTCTGCTCGACCTGCTGCTGCTGTTGACGGTACGTCTGTTCGCGTTCGGGCAGGAGACGAGCTTCCTTTTCATTTTGCAGGTAATCCTGGAAGCCGCGTTCGCTGCTCTGCATGATTGCATCCTGTTGCGCAATATTATCATCCAGGTCAGCATACGCAATCAATTGCTCCTGTAGTTCCTGCAACTGCCGGGTCGTCTGCTGCTGTTGTTGCTGGGCCGCCTGTAACTGCTTTGTGAAGTGATCTTCCTGGGCGATGATGGTCTGCTGGGCGGTCGTACGGGCGCGGGGATCGTTAAGGGCTGCCAGATCGGCCTCCGCCTGCTTGAGTTGAGCGTCAGCGTCGCGCAGTCCTGCGATCTCGCGTCGCCGCTCCTGTATATCGCTCTCGTACTGCCTGGCCTGCTCCTGCAATTGTTGGATTTGCTTGTACAGGCCCGCGAGTTCGCGTACCCTGACATCTGCTTTTTTGCTTTCAGTGTAGGCTGCCTCGATTGCGCCGATCTGCTCGTCAACACGCTTGAGTTCCTCTAACTCTTCGTTCAAGGTGGAAATATCGCGTTCTAGCCGCGTAATGTCGATGGCGATGCGTTGCAACTGTTCGGCGTAGAGATCGCGCTTCTCGACGTATTGCCCCAGCTTATTGAGCGCGTCAGCGAATTTCCTGATCTGTTCCACGCGTTCGCTGACAGCGTTCTGCTGTTGGTTCACGCGCTCAATCTGCTGATGTTCCTCTGTAAGCAGATTTTCAAAGTAGAATTCGAGGCTGGCAATGCCGCGCTGCTTGATATTGAGGCAGCTTTCGTTGAGCAGAGGACACTGACCGCCCGCTGATTGCGCTCTCGATCTGGCGTAGCCTTCGATGTTGCCCTCAAGGCGATTTTTCTGTGCTACCAGTTGCTCGTATTGTGCCTGGAGAACGGGCATCTCTTCGGCTTCCTGGCGATGCTCTTCGATCACGGTCAGGCTATGCTCGACTTTGCGTAGACGTTCGGCGGCCTGGTCACGCTCAATCTGCCTCTCCTCAAGCTGGGTATGCTTCTCCTGTAATCGCTTACGTTTGCTGTTACGCTCGCTACCCTGAACGCGCAACTGTGTGAGCGTCTCGCTGAGTTCCGTCAGGCGTTCGGCAACGGGCACAAGCGGTTCGATCTCGACAATTTTGCGCTGCAACTCTTCCTGCTTGTTACGATTTTTCACTAGCTGCTCGTTGAGGCGCTTGCCCTCGGTCATGATAGCATCATAGCGCGAAACCCGCTGCATGGCCTCGTCTCGCCTCTTCTCCAGCTCAATTTGCTGCTCAACTTGGGGAGCCAGTTCTGCGACCTTCTGACGAGCCGATGCGACTTCTGCCAGCCGCTCCTGCCAGTTGTCAATTCTGGCTTTTGTCGTCTGCGCGACTCCTTTAAGCTTCGTCTGTTGTAATAACAGGGCGTCGCGGGTTTGAGCGTCGCGGCGCAGGCGCAGGAGAATGTCCTGAGCCTGGCGATAACGCTGATGATCTTCATGACTGGCAACTACGATTTGCTTAGCAGTGCGCGCGGCCCGCACCAGTTGTTCGCTATCATGCAGGCGCTGGCGGGCGTGCTCATTGGCTGCTTTGCTTGCCTGGTAACGCTGATCGAGTACAGTCAGGCGTGTTAGCTCCTCATTTAAAACCGCTAAACGTGCCTCGGAGCGCGTCAACTGCTCGCTCCAGCGGACGTTCTGCTCCTTCTGCCGCTCGTCCAGCAGGCGCGCACCCTTGAGCTTGTCGCGCCAATCCTCCAACTCCCGCGTTTCGTACATCAATCGGTTGATCTCGCCCTGCTGCATCAGCATTTGTTCTTTATAGTACTTCTGCGTTTCCAGCAGATTTTCAAAGGCGACCTTGTAATCTTCGATCTGGAGCAGCGCGTCGAAGGTCTGCTTGCGCTTGCTGGCGGCTTCGAGGAAGATGGCGGTAAAGGTTCCCTGGGGGACGCCCAGCGCGTCTCTAAAAAGCGAGTCGAGTGGGCGCTCGCGGTCGATGCCGAAGAGTTCGTGCAGTTTATCCAGCACATCCGCACGCTGCTCAAGACGGAGATTGGCCTCCTCGTCGTGAATCAGCCAGCGAGCTCCGGAGCCGCAGCGACGTTCAACGGTGTAGGGACGATCATCGCCGCCGATCAGGTGGACAACCACGATGCCATACTTCTCACCTTCGCGCACAAACTGTTCCTGGCTGTACGGAAGATAGCCAAAGAGGGCATAGCCGATAGCCTCGACCAGCGTCGTCTTACCCGCGCCGTTCGAGCCGCTGATAGCCGTGGTGCCACGCCGCAGGTCGATGGCGACTCGACGGTAACTCTTGATATTCTCTAACTCAATACGTGTAATGAGCATGGTCCTATTGCCAGCCTTCCCTGCAAACGCGAAATAAACACTCTCCCAATTCGCTATTCTCTCTCCCGGGATCAAAAGCGGAAATCTCAGGCGCATTATAACACGATGGCACCGAATAGCAATGGATGATGTACTTCTTCCCCGAGTACTCTTAAAGTTACGTCTGACATCCCCACACGTCCCTATTCTCAGAGAACACTATCGATATACATTATCGTAAGATTACATTCTCTGAGACATCTGCTTGTATATCAGGAACTCTCTCAGAGCTCCATATTGATAGTGAGTGGATTTATGTTTCAATTGAAGGAGGAAAACGATGTTTATTGCAGGACTCGGTACTATCCTCTTCGGCCTGACTATTGGCTGGATTGCTTATCGCATTATGCGCCTGAGGGCAACGCCTGCCGCCCTTACCGAACTCTATACGCTGCTGGCGGTCATCAGCGGGGCGCTGATTACTGCGCTGTTCAGGGACGCCGTTCTGTTCGGTCTATACTCGCTCGGCCTGGTGATTGGCTTCTTCGGCTACCTGGGTCTGGGCGTGAGGCTACATGGTAAGCAGGAGTTGACGCCCTGGCGCACAGAGCAGCTTGCGCCGCCGGTACCCGCTCCGACACCCACACCAGCATCTACGCCTGCTCCCTCCACCGATCCGCTGGCAACGACCGTGTCGCCGGAGCAAACGCGGACCACGCCACCAAAGAGAAACCAGATCAAAGAGCCGAAATCGACAGAGTCGCTCTGATCGCCGGTGATCAGCTATGTATAATCTGTCGTTCTCAGCAGGATCGAAGGGGGCCATATCCTGCTGGGTTTGTTAGTCCCTGATCATGTCTGCCGCGCTAGTCCGGTAATGTACTACATCTTCATCGCTCATGTTCTCCGGTGGGACTAACCTGTAATGCACCTCACGATGTAGCCGCACTCCTTCCTCGTCCTCTGTAAACTCAAATAATGCGATGCGATCTTTCTCTATAAATTGAGCTGCTATTGGACGGCAAACAAGTTGAGGAAATTTAACGCTACAAAGTGCAATATCCTGTTCTATCTGGACAATCCCTATTTTATCGCTGCCACCTTTCGCTTGTACAGGAAAAACATAGTGTATGCCGCTGCGATCTATTCCCACATAAATTTCATCTGTTTCTACCTGTCCTATCCCCTTTATCGCCGTTCTTAAATGATTTTGTAACGAGTAGCACGTAACACGAGTGAAGATGTCAATGAGACGATTATAGCGCAGTTTGGCAAGGAGGGATTGTTCATCTCCTTGTGCATATTTAACGACAATGCCAGGAGTGGCGTCAGGTATTTTGATTGTTGTCATCATCGGTTGAGGAGTGATGTGTGATACATCCTTTGCCACAAAGCAGTAACGGGATCGACCAGAAGGGCTAATCGTCCATTCCTTATCCTGCGGAGCCTTACTTTTAATATACTCGGGCAAGGCTGTACGGTATCGAAACGAATAGATGACATCTCCAAGATTTTTTGGTAGTTTGATCGCAAGGTCTTTAGCTGCTGTTTCGAGGTCTTCTCGTTCAAACATAACCTCGGATGCGCCTTCTTCGTATTTCTGCTTGAAAATATGCTCTAAGAGGCGTTGATAGCGATTGAGTTTTTTTGGGGCCGGCGACGAAAGAGTAAATTCTCCTTCCTCATCGTCTTTGGTATCATCTTCTGATAAGAATGCCTCAGTGGCTTTAGATTTCTCCTCTGGAGAATGAGTATCCATCATAGTACCTCGAAAGTTTTTCTTTTTTTGAGCCAGGACAATCGGCGTGGTATCTGGAAGTGGAAAAAAGGTTGACTTGCCAGGCCAGCGAAGAAGAACTACCTCTTCACGTAATTGTTCTTTGGTTGCAGTTGAAAAACGAGTGCGGAAAAGCTCTACGCCTGTGACCTCGTATCCAAGCGATTGTCCAATAGCCGCCAGCATTTTGCCTGTGGGAATCATAACGCGAAAATAAGATGCTTGATCTCCCACTACATACGCTAACTGCGCTCCTGGGCGTAAAGCTGCCCTGAGGAAAGCCAGGTGCCGGGCCATGCCTCCGAAATAAAGCTCCGTAACTTTTGCATAAAGTTTTTCAAAGCCCGATGTTTTATGCAGTTCAATACGCCTTGCTTCTATTTCGGAGGCTAGCTTTTTTATCTCAGGATAATCCCTGACCCAATAATTATCGGTATCTCCTTTATAGACAGTTCTTGTATTTGAGCATAAAAGCGTCTTTTTGAGTGATTGCAGGTCGGCTTTGCTGCGAATAAAGCCTAAAAGCACCGACTCAAGCCGCGTGGTGCGAGTATAATCCTTTTCATTAGGATAAGGAGGAGATGTGATAACCGCATCAATTGATGCTGGCTCTAAAATCTGAAAAGCTTCTCTGGCATCCTGGCGGTGGGCTGTTGATGGGCTGTTAGCATATGCTCTCACTAGCTGTAAATCGGCAACCATTGCTCTCACCACCTGTAACCAGGGAGCTATAACAGGGGCGTCTTTTTTTGGTATACCAATTCCCACCTCAGGGCCAAATCGTAGATTACTACTTGTGTTGACAATACTGTTTGCAAAAGCCAATAGCTCATATTGAGAGTATTGTTCGTGAAAATGCCGCTTGATTGTATTGATAAGCACCAGTGCTTTATGCAGCGGCAGCGGACTGATGGAATTTGTCAGCAGCAAATCCGCTTCTTCTTCCGATAAACTGAGCAAGGGGACATGCGTATGTTGAGTGATGTCAAATAAAGCCTGATCCTCGATGCCATCAACCCTCAGTTGATCTAACGCTTCCTCTGCAATCTCACGCGCATGAGCAAGAAGTCGCTCTGGATCAACACTCCAATCTGTTTTTACTCTGGTGGCAAAGTGGGCCATTGGATTTGCTTCGATCCCTACGCTCGGTATCCCTAGTTTCTTACATTCCACAAGGACTGTCCCCGTCCCGCAAAATGGGTCTAGCACCCGATGAGTGTCATTGATATGGAAACGTTCGAGATAGTCCCGAACGAGATGTGCGGGGAAAGAAAGGACAAAACGATACCAGCTATGAACGCTGCGATCTTCCTGGTAAAGCCTGTTTCTCTCTCCCATCGCCTCCTGGCAGTTAGCAACCGCACGATTCATCCCTGACTCCTTATGAAATGTGATAAAACCTGGCCTCCACCATTGTAACAAATGCTGGTGCTTTTGAAAATATTTGTCACAAAATATATGAGGCTGTATAATAAGGCCAGCAGTATAGCCGATGACGCCTATGCCCTTTCATTAAAATGGAAATATTGAGTTGAACCTGACCATGAGGGTAAGATCAATGGCTTTGAGCATGCGCAACCGGCATTTCCTCACATTAGATGATTTTAGTTCCGAAGAGATTGCATCTCTGCTCCAGTTATCAGCCGAGCTCAAAGCGGCAAAATATGCGAAGACAGAGGTGCCCCGCCTTCGTGGCAAAAACATTGTCCTGATCTTCGAGAAAGATTCGACGCGTACCCGCTGTGCCTTCGAAGTGGCCGCGTTTGATCAGGGCGCGCACGTCACCTACATTGGAGCCAGTGGCTCGCATATTGGTTACAAAGAGACGATAAAAGATACCGCGCGCGTGCTGGGACGGATGTACGATGGCATTGAGTACCGTGGTTCTAAGCAGGCGACGGTGGAAGAGCTGGCGCGCTATGCTGGCGTCCCTGTATGGAATGGCTTGACTGATGAAGAACATCCAACACAGGCCCTGGCTGATCTGTTTACCATGCAAGAGCAGGCAAACAAGCCGCTGTCGCAGGTGAGGTGCTGTTTTCTAGGTGATACCGGTTTTAATGTAGCTACATCACTGCTGAGCGGGGGCGTGAAAATGGGTATGGATATTCGTTTAGCGGGTCCGCAGGAATACTGGCCGAGCAAGGAACGCCTGTCACGCATGTATGCGCTCGCCAATGAGACTGGCGCGCGCATTACCGTGACAGAGGATGTAGAAGAGGCAGTAGCTGGCTGCGACTTTGTCTATACCGATGTCTGGGTGTCGATGGGCGAGCCTGAAGAACGATGGGATAAACGTGTCCGCCAGGGCCAAATGCTTCCTTACCGCGTCACCAGTCGGGTCATGGAGCTGACGCATAATCCAGACGCCAAGTTTATGCACTGCCTGCCAGCTTATCATAATACTGAGACGGTGGCTGGTCAGCAAATTTACCACCGCTACGGATTAGATGGGATGGAAGTGGATGAAGAAGTATTTGAATCACCGGCCTCAATTGTCTTTGACCAGGCAGAGAACAGATTGCATACAATCAAAGCCGTGATGGTTGCAACATTGGAGGATTAGCGCCTGAATATGTTGACAAACAGCAAATATAATGCTATATTGTCAAATATGGTGATGTGACTCGATTGCGCTTGACTCATCAGGACTTGATGGATACATCCTTTCTCCTGAGAAATGGCAGGAGATGCTATCTATCTTCGATCCGCGTGAGGATACTGCAATTAGGAGCAAGATGTTGAGAGTTCGGAGTCTCTCTGTCACCATCCGTCGGTGAAGACAAAAGGTAGAGTCGTCTGTCTGTCGAACAGAAGAGAGTGGGTTCGAGTCCCATCGCCGGCGCTTTCCCTGGGACCGTGGCGCAACTGGTAGCGCAACTGCTTTGCAAGCAGAAGGTTGAGAGTTCAAGTCTCTCCGGCTCCACTACTGGACGGTTGGCAGAGTGGCGATTGCACCTGACTGTAGATCAGGCATCCCGAAAGGATCACGGAGGTTCGAGTCCTCCACCGTCCACTTTATTATTTTTTCCTCATTACCTCCCCGTACATTTCCTTTTATAATAGGTATCATGGTATTAAAAACTTTAGAAAGCGTTTTTTTATCATGAAAGCGATGTATGGAAAATTATGGAAGATTTGGAGCCCAAAGACGAGATCGAGATCTACAATCTCGATCCGCCCGATGGGCGATTGAGACGCTTTCTCCACCAGGCTATATTGAGGCTCGCACAAAAACGAGCCTTGCAGATGCGCATATCGCCAACCTTTGTTCTCCTTCTATATGTTGTTGGTCTGCTGGTTATGTCGCTGGTCATCCAGACAGATGTATCTCCTATCTTAAAGCCTGCTCGGCAAAATCCATCATCAGTTTCGTTTGGCTCGTTTTACTTTGCGAGTAGAGGGATAGTAGACGTAGCAGTGGATAGTAAAGTAGCCTATATCAACGTAGATAACGAGACTATTAGCGCCAGGCGAGCAAGCGACGGAGCTATCTTGTGGCAACATCGCGCCCCGGCGAGTACCAATGGCTACCTCATTGCAGACGGTGGTCAGTTGTACTTCACCGTCCTGAGCAGTTCTTCACTTGGGACTGTAGAGGCAAATCGGGCAAGCGATGGCTTGCTCCTCTGGTTTAGTCAGTTGCCACCCCTGGCAGGCCCTTCCCCTTTGTTCGAGATTCTCCATTATCAAGGTCTTCCCGACGATTGGGCTCCTTCTATTGAGGGGCAGACCATCTACTTTCAGACCTCGCAAAACACCCTGTAAGCTCGTCGCCTCACCGATGGCAGCCTGCTCTGGGAATCGCCACCCGATTATTTCAATCTCCGCTCCCGGGCTGTGCAAAATAGAGTGGTCGTGAGTACGAATGGCAATGGCCTGCCAGTAGTAATTTTCTAACCAGGCGAGCTGGCGTCCGAGAATAGACCTGGGACTATTGACTCCGCTCCATAGCTGCGGATAGGGGGAAGAGGCAATATGTCCGCAGAGAGAGCAGGTGAAGCCGGTGCCGCTGGTTGATGGATCGTAATATCGGGTGAGCTTCGCTTAATCGTTCCAGCCGCTTTCGATCAGAGCAGCAACCTGTCCATAGGGTGCCTAGTGAATGTCATTGTATATCGAAGAAACATTAGCTACACTACAGACAAAACCAATTTATCTCGTACTTTACATTTTCTTATCATCGTCCGTAAACGTTACCGTGAACGATTACAGTTTTTCTTAGCCGCTCCTGAAGCTTGTAGGCGGCTGACGAAAAACTTGCGCAGTAGGTTGACAATAGGATTTTTAGGAAAGGGATAGGAGGAATATTGAAAGGAGAGGCTCATGAAACGTCAGTTTTTGCTGGGATGGATATTTGTTATCCTTGCTCTAATGCTTACAGGGTGTGGGGCAATTGCTCAGGCACAAGGAGAACTAGCAACTGCGAATGTCACTGTGCAGGTCACGCTTATGGATTTCCAGATCAGTGCTTCTATCGTTAAGTTTGTGGTCGGGGTCCCTTATCGCTTTGTTATCACTAATAAGAGCGATAGGGTGCATGAGCAGTTTCAGCTCGGGCCGCTCATCGAGCCGGGGATGACTATGAGGGATGTAGAACAGCAGAAGCTGTTTGGGTTCAAGTCGATAGCGCCAGGGGAAACAAAGCTTGCCGACTATACGTTCACAAAGGCGGCGCCATTGGGAACATGGCAGTTCTCTTGTCACGTTGGGACACTTTATGAACCAAGAATGAGATTGGGAATCGTCGTGATAGATCCTCAATCAAATACCAACAACGTTTGATAGACCGGGCATTTTTGCCCTGCATGGGCCACTGTAGCACACTTTAATAGAACGGGCACTTGTATTGTAAGTCATGAGATGTACGTTCGATGGCAGATATCCAGCTTTCTTCATGCGCTCGACCTGCAACGGGGGTGCAGGTCGAGCAGACGGGGGGGAAGGCCATATTTCAAACCCTCATAAACGTTGACCAGGACCACCCTTTATCCAGCTTACTATTCAACCCGCTGATGTATCCCTTTTCCCCTCGCTCAACGAGCCTAGTTGCCGCATTTCGGGCCAGAGCAGGGCGACGAAGAGCACAACGAGGATCGTGCCTACGCCTCCGCCGACCACGGAGATGATGGGGCCGAAGAATTGCGCCACCAGCCCCGATTCAAAGCCGCCTAGCTCGTTTGAACCCGCGACGAAGAGGCTGTTGATGGCGGAGACGCGGCCCCGCATCTCGTCGGGCGTGCGCACAAGGAGCAACGTGCTGCGCACGACGACGCTGATATTATCGAGCGCCCCCAGCGTGAAGAGCATCAGCAGCGAGAGCCAGAACGAGTGCGAGAGGCCAAAGATGACGGTAGCAATGCCAAAACCTGCTACGGCCCAGAGCAATACGCGCCCGGCTTTTTTGAGCGGGGGAGTGTGCGCGATGGCAAGCGCCATACAGACCGCTCCAATGGATGGCGCGGCCCGCATCCAGCCGAGACCGGTCGGGCCAACATGCAGGATATCTTTGGCGAAGACTGGTAGAAGCGTGGTCGCGCCACCCAGCAACACGGCAAAGAGATCAAGCGTGATGGCCGCCAGCACAACCTGCGTGCTCTTGAGAAATTTCACGCCATCCAGCAGCGAGGCAAGCGTCATCCGTTCACCGGAACGCACTTTTTGCATTGTTCCCGGCAGTTGCGCGATGAGCGCGACATAGGTTAAGGCCGTCGCGGCGTTGAGCGCGTAAACCAGCGTCGCGCTGCGCATGACAGCAATGAGCAACCCTCCCAGCGCCGGCCCCAGCACAGACGCCAATTGCCAGGAGCTGCTTCTCCATGTGGTGGCATTTTCATAGATGTGTTCAGGAATCGTCTGCACCACCAGCGTAGAGCTGGCGGGATCGTTGAAAGCGACTCCCATGCCGATCAACAGCAGGCAGCCATAGATGAGGATGAGCGAGCCATGCGTATACGATAACAGCGTCAGACCGAGCGAGCTGATCGCCAAAACGCACTGCGAGCCAATCACGATATACTTGCGATTGAACTGGTCGGCGAGGTGTCCGGCGGGCAAAGAGAGGATCACGACCGGGACGATCTGTACCAGGCCAACGATTCCCAGAGCGAGCGCGGAGCCAGTGCGCTCATAGAGCTCCCAGCCGATTGCTACGCCAAGCATCTGCTCGCCCATGACCGCAATAAATAAGCCAGAAAAGAGGAGACGAAAGTCACGAAAGCGTAAAGCGCGATAGGGATCGTGGGCATCGTCCGGCCCGGCATTCTCATGGTGTGTTTTTGATGAATCCACTGCTGCTGTTCTTACTGCCTCTCTTATTTGATACCAAGCGCGCACACACAGGCTATTGGCTTGAATGGTTTAAATTCCAGCCTGGTACGCTGAAAGCTCGTCGCATTTAGTAGTTCCACCAGTTCCACGCCAAGCTGTCTGATCTTGCCCTCATCCCTGGTTTGTGGAGGTTGGAGGGCCAGCGCGATCAATCCACCTGGCTTTAGCACACGCCGAATTTCTTTCACGCCCACCGATTTATCCGGCCATATATGGACCGAATTGATGGAAACCACCTTATCAAATGATTCGTCCTCGTAGGGAAGCGACTGCACAAAGCCTTGCTGCAATTGCATCCGCCCCGCGCCAACTGCCGCAGCATTGCGCTTAGAAGCTTGCTTGACCATGAGCGGAGAAGCATCGATACCGGCGATAAATCCATCTGTATCTATGTCTGAGATAGCCTGGAGTACCGTTCCGGGTCCAAACCCTACTTCAAGAATGTGATCGTTGCGCTGAATATCGAGCAACGAGATGAACCACGCGTTGCGCTTTCCAGCCATACGAGCCATTATCATCGCACCCAGGCGGCCAAGAACTCCACGAGGATGACCAAATGCTGCATCGAGAATCTTCACTGCATAATCCTTCTAGTATCGTGGTGCCTCAATACACGTTACTCCCTGCGGCCCAACCAGGGCGCTATGAGCTGTGTTTGCCGGAAGAATCATACAATCGCCCGGAGCAAGATCTACAGCTTCTGCCGCCCTCGCATTGTCGAGTTTATCAGGGAGTTCAAAGCGAATAGAGCCATACACGCAGTAAAGCACCTTTTCATAATGATGGGTGTGTACGGCATAACGATAACCTGGACCATTCGACCAGCTATACGGCGATAGTCCTTCCTGCTGCATACGTTGGCGCAGCTCCTGCTCTTTTGGCGGAGTCGCCTCTTGCCAGCGAATAATCTGCATGTCTATCTCTCCCGTAAGTCTAAAGCCATGTTTACCCCTAGATGATTGCGCGCCTCCTCTATAAAGCCCAGGTATTTATACAGGCCAATAGCGTCTTCCCAGCCATTATTTGTTGAGATTACGACGCGTCTATAACCGCGCTGTTGGGCAATGCTCAAGAGATGCCGCATAATCGTTGTTGCGATCCCTTTGCGCCGGTGCAGATGGTCAGTCGAAACGCGCACGACGCGACCAATATTCTCCTTTTCATGGATGAGCGCCCCCGTCCCCACCAGCTCCGAACCAAGATAAGCCACCAGGAAAACGTTACCCGGTACGATATAGCTTGCCATAATATCGGTAAGGTCAGGGTTGAGCGTTTCATCAATATAGCCGAAATGGCCGCCCAGCCCTTCAAGGATAAGCCTGCGAACGTCTGCCTGCTCGCTCGGCTCAAAGGGTTTGATCAAAAGCTCATCGTAAGCCATAAAATCATCTTTTCCTTCTTCATTGTATGCGTTTTTGGGAGAATGTGATAAACTCTGCTGGGCAGTAAATACATTACTCTTAATGATACACGAGATTGCTATTGAAGTCACTAAGCCCAGGATTTACAATAGAGGGCGAACGTCTTGTTATTGCATGCAATGCCTAAAAAGGGAGACCAACGTATGAGCATGACCCGAACGGCTGCAACGCTCTACCAGTTGCAACAACTTGATCTTGAACTGGATCGCGTCACAGCCGAGCAGCAAGCAGTGACAAACACCCTCCAGGGCAATGCCAGGTTAAAAAGGTTACGTTCCGAATATCATGCCGCCGAGCAACATGCGCAGGCCAGTCTGAAGACCCAGAAAGATGCAGAGTGGACGCTCGAAGATATCAATCGCCGTCTCAAAGCGCAGGAGCAGCGCCTTTTTAGCGGGGCAGTGGCTAATGCTAAAGAGTTGCAATCACTCCAACAAGAGGTACAGCGATTGCGAGCGCAACAAAGCCGCCAGGAAGATAGTGTCCTGGAAGCCATTGACGCGACAGAAGCGTTAGAAGAGGCCGCGCAACGCAAACAGGAGGAGGTCAGGCGCGCCGAGGATGCCTGGAAGCAAGAATGTCAATCCCTGATCGCCCGCCGTGACCAACTGACGATACAGCAACAGGCTCTGCAAACGAAACGGGAGAGCCTGGCTGCCAATCTGGCTCAGGAGTATATTCTGCGCTATAATGCAATGCGACGAACAAAACAGGGAAGAGCCGTTTCCAGAGTAGAGCAAAATTCCTGCCAATGGTGCCGGGTGATTCTGACGCCCAGCGAGCTGCAACAGGTACGCATCAGCTCGGAGCTACAAACCTGCACCAATTGCGGGCGCATCCTGTACTATGACCGCCAGTAATGCAAGGGAATAATACCTTTTCGTGTAATGTTATTCTTAAAGCAGGCGCTGCTGCTTTAGCGCAACATTGACAAACGCAGGCACGTTCTTGTATCCTGTAAAGAAAGAAAGCAAGCGTTTGTACAAATTCTGGCTCGGCCAGTTTAAGGAGGTGCAGGTATATGAATGAGCACACATATTCATCTACTGTGCTTAAATGCACCTTGTCTGCCCGCAACGGAGGGCATGAGCCAATGTGACCCGCGGCCATGCTTTGACAACCTGTAGCATGGTTGACCAGCTCACCCCCTCCACATGGCAGACATCAATAACATTGATGAGAGACCGTGTTTTTTATTCTTCTGGAGGGAAGAGCGCATTGATTAACGACCCGGCAGTGTTAACCGGAGTAGTTTTAAGCGGCGCACATGGCATCTACGATGTGCATACCGATGAAGGCATTTTGCGCTGCACGCTACGTGGTAAACTCAAGAAAGCCTTTGCTCAGGCTGTGAAAGCTTCAACCAGCAAACCCCGTCCCCATAAGTTTTTTGATTCTATGCCATTTCGACGTACCGAACGTATCGAGAAGCGCAACAGCAGCGAAAATCCACTCCCCACCCGTCTGGCCGTTGGTGATTATGTCAAGGTGCGCCGCCTTGACGTAAGCGAGGGCTGGATTGAAGAAATTTTGCCCCGGCAGAGTTCTCTATCGCGTCAGGATGCCGGTTCAACCGAGAAGAAAAATATCCAGCAGACGATGCTCGCTAATCTTGACCAGGTTGTCCTGGTCTTCGCGGCGACGCAGCCCGAACCACATTTCGGCTTGCTAGATCGCTATCTGGCGATCTGTGAGGCTGCTCAACTCAGGGCGCTCATCTGCCTCAACAAGGCCGATCTCCCCTATGATAAACGTGTAGATGAAGCTGCTGAGCTGTATCGACGCATCGGTTACAACGTAATCTGGACCAGTATTGTCACCGGACAGGGAACCGATACCCTGTACGCCTCGTTGAAAGACCACACCTCACTCTTCACCGGACCATCCGGTGTTGGTAAATCATCATTGATCAACGTTATTGAGCCAGGTATGGCTTTGCGCATCGGGATGATCAGCGACGCAACGGGCAAGGGTCGGCATACCACCACAGGTACGACGCTCTACCCGCTCTCCGAAGGCGGCTGGCTGGCCGATTCGGCAGGTATTCGCGCGCTGGCCGCCTGGAATATCGCGCCCGAGGAGCTTGCCGCGTGCTTTGTCGAATTTCGCCCTTACCTGGGTGAGTGCCTTTACTCCGATTGCAGCCATATTGATGAAGAGGGCTGTGCAATCATCCAGGCGGTAGACGATGGTGTGATTGACGAGCGCAGGCATCGCAGCTATACCCGCATCTACCTGGGCGAGGAGCGATAACAAGATAGATGGGGCATAACGCAGCATAGCGCCATGCCCCGTTTTCATTCAAACGATGGTGTTACTTTCCCTGCTGATAAATGGCGAGCGCCTCGTTAAGCAGGGTTTGCTCCTCAGAGGTGTAGGTGTAGAGCGACATATCGAATGGGCGCTGGCTCTCTGGTAGCGCGTGGAACTCCTGCCACCACTTGCCGACGCTGGCCTCGATATCGGGATCGCCCTGTGAAAATGCAAAACCGAGCTCATGCTTAACCCGTGCCACTTCCTGAGCCTCAGGAGATGCGGGATCGGCCCCCAGCGCCACCAGCCGCCCCAGTTCCTCTTTGACGAAGCGGTACTGAGCATCGATCCGCCTCTGATCTTCCTCTGTCCACTCGTTAGGATGATAGGTATTGAGCTTCTGACGAACCTCTTCCGTCATGGCTTTCTTGTTAAGCTCTGCCAGCGTCTGCTGCTGTTCAGGCGTAAAGTATTTTGCCTGCCAGTTATCCTGTTGTCCCATTTGAATCACCTGGATCACTCTGGTAATAGCTTCCCAGTCGCACCGGTTCGCCTGCAATAACCGCTCAGTCTCCTCGATAGCCTCGATGATGGTATCGAGCTGCGCGCGTCTCTCCTCCATCATTGCCTTCTGCTGAGCCAGCACCTCCTCAAGCCGCTTTGGTCCTGTCCGCAGCAGCGCACCGATCTCCTCCAACGAAAAACCCAGGAATTTCAGCGCCAGGATGTTTTGCAGCTTCAGCAGATCTTCATTGGTATACAAGCGATACCCCGCTTCGCTATATTGCGAGGGCGAGAGCAGACCCACCTTGTCATAATAGCGCAAGGTGCGTACCGACACTGATGCTTTCTGAGCAAATTGACTGCTGTGATAGAAACACTGATCCAAGTGCTCCCTCCTTTCTATTCGAGAGCATAAAGCATGACGTAACGTCGCAGTCAAGCCCCCAAAAAGAAAGTTTGCACCGCTTACTCACATCTGTGCCACCATAGGCATTTGATTGAACTGTTGCCGTTTGCCGCTTTCCGAAGAAGACTCTGGTGGTTGCTGCTTGCTTCTGAGTTTGCCGGTAACATAGAGGAAGAAGAGCAGCATCAGCACTGTTTCGATCACGTAAACGATGATAGATGCAGGCATGGTGATATTACCAAGCGGGATCGTCCCACTATCGAGATAGGGACCAATTGGGGCAGGCAGCAGTTGGAAGAGGAATGAGCCGTTCCAGGTGGCATGCTGCAAGATGGCATAGCCCCAGCATCCAAAGGCGAGCAGCACATTACGATTCACCGATTTGGGATGGGTAATGAAGTACCAGCCGAGCGCCACCATGCCAGCGCCAAAGCCATGTAAGAGGCCCGCGCTGCTGCGTTCAATCGCGACGCTGATCCAGTCCTGGTTGCCCATGCTGATATAGCCGGAAGTCTCAATGAGATCGAAGCCGATGCCACAGGCCAGCCCCAGAATGAACGCCTCCGCCGCGCTCTGTAAGCGTCCGATCAGCACGACCACAGCCAGCGGCTTCACCGCCTCTTCGACCACTGGAGCGATCAGCGAAACGATGACCAGCAAGAGCGCGATAGTTTTGGGGTCGTGAGGAAGGGGCAAATTAGGATTATCAATGACAGAACTACTAATACCGCTCTGCTGGACAGCGATTGCTGTCAGGATCAACTCGGCGATGGCTGCCAGCACAACAGCGATAGTTGCACCGCTGACGACAGCCAGGGTGAAGCGGCGCCAGCTAGTGGGCCACTTCGCTTCTCTGGGATAATGGATGCGGCGCAAAGCCAGCGCCAGCACCGTTAGAGCTGGCAGCAGCCCGGCCAATGCGATCAAGAAGAGGGTAGCTGGTACATTAGACGTTGGCAGGTCATTATAATTGAGTAGAGAAGCAATCAAGAGTAGCCCCACGTACAGGACCAGGAAGATCCAGAACCAGGGTAGCCTGAACTGGGCTGATGAGCGATTCAGGAACAGCGCCCGCACGCTATGATAGAGGCTAAATCCTCCCCCGACGATCCCTGCCAGTGCAAAAGCAGTAAATGTAGCTGTGGCGCTTAATAGTTGACCCTGGCTCGCTGACGACGTTGGGGGAACTACTGATAACAGCAGGAGAAATAGCACGCATACCAGTCCTGCCAGAAAAACCAGAATAGCGCCCACAAAGGCTGCAATCGACACGCCAAGCTGATAGCCGTCGCGTTTTGGCGCGGGTGGTTGCATAGGGTATGGATATGGGTAACCATAAGGCGGATAGCCATAATATCCCTGATATGGAGGATATGAGGGATATGGCGCGTAAGGGTACGGTTGAGGCGGCGCGGCTGGATAGCTACCATAGCCACTATAAGGATATGCTCCGTTCCCCTGGTATTGTGGCGCTGGATATGCATTTTTTCGCGGCTGCACGGGCGGTTGCGACGGCGTAGCAGGAAGCGGCGGTGCTGGTCGATAATATGGTGATACCGGTGACGCTACGCGCTGCCCCCAGGCATGCTCCTGGTAGCTAGGCTCCTGATATGACCCTATTGTACCGGGGGTATCAAGCATATTGGGCGGGGAGGGTACACGTTTTGGCTGTGTTGCCTCATTATCCAATACAGGATTCGCATCTTTTTGCGTCAAGGGTTGATTCTGCTGTGCATCGGGGTCTGGCAATGGCCCCATATATTCATAGCCCACTATTTCAAGCCTTTTCTTAATGCTAGCTACATTCTTAGAGGTCTTAGGAATATACGAATGAACAATAACAAGGGTTTCCCTGTGTAGTATAACGAGATTACTACTGTTGTGTCAAAATTCATGACAGCAATGCAGTTGCTCAATACGCCATTATTGCGATACTGTATTGAACAACTGCATAGGAGAACTGCATTATTGTTCAACGACGATGGCTTCAACCATGCCTTTGCCAAGCTCTGCTTCTAAACGTCCACGCAGCTCATCACTGTAATGCATGGTATTATCGCCAGGGGTTAAGCGCGCTTTCCATTCGCCATTGGCAACCAGGATCTCGTAGTGATCGCGGCCAGGCCGCTCCCGAATGTAGCGATAGACATTTTGCACCGTCATAATATCGTTGGAGACCGAGACATCGTCCGAACCGGTGAGCTGGAGCGTCAGCCAGACCAGGTAGCGTTTACGGTTCATCTCCTCTTCCACTGCTTGCAGCCGCGAGGCGCTGTTGCAGAGAATGCCCGGCTCGTCACGACGTACCTGCACCTCCCCGCGAATAATCACAACCTGATCCTCGACCCACAACTCCATCGTCTCCTCATAGGTGCGAGGAAAGATAGTCACGCCGATGGTACCATCCATATCCTCAAGCTGGATCACGCACATCGTGTCACCCTTCTTGGTGGTAATGCGCCGCGCCTCCTTGATAGTTCCACCCAACACCACTTTTTGCTTATCGAGTTCTTCGGTGATTTGCGCCGTGGTATGGGTCACAACCTCCTTAAAAAGATCGCTGAGATAGGCCAGAGGATGCTTGGAGATGTAGACGCCGATGAGCTCTTTTTCCCACTGAAGCAACTGCTTGCGCGGGATTTCTTCCACATCGGTCTTGAGGGTAAACTCGAAGGCGCTCGATGCTTCTTGCATATCGCCAAAAAGACTCATCAGGCCGCGCTCTTGCAGGGTGCGCTCGTTCTTGCCCCACTTCATAGCCGCTTCGACTGAGGGTAGCAGTTGGTGACGGCTGCCGAGCGAGTCCATCGCGCCCACTTTGATCAGCGTCTCTATTGCACCTTTGCCCACAAATTTGGCATCGACGCGCGCGCAGAAATCTCCTAGCGACTTAAATGGGCCGCCTTCTTCGCGCGCGCGCACAATTTCGCTGATCGGCCCCTCACCAATCCCCTTGATCGCCAGCAGACCGAAGCGCACGCCTCCCTCTTCTACTGTGAAGCCGCGCCCGCTTTTGTTGACATCGGGGCCATGCACCTCAACGCCCATGCGCTTGCATTCGGCAATGGCGTTGGCAATTTTCTTGGCATCTGCCGCCTCGGTGGTCATGGTCGCGGCCATGAACTCGGCGGTATAGTTGGCCTTGAGGTACGCGGTATAGAAGGCGACGACGGCATAGCTGGCAGCGTGGGCTTTGTTGAACCCGTAGCCGCCAAAGGGCAAGACAAGGGTGAAGAGTTCTTCCGCTGCCGCCTGCTTCATACCGCTATTGACGCAGCCTTTGATGAAGTCGCCCTTGTAGCTTTCGACCTCGTCCATTTTCTTTTTGCTGAGCGCCTTACGGAATTTGTTGACCTTGCCCCAGGAGAAACCAGCCATGTGGACGCCGATGAAGAGCACCTGGTCTTGATATACGATGACACCATATGATTCCTCCAACCACTCCGCCAGGCGCGGGTCCAGGTAGGTTATTTTCTTTTTGCCGTGTTTGGCCGCGATGAAATCGGGGATACTATCCATCGGACCCGGGCGGTAGAGGGCGATCATAGCCATGACATCTTCAACGCGGGTGGGTTTGAGCTGCTTGATATATTCGCGCATCTTAGGCCCCTCAAGCTGGAAGATGCCGGTTGTTTCGCCGCTGGAGAGCAGGTCGAAGGCTTTCTGCCGCTTCTCGTTCTGCTCGTCATCCCCCTCAACCGGATCGAGGGGCACTTTCTCTAGAATAACCTCTTCGCCCCGCGCTTCCTTGATAAATTTGAGCGTATTATCGAGAATGGTCAGGTTGGAGAGGCCCAGGAAGTCAAATTTAATCAGGCCCAGCTCCTCTAGATGGAGTTGCTCGTACTGGGTAATACGCCCTTTGCTGGGATCTTTGGTGTCGCGCAACTGCAAGGGGACAAAGTGCTCCAGCGCCTCATTGGCAACGATCACGCCAGCGGCATGTACTCCGGTGGTGCGTACGGAGCCCTCTAGTTTCAATGCCTGGTCGATGATCTCCTGCGCCTGTTTGCTCTCGCTATAGAGCATATTCAGCTCTTTGACGGAGTCCAGCGAACCCTGTAACGTCACTTTAGGGCCGGTCGGGATGAGGCGAGAAATGCGGTCGCCCATCTCTTGCAGCCCCATCACGCGCGCAACGTCTTTAACGGCCCCTTTGGCGGCCATCGTGTTGAAGGTCACCATCTGAGCCACGCAATCATCGCCATATTTACGCGTCACATACTCGATCACTTCTTCACGCCGGTCGTCGGGAAAGTCCATATCGATATCAGGCATGTCCGCGCGCTCGGTATTGAAGAAGCGTTCGAACGGTAGCTGATAGCGCAACGGATCAACATTGGTAATACCCAGCGAATAGGCGAGCAGGCTACCTGCGGCGGAGCCTCTGGCGGAACAGCGGATGCCATGAGAGCGAGCGTAATTGACGAAATCCCATTCTATCAGGAAATAAGAAATAAAGCCTTTTTGAGCGATCATATTAAATTCATAATCAAGCTGCTGCTTTGCTCGCTCGGTCACTGCGCCAAAACGCTCTTGCAGCCCCTGCATACACAGCATGTAGAGGTAGTCATTCGCCGAATTATAGCCGGGGGGAACCGGGTAGTTGGGGAGCTGGGCTTTGTATGCCAGCGGATCGACGCTGCACTGCTCGGCGATGCGCACGCTATTGAGCAGAGCATCGGGCAGTTCGGGGAAGAGCTGAGCCATCTCCTGTGGGCTTTTCAAATAATATTCCTGGCTATCGAAACGCATGCGTTTGGGCGTATCAAGCTGCTTGCCTGTCTGCACACACAACAGGATATCGTGGGAGCCTGCGTCGTGTGCATCAACGTAATGCAGATCGTTGGTGACGACCATTGGGATCTGTTTCTCTTTGTGCATACGGTAGAGCAGTTGATTGAGCTTTCCTTGCGGCGAAGGCTCGCCGTCATCAAAGATCCCGTGGTGCTCCTGAATTTCCAGATAGAAGTGTTCGGGGCCAAACACATCACGGTACCAATCGGCCATCTTATATGCTTCATCTATCTTTTCTTTGAGCAGCACCTTAGGGATCTCGCCGGAGAGGCAAGAAGAGGTAACAAACAAACCTTCTGCATGTTCTTGCAAGACGCGCTTGTCAATACGCGGGCGCAGGTGCCAGCCTTCGGTGTGCGCAATAGTGGTGAGCTTCAGCAGGTTGCGGTAGCCGGTATTGTTTTTTGCCAGTAACAGCAGATGATGATAGTCGTCGCTGAATCGTTTCGAGTGGTCGTGCATATCTTCGGTCAGATACGCCTCGATCCCGATCACGGGATTGATGCCACCCGCTTTACAAGCCTTGTAGAACTCTATTGCTCCATACATCGCACCATGATCGGTGATCGCCAGGTGCTCCATCCCTTTGGCCTTTGCCTGCTGCACCAGTTTCTTTGTGCGGCTAAATCCGTCCAACAGCGAGTATTCTGTATGGACATGCAAATGCGCAAAGTCGCTACCCATCGCAAAATTCCTCCAACACAATAAATTAAAGCAATAATATAGAAATTAATTTCTAATGTCAAGAGTTTTGAAAAAACCGTTGCGGAAGAGAGAGGAGGATTTGTCGCTCTTTCCCCACCAGACCATTAACGGCGTGCCAGCATCTCCTGAATCGTTGCCAGCAGTTTATCGTGGGGGCATGGCTTGATCAGGTACGCGTCAGCGCCCAGCTCGAAAGCGCGTTGCATATGCTTCTCCGAAGAGCGCGAGGTCAGCATAATAATCTTCACGCTCGCAAGTTCCGGGTACAGGCGCATAATATTAAGCAGGTCATAGCCATTGAGGTTGGGCATCTCTATATCCAGCAAAAACACGTCAGGGATGCTTTCCTCTAACAATTGCTCCAGCGCCTCCATGCCGTCGCGCGCCTCGGCGACGGAGAAATCGGCCTGGCGCAGTGTTTGCAGGAGCGATTGGCGCAGCGATACCGAGTCGTCCGCGACCAGAATTTTGGGTTGAGCGGAACGAGGCTCCTGATCGTGTGAGAGGCCAGGAGACGCCGGGGTCTGCCGCCTGAGCAAAGTATAGTAGCGAATGAGCTCGGGAAGATCCAGCATCAGCAGGACATTCCCCTTCCCATCGATAGCGGCTCCCGAGATGCCCGGGCGCTGTAAATAGTTTTTAAGCGGCTTCACCACAAGTTCGACCTCGTCCACCACCTCATCAACCGCCATTCCCACCATCCGATGGGCGGTACTTCTAGACATCACCAGCACCGGCTGCCCCTGTGATCGCCCAGATTGACGGGCAAAACCAAGCAGATCCGCCAGATTGTAGAGGATATCACATTGATACTGGCGGCCATCTTTAACCTGCTGCACCTGAGAGAAGGGTACAAGCAGGTACTGATTGCCAGAGCGCACAAGCAGACAACGAGCAGCTCCCTGCGAGCGGGGGAAGCGGAAGAAAAAGCTCATCCCGCCGCTGGGATTGCGCTGTAAAGCGAATGTGCCATTGAGGCGCTGGATTGGCTCGCGGATCATCTCCAGCGCGCCCCCCTGGACAGCCATAGAAAAACCAATTTCAATCGTAATTTCATTGCCGATGCCGTTAGCATTGAGCCAGATGCGGCTGGACTGAGGTATTGCCTCACCTTCCTGAGCTGAAAACGTATCGGTGATGCATGTGCGCAGCAACTGGAGCAGGGGACTTGTCAGAGCTTCGAGGATACTCTGATCAATTTCTGTCTCCTCTCCTGTGACCTCAAATTGCACCTGTCGCTGCTGAGCCATTGCACTCATGGTAATGGCACGCTGCAAGCGAGGGATTAACGCGCTAAGAGGAGCCAGCCGCAACACCAGGGCATCGCTATGCACCAGCGCAGCGCGGCTCATATACTCCTGCTGCACGACATGCAGAGAGGTAAAGGCCGCCTGCACACGAGACGAGGCAATCGTCACATCAGCAATAGCTTCATTCAGAGAGCGGATCAGCGTATCCTTCTCGCTGTACCGCTCCATATCGAGTTCGTCCCAGCGCGTGGGATCGGTAGTCCGCTCCCCTCTGGCAAAACGCGCGCGGTTCTTGAGTCTGCGCACAGCATAATTATCGCCGCGGGGAGATGCCTCATTAAGAATGCGAGCGATTAGCGAAGAGGGGGAGCTCTCTAGCAGGTTACGCGGCTTCTCGTTGTTGAACAATTTGAACAGCAATGGTTCAAGTTGCCGCAGCCGGGCCTGAGCCGTATGCAGTTCGCTTAGAGCGATCTCGACCTGGGCCTGGGCGCTTTCCAGGGGAGCGCGCTGCTCCTCCATCTGCTCGGAATGCAACACCAGCCGATCAATGCGACGCGCATCAACACGGATTAATGGCGTCGAGGATGGAGGTGATGGTGGCGCTGTAAGATCGGGCGATAACTGGGTAGGAACGTGATGCGGCGCGGTATCTTCATCAATGGGTGGATGAACAGCTTCGGAGCTGGCCCGTTGTTCTTGCTGCATTTCAAGCTGCTGTGGATCGAGGTTCAAGCTTTTGAGCTGCGCCTCAAACTCGACCAGGATTGCTTCATCCTCCCGTCCGGTACGAACGAAGGAGGCAAGAGACTGTTCCAGTGCGGAAACGGCTCTGGCGAGCGCATTAACGCCAAGCAAAGGGAAAAGCTGGCTGCGACTGATCTGCTCTGTAATCAACTCTATATCATGAGCAATGGCCGCCATGCCGTGACACTCAACCGCGCCAGCGGTGCCACGCAGCTTATGAGCCAGGCGCTGTAAGGTCGCGAAACGAGCCGGATCGATATGATCCTCCTGCTCCATCTGGTTGAGCACTCGTCGCATGCGAGCAATATCCTCTTCAACCTCGCCAGCAAAGAGCAGATGCATTTCTTCGGAAGAAACGTCATAGTTTCGCGATCCCGGGAGAGGTGTTTCGGGCTGAGCAGCAGCCGTCGCAGCAGGTGAAAGCTCGTTATTCCAATGCTCCATAGCATCGAAAGCTTGTAGTACAGCCATATCTTCGGCAGTTAATTCGTTCTCATCTGAAGGGAAGGATGTTTCATTCATAAAGACGCCGTTATTCTTACACGTTGCATAACATCGATGAGGACAACAGAAATATCCAGCACCAGAGCTTCATCATACAGCCCTTTAAGAACATCCGGGCACAAAGGAACGTACCATTCAGGCGGTTGCTCAGGCGATTTCATCCGTTCCATTATCAAGGTTGCCATCGATCCGACAACCGGCACATACAGGCCAAGCATAAGCTCATCCGCCTGAGCGATCAGCAGCATGCCATTACCTTGAGCCTGAATCATACGATCTGAAAGATAAGCACCCAGGTCGATTACGCCTATCGATTCGCCGCGCCAGGCCGTCAGCCCGATCATCCAGGGAGGAGCTGAGGGAAGCAGCGTAAAACGGTGAGGGGGAGGCACGATCTCACGTAAGGCAGCCAGGGGTATAAAGCAGGAACCTTGTTGAAGGTCACAGGCCAGATAATTTTCGAGAGGGGGATGAATGATCAGCGTGGAGTGAGCGATTTGAGACGCATAGCTCCAGAACTCCTCATCATTCAGTTGTTCAAGAAACTGAGCCTGGGAGTTATTTAAAAATGCGCTGCCAGGAGCCGGAAATCTACGTATCTCATCGTGATTATCCACGTCTATCTCTATCCCTGATACCCCTTTAATGCACTCCCCCTCGACTCTTTAAAGTTTGAGAGGTATACTTCCTCTCTAGGAAGGCGGCGGGGGCTTAAAAGCCATGCTTGACCCGTTCGAGGGTACTGAAATTAGTGATAATGAGAAGCGGGCACGCCTAAAAACGATTCTGTCACTTCTACAATCTGCTGCGCTTTAAATGGCTTGGTGATATAATCCTTCGCCCCCGCCAGCCGCCCCTTCAGGCGGTCAATCATACCATCGCGGCGGGTCAGCATGATAATCACCGTATTGCCAAACTGCGGCTTTGATTTAAGACGACGGGCAACCTCGTAGCCATCCATTTTAGGGAGGCCGATATCGAGTATTACCAGGTTGGGGACGCGGGAATATGGTTCCGTGAGCCAGCGCATAGCCTCTACGCCGTCAGCAAATCCTTTGACCTCGAAGCCCTCACGCCCCAGACACGTTTCCACTATCTTACGAACTGTGGCCGAGTCATCAATGACCATTACCAGTTTGCTCATATACACTCCTCTCTCTCTTCCTCACTACCACCCCATTGTACCTGATAAACGCCGCTATACACAAGAACAAGTACTAAAATCTCTCCTCAGAGCTTACCTCATACACATGACCCTATTTCAACAAGGAGAGATTAGCTATGTTTCCCTGCTAATTTATCGGATAGTATTTTCATGAGTTGGCTCACTATCCAGATAAATTCTTTAGAGGCATACTGGACACCCTGATATCAGAATAAGTGTACCAGGTGAGAATGGTACCATATAAACCTGCCAATTTGCAATATTATTTCATAAAAAAAGTCTTAAATTCGGCTCTCTACTTGCCTAACTCGGCTTGTGTGAAGGTGAGAACATGAGATTGAGCGGAATGTCACTACGCGGAGTTTTCAGGCGTCTCTATTCTAAAAACCAGGGGCGCTATAAAATATGATGTATTTTTGAAGGGGCAGAAATATGGATACGTCCGCAATTTTAGGGGTGGTGGATCATCGACCCTGGCCTTTACCTGAAGAGCAATGGATCATGACGCAGCGATGGCATGAATTGCTCTTCGCACACTGGCCTCTCGCGCCGGAGGTGTTGCGTTCCGTGATTCCGCCGGCACTCACATTGGATACCTTTGAAGGGCAAGGCTGGATAGGGGTGGTTCCATTTCGCGCCAGCCATGTTGTGCCGCGAGGCGTGCCTCCGGTTCCCGTATTATCCAGATTTGCCGAAATCAATGTACGTACATATGTAACGGTGGATGGGCAACCGGGGGTATACTTTTTTAGCCTGGACGCGGCCAATCCTCTAGCCGTAATAACAGCCCGGCTCCTGTTTCACCTGCCATATTTTAACGCTGATATGCGTTGTCTGAACGTAAAGCGCCAGGGAGACGATATTCGCTACTGGAGCCATCGAACGCATCGCAATGCTCCGCCAGCCGATTTCATAGCCGCTTACCGACCTACCGGACCGGTATTCCGATCAGCGCCGGGCACGCTCGAACACTGGTTGACCGAACGCTATTGCCTTTATACTGTTGTGAGGGATAAGCAGATATACCGCTGCGACATTCATCATCATCGGTGGCCGCTTCAGATCGCAGAGTGTGAGGTGCTCTGCAATACAATGGCGCTCGCGCACAACGTTCTCTTACCCGATACAGCGCCGCTACTCCATTACGCCCACCAGCTAGACGTGCTATTCTGGCCGTTGCGCAGACAAAAGAAAAAGCTGTAGAGGCATAGCTTGCCTCCGTCCCTAAAAGAAAAAGCTGTAGGGGCAGGGCTTGCCTCTGCCCCTACACGAGGATCACCTCACTGTCAGGGCAGGGGCAAGCCCTGCCCCTACGCATATCACATTCACATTCGAAAAAACTTCTTACCTCAATTTTGCCGAGAGCCTGAGAAACAGAAAGAAAGATTGGTGAAAACAAGCCGTACGATCATTAGGGCGGCTTGGCTACAAATGTTACCACCTGTCCACCTGCCGTCTATCCACCAGGTCATCTGCCTGGGATCTTGCTCTCACACTGGAGAGGGGAAGAGTCATCT